>SAMEA104315436__coassemble_668_pt1 | contig 425530 bp, 347 predicted proteins | sample SAMEA104315436__metabat2_low_PE_018 | metagenome-assembled genome bin SAMEA104315436 (sample SAMEA104315436) | gut metagenome | biome: Monkey gut; feature: monkey-associated habitat; material: faeces | place: China | collected 2013 | reverse complement strand
AAAAAAAAGCACCCAACCGAACTTTTACGGGTTCAGTTGGGTACAACTTGGCGGAAGCGGTGGGATTCGAACCCACGAACGAGTTACCCCGTTACCGCATTTCGAGTGCGGGCCGTTATGACCACTTCGATACACTTCCGTATTGAACTGACTGTGAGCGTTGGGAAGTGGGCATTCAAGGCACGCTGTGCGTATTGCCTTGACCACTTCGATACACTTCCGTATCAATTTGTCAGCGTGGTAATTATATTATAAATAATTTATTTTTGCAACAAATTTTGCACCACAACAGCATTATTGTTGACAATGTCGCGCGGGAATACCCAAAAGCAATGCGAATCGCGTCGATTATTTGCCGTTGTGCAAGCAATCAGTCTTTTATTGCAAGCGTTGCCCAGTAAGTCGGGACGTTATGTTCGTGAAGATTTCCGCCGCCGTTGGTGTCTTCATACAAATCCGCAAGGCGAAAGCCCGCTCGAAGTTGCCCCGTCAACTGTTCCTCTGCCGTGTGCGAAAACTGGATTCCGTCGTCGTTTTGTTTCAAACAGCGCATTTGTTCGTCGTTTTTGAGCGGATTGAACGGCAACGAATTGCACACCGTCGTTTCGTCGTCGTCAAAAACGTAGTTGAAGCCGTTGTCCAAACCCGAAAGCAATCTGCCGCCTTTTTTCAACACGCGATAACATTCTTTCCAAATGGGCAACACTTCTTCGACGTAGCAGTTTAACACGGGGTGAAAAATCAAATCGAACGTATCGTCGCCAAACGGAAGTCTTTTGGTCATATCGGCGCGGATTATCGTTATCTCATAACCTTCTCTGTCCGCAACGATTCGCTCGGATTCAATCTGTTTTTCGGAATAGTCGAGAACCGTACACTCTGCGCCAAGAGCTGCGAATATCGGCATTTGCTGTCCGCCGCCCGACGCAAGTCCAAGAATACGCTTGCCTTTTACGTCGACAAACCATTCGTGCGGAACGAATCTGACAGGGGTAAGTTTCACGTTCCACGAACCTTTTTTTGCGCTTTCAAACTCGTCGTGAGAGATAGGATTGCCCCATTCCCAACCTTCTTCGACCCATTTGTCTATCGTCTGCGCGTTTATATCCTGATACGATTCCATATAAATCCTGCAATATGACTTGATTGGTATATATTACCACACTCTACCGAAAAGAAAAAGGAAATATTGCGAAGATTAATGTCGGATATCCCTTTCGTTGTGAAAATCGTATACGCTCTATTGCTTGACGGACGGGAAAATCGTCGTATAATTATATATCATAAATTATATAACAATATTAATCATTATATAGAGGAACGGCAATATGAAAAAATACGCAATCGCAAACGCGAACATAATTTCGGGCAAATTGAACGACGGCGTTCAAAGCGGCAAATACATTGTCGTCGAAGACGGTAAAATCGCAAAAATCACGAGCGACAAGGCGGCAATCGACGGTTTGAAAGTGGTGGATTTGAACGGCAAGTATCTTCTTCCCGGTCTTATCAACCTGCACGTTCACCTTCCCGGTTCGGGTATGCCGAAAGACACGAAAAAGCAGAACAAGAAAACCGTGCGTATGCTTATGAATCACGCGCTGACGAAGTATATCGTGTACCGTATGTGCGCAAATTACGCCAAAGTCGAACTTATGTCGGGCGTAACGACAATTCGTACGGTGGGCGGACTCGACGACATCGATTCGAGGATTCGCGACAACGGCGCAAAGGGCAAGTTGAAAGCGCCGAGAGTGCTTGCGTCGAATATGGCGGTATCCGTCAAAGACGGACATATGGCAGGCTTATTGGCGTACGAGGCGAAAGACCCCGAAGACGGCAGACGCTACGTCCGCGAGATTGCAAAAACCAATCCCGACCTTATCAAACTTATGATTACGGGCGGCGTTCTCGACGCAAAGAAAGAGGGCGAACCCGGCGTGCTGCGTATGTCCCCTGAAATCGTCAAAGCGTGCTGCGACGAGGCGCACAAACTCGGATTTAAGGTTGCGGCGCACGTCGAGAGTCCGCTTGGCGTAACGGTCGCGCTCGAAGGCGGCGTGGACACAATCGAACACGGCGCAAACGTCGGCGAACACGAAATCGAATTGTTCAAGCAAAACGGCTCTGCGCACGTTTTGACCATATCCCCCACGATTCCCCTCTGTATGTTCGACCTCTCGGTATCGGGCGGCACGCCGCTTCACAAGGTCAACGGCAAAGTGGTGTTCGAGGGTATGCTCGACTGCGCAAGAAAATGCCTTGAAAACGACATCCCCGTCGGACTCGGCACTGACACGGCTTGCCCGTTCGTCACACACTACGATATGTGGCGCGAACTTCGCTACTTCCAAAAATATCTCGGCGTGAGCAACGAATTTGCAATTCACACCGCAACCGAAGTCAACGCAAAGATCGCAGGTATAGACGACGAAACAGGCACAATCGAGGAAGGCAAATCCGCAGACTTTATGGTTGTAGACGGCAATCCGCTTGAAAACCTCGAAGCGTTGCGCAATCCCAAAGCAGTGGCATTGCGCGGCGAGATGATAAACAATCCGAAAGTCAAGAAATTCCAGTACGTCGAAGACGAATTGGACTTGTACACGAAATGACGATAACGATAAACAACGGCGCGATATGCGCCGTTTTTTTTAATGAATAAATTTGCGCCGAATGCAAAACACAAAAATTACCCCCCCCTTCCTCACGTGTTTCCCCTACCGCCGTTCCCCCTCTGCATAAATTTGAGGGAACCCACGGCGTCCGCTTCGCGTGGGGCAACACTCGGTGCTCGCATAGAAATGTATCGTCCTCTTGTTATGCCACTCGTTCACGGGCGAAAAAAAATCCACACTCGCCCGTTCACTTGTACTATCCGTCAAGCTCGACGCTCGCTTTTCTCGCCGCCGTTGCAGCTCGCGTTCCGTCTGCGAAATTACACATTCCGTTTATAAGCACACCTTGAATAAGTATCAACTATTGCATACTTTCACGACATATCCTGAGCGCGATATTGAGATGAAGAACAAGAAAACGCCCTTTTGCGAACTCGCCTAACGTACTTATCGTACGTGACGAGTTTGCAAAAGGGCGTTGCCGTAGTTATTTGCTCAATAGTGCGCTCAGGTCAAGTCTTTGTAAAGTTGCTTGATAACCTTATCAAAATACTCGATTCCGTCCTTCTTCTCTGCAACCATAGTGTTGACTTCGGAATTGTAGAGGTCGTTCTTCTTTGCGTCGAGAATGGTGTCGTAGATGACGTCGTAGAGCGTCTTTGCGTCGGAGGACTTCTTGGCGAACGTCATAACGTAGTTGCTGGGAAGCGTATTGTCACTCATAGAACCCAAAACGTCGCCCTTCTTTTCGGTATCCGAACTTACGTTGTTTGCATCCCAAACGGTGTAGGAATTGAGAAGCACGAACACGCCTGCGTATGCGCTGTCGCTTGCGCTTGCTTTACCGTCGGAAACGAGGCTGTCTGCGATTACGAACGCTTTCTTGTCGCCTGCGAATTGACCGTCGGCGGTAAGAGTGCCGTTGAACATATCGGTGGTGACGTCGCCGTTTGCAAACGAGCCTGTACCTGCGGTGATGAGGCTGCGAGCGTAGTCGGTGAAATCTGCGAGGAAGGAACTATCCTTGCCTTCGGGGGAAACGAGGTAGCCGAGTCCGTTGTTGTTGGAATCGCTGCTGGTTGCGCCCGGATCGTCGCTTACGAGGTATGCCCACGTCGTCGCTACTTCACGAAGCCAGTAAACGCCTTCTTCTTTGGTGATTTCGTTTGCTTCAACCGCCGCCTTGACTTGATTCAAACTGTTGTGGATTTGATGAATCAAACCGATTTGACCGTCTTTGTCGAACACGGAAACCTTGTCGGACAAGTACGCCATTGCGGGATGTTCGGTTGCGTTGTATACGATTTGATATTTGTCGTCGACTTTCTTGAATTCGACGATTTGGTTGTAGTTGTTGCCGCCCTCGACTTGATAGGTGGTGTCTTGGTTGCCGCCGACGTTGTTGTAGGGGTTCTTTGCGTCGGTCATCGGGTCGCGCAATTCAATTTTCTTGCCGTCTGCGTCTTCAACCACTGCGGTCGAATCGTATTTCGGGTTCGAAACGTATGCGGTCATATCGGCGATAAGACGATTGCGAGTGAGCAAGATTGCTTCGACGTTGGTCGGGTCGTTCTTTGCCATCGCGTTGAGCGTCTTCATACCCTCTGAATCGAGTTTGAAAAGAATGTTGATTACAAAGCCGTAGCCTTGATCCGCTTGGGGATGATAGTACGTTTTGTTGAGAGTGCTGGTGAGTGCGGATTCGTAGGAAGAATCGCTGCTTGCAAAGGTTTCTTTGTTCTTTGCAACTTGCGCTTCGAACTCTTCTTTGACTTCTTGCTCGGTCACGGTCGCGCTGTTGCCGATCATACGTTTGAGTCTTGCAACGAGCAACGATTGATGTTGAGAATCGAGATAGTAGTTGTAGCAATCCTCGACGTTGTCTTTGTAAAGATTGTTTTTGAGGTTGGTTTCCATTTCGGAAAGACCTTCGTTGATATAATCTTTGAGCACGGAAACGAGAGTTTTGTTGCCGTCGACGACGATGTTGTCCACAAAGTCTGCTTCGAGGAACTCAGTCGTGAACAAACTGTCTTCTTTGGTGTCGTCAAGCAACTGCGCTTTGTACTCTGCCGAGAAGAATTTGTCCGCAAGTTTCACGTCCTCGGTGCTGTCGGGATCGTAGTCGTCTTCTTCCGCGACTTCGGGAAGTGCGGTGCGCGGCGAAACGTATTCCACCCACTTTGCGTAAAGAGTCATAGTTTCGTTAACGGCGGTGTTTTCGAAATCGAATTCTTCGCCGGTGAAGTTTTCGTCCGCATACCAGCCGTAGAACGTATAACCGGATTTGGTGGGATCGTCGGGTTCGGTTGCAACGCTACCCTTTTGGATCTTTTGCTTTTCAACCGTCGAACCGCCGTTGGACTCGAATCTGACGTACACGGGATCGGTCACCTTCGTTTCGGTGGTGTCCTTCTTGGTGTCGGAAGTCGTCGTGTTTGCGTTGTCCTCGGTGATAAGGCTTTCAACCGTCGATACGAGCGAATCGAGCAAACTCTTATTGGTATCCTCGATAGCCTTGTTTCTTTCCGCTGCGGAAAGCAATTCGTCTATGCTTGCGGGAAGCGAATTCTTGCCTTCGAGTTTTGCGACCTTCTCTTTTGCGAAAAGGACAAGCAACTTTTGTTGCGCGAGGGATTGTGCAAGATAGTTCGCGGCGGCTTCATAGGTCATACCGTAGTAGTTGACGTAGTAGTAAGCGTAAGCGTTGAAACTCGACGCCAACTCGAACTTGTACACGTTTTCCTTTTGCGTGCCGAATTCACCCTCATAGGTGACGGATGCGACGACTTGTTCTGCGTCGCGCTTGTCGTTCTTCTTGAAGATTTCGTCGCAGCCGACAAACAAGGTCAAACTCATAGCGAGCACCAAAACGAGGGCTGTTGCGACAATCAATTTCTGTTTCTTCATATCAACCTCATATAATGAGTATTAAATCAATAGTATACCCATTATACACGCACGAGAGGGCGCACGCAAGCGTTTTTAGTCCATAAAACAAATAATTAAAATTGTTTTTAATTCGCTCTATTATCCGCGCACGGCGCAAAAAAGTTCCGTTTTGCACGAATAGAAGCGCGGTTTCGCCGCGATTTCAAAATTCCGCGCTTAAAATAGAATACCGATTTTTGCTCGCAAACATTTTTGCCCGCCCTGCCCTTTCGACGATATTTTTTAAGCAATTATTTGCCGATTTTGCAAAAGTTTTGCGCTTTGCAAATTTATTTTTTCAATCCGCTTGACAATTTTTCTTATTTATCATATCATAAGCAAGCATTGAATATCGCGGGGTAGAGCAGCTGGTAGCTCGTCGGGCTCATAACCCGGAGGTCGTTGGTTCAAATCCTTCCCCCGCAACCATATGCGAGATCGGATCGACAGAATCGAAGTCACGACGTCGGTTTGAAAACAATCCGGACTTGCAATCCTCGTTGTGCGGAGTGCAAAAGCACTCCCCGCAACACAACACAAATTATATGGCGGCGTAGCTTAGTTGGTTATAGCGGCCGGTTCATACCCGGCAGGTCATTGGTTCGAATCCGATCGCCGCTACCATACGGAAGCTTAGCTCAGTTGGTTAGAGCACCTGCCTTACAAGCAGGGGGTCACAGGTTCGAGTCCTGTAGCTTCCACCATCTGAACACAACAGAATCTAATATGGCCCTATGGTCAAGTGGTCTAAGACATCGCCCTTTCACGGCGGTAACCCGAGTTCGAACCTCGGTAGGGTCACCACGAAAAACCCGACTTGAACGAGTCGGGTTTTTTCTTACCCTATCGAGGTTGGATATTATATATCCGCACGCTTTGCGTGCCGAACTCGGGACACCCGACTGACCGCAAGCGAAGATAGACGCAAGCGCGAAGCATTTGCGGACATCGAGCGTAGCGGACATAGCAAAACAAATAAACACGAAGTGTCCGTGCGTAGCACCGCATTGTTTTGCGTAGACGTTCCACTTTGCGAATAAATTTGCTCGTTTCACTATTACGGCAGTCGCTAACCGCGCTGCCTACGAACCTCGGTAGGGTCACCACGAAAAACCCGACTTGAACGAGTCGGGTTTTTTCTTTGCACTTACGAGGTTCGAACGTAGGGCATTACCACATTATCTTTGCAAAGTTCTTGATTGTTCACGGTTTGAAAACTACACTTCATATTGTCGTTTTCATTTACTTCACAAGAAAAAATATTGATAGTATCTTCAAAGCGTGGTATAATTTAATTGATAACTTCAAAAGAGGTTCAAATATGGATATAAACAACAATACGAAAGATTTGAATAAAGTGGTCAAAACTATGCGAATCGTGTGGTGCTTCACCATCGTTTTCGCTATCGTGTTTCTTGCGCTCGGCATAAACTCGCTCGTGGTGGCAGGTCCGTTCGGCGACAATGCGGACGAGGCACTTCTTCCCCGAAGCGGCGCAATCGCAATGACGGTTATCGGCGCAATTTGCGCTATGGTTACGTTCTTTTTGACGTTCTTCTCGTTCGTAGTGCCTGCGATGACCAAACTCGCGCCCAAAATCAGCGGCGTACTTCTTGACGCAAACAAAGAGAACATTCAAAACGTCGTACGCACGGTGAGCGAAGCAAGCAAAACCACGCCTGCGCAAAGCGAAGCACAAAGCGACGAAGAAACCGTATTTTGCCATCAATGCGGAAAGAAAATCGCAAAGGATTCCGTATACTGCAAGTACTGCGGCACGAAACAATAAATCCTTACAAAAACGCGATTTTGCGAAATCTAACCCACCCAAATGTGTTTCAGTGCAAAATAAAAGGCATTAAATATTGTGTAAAACGAATGCGAACTCAAAACGAGTTCGCGTTCGTTTTAATTATAATGTATAGCAATTTTAAGAATTGTCGTTATGCTTTCAAGCCCATTTCGTAGGCTTGTTTAAGCGCGGGGTGATTTTTGATTTCGCCAACGTCGGTTACGCCGCCTGCAAACACCGTGCATTTGAGCGAGCATCTTTCAAAGCAATCGATCCAGCCGCATACGCCGTTTACCGCGCGCTCGTCAACGCCCTCTTCGTCCTCTGCCGCCGTAGACAAAACGTAAACGTCTTCGAACTTGTAGTCGCTGCCGTAAAGAGAGTTTGCCCTGTCGAGCAAGGTTTTGAGTTGTCCGCACATCTCGTAATAGTAAATGGGCGTTGCAAAGACGAGGACTTTTGCCTCTTTCATCTTCTTTACGATTTCAATCGAATCGTCGTCGATGACGCACTTGCCTATTTTTTGACAAGCGAGGCACCCTCTGCAAAACTCGATACGCTTCCCTTTGAGCGTGATTTTTTCGACGTCGTTTCCGCTTGCTTTTGCGCCCTCGATAAAACTGTCGAGCAGCGTTTCCGAATTGCCGTTCGTTCTAAGACTCGTTGATATTGCCAAGATTTTCTTTCCCATATTGCACCTTCTTTTCAAAGTATATCCGACGGCAAATTGCTTGCGCCGTCGACGTGTATTAATGGTAAAACTTAAAGTTGACTTTAAGTCAAGCAAATTACACAAAATAAATTCCTTTGCGTAGAGAATTGAAAAACGACCTTGTGATTTTGCAAGGTCGTTTTTTGTTTTTTATTCGATTAGGCATTTTATACGCGTGTTTTAATGCAATAAAACGTTTGTTTTGGCGATTATCTGAACATTTTGAGTTTGTTGTGGACGACCTCGATGTCGAGTTTAGTATCATCGATAATTTCGCCGTCGAGTTCGAAACGGCTGTCGTCAAGTGCTTCGATCGTGACTTTCTTTGCGGTGTATTCGCCGCCCCAGTCCGTGCCGACGTGCTTGCCTTTGAGGAACTTGAAAAGGCGGAAAATGATTTTGCTCTTTTTCATTTCGCTGACGTAGCCGACGTTCAAAAGTCCGTCGTCGACAACCGCGTTCGGACAAATGGGAATGCCGCCGCCGATAAATCCGCCGTTGCCTATGCCTATCATAAACACGCTCGTGTCTTTTGTTACGCCGTCCGCCGTTATGCGAAGGTGGTGGAATCTCGTGTGCAAAAGCGTGTAGAAAAGCGAATAATAATACGCCGCTTTACCCTTCAAAGTTTTGCAGTTTGCGTATTTGAGCAACACGTCAACGTCCATACCGCCGCCGCCTACGTTGAGGCAACGATATTTGCCGAGTTCCATATAGTCGACGTAACCGACTTTGCCGTTGAGAACGGTTTGCGTCGCTTCCTTGACGTTGGTGGAATGACCGGATTTTTTGATAAAATCGTTTCCGCTTCCGCACGCGATAAGACCGAGCGTGACGTTGTCGAAGTTATCTATGCCGCAAAGCACTTCGTGGAACGAGCCGTCGCCGCCCATAACCACGATGTTCGTATCTGGCGTTTGGGACAATTCTTTGGCGATTTCGGTTGCGTGTCCTGCGTATTCCGTTTTATGAACGACGTACTCGACGTTGTTATTCTTGAAGATTTCCTCGACGGTTGCAAGCGCTTTCATACTCTTGCCCTTTCCGCCCTGAGGATTGACGATTATGTGATACATAATGCCCTCCGTTGTTTATTTGTATTAAATATACAAGCCTATTTTAACACTTATGCCGAAAAAGTCAACCTATTGCGAGTTGTGCGACAAAACGTATTATATTTCGAACGTTTGTATAGCAACTCAATCGCGGTTTTCAAACTGCAATTCGTAGAGTTTGTGGTAGTACCCTTTGTTTTTGAGCAACTGCTGGTGCGTGCCTTTCTCGATGATTCTGCCGTTTTGAAGCACGATAATCTGGTCGGCGTGCTGGATTGTCGAGAGCCTGTGCGCAACGACGAGCATAGTGCCGATATTGCGGATATTTTCAAGGGACTTTTGGATTACGACTTCGGTTTCGGTGTCGATGTTTGCGGTTGCCTCGTCGAGAATGAGAATCTGCGGCTTGTGAAGCACCGTCCTTGCAAACGAAAGAAGTTGGCGTTGACCTTGCGAGAAGTTTTCGCCGCGCTCTATGACTTCCTCGTCGAGTCCGTGTTCTTGCGAAGATACGAAGGTGTCGGCGTTGACGTACTTGCACGCCGCCTCGATTTCCTCGTCGGTGAACGATTCGTCGTTGAGGGTGATATTGCTTCGCACAGTGCCGCTGAAAAGGAATACGTCTTGAAGCATCTGCCCTATTCCCCTGCGCAAAGAATGAATTTCTATTGTGCTTATATCTCTGCCGTCAATAAGGATTTGACCTTTTTGTATCTCGTAATTGCGCACGATGAGGGAAAGAATCGTAGTTTTTCCCGCGCCCGTCGCGCCTACGAACGCGCACGTTTCCTTCGGATTTATGGTGAAAGACACATCTTTGAGAATCCAGTCCTCGTCCTTGTAGGCAAACCACACGTTCTTAAACTCGATTTTGCCCTCGAATTTGTCCACCGTCACGGCGTCTTCTCTGTCGCGGATTTCGGGTTTTACGTCGAGCAAGTTGAACAATCTTTCGGAAGCGGTGGTCGCCTTTTGCAAGTTGTTGAGTTGGTCGGCAAGGTTTTGTATGGGGTTGAAGAACCTTGAAAGATACAGATAGAACGCCACTATCATACCTGCGTCGAGTCCGAATTCCATACCCAGCCAGAACGTCACCGCAATGGAACTGATGTACAAAAGCGTTATGAACGGACGGTATATGCCGAATGCAAGCACGACGGCGTATCTCGACTTGCGCAGATTTTCGTTCTTTTGCAAAAACTCGTCGTCTTTCTTCTTTTGGCGGTTGAAAATCTGTATGAGTTTCATACCCGACAGGTTTTCGTTGAGGAAAGTATTGAGGTCGGATATATACTGACGCTCTTTCGTGAAGACCTTGCGCACAATTTTTCTGAACACGAACGATGTGACGAAAACCACGACGATAAACGCGAGCATAACGAGCGAGAGTTGCCACGATATGTACAGCATAATGCCGTACACGCCCACGACAGTGAGTACGTTGCGGATTACGTTGACGATAACGTTCGTGAACAAGTCGGACATCGACGCCGTATAGGAAGCGACGCGCGTGACGAGCGATCCGACGGGCATTTCGTCAAACTGATTCTGCGACAACTTCTCTATGTGTTCGAAAACTTCGGTGCGAAGCGTGTAGATTATGCGTTGTCCTGCCTTTTGCAAAAGCATAGATTCCCAAACGAGAAACGCTTGGTTGAATACGCCTATGGCAAGGTAGGCAACCGCCATACCTATGATAAATTCGAGGTTTATTCCGTCGGATTTGAGGTTGTTGGTGATTCTGCTCACGAAAAGAGGCAAAATGATGTCCAGCACCACGTTTACGAGAATGAGAAGCATTGCGCCGACGAATCTTGCCGCTTCGGGTTTGAGATAACGCCATATGCGCTTGTACATTTCTTTTGAAGAAATGTGAACGTCGCCTTTGAGTTTTTCGACTTCCGATTGCATTACGCTTCACCCCCTTCGACTTCTCTTTCGAGTTTTTGCAAGTACACCATCTTTTTGTAGGTAGGCGAGATTTCTTCAAGACGTTGCGGCGTGTCGAACGCTTCGACTTCGCCCTTATCGAGCACGAGAATCTTGTCGAGATGGGACACCGTAGACACGCGCGATGCGATGACGAGCGTAGTCTTGCCCTTGCGCTGACTTTGAATGTTGGCAAGTATCGTTTCTTCCGTTTTTACGTCGACGGCGGACACCGAGTCGTCCAAAATCATAATGGGCGCGTCTTTTATGTACGCGCGCGCAATGGATATACGCTGTTTTTGTCCGCCCGAAAGGGTAACACCCCTCTCGCCCGATACGGTTTCGTATCCTTCCGTAAATTCCTCGATGTTCGAGTGGACGTCGGCAAATTTCGCCGCGTCGTACACCCTGTCCATATCGAGATTCTCGCACGAGAACGCGATGTTGTTTTTCACCTTGTCGCTGAAAAGGAAGTTGTCTTGCGGAACGTAGCCTATCGCGTTTCTGAGGCTGTCGATGTCGCAGTCCATAATGTCGTGACCGTCGATGAACACTTTGCCTCTTTCGACGTTGTAGAGGTGCAAAAGCGTGTTTACGAGCGTGGTTTTGCCGCTTCCTATCTTGCCGACGATTCCCACGCTTTCCCCCGCTTTGATTTCGACGTTCACGTTTTTAAGCACGTTCGAATCGCTGTTCGGGTACGCAAAAGAGAATCCGTCGAATTTGATTTCGCCCTTTACGTCTTCGAGTACGACGGCGTTTTGCGGATTGCGGATTTCTTCTTCTTGGTCGAGGAAGTTGGTTATGCGTTTTAGCGACGCTTTCGAGCGAGAGCGCATAGACACCACTTGTCCGAGCGCAATCATAGGCCATACCAAAGTGTCGAAATATCCGACGAACGTAATGAGTCTGCCTGCGGTCATATCAACCGTGTGGCCGAATATCGAAACGGGCGAACCCGTGACGTATTTGTACACGAAATAGCCGCCCAACCCCAAAATCAGAGCCATAATGGCGGATATAATAATCTCTATTATCGCGTCGAATATGATGGACACCTTGACGAGTTCGATGTTTGCGTCCTTGTTGCGCTTTGCGATTTTTGCAAAGGCGTGAAGTTGTTGAGTTTCCTTGACGAACGCCTTTATGACACGTATTCCCGTAAAACTCTCTTGCGAAAAGTCGTAAAGTTTGTCAAATTCCGTTTGGCGTTGTTCCCATTTGAGAGCCATAAACTTTTCGACGAGCATACCCCACACTATAATGAGCGCAAGAGGTATCAGAAGGATACAGGACAGCACCCAGTCGAGCGAGAACATCTTGTAGAGCGCAAGCACTGAAAGGAACATTGCGTCCACGAGCATAACCGAGCCCCAACCGAAAAATTCCTCTATGGTTTCGAGGTCGGTGGTGAACCACGCCATAATAGTGCCGACTTTGTTCTCGTGATAGTAGCGTTGCGAGAGTCGTTCGCTTTTGAGGAACATATTGTGGCGCAAATCCGCCTCTATTCTCTGCGAGGCGTTGAATATGGAAAGTCGCCACATAATACGCCCGAAAAACATAACGAGCGCAACCACCATAACGCCGAGAATAATCTCTTTGAGCGCGCCGGTATCTATCGTTCCGCCGTCGAACATATCCACGAGTTTTCCGAGATATTCGGGTATGAAAAGTTGGAACACGTCAACGGCGACGAGTCCTACAAGCCCGATCAGGAACAGCCAACAGTACTTGGCGTAATATTTGTTGATATATTTTCCAAACAACATAAACTAAATCTTCTGCGCAAAAAACACGGTTTTTCGCGCGATATACGGAATTTCGGAAAAAGAGTATAGAAAACCCCGTTTGCCAAAATGCCGACAACTCGGATTTCGTCAGACGGGGTTTGGATTCAAACCCTCAAAATCGTTTTGAGAAAACGATTTCGATTTTTACATAATTTCGCGGTAGATAGCCTCGATTTCTTTCTTACCCCAAACTTGCGGACAGGGATAAAGCGGATTTGCTTCCGCATATGCGTGCGCTATCATACGAGGCAAACGTTCTTCTTCGATAAGTTTGCCGCCGTCGCGTGACAAAATCTTGGTTGGAATGTTCATTGCGGCGTTCATATCTTCGATCCACTTGATGAACAAATTTGCTTTTTCTTCGTTGGTCTTGCCGCCGAGGTTGATGCAGTCGGCAAGTTGAGCAAGTTTCTTGTGTGCGGATTTGCCGTATGCTTTCAAAACGTGCGGAAGAATGACCGCGTTTGCAAGACCGTGAGGTACGCCGTATTCGCCGCCGAGCGTGTGCGCGACTGCGTGGACGTAACCGACGTATGCGCGAGTGAACGCCTTACCCGCAAGATATGCGGCTTTTTGCATTTCGACTCTCGCTTCGAGGTCGTCGCCGTGATCGTAGGCTTGTTTGAGGTATTTGTGAATGAGTTGCACTGCCTCGATAGCCTCTTTCTTGGTTTGTTTGGTGTTCTCGCCGCCGATGTACGCTTCAACCGCGTGAGTGAGAGCGTCCATACCCGTCGTAGAAGTAAGGTGAGGCGGAAGAGATTTTGTGAGTTCGGGGTCCATAACGACGTATCTCGGAATGAGGAACGGGTCGTTGATAGGATATTTTTCGTGCGTTTCGGGGTTGGAAATAACCGCGGCAAGCGTTGCTTCACTGCCCGTACCCGAAGTTGTCGGAATTGCGACGAGCGGGGGAAGTTTGTGACCCGTGATCATAATTTTAAGCACACCCTTCATTTGCGGAACGCTCTTTTTGGGGCACGCGACTCTTGCGCCGATACCTTTTGCGCAGTCCATTGCGCTGCCTCCGCCGAGTGCCACGATCGCGTCACAGTTGTTGTCGTGATACATTTTGAGTCCTTCTTCGATGTTTTGAATGGTCGGATTCGGAACGACGTCGTGATAGCAGCAACTCTTCATACCCTCTGCTTCGCACGCAGCCATAATGGGATCTGCCTTACCGCTTGAAAAAAGGAATCCGTCGGTGACGATAAGAATGCTCTTAAAGCCGTTGTCCTTCAAGAATTTGGGAAGTTGAGAAATACTGCCCGGACCGGACAAGGTCTTTTTGCATTGATTCCACGGCAACAAAAACATTGCCAAACGCATTGATTGCTGGAAGATACGGCAACCCACCTTAGTAAAAATGTTCATTGTTTCCCTCCGAATGCGGCGAAAACCGCATATATTGAGTATTAAGTAATAGTATTTTAGCACCAAATATACAAATGCACAAGAAAATAATTAATAATTAGTAATGAATAATTAATAATTGAGGAAGGCGAAGCCTTAATCCGAAACGCCCGTTCGAAGACTACTCGTACACGGTATGTGCATATTCGAAGACGAAACACGAGCCGCAAGGCGGCGAGAAAAGCGAGCGTCGAAGCTCGACGTTTTGTACGAGAATGCGTGGCATTCTGTTGCGAAGCCGCCACGCAGTCGAAGTGGCATAATAAATGAAATGCCCCTATCTATGCGAGCACCGAGTGTTGTCCCCCGCTACGCGGTCGCCGTGGGTTCCCTCAAATTTATGCAGAGGGGGAACGGCGATAGGGAAAACACCTGAGGAAAGGGGAATTTTTAATTTGAGTACACGACGATTACTCATAAAGTAACTTCATAAAAACTGTGCCAAATAGATGCATAATGCGAAAGAGGCATCCGAACGGCAACCCTAATTTACTGTCGTAAATGAGTTGTCGAGCGGATGCCTCTGACAAAGTTATTCGCTAAATAGCGCAGTTTTTACTTAAGTTCAGAGAAGTACTTGATAGTACGAACCATTTGAGAAGTGTAGCTGTTCTCGTTGTCGTACCAAGAAACGACTTGAACTTGGCTGTTGCCGTCTTCCATCGGTGCAACCATAGTTTGAGTTGCGTCGAAGATTGAACCGAAGCGGCTGCCGATGATGTCGGAAGACACGATTTGGTCGGTGTTGTAACCGAAGGATTCGGTTGCGGCTGCTTTCATTGCTGCGTTGATTCCGTCAACGGTGACGTGACCCTTTACGACTGCGACGAGAATGGTTGTAGAACCGGTCGGAGTGGGAACGCGTTGTGCAGAACCGATGAGTTTGCCGTTGAGTTCGGGGATAACGAGACCGATTGCTTTTGCAGCGCCGGTGCTGTTGGGAACGATGTTGATTGCAGCAGCGCGGCTTCTTCTCAAATCGCCCTTTCTTTGAGGTCCGTCAAGAGGCATTTGGTCGCCGGTGTATGCGTGAACCGTGGTCATAATACCGCTCATAATGGGTGCATAATCGTTGAGAGCCTTTGCCATAGGTGCGAGGCAGTTGGTCGTGCAACTTGCAGCGGAAATGATGTTGTCGGTTGCTTTCAAAGTGGTGTGGTTGACGTTGTAGACGATTGTGGGAAGATCGTTGCCTGCGGGTGCGGAAATGACGACCTTGCGTGCGCCTGCGTCGATGTGTGCTTGTGCTTTTGCTTTGGATGTATAGAAACCGGTGCATTCCAAAACGACGTCAACGCCGAGTTCGCCCCAGGGAAGTTCCGCCGCTTTTGCTTTTGCGTAGATAGTGATCTTCTTGCCGTCCACTACGATGTAGCCGTCTTCTTTGATCGTGCCGTCTTCGTTGAGAACTGCTTCACAACTTTCTACCGTGTGAGAATTTGCATAGTTGCCTTGTGTCGAGTCGTATTTGAGAAGATGAGCGAGCATCTTGGGGCTTGTGAGGTCGTTGATAGCGACAATTTCATAACCCTCTGCACCGAACATTTGTCTGAAAGCAAGACGTCCGATACGACCAAAACCGTTGATAGCGACTTTTACGTTTGCCATTATAAATTCCTCCATAAAGGTGTATTCCAAATATTAGTCGGATTTTCCAACCGCCATTATTTTACAATTATTATAAGAAATATGCAACTATAATTTGCGTATTTTTTTATCGACATCGATATATGTTTCCATACGTCCGCACGTTTTTTCGTACGCTTGTTTGCAAATTCAGTCCGCAAGGAAGGTCGGCTTGCCGTAGACGGCAACGCTGATAAAGTCGACGGGCCACACGAACACGAACAGCGCAAAAGACAAAATTCCAGCGATAAGCGTGTGACGTTGCCTCGTTTGCGAGTATTTCGCAAAGCGATATATATAAGTCAACGCCCAACCCAAAAGCGTTTCCACGACGAGTTTTACGACGAGCGGCATTTGGTCGAACTTGTCCGTAAGCGGCAAGTTCGAATCGCCGTACTCGACGGGCAACGCCATTACGAACGTGCTTCCCTTGCCTTTTTTGCTCTTTACGCTCACTCTTCCGCCGTGCTCTTTCATAATCTCGCGCACGACGTAAAGCCCCACGCCCTGACTGTTTCCGTTAGAGCGCGACTTGTCCTCGGTGTAGAACTGGTCGAAAACGTAAGGCAAACTTTCTTTGGATATACCTATGCCCTTGTCCTTTACCGACAGAATAAACTCTCTGCCCCTCTTTCGCGCGGTGATTTTGACGACGCTTTTTTCGGGCGAATACTTGACGGCGTTGGACACGAGGTTTTGCACCACTCTTTCCATTTGCCTTTCGTCCACTCTAACGTTGACGTCGGGAATTTTGCCGACTTTGAGTTTTATATTCTTCGCCGTTGCGAGCGGACGAAGTTTCTCGATGATTTTGCCGAACATATTTTTAGTCGCGTGCAGCGTTTTATGCTCGGATTGTTTTTTGATTTCGGCGTTTGAGGATTCCACCATACCGATGACCATCTCGTTCATCTGCTGCGCCTTTTGAATGATGAGCGCGGGATAATCTTTGTCGTCCATCCCGTCGGACATACACTCGGCGTATCCCGAAATTATGGCGAGCGGCGTTTTCATATCGTGCGCCACCGAAGCAATGGACTTGTTCGTTTTCGTGGACGTTTCCGTTATGCCGTCTTTCAGTTTGAGCATAGAAAGTCTTAGCGATTCAAGCCTCGTGCAAATAGCGTGGTATTCGCCGAATCCCCACGACCTGACGGGCGAATACAAATCGCCTTCTTGAAACCGTGCGAGCGTTTTTTCTATTTCTACGATTTCCTTTTTGTTCAACATAGAGCGTTTAACCTCGCTTTTCGTGCGTATAAAACCTCTGTTTTGCGCATTAGCGGCAAATCCTCGTCAATCTTGCCACTTGTAGCCAAGCCCCCAAACCGTGACGACGTTGTTGATTCCCGCCTTTGAAAGTTTGTCGCGAAGACGCGCGATAGTCACGGCAACGGTGTTTTCGTCGATGTACTCGTCAACGCCCCATACGTCGTCGATAAGTTTTTGTTTGGGCATAATCTGATTCTCGTGAATGGTGAGATAGTCGAGAATTTTGAACTCTTTTGCAGTGAGATTGAGCGGTTCGCCGTCCGCTTTCGCCTCGAATCTCGTGGACGAAATCATAAGTTTTCCGTAGTGTCTGTCCCCCGACGGCACTGCGTTGAACTCGTAATAACGTCTGAGTTGCGCGCCGACTCTCATAACCATTTCTTTGAACGAAAACGGCTTTGTTATGTAGTCGTCCGCGCCGAGGTCGAACATACGCACCTTGTCTTCTTCGGCAACCTTTGCCGACACGACGATGATAGGCATCGTCATCGTTTGGCGCAAGGTTTCACACACTGCAAATCCGTCGATTTTTGGCATCATAATATCCAAAAGCGCAAGGTCGGGTTTTATCTCGTTTGCAATTTGCAACGCTTGCGCGCCGTCGAACGCCTGATAAACTTCGTGTCCCGCTTTTTCGAGATAACTTTTCATCATATCGGATATTTCGACGTTGTCCTCTGCAATAAGTATCTTTCTCATAAACACCTCTTGATTTATCTAACCGTATTGTACAATATATTTTTGCTTATTTCCACACTTTTTTACACGCCGTATTCGTTTGCGGCGATTTTCTTGCTCGCTTCGGCAAAGTATCTCGCGTACGCCTTTTTGCAATACCGCGCGTGTTTGTCCTTTTGCGGCGTTTGGGGTGCTTTGAAAGAGTATCTTCCGTTCACTCGCCAGCCGTTGAGTATGCCTATATCGAAAGCGTCGCGCGGACAGTTGAACGAGCATCTCGTACACATAACGCAGTCGTTGCCGAACGTAAATTTGCCGTTTTCGTCGATTTTTATGTTCCCTACGGGGCAGTTTTTCGCGCACGCGCCGCAGTTTATGCACTTGTCGGAATCCACCTTAAAAAAGCGTCCGTTGACTTTCATTGCAGGCTGTTCTATGCGCACTACCCACGCAACGAAACGCCCGAAAGGCACTTTTGCGAGTTTATGCTCGACGCCGCAAATCACTTCCCTCGCCTCTATGGGCGCAAGTTTGTCGAGAGTGTCTTTCATCTTTGCCGCCATCTCGTCTGTGTGACGGAAAATCATATTGTACGGCATAACGTAGTGATATTCACTTCCCGCAACGTAGCCTTTTTTCTTCATTATATCGTTGAATTTAATTGAAGAAACGTTGTTGATTTTGAGAGGTTCGCCCGACGTTTTGACGACGAAATATCCCTTCTTTTCGTTTGCTTTCGGCAACGCTTTTGCAAGGTCGAGCATAATGTACGGCGCGTTGAATCCGTGTATGGGGTAAGCAAAGCCCACAAGGTCGAAATCGTTTGAATTCGGCAAGTTTTCAAAGCCTTTTTTCACGTTGTAAAGCGTAGTTTCGATTCCGAATTTTTCAAACTCGCTCTTATATATATCGCACGCTTTTTTGGTGTTTCCCGTTCCCGAAAAAACGTAAATTATCGCATTTTTCATATTCGCACCTCTTTCGAATCAATATTGCGTGTATCTTGCAACGTGGTTTTGGTCGTAATAATAGGTCGTATTCTCGCCTTTTGCGTGGGTGTCGTACCAGATTTGAGCGTAAAACGGCATAAATTTGGACAATCTGTCGTAATCCCACGGACTCGGTTGACAACATTCGGGACACCAGTGCCCCGCTTTGAGAATTGTGTACGGCGACGCCCAAAAACAATGTCCGTCGTGACATTCCCATTCGAGTTTCGTGTACAAATCGCCCTTCGTCATACTCGTAGAAACGCACTTACCGCCTCTAAAAGCCGCCGCCGATTGCATATCTTCGATGTCGAGTTCCTCGTCGGGTTTGCTTTCGTCATAGCCGTGGTCGAGGATATAGCCGTGTTCTTTCAACTTGGTTATGTCGCGCATATCGTCGTAATCGACGTCGCCGTCGGCAAGTTGTCCGTGCGCGAGGACGGGGAATTTATCCCAGTCGCTCGGCAAGCACTTCAAGTTTTCCTTGCTTCCGAAAAACGCCTTGACCTTGCCTGCCTGATTCGTTTTGACCCAGTATCTCGGCGCATTGTCGTCTTTGAGCAGTCTTTCGATTGCGAATTTCGACACGAGTTTTGCAGGCACGAGTTTGCCGAGTCTGTAATATCCATGCGTTGAAAGTATCTCTTGCCAGTAAGTTTTCACGTCCTCGTGCTGAAAATCGAAATAATCGTTGAGGATATGGCTGTCCTCGAACCACATACAATGAAAATTGCGGATTGAATTCCACTCGGGTTTCATATACTTTTTCGTCGAACCGCCGATAATCTTGAATCCCTCGTCGAACGTATCGTAACCCGTAACTCTGTTGCACGCGCCGCCGCCGATGTTGTAGCACTTCTTCCAAAACTTGTCTTCGAGTTCGCCCTTTGCATCCTTTTCCACGAGTCTGCGCATCAAAAGTCCGCTGTCGCGCGCCGTAACCCACTCTATCGGCGCGTTGAAGCAGGTGTGAAACATCAATCCGTCTTTCATATTGTTGGTGAGCATTCTGTTGTGAAGCATACCCGTCTGACGAAGCACCGCCCATTGCTTTACGTCGCTGTCGAGAACGTATCTCTCGCCCTTAATTTTGCTTGCAGAATACTCGTCGTAGGTGCTGGATATGAGCGGGTCGCCCACCCTGCCCCACGGGTGCTTATAGTTGCGGTTGCCGTATATCGCAACGGTGGAAATATGCACGAGTTTCGGCTGATTTTCCTTTATCTCGGACACCGAATCCACGATATTCATTGCGCCTATGCGGTTACATCTGTCCGTAAGCACGGGATAATGGTCGGCAGTCGGCGGAATGACCGCGGCGAGATTGAGAACGTAATCGCTGTTTGCCACGAGTTTTCTGCAATCGTCGATTTCCGCAATATCGCCGAAAATAACCTCGATTTTGTTTCCGTATTTGCGCTTCCATTCCTTTGCGCGCTTGCGCTCTCGCCTCTCGTTCAAAAGCAAAACTTTGATTTTTTCCACGACGTCGCTTTCCATAAGTTGAGCGACCGTTTCAAGTCCCATATTTCCGCTTGCGCCGGTGATTGCAACGATTTTTTTCATATATGCCACCTTCCTTTTGTTTACGCATATATTATCGCACCCCGCCCCTGCCGAAGTCTTGACAAAAACCTTACACTTTCGCCTTTATCCGCCCGGCTTTCCCGCATTTTGTAAGAATTGTGTAAGAAATGAAAAATTCGGCGCAAGCACCGAATTTTTCGTGAGGATTTTTTATATTGACTTTACGCAATATACTCTTTGGGTTTCGTTGCAATGGCGATAATGTCAACGAGCCAACCTATACACCACAACCCTAACGTAAACATATACAAAACGCCCATTCCCGTTTTGCCCTCGTAGAACTTGTGCAAGCCGAACCAGCCGCCAAAAATCGCCATCGGCAACGCTACGCTTTTCTTGCACTTCTTTCCTTTTTCCACAACGGCAACGCCTTGATTGCTTTGTTGCACCACGTTGTTTATAACGATACTCGGTTGCGGTTTCGCCTCAACGCTTTGATTTGCACCGCAAGAAGCACATTTGAACGCTTCATCCGGCATTTCCGCGCCACAATACGAACACTTTTTACTCATTTGTTCCCTCCATTGTTTACAACATATGTGTTTTATTAACAACATTATACATAATATATGTTGTATTGTCAAGTTATGAAATCATTTGGTGAAAATCTAAAATACGAAAGAAAAATTGCAGGCTTAACCCAACAGCAACTTGCAGACAAAATGGGCATAAAGCAACAGCAATTAAGTCGGTGGGAACGTGACGAAATCGAGCCTGCCGTCAGCAGTATCGTCGCCATAGCAAAGGCGTTGGACGTAAGTTACGACGACCTTTTCGACGGCATCGAATAATTGATGTTACTAATCTTTTTTTTCTAAACGGCACACATTATGCCGTTTTTTATTCTCGGAAAAAAGAAAATCCACCGATTTATTCGGTGGATTCTTTCGTTTTTTCAAAGACTCAATTAGATGAGTTTGAGGATGCAGGTTTCTGCTGCGTCGCCGCGACGAGTGCCGGTTTTAAGGATACGGGTGTAACCGCCGCCCTGTCCGAGTTCGTTCTTGCGTGCGTCGTATTTGGGTGCATACTCTTTGAACATCTTTTCGATAAGGGGGTGTTTGGTGTCCTTAATGCGCGCTTTGAATGCGGATTTGGATTCCTTCTCGCCCTTGATTTCTTGAAGGTCTACGAGTTCAGCCATAAGTCTGCGGCGTGCAGCAAGTTTCTTAGGACCGTCGTTTGTGAAGACGACTTCTTGCTTTGCGCCCTTTGCGCCGTCAACGGTCTTTGTGACTTTGACGTCGTCTTGATAGGCTCTCATTGCGATGGTGATGTATTTTTCAGCAAGGCTTCTGACTGCTTTTGCACGGTCAACGGTTGTTTCGATTTGACCATACCAAAGAAGTTCGGAAACCTGATTTTTAAGCATAGCCATTCTTTGGTCTGTGCGTTTTCCTAATTTAGACATAGTGTTCCTCCTGTACTCTTAGTCCTCTTGTGCCTTCAAACCGAGGCCGAGATCTTCGAGTTTCTTGACAACTTCTTCGAGTGATTTTCTGCCGAGGTTTCTCACTTTGAGCATATCGTCTTCGCTGCGTTTGGTGAGGTCTTCGACGGTGTGGATGTTTGCGCGTTTCAAGCAATTATACGAACGCACCGAGAGATCGAGATCTTCAACTGACATTTCGAGGACTTTCTTGGTGTCGTCTTTCTTGTCCTCTTTGAGAATATCGTTCTCGTCCATATTTGAAACGAGATTGATGAACAGTTTGAGATGATCGTTCATAATCTTTGCTGCAAGAGAAGTGATTTCCTTTGCAGAAGTCGTACCGTCGGTGGTCACTTCGAGCGTGAGTTTATCGAAGTCGATGCTTTGCTCGACACGAGTGCTTTCGACAGCATAATTGACTTTGACGACGGGGGTATAGATAGAATCGATCGGAATATAACCGATGGATTGACGGCTGTCCTTGTTGCGAGAAGCGGGAACGTAACCTCTGCCGCAATCGACGAAGATGGTCATATCGATAGACGCGCCCTCGTCCAAAGTGCAAATGACTTGGTCGGTGTTGACGACTTCGATACCTGCGGCGCATTGAATGTCGCCTGCGGTGACCGTGCCGACGGTGTTGGCAAAGAGTTTGCATTCTTGCTTACCGGCTTTTTCAAGGCTGCTGACTGCTTTGAAACGAACAGTTTTGAGGTTGAGGATAATTTCGGTAACTTCCTCTTTTACGCCCTTGATTGTGGAGAATTCGTGATCGACGCCCGCGATTTTGATGCCGACTGCTGCGGCACCGGGAAGCGCGGAAAGAAGGATACGGCGCAAGCAGTTGCCGATCGTCGTGCCGAAGCCTCTTTCAAGCGGCTCGACGACGAACTTGCAATAATTCTTGCTTTCGTTCTCCATATTTATTTTGGGACTTCTCATTTCCATCATAACTGTATCCTCCGATCAAATTATTTAGAGTACAACTCGACGATAAGGTGTTCTTGGATGTCGAGGTCGATGTCGCTTCTTTCGGGAAGAGCAACAACCTTACCTGTGAGCGTTGCGTTGTCAAATTCGAGCCATTTGACGAGGTTGAGATTCTTGGTTTCTTTGACGGTGTTCCACAAAGCAGAATCTTTCTTGTTTTCTTTGACGGCAACGACGTCGCCTGCTTTGACGAGGTAGGACGGGATGTCCACAGTTTTGCCGTTGACGGTGATGTGACCGTGGTTGACGATTTGACGAGCCATTGCTCTTGAAGTGCCGAGACCGAGACGATACACAACGTTGTCAAGACGTCTTTCGATAAGCACGAGCATGTTGTCACCGGTGACGCCGCGCATTTCGGACGCTCTGTCGTAGTACATCTTGAATTGTTTTTCGGTTACGCCGTAGTAGCGTTTGGTTTTTTGTTTCTCACGAAGTTGAACGCTGTAACCGCTCGCCTTCTTTCTTCCCTTGCCGTGATCACCCGGGGGTGCGTATTTTGTGAGAAGGGGGCATTTTGTAGAACCGCACTTCTCGCCTTTGAGATAGAGTTTGCATCCTTCGCGTCTGCAAAGACGGCAATCTGCTCCTGTATATTTAGCCATAGTTTAAGTCCTCCTAATTACAGTCTTCTCGCCTTGGGCGGACGGCATCCGTTGTGAGGAATCGGGGATACGTCTTGAATGAGCGTAACTTCGATACCGACGTTTGCGAGTGCGCGGATTGCGCTCTCTCTGCCTTGACCGGGACCTTTGACGTAGACTTCAACGCTTCTCATACCTTGATCGTAAGCAACTTTGGCTGCGTCTTCGCTGACCATTTGTGCTGCGAACGGGGTGGATTTACGGCTGCCGCGAAGTTTGAGTTTGCCTGCGGAAGACCAAGAGATAGCGTTTCCGTTCATATCTGTGATAGTAACGATTGTGTTGTTGAAAGAAGCGTGAATATGCACTTGACCTTTTTCAACGCGTTTGATATCTTTTCTTTTCTTAATAGCTTTTCTTGCGATACCTGCCATAGTCGCGCCTCCTTATTTCTTGCTGCGGCTGACTGCGCGCTTGGGACCTTTTCTCGTACGAGCGTTTTGTTTTGTGTTTTGACCGCGTACGGGAAGGCCTTTTCTGTGACGTACGCCGCGATAGCAACCGATTTCCATCAATCTCTTAATGTTGAGACCGACTTCTCTTTTGAGGTCGCCTTCGACGTGCAAATGTTGTTCGATGTAATCACGAATGAGACTGACTTGATCTTCGCTCAAATCCTTGACGCGAATATCGGGATTGATGCCGGTCTCTTTCAAAATCTTTTGAGAAGTTGCAAGTCCGATACCATAGATGTAGGTAAGTCCGTATTCAACTCTCTTGTCGCGCGGAAGATCCACGCCGGCGATTCTTGCCATTTTCTACCTCCGAAATAGTGAAAAAAGTGTTTTTTATATATGCCACGCATAGGTAGTTGCCGTAAGATGTGGAATGAAGCAACCAGCCGCCCTACGCTTTTTGCCGAATTTTACTTTTGAAGTCGAGGCGGAGCGTTGCCTCAAAACGTCAAAAGCCCGACGCTACAATCAACCTTGACGTTGTTTGTGGTTGGGATACTTTGAGCAGATAACCATAACTCTGCCGTTTCTTTTGATAACTTTGCATTTGTCGCACATAGGCTTGACGCTGGGTCTGACTTTCATAGTTAACCTCCTAAATGAGTCCTTTGTTTTCGATGTTTCGATGACCTTATTTGTTGCGGTAGATTATTCTGCCTTTTGTCAGGTCGTACGGCGACATTTCGATTTTGACTTTGTCGCCTTCGAGAATTCTAATGTTGTTGATACGCAACTTTCCGCCGAGATACGCAAGAATCTCGTGTCCGTTTGTGAGCATCACTCTGAATTGAGTTTTGGGCAAAACTTCGATGACTTTGCCTTCGGTTTCGATAACGTCTTCTTTTGACATAGAGTCCTCTTAATTGTTGTTGTCGTTGTAAAAACGAAGTGCGCTGAACAGTTCCTGATCGAACACTTGCGCGCCGTTTTTGATTTTTTCGGCAATCTTTTCGAGCACGTCGCCCGTTGATTGCAGATGTTTTACGTTTTTGAGTTTCGCGTTTTTGATATGGCGCAGATTTCCGTCCGCGATTCTCACCGTGTTTTCGTCCACGATCTCGACGACTGCGTAATACGCGCCTTGGTCGCGACCTGCTTTTGAATAAACGATAGAACCGATTTCCATATCAAAGCGTAAGTATTTCAGCCCCGTTTTCTGTCAGGGCAACAGTGTTTTCGTAGTGAGCGGAAGGTTTTCCGTCGAGAGTGACGCATTTCCAACCGTCTTCGAGCGTTTGCCACGTTCCCATATTGACCATCGGTTCGATTGCAAGCACCATACCCACTTCGAGTTTCGGACCGTGTCCCGCCTTTCCGTAGTTCGGCACTGCGGGGTCTTCGTGCATTTCTCTACCTATTCCGTGACCGACCATCGACCTTACGACGCCGTAGCCGCGAGATTCGTTGTAAACCTGCACCGCGTGCGATATGTCGCCGAGTCTGCCGCCTGCCTTGAATTGCTTTACGCCCTCGAAGAAACTCTCTCTCGTGGTGTCCACGAGACGCTTCTTTTCTTCGCTGACTTCGCCTACGAGGAAGGTTCTTGCGGCGTCCGCTTGCCAACCCTTGAAAACGAGTCCGCAATCCACACCGATTATCTCGCCCTCTTTAAGACGTCTGTCGGACGGGAATCCGTGAACGACGACTTCGTCTATCGAAGCGCATATAGTTCCGGGGAATCCGCCGTATCCGAGGAAGGACGGGGCCGAATCGTGCCTTTTGATGTAATCGTAGGCAAATTCGTCAAGACGCTTTGTCGATACGCCCGGTTTCACTCTGTCGCCGAGGAAGAGCAGGCAATCTCTGAGGATTGCGCCCGATTTCCTCATACATTCGATTTCGTGAGGGCTTTTGATGTTAATCATTCAAGCACCTTCTTTATATCCGCAAAAATTTCTTCTTTCGTGCCGTTGGCTTTGATGTCCACGACCTTATTTTGCGAACGATAGTAATCGATGAGCGGTTGAGTCTGATCGCTGTACACTCTGAGTCTGTTCTTCACGGTTTCGGGCTTGTCGTCGTCGCGAATGAAAAGTTCCTTTCCGCAACGCTTGCAAGTCGTTTCGCCGTTGAGCATAGAAACGTGATAAGTTTCGCCGCACACGCAAACCCTTCTGCCGCCGAGTCTGTCGATAATGGTTTCAAACGGAACGTCGATGTTGATTGCAAGGTCAATTCTGGCAACCTTGTCGAGAGCCTCTGCCTGAGCGATCGTTCTGGGGAATCCGTCGAGGATGTATCCGTTTTTGCAATCGTCTTGCGAAAGTCTGTCTTCAACCAAGCCGATGACCACTTCGTCGGGAACGAGTCCGCCCGATTCGACGAAAGCCTTTGCTTTCAAGCCGAGAGGCGTGCCTTCCTTCATATTGCGACGGAGTATGTCACCCGTTGAGATGTGAGGAACTTTGAATTCCTCTGCGATCATCGCCGCTTGCGTACCTTTTCCTGCGCCCGGAGCGCCTAATAATATAATATTTTTCATAATTATTTATTATAGCACTTTTTCGTCCCGATGGCAAACAAATCATCGAGTGATTTGCGCCATCGAGCAAAAAATATGGGTTTGTTTGTCGTTTCCTCTCTTATTTGAGGAAGCCTTTGTAGTGCTTCATCATAATTTGAGATTCGAGTTGCTTGTTGAGTTCGAGCGCGACGGACACGACGATGAGCAAACCTGTTGCCGAGAACGAGTTTGCAAACGGAAGTGCCGGTGCGGCCCAAGAGCCGTTGCCCATAGCGAGCGCTCTGAACAAGAAGGTCGGGATGAGGGACAAGCACATAAGGAACACAGCACCGAAGAAGGTGATTCTGTTGTTAATCTTTTTGAGGAAGTCGCTTGTCGGTTTGCCCGCTCTTATGCCGGGGATAAATCCGCCGTATTGTTGAATGTTTTTGGATACGTCTTCGGGATTGAACTGGATTTGAGCGTAGAAATAACTAAATCCGAGAATGAACAATGCCAAGAGGACGTAGTAGACTGCCGTACCGCTTCCCATATAAGTCGCATACCAAGTCGCAGCGGATGTGTCGCTGAAAAAGAGTTGGATGATCATTTGCGGGAACATAAGCAAGGACGACGCGAAAATGATGGGCATAACGCCGCTACCGTTGACGCGAATGGGGATATACGTCGTTTGACCGCCGTACATCTTGTTGCCCTTGATTTGTTTAGAGTACTGCACCGTGATTCTTCTCTCTGCGCCGTCCATAAAGACGATGAACACGAATATGAGGACAACCAAAGCGATGAAGCCGAGGATGTTCCAGATATAAGTCCATTCGTTGCCGACGAGTTTGAAGGATTCCGCCATAGTAGTGCCTGCGGTCGAAAGGATACCGATGAAGATGATGATTGACGTACCGTTGCCGATGCCGTATTCGGTGATTCTTTCGCTGAGCCACATAACCATAACGCTGCCCGCCACCAAGATGACGATAGTCAGAGCCATTGTCAGAATGGGATTATCCGCACTCGCTTCGAAAGAGAACACGTCGAGGAAGTAACTCTTGAACGCCACGACGATACCGATTGCTTGCACGACGGCAAGCACGACGGCAACGATTCTCGTGATTTGCGTGAGTTTCTTTCTGCCTTCTTCACCTTCTTTGGACAACTTTTCGAGCGCGGGAATGACCAGCGCGAGAAGTTGCATAATAATCGACGAGTTGATGAACGGCAACACGCCGAGCGCAAACAAGGTGGCGTTCTGCATCGAACCGCCCGTTATGACGTTGAGGATGCTGAGGAAGTCTGAATTGAATGCCGTAGCATTTTGCATCGCAGCAATGTCGAAAGTCGGGATGGGGATGTAGCATCCGATTCTGTAAACGAGGATAAGAGCGAGAGTAATCCAAATCTTCACTCTTATTTCCTTCGTTTTGAATGCGTTTTTGAGTGTCTCAAACATTATAGCACCTCTGCTGTGCCGCCTGCCTTTTCGATTTTTTGAATTGCAGACGCGGTGAATTTGTTGGCTTTGATCGTAAGTTTCTTTTCAAGTTCGCCGTTGCCGAGGACTTTGAGTCCGTATGCTTCGACTTTCTTGATGATACCGCTTGCGACAAGCTCATCGATACCGACAACTGCTCCGTCTTCAAATCTGTTGAAAACGTCGATGTTGACCGTGTTGTAGACGTGTGCGAATCTCTTGTTGTTGAAACCGATCTTCGGAAGTCTTCTGGTCATCGGCATTTGGCCGCCTTCGAAGTTGGGACGAACGCCGCCGCCGCTTCTTGCCCATTGACCTTTATGTCCACGAGTAGATGTTTTACCCATACCGGAGCCGACGCCGCGACCGATTCTCTTGGTAGCGGTTTTTGCGCCCTCTGCGGGTTTAAGATCTTGAATATTCATATGTTCCTCCTCACGCTTCCTCAACCTTGACAAGGTGAGAAACTTTTGCGATCTTTCCTCTCACGCAAGCGTCGTCTGCGAAAGTTCTGGAATTGCCGATTTTGTGCAAACCCATTGCTTCGAGGTTGGCTTTTTGATTTTTGAGGATGCCGTTTGCGCTCTTAACGAGAGTGACTTTGATCATTTTGACTTCTGCTTTTGCTTCTGCTTTCTTTGCCATAGTACACCTCTCGATTAGTCAGCCACGACGTCTACGCCGCGAAGTTGCGCGATTTGCTCTGCGTTACGAAGACTCATAAGACCTTCGAGCGTTGCTTTTGCGCTGTTGATGGGGTTGTTAGAGCCGAGTGATTTGGTTCTGATGTCCTTTACGCCTGCGGTTTCGAGCACCATACGGACTGCGCCGCCCGCGATGACGCCGGTACCTTCTTCGGCAGGAAGAAGAAGAACTTGACCACGACCGAATTTACCCGTCGTTGCGTGAGGAATTGTGTTGCCTTTCAAAGAAACAGTCACGAGGTTGCGTTTTGCAAATTGCGTTGCTTTCTCGATTGCTTCGGGAACTTCCGCCGCTTTGCCCATACCGAGACCCACTTTGCCGTTGCCGTCGCCGACTACCACGAGTGCGGAAAAGCGCATGTTCTTGCCGCCCTTGGTGGTTTTGGTGACGCGGTTGACAGCAATGAGTTTCTTGTTCAAACCGTCGTTTTCTTCTCTGTTTCTATCGTTTCTTCTATCACGATTTTCTGCCATAATTCCTCCGATTAAAACTCAAGACCGGCTTCTCTTGCGCCGTCGGCGAGAGATTGAACTCTGCCGGTGTAAAGATAGCCGCCTCTGTCGAACACGACTTCTTTGATGCCGATTGCCTGAGCCTTTTCAGCAATTGCCTTGCCGACGACTTTTGCAACTTCGCTCTTGGAAAGGTCTGCGGTTTGAGCCGCAATCGCTTTTTCGAGGTCGGATGCCGCGCAAAGAGTGTTGCCCTTCACGTCGTCGATCAATTGAGCATAGATATGGTTTGTGCTTCTGTACACGCTGAGACGAGGTCTTTCGGCAGTGCCGCTGACTTTCTTTCTGACTCTTGCGTGACGAATGATTCTATCTGCGTTTTTATCTTTTTTGCTTATCATACTTCACCTCAATTACTTCGTGGCTCTCTTGCCGACTTTGTGGATGACGGTTTCATCCTTGTAGTGAATGCCGTAGTTGTGATACGGTTCGACCGGTTTGATAGCCTTGATGGTTGCAGCGGTTTGACCGACGAGTTGGCGATCAATACCCTTCACGACGATTTCGAGGGGTTGGGGTTGCGCAAAAGTGATTCCTTCGGGTGCGGTGAACTCAACGGGATGAGAGAATCCGATGTTGAGGGTCATCTTGTTGTTGCCCGAAAGGGTGACTTTGTAACCGACGCCGTTGACGACGAGGCTCTTTTCGAAGCCTTTCGTCACGCCAACCACCATATTGTGGATGAGCGCGCGGTAAAGTCCGTGCAATGCGCGATGGTCTTTGTCGTCGGAATGACGAGTGCAGACGACGTGTCCGTCCTCGACTTTGACGTCGATGGATTTGTCAACCGTTTGAGAAAGTGCGCCGAGCGGGCCTTTCACGGAAACGAGGTTGTTGTTGATTTCAACTGTTACACCTTGCGGAATGGCAATAGGTGCTCTACCGATTCTTGACATATCGCACCCCCTTACCAAACGTATGCAAGCACTTCGCCGCCGACGTGCTGTGCTTTCGCTTCCTTATCGGTGAGGATACCCTTGGAAGTGGAAAGGATTGCAATGCCCATTCCGTTGAGAACCTTGGGAAGATTGTCCACACCTGCGTAGACGCGAAGACCGGGTGTTGAAACTCTTTTAAGACCGGTGACGACCTTTTGACCCTTGACGGGTGCGTATTTGAGAGTGATGACGATGTTGTTTTGAACTGCGCCGTCAACAACTTCAAATCCTTTGACGTAACCTTCTTTTACGAGTATTTCTGCTATTGCGACCTTGATTTTGCTCGCCGGAACTTCAACCGTTTCGTGCTTTGCGGTCAAGGCATTTCTAATTCTTGTAAGCATATCTGCAATGGGATCAGTCATTTTTAGTGCCTCCTCTTACCAACTTGCCTTCTTCACTCCGGGAATCTCACCTTTGTAAGCGAGGTTTCTGAAGCAAACTCTGCAAATACCGTACTTTTTGAGCACGGCGTGGGGACGTCCGCAAATACGGCAACGTGTATATTCACGCGTCGAGAACTTTTGTGGTCTTTGTTGCTTAATTTTCATTGATGTTTTGGCCATAGTTCACTCCTTACTTCGCAAAAGGCATTCCGAGCAGTTTGAGAAGTTCTCTTGCCTCTTCGTCGGTTTTTGCCGTCGTAACGATACAAATATCGAAACCGCGAACCTTTTCAACTTTGTCGAATTCGATTTCGGGGAAGATGAGTTGTTCTTTCACGCCGACTGCGTAGTTGCCTCTGCCGTCAAACGACTTAGAGGAAATGCCGCGGAAGTCGCGGACACGAGGAAGCGCGATGGAAATGAACTTGTCGAGGAAGTCGTACATTCTGTTGCCGCGAAGCGTAACTTTTGCGCCGACGTTCATACCTTCTCTCACCTTGAAGTTTGCAACGGATTTCTTTGCTGTTGTGATAACCGGTTTTTGACCTGCAATCATTTTGAGTTCCTCAACTGCGAGTTGCAGTGATTTGCTGTTGTCTTTGCAGTCGCCCAAGCCCATATTAAGCACAATTTTTTCAAGACGAGGGACCTCGTTGATGTTCTTGTAGCCAAAGCGTTTGATGAGAGCCGGTACGACCTCTTCGGCGTACTGTTTTCTCATACGGTATCTTTCAGCATTACCAGCATTCGTCTTATCGGTTGCAGGTTCCTTAGCAACCTGATTTTTCTTTTCTGCCACGATATTACCTCCGATTTATCAGTCCTTATCTGCGGACTTTTCTGCTTTCTTTTTTGCGGCTTTCTTTGCCACTTTCTTTGCAGATGGTTTCTTCTCGTCCAAAGACGCACCGCACTTGGGGCATACGCGGACGGATTTTTGTTTGCCGTTCACGTCTTTCATTTCGTGCTTAACTCTGACGACGTCGCCGCAACCTGCGCAAACGTGCATAACGTTGGATGCGTCGATTGTGCCTTCTTGTTTGACGATGCCGCCCTTTTCTTGTGCGTTTCTGGGCTTTTTGCTCTTTGAAATGATGTTTACGCCTTCAACGTAGATTCTTCCGGTTTCGGGAACGACTTTGAGGACTTTGCCCACTTTGCCTTGATCCTTGCCGGTGATAACCATAACGTTGTCGCCTTTCTTAACACTCAATTTTGCCATAATAGTTGTCCTCCTTACAGCACTTCGGGTGCGAGAGAAATGATTTTGGTGTAATCCTTGTCACGAAGTTCTCTTGCGATAGGCCCAAAAATACGAGTGCCTTGTGGTTGTTTTTGGTTGTCGATGATGACTGCCGCATTGTCGTCGAACTTGATGTGGCTGCCGTCCTCGCGTTGAAGACCGAAGGTCGTGCGGACGATAACTGCCTTTACGACGTCGCCCTTCTTAACCTTGCCGCCCGGGATAGCCGATTTGACGGATGCGACGATAACGTCGCCGATGTTTCCGCTTCTTCTGAAAGAACCGCCCAGGACTCTGATGCACATAATTTCTTTGGCTCCGCTGTTGTCAGCGACTTTGAGCCAACTCAATGGTTGAATCATAGCGTTCCTCCTATTATTTGGCTTTCTCGACTATTTCGACGAGTCTCCAACACTTGTCCTTGGAAAGAGGACGAGTTTCTTGGATGAGCACCTTGTCGCCAATTCCGCAAGCGTTGTTTTCGTCGTGCGCTTTGAACTTCTTGGTGCGGTTTACGATTTTCTTGTAGAGGGGATGTTTTACACGTTCGCTGACTGCGACGACGATGGTTTTGTCCATCTTATCGCTCACGACGATACCCACTCTTTCTTTTCTCAAATTTCTTTCTTCCATACGTTCCTCCGATTAGCCCTTTGCCTCGTCTTTTGCGCGAGCAATTTCTCTTTGACGGATGACAGTCTTGATACGGGCAATGTCGCGACGCGTTTCAACGATAACCATAGGGTTGGTCAGTTGATTCGTGGCGTTTTTGAAGCGAAGGAAAAACAATTCCGACTTCAATTCGTTGAGTTTGGTTTGCAACTCTTTATCTGTCATTTCCAAAACTTGTTTCGATTTCATTGTTCACCGCCTTCGACACCGTTCACGTCCTCAGCTCTGACAAACTTGCACTTGACGGGAAGTTTGTTTGCTGCAAGACGGAGTGCCTCTTTTGCTACTGCTTCGTCGATGCCTGCGATTTCAAACATCACACGGCCCGGCTTGACGACTGCTACCCAGTATTCGGGAGAACCTTTACCTGAACCCATACGAGTTTCAGCAGGTTTCTTTGTTACGGGTTTGTGAGGGAAAATATCCACCCAGACTTGTCCGCCACGACGGATGTATCTCGTCATAGCGACACGCGCTGCTTCGATTTGGTTGGAGGTAATCCAGCCCGGCTCTGTCGAAACAAGACCGTATTCGCCGTATGCGACGATGTTGCCCTTGTTTGCTTTGCCTTTCATTCTGCCACGCATTTGGCGACGTCTTTTGACGCGTTTAGGCATTAACATTATTGATTTCCTCCTTCAAGTGGATTTTTGCCAAGGATTTCGCCCTTGTAGATCCAGCATTTGACGCCGATTGCGCCGAATGTGGTGTTTGCGGTTGCTACGCCGTAATCGATGTCTGCACGAAGGGTTTGAAGCGGGATAGAACCTTCACGGTATTGTTCGCTTCTTGCGATTTCAGCGCCGTCGAGTCTGCCGCTGACCATCGTCTTGACGCCCTTTGCGCCCGCTTTCATAGCCTTGGACATTGCTTGTTTCATTGCGCGACGGAAGGAAGCGCGTCCTTCGAGTTGTTTTGCAATGCCTTCCGCAACGAGTTGAGCGTCTGCATCGGGATGTTTGACTTCCATAATGTTGATGCTCACTTTCTTGTCGCCGGAAACGAGTTTTTCAACTTCTTTCTTGATTTCTTCAACGCCTGCGCCTGCTTTGCCGATGAGGACTGCGGGGCGTGCGGTGTAGATTGCGACTACGAGTTTATCTGCTGCTCTTTCGAGTACGATTTTTGAAATTGCCGTATCGTAGTATTTCTTTTTGATGAATTTGCGGACTTTATTGTCTTCGACGATGTTGTCTGCAAAGTGCGCCTTGTCGGCATACCATTTAGAACTCCACGATTTGATGACGCCTGTACGAAGACCGTTTGGATCGACTTTTTGTCCCATTGTGTATACCTCCTATTACGCTTTCACCGTGTCAAGAATGACCGTGATATGACTTGTTCTCTTGTTGATACGATACGCTCTGCCCTTGGACACCGCTTGGATACGCTTGAGGGTCGGACCTTCGTTTGCGTAGCACTCTGCGATATACATATCGTTTCTTGCGAGATTTTGATTGTTTTCGCCGTTTGCCGCCGCGCTGTTAACCAACTTGATAAGGGGTTCGCTTGCAGCCTTGGGCGTGTTTTCCAAAATAGCGATTGCTTCTGTTACCGATTTGCCTCTGATGATGTCGAGAACGATGCGGACCTTGAAGGGAGAGATTCTGACGAATTTAGCCGTTGCACAAGGTCTTGTATCCGCTTTTGCTTGACGGTCCAAGGCTTTTTGTTTACTTCTTGTTGCCATATCTTCCTCCTATTACTTCGTGGTCTTTGCGCCCGCGTGACCTCTGAACGTACGCGTGGGAGCAAATTCGCCGAGTTTGCAACCGACCATATCTTCCGTGATATATACGGGGACGTGTTGCTTACCGTTGTGAACTGCGATCGTGTGACCGACCATTTCGGGGAAAATCGTGGAACTTCTGGACCAAGTTTTAACGGATTGACGTTCACCGGACGCGTTCATCGCATTGATTCTGTTCATAAGGCGTTCTTCTACATAAGGGCCTTTTTTAACACTTCTACTCATTTTGTCCTCCGATTAGTTCACACGCTTAATAATGAACTTATTAGATTTGTTCTTCTTCTTTCTGGTCTTATAACCGAGAGCAGGTTTGCCCCAAGGTGTGACAGGTGAAGGCATACCGACAGGTGACTTGCCTTCGCCGCCGCCGTGCGGGTGGTCGTTCGGGTTCATAACGACACCACGAACGGTCGGACGCACGCCCATATGGCGGGTCTTACCGGCTTTGCCGACGCGCACGATTTCGTGATCGATGTTGCCGACTTGACCGACTGTCGCTCTGCAATTAATGAGAACGTATCTCATTTCACCGCTGGGCATACGCACGATTGCGTATTTACCTTCTTTTGCCATAAGTTGTGCCGCATTGCCTGCCGCTCTTGCGATGATTCCGCCGTTGCCCGGTTGAAGCTCGATGTTGTGAATCATAGTACCGACGGGGATTGCGGAAAGAGGAAGTGCGTTGCCGACTTTGATGTCTGCGTGCTCGCCGCTTTCGAGAACGTCGCCGACGTTGAGTCCCAAAGGTGCGAGGATATATTTCTTTTCGCCGTCAGCATAGTGCAAAAGCGCGATGTTTGCGGAACGGTTGGGGTCGTATTCGATGGAAGCGACTTTTGCGGGGATACCGTCTTTGTTGCGCTTGTAGTCGATGATACGATATTTGTTTCTGTTGCCGCCGCCGATGTGACGAACGGTGATTCTGCCCATAGAGTTTCTGCCGCCGCTCTTATTGAGTGACACCAAGAGTGAACGCTCGGGCGTTGTGCTTGTGATCTCCTCGTATGCAGACACCGTCATAAAACGACGTGCAGGAGACGTTGGTTTATATTTCTTAATAGCCATATTCTTTACTCTCCTTATGCCAAGCTCTCGAAGAATTCGATTGCCTTACTGTCGTCGGTAAGAGTGACGATAGCTTTCTTGAAAGCAGAGCGTCTGCCTTCGTTTCTGCCCATTCTCTTCACTTTGCCGTCGTAGTTGGATGTATTGACTTTGTCAACTTTCACTTGGAAGATTTGCTCGACCGCAGCCTTGATTTGCGTTTTGGTTGCAGATTTGACAACCTTGAACGTGTATCTCTTGTTTGCGATGCCGTCATAACTCTTTTCGGAAAGGATAGGCTCGATAATGATGTCGTATGCTGTCATTGTGCTGCCTCCTCGAGTTTTTTAAGTGCGTCAACCGTGATGACGATGTTCTTCGTTGCGACTACGTCGTAAACGCTGAAGGTTCTTGCTTCGCAAACTTCGACGGAAGGAATGTTCTTGCTGGCTTTGAGCGCGACTTGGTCGTACTCGTCGAGGACGAACATAACTTTGCCGTTGAGAGAGAGTGCTTTAACCGTTCCCGCAACGAGTTTGGTTTTTGCTTCTGCGAGTGCAAATTTGTCAAGAACGACCACTTCGTTTTGACGAATCTTTTCAGAAAGCGCGGAATAGAACGCGGCTGTCTTCATACTCTTGTTGATTTTTTGAGAGAAATCTCTGGGTTTCTTTGCGAACACCACGCCGCCGCCGACGTATTGAGGTGCGACGATGGAGCCTTGACGCGCACGACCCGTGCCTTTTTGACGATAAGGCTTGCAGCCGCCGCCGCGAACTTCCGTTCTAGTGAGCGCGCTCATAGTGCCTTGACGCTTGTTTGCGAGTTGTGCAACGACCACTTGGTGAATAAGTGCTTCGTTATAGTCGCGTGCAAAGATGGAATCGCTGATTTCTACCGTTCCGGCTTTTTTGCCTGCCATATTCAAAACGTTCAGTTTCATATTCTACCTCCGCTTAACCCTTGATGGATTCCTTCACGACGACTACGCCGCCCTTCGGTCCGGGGATTGCACCCTTGATGAGAAGAAGATTTCTTGCTGCATCTACGCGTGCGACAGTAAGGTTTTGGACAGTAACCTTTTCGTGTCCCCATTGTCCTGCCATATGTTTGTTCTTGAACACTCTCGACGGAGAGGAACAAGCACCCATAGAACCGACGCTTCTGTGAATAGGACCGGTACCGTGAGTCATAGGACCGATTCTGTGAGAGTTCCATCTTTGGATGACGCCCGAATAGCCGTGACCTTTGGAAGTGCCGGTAACGTCAACTTTGTCGCCCTCTGTGAACATGTCGCAGGTCAGTTCCTGTCCGAGCGTGTAGCTCGCGCAGTTTGCGAAACGGAATTCACGAAGGTACTTCTTGACGGTTACGCCCGCTTTCTTGAAGTGTCCGGCAACCGGCTTGTTTACTCTTGTTTCCTTGACGGTGCCGAAGCCGACTTGAACCGCTTCGTATCCGTCGTTCTCTTTGGTCTTTATCTGCACGACCGGGCACGGACCCGCTTCCACAACGGTTACGGGGATAACCTTGCCTTCCGCAGTAAAGATCTGGCTCATACCGATTTTTTTACCGATGATTGCTTTATCCATGTAAAGTTCATCCTCCTTTTATTTGCTTAGAGTTTGATCGAGATGTCCACACCTGCGGGCAAGTCGAGTTTCATCAAAGAATCGACCGTTTTGCTCGTGGGGTTGTAAATATCGATCAAACGCTTGTGAGTTCTGAGTTCAAATTGTTCGCGGCTGTCTTTGTATTTGTGAGTAGCACGCAAAATAGTGATGATTTCCTTTTCCGTGGGAAGAGGAATGGGACCGGAAACCTTCGTTCCCGTCTTTTTGACGGTCTCGACAATCTTCTCTGCGGAAAGATCGATAAGGTTGTGGTCGTAAGCCTTAAGTTTAATTCTGATCTTTTGTCCAGCCATTATTAGCCTCCTATATTACACTTGTCCGTGTGTGTCTTATATTTTTTACCCGCCGCAACCGCGACGGAAAATGCGTATCTCTTTCGACACGCTCGTTTACTATATAATTTTTGAAAATTAAAGTCAAGCAAAAAAATGAGAATTTACGAATATTTTTCAAACTTGTGTCCGAAAACTCGAAATAACCGCAAAATCTTGTATATATGGATTAATTTTGTTTTCAAATAAAAGTGAATTATAAATATAATTGCGCGTACCACGCACTCGGGTGTATCGAGGCAAAAACCGTCGTCAAGGCAACGACAACGCGCATAAAATGCGCATTGCCGAGAGCCTTGCTCGGTTTATTGCCTTCCCTACCGCGCAGAGAATTTGCGCTATCAGTTCAATATAAACCAATAAAAAAATCCCCCCCCCTTCTCACGGGATTTGTTCTTCCTCTACAAGAGCGACCGTCGTGTACCTTAAATAACACATCACCCCTTCCCTTCGGGCTTTCCCCTCTTGCTCAAACTTGCGTCAATTCTCTGTCAAACTACACATCGTTCGCAAGAGGGGAAGTCGGCACTCACATAGAAAGGTATCGTCCTCTCATTATGCCACTCGTTCACGGGCGAAAAAAATCCACACTCGCCCGTTCACTTGTACAGTCCGTCAAGTTCGGCGCTCATAGGCTCGCCGCCCTGCGGCTCGTGTTCCGTCTGCGAATTTGCACATTCCGTGTATGAGAAGTCTTCGAATGAGTGTCCGTTATAAGTCCGCTCTGCAAGTTCGCGGACGGCGGTTTTTTTGTCTAATCCTCTTATTTATTAAAACCGCGATATTGAGATGAAGAACAAGAAAACGCCCCTTTGATAGCAATCCTAACGTACATAGGCGTACGTGAATTGATAGCAAAGGGGCGTTGCCGCAGTTATTCGCTCAATAGCGAGGTTTTGAAAGGCTAAAGTGCAACTCTCGCATCCCCTCCACCTCATCGCATATCTCTTTCAAATTGCAATGCGCACAGTCCACGAGTACGTTGTCGAGAATGTGGTTGAATGCGGAAAGTATTTGCGAGGTATGAAGTGCAAAATTTTGTACGGGGTCAAAATCCGATGCGGTGTCGGCGACGAAAATCACGGTGACGGCATTCACGACGTCACGACTCAAATAAGACTTTATTGTGGTTGCGCCGAGTGCCTCAAACGACAAACCTTTTTTTAGTGCGGTTTTTGAAACGCGCACTTGCTCGCGCTGTCTGAAAGAAGAAGCGCGCATCATAAAGCCTTGGACGTTCTCTTTGTACTTTGCGTATTCCAAAGATTTGGTGAGGTCGAAAATCGCTTGTTCGTCCTCGGTCGCGTCCTTTACGGATATTAAAACTATCTTTGCGTAGTTACAATCGCGCTTGATGTCTTTGAGTTCTTTGCCGACCAAAACGACTTTGTTTTCGACGGGCAAGTTGCCCGTAATGACGGTTGCGGCGGCGCAAGGCATATCGCTTCCGCCGAGTTCGTACGCGCTGTCCTTCGTCAAAATCAGTTCGCTATGTTCGCTGACAGGCAAAGCCTTGCTCTCGTCGTAAGCGTAAATTTTGGTCGCGTTTTTCGCAACGTACGCCGTCAATTCGTTTATGTCGCTGTCAAAAATACTTATCATTTTCTTGCTGTTCTGTCTTATACAATTTTGTGTCGTTTTGCACGAAACGGCACTTTATTTGATTATTTCGAGTCCTTTAAGTGCTTCTTTCACACCAAGTACGACTTTCGAGTCGGCAGGAAGTTCAAACACGTTTTCGCCTTTGAGGTCAAACGAGGCAAGGTTTTTGTCGTCGCCTATCGTGGCAAGAAGTTGCACGCCGTCGTAGTCGAGAGCGCGCACGGCAGCCTCGTCGGAAACGCGGTTTACGACGATTCCTATCTTGTCGTACATCACGAGTTCGTCGGCAACTTTCTTTATGGTCTTGCAAACGTCCCTACCCTTTTTCGACTGGTCGGTGACGAGAATAAGGTGCGTAACCTTTTCCATAACGCGACGATTGATTTGCTCTATGCCCGCCTCGCCGTCGATAACGACGTAGTCGAAATCTTCGGACAAAATGCCGATTACGTCTTTGAGATACGCATTGATTTTGCAATAGCAACCTGCGCTTTCGGGACGTCCTACCGCGATGAAAACGTAGCCGTCTTTTTCCACCATTGCGTCGAAAATGCGGAAGCGCGCCTCGTTGAGAAGTTCGATTGCACCCTTTGCGTTGCCGTCCTCGACGTTTTCGATTATGCTCTTTCTTATGTCGTCTATTGTGGATTCCACTTCAACGCCGAGCGCGGTGGAAAGACCTACCGCAGGGTCTGCGTCTATTGCCAAAATACGCTTGTCGGGATAGTTTTCAACCAACGTACGCACGATGGTTGCGGCAAGCGAAGTCTTGCCGACGCCGCCCTTTCCCGCGACTGCTATTATCGTTGCTTTTGCCATAACATACCTCCGTCGCAAAGCGACGCTAATATAATACAACTTCCTCGACATTTTGTCCACATTTATAAGGAATATCCTCTTGTTAACATTCTACACTCGTCTATGCACCTCATTCGCGACATTATAGCCCACCACATCTTTTTTAGTCACGCAAGAAATCCATCGTTACGCTTTATCATTTGTCCCGATACTTCAATTAGCAATAAAACATTTTTATGCAAAACTAAGTTCTTTTTAAGAATAAAATATTGATTTTTCAAACAAATCATATTAAAATTTCAGCAATAAAAAAATTAGTGCTTTGCACTTAAAAAGAGGTAAAATATGAAAAAGAAAAGTATAATTCTTTTGCTTTGTCTTGTAGTAATAACGATTATCGGCGTTTTTGCGCTTTCGGCGTGCGGGGACTCGGAAGAACCCGAACCGACTGCTACAAAACACAACGTTACCGTGCAATCAACCGCCGAGTGCTCTGTTTCCGTCGATAAAACGCAAGCGGAATTTGCAGAAACAGTAACTATTGCGGTAGATTTGAAAGTTACGGACAAATACATCGAAAAGGTTACCTACAACGGACAAGAGGCAACCAAGCGTTCACAAAACACATATGATTTCCTTATGGGAAACGACGACGTTGTAGTTGCCGTCGAATTGAAAGAGTATCAACAACTTCTTATCGATCCAAACGGCTTTGCCACATATCTCACCCTAAATCCTACGACTATTGCTAAAAACAACGGAACGATTTCACTCACGGTGTCGTTGCACTCAAATTATATGACGATTCTGAACTGGGATATTCAATCCACAAATCAAGCGGCGATTCCCGGATCGAGCGTAAAGAATTCTTATTCCGAACTCGATGAAAGCGGCGCAATATCGGCGGAAGTGCAAACATCGAGTTCAAGCAATGTCATTACCTCTCTTAAAATTTATATCGATACGGATAAAATCGAATGCGGCAAGACTTTCCTTCTCATAAATCTTCAAAACGGAAACTCGTCATCTCAAAGCGCAAGTCTTGTTGTTCCGATCACTGTTGCGGAAGACATTGTCACAACAAAGTGGAACGAAACCTTGATTTTTGACGTGTCTGCTCTTCCAAACAACGTAAAACAAGGCAAATTCAACATATATGCCAACGACTATGATTATGTTTCTGGAAGCGACAACAAGCAAGATCAAAATTTTGAAAATATGGAAGCCGATGACAACGACAAAATAAAAATTAATATAGAATATGTGCCGACAAGACGATACTATATCTCAATCTGGTTTGTAGAACAGGACGGTTCTCTCACTTGTTATGCCCTTGCAGATACGATCGGGTCGGGTTCAAGTGCCATCGGTTTCAACCAATTCAAAAACTCTATGCTCACCCTTCTTTCGAATGGTCAAAGTTTTGAATTGACCGTACTAAACAAAATCGAGCACTGAAACCATACTTGTTTACGGCAAAATGACAACCGAAATGTACGCGAGTGACAACTAAAATGTATTTACATTTTAGCACGTCGGCTTTATAATGAAACTATCAATTAATGAAGGAGCGATTATGTATAAATTCAATCCAAAATTTTATGCGGACGTGCGTATAGAGGACAGATTCACGACGGCTATCGTTTACAAAAACGGGGCGCTGGACTCGTGCAGAGTACGCAACGAAAAACGTGCTTTTATCCGCGTATATGACGGACAAATCTGGCTTTACGCTTCGACGTCTGACACGAACAAGATTCAATCGGAACTTGACAATTTGTACGCGCAGGCGACACCTTGCGACGATATTGCAAATCACCCCATCGTAAAACGTTATCAAGTCAACGTGGCAACCGAATACAAATTCGAGAATCGCAACGTAAGAAACGTTTCCGTCGAGGACAAAAAGGAACTTTGCAAGCGCATACTGCCCCACGTCAAGAGTCAATTTCTCGCAATGTCGCAAATCGGCTATCAAGACCGCAACAGTCGTTACGAGTTCTATTCCTCGAAAGGCGCGGACATCAAATACGATTATCAAATGTGCGGCATTTTAGCGGTAGGCGTGCTTGCCGCACCCGGCGACTTCGTACAAGCGGTGTATCAACTCGCAAAACCGTATTTCGACGAGATTAAAGGCTTCGAAGCCGATATCGAAAAGAAAATGGCAGACGCGGACAACTTCGTCCAAAATGCAAAACCCTGCAAAAAGGGCAAATATCCCGTCATTCTTTCGCCTATGGCGGCAGGTATGTTCGCTCACGAGTCCTTCGGACACAAGAGCGAAGCGGACTTTATGCTCGGCGACGAACAAATGGCAAAAGAATGGGTGCTTGGCAAAAAGGTCGGTAGCGAAATTCTTTCTATCGTAGATACGGGCGCGGACTTCGGTTCGGGTTACGTTCCCTTCGACGACGAAGGCACGAGATGCACCAAAACATACCTCATAAAAGACGGTATTTTGTGCGGTAGACTTCACAGCGCGACCACGGCGGCTGCTCTCGACGAGGAACTCACTGGCAATGCAAGAGCAATCGACTGCAAGTTCGAGCCTATCGTGAGAATGACCAACACCTATATCGAACCGGGCAACAGCACTTTCGACGAGTTGGTCGCAGGCATAGACGAGGGATACTTCATCGACACGGTTTCGCACGGTTCGGGTGGCTCGACGTTTACGATTGCGCCCTCTATCGCATACGAAATCAAAAACGGCAAACTCGGCGGACCTGTCAAGATTTCCGTCGTCACGGGCGACGTGTTCGAAACCCTTATGAAAATCGACGGTTTGTCCGACGAAACCGTATTCGAAGACGGCGTTTTCGGCGGTTGCGGCAAAATGGAACAATTCCCGCTTCACGTTCTGGACGGCGGACCGTTCGTACGCGTGAAAGAAATGAACGTACAATAAGGAGAACGCTATGGAAAAAGAATATATCGTAAACAAAACATCCTCTCTTTCTATAAACGTGGTTGCCACAGAAGTCGAATCTCTGCGCAAAGTCGATGAAACGACGTCCACCGTTCGCGTATACGAAGACGGTTATATCGGCGTTGCGGGACAAATCGGCGACGAAAATATCGGCGATCTCGAAGCGCAAGCCGTCGAAAACTTGTCCTCGAAAATCGAATATCCCTGCCAACTCACTCAAAACGAAACGAAAAGCGTCGATTCGAGAAAACATATTGTTGACACCGAGCATTTCGTGAAAGTCGCAAGAGATTTGCTTGCCACGCTCAAAGCCGAAGTGTCCGACTTCCTTTTCAGCAACAAAATTCAGTATCACGAGAGCGAAACGACCTATCGCAACAGCCAAAACACTTCTCTTTACTATGCAGGCAACGAGATGGATTTGGTTATTTGCATAAAGAGCAAGACGAGCGCAAACATTATGGACTTTGCATATGCGGTTGCCGTCGACGAATACGACAAACAAAAGGCGGTTGCGGACATCAAAGCACTTTGCGCCGCGTATCTCAACGACGTCCCCCTCGAAGACGGCAAATACACCGTCGTTGCGGAACAATCCTTGTTCTTCGGCAACTGCATCGAACATCTTGCGGGCGAGAGTTACGCAACGGGCGCGTCGCTTTTCAAGGATAAACTCGGACAACGCATTTTGAGCGACAAACTCACCATCGAACTCGACAGAACGAACAATCTCAATCTTGCGTTCTTCGACGACGAAGGTTCGTTTGCAAAGGCTGACGAAAACGTACTGGTTGACAAAGGCACGTTCGCGCGCGTGCTTGCGAACAAGAAAATCGCAAGCACATATAACCTTCCCCGCGTATTCTGTTCGAGAGCGGCGTACGATTCCGTTCCGGTAACGGGCGGTTCGGGGCTCGTTATGCGCAAGACCGCCGATAGAATCGAAGATTTGCTCGGCGACGAAAAAGCGATCTACATTCTCGACGCGTCGGGCGGCGATATGACCACAAGCGGCGATTTCGCAACGCCTTGCCAAGTCGCGTTGCTCGTTGAAAACGGCAAATTCGTGGGCAGAGTTCCTCAAATCAACCTGTTCGGCAACGTCAAAGAATATCTCGGCGACGATTACGTCGGAGCAAGCGACAGAGGTTTGTTCCAAAACAAAACCGACCTTGCCGTCGCAAAAATGAACGTCACGAAGATTTGAGTTTTATTTGCAGAATCCTTTGATTTTGCGTAAAAACGTTAAAGAATAGAAAAAACGGAATCTTTTGATTCCGTTTTTTATTTTGTAAATTATTAGACTTTCAAAGATTATTTCACGTTCAGATATGCGATGAGCAACGCAACTGCCACGACAATCAACACGCCGCCGAAAATCAAAGCAATATTAAATTTCTTTTTCTTCTTTTCGGGCGAGTGTTTCCTCTCGATATACTCTTGATAAGTTTCTTTTTTGTGCCAGTCCAAGCCTTTGCCTGCGGGCATATGCGTATTAAAAAACGTGGATATGCCGTAGCCTATCGCGTCGAACGCACCCTTATCTGATGCCCACGACAAGCCGCTTACGCAAAGCAAGACCACACCGGGCACGAAAAACGCGTCGCAAAGCACTTTCAAAACTTTGGATTGTTCACATTGCTCGGTAAGCAAGCCGTTGACGCCGCATATCGTGAGAATGATTGCAAGCGCAATCACAAACAGAACGGCAATTTTTATAAGCGTCGTTTTCATTGCTCGTCTTGATTCGTATCCGATTCGGCTTCGTTTGCGGTTTCGAGTATAACCTCGTTGCCTGCAACCGTAATGCCTTCTTGTTTGAGAAGGGACAAATCGACGGGTGCGATAACGGGCATATCGTCAACCGATTCGGCGGTTTGTTCCGCAACGGTTTCTTCGGTTTGTGCGACTTCCGCTTGATTTTGTTCGCCTACGCCCGTCGTATCGTCTACGATTTCGCCCTTGCAAATCTTGACGTATCGTTCAAATTCCTCTTGGTTGCAAGACACGAAATGCCCGGGTTCGACCTCTCTCATTTGAGGCTTATCCACCGAATAATCGTGATCGGCAAGCGGATTGTACACTATACGTTTGCGTTGTTTCTCATAGATAGGATCGGGAAGCGGAATTGCCGAAAGCAACGACTTCGTGTACGGGTGCAACGGGTGCGCGAACAGTCTGTCCGAAGTTGCGAGTTCCACCATATTGCCGAAGTACATAACGCCGATTCTGTCCGAGAAGTATTTGACGACTGAAAGATCGTGCGCAATGAACATAATCGTCAAGCCGAGTTCGTGTCTTAAATCGTTGAGCAGGTTGATAACTTGCGCCTGTATGGACACGTCGAGTGCCGAAATAGGCTCGTCGGCGATTATCATTTCGGGTTGCATAATGATTGCTCTTGCAACGCCGATACGTTGTCTTTGACCACCCGAAAATTCGTGGGGATATCTGCCTGCGTGTTCTCTGACAAGACCGACTTTTTCAAGCACGTCGTACACTTTTTCGTCCACGACTTTCTTGTCTCTTATGCCGCGAATGGTAAGACCTTCCGCAATGATTTCGCGCACGGTCATACGAGGGTCGAGCGACGCAATCGGGTCTTGGAACACCATTTGAATCTTGGTTACGAGCCTCGTTTTGCGAGCGAAATTGAGGTCTTTAAGATACTGCCACAAGAGTGCGAAATACGCTTTGTCTTTCTTCTCTATTGCCGCAAACTTGGGTTTATAGTCCTCTTTTACCTTGTTAATGTGCTCTTTTGCGTAATCTCTGTCGCATCTCTTTTGATCGTGATTCGCTTTGCGGATGTTTTTGTTCTGCTCTTTCACCGCAGCCTTCAACTCGGCAAAAGACGCTTTCAAATCAACCGCGTTTTCTTCGTTTTCTTCGCCTTTCTTTTTGGACGAAGCGCGCTTCAAATCGCCGAAGAATTTTTTGAACGCGGCTTTTCTCGCTTCCTTGTAGGAAAGCGTGCCGGCGCATATTCTTCTGCCCTCGAAGTACACGTTGCCCGAAGTGCAGTTGTAAAGTTTGATGATACTGCGACCCGTCGTGGTTTTACCGCAACCGGATTCGCCGACCAAACCGAAGACCTCGCCTTTTTTGATGTCAAAGGAAACGTCGTTGACTGCTTTGAGCGTTGACGAGCCGAGTTTGAAGTACTGGCACAGATGTTCGACGCGCAATAGCGTTTCTTGTTCGTTTACGTTCGTGTCCATATTCGTCTCCTTTTACTGCTGTTCCGCTTTGGATTTTTGCGCGAGGGCTTTCATTCTCTCGATACGGTCGGAAACGATTTTGGGCATTTCGACCTTTGGTGCGGACGGGTGCAACAACCACGTTGCCGCGCTGTGAGTATCGCTGATTTTGAACATCGGGGGTTGTTCCTCGAAGTCTATCTTCATAGCATACTTGTTTCTTGCGGCAAACGCGTCGCCCTTAGGCGGATAGATCATATTCGGGGGCGTACCGGGGATAGCTTCGAGTTTCTCGTTCGTGTCGAGGTCGGGCATAGAGGACAAGAGCGCCCAAGTGTACGGATGCGCGGGGGAATAGAATATATCTTCCGCCGTACCCGTTTCCACGATTTTGCCCGCGTACATAACCGCGATTCTGTCAGCCATATTCGCAACGACGCCGAGGTCGTGCGTAATGAATATGATGGAAAGATTTCTTTCTTTCTTGATTTTGTTGATAAGTTCGAGGATTTGAGCCTGAATCGTAACGTCGAGTGCGGTCGTAGGTTCGTCGCAAATGAGAATATCGGGGTTTGCGGCGAGCGCGATTGCGATGACGATACGTTGTCTCATACCGCCCGAGAACTGGAAGGGATATTGACGATATCTCTTTCTCGGTTCGGGAATACCGACCTCTTCCATAAGTTTCAACGCCTTATTCTTTGCGACGATGTGCGTAACGCGATACGCGACCGCTTGCGCCTTTTCTTTGAAGAAGTCGATCATAGCGACCGTAGCGGCGTCGAAATCGATGTTTTGAGCGTTTTCGACGGCGTGTTCGTAGACCGAAACGAGTTTGTCGATAATCTCGACTATATTGTGTCTTGCGATATCCAAATCGATGATTTTCGCGGGGATAACCTTATAGTCGGGCGTTTTTCCTTTTGCGACGAGTTTGTCGAACTTCGCCTGATCTCTGTCGAAACGTTTTTGTTCTTTCGCGTTGTTGGGAATCGCCTCGAAATAGGTGTTTATCGCGCGCATAATGCTCGATTTGAACGTATACGCCGCGCTGTCCTTGACGAGAGCGAGTTTGTCGATAGACTCGGCAACGCTTGCGCACATCTCTTTTGCGGCTTCTTTATACGCTTTTTTGTCGGGTTCGCCGTCGGTAAAAACGCTTCTCTTTTGTTTGAGAAGTTCGATGGCTTCCTTTTTCTTTTCGAGCGAACGATTGAACGAGAACTCTATACCCTTCTTTGCCGTGTCGATAAAGTCGAGCATAAAGTTGTCATCGAGATATTTGCGCAAGAACTTGTTTTCTTCCTCGACGTTGTCGGGAAGTTCCTCGTTGTGTCCGAACGTCTGATAGTATGCAAGCGCAAAGTAGTTGGGCATAGTCTTTGCGCACGCTTCCTCGAAGCACGTTTTGAGTTTTTTGAGCGGCTCGACGCAAACGGAATAATCTCTCTTTTTCGCGCTGACTTTGAGCAAGGGTTTTACCGCTTCGATAAGTTCCTGACGAGCGGTCAAAACGTCTTGCGAACATACGTTTTCGTGTACGGAAAGTCTTGCGCTTTTAAGAATGTCGTATATTGATCTCGTGAAACCTTCGACGGCGTTCTTTTCGATGTGGAAAAGCAAATCGTCGACGTTTTCGAGTCCCGTTTCGGCATTTTCGTACGCTTTGTTGTACGCACCCTCTATTTTGAGGTGGTAGGTTTCGAACGTATCGAAATCTTTTGCTTTTTGGGCGTTGATTTTGCCTTGTTCGCTGTTTGCGGCAACGCCCGCTGCGCTGTTGACCGCTTCGAGCAAGAGAGCCATTTTTGTGTTGAACTCTTTTCTCGATTCTCTGCGATTCGCCCTGTTTTTGAGGATCATAGCCTCGGTAAGTTGCATACCGATGCGGTTGATCGGGTCGAGCGCGGAAAGCGGGTCTTGGAATATCATCGCGATTTTGTCGCCGCGAAGTTTGTGGAAATCGTCCTCGCTGATTTGAAGCAAGTCCATACCGTCATAGAGTATCTCGCCGCTTTCAACGATTGCGTTGGGTGCGGAAATGCCTATGATCGCTTTGTTCGTGACGGATTTACCCGAACCGGACTCACCCACTATCGCAAGCGTTTCGCCTTTGTAGAGGTCGAAATCGATGCCTCTGACCGCTTGTACGTTGCCTGCGTCCGTGCGGAAGGAAATACGCAAATCTTTAACTTCTAACTTCTTTTCCATATCAGCCCTCCGAACCTCTGAGCGACGGGTTGAACGCGTCGCGCAAACCGTTGCCGAACAAGTTGAAACTGAGCAGCAACAGAGCAAGGAACAACGACGGCATCAACGCGACGTGAGCAGCCGTCATAAGTGCGCTTTGACCGCTTGCAAGCAACGTGCCGACGCTTGTAAGGTTGCCCGACGTCAAACTGATGATTCCGAGATAACTCAGGTTGACTTCCGAATAAATCATAGACGGAATGACGAGAGCGCAACTCGTGACCAACGTACCGAGCGCGTTGGGGAAAATGTGTTTGACGATGATTCTTGCGTCGCGTGCGCCGAGAGTGCGCGCGGCAAGGACGTATTCTTGATTTTTGTAGCGATAGAACTGCATTCTGGTCGTTGAAGCCATACCGATCCACCCCGTAAGGAAGAAGGACAGGAACAGTATCAGCGGCGCGCCCGACGCGCCCATATGCAGTTTGAGCAGCGTAACGACGATCATAGTCGGAACAGCGGAAAGTATATCCGAAACTCTTTCCATAACCAAGTCGATTTTGCCGCCGTAGTAACCCTCTATTGCGCCGTAGATTGCGCCGACGATCAAGTTGACGAGAGCAACCGAGATTGCAAACGCGAACGAGAACAACGCACCCGAAGCGAGGCAAGTGAAAATGTCTTGACCTTCTTCGTTTGCACCGAACAAGAACGAGGGCTTTTCTATACCGTCTTTAAGCACGTAAGAGTGCTGGAAGATGTAATATTCGTAGTAGTTTACACGGACTTCGTAGCCTGCGTCGATAGCGCGAGCGTATTCGTATTCGATGCCGTTTTCACGGTCGCCTGCGATACGCAAGGAATCGTAATCGTCGTAGCAAGTTTGTCCGATATTGTGTTTTTTGTAATCGAAAATAACGTTACCGTTTGCGTCCAACTCTGCCTGCATAGAACTCGTGTTGAACTTGTAGTAGTAGTTTGCGGCGGTATCGACGGAAACGTTGCCTTTCGTCACGATTTGGTAAGTTTCGACCATTCTCTTTTGCGAAAGTCTGAGCGCGGGATAAATGACCTGTATGCCCGTTTCGTTCTGATACTGTTGAAGAAGTTTATATTCTTCTTCGGACATTTTCAAATAAACGCAACCCGTCTTTTGATAGGAATCGAGACGGAACGTATACATTTTGCCGTCTTTGGTGTATTCCTGATTTTTGACCGCATTATGCCCTGTTTCTTCACCCATATAGTAGTAGTAATAGAACGTGGCTTTGGACAGAGTTTTTTCCTCGCAGCCGTCCCAGAAGTCCGTTTTTGCAAACAGTTCGCTGCGCGGCAATGCGTAACGGAAATAAGTATCTCTGTGCGACACGGGATATTGAGAGAAAATCGTACCGAAAATTGCGTACAAAATCAACAACAATATAACGCACGCACCCACGATAGAGCCTTTGTTTTTGCAAAAACGCGAAAACGCGTCCGCAAAGTAACTGCGCGGCTTCGTGGCGAGAGATTTTTCGTGCGACAAGTCTTGCTTGTCCACGAATTCGAATTTTTCTTTGGGGATGTTTTGATAGACTTGTTCCATATTACTTAGCCCCCATTCTGATTCTCGGGTCGATAATGCCGTAACTTATATCGACGATAATACCCGCAAGCAAGCCTACGAGTGTGTAGAAGCCCGACAACAACATAAAGAAGTCGTAGTCAAGCGAGTTGATTGAGTTCAAATACAAACCGCCGACGCCCGGTATCGAGAAGAATTTTTCAATGATAAGCGAGCCGCTGAGAACGGAAATAAATTCGCCCAAAATCATCGGGAAAATCGGGACCATAGCGTTTCTCAAAGCGTGGCGAACAATCGCCTGCCCTTTGGTCAAACCTTTCGTTCTTGCAAGAAGCATAAACTCGTTGGTCAACACTTCGGTGAGTTCCGCACGCGTGTAACGCGCATAACCCGCGATAGAACCGAGGCACAGAGCCAAAACCGCCGGCAACATACTGTAAAACATTTCCCAAGTGAAATAGTCAGTTCCGTTTGCCATCATAAGCGGGAACCATTTCCACTTAAAGCACAAAACGTACTGAATCAAGAATGCAAACACGATCGAAGGAATCGAGATAAGCAACATAACGCCGGTGGAAATGACTTGATCTTGCCATTTGTTCTTTTTGAGTGCCGCGAGAATGCCGAGGCCGAGACCGATAGGCACGCCGATGAGCGACGAATAAATGTTGATGAGTATCGTGGGCGGCAAACATTTGACGAACGAATCCCAGACGGGTTTGTTGATAAATCCCGACATAGTTGTTCCGATGCCGAAATCGCCTTTGGTGAAAATACGCACCAAATAGTTCCAAAGTTGAACCATAATGGGGTCGTAATAACCTCTCGCGCGCAAGTTTGCTTCCAGCAACGCTTTATCCTTTCCCAGACCGTCGTTGATAGGTATAGGAAGGGATTTTATCAAAACGAAGCAGACCAACATAATCACCGAAAAGGTGAATATCAAAAGTCCCAGTCGTTTGAGTATGTATTTGAACATATACATAGGAAAACCTCTTTTTTTGCAACTTATTACAACAACGCGAAGTGAGGACAAGTTAACTCGTCCCCAACTTCGTGTCGTAATTATTTATTGTCGTTTAACAATAATGCTGTCGATTAGTTTTTGTAATCGAGAGTGCCGTTGTTAGAATCAACGAACGCTTTCCACGCTGTGTCGTCGTAGTTGTACTTCATATAGCGGATTCCGCCGTAACCCATAAACGTATTGAAGTCATAGGAAACGTAGTCCACTTTGTAGCCCATCAAACTTGCAGAGTATCTGCTGTAAACAGGGATCGAATAGTATGCTTCCAAGATTGCAGTTTCGACTGCGCCGAGCGCTGCAAGTTGATCGTCCATCGGGAAGTTCTTGAAGTTGACGGGGCAACCGTCTTTGCCTTGAAGGATCAAACGCCATTCTTCGAGGTTGTAGGTGTACTTGCCGTCTTTGTGTTTTTCATCCGGCGTTGCGTTAACGGTGACGCTTACGCTAGTCGGATCCCAGTTGATTGCATATCTGTTGTCTTCGCTGATTTGGGTTTCGCAGAGCACGTATGCGGGGTTGAATGCCGCATTACCCCAAGCACCGAAGCAGAGGTCGTATTCGCCGTCTGCAAATTGTTCGGACCAAGTTGCGCTCGAGAAGTAGAAGTATTTGATTTCGACCAAACCTTCGAGATCCGTGCCTTTCGTCATTTCGTTGAATGCAGATTGGAACCAGCTCAAGATTCTGTCAGTGTTTGCAGTTTGAGTTTCGACGCCGAAAGTCAAGATAACTTTTTCGCCCTTGCTGTAGTTGCCGTCTGCGATTGCTTTTTCAACTGCTTGACCGACGAGTTGACGTGCAAGAGTGAGGTTGTAACCTGTCGTTGCGTCGAGAGCGTCTTCGATGTCGTTGTAGGTACGAGTACCGACCGTCCAAGTTCCGTCTGCGTTCTTTGTTGCGCCGTATGCGTTGAGGATAGCCTCTTTCGCTTGCGTGCTTTCACGATAGACTTTGCCGTTTTCTACGTCGTAGTAGTACATATTGTTGAGCAAACCGAGAGCCGCTTGAGAGCTCGGGCTGTTCTTTGCGCAGTAATCGTCACGGTCGAGAGAGAGCGAGATTGCTTTTCTGAACTCGTCGTAGTTGAGCAAGAGGTTGTTTCTTTCTTTCGTACGAGAAGTTGCGGTGGATTGCAAGTTGAGGTCGAACGTGTAGGTTTCAGGCGTGAAGTATGCACGAGAGGAAGTTCTGTAGTCAGATGCAATCTTGACGTCCATACCAATACCGTCGAGTTCACCGTTTTGGAATGCCATCCAAGCTTGATCCCATTCTTCGATCTTGTTGGTGACGATATAGTCGGTCGTGTATTGTCCGAGGTATTGTTTCAAACCGTAACCAAACCATTTGGTGTTACGAGAAATGGTGTAGGTCTTTTGATCTTGATAGTTCGTGAGTTTGTAGGGGCCCCAGCTTGCACTCTTTTCAACCGTCGTGCAGTAAGAGTTCTTATAGGGGATGCCTTCACTTCTGTTTTCGCATTGTTCCCACAAAGATTTCTTGACGAGCGGCCAGTTGCTGAAGTAGTAACCTGCTTCATAAGTCATGTTGCCGTTTTCGTCGAGCGGGCTCAAAGAATCGTCGATAACCATAACGAGTTCGTATTCGTTGTCGCCGACAAAGTAACCAACCTCAGAGAAGTCCATCGTCGGATAGGTGTAATAGGTAAGGAAGAAGTCAAGTACTTCGTTCGGCTCGGTTTGCCAGAAACCAAGGACTGCTTCCCAAGTTGCCTTCATCGTTGCGTCTGCTTTGATTTCGGCAAGAGTTTTTCCTTCGAGAGCGACGATCGCTTCTACAGTTGTTTTTGCGCCGCCGACTTTAACCATATAGTTTGCAGCGGTTTCAGCAGTGATACCTGCGGGCAAACCCCAAGCACTGAAATAGTATGCTTGTGCTTTGCCGTAATTTGTATTCGTAGAACCTGCGCCGATTGCAAAAACGAGTTTGCTGTCAAGGCTTTCGCTATACGTACCATAAGTGCTTCTTGCATCAAACCAACCGGATTGTCCTTGCTTTACGTAGTTTTGAGCATTGTGGATGATGTAGTTGCCCGAATAGTAGTTGGATGCGGTGTCGAAAAGGTAGTTCGGCGAGAGTTGTTGGCTCATAGAGTAAACGAAGTCTTCTGCCTTGATTGCAGTGCCGTCGTCCCAAGTCAAATCTTGACGAAGCGTCATTGCAAATGCTTGTCCTTTCGTTGCGTCTGCCGCAAGGCCGTATCTGCCTGCGTATTTTGCGGTCACGTCTTCGAGTTTCGTTGCCGCAGAATAATCAACCGTATATCCGCCGGGGACGATTTCGCCGTCTTCGTCGTATTGATAATTGAATTCATAGAACGAGCTAACGAAATAACCTTCCATAGTGTTGTTCACGTTGTCACTGTTGAAGATCGTGCACCACTGACTCGGCATTTGAGAAGTATAATCGTTATTTGTGTACACTTTGGGGTCATCCCAGCCAGTGCCATCGGCCCAATAAGTTTGGTCGGGCTTCGGATCGTCTTTGGGGTTGCACGCAGCAAGCACGCCGACGGTAAGCACGAGAACCAAAATCATAGCCATCATAGCAATAACTTTTCTTTGCTTCATTGTTGTTACCTCCATTTTCCTTTTATATTGTTTTTTTGTTGATATCGAGTTTTTCTGCCGCAAAAATTGTTTCAACTTTTTTGCGAATTTGCTTGCTTTTGTCAAAGCATTTGTTGTATAGTATCAAGATTTTCATCTTTTTTTAAGTTTTTTTGATGTTCACATTATAAGTGCAGTTCGCCGATATGTAAACAACTTTTTTTGTTTTTTTCAAAATTTTAATTTTTATGCAAAATTCATCTCTGCCCCGTTTTCATACTCTTGCGCCCCGTTTTGCACGCACGATTCGACGCGCACGCTTGTATTATTTATGGATATTTTACGTCTATATATAGTATACACTATACAAATGCGCAAAAATTTGTCTTATTTCGACAAAAATTTCCATCGTTTAAGCACCCTACCGCAACCGCTCGTTGCGCCTTGTTTCAATGCAATTTTAGGTTGATTTTATGCAAAACACCTTAATTTTTGCATAAAAATAAAAATTTTTGTATAAGCGATTTCTCGAAAAAATCAACAAATTCTACAAATATTGCGAACATTCTTAATTTTGTTTGTCAAATTTGTAACTTTTTGCAACCGAAATTTGCGTGCTTTTGAGATGTCGGGGTTATTGTTTACACACGATAAAATGTGAGTTTTATTAAAAAATGAGATGCGAGAATTTGTTTTTTTGAAAGTTTTTGATGTTAATATGTCGGGTATATTTAAGATTTTGAAGTTTGATAAAAAGTGTTTTATTTTGAATTTGAAATTTGAATTAGTTTTAGAGTACAAGATTTTAATTAAAAATGGATTATTGTTTATCCCCTTCTTACTAAGACTGCGATATTTGGATGAAGAACAAGAAAGAGCCGCTTCCACAGACAGAAGCGTACTTTGTCGTACGTGACTGTTTGTGGAAGCGGCTCTGCCGAAGTTATTCGCCAAATAGCGCAGTCTTAGAAGAAGCGGGCGACGAGGTCTTTGGAATATTGAACGGTTTCTTCCATATCGCCGAAACTCATAATCTCGCCTGCATAGTAGGTGTTGAGGTTGCCTTGCATTGCTTCGACTTTCTCGTACCAACCGTCAGCGTAATCCTTTTCAAAGACGTGCGGGAAGTAATACCACTTGCGCTCGTAGACGCATTTGTCAATATCGATGCCGCAGAGTTTCATATCGTCCCAAGCCATCTTCTTTGCTTCGTCGTAGGATTTGAGTTCCTTGCCCTTGTAGTTGCGAAGAACGTAGGTGGTGAGAACTTGGTTTGGTTCGTTTGCCCATCTGTGATAGAAGACCATAAGGTGACCGATGCGTTCGGGCGTCATATTGTCAAAGAGATAGCCGGACATATCGGGATAATACGTTCCCTTCTTGCAAGTGATTGCGGTGACGTCGTAACGCTCGTAATCGATTTTTGCAAAGAGTTTCTTCTCGTCTTCGGTTGCGTCGAAGTAGTTGGGCAAATATTGAAGCGGCGCAGTGACGATGATCTTGTCAAATTCTTCCATCTCGTCGCCGACGTAAACTTGCACTTTGCCGTTTTCACGCGTAACTTTTGTGATGTTGACGTTGAGGCGCGCGGGATGTTGCAATTTTGCATTGACCGCTTCATAGATGGATTGAGTGCCTTCTTTCCATGTCCACAAGTCTTTGTTGACAAAGTACATCGCGGTTGCAAAATCCAAATATTTGAGAACGTATGCCGCAGGGATCTCGTCAAAGAATCCGTATCCGAAAGCGGTGTACGGTCCGATCCAAATTTCTTGTGCAAGGGAAACGCCGTTCATCTTGCAGAAGTCTGTGAAGTTCATACTGAGATCTTTGAGGTTGGGGTTCTCGCCGACGACGTGTTCGCCGGTTACTGGATCGTATCCGTCGTACTTGCCTTCGGAAATTCCCTTGTGACCCGTGTATTGATAGCCCTTATACTTGGTTGCAAGCAAAGTGCCGAGTTTCTTAACCTGAGATTTCATTCTCAAAAGGTGCGGGATGAGAAGCGGGTTCTTCTTGGGATTGAACGGATCGTACGGTTTGCCGTTTTGTCTGCGGTAAGCACGTTCGAGTTTCGGTCCGTCGTGGTCAACGCCGCCGAACAATTCGAGTTCGTGCACAGCGTAGTAGGTCGGGCAACCCATAATTGCGCCCATTTCGAATCTCTTTCCATCGTGATACGGAGAATGGCACTTGCCGCCAACGTGATCTTCTCTTTCGAGGATAGCGTAGTCGGTGTATCCGTTCTTCTCAAGGTGTACAGCCGCGCTCAATCCCGCAGGACCTGCGCCGATGATACAAATCTTGTCGTTTTTAGCCATAAGTCTCTCCTTAATTAAAAATACAGTTTATTCAAACCCTTTGTTTGATAATTAAATTATAGCACCTATTTTTGAATTGTAAATAATTTTAAAAAAAATATCGATATTTTTTTATTTATTTGTCGATTTGGTATTCACAAGCAAAAACAGACGTGTTATAATATACGTTGATTCGGAGGTGAGTATGAAATTCAAATCCTTTGACGAACTGCTGCAAAACAATGCGAGAAATCACGCCGACGACGTCGCTCTCGCGTACGACGAGGACGGACAAATCAAACGTTTGACGTACGCGGCGTTGTATGACGAAATTCAGATACGCAAGTCGCAAATCGAGCGTTTGGATGCAAATTGCGTCGGCATTTTACAAGCGCCGTCGAAAAAGTGGATTATAGATATGTACGCGTGCGTGCTCGCGCGTAAGCAGACGGTTTTACTCGACCCGATGAGCGAACCTGCGGTGATTCAGGCGCAAGTGCTTGCCACCGACGTGGAAACGCTTTTGACGGACGGCTTAACCGCACCGTACGCCTCTAAACTCAAAATCGCGCCTTCCGAAAAGGTAAGCCTTGCGGACGGCGAAGGAAATATACTGTTTTTCACGTCGGGTACGACTCATTCCTCGAAAGCGGTCATTTTGACGTCGAAATCGCTGTGCGCGAGCGCGTGGAACGGACAGGCAAAATGCCCTTGCAACGCAAGCGACAATCTGCTTTGTATGCTTCCCCTCACCCACGTTTTCGGATTCGTATGCGCAATGCTGTGGCCTATGTCGCAAGGCGCGTGCGTATCGATGACGAGAGGTATGCGCTACATCGTCAAAGATTGCGACTACTTTAAGCCCACGATTATATCCGTCGTACCGTCAATTCTCAAATTCCTAATCGGTTTCAACGCGCTCAACGACGAGTTGAGAATGATACTCGTAGGCGCAGGCCCTGCAACCGAGCAAATGCTTGCGGCGGCAAAAGCGAAAGGAATCGAAGTGCGCTTCGGATACGGACTCACCGAAACGTCGAGCGGCGTTGCGATAAGTTGCGGCGAAAATCCGTTTGCGATGTCGGTATGCCCCGACGACGAGATAACGCTCGGCGATGACGGCGAAATTCTCATACGTTGCCCCGAGTGTATTATGCAAGGCTACTACAAAAACAAAGAGGCAACCGACGAAGTGCTTATCGACGGCGTGTTGCACACGGGCGACCTCGGCAGATTCGACGAGGACGGAAACCTTTATATCACGGGTCGCAAAAAAGACGTCATCGTGCTTGAAAACGGCAACAAAATTTTCTTGCCCGAATGGGAAAATCAGATTGCGACCGAACTCGGACTCGAAGACGCCGCGCTTGCAATCAAGGACGACGCGATAACCTTGTTCGTTGGCAACGACGACGGTTTTTTGAACGTGAGTTTGCTCAAAGAAAAACTTGCGGCGTTCAACAAAAACAAGCCGTTCAATATGCAGATAACCCGACTCGAAGTTTTGCCGCACGCATTGCCGAGAACGGCGACGGGCAAAGTGAAAAGATACGAACTGTAAAGACGCAAAACAACTCGACAATATAAAAGCAATTCTTAATATGCAAACGGCATAAAAGGAGCAGATATGGCACAAGTAAGCAAACAAGAGATTCAAAACAAACTGGCAGGACTTATCAAGCAATATATCCCCTCTTTGCAAAACGAAGAAATCACGGGCGAAACCGCAATCAATTCAAAGGGTTACGAATCGCTCAACTACATCTATATCATCTGCACTCTCGAAAGCGACTACGGCATCAAAATCCCCGACAAAACGTGGATGAAATTGCGCACCGTATCAGAAGTCGTGGACGTCGTGTACAATGCGGCGACAAAGTGATTTTTGTCACAACACGACGTTTAACAATACAAAACGGTGATATAAATGGCTGATTTGGTATATACAACCCACCACAAACTGCTTGCCGACGACGTGACGATGTATCGCAATTTGCGCCCGTCGGTGCTTATGCGCAACCTTCAAGAAATATCCATCGCACACACCGAAGCACTCGGCGCAGGCAGAGCAAAAACGCTCGACAAAGGCGCGTTGTGGGTGGTTTGCAGAGTACGTTTGGAAATAGAAAAAATGCCCTGCTACGACGACGAAGTCACCCTTTCGAGTTGGGCGGGCGACACTATGCGCGTGCTGTTTCCGAGATACTATCAAATGCTCGACAAGGACGGAAACACCCTGCTCAAAGCGAGTGCCGTCTGGCTTTTGATGGACGCAAAAAAGCGCAAAATGGTGTTTCCCGAAAACTACGGCGTGGTCGTTCAAGGCATAAAAACGGGCAACGAAATTCCATTGTCTTTCGGCGTATCTCTCGGCAAGCAACAAAACGTAAAGCGCTTCAAAGTCGCATACAGTCAAGTGGATATAAACGGGCATATGAACAACGCCAAATACCTCGATTGTATGGAAGACGTTTTGGGCAAAGACTACCTTGCCGCGCATACCCTCAAAACGCTTGAAATTGAGTTCAAATCCGAGATAAAACTCGGCGCGAGCGTGCGGCTCGAATATACCCTCGACGGCGACAACCTCACGATGATAGGTTTCGTGCGCAAACGCCCTTGTTTCGAACTCAAAGCGGAATTTACAAACAAATAAGCAACCGCAAAACGTCGGACAAGCCGACAAAAACAAGCGCACGTCGTTTTAAAAAAAACGAACAGTCGCCTTATAGGCACAAACAGAAGCCAAACGAACTCAAATAATCGCCAAGCCCCTAAAAAATCACAAAACGCGCACCAACGATTGTCAAGAAGTATAAAATAAATAAAACGAAAATTGTATACAAACTCGTTACGTCGGGCAAATAAATCGTTTGACGAGCAAAACAAGTTATGATACAATCGCATTAAATAAGGGAGTAATCGGCACTTTTCCCCGAAAGTGCAATAAAGCCGCTAACACGAGCGTTGTCTCCGGTTTTATTTGAAATGATGAGACTTATCCGTCAGGATAAGTCTTTTTGTTTATATATTGCTCAAACGGCGTTGCGGCAATGTCAATCGCCCGCATTGTCATTCAGAGCGAAGCGTGGAAATCCCCTAAATAGAAACGAAAACTTTTGGGGCGATTGCCAAAAACCGCACTTGTTCTCGCAATCACTAACCGCGCAACCCCTCTTTGCTCTCAAAAAAAGACGAACAAAAACTCAAACCACAATTCCGCGCGAGTGCTTGCTTGGTGGGTGCGCATTGTGTGCGCAAGCGGAAAATTAGAACGGCGATATGGGCGCGACGCGTTAAACAACACATTCGGTGAATGTGTTGTAGCCAAAGCGAACGAGGCGGATTGCCTTGCAAACGCCGAAGTCCAAACACGTGAGGAAAGGGGAAGCTTCATTTAGAGTACACCCCTACCCCCCTTGTAGAGGAATCACAAATTGCACTGCGTGCAGTTATGGAATAATTAACCAATCAATACTCTTATTATATAAATAAAGGTGAAAGTATGAAACACTATCTCGAATCCGTCGAAGACGTATGCAAAGACGTCGAAACGACTCAGGACGGCTTATCCTCGCAAGAGGCGACCGCTCGTCTTGAAAAGAACGGCAAAAACAAACTTGCCGAAGGCAAAAAAGAGCCGATTGTTTTGCGATTTTTGAAGCAATTTATCGAGCCTATGACGCTGATTCTCATCGTTGCAGCGATAATTTCGGGCGTATTGACCGCGGTCAACAACGCGTCGAGCGCAACAAAAGAGTTCCCGTCCGACGTCATCATCATTATGGCGGTCGTCATAATCAACGCCGTTCTCGGCGTGGCGCAAGAGAGCAAAGCCGAAAAAGCCATCGACGCGCTTCAAAAGATAGCCGCCGCCACGTCGAAAGTCATACGCGACGGACATTTGGTAGTCGTCAAGAGCGAAGATTTGGTCGTCGGCGACGTAATCGTGCTCGAAGCGGGCGACGCAGTGCCTGCGGACGCGAGAATTATCGAGTGCGCGAGTATGAAAATCGAAGAAGCCGCGCTCACGGGCGAATCCGTACCCGTGCTTAAAACTTGCGACGTCATAGACGCACCGAGCGGCGAAGTGGCTCTCGGCGACAGAAAGAATATGGCGTTTATGGGCAGCACCGTCGTGTACGGCAGAGGCAAAGCGGTCGTCGTGACAACGGGTATGGACACCGAGATGGGCAAAATCGCAAACGCCCTCACCCAAGCCAAAGAAGGCAAAACGCCCTTGCAACAGAAGTTGTCGCAATTAAGCAGAGTCCTCACCTACCTCGTCATCGGCATTTGCGTGGTGATATTTGCCGTCAGCCTCATTCGCGCAGGCGTTGACGGTTCGCTCAAAGCAGACACGGCAACGACAATCCTCAACACGTTTATGATTGCGGTATCGTTGGCGGTTGCGGCGATTCCCGAAGGACTTGCCACCGTCGTCACTATCGTGCTTTCGATAGGCGTTACGAATATGTCAAAGCGCAACGCTATCATACGCAAGCTCACCGCCGTCGAAACCCTCGGTTGCACGCAAATCATATGCTCGGACAAAACGGGCACTCTCACCCAAAACAAAATGACCGTCGTAGACCACTACGGAAGCGACGAAAACCTGCTTGCAAACGCAATGTCGCTCTGCTCGGACGCAGAATACGACGAAGAAAAGGGCGAAGCGACGGGCGAGCCGACAGAATGCGCGCTCGTAAATTACGCAAAATCCCTGTCCTTTGACAAGAACGAGCAAAAGGCACTTTATCCGCGCGTTGGCGAAATACCGTTCGATTCTATGCGCAAGATGATGACGACTGTACACACCTGCGAAAGCGGCGAAGTGTTGCAATTCACCAAAGGCGCGCCCGACGAAATCGTAAAGCGTTGCGCTTTCTATCTCGAAGACGGAAAAGAAATGCCTATGACCGACGACAAGCGCGAGGAAATTCTTTCCGCAAACAAGGAAATGGCGGACAGAGCGTTGCGCGTGCTTGCGGTTGCCAAAAAACGTCTTGACGAGCAAAAGAGCGAATACACCACCGAACAAGACGAAAAAGAAATGTGCTTCGTGGGACTCGTGGGTATGATAGACCCCGTACGCCCCGAAGTTAAACCTGCAATCGACGAGTGCAGAAAGGCAGGTATCCGCCCCATAATGATAACGGGCGACCACAAGGACACCGCCGTCGCAATCGCAATGCAACTGGGCATAATCACCGACCCGTCGCAAGCGATCACGGGCGCGGAACTCGACAAGATAAGCGACGAAGATTTTGCAAACGACGTCGAAAAATATTCGGTATACGCGCGCGTTCAACCCGAACATAAAACGAGAATCGTCAACGCGTGGCGCGCAAAAGGCTACATCACCGCAATGACCGGCGATGGCGTGAACGACGCACCGTCCATCAAAAACGCCGACATCGGCGTGGGTATGGGCATAACGGGTACGGACGTCACCAAAAACGTTGCGGATATGATTCTCACCGACGACAACTTCGCAACAATCGTATCGGCGGTCGGCGAAGGCAGACGTATCTACGACAATATCCGCAAATCCATTCAATTTTTGCTTGCGTCCAACCTCTCGGAAGTGCTGTCGATATTTATCGCAACGCTTGCGGGATTCACGATATTCAAGCCTGCGCATTTGCTTTGGATAAACCTCATCACCGACTGCTTCCCCGCCCTCTCGCTCGGTATGGAATCGCCCGAAAGCGACATTATGAACCGTCCGCCGAGAAACAGCAAAGACGGAATCTTCGCAAACGGTATGGGCTTTGCAATAGGCTATCAAGGCGTGCTTATCACCCTCATAACCATAGCGTCCTACTTTATCGGCGCGGAAGTGCTTGCAAAAATGCACCACGCCGAGGCAATCGCAAACGGCTTGTACAGCGCGGAAACGCTCGGCTCGTCTATGGCGTTTTTGACGCTCTCTATGGCGGAAATTTTCCACGCGTTCAATATGCGTTCCCTTCACGGTTCGATTTTCAAAGTCAAGAAGCAAAACTGGTGGCTTTGGGGCGCAGGCGTGCTTTCGCTGTTGCTCACCACTCTCGTCGTAGAAGTGCCGTTCCTTGCACAAGCGTTTGAACTTGCAGAACTCAACGGTGCGGAATACGGCATTGCAATCGCGCTTGCGATTTCGATTATTCCTATGGTTGAAATTGCAAAAGCAATCGCGCGCTTGGTGCGCAAAAAGAAAGGCGTCGTCCTTTCCGCATAAAACCCAAAAAGCGCATACAAAAAGCCGAAAGATTTTCTTTCGGCTTTTTCTTTTTTCAAACGGTATAATCAATAAAACTCTTTCGACGTATTCGGTTTCCATTCGGCATAGCCTTGCGGATTGGGCGATTGCGTTTTTACAAACTCGCAATATCTCTTGCGCAGTTCGTCTGCAAGTTTGTAGTCGTCCTCGCCGAATTTGCGCCACGGATGTTGATTCAAGCCGAATATATACCATAAGTCCGCGCTGTGCCACGCGCCCTTGTCATCGCAAGGAAGCGGATGATAGAAATGCGACAGCCAAACTTTGCCGTTGCCTTTTTTCATCATCGTTTTCGCTATGCGTTCGAGATACGGCGCAAGCAAATCGTTTTTCGTAACGCCGAGAATGCACGGGATTTGCTCGTCCTTATATGCGTTTTTATAGAGGTCTTTTCTCACGATTTCGCCGTCGAAAACGGGCATTGTGGACAGCATAGACAGAGCAAGATTCTTCTTGTTTTGTCTGTACCAAGCAAGGTAGAGGTCTTGCGAATTGCAAGTTTTGGGGTCGAGTCCCCTCTTTTGCAAATCCTTGCGCACTCTTGCAAAGAAGCGTTTTGCGCGTTTGAGCGACTTCGGGGCGAATATACCGCGCACGCTCGCGCCGCCCGAAAGCATAATCGCGCCTTTGACCATTTCTTTTACCTTTGGCAACAAAACGAGATTCTGCAAGGAAATCGCACCCGCACTCTGTCCCATAAGCGTTATGCTCGACGGGTCGCCGCCAAAAACGGATATGTTCTCTTTCACCCACTCGATTGCGCAAATCATATCGTAAAACGCGAGATTTTGCGCGCCCTCGTCGGCGTCGTAGCCGAACACGTTTAGCCTATAATTCGCACAAACGCAAACAACGCCCTCTTTTGCGATTTCCGAGCCGTCGAAAGGACGTTCGTCGCTCGAACATATCACGAACGCGCCGCCGTGAATATACAGCAAAACAGGCAGATTTTGCGCGTTCTTCGGCGCGTAAATATTGAGATTCAAGCAGTCTTCCGAGTGCCGAAACGTCAAACCTTGTCTGAACTCTTTATAATAGAAAATATCCTGTTTGGATTTTGACTTGCTTTCGTCGAAAAACTGTCTGAATTGAGGACAACCGTCCCCTCTGCGCATAGCGTTTACTTCTTTTTCGAGGGGTTGCAAAACAGGCTTTTTGAATCTTTCGCCTTTTGCGAATCTGATACCCAAAAACGCCGCCGTATCGCCCCTGTCGATGCCTCTTATAACGTGATTTTGATTGTTTATAACGTATTCCATATAGAATGTGAATATTTGTTTTTTAGAAGATATGTGTTGTTGATTTTTCAAAAATGCTCGTTGTAAAAACGCGATATTTGAGCGTCAGACAAGGAAGCGTCCCTCGAACGGCAATCCTAATGTACAAGTAGTACATGAATTGACGGTCGAGGTGCGCTGACGACGTATCACGCCAAATAGCGCGTTTTTACCACTTGTTCTCACAGTACTCGCAGAACGCATACATATCCCTCACCTCGACTTTCGTGCCGTCATCGAGGATTGCAGTTCCGTTCCAAATGCCGTGAACTTGATGACAATGCATACGAAGAAGATTGAGGACGTTGAGGTCGCCGTGATGGTCGTAGAACGGGGTCATAGTGAAATCGAAACGACCGTCTTGCGAAACGAAGTGCCAAGGCTCGGAAAATTTGTCGGGTTTGGGGAAAACTTCGACGTCGACAGGTCCGAATTTGTGCGCTTTGCCGTCCCAGAAGATTGCGGTTTCGGTGGCGTTTGACTCGTCGCCGATACCCCAAGTGATTTCAAAGCCGAACATATGGTCTTTGCCGTCCGGACCTTGAACGACTTTCGAGCCGTTGCCCCAGTACCAAACCATTTTGTATGGGGTGTTGACTCTGCCCCAGTCGAGAAACGCGAACGTGTCTTTTTTGTCGAATTTCCAAACCTTTTCGCCCCAACGGAAAGTGCCTTCGCAGGGCATACAGTTTTGTTTGGTGGTCATAAAGTATCTTGTGGGATTGTCCTTGAACGGAAGCACGGTGGTGATGTTTTCAAGCCCGTCCATAATGTCCATTGTGAAGTTTGCCTCGACCTCTTTGCCCTTGAACTTACCCTTGAAATACATAGTTCTGACGTTGGTTTCGGTGACGACTTTCATATGCGTTTTGCCGACGGTGTGGTCGAGAACGTTCGGCTCGTCGCCCTTTGGCGGAAGCATATATTTTTTGCCGCCCAAGAACAGCGCGGTACATTCGAGAATCGTGCCCGAATGGATTTTGCTCTTTTTATGCGCGTGGTGAAGGTCGGTTATGGACGCTTGCGCGTATCCGCCGATAGATATGTTTGCAAAACTGATTTGCACCATAAATTCGCCGTTAGAGATTTGATAGAAATCCCACTCTTTTTTACGGTTTGCGGGTTTTGCCTTATCGCGATCGTACTCGAACACGTTGTGTCTTGCCCAACCGGGTGCGAGCAATTTGCCGTCGTCGCCGAGCAGTTTGGTAGGCTTCGTATACTCGGTTTGCTTGCTGTTGAGTTGACCCTCTAACCAACTCGGATAAGTTCTTTTCATAATTTCCTCCGTCCTATATCAAAATTTTATATCGATTAAGATATAAAAGATTATACGAAAAGTATAAAACAAAAATGCCGTCATTTCAAGAGCGATTTTTTACAAAAGTACGATAACTTCGACCTCGCGGCAAAACACGGAACAATCGCAACGGCTTTTGCGCGCGACTCTAAAAGAAAACATAGAGATGTGCCGTATCGAAAGCGCATATCGAGAAACCGTATAAATCGCCGCAAAAAACGATAAAAATTACGTCGAAAACTCGCGCAGAAAAGTCTATGAAAAACGAGAAAATCGTGTTATTATTTTTATGTCAACAACGTTTCGAGGAAGATATGGAAATAAAACCGATTGCAATTATACATACGCCGTTCAAGGAAAAGTTCGGCATACCGCGCCAAAGCGGAAAGGTCGCGACCAAAAGCACCGTAGTTTTTGAAAAAGAATATCGCAACCCCGACGCTTTAAGAGGAATCGAGGGCTTTTCGCACTTGTGGCTTATATTCGATTTTTCAAAAGCGCACCGCGACGAGTTTTGCGCGACGGTACGTCCGCCCCGACTCGGCGGCAACACGAAAATGGGCGTTTTTGCCACACGCTCGCCTTTCCGCCCCAACTCGCTGGGATTGAGTTTGGTAAAACTCGTCGGCGTAGAGGACGCAAAGCAAGGCAAAGTGCTGATTGTGGAAGGCGCGGACATTTTGGACGGAACGCCGATATACGATGTGAAACCCTATCTCAAAACCGATTGCGTGCCGAGTGCGATTTGCGGATTCGCAGAGGATATAACCCACCTTTTGAAAGTGGAAAACGTTGACGTTCTCGGCGATTTGCAAGAGGACATAAAGCAAGAAATCGTATCTTGCATAGCGCAAGACCCTCGCCCGTCCTATCAGGACGACGACAGAATTTACGGTATGAAATTCGACTGCTACAACGTCAGATTTACGGTTAAAGACGGCGTTGCGACTATCCTCGATTATCAAAAGTCGGAAGATTGAATTTTCAACTAATACGCAAAACAAGCGTTTTAACAAGCAAAAACACGCACTCAAAGTGCGTGTTTTGTGTTTTTCGTGTTATTATTCGCAATTTTCTTCGTCAGTCTATAAAGAACTTGCTGTGGTTTGCTTTGAGCATAGTGTGCGGCACGCTCAGTTGCGCAAGGAACACCGAAAGCAACACTATTATGCAACCTGCAAACTCTTTTGCCGAATAACTCTCGTGCAAAAACGCAACGCCGCCGATAAACGCTATGACGGATTCGAGCGACATAATGAGCGTGGCAAGTTCGGGCGGCGCGTACTTCTGTCCTATCGTTTGGAAGGTGAATCCCACGCCTGCCGACATTATGCCGACGTAGAGAATGGGAATTATGTTTTGTCCGACCGCGCTTGCAGGCGGGAAGCCCTCGATTGCCATTGCCGGCAAACTCAAAAGGCTTGCCACGACGAACTGTACGAACGTGAGTTTAATCGGGTCGCACTCGTCGACGTATACGTCTATGAACATAATTTGAAGGGAAAACATAATGGCGCAAAGCAGCAACATCGCGTCCGCATAGGTGAGTCCGCTGTCGCCGTTTATGCACATAATGTAGAATCCGAGCACCGCAAACACGATTGCGAATTTACCGTTCGTGGGAATACGCCTTCTCAAAAGCACGTTTAGAAGCGGCACGATGACGATGTACAGCGCGGTGATAAATCCCGTTTTGCCGACGGTGGTATGCGCGATTCCGTACTGTTGCAGATTGTTTGCGATAAACAAACTCAAACCGCACAGTGCGCCGCCTATCAACGTGGATTTGTTCCACCCCGTGCGCTTCGTACCCTTCTTTTTGTCGACGAGCATATTTATCAAAACGAATATGCCTATAACGCCGACCGCAAGCGAAAATCTCAATCCGTTGAACGTGAAAGTAGGCACGTCGGAAGCGGCTGATTGCTGTGCCACGAAGGCAAAGCCCCAAACCAGCGCACACAACGAGCAGAACAGTATTCCCGTTAAGTTGTGAGATTTGTGTTTGACCATACTTCTTATTTTATGTGCTTTTCAAGCGTTTTTGACAAAGTTTTGTAATCGTCAAGAGACAACGCTTCCCCTCTTACGAGCGGCTGAAATCCCGCTTCCTCGACGATTTGAGTCGCCTCTTGCTTTCCGAACGAGAACGCAACGGAAAGGTTGTTTGCAAGCGTCTTTCTTCTCATAGCGAAAGACGAGCGCGCGAGTTTGTGAAGAAGCGCCTCGTTTTCGCCGTCGAGTTTGTGACGGTTTATATCTATTCGCACGACCGCACTGTCCACGTTCGGCGCGGGATAGAACATATTTCTCGACACGTTTCTCGTGATGTGCGCGTCGCCCGCCATCTCTATTGCAAGCGTAATTGCCGAATAGTCGGGCGTGTTCGGCTTTGCGACGAAGCGAAGAGCCACTTCCTTTTGCACCATAATCGTGACGGATTCCACGTCGAGCGAACTCTCGATAAAACGCATAGCAAGCGGCGTTGTGATGTAATACGGCAAATTCGCAACCACTTTGAATTTGCTTCCCACGATTGCGGCAAGATCGTCGTCTTTCATTTTGAGGACGTCGCGGAACACGACTTCTACGTTTTCAACGCCTTGAAGCGAGAGCGCAAGCACGGGTTCTAAGTTTCTATCGACCTCGAACGAGTACACCTTTTTTGCGACTTTGGCAATGGCGCGAGTGAGAGTACCCGCCCCCGTGCCTATCTCGACGACGACGTCGTCGACCGTTATGCCGCTGTCCGCAACGATTGCGTCGAGAAGGTTCGAATCCGTGATAAAGTTTTGACCCAGAGCCTTGTTGAAGCGGAAGTTTACGCCGCGTATTATGTCTTTTATGCCGTTATTTTCCATTTATTTCCTTTCAAAAGCGCGTATGTGCCGATAGGTTTGACACATACTACTATCGTACCGAAGATAAAACGTCAAATCACATCGGACGAACAATCGAAGTACAAAAGATAAAAACAGTGGTCACGAGATGTCTGCTGTTTTTTCTTAATACTCGGTGTCCTCTCTTATCGTTTCGCGCACCTTGTAATGCGCGCCGACGCTTTTTGCGAGTTCGCCGCAAGCCTTGACTTCGTCCTCGCCGATAAAATCGACCACCGACATAGTGGTGTCGATGCCTGCGTCTACGCAGTCTTTGGTGAATTTGAGCATAGCGTCAAACGCCGCCTCGCCGTATTTGCTTCTGCAAATTTCCTGATACGCTTCGGGCGTCGAAGCGTTGAGCGACACGGACACGCTGTCGATGTACGGCGCAATGAGTTTTGCAACGTCGTCGCGCTTGTTGATGAGATTTCCGAGTCCGTTCGTATTGATACGGATTTTGCAACCTTTCTTTTTGAGGTAGGGCGCGATTTGCGAAATCATAGACAAATTGCACATCGGCTCGCCGAATCCGCAAAAAACAACCTCTTTGTACTTTGACAAATCGTACATAGAGACGTCGTCCACAAGTTCCTCGAAAGTGGGTTCTTTGAGAAGCCAAAGGTCGTTTCCGCTCACGCCGTCCTTGATGTTGCGAATGCAAAATTCGCAGTTGTTCGGGCAACGGTTGGTGATGTTGAGATACAAACTGTCGCCGAATTCATAAACGTAATTGTTGGTCATTATATACTCTCTGGATTTTGTTTCTATCGTTTTTCGATTTTGCAATTTTGACAAAATCGAGGTTTTACACACTCATTTTAAGCGCATAAACAGCCGTTTTGCGTTTTGCGTGGTGATATTCTCGATTTCTCCCACGCTCACGCCGAGCACTTCGGCAGCCTTTTGGGCAACGAGCGCGACGTACCTCGGTTCGTTGGTTTTGCCTCTGTACGGCACGGGCGTCATATACGGACAATCGGTTTCCAAAAGCAATCTGTCTTTTGCTACGACCGCCAGCGATTCGAGATTATGCTTTGCGTTTTTGAAGGTTATCGCGCCGCCGAACGCGTAGTACGCGCCCAGTTTGTCGAAGATTTTCACATACTCGCTCGACCCCGAATAGCAATGCAAAAGCAGTCCGTTTTGAATGTAATTGCGCATATCGAAAAGGATTTTTCTCGTGTCCTCGTATGCGTCGCGAACGTGCAAAACCACGGGTAAACTCGCTTGATTTGCAAGTTCGATTTGCTTTGCAAACGCGCTCTTTTGCACTTCTCTTTCGCTCAAATCGTAATAGTAATCGAGTCCGATTTCGCCGAATCCTACGACTTTGCCGTCCTTTGCGAGTTCGAGCAATCTTTGGCACGCCTCGTCGTCGAGAGTGTCGGCGTCGTGAGGATGCACACCCACCGCCGCATACACTTTGCCATACTTGTTTGCAAGCGTCACCGCAAGTTCGCTCGACGGCATATCGTAGCCGACGCATATCGCACTTTCGAGATTATCCTTTGCAAAATCATCGACGATTCTGTCGACGTCGCTAAGCAGTTTCTCGTCGTTTAAGTGGCAATGAGTGTCAATCAACATAGCCGACTTATCTCACCACGCTGCCGCTTTCGACGGGTTTTTCGGGGGATACGAGCACAACTTCTTCACTGCCGTCTTCCTTTTTGAAGCAAGCGCAAAGAAGCATACCTTGGCTCTCTATTCCGCGAAGTTTGGCAGGTTTGAGGTTGTACACGACAACGACGTTTTTGCCCACCATTTCTTCGGGCGTATAGTATTTTGCGATTCCGCTCACTATCGTGCGAGTGTCGTCGCCTATTTGCACGGAAAATTTGAGAAGTTTGTCGGCTTTTTCAACCTTTTCGGCGGTGAGAATCTTGCCTACGCGCAGTTGAATCTTTGCAAAATCTTCTATTGTGATTTCGCTCAAATCAACGACGTTTTCCGCCTTTTTATCCTCTTTCTTTTCCTCTTTCTTTTCCTCTTTCACGCTCTCTTTCTTTTCGGGTTTTTCGGGTGTTTCTTCTATTTTGTCCTCTTTGACGATACCCTTTGCGAGCAAGTCTTTTTTCACCTTGTCAACGTCGATTCTCGCAAAGATGTGCGCGGGATTTTCCGCAACTTTCGTTCCGTTTTGCAAAAGTCCGAATTTGTCGAGGTCTGCATACTCTCTCAAAGTCGTTCCGCATTGCTCGACCACTTTTTGAGAGGTGGACGGCATAAACGGCGCAAGCAAACTCGCGCAAATCACAATCGTTTCGGTGAGGTTGTAAAGCACGGTTGAAAGTCTGTCCTTTTGGCTTTCGTCCTTTGCAAGTACCCACGGCATAGTTTCGTCGATATACTTGTTGGCTCTGCGCAAAACCGTGAATATGTCGCTCAATGCGTCTGCCGAACGGTATGCGTCGACGTTGGCAAACACTTTATCTCTTGCCGCTTTTGCGACGGATTTAAGTTCGTCGTCAACGGGTTCGCTCACGCCCTTGTCGCAAACGATACCGCCGAAATACTTGTTGGTCATAGCAATCGTGCGTTGGACGAGGTTGCCGTACACGTTGACGAGTTCGCTGTTTATGGTGTCCATAACCAAGTCCCAACTTATCACGCCGTCGTTGTCGAAAGGCATTTGCGAAAGAAGGAAATATCTCACGCTGTCCACGCCGAAATAGTCCACGAGGTCGTCTGCGTAAATGACGTTGCCTTTGGACTTTGACATCTTGCCGCCGTCTTGCAACAGCCACGGATGTCCGAAAATCTGTTTGGGAAGCGGCTCGCCGAGCGCCATAAGGAAAATGGGCCAGTAAATCGAGTGGAAACGCACGATGTCTTTGCCGATGATATGAACGTCTGCCGGCCATTCCTTTTTGTACAAGTCGCTCGAATTGCCGTCGGTATCGAAGCCGATGCCCGTGATATAGTTGGTGAGCGCGTCAAGCCAAACGTATACGACGTGACGTTTGTCGAACGTTACGGGAATGCCCCAAGTGAACGACGTTCTCGACACGCAAAGGTCTTGAAGTCCGGGCTTTAAGAAGTTGTTAACCATCTCGTTTTTGCGGGATACGGGAACGATGAAATCGGGATGCTCGTCGTAGTATTTCAAAAGACGGTCGGCGTATTTGCTCATATTGAAGAAATACGCTTCTTCTTCCGCCATCTCGACTTTGCCGCCGCAGTCGGGGCATTTGCCGTCGACAAGTTGACTTTCCGTCCAGAACGACTCGCAGGGCGTGCAGTACCAGCCCTTGTACGAGCCTTTGTAGATGTCGCCTTGTTTATAGAATTTTTCGAATATCTTTTGCACCTGCTCTTCGTGCTCTTTGTCGGTGGTGCGGATAAATTTGTCGTAGGTGGTGTCCATCAAATCCCATATGCGCTTGATGTCTGCGGCTTTTTGGTCCACAAATTCTTTGGGCGTCATACCTGCCGCTTGCGCTTTGAGTTCGATTTTCTCACCGTGCTCGTCAGTACCCGTTTGGAAAAACACGTCGTAACCTTCCATACGCTTTGCTCTTGCAACGAGGTCGGAAAATACGATTTCGTAGGTGTTTCCGATGTGGGGCTTGCCCGAAGCGTAGGCGATTGCCGTGGTCATATAAAATTTCTTTTTGTCTTGCATATTCACCTCGTCGGCAGACTAATGATGCCCGCCTTTTGGATTGATTTATACATTATACATCTTTTATTTATAAAAGTAAATCATAAGTGCATATGCGCGCGAGGCGAAAAATACAATATCGTATGAACGTTGCATTTCTGCTGATAACGGCAATATCTTTGATCCTTATGACCATAAAGTCCCCCGAATCCGCCTTTCCCACGATGATTGAAGGCGTGCGCGGCGCAATCGAACTTTCCTTCAAACTCTGTGCGATATACGCCGTATGGCTGTCCGTTTTGAAAATGGTGGAAGCAACCGCCCTCGACAAAAAACTGTCGAAAATTCTGCGCCCCGTCGTGTGCAAGATTTTCAAAAACGAGTCGGACGAAGCGTACGACAAAATCTGCGTGAACCTTGCCGCAAATATGTTCGGAATGGGCGGCGTGGCAACCCCCGCAGGCATAAAAGCAATGAGCGCGATGAGCGACGGAAGCGACAGAGCAACAGACAATATGATTATGTTGCTTGTGATAAACGCAACGTCCATTCAACTTATTCCCGCAACCGTGATTGCGCTTAGAGCAAGCGCAAATTCGCAAAGTCCGTCCGACGTGATTTTGCCCACTTTGATATCCAGCGGCATAGCCACTTTGTGCGGAATGATTATTTGCAAAGTGCTTTCGCTAAAAAAGAATAAAAACGATTCAAACGACAAAACAAGCGCTTTATTTAGCGTAAATCGTAAAATAAAACCCTCGTTCCGTAAATTAGGCGCAAAATCGCAAAGAGGTGGATTATGAGCGTAAGTATGTATATACTGCCTGTCCTTCTCATACTTCTCATCGTCGTTTGCATTGTCAAAAAGGTGAAAGTTTACGACTGTTTTTTGCTCGGCGCAAAGGACGGACTCGACCTCGTTATAGACATCTTTCCCTACATCGCGTCCATATTCGTATGTATAGAAATGTTCAAAGCGAGCGGTCTTTCGAGCATAATTTCGGGTTGGCTTGCAAAGCCTCTTGCGTATATCGGCATACCGAGCGAAGTTGCCGAAGTCCTCTTGCTCGTACCGCTTTCGGGCAACGGCACGATTGCGATACTCGAAGACATAATAACGAAATACGGCGCGGATTCGTATATAGCGCGGTGCGCTTCGGTCATTGCAGGCGGCAGCGAAACCATATTCTATATATCCGCCGTTTACTTCTCTGCGTGCAAGGTCAAGAAGTTGCGCTACGCAATCCCCGTATCGCTTTTCTGCACCCTTTTGGGCGCGCTCATCGCGTGCGCCCTCTGCCGCTTTATGTGAAAAACGACACGGAAAACTAAAACCGTACAACGCAACGGATAACAAAAAAACTAATATTGAGATATAGAAACTACTTGTAAAAAAAACGACGAAAAATTTTTCGCCTCAATTAAAAAACGTGCGTTCAAAAAAAACAAACTGCATACGACTATCTCGAATCGATAGCAAAATCAATTAAAAACGACATAAAAAAACGCCGAAAAAACGGCGTTTTTTCTATGTTTTTTTGATGTTTTTCTATGCGCTTATAACGTTATTTTTCGATAACCGCATTGAGTTTTGCAACGAGTTCGTCCACGTTGATTCCGTGTACTGCCGCCGCTTCTTCGAGAGTTTCGCCGTGTGCGAGCATACAATGCAAGCAGTGCATTCCGCTCTCTTGCAACACTTCTGCGAGTTTGTCGGGGTCGCCTTGTGCGAGTACGTCGATGATGAGCATATCTTTTGTTACCATTGTTTTTACCTCCGTAAAGATATATAAATTTTAATTGTTTTCGTTTGTTTCAAGTCGCTTTTCGACTACGGCTTAGGTTTCGGCCTGTCCCGTCAGCACTAACCACGCGATGAATGCGACTATGCCGACCGCCAAAAGCACCGCGATTGCGACTCTAAGCGGCGATACAGGCGATTTGCCTGTGGATTTGCCCGTTCTGCCGTTGATGATGAAACGATAGCCTTTTTTGCGGTACACGTACGCGCAGACCCAAAGCGGCAACATCATATAGTGGAACGCAGTTCCCTTGTACGACGTATGCACGTTGAGATAATCCACGACGTCCGCGCCGTAACCGTCGATAATGCGCTTGCGAATGGTGTCGTCCATCTGACCTTTTGCGACGTCGAAGCCGTCTTTGAGCGATGTGTCGTACTTCTCTGCCGAAAAGCCTGCGATGTAGTCCTTGTTGTACGCTTCGAGATTGTCGGTGTCGTAGGGCAAAATCTTGTTCAACTCTTTTTGATTGAGTTGCGTGCTTGCTTCGACGGCAACGTCCTCGAAGAAGTTGTTGGTCGAGCCTTTGACGTCGTACCACTCTATGTAGGTTTCGATGTGGCGGTCCTTGCCGCTTCCGACGGTTCTCGTGCGGCGTTCGCCCAGTCGTCCGTCGTAAGTGGAATCGGCGTTTGTCGTGAATGCGTAGGACGGAATATACACGCCCTTGAAGTTTTCCACCTTGAAACTCTTTTTTAATTTAATAGGTGCAAAAATCTTCTTTTTTATCCACTTTTTGCCCGCTTCCGAAGCCTGATTTTGAGAAAGCGCAAACGGAAGAATACTGTCGGGTTTAAGCCCTTTCATATCTTCGAGTTCGACAACGTTCGTACCGCCGCAATACGGACATTTTATTGCAGTGTCAAAAGGCGCGAGTTTGATTTCCGCGCCGCAGTTTGGACATTTGTAGGTCGAATTGTCGAATTTGACTTCGCCCTCGTCGAGTGCTTGAACGTAATCGCGCTTGAAGCACACTCTTTTGTCGATGGTGCGAGTTGCGTCGCAGTACGAGCAATGAAGCGCGCCTTTTTCGGGGTCGTAAACCATATCCGCGCCGCAGTTTTGGCACTTTACGACCGCCGAAACGTTGTAATCGAAATCGTTTGCCATTGTGAAAGCCTATTTATCCTTTATCAGCCGATTTTTGCGCCGCATTCGGGGCAGAATTTCATACCCGATTTAACTTTTGCGCCGCACTTGGGGCATACGACGTTCATCGGTTGACCGCATTCAGAGCAGAATTTTGCGCCTTGCGGAACGCTTGCGCCGCATTTAGAGCATTTTACGGTTTCCTCTGCGCCGACCTTTGCGCCGCATTCGGGGCAGAATTTAGCACCCGCTTTGACGGACGCGCCGCACTTTGCGCATTTGACTTTTTGAGTTTGCGCTTCGTCGAGGTTTTGTGCAAATTGATTGCCCACTCTTGCGCCCATTCCGAGACCTATGCCTGCCGCGCCGAACATGCCGCCCATTCCGGGGTTCTTTGCTGCGTCGCGCATTGCTTGCACGGATTCGTATTGAGCGTACTCGCCCATCTTGCCGTCGAATACGCCGAGCGTGGTGCGTTGGTCCATCGCCTTTTCCACGGATTCGGGCAACTTGAAGTTGCGCACGATGACGGAATCGACGTCAAGTCCGAGTTCGTTGAATTTGGGCTTCACTTCCTTGCATACGGTGTCGCCGATTTCGAGATAGTTTGCCGCAAGTTCGAGCGCGGGAATCTCGCATTCGCCGAGCATATCGGTAAGCTGAGCAAGCACCAAAGATTTGAGATGTTCCTCGATGTCCTCGGTCTTGTAGGAATGCGTTGCGCCGAAAATCTCTTTCATAAAGAGCTGCGGGTTCATAACGTGGAAGGAATACTCGCCGTGACCTGCGATACGAATCATTCCGAAGTCCTTGTCGCGCATCATAACGGGATTGGGCGTGCCCCACTTCATTTGAGTGAATCTTCTCAAACTGACGTAATAAACGTCGATTTGTTTGGGGTTTTCAAACGCGTATTTCCAGTTTGCGAGCGCGGTGAGTACGGGCGTCGAACCTTCATCGAGTTTCCAACTGCCTTCGGTGAAAACGTCGCATACGCTTCCGCGATATACGAATATGGCGGCTTGCGACGGACGGACGATGAGTTCCGATCCTTTCATAATCGCATATCTGTCGTCGTATTCGAATTTGTGTACTAATGTATTTTGAGAACTATCTTCCCAACTGATGACTTTGAGAAGTTGTCTTTTGATGAGTCCCATATATGCCTCCGTTGCTTTTATTATATGTATTATATCACAAGCGGCGATATTTTCAATAAAAATTTATATATGCGACGCTTTGTTTGCAAAATGTAAACCGAACTTGACAAAAAAACGACATATTTTGTTCAAAAAACGGCATATTTTGTTGCTTTTTCGCTCGTTTTTGGATTATCGTATTGCCGCTCGATTATGTCGATACGTCGTTTTATTTGCCTATACGCCACATTCGGATTTTACGAAAAACCCTTTGCAAGAAACGAAAAGCCTCGCTAAATGCGAGGCTTTTGCGTATCGTTTTGCATAAACGAGCGATAAGAGGTTATCCTCTCGGATTCCACGTTATCGTTTCAAGACTGCTGACTGCTTGGTAAACGGGAATGGTTTGTCCCGCTTGCACTGCGCTGTGCGAGTTTGCAAATGCCTGCGTTGCCTTTTGAGTGGTTACGACCGTGCCGTTGCTGTCCACAACCGTGCCTACCGCCGCATAGAGTTTGTAAACTATCTTGCGGTCTGCGGACGTGGGAAGCGTGAGGCTCGTGCCTGCCGACGAGAACATAACCGCATAACTTGCAGCAAGCGTATTGTCGGACGCGGAATAAACTTCCGCAGTGCCGAACCAAACGACGTTGACTCTTTGTCCGTTTACGGTCGTCGTCGTGTTGAGCGTCGTGCCGCTGTGCAATCCGCTTGCGCTCGATATCGTCGGGGCAAGGTTTGCGTTGATTTGGACGACGGTCACCGAGATACGTTCTTGGTCGCCGAGTTGAATCGTTGCGGTGTTGCCGCTTGCGCTCGTCGTGATTCCGCTTGCCGTGACGGTGTATTGCTCGTCAGCGGGCATAGAAACGATTGCGTAGAAGAACTCGATGTCGGTTGTCGAGGACGCCGTGGTCGGATACTCGACAGTGCCGTCTGCCGCATTGTACGTCGGATTGTAGACGTTGAACGTCGCGATGTAAGTGAACGGCATCGACAACTTGCTCGGATTGTTCGGGTCGAGGCTGAACGAAGTGCTTGCAACGCCCGAAACGACGTTGGAACTGTAACCGCCCGACTTTGTCGTGAGTTTGGTCACGCCGTCAGTGCCGACGATGGTTTCAGCCTCTTTGATTGCCGTTGCTTCCATCTTTTGAACGAGGAACGGAATTTTGTATCCTTGGACGTTTCCGTCAATGCCGATAAGTTTTGCAGTGACGTAAATCACGCCGCCGTTGTACGAGGGTCTGAACTCGTCGTACGACCATACGAGCGTTCTCGTGTCGCTTCTCGTCGAGTACGTCATTGCCTTGTACGTTCCGTCCGCTTGACGCTCGTTGAGAGAGAGTTCGGTGGGCATCGTGGGTTTGACGTATTCGTACGGATTGACGTATGCCGCAACGCCGCTCGAAACGCCGTATGCGTAACCTGCGAGTTTTTTGAGTTCGGTTTCGTTTGCGATACCGTCTTTGCCTGTGCGTACGCTTCTGTCAAGCACTTTGACGCTGAATCTGATACGTTGCGTGCCTACCGCGTTTGCAGAGGACGAATCAGTTGCCTTGTAGTTGTACGCGCCGTCGTAGTTGACGATTGCGTATGCGTAGTATTCGCCGCCCGCATAAGTCACGTTGACGCCGCTGAAATCCCACGTTACAGGCACGTTGACCTTTGTGCCGTTTGTGAGCGTGACTGTGAGTCTTGTCGGGAAGTTCGCGTAATCTCTGTCGAGTTCTTCCGCGCTCAATTCGACGTATTGTCCGTCAACGAGTTTGTAAGTACCGTCGAGGTTGTTCTTGACGTAACCTTCGGTTGCCACCGACGAGGGTTCGTAACGGTCGCCGCTGTAACCCGACGTTCTTGCAAATACGTTGCCGTTTGCATACGGGTCGATTACGAACACGCCGTCCGTAAGCAAGCCGCAAGTGTCGCCGCTTACGAGCGTTGCTTCACCGCTTACTCTGCTGTTGTTGACGTGTACGGTGACGTCGACCTTTGCAGTTGCGCCGTTGCCTTCAACGCCGCTTGCAAGAGTTGCGGAAACCGCAACGTTGCCGCCTCTGTATGTGTAGTTTACGTTGTCCGCATTCCAACTTGCGTTGAGGGTTTGCGTCGTCACATAAACGAGGATGTAGAGGTCTTGTCCGCTCTCGCTCTTGTAGGTGGTGTTTGCGGAATCGTAGTTTACCGTGCCGTTATACAAAGTGTAGTTCTTGGTGTCTGCGTTGTAGACGTAGAACTTGACGCCCGCGTAGTTGCCTTCCTGGCCTTCCGCCTTGAACTCGTTGTTTACCGAGTACACGCTGTAAATGCCGGGATATACTTCGCCGTCGGTGTCGGTGAATCCGTGACGCTTGTTGTAGGCGCTGTTGTAGTCGTATTTGCTGCCGTTTGCGGATCTGCCGTCCGTCCACCACGTTTGCGCAAGCATAAATTGTGCGCCGACGTAGAACGTTGCGGTGGAAGCATACTTGCTCGTGTCGTAGACGGTGTCTGCTCTGTCTGCATATACGTCTTTGTTGTACTTGTACGAGCCGACCGACATATCGTTGTACGCAAGGTCGCTGTTTGTGAGCGTAACCTTGGACACGCGGATCTTGATCGACATTTCAAACGCGTCCATAACCTCGATTTCTTTGGCTTTCGAGTTCCATACGCGAACGGTCATCGTTCTGTCGAGGGTTGCGGTAAGACCTGCAAGGTCGCTTGCCGTGGGTGCGTTTTCGTAAGTGATGTAGTATTCGCCGACGTCGCCGTTTACGAACGTGAGTTGCATCGTGTCGGGCAGTTTGTCTGCGCCGACGTATGCAAAGTGGTTGTAGTAAACGTATTGTTCAGGCATACCTGTCGCCTTGTTGTACACGATGTCGATGTATCTGCCGTCATACGCGCCGTTCGTCTTGCCGACGAGCGTGTCGGTGACGGTGGAATACTTGCTCGAATCGGAATACAAATATTCGAGGTCGGTGTCGCCGAGCAAGAGTTCTGCGTCCGCAATCGTACGGTCAAGTACCGTAACCGGTACGTTGACGCGTTGTTTTGCGAGCATATATCTCTTTTCGGTCGTAAGAGCGAAGTTCGGGTCGGTCTTTTGCTTGTACTCGACGTAGTCTTCGATTGCGACGTAAGTCGGGTTGACCTTGTCGTCGTCGGTGATGTCCGCAAGGACGTAGCCACCGTTTGCTTTCTCGACGCCGACGAGCGCAGTCGCCATATACGCCGAGTTGCTCTTTCCGCTCTTGATGAGTTTGTCAACGTCGGACCAGTCGAAGTACGCGTCGAACACGTCGCCGCCCGTCGTCGTGACGCTCATCTTGTTGGCAAGATAGGAAGCGTCTTTGTGAAGGAACGTATCCACCACAATCGAGCGATTCTCGTAGTCGGACATAAACATAATGCTTCTGCCCACGACGTACACTTCGATTTCGCCCGTTTCGACGTTGTCGTTCTTGCCTGCGTTGTACTTGTACGTCACCGCCACTTTGTACTTCTTGCCGAAGTAGGACGCGACGTTGTCGTAGAACGCTTGATTGTCGAAGTCGTATTCGACCGCAACGTATTGCGTGTTGTCGCTGCCGCTGACTCTGACTTCTTGCAAACTGCCCGATTCAAAGAGCGTGCCGTCCTTTGCATACGGGTCGAGTTCGTATTTTTGTCCCTTCGCAAGACCGGTGATTCCTGCGGATTCGACGGTTACGGCAACGTTCACCACGCTTTCGAGCACGACTTCGTTTCCGTCTTTGGACGTGACGGTGAGAGTCATATTGCCGTTAAAGCCGCTCTCTGCCGTATAGTCGTCGCTCCACGCAAGCGTGACCGGTATGGTCTTCGTGCCGACTTTGACGTTTGCGCTCTTGGGCAAGCCTTGATAGAAGTTGTCTTTTGCAACGTCGATTGCAAAGTTGCCTGCCAAATAGTCGCCCGTGAGTTTGTCAATCGTGAAGTCGTTGTTGACGGTCACGACGTAGTCGCTGTAAATGTCTTGACCTGCGACGTATACGCCGAGGACGTACATCTTGCGAGTGAAACTGCCTTGTTTGATTTCGTCCGCAGTCGGCATTGCCGTGCTTTCCCAGTGGATAGGCACGTTGCGATATTCGATGCCGTCAACGGTGACGGTTGCGGTGCGAGCAAACTCGAACTTGTCGAATACGTCGTATTCGTGGCTCATTCCGTCGGGAACGATTTGCACGTTCGCGTTGAAGTTTTCAAGATAAATCTTTGCCGTGAACGCGTCCGCACTCGGATAACGCATCGTAAGTCCGTCGAAGAAGAAGTACTTGCGTTCGACGTACAACTTGCCGTCTGCGTCGGACTTCAATTCGTCTTTGCTCGGCGCGGCGTAGTCAACCCACTTGACGTCAACGGTGATTTCGCCGACGCCTTGTGCGGTTTGTACGGTCGCCTTGCTCGGCAACTTCCATTCGTCGAATACGTTGTATGCAAGTTGCAACGTATCGTCTTCCGTGCCTGCGACTTTGCCGCCGACAAACGTGAGTTTGCTTTCCGCGTCGCTCATCGCGCCGTCGACGAATTCATAACTCGGAATGTTGACGTTGAAGGAAACTTTGTTGTTGCCTATCGTCATATAAACGGTTTGCGTATTGCCCGTGCCGAAAATGTCTTTGCCCGAAACGATTCTGTCGAACGCTCTGACGTACGCGATATAGGATTCGCCCTTGACCAAGTTGACCTTGACCGCAGTGCCGCCGATTGCGTCGCCCCAAGCACTCGTCTTGAAGTAGTCGTTCGGATTTGTCGCAAAGTTGATCGGGTCGATACCGAACGCAGTGCCGTCGACGACGTGCGTTTGTTGATATACGCTGCCCGTGTAGTTGCTTATATCCGCAAGTTTTGCTTCGAGTTCGGCAAGTTTCGCTTCGTCGTTTGCATACTTTCTCGCATATGCCGCGACGTCGCCGATTGCTTCGTCGTAGAAGAACTGTACGGATTGTACCGTTTGTTGCTCGACGTTGAGTCTGAGCGTTATCTTTTGCGCCGAATAGATAGGCTCGCCATTCTCGTCTACCTTGCCCGTGTTGACAAGCGCGAGTTTCGTGCCGTTCTTCGTGCCGTCCGCTGTTGCGTACGCTTCGACTTGCGCGTAAATCGTACCGCCGTCAAAGATGTTTTGTTGCGATTTGAGTTTCGTGCAAGCGGCGTTGGTGTAATACTGCACCGTCGTCCAGTCGGGGAACATCGTATGCGTGTTCATACCGATTGAAACGTTAAACTCGTCGTATCTCTCGTACCAAGTCGGGTTGAGAGTGTTGTCGTGTTCGACGCTGATGGTCACGGCAGAGGGTTTGACCGCGTTCACTTCGATGGGAACGTAAACTTCTTGCTTGCCGCTGTATTCAGTGCCGATGACGAGTTTCGCATAAAGCGGATATGCTCTTTGATTGCTGTATCCCTCGTATGTGATTTCGTCGGACGTGAGGTTGTGCACCGCATTGTTGTATGCGTTGAGATAGGTTTCGCCTGCCTTGATGAACGGCGCTTCCACACTGAGTCCGTTGCCAACCGTCAAGTTTTCGACGCTCGTGTTGCCGCTTGCGTCTTTGACGTTGATTTGGTATGCAGTGCCGAAGGAATCAGCCGTTATCGTTTCATATTGATATTGATCGAATACGAGAGCCTTTGCCATAGAATCGAATTCGTACGGTTTGACGACGATTCTGACGTTGACTTCTTGTGCAAACTTGCCTGCGAAACTCTCGCTCTTGCCGACGAATCCGCTCTTGTCCGTCGAAACGAGGTTCTTCGTGACCGACGTGAAGATGCTGAATCTCTCGCCGCCGACCTTTGCTTTGATCGTTACGTCAAGACCCTTGTAGTAGTTTACGACGTCGTTGCCGCTCGAATCTTTGGTGGTAATCGCCGCAATCGCTTTTGCGAGTTCCGTCGTATCCCACTCGACGTCAAAGCCGGTCATCGAACTTTCGTTGACGAACTTGCCGTTGACGAAGCGGAATCCGTTAAGGTAGGTCACGAGGTTTTGCATACTTGCGTCGATATCCATCGCTTTGAGTTCGAGGATCGTCGTGTAGTTGCCGTTACTATCGCGTTCGCTCTTGAAACTTTGCGTTACCGTGCCGTCCTTGTCGTTGGACATTGACGTGAGTCTTGAAATCTTGTAGTTCTTCGCAGTCAACGAAATCGTGTCCGTAACCGCTTTGCCGAGACCCCATTGATATGTGAAGCCGACTTTGACAACGTTGCTGTCCGCACCCGTCGTCCACTCGGTCGAACCTTGCCAATCGTACTTGAAGTCGTCGGTGTTCCAGTCGATCGTGCCTGCGGGGAATTGTTTGCCCTTCGGCAACTTGTTGCGGCTGAGAACGTAGTACTTGACTTCTGCGCCCGTCGAATCTTTTGCGGTGATCGTCTTGTAGACGTCATTGCCGCTTGCGTCCTTCTCGGTCACAAGACCTGCGACGTATGCAGGCATCAACAAGTACTTGTTGCCGTCTTTGTTGAGGTTTGCTTCCGCACCTGCGTCGATTTCCGATTGCGTGGGTTGGACGAGGATTTGATAGCCGTTTTCGGACGGTGCGCTGCTTATCGGGTCGATAACCGCGTACGCCATATTGCCCAACGAATCTTTGAGATAGGTTGCGAACGTGTACTTGCCGCCCGTTCTAAACGGGATTCTAACGAGGTCGGGAAGTTCCGCCATATACTTGGAACTGTTGGTGTCGATGTCGATACCCAGTGCCCTTTCGGAATACGTTCCGTTGTCGTTTCTGTAATATCCCTTGATGGATTGCGTTTGCGCTTCCTTATCGTTGGTGACGTAAACGGGGATTGCGTAAAGCACGACGTTGAGCGCGTAGCCGTACACATAACCTGCAAGACGTCTGCCCGAAGCGTCTTCGGAAGTTGCCGCAGTCAAATCGACGGTTGCCGCGTCCCAAACGATTTGCGTGCCGGGCGCGTCGCTGTAATCGCCGGATTTATCGTAGGACTGCATTTGCTTGCCGCCGAGGTAAATCGGGAACTTGACGTTTGCGTATTGCGGGAATACGTCTTTGTTGAGGAACGCGCTGTCGCGAAGCGTGATAGACACCGTCGAGCCGCTTGCCAAAACCGCGCTGCCCGATCTCGTTGCCGGATCGTCGATTACGATTTCGGTGGGTGCGGCGACTTCCGTGTCGACCTTTTCTGCGCTTTCTGCGTCGTCAAAGTACAACATACCCGTCGTGAACGAACTGTCTTGTATGCTGTACGGCGTGAGACGAATCATAAAGAAGTCCCAAGCCTCGCCCAAAGACGTTGTGGTGCTACCAGACGAACCTGCCGCAACTGCGCCGCCGCCGTTTGCCATACGATTCATGCTCGAAGGCGTGGTGGTTTGCGCTTTGTTGTATCTCATTGCCGTACCCGTGCCGGCCTTCTCTGCATTGACCATAATTTCAATGGCTTGAATGCCGGGTTTCACGGTTTGACCGCCGGTGCAGCCGTATTCTCTTGCCGTCGGGTTGAGGTCGACGTAGATGTTGATGGAAGGATCGATTTCACCGCTTGCAAACGGAATGGGAAGAATACCGCCGATGAGGAAGTTCAAGTCTTTGATGACTTCGCTCGCGAGGTTCTGGATAGTACCCCAAGAGAGCGATATGTTCGCCGCGTCGAGCGCGAACATCAACGCCCACTTCGTCAACGTGACCGGCAAGGATCTTGCGAACGGTTCGATGTAGTTGACCTTTTCTTGCGTGGACGCGTTCTTCTTAACCAACTCGTCGAGTCCGTTGTAGAACTTGGTGATTTCGTCGGTATCGCCGATTCCGTCGATTAAATAAGAGGACAAGCCTTTACCGCCCGAACTTGTCTTTCCGCCGCGCGCCTTTTGGACGTCGCCGAAGTACGGCTCGCCGTCGTCACCGTCGATCTTGTCTTTCATCAAGCCCATAAGTATGGACGTGACCATAATCATGAGTTCGTTGTACGAATCTTTGTTGAGCGTAACCTTGACGGAAATCTTGCCCGCGCCGTTGGACACCGCCGTTGCGTTTTCGAAGTACGGCCAGTATTCGTTGTCGTTGAACAGATTGACGTCGACGCTCTTGACGAGGTTGTCGAGTTTGACGGGATAAGAATATGCCGTCTTGTCTGCGTTCCAACCGCTTGCCGCTTGCGTCGAAGTTGCGTCTGCCGCCGTCTTTGCGGACGGATATTCGTAGGTTGCGTCGTCACCGTCCGTGCCTTTTACGAGCGCGAGAAGCGGCGAACTGCCCATCATACCGCCGAGGTCGAGGCAGTTAAGCGCGGAAATCAACGGCGCAACCGCACCGACCAAGCCGCCCGAAGGAAGCGTGATGTTGGTGACGAAGATGTTGTTGCCGCCCACTATTGCGGAAAGTCCCGTTTGCGCCTTGTTGCTCTTCAAGTCAAGACGGATATTGTATTTTTCCGGTGAAGACTTCGGGATGTTGGTGGACGTGAGAACTTTCTTTCCGCTGAGAGTGATGCTGGAATCTTGATACAACGTCGCGACCTTTCTTGCCTGCGTCAACTGCCATACTTTGTTCTGAATGTTGATGGAAAGACCCGGTTTCAAACTGTCGATGACGTTTTGAATGAGGGACATAATGCCCGACGTCTTGGACAGTGTCAAGCCGGTGTAGCCCGTCTTCACCGATTCGATGAGTTTTTCGGATTCGACCATACTCTCGCCGAAGCCGAGTTCGACTTTGTCGATCTTGACGTTCGCACCCGTGCCTACGCTGTCGAGTTGTGCGTTGAGGTTGATGGAATCGAGTCCCTTCGCGCCGAGGTTCACGTCGAGTTTGACCGACTTGATGGGCGGAAGTTCGATGTCGCCGAGGTCGAGTCCGAGCATTCCGATAAGCGTCGAGATAAACGCGTTGTCGAAGGACACGCCAAGACGTCCGTTTTGGATGTCTACTTGCAAGTAGAGCGCGTTGCTCGCCGCCGCGTTTGCACCTGCGGTGTTCGCGTCCGAAGTAGAAGCGTCCGAGGTCGTTGCGTCTGCGCTTACGCTTGCGCCCGACGCGGTTTGCGCGTCATAACTCGGGGTTGCGCCGAGCAAACCTGCGATGCCTTGAAGTTTGATCTTGCCAAGACCCAAGCCGCTTGCGTCGACGTAGAGTGCGTCGGAATAAATTTCATTGGACGAATATGCGCCGCTCGCCATATCGAGTTCCCACTTGCTGCCGTCTTTTCTCATAAGTCTGGAAGAACCGAGATAGTAGAGGCTGAGGATGTTGGAATCGATGGGCGCGCCCGCGATGATGTCGACTGCGATGTCGCTGAACAAGATGCCGCCGATACCGTATGCGAGGATGGGCGCGAGGTTTACGTTCGCCGCGATGTTGATTGTGAGATTGATAGCCTTGCTTGCCATCGTGATGTTGATGTCCGCAAGCGTGTACTTATAGTAAGTCGTATCTTTGGAATACGTCTTTTCGGTGTAGAGTTCGTACGCGTCGTCTGCGTTCTTGACGTACACTTTGCCCTCGTAAACCGCGCCGTTGTCGGTGAGGGTCTTGGTGTCTTGCCAAGTGAGCGTGCTGAACTGACCGAATATAGCCTGTCCGCTGAGCAAGTTTTCGAGAAGTCCTTGCGCCCAGCCTGCAAGCGATTCGTCGTAGCCGTCTTGTCCGGGTTTGAGGTTCTTCGACGTCATAGTGACGTTGAGCGACGCTTTGAGACCGATCGTTGGCAAGTTGAGCGACGAAATGTCGAACGTACCCGTGCCGTTTACGAGCGATTCGAGGTCGAGCGAGAGGATTTCGAGATAATCTCTCGGCACTTTTGCCGTGTGAGTGTATCTGTAATACGTCTTGCTTTCGTCAACGGGGTTTTGGTCGAGAACGTACTCGCCTGCCGCATTCTTGACGTATTTTTCTTGCGACGGATTTGCCGCAAGTTCGTCTTGCGTGAGTTGCTTGTAGAACTTCTTGTCTTCCGTCGAAAGTCCGAAGTGTTCCGCAATACCCTTGCTCGTATCCTTCGTTATGCTTGCCGCAGGAATGTCGAGGCAGAAGTACAAGCCGTCGCTGAATCTCAAATTGACGCTGATGACAGTCTTGTCACCCGTTGCGTCCATTCTGACAAGCAAATCGCCGATGTCGGGAATCAAATCTTTTTGTTCGAGTCCGCGAATCGCCATAATCTTCTTGTAGATTGCGTTGACGAGGTCTGCGTTGAGTTGCAACAAGAGTTTTTGCGGCGTAACGTTGATCATAAAGTATGCGTAATCCTTCAAATGATCTTTGTTCGCTTCGATCGTGCCGATGTCATCTTTGCTTGCAACGCTTGCGCCCGACGCGTCGGTGGTTTCTTCTTGGCCCAGGAACTTGCCGAGTACGCCTTCGAGCAAACCGTCAAGGTTGAGGCCGGTCACCGCGACTTTTGCCGTTTCGCCGAGTATGCCGCTGAGGTCGACGTATACCGAGTTTTCGATGAGGTAAACGCCGAGCAACGTCTTTGCGGTCGTCATACTTGCCGTCTTCTTGTTGAGTTCGAGTCCGAGTTCGACTTTGTACGTTTCAACGTCGATATTCGCAACGAGGTCGAGCGTGAGGAACGCGCCTTGGTCGTTACCGAATTCGTTGACGATGTTGAGTTTGAGCGTAGAACCGCTGATTGCGCTGTCGGGGTTGATAAGACCCATAATCATATCGAGGATTTCACTCAAATCGATTATGTTGGCGTCGCCCGCTTTGCCGCTTCCGTACAAGGAAATCTCAATGGACATTTCAAGATGTGCTTTTGCGTTTTGCAATTTCACATATTGTTCGTAAGACGCTTGTTTTGCGTAATGCACTTCCTCGACGTCCGCATCCGTTGCAAGACGGTACGTTCCGTCTGCATTCTTGACGTATTCGCCGTCTGCGGATTCAACGTAAACGTACTTGATTGTCTTGTCGTCATTTCTTTCGGCAAATTTCTCGTCTTTGTCGACAGAGAAGTCTTTGTTCACCGTCGCATAGAGTTTGCCGAGCGAAATTGCGATTGCGAAGTCGCCTTGTTTGAGGTATGCGCCCTTCGTGCCGCTTGCGGTGTGCTTCGTGAACTTGTTCGTTGCCGCGTCGTAGTCGTAGGTGTCGCCGTCCCAAGCAGGATATGCGTACGCAACGAGCGCGTAGTCGTCGGTGGATACGAGAACGTAAGTGTTGTCGTTATCTGCGCCCGTGCCTACCGTGTACTCGCCGTTCGCTTCTTGCTTGAACGTTGCGCCAGACCAGTCGCTTCCCTTCGAGTACTTGCCGTTTGCACCGTACATCGAGTTGAAGTTGTTGACGGTTTCGTAGTAGAGCGTGCCGACCTTGAAGCCGAGGTTGACGTCGATGCTGGGCGAGTTGCCGTAGAAGTTGATAGTGATACCGCTGGTGTCCTTGGTGTCGGTCGTGTAGAGTTTGGGCAAGAACTCGCTGATGCCTTGAAGCACTGCGCTGTCGCTGTCCGCGAGCATACCGATGAGGTCCGCGATAAGAGTTTCGTTGAGTCCGACCGTGATGAAGTCGTTTGCAATGAGCAATCGGCCGAGAGCGACGTTGAGGACGCCCCATACGTTTGCCGGAATCAAGCCAGTGTTGACTTCCTCGTCGTCAGCCGCAACGGACGCTTGCGCGCTTGCGGTCGTCGAACTGCTGCCGAGTATGCTCGAAAGATCGAGTCCTTCGACCACGCCGTACGAGAAGAAGTCGCCCCAACCGACGATTTCGCCGATCTGGCTTGCGTCGATGTTGAGATAGAGTTTGCCGTCTTTGATTTCAACCCACAAGAACGCTTGCGGCTTCTTGTCGCCGTGGAAGTTGGTTTCGTAGGTCAATTCGAGATAAATCTTCGCGCCTTCGAGTGCTTGCAAAATGCCCACGCTCGTGTCGCCCGAAATCATCTTGACGAGATTTGCGAGTTTGAGATACGCTTTGAGGTTGAGGTTCAAGCCGATAAGGCTTTGGAATTCCTTGTTGCCTTGAAGCGAAGTCGCGATGAAGTAGAGATATTCGCTGATTTGCGGATCGTCGATGAATCTCGTGAATTGATACGTCCAGTTGATGACGTCGTCAAGAGTCATCTTGATGTCGAGATTCATTCCGAGTTCGACGCTTTCGAGTCCCGCAAGTACGCTTGCGACGTCAAACGTGCCGCCACCGAGCAAATCGCCGAGATTGAGTGCCAACGCCTTGGTGTAGTTGGTGAAATCGGTGACTTGTTTGTAGACCTTTGCGCTCGGATAGTTTTTTGCGAACGTGTCCGCTTCGCTCATATCGGTGTATCCGTTGCCGTTGGGGTCAATCGGATAATAGGTTTGTCCGTTATAGACAATCGCCGCGCTCTTTTCGCTTTCGGTTGCGCTTGCGTAGACGCTTGCAAGAGCGTATTGCAAGTTGCCATCGCCCGTGAAGCCTTTGAGCGTGTCTTTGTCCGTCTTGACGAAGTTGCCGTTGTTGTCAACCGTGTAGAGCGTACCCGTGTAGGTTGCGAACTGGTTGGTGTTGACAAGGTTTCTGTACTCTCTGTACGTTTCTTCGTCGAGGTTGTTGTTGCCTGCGATGTCGTTGAGGCGTTTGTAAACGAGCATATACACGCCGTCGACGTCGGTGTAGAGGTCGCCCTTGAACGCCATCTGTCTTGAAGCAAGCACTTCGCTCATAACGGGTGCGGTCTTCATATATCTGTCTTCGGGGCCTGCAAACGTGTTGCCTTCCGTGTCTTTGCCCGTGTAGAGATCGCCCTTAGAGCCGTCCTCGTTTGCGATGTAATCGTAACCGGTCGTCTCGTCGTGTATGAGTTTGAGATAATCCTTGCCGTTGTAGTTCTTTCCGTAGTAGTTGCTGTAATCCGTGTTGCCGTTGTCGCGGTAGAAGTTCGCATAGTAGAAGATGGCGTTAGAGCCTTGTTGCATTGCCAAAATGTCTTCTTTTCTGCCGAACTCGATGGACGAGGACTCGCCTGCAACGCCGTTAAGACCTTGAATGTTGAGTCCGAGATTGAACACGGGGACGTCGCCCTTCTCGTTAAAGAGAATTGCGCCTATCGTAATGTCGTACGGATTGAGGTTTTGTTTGAGATAGACTTTGAGGTTGGGCAACATATCCGCAATGCTTGCGTTGTCGGGCATAAGTTCTTTGAGAAGGACTTTTGCAAAGCCCGACGTCACGTTGAGTGCGAGAGCGTTGGTGAATATGTTGACGAACAAACTCGTCGAATCCGAACCTTGTTTGTCGGGATTGAGATTCGTCACGTCGTCGGAAGCGACGGATGCTTCTGCGGCAGTAGCATTGTTGCCGATGCCTGCCACAAGACCCGTAATCACTTCTTCGAGAGAGTACTCGCTCATATCCACAAAGAGTTTTGCGTCCTTGCCGAGCAATGCTTCCGCGTCGACGTAAAGGCCCGCTTTGCCGGTGTCTTTGTCGTTGTCGTAGTAGATGCCGAGGATATGAGGCTTCGTGCCGTCGAGCAACTTGACGTCGTAATTATTTTCGTCTCTGTCTTTGCTCGTGACGTAGTTCTTGCCCGTGCCGTCGTCGAGCAAGTCGTTTTGTTCGCCCCAAACGTCGATTGCAACGTCAAGGTCGCGAACGTCGATACTGAACGACGGAAGAATGTAGAGTTTGAAGCCGAGGTTCAATCTGAGCGAGAAGTAAACGTTGAACGTCATATCTTCTGCGATTTGGAATTTGCCCGTCATTGCGCCGAGCAAGTTGCCCAAAACGTCGCCGAGCGCTTCGTTCACGCCGTTGTATTTCTCGTCGAGAGTGCTGTTGACCCAAACGTACAAACCGTTGTTTGCTTTGAGTGCGTCGAGGTCGTCCGAAGCGGAAACTTTGACGTAGTCGCCTTGGAACTTCTTGAACATAATGCCGTTGAGCACGGTCTTGTAGTTCGAATCGGTGAGTTCTTTGCCCGTTACGCTCTTGTACGCTTCTTGATAGGTTGCGTAGTCGAGGTAAATCTTGCCCGATTGAAGGAACAGACTGCCTCTCAATGCAAGCGAGATGTAGTAGAGGTTGTCGCTGTCGACGTAATTCTTGTATGCGTAATCCGCATATTCGGGTTTCGAGAAGTCGGGTTGTGCGATCGAACTTGCTTGTTGAACTTTGATGTAGTAGTTTTCGGGGCTACGGTCGTCGGTTGCGGGGATAAGAACCTTCTTTTCGGTATTATAAGTATACTTCTTATAAATGAACGTTCTTTGTACGCGCACATACGCGGTCTTCGCCGTGTTTTCGACGTAGTATTCCGCACCGTTGTTCTCGATTTCCGCGATGAAATTCGGGAACAGATTCCAACTGGTTGTCGGTGTTTCCGCAGCCTTATCGAGTGCCGCAGGAACGTATTGCGAACCTTCTTTGACGTACAACGAATCTTTGGTGATTGCGATGAGTTCACCTCTGTATTCGTAGTAACGAGGATCGTTTGCGTACTTGCTCGTATCAAAGTTGCCGCCCGTGTAGTAATCGAATTCCCAGTTGCTCAAACCGTCGGAAGCCTTGTCCACGCTGGTGTAGATATCTTCGTCGGTGTTGATGTAACGTGCGCCTTCCGCGATGTCGGTGAATCCAAGATTATCCATCGCTTCCTTGCCAGTGACGTAATTGAACTTGGTTACGCCGACGGACGGTGCGTTGATTGCGATAGACAACTTGTGATTCCACAAATAGAGGTTGACCGAGAGGAACTCGTTGCGCGCTTGAAGCGGTTTGACGATGTTGTAGCGGAAGTCTACCGCTTCGTATTCGCCGCTCGTTGCATTGCGGAAATAGAGTTTCGGAACTCTTATGAGATAAGTGTTTTGAAGTTCCGCAACCTTTTCGCAGTTGTTGATTTGAGTTTGAGTCGCGTCTGCGTAGAGGACGTATGCGCCGCTTTGAAGTTTGAGGTACACGTCAACTCTGGTTACGTCGTAGTAACTTGCAGTGCCTGCAACCACTTTCTTGTCGTACGCTTCGCGCTCGACGGTGGACATTTCGGATTTTTGAACGAATGCGCCGTCGCTTGCCTTGTAGTAGATACCCTTGTTTTGATCGCCCTCGTGACCGCTGTACTCGTCGATGTCGAACAAGTACTTGGACTTGGTGAGAGTGCTTTCGAGTTCTTTTGCGTACTTCTTGTACTCGTCCGACGATTTATCGAGACCCGTTACTTTGGTCTTGAATTCCTCGATAACGGCTTGCGCATTCTCGTACGAGTATCTCGTGTTGTCCGTGTAAAGCGTGACGTTGGGTTGGTTGACGAACTTACTGTCGTCGAATTGGATTGCGTTCTCGCCCATTACGAGAGAGAGAATGCTGTTGATATAGTCTGCGTTTGCAAGCACCTTGATGTATCTCGACGTGATTTGCAAACCGTATGCAAACGTTCTGATATATCCGAGTATCTTGTCGTCTTTGACAAGCGGGAATGAAATCTTTTCTTTCTCGCCGTCATCGGGGGTGTCGTCCGCCGCCGCCATTGCTTCCGTCGAACTTTGCGCAAGGATGCCGCTCACGAGTTTTCTGATTTCGTTTGCGTCGACGCGCAAGGACGGAATGTTGAAGTAACTGAGGTCAACGAACAAGCCGCCGTTTACGCGCTTGTAGTTGCCCTTTTCGTTCTTGTAGCAATAACTCGAATCGTAGGAATATCTCGTTCCCGCAAACGCATCCGAAGTTATGTAGTTGTATTCGCCCGTCGTTTCGTCGAGATAGTAACTGCCGTTCTTCGTTTCGAAGTAGTGGTCGAATCTCTCGCTCGGGTCTATGTAATGCTCGCTCGTTACGTTGGTCTTTTCTTCTTCCGAGAGCAACTCGAACGTGCCGCCCACCATATAAATGCCGAGCATGTCGTGATATTCGGAATCGTTGCCGCCCTTCGTTTGAAGTCTTACGCTGAGGTTGACGTAACTTGCGATGTCTGCGATGAGTTTTGTCAAACTATCGGTGTTGTTTTTGAGTTTTTCAAACACTTTTTTGAGCAACTCGACAACCGTGAACAAGTCCATATCACCGTCGAATTGATCGTCGTCGTCAGTGTATTTGACAAGTTCGGTACGCATAAAGTTAAGCAATGCCGCAACTTGAATATCGACGTCCAAAACGAGTTGCAAGGAACGATTTACGTCGCCGCCGTCGTCCGCTTGCGCCTTGATGACGAGAAGTTGCTCTGCGGTGAGGCTCGGGAAGAACGCTTGAAGCACCGCGCTCAAATCGATGTCGTTGTCCGTGCCGCTCTTGAATTGCGTCGTAATGTCGATGGTTTCGCTGAGCGTAAAGCGGTCTACGTCGTCCATATTGGTGTACTCTGCAAGTTCGTCGCCGCTGAGGACGTATGTGCGAGAGTTGGTGAACGCAACGTCGAGATTCTTGATTGCAAGTCCGAGCGTGAGCGTCATATCGTACTTGCCGCCGTCGCCGACGTAAGATTTATTTGCAACCGCGCCCGCAACGTACTTGTAAATCGCAACCGCGTCTTCACCGTCTTCGAGCATCGGAAGCTTGGTCGTATCGAGCAATTCTCTGCCGTCGCCCTTGCCGTTGTCGAGAACTTTGACGAGATACGGAACTTTTGTCGCCTCGTCGATTCTGACTTTGTACTTGGCGTAGCGTTCTGTGCTGTTATTTTCGGGGGTGATTGCACGGACGTAGTTGCCGTTTTCGCCCTTGACGTAGTTGCCGTTGGCGTCTTGCTTAAAGACGTAGTAGATTTCGGAATTATTGACCTTGTTCACAAGGCTTTCCTTGTCTGCGTCCGTTGCCGCGTAGTCGAAATCTTTGTTGTATCTGTCGCCGTCGAGGCCGAGAGCGACGTCAACGGAAAGGTTGATGCTGTCGGACGTATTAAGTTCGACTTGCAATCCGCCGTTGACTTCTTGATAGAACAAGTCTTTGATGTCGAATCCGAGCAAATCTTCGGGGATGTATTCGAGGATGGTGTCAAAGAGTTTGTCGCCGAGTTTCAAGGTGAGCAAATCTCTGTTGATGAGCATCGAAAGAGCAAGTTCTTTGTCGTTGAGGTCAACGTCGCTTGTTTGTGCGCCGCTTGCCACAAACGCTTCGCTCGTGGAAGCCGTTTGCGCGCCGCCCGCAACGAAGTAATCTTTCTCGGTGTCGAAATCGATGATGTAGTCTTTGAGGATTTCCGCGATGTTAAGACCGCCGATTGCGAACTTTTGAATGTTGAACGCGTCTTCGAGGTTGACGTAAATCGTGTTGTTGACGTAGTACGCGCCGAGCCACAAACTCTCGTAACCCGTTTCGGTCACGTTGATAAGTTCGACTTTGAGTTCGGACTTGGTGAGGTCGTAGATGTCAACCATAAGCGACACGTCGAGTCTGAAATGCGCGGAAGAATAACCCTTCGTGGTCGAGGGCATTTCCACGACAACGCCCGTGAGGTCGCCGACGATACTGCTCAAAATCTTGCCGAAGTCGAGCGTGCCTTCCGTGATACCGAGTTCGAGTTCAACCGAGAAGCCCACCGTGATGATGGTGTCGTAAAACATATTCGTCGGGATATCTTCGAAGGTGTACGAATTCTTGGTTTCGTCGGTGTACTCGATTTCCTTGTTGAGAGTGCCGCTCGTTACGAACGTCGAGTGCGCTTTGCCGTCGCGGATGTATGCGGGAAGCAATTCCTCGCCCGCACCGAAGCCTATCTCGATTCCGCCGAGTTTGAGACCCATATTCACGCAACCGATTGCGACGTCGAGTCCGATGTAGTAATCGCTGATTTGATTGTAGAGGTCGATCGTTCTATAATATTCGCCGTTTTCGTCCTTGACGTAGCCGAACAAACGAGATCTCAATTCTTCGATCTTTCTTTCTTCGCCATTGTAGCGGACATAAGTGTCGCCTGCAATGTAAGTGTCGGTGACGCTTTCAATGCCGTCCGTTCTTCTGTACATTCTGTAACTGCGCAAACTTACGGGGTCGGTGATTCCTTCGACTTTCGCATAGTAGTTTGCGTTGGAATGGACGTACTTGCCTTGAACCTTGCTCGAAATCACGACGTACGCGCCGTTTTCGAGAATTGCATACGTCTTGCCGTCGTCGTAGTTGCCGTCGGTAAATCTCAACTTCTCGCCGTCGACGGGGGTGACTTCCTCACCTTCGACAGTCACTTCGTAAACGTAAGTGGTGCTTGCAAGATAGTACGCGTTGCCTGCGACGTAGTAAGTGTCGGTGTCGGCTTTTTGGCTGAAATCTTCGGTTTCGTACTTGCGATATCTGTCGCCCTTGTACTCGTTTTGGAATTTTTCGTACAGTTCGGGATCGGTAACCTTCAAATCTTCCACGCTCTTGTAAACGGGTTGACCGAGATCAACGCCCAAAGATACGTTGAACACGTCGAATACGTCTTCGAGCGAGCCGAGATCGGGCATAAACGTTGCAAGCACGAATGCAATCAACGCTTTGGTGATTTGGATTTGGAATTGAGAATCGCTGTATGCGAGCAACAAGACCGCGTCGCGTTGGCTTGAACGAGTTTGCACTTCGTCGCTTGCCGTTTGTGCGCCGTTTTCTTTGTCGTCTTTCTTGTTGAATTTCTCAATGACTTTCTTTGCAAAATCAACGAAGTTTTCGATCTTGGAATAGTTTTCAGCAGTGGAAACAACGCCCGTGAGGTCGAGATAGAGCGTACCGCCGCTCAAATACATACCGCCGAGTACCTTTTCGTTGCCGTTGCCCGTGTCGTTTGCCGTGTCGTATTTTGCGAAGTAGCCCTTGTCGTCCACTTCGACGAACTCGATTGCGAGTTCGACTTTGCTCAAATCGCTGTTATTGATGAAGTCGCCGAACGTGCCGCCGGACGCAAGTCCTTGCAAATCGAGCGCCGCAAGGTCGATGTTTGCGGAAACTCTCAAACCGATGCCTGCGTTGAATGCGGACAACGTTTGCAAGTTGATAATCATATCACGGAACGCGTTGGGAAGCAAGCCGCCCGCGTTGACGACTTCCGCGCTTGCGGAATTGAAGTAAATCAAGCCGCTTACGCTCAAAGAGATGTTTTGATCTTGATATGCGGTCTTTCCGCACTTGTTGTAGAGTTTGACCTCGCTTGCAAGAGCGTTGCGAGTGGTTTCGTTGCCGTCAGCGTCCGTTTCGGTGACGGTCATCGGGATGTCGACTCTCGAATAGAACGTGTCGCTTTCGGGTGCGGACGCGCCGTTCTTGTTGACGTAGATATCGTTTTCGGCGTCATAAACGTATGTGCCGTTGGGGTCGACGTCGTATCTGACGACGTATGCGTATTGCTTACCGTCCTCGCCCGTCTTTACGGTTGCGTAAGAGCGAGAATACATTTGAACGCCGGTGAGGTCCTCTTTCGTATAGCGTTTCGTACCTTCTGGCAGAGTTTCGCCGTCGTTTATGAGTCTGTATTCGCCGTCTTCGCCGAGAACGTACGCGCCGTTTGCGTCAACCGTGAAGTTGGGCTTGCGGTACATACCCGTTTTGAGCAAGTATTCGCCGTTGTTATCTTCGTCGAACGCATAGTAGATTGCGTTGTCGGTGAAATCCGTCGTTCTTTGATAGTTTTCGCCTCTGAATCCGCCTGCGAGAGCAACGAGGTTTTCGATGTAGTCGTCAAGCGAGATAAATTCGAGTTTTTCGTCGTTGTCGAGAAGCGGTTGATAGTTGGTATCTACGCTTACGAGACCGACTTTCGCGTCGAGTCCGAGATTGAGGTCGATGAGGTATTGAGTGTTTTCAATCGGGTCTTTCTTGTTTGCAAGAGCGAGTTTAAGTTGCAAAGCGAGCGCTTCGTCAACGCCGCAGTATGCAAACTTGTCCGTTTGCGGATAGATGAACAAACCGCTTTGAGATTCGTCCACAACCGTATTTTCGGAATTTACGACCGTCTTGAACAACATCGAGAACAAATCGTTGATGAAGTTTGCGCGCACGAATACGCCGAGTTGGTCGATTCTGTTCGTATTGCCGCCCGTCGTCCACGGTTTGCCTGCAAGTACGATCTTGGAAACGATCATATTGAGGATTTGACCAACGCTCATCGCACCGTCTTGCGTGTCTGCCGCCGTGCTTGCGTCGCTGCTGCTCGCGCCGAATTCAACGCCGAGTTTCTTGATCAAATCGATAAGACCGACTTGTACGCGAGGACCGCCGATACCTGCCATATCGACGAACACGATGCCGTCTTCGAGATAGATGCCGAGTTTGGTGTTGGTGTTTTCGTGTTCGTAATCGAAGTCGATTCCGACGTATGCTTCCAAGCCTCTGAGAATGGTTTCGATGTCAAGATTGAGGTTCTTCAAGTCAATCTTCGACAAGTCTTCCATACCTATCTTTTGAAGGTTGAGTCTTGCCTTGATATCGAGTTTGAAGCCGTCGTCCATCTTGTCGGAAAGCACGAGGTTGAGTCCGAGGCGTTTGAGCAAATCGCCGACGCTGAACTTGTCTTTTTGCACGTCGAATCCGATTTCTTCATTGTCCGTGTTGATGCGGATTTGCGGAAGCATAGTTGCAAGAATATCTTGCAAACCGTCCATATTGAGTATGAGGTCGAGCAATTCGTCGAATGCGAAACCTTCGCGGACGTAAGTTCCGTTGGGGTCTTGCACGAATCTTTGTTCGTTGCTGCTGTAAGAATATCTGTCGAGCGGCGAAACGGTTTCGAGCGCTCTTTGGTCGGTGACGAGAGTGTACGTTGCGCTTGCATAGTAGTCAACGATAAGGCTGAGGTCGACTTCGATGATGTGCGCGTTGGACATCTCGGTGTAGTAACCTCTGTAATCGCCGTTTTCCGCTTCGACGAAAGTGCCGCCGACTTTGTTGTATCTCTTGCCTTCGTAAGTTGCCTTTTCGTCGTTTGTGAGAAGGACGAACTTATCTTCGCCTCTGATACCCTTTTGCGCTTTTTCGCGGATTGCCGCGTATGCGTTGCTCTTCGTACCCGTTGCAACGTCGATGTTGTCGACGCTTACGCCGAGTGCGATAAGGTTGCTGTCGAGGTTGACGTCGATTGCGATAGACGGGTCGAGTTGCAAATCAACGCCGACGGAAATGTCGAGGTCGAGTTTTTCGATAATCGTCGCGATGTCGGTGCTGCCGTCGTTGGACGTGAGAGCCGCAATGAGTCCGACGAGGACGTTTTGCATAACGAGTACGCTGAGTTTGCCGTCCGTGATGTCGAGAACGAGTTGCATTTGCTCGTCCGCGCTGTTTGCGACCATTTCGTCCGCCGCCGTGGAAGCGCCGTTTTTAACGATGGAATTGAGGTCGCCGAGGGCGTCGATTATGTACTTGCAAAGCACGTCGCAAAGGTTCGTACCTTCGAGATAAATGGGTTCGCGACCGAGGCTTCCGAAGTCGAAATAGATGTTCTGACCTTCGATGTAAACCGCTAATATATTCTTATTTGTTATTTTATTCTTAACTTCAAGAACAATATTGCTCTCGTTCGGCTCGTTGAGCGCGAGGTTTGCGCCGAGGCTCAATCCAATGTTGTATTCGATGTCGTCGAACATATCGAGACCGAGTTTGATGCCGAGGTCCGCAAGGAACAAATCGAGGTATTTTTCAAGGCGTACTTGCTCGTCTTGTCCTTTGAGTTGCAAATCGAGTCCGAGGTCGACGTTGAGAGAAAGCGTATCGAGGTTTTCTGCCGTCGTGTATACGTTCGGGTCGAAATCGTCGGGCAACACACCGCCCTCTTTGCCGAGCGCGAGTTTGACGGAACTGAGTTCGAATCCGACGTATGCGGGGTCGATTTGAAGATTGAGTTCGAGTTTATAATCGTTCTTCCACGCAAACGCAAGGTAACTTCTGTCCGAATTGAGTTTGATGAACTTTTCGGGGTCGACTTGCTTGCCTGCGAGCATTTGAACGAGGGTTGCCACAAGTCCTTCCGCAAAGTTGATTTGCAAACCTTCGGTGTCGATGCCGATATAACCGATGATACCGCCGAGAACCTTGCCGAGAATGCCCATAAGGTCGATTCCGCCGCTCGCGCTATCGTCTGCCGCCGTCGTTGCGGTGTTGTCGCCGTTGTTCGAGCCGCCCGTGAGCAAACCGCCGAGCAATGCGCCGAGGTCGATGTTGTTGAGCGCAAGGTGGAAGTCGTTGCTCAAATCGAGATAAACGGTGCTTACCGATTGACCTTGTGCGTTTTCACCCGCGCTTTGCAAACGCAATGCGAGGATAACGTGTTCGAGTTTTTCGGCGTTGGACATCTTGTCCACAAGCGTTATTTTCTCGTTGTAGATTTCGATTGCGATGTCGCTGTGGGAAGCGATGTACGCGATGTCGAGCAAACTTGCCGCAGTGTAAAGTTTGTCGTTTGCGAATTGTTCTTGATTTTCGTCGGTGACGTTGACTTTGACGTAGTTGCCGTCAACGAGGACGTAACCTTCGCCTCTGTAATTGAGGTCGGTCACTTCGGTGAGCGCAATGCCGCCCGCAACGTATTGTTTGACGTATACGTCACCCTCGAACGTCGTGCGTTCCTCATCGGTGAGAAGAACGTATTTCGCGCCGCTGAGTTTGTAGACTTCGACGTATTTTGCGAGGTCTGCGAGTTCGGAATTTTCATACTTCTTGAACACTACGTTTTGAGTGAGGTCAACGGGTACGTCGGGATTGAGATGTGCGTTGAGAGCAATGCGGAATCCGATGTTTGCGCCCGCTTCGACAGGCACTTTGTAGGTGAGAAGAAGTTGTCTTATGAACGAATTGAGTTCGGGATTGCTGTCGTCGAGGAAGGACGCTATCCACTCGCCGACCGTCCAAGACTTGTTGCCTTGAAGCGCGCCGACCGTGAACGTGCCTTGAATTTCGGCGTAAATGCTGGGAATGGTTACGTCGCCGTAGTCGTTGAACAAATCCACGTCTTCGAATACGTTGCCTTCGCTTTGGACGTAGGACGCCATTTCTTGCATTTGTTGTCCGTCGCGAACGATTCTGATAGGTTCGACCGCGTCGCCGCCGATTTCGAGTTTGAGCGGGCTGAGCGTTTCGCCGTTTTCGCCTTTGACGGTCGTGCCGATATAGATTTCCGCACCGCCGATTTGTTGACCTGCGTCGTTGTTGACGTCGAGTGCGATACGGACGGGTTTGTTGTCGAATTTATCCTTTACGCTTGCCCAAGCGATTTGCGCCCAAGCGGTGATGTCGCTTGCGTCGATTCCGACGAGTTGATAAAGGATGTCGGTCAAGCCTTTTGCGATTTGCAACTTAACGTTGTCGGAAGAAAGGGTTGCGATGACGTCGAGCGCAAGAGCCTTTCTTGCGTCTGCCGCGCCTTGATCTATCGTATCTTCCGCCGCCATTGCTTCGCCGCCCGTTGCGCCGTTGACTACGACGGTCGAGTCTTTTGCGAGCAATGCGAGAATGACTTCGTAGAGGTCAATGTCCGTTCTGACCTTATCCAAACCGAAGTTGCTCGCGTCTATATAGAGCGAACCGCCCGTGTAATAAAGTCCGAGCAAAACTTTGCGTTCGGCGGTGAGTTGACCGCTAATGTCGCTTGACTTCTTGCCCGTAAGTTCGATCATCAACTCGCTGACGTTGCCCTTCGTGTTGATTTGGGGCGCGCCGAGCAAGTATTCGACGATAGGCGAAAGGTCGAGTTGACCCGCAATGCGCAACTCGTAGTTGAGATTCATCGGCTCGTCGAACGCGAGAGTCGCTTTGGTTATATTTTCTTCTTGATATATACCGTCGGAATCCTTGTAATAAAGTTTGCCCGTGTATCCGTCGGGAACGGGCGTTTTTTCGATTTCGACGTACTGTCCGTTAGAATCGAGCCAGTATTTGCCCTCGCCGAACACGAGTTCTCTCGCGCCTTGGTCCGCCGTGAAGCTAAGACCGAGCGTGAGGTCGAGTCCGAGGAAGGGATATTCGAGAATTTCGGTGAAATCGTCGCTTTGACGATTGTCGTTCAACAGATAGTTGGTCGCTTTGTCGTTCAAACCTGCGGACAAGCCGTTGATGGACAAGTCGAGGTTGACGTTGTTGCCCAAAGACACGAACACGCCGAGTTGAAGTTCGGGCAGATTGAGTCCGTCGTTGAGCGCGATGCGGATTCCGCCGTCAAATTCGGTGCTTGCGAATTCGATCTTAACGCCGTCGATGTTGAGAAGTCCGAGGACTTGTTCAAAGAGGTTGGACGCAAGGACGACTTCGAGAGCGTGATTGCCGAGTTTGAATCCGTCGATGATGCCTGCCACGAATCCGAGAACCGCGTTGATATCCATACCGCCGTTGCCGTCTTCTTTTTCGTCTGCAACGAGAGCCTGATCGCTCGACGAATTATCGCCGTTCGTGCCGAGCATATCCATAAGCTCTCTGACGTTGAGTTTGATTTGCTTTGCGCTTATGCAAAGGATGTCCGCTTTGAGATACACCCAACCGTCTTGCAAATAGAGCGCAAGCACTTCTTCGTTGTTGGATTGCTTGGAAATCGCAATCTTTGCGGACGATTTGAGAAGCAAATCGAGGATTGCGCTCGTATCGAGACCGCCCGTAAGGTCGATGTCGGCGTTGATGTCGAGTTTAAGACCGCCGTCGATGTTTCCGAGTTCGATCAACGCTTTGAGCAAAATGCCCTTGAACATCGTGCCGATTTCTTGGTCGGGCATATTGACTTCGATCTTGGCGAGTTCGCCTTTGAGGGTTTCGATGTCGAGAGTAAGTCCCGTGGACACGTTGACGTGAAGCAAATCCGTGTTCAACGCGCCGTTTTTGAGAATGGGAAGATATGCGCCTTCGTTTTGAGCAAGTTCGTCTTCGAGTCTTTCGAAAGTTGCTTCGAAGTCGGGCAAATTGTTGATTTTACCGAAGGTAATGTCAACGCCGAGTGCAAGTCCGATGAGGGGCGCGAGGCTGTATTCGGTGTTTGCTTCGTTGTATTCGCGAACGCCGAGTTCCGCACTCAAAGTGAGGTTCTTGTTTTGTTGCGCGCCGTTGTTGACGTATTTGAGCAATGCGCCCGTGATGGGAATATCCGCACCGGCGTTATCGCCCGTGAACACGAGCGAGAAGATTGCGTCGAGAATATCCCTCGACAAATCCACGCTTATATCTCTGATGTTGAAGATGTTTTCGTCCATACCGACGTTGATATGGTCGAGAATCATACTGACGAGGGTCAAAACGTCAACCGTGCCGTCGCCTTCCGCCGCGGCGTACGCGCCGTGTTGAATGACGATTTCGCCGTTGTCGACGAACGCTTGTTGAATGTTTTGAGCGGTTGCGCCGCCTTTAAGTCCGTCGATTGCACCCTTGATGGTTTCGAACACGGTATTGACAAGGTTGCCCAAGAGTTCGTTGACGTTGATGTCGTCAATCTTGAACTTCGTTCCGTTGTAACCGAGCAAACCGCCCGCGTCGATATATACGCCTTCTCTCGCGCCGGTGTAGTATGCCGTCACGCGTTTTGCGCCGTCACGACCGAGAATTTCGGCTGCGAGCCTCGTCTTGTCGGCGTTTCTGGTGTCGATTTCCGCTTGAAGTTTTATCGTGAGTTTAACCTCGCCGCTGGCAAAATCTATTTCTTTTGCAAACAACGGTTTGAGCGCTTCGAGCATTTCGGGGTCGAGATTTTTGGTGAGAAGATTAGAGATGAGAGTGCCGAAAGAGCCTATCACGTTGTCGATAGACACTTTCTTTTCGTTGAAGTTGAGAGTGAGAGAGATTGCGCCGTCGAGAGTGAGGAATGAGTATTTGTATTCGCTTTCGTTTACGGCGTCGTAAAGGGATTTTTCACCGTCTTGACGAGCGGTGTTGTTTTCGTTGCGATTTTTGAGAAGACCGGGGTTCTCTGCGTCGCCGACTAAGTTGAGGTCGGGAGTGCCTGCAAAGTCTGCTTTCGCATAGCCGAGTTTAATGCCGAATTCGGACTGGAACGTGCCGTACTTTTCTTCTACGCCCTCAACGCCGTAAGAGTTGAGGTTTACGTCGATGTCGAACGTCGTGCCTTGAAGCGCGCCGTTCATAATGTCGGCTTCCATATAAAGAGCAACGCCGGCGAGCGCGCCGAGTTTGCCCAAATCGAGACCAAGCACGTCTTTGACGAGTCCGATGATGTTTTCGGGGATAAGACCTTGAACGAGCGGAATTATGCTGACGATAAGTCCGAGGTCGCAAGGCATACGCAACACTTGATGTCCGTTGCCGTAGTCAACGCGAGTGCCCTTGCTTGCGCCGAACAATACGTTGACGAGCAACTGCTCGACCGTCAAATGCGCGATATCGATGTTGATAAGACCGTTGATGAGTCCGCCGATATCGTAACCCATAATCGTGTCGTACAAAATCGATGAAAGATCGAGTTGTTCGAGAGCGTCCGCGAATCTCGACACGAAGTTGGTCATATTTATCGTGTCGGTGTAAACGACGTGAACGCCGTCACCCTTCTTGATTCCGCGCATATCCGCCACAAGTTTGCCTTCGTAATAGTACGCGCCGAAAAGCAGAGTTCCTTCGCCGTTCTTCGCCATCGTGCAGATGGTGTCTTGGTCGACGGATCTGCCGTTTATTTCGGTTGTCAACTTGCGGAATTCAACGAGTATTTCGCTCTTGTCGTCTTCCTGTGTATCGATGTTTCCCGCAAAACGAGCGACTATAAGCGAGTCGGACGAATCTTTGGAAAAGCCCATAACGAACGCCGTGTCGACCCTTATGTAACGCTTGTCTTTTTCAGCGCCCGCTTCGTTAAGCGCGGCGGCCTTGAAAGCGTTCCAAAAATCCTGCGCGCCGATGTATTCGGCGTTGTCGATGTCCGGATCGACCGGTGTCGGCGTAGGAATGACAGGTGTGTCGATGTTCCCGTCGCTGTTCGGATTGCACGCCACGAGACCGAACAGCATAACGCTGACCAGCACGAGCAACAATACGAGTGATAACTTTCTCATTCTCATAATCTCCTCCGAGACATATGCCTCTACGCGTGTAGCGCATATGTGTAGATTATTATACAGGTCAATTATACGTTTTTTTCGCGTGTTTGTCAATACTTATCTTGTTAGAATGCCAATAACTATACCTTGTGGTAGGGCGAATTTCAAAACACAATTTGTTGGGGAATCCGCCCTGTTTTTACGCGTTTTCGCTTTGTCTGCGGCAAATTTTTCCTGTTTCGCCGCATTTTTGCGCCTTTGTCGCGCTAAACTCGCGATTTTTGCGTTTTTTCGACATTCTATCGCACCGTTTTCCAAATTTTTACAGTCGTTCGCTTTCATTTTTCACACGGTTAGAATCAACGAAAAAAATTTTTGCCGTCGCAAATTTTTCATTTTCCGTTTTTTGCAAAATTTCGCATTTATTCTGCAAAATTCGCATATCTATCCGCGTCGATTTTCTCGCCGCACTCGCTTGCCTCGCCGTTCGTTGACAGCGCAATCGAATAGTGCTATATTCATTTTATGCAAACGGACGTACAAAAAAATCCACTCGTCTCGGACGACGTGCAAATCACCCTCGTTCCCAAAAGAAACCGCAATCGTATTTGGGAAATCGACTTTTTGCGAGGCGTTTGCGTATTACTTATGATTCTCGACCATTTGGCGATTTTGCTCGGGTCGTATTTCGGCGTGCAGTGGTACGGACGCGATTTTGTTCGCAGAGGCGTCGGCGACGCTTTCACGACCTTTTGCTACAACTGGGTGAGCGGAAGCGCAAGCGGCGTAAGAGATATAATTCACCCCATAGTTTTGTTCGTTTTCTTTTCCATTTCGGGCATATCCTGCACGTTTTCGCGCAACAACGCAAAGCGCGGCGCGCAACTGCTCGTCGTGGCGTTGATATACACTCTCGGCTCGTACATAGCGCAATATCAAATGGGCATCGACGGTGTTTTCGTTGCGTTCGGCGTACTCGATTTCCTCGCTTTTTCTATGCTTTTGTATGCGCTTATATCGTTCGTGACGCGCGACAACAGATGGGCAATGGTCGGCGCAAGTATCGCGCTGATTATAGTCACCCTGTGTCTGTATTTTTGCTATACGCCGCCCGCAACAACGCCCAAAATATTCGCAATCGTATTTCCGCCGCACGACTTTTGGGGCAATCCGTCGCTGTTCTATTCGCAAATCGAATTTTCACCCGGGGATTTGTTTACGCTCATCCCCTACACCGCCTTTTATTTCGCAGGCGTGTTGATAGGCGAATTGTTCTATTACGAACGGCTGTCCCTCGTACGCTTCGAACTTACGAAAACGCTCTACAAAAAGACTTGCGACGCGCTTTACGCAAACGTCGAAAGCGAAAAGAAATCTCTTCGAGATTTTTCCATAAGCACTCTCAATTTTATGCTCGGCGCGGGCAAAGTCACGACCGTGATTGCCAAAGGTATAGAAAAAGCGGTCTGCTTCTTCGGCAAACACGCTCTCATTGTCTACGTCGTCCACGTCGTTCTTCTCGCCGCCCTATTGAGCCTAATAAGCGGCTTGTTTATCACCCCCGGGAACTTTGGAATTTGATTTTTCCGTAGAAAAAAATTAATAATGAATAATGAATAATTGCGGGTGGGGTTACACCCCACACCCCAGTGTATTTTATTTATTTCTACGCACTTAAAAACTGCGATATTTGGATGAAGAACGCAACAAAAGTACATTCTGATTAAAAAACCTCGCTATTGAGATGAAGAACAAGAAAACGCCCTTTTGATAGCAATCCTAACGTACATAAGCGTACGTGAATTGATAGCAAAAGAGCGTTGCCGCAGTTATTCGCTCAATAACGAGGTTTTTACTTGGGTGTGCCGACCAAACGAATTTGCGGCACACCACCTCTACCCCCAAACCTCGTTGCCTCGTTTACGTCGGCAACTTGGCGCATAATGCGACGGGATAATCTGTCGGGGGATTTGACGTTTTTGACGAGATAGGGTTGTTGCGCGTCGGATACGATGAGAACTTTGCCGACGCCGAAAAGACGTTCAAAGGCGTTTTGCTTGGTTTCGACCATCTTTATTTCGCAAAGCGGTATGACGACGGTGCGAGTACTGAGGATTCCTTCTCTGAAAACGACCTTGTCGGGCGTGAGAACGAGTTCTTTGGAATTAAGACGGATTGTTTCGATAAGCAGACTTGCAAGGACGATAACGCCCGCGCCCAAAAGCACCCAACGCATAACGTCGTCGGTGAGATATTGCGCAGGCTCGGTTTTTGTGAACAAGCCCTCGATTTTGTCCTTAAAAATCCAAACGACCGCCGTAAGACCGCCCAAAATCACGGCAAGAAACACGGTGCGCAGATACACGCAAGCGGAAAACTTGCCTTTTGCCACGACCCTTTCTATTTTCGAGTATTTTTTTTCAAGCGTTTTCATATTTCACCTTCTTATTTGAGGCATTTGGGAAATTTTGCTATTCTCGTGAGCGTACAGCCGAAAGGAACATACGTTCTTTCAAGGCTTTCCTCTGAAAAACTACACTTTTTCGGGAAGGACTCGAATCCGCTCGTGTCATAATCCCAGTTAAGCACGTTTTTGGAACGGATTTTCAACTCGAAAGGCGGCTGTTCCTGCGCAAACGGCACGCCCGATATATCGTGCACGACCACCCTTTCGTCCTCGAACAGTTTTTTGGTCGATTTTTTGGACAAAAGCGGCGCGATATTCCACTTTTTCGAGCATTTCACGATGAGCGTACGTCTGTCGCTCGAATCTTGCGCTACGTCACAAGGCAGTTTGAGAGCCATAAGCAGATTGCCCTTGAACAAACTGCGCGAGCCGTCCGCATTTTCTTCGACGGTGAGCGGTATGTTCATTTTGAGCATAAACGTGCTGCCCGCTTTGAGTATGCACTTGACGGAAATCTCTTTGCTTCCGCTCGCCACTATCTGACCGCCGGATATGAGTTGCATATAAGTGTTTTTCGGCACGCGGAAATTGATTTTGACTTCGGGTTCGCCGTCCGCCTGTTCCACTTTGAACACGACTGCGTTTCTGAACGGATAGCCCGTGCGCTCGGAAATCGTGAGATTGAAGCCGCCGACGGACACGTCCATAGTGCAAGGCGCATAGATGATGAAATTGAGTTGCTCGTCCTTCACCATACACGCCGTTTGCAAAAAGAGCGGATACGCGCTCAAAAGAGCGATTGCGCCCCTCGACGCTTTCTTGGTGTAAAAGGCGTTGTCTTGTTCCGCATATGGCAATTTTCTTGCTTGCGAGGCTTCCGTCTGATTGACGAAAACCATATCCTGAACGGCGGAACAATCGTCGAAACTCGCGCCCGCAACCATATTGAAAACTATGCGTTCTATCAAATCGGCAAGTTCGTAACTTCTCGTTTCTTTCACGACTTCGACGAGGGATTCGAGCATCTCTACGCCCGCCTCGACGTCAACCGCGCCCACGCCTTTCGCACCTGCGATTCTCGGCGTGCAAGCAAACATACCGAGCGGCGTTCCGTGCCTCTTTTCGAGTGCGGAAACGAGTTTGAGCGACAAGTTTTTAAGGTTGTCGTCGCCGATAAATCTGCCGTACACGGCAGGATATTTCACCGCTTTGGCAAGGTTTACGCCGCTTGTTTCCACGGCGACTTTATGCTTCTTTTTGTGCCACTGATTGTTGATATATTCGGGCGAAAGCGTCTTATGCTTTTTCTCACCGTCTTTTGCACAATCGACGCTTAAAACCTGTTTTTGTATATGTTTAAGCGCCGTTTGTGAGATATAACGCTGGTACGGCTTTTTGTACGGAAAGCGGTTTGCGAGTTTGAACCAGTCGTTTGAACTGTCGCGAAGTTTCTCGCCCAAGTCCTGCAACCATTCGAGGTCGGTTTCTCTGTAAACGGCTTCTATCGCGCCTATTTCTTCGAGCAATCTGGCTCTTGAATCGTACCAACTCGAACTCACCGAATAGGTGTTGAACTGGCTCTTGAAAAACTTTTTCAAAAACGGCAAAACGCGCTCGTTGCCCGTCGCCTCGTAGTAGGTCAAAAGGGTTTTTACCGCCTCGATTTTGGGCGTGAGCGACGAGGTGTTTTTAGGTCCGAAATCGCCGCCCTCGTTTGCGCTTGCGAATATGAGCGACATAAAACTCGACACTTTCTCTTTGAGGTTTTTGTCGTCGAGAGCGCAAGAGAGCAAAATCAAACCGCGGACGTAGCGAGGCAGGCTTTCGCCGCCGTTCCATTCTCCGTCCTTGACAAGCCCCGACAGTGAACCGATACGCTTTTGAAGATTGCTTGCATAACGCATTTGGTCGAGCAACCAACCTTGCGGTCTTATCGCGCCGAGCGGTAATTTTTTGAGGTTTTTGTCAACAGATTTTGCCAAAATTTTCCTTTCCGTATGGCTGTGCCATACACCTTTCGCTTATTAATATAACTTAACACATAAAATTGACAAATGCAAGTGAAAGAATTATCATAACCGCAAAGGGGGTGTCAAATGAAATACGCTTTGATACTTTGCGACGGTATGGCGGACTACCCCGTAGAATCGCTGGGCGGCAAAACGCCGCTCGAAGCCGCTCGCACACCGAATATGGACGCTTTGGCGCAGACGGCGCAAATCGGGCTTGTGAAAACCGTTCCCGACGGACTCGCCCCCGGCAGCGACGTGGCGAATCTCGGCGTACTCGGATTCGACGCACGCGCTTGCTATACGGGCAGAAGTCCGCTTGAAGCGCTCTCAATCGGCATAGATATGAAAGCCGACGACCTTGCTATGCGCACGAATCTCGTCACGCTCTCGCAAGACGAGCCTTTCGAGGACAAAATTATGCTCGATTACAGCGCGGGCGAGATAAGCGCGGACGAAGCGCGCGAACTTATGAACTGCGTCATCGACAATCTTTCTTCGGACAAATACAAATTTTACGTCGGCACGAGTTATCGCAACTGCCTCGTAGTTTCGCACGCAAAGGCGGGCAACGACCTTACGCCGCCGCACGAAATAAGCGACAGACGTATAGGCGAATATCTGCCCAAAGGCGAACTCGGCAAAGACCTTACGGCGTTTATCGAAAACTCGTACGAACTCTTGAAAGACCACCCCGTCAACCAACGTCGAATCGCACGCGGCGAAAATCCCGCAAACGCGATATGGTTTTGGGGCGAAGGCACGAGACCGTCTATCCCGAATTTCGAGGACGAGTACGGCAAAAAAGGCGCGATGATAAGCGCGGTGGATTTGCTAAAAGGCATTGCCATCGGCAGCGGTATGGATTCAATCGACGTCGAGGGCGCAAACGGAACGCTCTATACCAACTTCGACGGCAAGGCACAAGCGGCGATAAACGCGCTTGAAAACGGCGAAGACTTTTGCTTCGTCCACATCGAAGCGACGGACGAGTGCGGACATCAAGGCGACGCTTTCGGCAAGGTCAAAGCAATCGAACTTATAGACGAAAAAATCGTGTCGCCCATCGTGTCGCACTTTGCGCAAAACGGCGAGGATTTTGCAATGCTCATACTTCCCGACCACTTCACGCCGGTGTCCTTGCGCAAGCACACGAGCGAGCCCGTTCCGTTTATGCTTTTCTCGTCGAAAACGGCAAGCGCGTACTACTCGCTTTGCACCGAAAACGAGAGCCTCGAAAACCGCGCTTTCAACGAAAAAACCGCAAAAGCAAGCGGCGTGTATCTCGACAAATCGTGGGAACTTATCGACAGATTTTTCTCTATCGAGTAACCCGTAAAACTCGAAACGGCGGCGCAAAAACGCACGTTGCGAAACGCCAAAATACACAATTAAAGCACGCATTCTCAGGCATTGAAACACGCAATCGAAACGCATATTCTCTATAATTAATTCACGACAAAAAACACAAAACCGACGTTTTACACGTCGGTTTTGCATATATAAACGTTGATTAATGCGATTTTATCGCGAAATTACGTTTTGAAAAATCTCTATGATTATCTATTCTTTTCAAGCGGTTATTGCTTGTAACCGTGCTCTTTCACCGAGTCGGCAACGGTCTTTCTTTTCTTCTTTCCGTCGACGAAACGCTGCACTTCCACCTTGAACTTTTTGCCCACCGCCACGCGCACTTGCTTCATAACGAATTTGGTTATTTTGAGCGCGAGTTGCACGAGTGCAACGAGGAACGTCGCACCGAATACAATCCACTTGACGAGGCTCATTTCACCCGTCGCAAGACCTGCCATAGACACGGCGGTCAGCACGAGGAAAAACACGTTGACGAACGCCTTGAATATACCAAGAATTTTCTTGTAGGTCTTTATGCTCGTTTTCAGTTTTTTCTTGTCTTTGAAGGTCAGCACGACAAGCACTATAAACACGATTACAAGCACCGCAAGCAACGGAATCAATATGTAAGTGTAGGTGGAATCCACCCATTTTTTTGCGACGAACATACACACCGACACGATTGAGTACAGCGTGCAAATCAACGTCCAGATTGCGCTTGCGGTCTGCACCGCCGACATCTTTTTGTCTTTTTCTTCGTTTTGCACGAGTTGCTCTGCCGCCGCCACTTCCTCTTGTGAATACTTGTCGTCAATCGGTGCAACTTCTTGCGCTTTCGGCTTGAATATCGCCTTTTTATCTTTTGTCATAAATCTATCCTCTATTTATATTTTGTTCTCACTTCTTAAAAAACTTATTAACGTGAATAGTAAATTCAACACCGTTTGCATCAACCGCAGTCGATGTTAAAAACGCGCAAAACACTTTTACGTTTTTTTCATCGTCTATATCGATATAACGTCCGCAACCTACCTCGTCTTTATTTTGAATCAACGCCAAAGTTTGATATTCCGAATCTTCATAATACTGTGTTTTGTTGTATTGTATCACTATATTTGGATCATTTAATACAATTTGTTTTTTCTCGACAGTAACGGACGAACCGAACTTTTCAATTAGAACCTTTATCTCGGCAAGTATTAAAGGATCGTATGTATCCTCGACTATTTCGTTTGTAAACGGTTTTCTATACGAAAAATTATTTCCGTCAATAGACAAGATACGCCATATCCTTGACGTACAATTTTCAACATTTTCTTCTATATGATAAATCTGCACTTCGTATGTGTCCGTTGCGGGTTTATCGTAAGTTCCGTAAAAGTTTTCAATCCGGTATTCTTCCGGCACTTGATTGCACGCCGAAAACGTAAATATCGAAAAAATCAATATAGTTATCAAAATAACGGTAAAAACAGTTTTCTTTTTCATCGAATATAGCCCCGATTGTTCGCAACTGTTTGCGCAAGTATTGCGCACAACATTCATATGCGCCGAAAATCGACGCATATGAACGAATTTTTTATGTTTTTATCGACAAACGGCGTTAAACTCTTTTCTCGACGACGCGTTTGAGGAAGTCGTCGCAAAGACGGATGTTTTCGATTGCCGCGCCCTTGTTCCAGTTGAGCGGATAACAATGGTTGTCAAAGAACTTGGTGCTGTGATGTTCCTCGACGTGTACGCCGAGGTCTTGAAGTTTTTTGACGAGTTTTTGTCCTTGTCCTTTGCAGAACATATCTTTTTCCGCATAGGTGATGAAACTTATCGGGAATTGCTCGTTTACGAAGCCGAACGGCGCGAGAACGTCGGAATATTCGTACTTGTCGAGTTCCTTGACGTGGATTCCGCTGAAATCGAAGAGGATTTTGTCGGTGAGGTTGAAGGGCATTTTTTGTCCGAGAGCCTCGCCGACGTCGTAAATGCCGCAGTCGAGCATAGCGGTGCGGAATTTGAGGTCGGTGCTGACGCCGAATCTGGTTTGCAAATCCTTGTTTGTGGAAACGCAAGCAAGCATTGCCGAATAATAGCCGCCGGCAGAGTCACCCGATACGCACATATTGTCGAGGTCGAGATTGTACTTTTCGGCATTTGCGCCCACCCAGTTGAGTGCGTCGACGAGGTGTTGGATTCCCTTCGGGAACAGATATTTCGGACCGAGACCGTAGTTGACGTTCACGACGAAGAAGCCTTTGTTTGCCGCCCATTTGGCAAGACCTCTGCGGTAGTGCTTGTCGCCTGCCACGAAGCCGCCGCCGTGAATGTAGAAGAACACGGGATATTTTTCGTTTCCGTCTTTTTTGACGTAGTAGGTATCGAGTTTTTCGGCGTCGTCGTTGCCGTAGGCGATATCCGTTTCTATCTCGAACTTAACGTCTTTGAAGCGAAGCATTTTCTTGTTGTTTTGCGAGCCGTCGAACATCTTGTCGATTGCCACGAACAAAAATTGCGCAAATGTCATAATGTACACCCCTTTAAGATGATATTTAATATAAGCATATTTTAGCACATATCCTACAATTGTGCAACAACCAAAATCGACGCTTTTCGAGTTTTATCGCAAAAAATCCGCCGTTGACATATTCTAAAAAGTGTGCTATAAACTCTATGAAAACCTTATGTGGACTTTTCCGGACGGACGTCACCTTTTCGCCACACAACGCTATGCGCTGTGTTTTTTTATGGCAAAAAACACCGAGGTATTATGAAAAAGTTGAAACTTCCGAGCGAGGTCGTCTATCTTGCGGCAATAGTGCTGCTTGCGTTTTCCGTCGCTATGCTCACGAGCGTGGATTTCGGCATATCGATGATAGTCGCCCCCGCATACATTTTGAGCCTTGTCGTGCCCAACCTCACGTTCGGGCAAGCGGAATACGTTTTGCAAGGCATACTTTTCGTGCTGTTTTGCATAATAATGAAAAAATTTCGCCTTTCCTATCTGTCCGCATTCGTCACCTGCCTCATATACGGCGCGGTTTTGGACCTTTTTAGGCTCATTCCCTTGTTCAATCCGACGATAACGCCCACGGGAAGTATGGACTTATGGGCGAAAATCGTGATGTTTATTTTCGGCGTGCCGATGTCGGCGTTTTCCATTGCGCTGTTTATGAAAACGTACTTGTATCCCGAAGTGTACGACTTGTTCTTTATGGGAATAAGCAAAAAATACCGCATAAAAACCGCCGTTTTCAAAACTTGTTTCGACCTGTTTATGCTTGCGCTCGGCACGACTATGACGCTCGTGTTCTTCAAAAAATTCGTGGGTATCAACTGGGGAACGCTCGTAATGACGATTTTCAACGGAACGCTGATAAGTTTATTCTCTAAACTTTTGGACAAATGCGTGGTCGTTACGCCGATATTCAAGTCGTTTGCCTCGCACTTCGACCTTGACGAGCCTATGCCGAAAGTCAAGAGTTCGCCCTACGTCCGCGAGATTTGATTTTTGGAAATGCAAATTGTATATTGTGATAATAACGCAGAAAAAAGCCACTCAAACGAGCGGCTTTTTTCTACATTCAATCCTATTTCAAGCAGTCGGTTCTCTGGGTCGACAAGCAGATGTATAACGAGGCAGAGGCTTCCGACCGACAACCCTAATTTACTATGCGTAAATGAGTTGACGGGCGGATGGCTCTAACAAAGTTAGACGCTGCTTGGTGACTCAGAGTTCGATTGCGTTGAATTCTTTGAGATTCTTCATCACCAAATCAAAATAATGATTTGCAATGTCGATGTCTTTTTGATTGCCTCTTATTGCGGTCGAAAGCGTGATTCTGTTCAAGAGCGTCGTCACGGACATAAGGAAGAAGGGTTTGTACTTCACTGCGCCCGAAATGAATCCGTCGACGAGTTTCAAGCCGTTCGGGGTGAGTTTTTCGGCGTTGAGCAAACCCATATTGCTGACTGCGATAAGCGGATTGTCGTATCCTGCCTTGATTGCAAACTCTGCGATGTCTTGGGGGAAGATTGTGTATGCGAGTTTCAAAAGCGGCAAAGAATAGAGCCCCATAAACTTGTCGCGCTTGAATCCTTTGGTCGAGCGGATTATGTTGACGACGGTGTCCTGCATAGTGTCGCCTTTCGAGAGCGTACGAACAGCCATCCACGCCGTGTGGTTGGTAAGACCGCCTTGCAATCCGCCCTCGACGATATGCTTTCGAAGGTCGATTGCGCAAGATACGGTGAGGCTGTCGTCGTCTTTAAGACCGCAATGTTCGTAAAGAGAACGGAAAACCATTGCCATAATCGCGTCGTTGACTGTGATTCCCATCTTTTTGGACAATGCGTGCAATCTTTCAAAGTCCTTTTCCTCGACGACTCTCTTTACGATTTGGTTGCTGTCCTCGGGTACGCTTTCGCTCCACGGGAACGCCACTTTGTCCTGCGCTTTGGAAATGTTTTTGTAAAGACCTTTTGCGTGCTTCAAGTCGTCGCCTTCGAGTTTGGAATACACTTGGTCGAAACTTCTCGAACCGCTTTTCATATGAAGTGCGGAATAGTTGCCCGCTTTAAGATTCGTGTAGTTTTCGCAAAGCGTTGCGAGGAAGTATTTGAGGTCGCCGCCGTCCATACACATATGGTTGTTGCGCCACGCGAGGATAGAGTGCTTGTCGTCCTCAAACACGGTGAGTTTGACCTGCACGTTATTGTCGTAAGGAATGACGCCCAAAAGCCATTCGTCCGCGGCTTTGTCCGCGTCCTCGACCTTTTCGTACGACACGATGTCGTCAACGGTATATTTTTCTTCTTTCCAGTACGGCTCGATTACGGTTGTGTTGAAACTCGAATGAAGAACGGGTGCTTTTTCAATCATATACAGCACGACGTTTTTGAGTATGTTCATATCGAAACTACCCTCGTAAGTGAGTTTCGCGTGCACCATTCTGTCGTAATAATTGCGGAACAGAAACTGCATTCTATCCCACATTTCAGCCTTTATTGTCGTTGGCATAAATCTCTCCTACTTGTCAAAATCAACGTTTTATCTGTCGAAAACGATACGTTAATCGTCCCATTCCGTCCAGTATTTTTGATCTTCTTTCTCGTTCTTGTCTTCGAGAGCGGCTTTTTCTTTCTTGTTTTTCGCCTTTGCTTTCTTGACTACGAAAACAACGAGTTGCACGAGTGCGCACGCCACGCCCGCAAGGCACATAAGCCAGCCCGGATGCCAGATATCTTGAACGGTGATGCCCAAAATGACGTAGAGCATAACCGCCGCAACCTCGATGAATACGGGCAATTCAAACCATTTGATTTTGCTGTTCGTGCCGAACGCGATTGCCGTATCCACACCGAAAAGCACCGCAACCATTGCAAGAAAACTCATCCACGCGCCGTTGAGTTTGAACACGAGTTGCAAGAGCAAGAACACGAAAACCGTGAGCAAAACTTCGCATATCGCAACGAATATTCTGACGGGAACGTATTTCTTTTTCGCCGCAAATCTGACCGCGCCGTAAACGAGCAACACGCTTGCGCCCGCAAACACGCCGCCCACCATAATGAGCCAAGCAGGATGCCAGATTTTCGCAACCGCGCCGACGATGAGATACACTATCGTCAAAAGCGCAACGATTGCCGCCGCGCAAATGCTTGCCGCACTGACTTTGCGTTTGACTTCGCCGCTCTTGATTTGTCTTTGCTCGAAATTTGCCAAGGTCTGATCGAAATCGCCGAGTTCGGACACAGCCATATCGAAGATAAGATTGTCGTCGGTGACGCCCTTTATGCGCAACTCTTGTTCTCTGTCGAGAAGTTGTCGCAACATCGCTTTGCGGTATTCCATAGCCGCTTGCGTAGGCGCGATTTTTTTGAAATGTTCTTCGAGATACTTTTTGAATCTTTCTTTCATACCGTACTTCCTTTTGCACTTGCGTGCGCAATGTTTACACAGAATATACGCATACGTTTGCGCTTGGTTACAGTGTATCACAATTTTTTTTGCTTGCATATGGTATACGGAAAAATACGCCTTTGAAAACCCGACGAAAGCCTTGAAATAACGATTTGTCAAACACTCGTACGCTATCTCGCTTGTCTTTACATAAAACTTGAAGGAGGACGCTTATGTTTTTCAACTTTTTCAATCCCTGCTGTCAGACAAGACCGACTTGCTCGCAAAACTCGGTGGAATATATCAGAGGTCCGATAGGTCCGCAAGGTCCTGTCGGTCCGATAGGACCTATGGGGCCGCAAGGCGCACAAGGACCGCAAGGACCTCAGGGTATTCAAGGTCCTGTCGGCGCAACGGGCGCGACGGGCGCAACAGGCGCAACAGGTCCGCAAGGCCCGCAAGGTATTCAGGGCGAAACGGGTGCGACGGGCGCAACCGGTCCGCAAGGACCGCAAGGCGAAGCGGGTACGAGCGCGCTTCAAGACGCACTCTATGCCTACGGCGGAACGCAAACCGTCGCTTCGGGCGCGATTATCCCTCTTGCAAGTTCCGTCACCACCCCGACGACCACAATGTCGCTTGCCTCTAACGCGATAACTCTGCCGCAAGGAACGTATCTCGTCACCTACGGCGCGACGGGCGAAAGAGGCGCGGACGGCAATTTGTCCGTTCAACTGTATGTAAACGGCGCGGCGGACGCAAACGAGATTATCACCGACTACGCAACGACCGCAAACGCCGCAAACGTATCGAAAACCATTCTGTACAACGCAACCGCAGACGGAACGACGCTTTCGATTTACAACGTTTCGGGCGAGAGCGTAAACCTCACGGGCGCGAACGTCACGGCGATGAGAATCGTATAACGCTGTCGTCGCAACAAAAATCAACTCGCAAAAAGGGGCGAAAAACGCCTCTTTTTGTTTGCTTTTCGCAATTTTCCGCAACGTTGTCGAACACTTGTCCGATTGGCGAATTTTTACAGCGCGATTTTGCACGATTTGTGTCGAAATGGGTTGATTTTTAGATTTTAGACTGTTAAAATTCTTGTGTTGTATACGCGCACGCAAGTGCGCAAGCACGCATGCGCGTTCTATAAGTTTTACGCGCACATACGCGGTCGAGATTAAAGCGACCGCAATATCTTTTCTTTCGAGGTTAAACGATGGACGGACAAACGAAAATCATTGCCGTTGCAGGAAAAGGGGGTGTCGGAAAGACCTCTCTTTCTGCCGTAATCGTAAAACTTCTCGTTGAAAATTTCCCGAACAAAAAAATACTCGCAATAGACGCAGACCCTGCGATAGGTTTGTCCACCGCTTTGGGCGTAGAGCCGACGAAAACAATCGACGACGTGCGCAAGGAAACCGCCGAGCAAACCCAAAACGGCAAAATATCCCCTCTCGAAATACTCGGAAACGCGGAATATTCCGTCGACGAAGCCATTTGCGCGCAAAACGGATTTTCCTTTATCGCGATAGGCCGTCCCGAAAGCGCGGGTTGCTATTGCAAGATAAACACTTATCTAAAAGACGTCATCGCACTTATCGCCAAGCACTACGACTTCGTGGTGATTGACGGCGAGGCAGGCATAGAGCAGATAAACCGCAGAGTTATGGAAAAAGTGACTCATCTTTTGCTTGTCACCGACCAGTCGAAAAAGGGTCGCGACGTGGTTGCGACAATCGCAAAAGTTGCGACAGACCTCGTGATGTACGACGAAATCGGCGTTGTGCAAAATCGTTTGAGCGAGGAAGCGCTCGCGCAAAAGCCCGAAGTGGAAGGACTCGAAACTTTTGCGTATATTCCTGCCGATTTCGCGCTTGCGGATATGGACGCAAAGGGCGAAAACGTGTTTTCTTTGCCGTCCGACTCGCCTCTGTGCGTAGGCGCAAGGAAAGTTTTGAAAGAAATACATATTTTATAGGAGATATATCGTGAGAGATCTAAAACACCTCATCTACTTTGAGAACTTGTTGGAAAATTCCAACAACGAACTCATCCAACAGGCGCAAGAGGCGGGAAGAAAGGCAATCGGACACGTTTGCTATCAGATTCCCGAACCCCTGCTCAACTTGCCGGGAATCTTTTCGGTAAGACTTCGCGCGCCGAGAACAACGAGCACGGAAATGGGCAACTACTATCTCAGCCCCATTTTCTGCGAAGCGTGCCGCGCAATCCTCGAACGCGCGCTCGAAGGCGGATTTTCCTTTCTTGACGCAATCATCGCGCCCGAAGCGTGCGCAATGATGAACCGACTTGCCGAAAACATCGAACATCTCGGTTGCTGTCCGCACGAAGGATTTTTCGCGTCCTACTGCGACGTTCCTATGAAGAGCGACGAAGTGACTCTCAAACACTACGTCTTGCAAATGCAAGAGCATTGCTTGAAGCCCCTTCACGAGCATCTCGGCATCGACGTGAGCGACGCCGCAATTCGCAAAGCGGTTGAGGAACAAAACAAAATTTCCCGTCTTATCACCGAAATCGGCGAGTACAGAAAGGAAGAATCGCCGCGTATCACGGGTTACGAGTTCGCGATTTTCTGTCTTGCGACGTACTGCTGCCCCAAAGACCTGCTCATCGAAAAACTCGAAGAAACCGCGGAAGAACTCAAAACCAGAGTTCCCGATCCCGTGGGAACGTACCGTGCGCGCGTTGCAATGGTGGGAAGCGAAATCGACGATCCGAGTTTCATCAAACTCGCAGAAGACACGGGTCTTGTCGTGGTTGCGGACAGATACTGCTTCGGCTCTTTGCCCGGCAGACAAGAAATCGTACTCACCGACGACGAGGACGCGCTCACGCAAGTTTGCAGATACTATATGCAATCGGGTCAATGCCCGCGTTTCCTCAACACCGAAAAGGTGAACGAGCGTCACGCGTATGTGGACAAAATCGCAAAAGAATACAAGGCTGACGGTATCATCATCGAACAAATCAAATTCTGCGACTACTGGGGCTACGGCAGACCCTTTATGCACGCGGTTTTGCAAAACGAATACGGTCATCAGGTGCTTTCCATCGACCGTCCTTACAACGCAGGTCAATCGGGACAACTTCGCACGAGAATCCAAGCGTTCGTAGAGGCTATGGAAATCAAAAAAATTCAGAATGAAAAAGGAGAACACTGAGTATGGGCGCAAAACTTAATTCCGAAAAACTCGGCAAATTCTACAAAGCCGGCAAAAAGACGTCCACTCGCAGAGAATGGCGCGGCTTCAAAGACACGATGTACGACTTCGGTTGCTGGCTCAAAAACCTTCTCGTTATGGGCAAATTCATTATGAAACCCACCACGATCAAGGCGTTGTTCACTTACAGATGGTTCGGCAACTATATGGCGGCATTCGACTATATCGACCGTCACCTCGAAGGCGTACGCGGTCCGCAACTTCGCATAGGTCACAAGCAATACGACAGCATCGTCGGACACCTTACGCAAACTATGGATACGCTCTTTAAGTGCGACAAGCGTATCGGCAACAAGCACGGCAAATACGACGAACTCAACAAAAAGGTCGTCATTATGGACGAAAACGGTATGATGGTGGTCGCAATGGGCTTTCCCAACCTCAAATTCGTGTCCAAAGAAGTGCCTGCAATCTACACGGGTTCTACGATCGCGCAAGACGGCGTTCTTCACTACATCGAAGTTTCCGAAGAATTTCAGATTCCGTCCGACGTATGCCCGATGCCCTGCGCCGAACTCGGTTGCGCAATCGACGAGGACTTTCCTATCTGCGGCGTATGCGCAATCCACTGCAACACCACTTGCGACGGCTCGCTTATGGGCAACCAAATCGAAGACAGACACGACGATCTTCCCTCTTTCACGATGGCTGCGCCTATGCGCCACCAACAAGCGTCCGTTCTTCCCTACTCTCGCGATCAAGTGGTTGCGGCAATAAAATTTATCGAAGAACACACGGGCGAAAAGTGGGACTGGGACGCTTTTGCGAAGAACTGCAAGACCTACAACGCTCAAAACGCTTTGTTCGACACTTGGCTTGAAATGAACAAAACGCCCTATCCTCAAATCTGCGGCAACAACATTATGCTTTACCGCGACGCAGAGTATATGGTTATTTCGGGACGCGACGCGTCGTTCCTCAAACTCGACCAAGAAATCACCGCCCTTGCAAAGAAAGGCTACGAAAACAAAGTTTTGGCGGCAAAAGAAATCCGTCACCGCGCAATCGTATGGGGCGTTCACGCTCAATACTACACCGCGTTCAATCAATGGCTCGCAAACTGCTGGGGTATCGTGACGCTTTGCGATATGCTTTCCTTCACGCTCACAAAGCCCATCAACTACGAGGACCACGAGCAAGCGATGCTCGACCTCGGCGAGTACAATATGAACATGATTATGCGCAACCACTCTAACGGCGGTTACGAAGTCGGCGTCGAACAACTTTGGCAATACTGCGAAGAATACAACGCGGATATGGTGCTTATGTACGAACATATCGGCTGCAAATCTATGGCAGGTTATCACGGACTCATCGAAGAAGAAGGCAGAAAACGCGGCATCCATATCGTTTGGGTATACCACGCGCTTATGAATCCCACAAAGGCTTCGAGAAAAGATATGCGCAACGACGTCAATCGCTATATGCAAACCGTGTTGAGAGAAGAACCTCTCGACCCCACTATCGTTGATTTCGACGATACGAATCGCTGGTAAAAAGGAGAAAAGAATTATGAAATATTTTGGCGGATGCGACGTAGGTTCAACCTACACCAAAGCAGTCATTATGGACGAGAACGGCAAAGTCCTCGCAAATACAACTATCAAGAGCAAAATCAACGCCGCGCTCTCTGCGGAAGCCGCTATGAGCGACGTCGTGTCGCAAGTTCCCGAACTTAAAGGCGACGTCAAAAACCTCACCTATCTCGTAGGTACTGGTTACGGCAGAAACAAGGTTGCAACGGCAGACGAAAACATTTCCGAAATTTCCTGCCACGCAATGGGCGTACATATCACAGACCCGAGCGTAAAGGCAATCATCGACATCGGCGGACAAGACATCAAGGGCATTGCAATCGACACGGACGGAACTGTCAAGAACTTTGCAATGAACGATAAATGCGCCGCAGGTACGGGACGTTTCTTCGAAGCAATGGCTCGTTCGTTCGAAATGTCGCTCAGCGACTTTTCCAAACTCTCGCTCAAAGCGAAGAACGTAATCCCCATTTCCGCGCAATGCACCGTTTTTGCTGAATCCGAAGTTATCTCACTCGTCGGCGAAGGCAAGCCTATGGACGAAATCGCGGCAGGCATCGAGATGTCGGTTGCAAAGAGATGTTTCGTAATGGCAAAAAAAGCGGGCGCAACGGACAGCATAACGCTTTCGGGCGGCTGCGCAAAGAACGACGGACTCAAACAAGCAATCGAGCAAGTGCTTAAAATCAAGGTAATCGACCTTCCCGTCGACCCGCAACTTATGGGCGCGCTCGGTGCGGCAGAGTACGCAAGACAAAAAGGCTTGGCACAAGCATAAAGGGGGCATAATATGATTACAACCACATTGTCCGCATTGAGCGGCGGAGCAATCGCAGGTATCGTCATCGGAAGCGTTGCTGGCGCAATACTTCTTCTCTTCCTGCTCTTGTTTGTTATGTACTTCTTCAACCTCGATTCCAAACTCTTGGCGCACGTTCAAAAGTTCCTTCAAAAGTTCTACGACAAGCGCAAGAGAAATCGTCATCTTGAATAATAATGAAACTTTACGATTCCACAATTTCAAAATCGCTTGAACTTGCGGGAAGCGAACTCGAATCGCTTCCCGTTTCTTCGAGTTGGAAAAACCTCGACGAGAAAGTTTTTCTCTTTCCCGACGACGGCGCGGTGGAACTGGGCGCAACGGGTCAAAATTCAAGTTATCTCATCGCCTACACCACCGACGAAAAACTCGTGCAAAAAGACGAGATTCTTCTTCGCGGCAAGGACATAAAGGACTTGTCTGGCGACGTGCCTTTTGCAAGAATCGCAATAATTCTGCTTGACGAAAACACCGAGCAGAACTTCGACAAAGAACAAAAAGTCTATCGTATTCTGCGCGACGTGGAATACAAACGCTACAAGGTCAATCCCGACGGATATATGATAAGAGTCAACACCAACCTCTTGCGCGAAGGCGGCAGAGTTTCAAAAGCCGCAAAGGCAAAAGGCATATCCTTTTCCGACGTCGGCGCGATACTCTTAAACGCATACAAGCAGGACAAAAACGTAAAAGCCGTCAAGCAGATTTTTATCACCGACCCGACCTTCGATTTCAAAACTTTCGAGCAAACGGCAAAACTCAACGAAGGCATAACCGTCACTCTCGACCACATCTTAAAAAACTTGAAAATGGATTGCGCAACGTGTTCGTTCAAAGACATTTGCGACACCATAGAGGGTATGCGCGACGTGCATAAGAGAGAAGAATACAAGTTCTAAATCGCAAAATCATCGTTTTATTTATTCAAAAAGCGCACATAAAGTGCGCTTTTCGTTTGTTTTTCAATTTTATTTTCCAATACGGTTTATTCTTCGTTGTCGGCGAATTGCTTTTAAGCAACGCGCAATCGACGTTTCGGCTTATTCTATACCGTCGAAGAAATCTATGAGTTTTGCAAGTTTTTGCTCTGCCGTGAGTTTGTTCACCTCGAATATCATTGACGGCGGTATGGTGGTCGTAAGCACCACGCTTCCGCTGTTTTTGGACACGGCGTTCATAAGACTTTCGTTTTTGAAAACGTCGGAATCGTAGAAATTTACCCCCGCGCCGTTGCGGTTTATCACGATTCTCGACACATCGTAATTCGATGCGAGATTCTTCAAAAGCGCGATGTTTATGAGGTTTTCAAGCGGCAAATCCACTTCGCCGTAAACCTCGCCGAGTTCTTTGATTAGCGAATCTCTCGCGCTCTTCGAAGCGACTTTGGATATTTGCTTGTACACTCTCAACTTGTCGCGACCCGAAATGTAACTTTCACTGATAAACGCCGCTGCGTCCACTTTCATTTCCACGTCGCGTTCGGGTTTCTTCACAACGCCCGTCTTTATCTCTTGCACCGCTTCGTCCAAAAGTTCAAGGTACATTTCGTAACCGACTTTTTCGATATGTCCGCTCTGTTCCGCACCCAAAATATTGCCTGCGCCGCGTATGGACAAGTCGGCGAGCGCAACTCTGAATCCGCTGCCGATTTCCGTGTTTTCGAGAAGCGAATCGAGGCGTTTTTGCGCGTTTTCGGTGATAGTTCCGTTTTCGGGAACGGTGAAATATGCGTGAGCAAGCACGCCTCTGCGCCCCACTCTGCCGCGAAGTTGATACAGTTGCGACAATCCGAATCTTCCGCTGTCTATGACGATAAGCGTGTTTGCGTCGGGCAAGTCTATGCCGTTTTCTATAATCGTGGTGGACACGAGAACGTCAAATTCCTTGTCGTAAAACGCGCTTATTCTCTGTTCGAGTTGACCGGGCGGCATCTGTCCGTGCGCCGTGATAACCCTTGCGCCCTCGCACAGCGTGCGAAGTCTGCTCGCAAACGGTTCGAGTGCCTCTATATCGTTGAGAAGCACGAGCGTTTGTCCGCCTCTTGCAAGCTCGCGCGTGATTGCGTCTTGGCACAGTGCGTCGCTGTAACCCACGACGTACGTTTGAATGGGCAGTCTGCCTCTCGGCGCGGTTTCCAACATAGATATATCCCTAACGCCAGTAAGCGACATATTGAGCGTGCGCGGTATGGGCGTTGCCGACAGCGTAAGCACGTTGACGAGCGGATATTTTTCTTTGAGTTTTTCCTTGTGTTCTACGCCGAATCGCTGTTCTTCGTCAAGCACGAGCAATCCCAAATCGTGAAATTCCACGTCTTTTGCAAGCACTTTGTGCGTTGCTATAACCATATGCGTCGTGCCGTCTTTGAGTTCTTTGAGCAACTGCTCGTTCTCTTTGGACGATTGAAGCCTCGTCAGAAGTCCGCACTTTATGCCGAACGGTTCGAGTCGCTTTATAAGGTTTTCGTAGTGCTGGCGCGCAAGTATGGTCGTCGGCGCAAGAAGCACCGCTTGTTTAGAGTCGAGCACGGTTTTGAACATCGCTCTAAATGCCACTTCCGTTTTGCCGAATCCGACGTCGCCGACGAGCAGTCTGTCCATAATGCGACCGCTTTCCATATCGTTTTTGATATCGGCAATCGCTTTGAGTTGGTCGGCGGTTTCCTCGTACTCGAAATTGTCCTCGAATTCCTTTTGCCACACGGTGTCGGGACTGTATTTGAAGCCGCGTTGCTTTTCGCGCTTTGCGTAAAGTTCGACGAGGTTTATTGCAAGTTTGCGCACGGATTTGCGCACTTTTTCCTTTTCTCTTTCAAACTCTTTTCCGCCGAGTTTGTTGAGTTTGGGATGTTCCTCACCGACGAACTTTTGCAAGTTGTTCATTTGGTCGGTGGCAACGTAAAGCGTGTCGCCGTCGCGATATTTGAGAACGATGTATTCCTTTTCGAACTCGCCGGTTTTGAGTATGGTCGTGCCTTCGCAAACGCCTACGCCGTGAATCTTGTGTACGACGTAATCCCCCGGTTTGGGCGAGAGTGCCTGCTCGGCGGTTTTGACGGAAATCTCTGCAGAACGATGCTTGCCTATGCACTCGCCCATGCCGATAAGACACGCTTTGACGGCAGGATAAATAAATCCCGTTTCAACTTGAAGGGGCGTTGCGAGTATGCTTCCCTCGCCGTTGCCGTCCTCGCTGTACGTTGCGAGGATCTCGTATTCACGCAAACTTTCGATTATATTCTTTGCCTGCTCTCTGCCACCGCACGCCATAACGACTTTCGTACCGTTGAGCGCAAAGTTTTTGAGGTCCTGTACTATGGTGTTGGGGTCGAGATAGTATTTCGTGACGGGTCGGGTTTTCGGCTCGATAATATATTTAGGCTCAAAAAGACGATTGTCGAGAGAAAGCGAGGCAAATCCCATCTTGCGCACGAATATGAGTTGGCGTTTGACTTCGTGCAAGGATATGCACGCGTCCTTGTGTTCGTCGAGAATCTCGCCGCCCTCGCAAAGCGTTTTTATACGTCCCGAAAATTCCTTTTCGAGAATTTGCAACTTGTCGCTTACCACTCTCGGCTCGTCAAAAATCACGAGCGTGGGTCTGTCGTCGTCGAAAAAGTCGAATATGTTTGACGTGCAGTCTTTCAAGAACGGCAACGCCCACACGGCAGACGAATCGCACGCGCCAACGCTCAAAAGTTCCTTTGCCTGTTGCGCGTTTTTGTTTTCGGGATAAAGCGACAGTCTTTCGCGTGCGTGATCGTAGCCCTTTTCGTCAAGTAAAATATCGCTCGTTGGCGCAAACGCCACTCTTTCCACCTCGTTCGAGGCAAGCATACTTTCTACGTCGATAACTTTGATGTTTTCGACGAGTTCGTCGAAGAAATTGATTCTGTACGCAACGCCCGACACGTCGCACACGTCAACGATGTCGCCTCTCAACGAAAAATCGCCTGCGTCGGCAACCATAGCCTGACGTTTGTAGCCGGCAAGCGCAAGTTTGTCGGCGAGCGACTGAGGCGAAATCACGTCCTCTTTTTTTACGCATACGGTGTATTTTTTGACGAGTTCGCGCTTGGGGAAAAGTTGCAAAAGGCTGTCCGCCGACGTAACGACGGTGTCCGCTTCGCCAAGCGCAACGTCTTTGAGCGTGCAAATACGCTCGCGCATACCTTGCTCGGAAAAACTCTTTCTTGCAATCAGCACGTCGTCGCGATAGGGCAAATAATCCACTTTTACGCCCCAACTCGCGATTTTGCGCACGAGGCTTTTCGCGCCCAAAGCGTCGGAAGCGACGATGAGTTTTTTTGCCGGAAGTTGCGACATTATATGGATTTTCGCACCCTCGCACACGCGCAATACGCAAACTGCCGACAGTTTGTCGTCGGCAAGTTTTTTTGCGCCTATTCCTTGCAATGACGCAAGTTTTTCGCCCATATTTTGAAGTTGAAAAATCGACGGTGTCATAAATCTTTCAGCGTTTGTTGCTGTTTATCTTTTCTTGAATACGTTGGATATCCTCGCCCGCAACTATGCGTTCGAGTGCGTCCACGACGCGCTCTATCGACTCTTGCAAAATCTGTTTGCTGTCAAAATCGACCTTTGACAGTACGAAATCGATAAGTTCAACCTCGTGCTTTGCAAGTTCCTCGGTTTTCGTGCCTATGCGCACTCTCAAAAAATCCTGTGTGTTGAGTTCCTTAACGATGTTGCGCATTCCGTTGTGCGTGCCTGCGCTGCCTTCCTCGCGGATACGAAGTTTTCCTATCGGCAAATCTATATCGTCGTAGCACACCACGAGTTCGCTCTTTTCGTCGACGTCGTACGCGCGCACGAGTTTTTTTACGGACTCGCCCGACAGATTCATATACGTTTGCGGCTTTGCAATCACAAAATCGACGCTGCCGAGCCTTGCTTTGCAAGTGAGCGCGTCGCACTCGGATTTTGCGATTTTGACCTTGCATTTTTTTGCCAAAGCGTCCACCGCCATAAACCCGACGTTGTGATATGTGTTTTTGTATTTCATACCGGGATTGCCCAGTCCTACGATGAGTATCATATCTTCCTCTCGCGTGATTTTTCTATTGTTTTGCGGTTTGCAATTCTAATTCGATTTATTCTCGAAGCGGATTCAATCCGTTTTGGGTTTGGTGTCTTGGCGCACTCTGCCGATTGTAAACGAGCCGTCCGCGACGTCGCGTGTAACCGTCGTGCCTGCGGCGATAAACGCGTGGTCGCCAACGACCACGGGCGCAATGAGGTTGGTGTTCGCACCCAAAAAACATTCCGCGCCGACGGTGGTTTTGTGCTTTTCGTGACCGTCGTAATTGCAAAACACCGTGCCGCAACCGACGTTCGTACGCTCGCCCACGTCTGCGTCGCCGACGTAACTCAAATGCGCGCACTTTACGCCGCCATGAAGCCTCGAAGCCTTGACTTCAACGAAATCGCCCACACGACAGCCTTCGTCTATAACCGCGTGCCTGAGCCTTGCGTACGGACCGACCGTCGCGCGCTTATGCACCTGAGAGCACACGACGTGCGAATACGAAACGTCCGCGCCGTCGATTACGCTGTCGCGTATGTGCGAGGCAAAAATCGTGCTTCCGCCGAGTATCGCGCTCTCGCCCTCTATCGTGCAGTACGGCTTTATCGTCACGCCCTTTTCGACGTTCACGGTGTCGTCGATAAAAGTTGTGGCTTTGTCAACGATATACACGCCGTTTTCAAGAAGCCCGTCCAAAATTCTATCTTTTAGAAGATTATACACTATATTATAGGATTTTGCATCACCAATCTTCAAAAAAGCGGCGCGTGCGCTGAAAACGCCCTCGTCAATCCCCTTGCCTATGCAAATTTTGGACGCGGAATCTTTCGAGCCGAGCCGTATCGTCGAAATGTTTTTGCGCCTCATCTCGCAAACGAGCGACTCAACGTCCTCTTTCTTTACGAGCGGCATATCGAGCGTCAGCACCACGTTGACGTACCCGTCCAGAATCGCGTTTTCTTCCTTGTACGCGGATTGCTTTGCAATTCGGCACTTCTTTGCCGCAAAGTCGTAAAACTCGCGAATAACGTAGTCTTCCGCGCGCCTGCCGAGCAGATCCTTTTCGTCCCATTCGGTTTTTATAAAAACAATATTATATTTGTCCATACCATACTATATTCGTTTTGCGAAAAAACTTTTACGGCATACGACATAATATTTTGCAAATCGGGCAAAGCGAGTTGTATATTGTGCGTGTTCGAGCAGGCAAATCTTCGCGGCGGCAAATAAACTTAAACGGAGAGAACCTATGGATAACAAAACCAAAAAGATTGTATTTGTCATTGTTGCATCGATCATATCGCTTATATCGACCGTGTTGGGAATCGTGTTCGGCGTGCCTGCCGACTCGATAAAAGACGCCGTCGACATCGACACGAGCATTGTCGAAACGCTGTAATCTATCTTGTGCGCGGACTACTTGCCCTCGCACGAACAAAACCGCCGCCCTGCATATCGCAAGACGGCGAGGATTGACGATTATGGCGAAATGCTCTTTTGAACAATATCCTGCACCCCCGCTCTCTAACTGACCGCAAACGCCTGCTCGAACGCTTTTTAATTAATAATGAATAATTAATAATTGCGGGCGGGGATACCCCACACCCTATTGCATCCACCGCACTTGTTCTCGCAATCACTAACCGCGCAAGCCCTCTTTGCTCTCAAAATAAGACGGGCAATAAACGTCCCGTTTATTGCCCGTCTGCATTTTGCCATAATGGTTTGGAAAATTGTGACGATTAATTACAAAAGATAGAATTTTGCATTGTTCAATCCGTATTTGCCTATTTTTGTTTCTACGTTTTCGGGCGCAACGTACTCTTGCGCTTTTTCTAGTTTTTCGTTCACCGTCAATTCGATTTTGTTCGTCAACAAAATGTTTTCTTCGGTGTACTCGCCGCCCGTCGGGCAATAGCGCAAATCCGTTTGGACGTTCACTGCTACGAGTTGTCCGTTTTTGATTTCAACGACCATCTCGGAATTTACAACTTCGTTTTCCTGTGCGTTAAAATAGTTTTGCACGTCGGTCACTTCGTCGGCAGGATTCGAATTAATCAAATCGACGATTTTGCTTTGCACGCCGTAAGTGGATTGATTGTTCTGATACAGATAGTAGAACGTGCTGCCGTCTTTTTCAACCTTCTTTATGCAATCGATACTGCTTGCGTTGGATTTTATAATGCTCGTGAGCAAATCGAATTGCGTATTTACGCTCACGCCGTCGATTTTGGTTTGAGTGTTCGTACCCTTTCTCGAAATCAAATAAACGTCGCCGTTTTGGATGTTGCCGAGCGTAAACTTGAAACTGTCAGAATCGTCGTTCTCGTTGTGAGCCTTATATTTGAACGAATGGTTGAAATCGACGCGTCCGTCCGTCGTGTTCTTGTAAAGACGAGCAAAATACTTGTCGGTGGTTGCAGTGACATTCCAGCCGGGGTCGAACTCGTTTGTTGCGGTCAAATCGAGAGAATATGCGCTCGATTGTTTTACGCGAGCAAGTGCGGAATCGATTTCGGTTATCACCTCGCCGATTTTGGTTTTGTCGGTGACAAAGCCGTTTGCGGAAGGAAGCGAAATCGCTTTATCGCTTGCGCTTTGCTTGTACGAAATAGCAATCGTGAGAGGAACGCCTTTTACGGGGAAAGAAACGTCCGCGCCGAATTTGAAATCCGTGAGTTTGTGATTTTTGTCGAGATTGAAATCGAATTTTATCGACATCGGGTTTGACACCTCAACGCCCTTGAAATCGATTCTCGTACCCATCTTTTCGAGTTTCGCATAGAGTTTTGCAAGCAATGCGTTGTCCGAATGAAGCGAAAGCGTCGCCGTGTATTTGTAATCGGATTTTCCGCTGTATTTAATTTCGCTTATGTTGCCTTCTTCAAGCGCGTTGACTATCGATACGAAAGGCAGATTCATCAAATTCAATTCTTCCTCGTCGTTTGCAACGACGGAAATCTTCTTCACTTCCTGTTTTTCGTTTTGAACGAGTTTGATTTTGGAATCGTTTTGGGAATAGATATACTCGATTGAATCGTACAAAAGCAGACCGCTCGTTTCCCTTCTGAATTTCAATTCGCCCGTATTCTTGTTGAATCTGTATTTGCCGTCGTAATTGCCGTTTGCGGATTGAGAAACGCCCCCTATATCCAACGTTCCGTTGAGGTTGATGAAGAAATCGTAGTTTTGCTCGTTTTCGTCGGCAGCGGCCTTTCTCGATTCGACAATCAAACTTGCGCTCGGCATAACGGTGAGTTTTGCGTTGAGCGTAACCGACTTGTAACCCTCTTTCGAAACGACGGCTTTTGCCTGATAATCGCCGATGTCGGTTGCGGTGTTTGACGTATACGCGACAGACGCGCCTTCGGGCAAGTTTTCGACGACTACGCTATGCTCTTGTCCGTCATACACAACCACGTCGCCGTCAAACTTCAAACCCTCAAATTCTTTCGGCATAATGGTGAGCGTTGCGTTGAGCGTCAACGTTTTGTAGCCCTCTTTCGAGATAACTGCTTTTGCCTGATAATCGCCTACCGCCGTTGCCGTGTTGGACGTGTAAACGACCGACGCGCCTTCGGGCAGATTTTTGACGACTACGCTGTGTTCTTGCCCGTCATATACAACCACGACGTCCTCGAACTTTATCCCTTCAAATTCTTTAAGCGTGGATTCGCCTTGGTTGCCGCCGCCTTGGTTGCTGCCGCTTCCGCCGCCGTTTCCGTTATTGCCGCCATTGCTACCGTTGTTTTCGCCGCACGCAACGAGGCAGGTTGCGAGCATAAGGCAAACAAGGCACGTTGCAATGACAACGATGATTTTTTTGTTCATATATTCCTCCTTTATACGTCCGCTCATCGATATGTCCGAGCGGTATATTTCAGTCGTTTGCTTTTAACAACTTGTTGAATTTCGCCATATGGAACGGGAACGTAAACGCCGAAACTATCGAGCCGACGAGCAAACCGAACAAGAACAGTGCAACGCCCGCGATAAATCCCAAAACCGACAACGCCATTTTCAAGATAAAGAATGCGATTATCGAATCACCGTCCAAATCGAATATCAACATCGGCAGTTTTATGGGACTTTCGAGCGAAAATTCGATAATATTCCACGCCGCTTCCCCCATATCCAAAAACAATTCGCTCACGAGCGCATATGCGCCGTATGCAAAGAATAACGTTATGCCTATCGATATTGCCAACGCCGTGCCGTGCCTATAAATTATCGAGATAGAAAGACCTATCGCAAGCACGACGGCAATTGCCAAAACGCCGAATATAATGCTACGTTTCTTTTTCGACTCTCGCTCGCTTTTTTCGGCTTTTTTTGCGTTCGCTTTTTCTTCTTCGAGTTGCGAAATTCCGTTGACGTAATCGGTGTAACAATGCGAGCACATCACTTTCGGCGATTTTTGTCCGAGATTATCGTCCGTAACGAGCGTACCGCACTCGACGCATACGCCGTATGTATCTTGCGATACGGTCAACGCTTTTGCGCCACCGTCTTCGCCTTGTTTTTCGATTTCAAAAAACTCGTCCGTCGAAATGCCGAACAGCGCGCACATATTTCTTATAGTCGTCAAATCCGGTTCAGATTGAGAATGTTCCCATTTTGACACCGCTTGCGCGCTTACGTTCAATTTTTCACCGAGTTGCGCCTGAGTTAAATTTGCATTTTTTCTGAGTTGGGCTATCCTTTGTCCGTAATCCATTTGCCACCTCCTTGACAAATTATAAACTATCGGCGCATTTGTTTCAATATCACGTTATCAACCGTTTGTTGAGTTTGTATACGATTGGTTGAAAACGCTGTTTTTTGCGATTTTGCCAAAAAATTTTCTCAAAAATCCCAATTTGTCCACTTGATAGCGATTTGCTATATTTCCACTAAATATTATAACATTTTGCTATCATTGTCAATAATAAAGCGTATGAAAAGGTTTCAAGAGGCTCTTATCGAGCAAAGAAAACTCAACCGACTCACTCAACGTGAGGTTGCAAAGCGTTTGGGCATATCTCAACCGTCGTATATCCGTTATGAAAAAGGCAAAGCAGAACCCAGCCTCGAAAACCTTGTGAAACTTGCCGATTTGTTCGACGTTTCCGTTGATTATTTGCTCGGCAGAACGGATTATTGACCTAAAAAATTGCATAAAACACCTGCAAAAAACCGCAAAAAAAAACAAATTCTGCAACGACTGCGTTGCAGAATTTTTATTTTCAAAAACGATTTGGCAAAATAGATTGTTGCGCGTTATTTGTTTTTCTTTTTGTCCGATTTAAGACGCTTATTCTTCGATAAGTTCCGAGTAATATATGGACTGCAAACTTTGAAGAACGTCGTTTTTGCGTTTTTCAATCATATTTTCGGGAAGGCTCGTCACGTCAAACCATTCTAACCCGTCGCATTTGTTCGGCTCTTTAATTTGCGGAATCCCCTCAAACTCGTCGACGAAGAAATAAACGTTGTAATATGTTTCGTCGCCGTTATCTTCAACGTTATGCGAAAGGTGAGCAAAGCGCAGTTTTTGAGGGTCTACGGTTATGCCGAGTTCTTCGAAACATTCCCTTGCAAGCGCATGCGTTGCCGTTTCGCATTTATCGACGTGTCCGCTACCTGCCGTATCCCACTTGCCGTCCATATAGCCCGTGTTTGCCCTTTTGTGAAGCAAAATATACGTCTTGCCGTCCGTGCGTTTCAAAATTATCGGAAACACCGCGCTGAACGCTCTGAAATGGTTTTTCATATCCTATACCCTTTTGTCAAATTATTGCTTACTGTTTTTCCTTTTTTGCTTGAAGAAGTCGGACAAGAGTTGCGAGCAGATTTGCCGTTCGTGTCCGCCGCTTACGATGACGGCATGATTGAAAAGTCTTTGCTCGAAAAGGTTGAGTTTCGAGCCGCAAGCGCCCGTCTTTTCGTCGTATGCGCCGAAGTACAGCGCGCGGATGCGAGAGTGAATCATCGCCCCTGCGCACATAACGCACGGTTCGAGCGTGACGTAAACGTCGCAATCTTCGAGCCACCAGTTGTTAACCTCTTTGGTTGCTTGCGAAAGCGCGAGAATCTCGGCGTGACATATGGCGTTGTTTTCTCTTTCCTTGCGATTTCCGCTTGCGCCTATGACATTTCCGTCCTTGACGACGACGCACCCGACGGGCACTTCGTCAAAAGCACTACACTCTTTTGCGAGTTCGATTGCCATATTCATAAATTGCTCGTTGTAACCCATATGTCACCTTTATCGTGTTGTTTTGAATAGATAAACCGTCGATTGCGTTATTTATGGTACGGTAAGTTTGCGTTTATAGACAAGGCTCTGTATATTTGTTCACATAGCATCACGCGAAACAACTGATGAGGGAAAGTAGGTTTGCCGAAGGATAGGACGAGATTGGCGCGCGAGCGAAGGTCGTCGGTGTGTCCGTGACTGCCGCCGATGAGGAAGGAAAACTCGCTTTCGCCGTCGTTGCATTTGGTTTTTATGAGGTCGGCGAGTTGCTCGCTTGAAAACTCTTTGCCGCGAAAGTCCATTGCGACGATATATCCTTTTGCTTTTGAGAGCAACTGCTCGCTTTCGATACGCTGTTGTTCGGCGGGCGTTTTGCCTTGCGGCGCGTCGGGAAGTTCGACGACTTTGACTTCGGCAAAGCGTGAGGCGCGTTTGAGATACTCTGCGATTGCGTCGGTGAAATACTTTTCTTTGATTTTGCCGATTGCGATAATATTGATTTTCATCTCATCATACCCCACGCGAAACTGAACGCCGTGGCGCAGATTCCCACCGCCACCGTGAGCATAAACGGAATATCCTTGTAAAGCGGCAAAACGTCGGTTGCGTTTTCGAAAGGAACGTCGGATATGCGCTCGTGTTTTACGGCGTCTTTGCGCATAACGAAGAAGAAAAGCGCAAGCAGGCACGCGCACACGACCACGAGAGCTGCCGCCACCGCAAAGCCTAAATTCGAGCCGTAAAACCAGTTAGAGATTTTGTTGATAAAGTCGAATGCGCCGCCGTTTTGGGAAACGTATTCCGAAAACACGCTGTACGCATTGTTGGCAAAGTGAATGAGAATTCCGCCCCATATGGAATCGGTGTAATACGCAATAAGCGCGACGGTTGCGCCGAAAAAGAACGTATAGCCCGTCTGCACGATGTTTTGGTGCATAAGCGAAAAAAGCACGGCGGACACGAGCACGAACTTCCATTTGCACTCTTTGTAGCCTGCCCTTATAAGACCTCTGTGTGCGATTTCCTCGCAAAATCCGGGAAGCACGGCAACCAAAAACAGTTCCTTGAACAGCGTGCCCACGCTGTCGTAGTCGGTGCTTGACGGAATATGAGTGTAACCTATCATTCTCAGCACCATCTGCCACACGAAAGATATGCCGCTCGAAACGACGATTGCGCACACGCACATCGGGATTATCAAAAGCCAGTTTTTTGCGGATATTTTTTTGAAACCGAAGTCCGAAACGATATCTTTTGCCTTTTCGCCCCTACGCATTGCGGTGAGAGAGTACAAAAACACGCTTATAAACGCAAAAATCGCAATCTGCACTACGCACGAGAAAAACGCGTCCGAATCCTTTATGTTCAATGCGGAATAGATATCGAGCGCCGACGCTATACGCAAAAGAAGCGTGCAAAGCACGACGACAAAATATATCCACCCTACGCTCGTCCGCTTCGTCATATCAGCCCCACGATAAAGCCGTACAGCCAGTATGCGCATACGAGCGCAAGCGCAATCCATACGCCCGTCAAATTCTGGTTTTTGCCTATATACTCGACGCCGTTGCTTTCCTCGATTTCGTAGCGGATTTTCTTCCACCCCTGCTTCGTAAACAAGGATTTCAAGAAGCGCGCCAAGCCTTTGAACACGTTATCTTTTTGTTCGATTACGCTCGACGTTGCGACGATTGTGAAGCCGTCCTCTCGATATACGTTGCTCACGAGTCCCTTTTTACGCTTTGCGCCCGCGCGGTAGAAAAGATAGAGCAAGCACGCAAGCAAAACCAATCCGACTATGACGCTTGCCGCGCCCGTGAGCCAGTTGAAATAGCCGAGTTTGACGTACAGTTCGTCAACCTGCGGCAGATACGCCGTCAGCGTGAGGGATATGAAATTGTTGAAAAAGTGGATTATCACGCCTGCCCACACCGAACCCGAAAGCGCGACGACGATTGCAAGCACCGTCCCCAAGCCGAACTGATGTACGGTTTGAACGGGATTTGCGTGCATAAGCGAGAAAAACAGCCCCGACATCAGCACGCCGAACCATATATCTCTCGTTGCAAGACCCGAAAAAACCGTGCCTCGCATAAAGATTTCTTCGCCTATCGCAGGCATAACCGCAAGCACGAAAAGCGCGAGAAAATAGTAGCCTACGTTTGAAAATTCGGGCATAGTTACGCCCGGTCCGTGATAGCCGATAACGCCCAAGAACGCCGACCACGCGTTTGCAAGAGGCAAAAACACGAGTATGGTCGCAACGGCGATAAACGGCAATATGACGATTTGCAAAGCGTTGAGTTTGCCTTTGAGTTTTGCAACGCTTACGATATCGATTTTGCGCACGCGCGCATACACGAATACGGTTGCGATAAAGCCTATTTGCATAATCGCATAGCCGCACCAACTGTAAACGCTCATACCGTCGAGGGATGCGGAAGAATTTCTGAGAGCGAGCGACAAAAACAGTGACAGCAAACTGCCGACGCATATGCCCATAAGATAGATTGACGAACTTTCGCTTGCGCCTATGGTTTTTCTCATAGAATTTCAAAAACCTCGCTTCTTCTCGATTGATGAGCGACGTACAATTCGATGTCGCTTTGCTTTTCCTTGATAGCGCGTTCCACCGTTTCGAACGCCTTTTGTTCGGTGTTGTTATTCTCGCTTATATGCCCCAAAACGAGTTGTTTTATGCGCGAATCGTCGCACAAAATGGACGTTATTCTTGCGGTTGCGTCGTTCGAGAGGTGTCCGGAATTAGACAGTATTCTCGCTTTGAGCATAGGCGGATATTTGCCGTTTTTGAGCATTTCGACGTCGTGATTTGCTTCCAAAAGCACGACTTCACTGTCTTTTACGTTGCGGATAACGCCTTTCGTGGGCACGCCGATGTCGGTTGCCACGCTGCACCTTGCGCCCTCGCAATCGAAAGTATACGCAAGCGGATACGCCGCGTCGTGCGGAATACGGAAAGGCTCGACCGCTATATCGCCGATTTTGAATCCGCCCTCGTAGTCTGCAACGTCCGTCACGTTTTTGACGTCCGCTTTCTGACATATCGCGCGAGCGGTGAGCGGATGCGCGTACACTCTCGTGTACGGCGACAATTTGCAAAGCCCTGCTATGTGGTCGCTATGCTCGTGAGTTATCACGACACCGTCAACGTCGCTCGGCTTCAAGCCGAACTCGGAAAGCGCGCTCGAAATCCTCGTAAACGAAACGCCCGCGTCAACCAAGATTGCCGTTGAATTTGACAGTATGAGCGTGGCGTTTCCCTTGCTTCCGCTTGCAAGCGATACGAGTTTTAGCGACATTTGTATACCTTTTTTGAGGGAAAAACGAATCGCAAAAGCAATTCGTTCCCCTATTTTCGTTTGTTTCGTTGTTAAATTTGCGCCTTGAATAAAATCTCTCGACTTAAATTTCTCTCGAAAGATTTTCGGCGTTTTCGACCTTGTCGTCGAGTTTGTTGAGAAGAATGGCAAATACAATCGACAGCACGAGATTGACGAGCGTAAGCACCAAAATGATGAGGAAGCCAACGTTTTGACTTGCGTCGAAAGATTTGTCGATAAGCCATTTGATAAGCACTGCGAGCATTGCGCCCGACGCTATGAGCGCAAAGATAAAGTTGAGCGCGCGAGGATATTTGCCGCCGATTATAGAAACGAGCGAGGCAATCGTCATAACCGCGCTTACCGCCGCAACGCCTATGTACGCCAAGTTGCTGAGCGGATGAAGTTCGAATCCGTTGGCAACCCAGTTTTTAATCGTGCCTATGATGTTGAACTTTTCGATAGACACCGAGCCGACGTTTTGCACAAAATACGACAAGATGAACGGAAGCACGACGAGCGCGGACAAAATAAACGTGACGAGCGCAAAGATTCTCGGTTGAATCTTTCCTCTCTTTCTGACCTTGCGCGCGGCAATGGTTTCAAAATCGGTTGCTTCGTCGTTTTCGACGGTGGCTTGCGCATATCCGTTTTGACCTCTGCCGTCCGTTCTCAAAACGTTGCTGTCCTGCGTCATATACGGCACGACTGCGAGCGGAACGACGATGGGTTGAAGTTGAATGGTGTTATGTTTCGGCGCGACGATAGGCACAGGACCGCCCGTTCCGACGGTTTTCATAACGGTAACGTCCGAGCCTGCTTCGGGTTGCGGCGCAGTGTAGGCTTCCGCCTCGAACATAGGCTCGTCTTCGACCTTTATCTCGTTATCGGGGGTCATAACGATTTCTTGCTTTTTGTCTTTTTTCGACATACTTCCTCCTCGCGATTATTTGAGATAACCGCACTTGTCGCGATTGATAATCGCACTGACAAGACACAAAACGAAATACGCCGCGCCCGAAACGACGAGCGTAAACAATTCGCTTTGCGCATAACCAAAAATGAAATCTTCGACAAAATCTATGCGTTCGATTCCGATTGCGCTTGCGCCGACGAGGCTTGCAACGAGAATCGCAATCAAACACAGCGCGTAGATGACCGCGCCCCTTACGAACTTTATCGGTTTAACCGCGCCGAATATCGCAAAACAGGATTTTATCACGTTGATTAGCACGCATAAAATGCCGATTGTGAGAATAAGCGACGGTATCGTGCCTATCCATATCGCGCCGACTTCTTCGCCTTGCCAACCGAGTGCCGCCGTCTGCTCGAATGCGGAAATGAGGTTGCGAACGACGTTGAATTTGTCGGGAACGAGCACGAAGGGCGCGTCCACTTCCGCGCCTATAACGCCGAGTATGTATGGCAAAAGAACCAACACAGAAGCGACGAGGGCAATCACGCCGCTCGCCATATTTTTCGCTCTCTTGCCTCTTTTCCACTTCTTGTTGACTTCCTCGCGCTTGGGTTGGAAGTCGTCCGCGGTGGATACGATGCGAGCGGAATCCGAATCTGGCGTTTCCTTCGTGACGATGGTCGGCTCTATAACGTACTGCTGCATAACGGTGGGCATAACGTGATAGGCGGCGTTGTCAATGGGCGAAGGCGCGAGTCTTATGCCCGCGTCGTCAACGCTTCGATTCTTGTTTTTGTTGATCTTCTCTGCCATATCCTATTCGATTTGTCAATTTTTCTTGTTTTGAACGGGTTGCGCTTTGAGGGGTTGAGCCTTTTGCGGCTTTGGCTCTTGCGGAACGTACTGCATAAGCGGTTGCTCTTGCGTGACGTACGGCACGAACGCAACGGGTTGAACTATGGGCGGCATTTGATAAGGCTTGCCGTCCTCGCCCATAAAGAACGAGGGATATTGAGGCATACCAGCCGCAACGGGTTGAGCGGGATACGGGTACGGCGGATAGGGATAAGGCGCGTATCCGTTTTGATAAGGCATTCTGCTCGGTCCTGAAAAGTCTGCTTGTTGCTCTTTTTCGGGTTCTTTTTCCGCCACGGGTTTTTCTTCTTGCACGGGCGCGTTGAGTTCGTCGATAAACTCGTCGAGCGTGGGTGCTTTCTTCGTTTCGAGATCCGCTGTCGGCGCAGGAATAATCTGCTGTTTGCGCTTTACGGGCGGACTTTGTTTAATCTTGTTTTTGGCAAGAAGAAGCAAAGCGCGCGCCTTGTTTCTGCCGCAATGCGTGCAAGCGGTTGCGGTGAGCGGATTTATAGTGCCGCAAGCGGGGCAAACGTATGTATCGCCGTCGATGTCGTCCTCGTCGATTTGAGTGTACGGGTCGGCGTAGTATTTTGAATAGGTTTTGAGCGCGGCGGACATCTTCTTCAAAAGTTCGACGTCCTCAGAGCCGAGTTCGTTGAGTTTTTGACGATATTTTTCGAGATTTTCCGCTTTCACGCGGTATTCTTCCTCGCTCTTTTGGCGGTACTCTTCGACTTGTTGAAGTGCCTTTTCTCTTTCGTCGTCGGCTTTTGCGCGCTTTTCTGCAATCTCTTTGTCGATTGCCGCCATACGGTCGCGTTCCATATTGTCAAGACGAAGTTTAGCCTTGCGAGCGTCGAGCATATCCTCGTCGCTGTGCGTTTCGCTTTCGACGACTATCGGTGCGCCGCAGGACACGCAAAACTTTGCGCCGGGAAGATTTTTCGTTCCGCAAACGGCGCAAACAGGCTTGCGCATAACCTGCAAAATGCCGCCGCACTTTGCGCAGTATCTGCTTCCTGCGCTGTTTTTGGCGTGGCAAACGGGGCAGATCGTCTGATAATTTTCAACGACGTCCGCACCGCAAGTCGAACAAAAGGCTTGTCCCGGTTTTACTTCATTTCCGCATATCTTGCAAACAAACATATTGCTTTCACCCGAATATCTTTGTGTTGTTTTTTGTTTTACCTTAAAAATTAGTTTTTGGGTTTGTAACTGTCCTTCAAACTAACTATATTGTTGAACTCGTTATCTTCGTTGCGCTTGATAAAGTAGCCTTCGCGCAAGAACTGGAATCTCGTGTGTACGGGGGCTTCCGCAACGATTTTTTCCGCTTTGCCGTGCAAAACGGTGAGCGAGTTGCGATTGACTCTGTCCATATAGTCGCCGTCGCCGTCGTTGATGAGATAGTCGAACATATTGAGAGTGACGTCCACCGAATCGTTGGCGTTAACCCAGTGAATCGTGCCCTTGACTTTCATATTCGCGCCTTCTTCACCGCTTTTCGTGCCTTCGAGGTACTCGACGTGAACAGCCGTTACGTTGCCGTTTTCGTCCTTGTCGCAACCGACGTATTTGACGATGTACGCGCCTTTAAGACGGACGATTCCGTCGGGCTTCAAGCGGAAGTACTTGGGCGGCGGATTGAGAGCGAAGTCGTCTTGTTCGATGTAGAGTTCTCTGCCGAACGTGGTTTCGTGTACGCCTGCGTTTTCCGCTTGCGGATTGTTTTCGATATACACGGGTTCGCTCTTGCCTTCGGGATAGTTGTCCACGATGAGTTTGAGCGGTTTGGTGACCACCATAGCGCGCTCGGCGCGGTTGTTCAAGTCCTCTCTCACGCAGTGTTCGAGAATGGAAATATCCACTTCGCTGTCCGCTTTGGACACGCCGATACGAGAGCAGAAATCGCGAATCGCTTCAGGCGTGTAACCTCTCTCTCTTATGCCCGAAAGCGTGGACAGACGAGGATCGTCCCAACCCCAAACCACTTTCTCGTCCACGAGGCGTTTGATGAAACGCTTGCTCATAACCGTGTGCGTAAGATTAAGTCTTGCAAACTCGATTTGTCTCGGGCGCGGGTCGAAGCCGCAGTTCGTCGTCACCCAATCGTAAAGGGGACGGTGATTTTCAAATTCGAGCGAGCAAAGCGAGTGCGTAATGCCCTCGATTGCGTCTTCTATGGGGTGCGCGAAGTCGTACATCGGATAGATAACCCATTTGTCGCCCGTATGGGGGTGCGTTGCGTGGCAAATGCGGTAAATGACAGGGTCGCGCATATTGATGTTGGGCGACGCCATATCGATTTTCGCACGCAAGACCTTTTCGCCGTCGGCAAACTCGCCCTTTCTCATTCTCTCGAACAAATCGAGGTTTTCCTCGACCGAGCGGTTGCGATAAGGACTTTCCGTACCCGGAACGCCGAAACTGCCGCGCGTTTGGCTTATTTGCTCTGCGCTCAAATCGCAAACGTACGCTTTGCCGTCCTTGATAAGTTTGACGGCACACTCGTACATCTTCTCGAAATAGTCGCTCGCGTTGCGCAATTCGTCCCAGTCGAAGCCGAGCCATTTGATGTCGGCTTTGATGCTTTCCATATATTCGACGTCCTCTTTTGCGGGGTTGGTGTCGTCGAAGCGCAAATTGCACGCGCCGTGATATTTTTCTTTCATTCCGAAGTTTATGCACAACGCCTTTGCGTGACCGATGTGCAAATATCCGTTGGGTTCGGGCGGGAAACGCGTGATAATCTTGTTCACCTTGCCCGAAGCGAGATCTTCGTCAATGATTTCTTCGATAAAGTTTCTTGAATTGTCTTCCATAAGTTTAGCCTTTGCGCCTGAGCGCATATCGAATTTCGCTCACGCACGATACGCCCGCGCGAGCAGGTTATAGTTAATAATAAAACGAAATAAGTGATATGTCAATAATTGCGCCGTGCAAATATTCGTTAAAAAATGTCAGCGGAAAGATTCGCATTTAATTCTTATCGAAAAACCGCGCCGAAAAGCCGCACAAACGGCAAACTTTCATCACAAAAAAAGCATAAAAACGTTGCAAAAAACGCTGATTTTTCGCAATAAAAACCGCAAAAAATCAAGGATATTCAACTGAAATTCAACGAAAAAACAGTCTTGAATTCGCAAAAATCAATACACAACGGACAGCAAATGCAAGCCCTTTGCGCTCAAAGTTTTTCCTGCAAGTTTTCTGTCGCCCGTTTCCAAAATGCGCTTTACGTCGTCGACGGAAAGTTTGCCGATTCCGACATACAAAAGCGTGCCTGCGATTATGCGCACCATATTGTAAAGAAAGCCGTTGCCCGTCACGGATATACACAATTCGGACTCGCAAAGCATACCGTCTTTTTCTTGTTCGGATTCGCAAAAACTTTGAAGCGGCGAAGTGGAAACTTCTATGGAATACACGGTTCTAACCGTGTTTTTTATCACGCTTCCGCTTGCCTCGAAGCATTTGAAATCGTGCGTGCCTTCAATGACTTTGCAAGCCTCTTTTATCTTTTCGAGATTGACGGGAACGATGACGTGTTCGTGCGTGGGTTCGAGCATAGGACGGCGATGTTTCGAGATATACATCTTGTAGCAATACGTCTTGCGCTTTGCGTTGAATCGCGCGTTGAAATCGTCGCTTGCGACCTCGCAAGAAAGCATACTCACGTCGTCGGGAAGGTGCGTGTTCACCGCAAACGGAATTTTGTCCACGGGTATGGACGTGTCCGCGTCGAAATGCACGACTTGCCCCTCTGCGTGAACGCCCGCGTCCGTTCTTCCGCTCGCCGTAGCGGCGGTTTTCACGCCGAAAGTTTTTTCGAGGGCCTTTTCCAAAACCTCTTGAACGCTCAATCCGTTGAGTTGTCTTTGCCAACCGACGTACCTTGCGCCGAAATACGAAATTACTGCGCGATACCTCATAGCACCAGCCCCCCGAAAATCATTTGGTCGATGTTGATTCCTATCGTCGGGAAATAGTATCTTTCAAGCAAAATCACAACGAAGAACGAGCACATAAACAACGCCGCGATAACGTCGCCTAAACCGATTTTCGCCTTCTTCATTTTTGTGCGTTTTTCGGTTGCGTTGTAGCACCTTGCGTCCATTGCGAAAGCAAGTTCGTCCGCGCGTCTGAACGAGTTGACGAAAAGCGGAATAAGCACGGGCAAAAGAGCCTTTGCTCTTGCAAAAAGTCCGCCCGTGTCGAAACTTGCGCCGCGCGCTTTTTGCGCCGATATAATCTTGTTGGTTTCCTCAAAAAGCGTGGGGATAAAGCGAAGCGCAATGCTCATAATCATCGCGATATCTCTGACGGGAACTTTGACGAGTTTTAGCGGCGACATAAGGCTTTCCACGCCGTCTGCAAGTTCGACGGGCGTTGTCGTGAGCGAAAGCAAAGATGCGCCCGAAATCAACAAAACGAGCCTTAAAACCATCTTTATGGTTGTATGAACGCCGTTTTTGGTGATTGTGAAGATTTGCCAATGCACCAAAACTTCGCCGTCTTTTATCAAAAACAAGTTGAGAATCGCGGTAAACAAAACTATGAAAAGCACGCCTTTCACGCTTTTGAGAACGGACGCCATAGGCAGTTTTGCAATCAAAATTATCGCAATCAAAACCGCCGCCGTCAGCATAAATCCGAAGTATGATTTGACGAAAAATATGCCGATGACGTACATAAGCGTAAGCACGAGTTTCACTCTCGCGTCGAGTCTGTGGACGACCGAATTTGTGGGATAATACTGCCCGAAGGAAACGTCTCTAAACATTGTCGCTTCCCCCTTTAGCCGCCTTGATTTCGGCAAGTTTTTCGGCAAGTTCGTCCATAGAAATTACGTCGCGCGGAAGATCGATTCCGCAAGATATGAACACGTCCGAAAGTCTCGTCGCGCAAGGCACGTCGAGTCCTGCTTCGGCGATGAGTTCTCTGTTTGAAAACACCTCTTTGGGCGTGCCGTCCGCAACGATTTTTCCGTCTTTGAGCGCAACGATTCTGTCCGCTATTACGGCGATGTCGTCCATATTGTGCGACACCATAATTATCGTGGGCGATATTTCTTTTTGAAGTTTTTTTACGAGGGCGAGGATTTCCTCTCTGCCTTGCGGGTCGAGTCCCGCGACGGGTTCGTCGAGAACGAGGATTTTCGGTTCCATTGCGATGACGCCCGCTATTGCCACGCGTCGTTTTTCACCGCCGCTCAAATCGAACGGACTGCGGTTTGCAAACGCGTCGTAATCGAGTCCTACAACCTCTATCGCGCGCCTTACCCTACGGTCTATTTCCTCTTTTTCGAGTTTCATATTTTTAGGGCCGAACGCAACGTCCTTTTCCACCGTATCCGCAAAAAGTTGATATTCGGGGTATTGAAAAACCATACCCACTTCGAAACGCAGGTTTTTGAGCGTCTTTTTGTCCGTCGCGCTCTTGCCGTTGACGACGACGGAAGACTTCTTTTTGTCTTGAATCTTTATGAGTCCGTTAAGGTGCTGAATGAGCGTGGATTTTCCGCTTCCCGTCGCGCCGACTATGCCGACGAACTGCCCTTCTTCTATGGTCAGATTAATATCGGAAAGAGCCACTTTTTCAAACGGCGTTTTGGGGGAATAGACGTAGGTTAGATTTTTTATTTCAACTGCCGACATACGCCCTCCGCAAGTTCTTCTTCCGTAAGCAACGGCGAGTCGAAAACGAAACCTTTGCTTTCGAGGTTTTTGCACAACGCGTATACGGGGGGAAGCGTAAGTCCGCACGCTTCCAAAAGTCCCAAAGAAAACACTTCTTTGGGTGTGCCGTCTATTGCGATTCTGCCCTTTCGCAGAACGATAATTCTGTCCGCAAGCACGGCTTCGTCCATATTGTGCGTGATGTTTATGACGGTTATGCCCTGCTCGTTGAGTTTTTTGGCAATAGCCATAATCTCTTTCCTGCCGTTTGGGTCGAGCATAGACGTGGATTCGTCCAAAATGAGAATATCGGGGCGCATAGCGAGAACGCCCGCGATTGCGATACGCTGTTTTTGTCCGCCGCTGAGTTTGGAAGCGGAACGCTTGCGATATTCGTTCATACCCACCGCTTCGAGAGCCTCGTCGACGCGCTCTATGATTTCGTCGCGCGGAACGCCGATGTTTTCAGGGCCGAACGCAACGTCGTCCTCGATTATCGTCGCAACCATCTGATTGTCGGGATTTTGGAAAACCATACCCGCTTTTTTGCGGATTTCAAACGTGTTTTTCTCGTCGGAAGTTGACAAGCCGTCAATCAAAACTTCGCCGCTCGAAGGTATAAAAAGACCGTTGAGAAGTTTTGCGAGCGTACTTTTGCCGCTGCCGTTCATACCGGCGAGCGCGACAAATTCGCCTTTCTCAACGGAAAAAGACAGGTTTTTGAGGGCTTTTAGACTGCTGCCCTCCCCTAATGAGTAACTATAACTTACTCCTTTGAGGACGATTTGCGACATACGGCAAGTATACCACAGCGGATTTTATAAAGCAAGTTATTGAAGATTGTGTGTGAAATTAAAGGTGTGAAGTACGCTACGAATAAGTTTTCGTTTCGGGTGCGGGTGTCCCGCCCTCAATTATTAATTATTTTTTTGGAAGCGGTTGATTTAGGGTATTAATATACGGTTTCGCAGCCGCCCAAACGTCGCTCGTAGACAGGCGGAGCCGTAGTCTATGTAACGACGAAGAATCGTTGTGAGCATCCACTTTCACCGTTGCAACTGCCGAGCCGCCTCAAAGTTGCAACCCCTTACGTCACAAACAAATGCTCTGATTTGTTTGTGACAGGACGTTTGCGCCAAAATATTTGTCAAGCCATCTTGAAAAGATGGGTGACAAGTGTTTTGCACTCGGCGCAACTAGAATTATTAATTCAAATTCCGCCCTTTCTATTGACTATTAAAATTTATCAATATATAATATCTAATTGATTACGCGTTGCGCTCTTGCGTGTGCGCGTGACGAATCAAACACTCAAAGATATTTATTTGGAGGACTATCCGATATGAAAAAAATGACCATTGACGGCAATACCGCTGCGGCACACATCGCGTATGCTTTTTCTGACGTAGCGGCTATTTACCCTATCACTCCGTCATCACCTATGGCAGAGAACTGCGACGACTGGGCGGGTCAAGGCAGAAAGAACCTTTTCGGCAACGTGCTTAAAATTGCCGAAATGCAATCCGAAGCCGGCGCGGCAGGCGCAGTACACGGCTCGTTGGCGGCAGGCGCATTGACAAGCACGTTCACCGCAAGTCAAGGCTTGTTGCTTATGATCCCGAATATGTACAAGATTGCGGGCGAATTGCTTCCTTGCGTATTCAACGTTTCCGCAAGAAGCGTAGCAGGCCACGCGCTCAACATCTTCGGCGACCACTCAGACGTTATGGCGTGCCGTCAAACAGGTTTTGCTATGCTCGCTGCAAACAGCGTTCAAGAGGTTATGGATCTTACTTTGGTTTCCTACCTTTCCACGATCGAATCCAGCGTTCCTTTCCTCAACTTCTTCGACGGTTTCCGCACCTCTCACGAAGTTGACAAGATCGACGTTATCGAATACGACGAAATCAAACCTCTCGTAAACTTCAAGAAGATCGACGAGTTCCGCGCACGCGCGCTCAACCCCGAACATCCCCATCAACAAGGTACGGCTCAAAACCCCGACATCTACTTCCAAAACAGAGAAGCAAGCAACAAGTACTACGATGCAGTTCCCGCAATCGTTCAAGCGGAAATGGACAAAGTCAGCGCGCTCACCGGAAGAAAATACAACCTTGTCGACTACTACGGCGCACCCGACGCGGACCGCGTAATCGTCATTATGGGTTCAGGTGCGGAAGCGGTTGAAGAAACCGTCGACTACCTCAACGCAAGAGGACACAAAGTCGGTCTTTTGAAAGTCAGACTTTATCGTCCGTTCCCCCAAGACGCATTCGTCAAAGCGATTCCCGAAACGGTCAAGACCATCACCGTTATGGACAGAACCAAAGAGCCGGGCGCACAAGGCGAACCTCTCTACCTCGACGTCGTGTCCGCACTCAACGAAGCAGGCGTAAAGAAAGAAGTTCTCTGCGGTCGTTACGGTCTCGGCAGCAAGGAATTCAATCCCTCTATGGTCAACGCGATCTACGAGAATATGAGCGGCGAAAAGAAAGACAGATTCACCGTCGGCATCAACGACGACGTGACCTTCCATTCTTTGAACGTCACCGAAAAGATCGACGCGTCCGACGCGAGCGCGATTTCCTGCAAGTTCTACGGTCTCGGCTCTGACGGCACGGTCGGCGCAAACAAGAACTCTATCAAGATCATCGGCGACCACACCGACAAATACGCGCAAGCATACTTCGCATACGATTCCAAGAAATCGGGCGGCATCACCATTTCGCACTTGCGTTTCAGCGACAAGCCCATCAGAAGCACCTACCTCATCGACCAAGCGGACTTCGTGGCTTGCCACAACGAATCCTACGTTCTTCGTTACGATATGCTTTCCGACCTCAAAGACGGCGGCACGTTCCTTCTCAACTCTCAATGGGAACCCGAAGAAATGGACGCGAAACTTCCTGCCGCAATGAAGAATATGATTGCCAAAAAGCACGTCAAATTCTACACCCTCGACGGTCTTAAAGTCATTCAAGAAATCGGCACGAAGAAAGGCGTCAACACCGTTATGCAAGCGGCATTCTTCAAACTTGCAAACGTCATTCCTTACGAAGACGCAGAGCGTTATATGAAGGAAATGATCAAGAAGTCCTACGGCAAGAAAGGCGACGCGGTTGTCGCAATGAACAACGCTTGTGTAGACAACGCGATCGCACACCTCAAAGAAGTCAAATATCCTCAAAGTTGGGAAACCACGACCAACGGCGCTGCGCCGCTTCCCGTACCCAACGACGAGTATTTCAAGAACTTCATCGCACCCATCACGGCGCAAGAAGGCGACAAACTCCCCGTTTCCGCATTCAATCCCAACGGCTACGTTCCCACCGGCACGACCAAGTTTGAAAAACGCGGTATCGCTGTTTCCGTTCCTATGTGGGACAAAGACAAGTGCATCCAATGCAACCGCTGCGCTCTCGTCTGCCCCCACGCAACCATTCGTCCGACCCTCGCAACCGCAGAGGAACTCGCAGACAAACCCGCAACGTTTGAAACCAAACCCGCAATCGGCGTGAAAGGCTACGAATTCCGTATGCAAGTCAGCCCCTTCGACTGCACGGGTTGCTCTAACTGCGTTGCCGTTTGCCCCGCAAAAGAAAAGGCTCTCACTATGGTTCCCCTCGACGAAGCAATCGCAAAAGAGGAAGAAAACTGGGACTATGCGGCAAACCTCAAAGAAACCACTGCGGAACTCAAATCCGTCAACGTCAAGAACAGTCAGTTCAAGAAACCGCTCTTCGAGTTCTCGGGTGCTTGCGCAGGCTGCGGCGAAACGCCTTACGTCAAACTTATGACGCAACTTTTCGGCGACAGAATGCTCATCGCAAACGCAACGGGTTGCTCGTCCATCTATGGCGGCAGCGCACCGACTTGCCCCTACACCAAGAACGACAAGGGTCGCGGTCCTGCTTGGGCAAACTCTTTGTTTGAAGACAACGCAGAGTTCGGCTACGGTATGCACCTTGCATACGACACGCGTCGCAACGTGCTTGCAAACAACATCACCAGCCTCATCGGTCTCGACGCAATTTCCGAAGATATGAAAGCCGCTCTCAACGCATGGCTCGAAAACAAGGAAGACGCTCAAAAGAGCGAAGAAGCGGCTGACGCTATCCTCGCACTTCTTCCCGAAGAAAAGAAGACCGCAAACGGTTTGAGCTTCGAACTTCTCGAAAGCATCGAAGCAAGAAAAGATTGCCTCATCAAGAAATCCGTTTGGATCGTCGGCGGCGACGGATGGGCATACGACATCGGTTACAACGGCGTTGACCACGTTCTCGCAAGCGGCGAAGACGTCAACATCCTCGTTCTCGACACCGAAGTTTATTCCAACACCGGCGGACAAGCGTCCAAGTCCACCCCGACCGGCGCAATCGCAAAATTCGCGGCAACCGGCAAACGCACCAAGAAGAAAGACCTTGCGCTTTTGGCAATGGACTACGGCTACGTTTACGTCGCACAAGTTTCTATGGGCGCGGATATGAACCAAGTCGTCAAAGCGTTCGCAGAGGCGGAAGCATATCACGGACCGTCCATCATCATCGCATACGCACCGTGCATCAACCACGGCATCAAAGGCGGTATGGACAACTCGCAAATGGAAATGAAAAAAGCGGTTGACTGCGGTTACTGGCAACTGTTCCGTTACAACCCGACTCTCGTCGGCACGGACAAAGCGCCGCTTGCAATCGACAGCAAAGAGCCTACGGACGACTATCAAGCGTTCCTTATGAACGAAACGAGATACGCTTCGCTTGCGAAGATGAATCCGGACGCGGCAAAAGTTTTGTTTGCAAAGAACGAAGAAGACGCGGCAAAGAAACGTGCGTTCTATGTGAAGAAAGCAGAGTCTTACAAAGACTAATTCGCCGATTTAGCGAAATCACAAAACCCCTCGAAAATTCGAGGGGTTTTTGTTTGTTTGAATTAAGAATTAATAATGAATAATTAATAATCACGGACGGGGTTTCACCCCACACCCCAAATATCATTCGTTATTCGCAGATTCAATTAGCGATAGCAAAACTCGTCTATTGTCGTTAAGGACGATATAAAACATATATCCCATTTGCTTATCGACATATTTTACGTCTTTTACTTCTTCCATTTCGGTTGCAACAAGTTCCCCGATTTTCGTTAATAGTTCTTCCATTTTTACCTTTTCCTTTTTTTATTATGTTAAAAACACCGTCGAAAGACGACATTTTCACTTTTTTATTTGTGGTTTTGAATTGTTGAAACAGCAATCTTTTCCATTATTTTACTAGATATATTGTCTAGTGTCAAGACAAAATATCTAGTTGCAATACATAATACGTTTATGGACAGCAAATTTTGCAAAAACTTAAAAGCCGCTCGCACGCAAGCGGGAATGACGCAAAAGCAAGTCGCAATGCGACTTGGCGTCGTAGAAAGTTGCTATGCCAACTGGGAACAGGGTCGCACCGAACCGAGCGTGACGGCATTGCGGAAACTGTGCGAAGTCTTTTCCGTCACGGCGGACGAACTTCTGAACGGCGAACTGTAATATAAAAACGGCATTAGATGCCGTTTTTTCATAAATGTTTTTTGATTATTTCACTTCTACTATTTTGCCGAGTTGAGTGCTTCAAAATCCGATAAGAAAAGCACGTTTTCATCCGTCTGTTCGTGCGTACCCATTCTTGTGACGTAGTCAATGGTTTTGAGATAGCGGAATCCGCACTTTTGTTGCACGCGTTTGCTTTGGGTGTTCCAAACAAAGTGTCCGCACATCAAAAAATCGCAACCTAAATCCTCAAAGCAATATTTTATCACCGCCTTGACCGCTTCGGGCATAATGCCCCTGCCCCAATACGCTTTTGACAGCACAAAGCCTATCTCTCTGCCTTTGAAATTTGCATATTCGGGAAATTTGCTTTCATCGTATTTTTCTATCCCGACAGAACCTATCGCCTTGCCTTCGAACTCTACGCAGAAAGTCTTTTTCTCTTTTATAAACAAGTCCAAAATTTCTTTGGATTTTTCTATGTTTTCGTGCGGCAACCAACCTGCCATTTGTCCTACGCCGTCCACCGAGCAGTACTCGAAAAAATCTTCGAGGTCGCTCTCTTTCCACTCTCTCAAAACGAGTCTGTCCGTTTTGAGCACGATGTCTGAAATATCTACGTTTATATTCATACAATCACCTATTTAATTTCTCTCTGCGCAAAAATTCGCTATCTCGCTTTCGAGAATCGAATACGCCTTTGCAAGCAAATATCCGTCCGCGATTGCGTGGTTGAGGCGGATTGTGAGCGGCATCGTAAGTTTGCCGTTTTCCTCGCGATACTTGCCCCAGTTGACGACGGGTTGAAAATAGAGATGTCCGTCGGGAAGTTCCACGTTCATTGAATCGTAACTCACCCACGGTAAAAACGACGCGTCGAACCAGTTTGGGTTATTTTGCATATCGAGAGCGTATTCTCTCGTTTGTTTTGCGCGCTCTACGTCGTTTGTACAGTTGTCGTAAAACGTTTTATAGTCCTCGCAATAGTTCGTATACACGGGCGTGCAAGTTTCCGTGTCGTCGTGAAAGACGTATTGCGTGGGATTTATCGTGTCGTAACAGTACAATTCGTTCGTTTGCCACTCGTACACCGTTTTATAGTCGTCGCGCGAGTTGAGTGTTTTGCAAAGCAAATACAAAAAGTTGACGTAAAACTTCGTATTTGTCTTTTTAGACGTTTCGACGAGTTTCGTGACGTCCACTCTCGCCGTCATAGAAATCGAACATTTACAGTCCTGCGAAAAGTGCCTGTACACGTCCTTTCTGTAATAAGTTTCCAAATCGATTTTTCTTTTTTCCATATCGAATTACGCTTTTTTGCGCTTGTTTTTTCTCATAACGTCCTCAAAAGACTTGTGCGCCTTGCTTTCAAAGAAGTTTATGAGGACGTACGCCGCGACGAACACTACGATTGCGCCGATAAGCACGCCGTACATTGCGCCAGTCGAAACCTTGTCGCCAAAGAAATAAATGTTGCAGTCGACGCTGTCCTTGATAGCCTCAACCACTTCGCTCGGAAAACCTTGCGCGGACATTTCCTCGTACACGCCCCTGAGCGCGTGATTGCGCATAAGAGCCGTGCCGTAAGTCCCCGGAAGCAATGATATGAAGTTTTGAAGTCCTTTGCCGAACGAGGATATGGGCATATACGCGCCGCATATGAAGCCGTAGCCTGCCGAAACTATCGTGCCTACGCCCGAAGCCTGTCCTTGCGTTTTCAAAAACACGTTTACGACGCTCGAAAGCGCAGTTCCGAAAGACGTAATCAAAAACACGTCGAGAAGCAAGAGGAACACGTCGCCCACCGACATATACCAACCTTGAACGGCGACGTACACGAGGCACGCCGCAATCGCAACGTACGTCACGATGAGCGTCGTGAGAAGCGAACCTGCAAAATATGCCGCCGCTATCGTGGACTTTTTGGCAGGCGAGATAAGGAAGTCTTTTCTCGCGCCCGAGAGTTTGTCGTTGACCATCAACAGATTCGAGCAGAACGCCACCGTCACGCAACTCACCGCCAAAAGCGACGTTACGAGTTCCGCGCCGACCATACCGTTGATGAGTTTTTCGGGCACGCTGAGCCCGTCGGGAAGCGCGGAAGCAAAGGATTCTCTGTACACTTTTGCAAGGAACGTGACGTACAAAACGAGAAGAATGACGGGCGTTATCAACGACGTGAAGAACATTCCTTTGTCTTTGAAAAATATTTTTATATTTCGCTTCGTGAGCGCAAAAAAGGTTTTCATTGTGCGCCTCCTTCGAGTTTCTTGCCCGTGACGGCAAGGAATACGTCGTCCATTTTGCCCTTCGTGATTTCAAAATCCGAGAACAATTCGGGATTTGCAAGTATGAGGTCGCGAGCCTCTAACGTGTCCTTAACCGCTATTCTAACCGCGTCTCTTATGTTTTCGCACGGCAAGCCGAGTGCTTTTATCGCGCTCTCGTCCGCATTGTAGACCGTCACGAAGTCGCCCGTATACTCGTTTTTGAGTTCGAGCGGCGTGCCTTTTGCGGCGATTTTGCCGCTGTCGAGAATCACGACGTAATCGGCGTCGGCGGCTTCTTCCATATAGTGCGTGGTCAAAAACACCGTCATATTTTCGTTTTTTCTAAGCGATGTGACGACGTTCCAGAGCGTTTTTCTCGCTTCGGGGTCGAGTCCCGTCGTCGGCTCGTCGAGAATGAGTATTTTGGGCTTGTGCAAAAGCGCGCGAGCAACGTCCACCCTTCTCTTTTGTCCGCCCGACAATTTGCCGAACGTGCGATTCATAATGTCTTTGAAGTCCAAAAGTTCGGCAAGTTCGGCGATTCTGTCTTTCGCCGCTTTGCCCGTGATTCCGTAAAGGCTCGCACGCGAGGTAAGATTGTCCTTTACGCTGAGTTTTTCGTCGAGAACGGTGTTTTGAAACACTACGCCGAGTTCCTTTGCGATTGCGCGCATATCCTTGTCAACGTCCTTTCCGTCGATAAAAACCTTGCCCGAATCCTTTGCGAGCATACCGCACATTATGGAAATGGTGGTGGATTTGCCCGCGCCGTTTACGCCCAAAAACGCAAACAATTCGCCCTCTTTTACGCAAAGCGACAAGTCGTTTACCGCGTGTACGTCTTGGAAACTTTTGTCCAGATGTTCGATTTCAATGATGTTTTCCATATATTTTTCCTCAATATCCAAACATTTCTTTTCGTTTATCTTCAGGGATTCCCGTGATGAAGTTCACCGTTTTTCTCAGTTGCGGTTCGACCTCGTCCACCCAGTCGGCGTCCTCGTGCAAAATCACGCTTCCCACACCGTGAGCGAGAAACACCGCCGTCAGCCTTGCGTTCATAGGCGGATTTGCGCCGTCGGCAATCAAGACGTTTATAATCTGCTCGATGTACGGCTCGATAACCGTCAATGATTGCTCGCGAATCGCCCATCTGACCGTGCGGTGCATATTGCCCTCGTACTTCGCCCTGAAATCGCGCACTTTTTCTTGCATATACTTGAAGAATCTTTCAAGCGCCCTGTCGTTGTTTTGCTTTATGCCGTCCACGATTGCTTGAAAGCCCTTTTTGTACGGCTCGAAAAAGTGGTCTAATATGTCGCTGAAAAGGTCGTCTTTCGTCTTGTAATAATAGTAGAACAATCCGACTTCGCACCCCGTTTCGTCCGCTATGTTGCGAATGCTCGTGCCGTCGAACCCTTTTTCGAAAAACAACCTCGTGCCTACTTCGATAAGTTTGTTTTTCGTTCCGCCGTCGAATTTAGATTTTCTTGCCATTTTAACCTCGACAATTACTGAATTTTGCTCAATTATATCACCGTACATAAAGCGTGTCAACGATAACTGAATATTGTACAATTATTTTTGAACCACTACGATAAGGATATGAAAATTAAAGGTAAACGGGAACAAAACAAACGGGATAAGACAAATCGAAAACCGTTATAAAACGGAAACGCGCGCCCGCAGGCGCGCGTTTCCGTTTTATCTAACGTTTGCATTAGAGTTATTTGAGTGTGGGATATTGGCCTTCGGCAATTTCCCATTCACCGTTCTCGCCGAAGTCGAAAGCAAACTTGCCTTTGATATTCTCGTTTGACAAGAACCACTCTGCCGCTTCGGAATTGCCTTGCGTGTCTTCGTTGTGCTCGAACTCGGTTTCGCCGTTCAACGTAAACTTCTTGTCGCGCGCAAAGTATATCGATGTGGTGGAAAATTCCGTTTTCTTCTCGTGTTTGCCGAACGTGTAACCGATGTTGTTCACGCCGTCGGTGCTGTTTTCAACCACGATGTCCGTGACGGTAAAGCAGTTGGAAATCTTCTTGGTTTGATTGTTTCTGCCTGCGATTCCGCCGACGTAGAGTTCGATTTTCTTGCCCTCTTGCAAGGTTGCGGTCGAAACTTTGATAGAGCCTACGCTGTATGCGAGGTTGATTGCGCTCACGCCCGTTCTCGTGCTGGAACTCGAATCGGTCTTATCGCTGAAATTGCTTCCCACGATACCGCCCACGGCAACTATGCCGTTCTCTTTTTGCGCAACGACATTGATGTCGATATTGCAATAACCGTTGAGGATATAGCCCTCGTTTCTTCCTATCATACCGCCCACGCACACGATTTGAGAAATCGCGCCGCCGACTTTTGCGTTGATATTCGCGGTTGCGCTCGTGGTTATCACTCTGCCCGTATTGTCGGCGCAAACGCCGCCGAAATAGGTTTCGTCAAGGCTTTCGAGGTCGCTTGCCGTGATTGCGACTTGACTTGCCGAAATCGCGCCGCCGTTGACGCCCGCAATGCCGCCTATCTTGGCATACGATCTGCCGTTCGAGGTTTGTCCGTCGTCGTGGCAATGCACTTTTTCAAGCGTAACGGTGACCTTGTTTGCCGAGAGCGTCGCCGCGGAATTGCTGCTTCCGCACACGCCGCCGAACGTCAAGGCTTCACAGAAGAATTTTGCGCCGAACGTGACGGTGCAATCTCTCACCATACCCGTATCTTTGACTTGGTTGTCGCCTATGACTTCCGCCGCGATACCGCCGAAAATCACGGTTTTCATACCGTAATCGAGCCAACTTTGACCCGTATAATCTTCGCCGTACGCGTTTGTCGTTGCGGTGACGGTGCAATGCTCGACCTTGCCTTCGAGTACGCTTGCGACGTAGCCGATACGCACGAGGCTTGCATATTTATTTTCCGTCTTTTTTACGACCAAACCGACGTTGTTGAACGTCAAGTTCTTCACCGAACCCGAAACGTAACCGAACACGGAAGCGTCGGTGGTCGAGCCGAATTTGCCGCCGCTTATCACCGCTTGCGAGGTGAGGTTGCCGTCTTCCGAATACACGCCGCCGTCAATCGTACCCGTGAAAACGTGGTCGGAATCGAACAAAGGCTCGAACTCGTTAGAAGCGAAATCAATCGACTTGAACGTGATTTCCGCTTCGAGAATTTCCGCGATTTGCTTTTTCTCGCTGTCCGTCGGGTCTTCCTTTCTGAGCAAGTCGTAGACCTCTCTGTAACTTGCGACGGAATCTATGGTGACTTGCTTCGTCCACTTTGCGTAGAGGCGCAATGTTGCGGGCGTGAAATAATCGGTGAGCGCGCACGCTTGATAGAGCGTCGTGCCCGTCGTATCGTCGGTTTTGAAAACGAAATCTTTTTGAACGACTTTTTCTTCGTCGTTTTCGGTTACGGTTTGCTCATAGTACCACTTTTCAAACGTATATCCCGCTTTGCCGGCAGGAACTTTGTCCGCCGCGGCTTGCGTTATGCTCTCGGTCACGGGATAGTAAACGGGGTCGCCGTAAGTTGCCGCCGAAAGCGAATCGCAATAAACCACTTCCACTTTGGGAAGAGTGGATTTGAACATCGCGTACACGTCAATCGATCTCGTGATCGTCCACTTGTTTTCGAGTTTCACAGCCGCGTCCGAGGAAGTTGCGAATTTCGTGAGTCTGACGGGCTTGTTTTCGTTGTCGAAATAGAACCAGAACAAGAACTCGTCCCCTTCCTTTTCGGTTTTGGGGCAATCGAGGTTGTCGGTGTCGTTGTAGGTCACGATAAGTTTCGAGTCCGCGCCGAGAGTCGCTTGATTGTCGCTGTCGATGACGGAATAGGTATATTTGCCGTCCGCGCCCTTTTGCGCAACGAGTTTCTTGTCGACGTGCGGCGTAAGTTCGTAGGTGTTGTTCGTGTAAAGCGCCGTAATGGTCGTATTTTTGGTTATGGGCGTTTGACCGAAGATAAACTCGTTCGTACCGTCTGCCGACCAGTATTTGAACGTATAACCCGTCTTTATCGGCACTACGTCAGAGCCGTCCTTGTTTTTGGGACGAGCGACGGAAGAGCCCGAAAGAACGTCTTTTATCACGTTGTCGGTAAGTTTGAAGTCGTTGCTGTCAACGTTGAACGTGACGGTATACTTTGCTCGTTCGTACTGATTGTGACCGTTGTTGTCGTCGTCGGGCGGCGTGGTCGGATTGCATGCAATCAAAACCGCGCACAAGAGCGTGGCAACGAGTACGATGCAAATTGTCATTAGCGTTTTTTTCATAATCACCTTGCGTGCGCAGGTGCGCACAATCGTAGTATGAATAAATTTTATGAATCTATTATACACACGGGGCGCGCATTTTTCAACTTTAATTTGACTTGCGCGCGCTTTTAACCGTTCAATGCGTTATTGTTGGAATTTCGTGACGTACTCGTCTATGAGCGAACGAACGTCTGTTTTGTCCGAACCGAGAAAATCTTTGAGTTCGAAAAGCACCGACGAATCGTTTACGGACGTGTTTGCGGCGAGAGGCGAAAACATATCTTTCACGACGGTTGCAAAGTCGGCGGAAACGTCGTTTCCAAGCACGCAAATCGTAATTCTATCGCCCTCTTTTTGCTCGTATACGTCGTTTATCGCGCTTTCGAGTGAATACCCTCTCTTTTGAAGATTTTGCGCGATAACGGTTTGGTTTTGCTTTTCTTTGACGAATACGGAAACGGTTTCGTAATTTTCGACGACTATGCCGTACACAACGGTTTCGCCGCCCGATTCCACCTTTACGTTGACGTAGCACACCGCAACTTCGTCCTTTGCGCCGTCGGGAATCATTGCGATTGCAAACGTCGCAAGCACCGCCGTCACGAGCAGAAGCATAACGCACCAAAGCAACCTCACCGCCGTATGCTTGTCAAAGGCTTTGAGCGGCGTTTGTCCGTCGAGAAGTTTGTTTATCGGCGCTTTTTTGGCTCTCTGCAAAACGTCGGGGACGGTTTGAGAATTATGCTCGCTTTTGAGTTTTCCTTCAATGTCTTTAAGTCTCATATCCATCTTCCTTTTGCAGTTCTTTTTTGAGTTTTGCAAGAGCGTTGTTGTACGCCCATATCACCGAGCCGACGGGTCTGCCCGTCATTTCCGCAATCTCTCGGTGCTTGAATCCCGATATTGCGTGCAGAGTTACGATTTCTCTTTCCTCGTCGCCAAGAACCTTGTTCATAGCGTTGGTCACGGGCGAGAGTTCCTCGTCTATCGAGTACGTTCCGTACTTGGCGTCGTCCTCGAACGATTCCGTAGACCGCTCGCGCTTTGTGCGATTCAACTCGTTTATCGTGGCGTTTTTGGCGATTGTGTACAGCCACGCGTACGCGTTCGACCCCGCCCTGTAATTCGATATGGTGGTTCTCAAACGAATGTACGCCGTCTGCATCATATCTTCGGCGGTCTGATAGTTTCGGCATATCGACATAATGAACGCAAAAAGACCGCGTTTGGTATCGTTGTAGATTTGCTCAAACGCGCTTTCGTCGCCTCGTTGCAGGCGCAACATCAATTTGTCGAGTTCCTGTTTGGTCATATTTTTATTTTAGCATAAGCGCAAAAATATAACAACTTATAATTGTTTTTCGCAATTTTTGTTCGATTTGCCCGATTTTGCCGATTTCTGAAGAAAAATTTACGTTTCTTTAAGAAAAATTAATTGCTTCTTAACGTTTTGAGTATATTATCTATATTGTAAAGGTATTATCCGCGCCGTATGCGAGGTCGTATGCGCGGATTGTAAAAAACCGTTCGAGGTTACTATGCGCAAGAGAATCATGCAAACGATATGTTTGGCGTTATGCCTTTTGACAACCGTCTTGTCGGCGGTCGTTCTCATTGCGTGCAATTCGGTCTACACCAACGTCCCAAGCACCCCCGAACCGCAAAAAGCAACGTCTTTCGTTTGCGTGGACGTCAATCCGTCCGTTGAACTCGTGCTTGACCAAAACAACGTGGTTATGAGCGCGTGCGGCGCAAACACGGACGGCAAAGCCCTGCTTTTCGAGGAAGACGGCATAGTCGGCGCGGACCTTGACGTCGCAATAGGCAACATTGCCGCCCTGTCCGTCAAATACGGATATATTTCGGACGGCGCAAACGTGTCCGTCGAGGTGACTTCCACTGCGGAAAACAACGATATTTTCGACAAGATAAGCGCAAAATTCACTTCCGCAATACGAAACGCAAATCCGTCGCTCACGGTTTCGATTTCGGATTCTTGCGACTTCGTGCTTCAATCCGAAATCGACGCGCTCAAATCTCAAAATTCCGACAATCAAACGATACAAAATCTCGACGTCGTAACCTATCGCCTCGTGAAAAGAGCGCAACAAAACGGCGTATCCGTCGAGGATTCCCTCTCTTTGCCCCTCGACAAACTCATTGCCGAAGTAAACGATTTTCAATCGGATTTGAACCAAAAATTCGACGACGAATACCAACTTGCCATAAACCGCGCGCAGTACGTCTTTAACAGCGCAAAACAAACGATTGAAAACGGCGTATACGCTCGCTATTTCGCGCAAAAACTGTTGGATACGGCAACGTCCAATCCGCGTGGCGCAATTGAGGTTGCGGGGCAATCGCTCAACGCCGCAAAATACGCCGCTTCGAGCGCAAGCAAACTCTCGCTTGAATTTTATCTCGCTTGCTCGGATTATTTCAATCAAAACCCCGTATACGAACTTACGCAAGAGCAACTTGACGACATTTCTTGCTTGCTCGGCACTCGCGCGGACGACTTCAAGTCCAAATATTCCGCTCAAAACGGCACGATTAGATTCACCAAAACCGAGTTGGATTGCTTCGTGAACACGGTGTACCGCTCGGACGAAAGCGCACGCGCGGACATTCAATCCGCATACGGCAACGCCGTCGAATACCTCTTGCAATTCGCACAAGAGGACGAAACGGACTTGTCCGTCGCAAAGGAAACAATGCAAAGCGTGGCAACTTACGTCAAATCCGCCCTTTCTCTCGCGGATAACGTTATGTCGTCGTTGCCGTTTGTCAAATTCGACGTAGATTCCATTCTTACCGACTGCATACCGAGCGACGTCGATTATGCGGACAGACAATCCGTCGAAAGCGCAATCGAACGCCTCGAAACGCAAGCCTCGCAAGCCAAAGAGCAAATGAAAGTCACCAAAGAAGACGAAGCGGCAATACGAACGATGCTTGCTCAATCGGAAACCGTAAAAGCCATCGACTCGGCTCGCGCCACCTTGAACGAAGCCCTTGACAAAGCCAAATCCGACGCCCGCGCCCTTCTTCTTTCAATGAAATCCGCCCGCCTCGCATAAACGCGGAACGTAAAATAAACGCAACAAAAAACCGCCGTTTTGGCGGTTTTTATTGTTTATTTAACTATATTAATCTATAACTATTCGTTTTTCGCTATGCGTGGTTAAATATGTTTGCAATATGGCAAAATCCAATCTCTCGCCGTTGATTTTAAATCTATGATAACGACCAAATTCTTTTTCGTATTGAGGATAAAAACGCATTTCGCATTTTCCATATGCAGGACTGTTTTTCTTATCGTAAGTCGAGAATATCACGCCCAATTTGCGACCCGACAAATCATAAAAATCAAATCCCCTTTCAAGACCGCTTAACGACATCGTATTTTTAATAACAAATTCTTTTGTTTGCTTATGGTTAAAGTTATTCGAAATTTTAGGTACGCTGTTAGATTCGATGATAGTTGTTCTTTTGTTCTGCATAACGTCAAAACAAAAATCGTTAATTGCATCGTTTACGACATCTTGATTGAAGTCTTTGCTCAATTTTTCCACGACACATTCTTTGACAAATTCAGACGTTAACAAATTGCGTATTTTCGCAATCTCGCACTCTTTTTCTTTTTCAGAGAAAATAAACTTCTTGACAGTATCTTTGTCGATTGCGTTTTTGTTAAACAATTCAACAAATTTAATGCCTCTTTCATTGTCTTTTTCAAACGGTATTTCTATTTTGATTGATGCAGAAGACTCATAATCGAACCAAAACAAATAAAGTTTGTTGCACACTATTACGCCTATGGAAGTATGGGTCAATGTCAAATAACTCTTTAATTGATTCTCAAAGTTCTCATTCAACGGCAGATTATATTGTTTTAACTCAACATCAACAATTTCTACCCCGTTTTTTCCTAAAAGAATATCCGGTATCGTTCTATCATATGAACCGATATGTATTTGTTTTTGCACAACTATTTCGCCCAGCAATTTTTTATAATCAAAAAGTTCGGAAAATATATCTTCCCATTCTTTTTGTACTACGTTTTCCGGTTTTGAAAAGTTAGTCCTGTGTCTTTCAACTATAAAGTTCCATTTCTCTTGCGTATTCATTATAATACCCCCGATAAATAAGACATATAAATTATAAGTCACAAAAAGTCATAAGTCAACAACGATACCTACGGATAGTTTCAATTTGAAGAGAGAGAGGCGTTTGCCTCTCTCTTTTTGGGTTTTTCTAGATTCTATTCACTTCAACGCTCTGAAATACACGATTTTCGTGTCTTGTGCAAACGGTTCGGCAAGGTCGGGATTTTGCGCCAAAATGTCTTCGGGCATTGCGGACAGAGCCGAGCATACGTCAAGCATTGTGTCGGACGGCGAGGCGACGTACACGGACAATGCGGACGTGTTTTGCGCACGTTCCGTGCCGACTTCCACCGCCGAGATATACGACGCTTCGAGCGGCGAGAATCCGCAGACCGCGATTGCAACGTCAAACGTGATGTCGAACTCGCGTTCTCTGCGCACGACCGCGTCTATGCGTTGAATCTTGCAATCTACGCGCACCTCTTTCGAGAACGGGATTTCGCTTGCCGCCGAGATTGCAAACGGAAGTTCCGCACGCACGGAATTGTAGCCGTTTTCGTCGCGATAGATTATATCCGTATTTGCAACTCCCTCGACGATGAGGCTGTTTTCGTCGTTGACATATGCGCGAGTCGTATAGCACCTTGCATACGGCAGAGCGCACACCTCGATTGCCGCGGGTTTGTTGTCCGAAAGCGTTGCGCTTCCGCCCACGCCCTTGACGAAATAACCGCAGCCGTCAAAGCAAGAGTATTTTGCGGTTTTGCGTTCGATTTCCGTTTGGTTGGACAGCATAAACAAGTCGGACACGATTTCGGTTTTCGAACATCTATACGCTTGAACCTTGATTTGAATCTCGCCTTCCACGCGAATGGTATTGTCGTCCGTCACGCCTTGAAGCACGATTTTGGACGATTTCAAAGCGGTGTAAAGTTTGATTGCGTCGTCCTCTTTCACGCCGTCGAGATTAAACTCTTCTTCGAGCGGAATTTCAAAAGTGTGTTGCTTGATTTCGCCGCCCTCGACGTAGGTCACGACCGAATATACCGCAAGTTTCGCGGTTGCGCCGCCTTCCGTTGCGAGCGACTGGCGAGTTACGACCGTCGAAGAAAGTCCGAGCACGGATTCGATTTCGCCGCCCACGTTCTTTTCGTCGTCAAAGGGCACGACCACCGATTTTTGCGCGATAAAGGACGGGACGTAAATCTCTTGCTTTTGGACGTAGCAATCGTCCGCATTGACAAGCACCTCGATTTCGTCGCGTTTGATCGCCGATACGTTGACTTCCAGCACCGCCGTCAGCGTGAGCGTATCCCCCGCTTCCACGTCGGATTCGGATATAACGATGTCGCACCACGCGCTGTCGCCCTCGACGAACTCGCCGTCCACTCTCGCCGTAAAATCGGCGTTGTAATCCACGCCCTTCGGCGTTCCGTCTTTATCCAAGTACGCAAGGCGGAAATTCACTCTGCCGCCCACTTGCGCATATCCGTCCTGCGCGTCGACGCTCGTCGCTCGCGCGTCCACCGCCAAAGACAATACCTTTGCAATGTTGCTCATATCCACGTCCGTCGGCGAAAACTCGACAACTCGCTCGGATGTCGGCGCAACGTAAAATTTGCTGGCACTTATTTTTTCAAAATCGAACATAGCATTCCTCCGTTTCACCAAAAACATATTCAAACTTCTTTGCGTTTATGCGAATAAAATTTGAATTTTCGGCAACAATCGGTGTATGAGAGAAATAGGACAATCCATCGTAGAGGCAAAAGCCCGCGTGCAAAAAATAGTCGGCATACCCGTACTTGTCAAAATCAACGGCGGCAGAGGCAAATCCTCGCTCTATCACGGCAAGGTGACCGCGCTGTTTCCCTCGATATTCACCGTCGAACTCGAAGGCGGCGAAAAACGCACCTTTTCATACAGCGACGTTCACACGAAAAACGTGCTGTTTTTGAAAAACAAGGATACGGATTGACGGTTAATCTGTGACGAATAGTCAATAACCAAGATTTTCGAAATATCCCGCATCGTTACGCTATCTTGTCTTGCAACCGCTATTCGATTCGGGTGAGGGTGAAACCCTCCCGAAATTATTAATTATTCATTATTAATTATTAATTAATCAAATATGTTCCTCATAATACTCCCCTTATCACGACAAACGACCGCCCAATCGGACGGCCGTTTGTCGTTTTATATATGAGTTTTATTGCGTTTGTTGTTATAGTAATTTTTTCATTGCTCATTCTCCTTTTGTGTTTATTTATTTTTTATTGTTCCATAAAAACAATTTGGAAACGGCGTACATCCCCAAGCCAACCATTAGCTTTGTCGATAGCATCCCATTGTGCTTCCGTTCCGCAGAATTTTAGTTCTACAAAACGGCAACCATGGAACACATACTCATCAATTCTTGTTACGCTATCGGGAATCGTGATACTTGTCAAAGCGGTGCAATTAGAGAAAGCAAATCTGCCGATGCTCGTCACGCCGTTGCCTATAGTCACGCTCGTCAAGCCAATTCCATAAAAGGCACAACTGCCAATGCTCGTCACATTGTCGGGAATTATAAAATCACCTTCAACTTTGTTACCACCAATATATAGTATTCTTGGACTCAACATTAAATAGGCAAGTCCGCTTATACCGCACCAACCTGCAACATCTCCGGTATAGTAAATACTCATCAAGCCACTGCAACCCTCAAAGGCACGCTCGCCGATGCTCGTCACACTGTCCGGAATCGTTATACTCGTCAATCCGGTGCAATTATAGAAAGCATTCTCGCCTATGCTCGTCACGCCAGTGCCAATAGTCACGCTTGCTAAGCCGCTACATCGATAGAAAATAGATTCACCGATACTTGTCACGCTGTCGGGAATTGTAATACTTGTCAATCCGCTACAACCAGAAAAGGCAGATTCACCGATACTTGTCACGCTGTCGGGAATTGTAATACTTGTCAATCCGCTACAACCAGAAAAGGCAGATTCACCGATACTCGTCACGCTATTTGGGATTATTATACTCGTCAAATTACTGCAATTAGAGAAGGCATATCTGTCGATACTTGTCACACTATTTGGAATTATTATGCTTGTCAATCCACGACAGTCATAAAAGACAAATGTGTCGATACTTGTCACGCTATCAGGGATTGTTATGCTCGTCATGCCACTACAACCACGAAAAGCACCCCAACCAATACTTTTCACGCTGTTTGGAATCGTTATACTTGTTAAACTACTGCAACCAGAAAATACGCTGCCGCCGATACTTGTTACGCTGTCAGGGATTGTTATACTCGTCAACCCAGTGCAACCATCGAAAGCATGCCAACCAATACTCGTCACGCTGTTTGGAATTGTAATGTCAATCAAACCGAGGCAATCAGAGAAGGCAGAGTCACTAATACTCACCGTTCCATCTTCTATTGTAATGGAAGTGCTACTTGGCATTGTCCCTTTATACTTGTAAGCCACTTTTCCTGCATATACAAGTCCATTCGGCTGATTGTTGTACCATGCAGTATTATCGAAAGCCCACTCGCCTATGCTCGTCACACTGTCGGGAATCGTTATATTTGTCAATCCGGTGCAATTATAGAAAGCATTCTCGCCTATGCTCGTCACGCCGTCCGGAATTGTAATGCTTATCAAGCCTTTGCAATCCGGAAAGGCATTTGCGCCAATGCTCGTTACGCTTCCGTCAGTGGGAATAATACTTGTGCTACAACCCAAAATCAACGTTTTGGCTGCGGTTTCGATAAGACAATTTTCATAACTATGGTATTTATTATTACCCTCATTTACAATTATCCTATTCAATCCCCTGCAACCATAAAAGGCTGAATCGCCGATGATAGTTACGCTATCTGGAATTGTTATGCTTGTCAATCCAGTGCAATAGCACAATGCCTCACTGCGAATGCGCGTCACCGGTTTTGTGTCAAAGTTTATCCTTGGAATTACAAGGTTAGTGCCGTTAAACGTGCCAATGCCGGAAACAGAATAGCTTTCACCGTCTTCATTCAAGGTGAATTCAAGACCGGTTTCAAAATAGCCACAAACTGTACATACACCGTTTTCATCAAAACTGTGGGTAGGGATTTCTTTATACGTAGAGTAGGAACATCCTTCACGTTTACATGCGTCGTACGCTTCCCATCCTACTTCTGTACAAGTTGCAGATTTTGCTTCGTGATGTTCTACATCATGACCAAGTGCAACAATTTCAGTATATGTCGTATATGTGCAACCTTCGCGTTTGCAAGTGTCGTACGCTTCCCAGCCTACTTCCGTACAAGTTGCCGCCTTTGCTTCGTGATGTTCTACATCATGACCAAGTGCAACAATTTCAGTATATGTCGTATATGTGCAACCTTCGCGTTTGCAAGTGTCGTACGCTTCCCAGCCTACTTCCGTACAAGTTGCTGCTTTTGCTTCGTGATGTTCTACATCATGACCAAGTGCAACGATTTCAGTATATGTCGTATATGTGCAACCTTCGCGTTTGCAAGTGTCGTACGCTTCCCAGCCTACTTCCGTACAAGTTGCTGCTTTTGCTTCGTGATGTTCTACATCATGACCAAGTGCAACGATTTCAGTATATGTCGTATATGTGCAACCTTCGCGTTTGCAAGTGTCGTACGCTTCCCAGCCTACTTCCGTACAAGTTGCTGCTTTTGCTTCGTGATGTTCTACATCATGACCAAGTGCGACAATTTCAGTATATGTCGTATATGTGCAATCTTCACGTTTGCAAGTGTCGTACGCTACCCATCCCGCTTCGGTACAAGTCGCAGATTTTGCATTGTGGTGTTCTAATACATGTCCTATCGCCGGAATAACCTTTTGCTCAACAAGAACTTTACCGCATTTGTCGCAGTGAGTACCGTCTGTAAGTCCATTTCCCGTACATGTCGGACTATATCCTTTATCGGATATCGGTTCGTGAACACAATCCTCGGACGGTTGTGCAATTTTCCATTTTGCATACAACGTTATATTCTTCGATATAGCATAAGAATCTCCATATTTCTCAACGCAATCAGAATCCAAATACCATCCGTCAAAGATATAACCCTCTTTGGTCGGTGTTTGCGGCAAAGCGAGGGCTTCGCCTTCCCCGATGGTAATCGGGTCAATCGGACTGCCGCCTTGTGTGTCGAACGTGACGGTAAAAGTAATTTTTTCATCATCGTTTGGATCTTGCGAGCCTTTGAACATATCGCAGCCGGCAAGCATTGCAACGCATATGATGACCATAATTGCAACAAGAATAAGCAAATGCTTTTTCATATTCTCCTCCAACATTGAAATACTATAAATAATTCACTGGCAGATTGCCAGTATTAACAGTATTATACTGGCAGAATGTCATAATGTCAATATGAAATTGGATATTAACGAACAAACTGTAATATTTTTGCGCACGCGTATAACGGAATTGCGCAAGGAAAAGGGATTGTCGCAGGTCGGGTTGGCAAAAGAACTCGGCGTGGACTGTTCCACCATCGCCAAATACGAAACAGGCGACCGCTTGCCCGACGTCGTTATGCTTTGCAAACTCGCTTCTTTCTTCGGCGTGTCCACAGACTATTTGCTCGGAAGAGCCCCCTTTTGAAAAATTGCGGGTTTTCGTTTGGATAATTTTCCCCTTTCGCTGATTTTTCGGATTTCCGCAGATTTCCATTGTTTTTCCCGAACCACTATATGTTGTGGTGCGGACGTTGCGTACACGATTTTCGGCAAAAATATTTGAGCGTGTTAGAATGCGGATTGCAATTTTACATATGCGGTTACATATCCAAAAACCGCCGTTTTCGATACACGAAAAGTGGAATTTGCAATTTTCGGCATTTTGCGACAAAAACACAATATGTAGTGTTTCGCAAAAAAGTTTCACGCTTTATTTTGTGATTTGTCCTTGACATATTACGCGTGCTTGCTATAATAAAGAGGCACATTTTCCAAGGGGGTTCAATAGATATGTTGAACATCAAAAAGAGAGACGGAAGTATAGTTCCATTTAATCTAAACAAAATTAAGGTCGCAATCGAAAAGGCGTTCACCGCGGTGAACAAGAGTTTCAGCGACGACATCATCGATATGCTTGCGCTCAGAGTCACCGCAACCTTCAACGATAAGGTCAAGGGCGACGTGGTCAGCGTCGAGGACATTCAGGACTCTGTCGAAGTCGTCCTCATTCAATCGGGTTACGTCGAAGTTGCAAAAGCGTACATCCTTTACAGAAAACAACACGAAAAACTTCGCGAGATGAATTCCACTATGCTCGACTACAAGAACACGGTGAACAATTATCTCAAAATCAACGACTGGCGCGTCAAGGAAAACTCGACGGTGACCTATTCCGTCGGCGGACTTATCCTTTCCAACTCGGGCGCGGTTACGGCAAACTACTGGCTCAGCGAAATCTACGACGAAGAAATCGCAAAGGCACACCGCGAAGCGCAAATCCACATTCACGATTTGTCTATGCTCACGGGCTACTGCGCAGGCTGGTCGCTCAAACAACTCATCAAAGAAGGTCTCGGCGGAATCCCCGGCAAAATCACGTCGTCGCCCGCAGGACACCTTTCCACCCTCTGCAACCAGATGGTCAACTTCCTCGGCATTATGCAAAACGAATGGGCAGGCGCGCAAGCGTTCAGTTCTTTCGACACATATCTTGCGCCGTTCGTCAAGGTTGACAACCTCTCGTACAAAGAGGTCAAACAATGCATACAATCCTTCATTTACGGCGTAAACACCCCTTCTCGTTGGGGTACGCAAGCACCGTTCACCAACATTACGCTCGACTGGGTCGTCCCCAACGACTTGGCGGAACTTCCCGCAATCGTCGGCGGCAAAGAGATGGACTTCAAGTATAAGGATTGCGTCAAGGAAATGGCTATGGTCAACAAGGCGTTTATCGAGATTATGATCGAGGGTGACGCCAACGGCAGAGGCTTCCAATATCCTATCCCGACCTATTCTATCACGAGAGATTTCGACTGGTCGAACACCGAAAACAACCGCTTGCTGTTCACGATGACGGCAAAATACGGCACGCCGTACTTCTCTAACTACATCAACAGCGATATGGAACCGAGTGACGTGCGCAGTATGTGCTGCCGCTTGCGCCTCGACCTTCGCGAACTTCGCAAGAAATCGGGCGGCTTCTTCGGAAGCGGCGAATCCACGGGTTCTATCGGCGTCGTGACCATCAATATGCCGCGTATCGCGTACGTCAGCAAGACGGAAGACGAATTCTTCAAAGAACTCGAACGCCTTATGAACGTATCCGCTCGCTCGCTCAAAATCAAGAGAAACGTCATCACCAAACTTCTCGACGAAGGACTTTATCCCTACACCAAGAGATACCTCGGCACGTTCGGCAACCACTTCTCGACGATCGGTTTGGTCGGTATGAACGAGGCTTGCCTCAACGCAAACTGGGTAGGCAAGGATATGACTCACAAAGAAGCGCAGGAATTCACCAAGAAAGTGCTCAACTTTATGCGTGAAAAACTCAGCGACTATCAAGAGCAATACGGCGATTTGTACAACCTCGAAGCAACGCCCGCAGAGTCCACTTCCTACCGCCTTGCAAAGCACGACAGAGAAAGATATCCCGACATCATTTGCGCAAGCAATATGGACAACGTGCCCTACTACACCAACAGTTCGCACCTTCCCGTCGGCTACACGAGCGACATCTTCTCTGCACTCGACATTCAAGACGAATTGCAAACTCTCTACACGTCGGGTACGGTATTCCACGCATTCCTCGGTCAACGCCTTGACAGTTGGCAAGCGGCGGCGAATCTCGTAAGAAAGATTGCCGAAAACTACAAACTTCCCTACTACACGCTCTCGCCCACATATTCCATCTGCCAAGAGCACGGCTATCTCGAAGGCGAGCAATACACCTGCCCCATCTGCGGCAAGAAGACGGAAGTTTACAGCCGTATCACCGGTTACTATCGCCCCGTTCAAAACTGGAACGACGGCAAACGCGCAGAGTTCAAAGAGCGTAAAGTTTACGACATCGCGACCTCTCAATATCACGGCAAACACGTTGAAGAATTTGTGTGCGACGACCAAGCAACCGGCGAAGTCAAACCGATTCAAAAATCCGAAGCGACCGAGCAATGCGCATGCGCGCAAAAAGGCGGCGACGAAGGTCTTTTGATCTTCACCACGAAGACCTGCCCCAACTGCAAGATGGCAAAAGCAATGCTCGACAAAGCAGGTATCGCGTACACGGTTATCGACGCAGAAGACAACAAAGATCAAACGCTCGCGTTCGGCGTCAAGAAAGCACCGACGCTTCTCGTTCCCAACGGAAACGGCTACGATGTTTACGACAACGCAAGCAAGATCAAAGGCTATATCGAATCGAGAAAATAAGGAATAAACGATAGCGGTATGGCAACAGCCATACCGCTTTTCTTTTTGAAAAAGCAAGAGGTAATTATGGACAAATTTGACATAATCGTCGTAGGCGCAGGCCCTGCGGGTATGACCGCTGCGCTCAACTGCCTCAGAGCAGGCAAAAGCGTTTTGGTGCTTGAAAGCGACAGTTTCGGCGGACAAATCGCATACTCGCCGAGAGTGGAAAACTTCCCTTCTTATCAAAAGATTTCGGGTTCGGAACTTATGGACAAACTCTATGAGCAAATAACCGAATGGGGTGCGCAAATCGAACTTGAAAAAGCACAATCGATAGTTAAAACGCCGTTTGGGTTTGAATTAACCACCGATTACAACAAATACGAGTGCAAGTCAATCATTCTCGCAACGGGCGTTAAACCCCGCAAAATCGGCGTTGAAAGAGAGGACGAACTCGTCGGTAGCGGCGTAAGTTACTGCGCTCTTTGCGATGGCGCGTTCTATTCGGGCGAAGACGTTTGCGTGATAGGCGACGCCAACACCGCACTTCAATACGCGCTCGTTTTGAGCGGATATTGCAAGAGCGTGCATATCTGCACTTTGTTTGACAAATTCTTCGGCGACAAGGCTCTTTTGGACCTCGTGCTCGCTCGCCCCAACGTCAAATACACGCACAATCTTTCCTTGAAAGAGTTTATCGGACAAGACGAACTCAGCGCGCTTCGCTTTGAAAACACGGTTACTCACGAAGACGTAACAGTCGAAGCAAAATGCGCTTTTATCTGCATAGGTCAAGTGCCGAACAACACCGCTTTTGCAAACCTCGTCGAAATCGACAAAGCGGGCTACATCGTTGCGGACGAAAACTGCACGACGTCTTGCGAAGGCATATTCGTTGCCGGCGATTGCAGAACAAAGAAAATCCGCCAACTCGTTACGGCGGCTTCGGACGGTTCGATTGCGGCGTTCAACGCCTGCGCGTACGTTGACAAAGTGAACGGATAAAACCTAAAAGAACGACGCGGACGCTTCCGCGTTTTTCTTTTGAAACGCCATTTCGATTTGGCAAAACGAACGTTATGACAATTCTTATAGACGTTGACAACACCCTACTCGATTTCGATAAGTGCGCAAACGAAAGCATAAAAAACGCTTGCGCTCGTTTCGGCATAGACAAAGCAAACGAAATTTGCGGGATATTCCACCCTTTCAACCTTTCGCTTTGGCAACAACTCGAACGCGGCGAATTGACGATGGAAAAGCTGCTCGAAACGAGGTTCAATTCCCTTTTTGAAATAGTTGGCGTAAAAGCGGACGGAATAGCGTTTGAAACCGCTTTTCACGAAGGACTTGCCGAAAGCGCGGTTGCGGTTGACGGCGCAAAGGAATTGCTGGAATACCTTGCTTCGAAATACGACTTATACGTCGCAAGCAACGCGCCGCTCGGACAGCAAACCAAACGATTGAAAAAGGCGGGATTCGACAAATATATAAAGGGGTATTTCGTGTCCGCAGAGATAGGATATCTCAAACCCAACAAAGAGTTTTTCGACGCGTGCTTTGCAAAACTCGACGAAAAGCCGCAAGACGTCTATATGATAGGCGACTCGCTGACCGCCGACATAAACGGCGCGCGCAACTACGGCATAAACACGATTTGGTTTGACAAATACCGCACGGGAAAGCAAGCCGACTGCGACTACACCGTCACCGACCTTTTGCAAATAAGAAATATCTTGTAAGGCAACAACGTTTGATTTGTACGACTTAAAACAAAAGTTTCAATCGCATAAACGAAGAAACATTATCGCGCATAACGCAATACAAAAGCGAATATAAATATAAAAAAGGCCGCATTTAGCGGTCTTTTTTTACAGTTTGCTGTCAATCAAGGAGAGCAAAATCTTTCGTCCGTCGGTGAGATTTATATAAAACATATACCCCATCTCTTTGTCGAGATATTCCACATCTTTAACCTCGTCGATTTCCATCGATATCAACTCTCCGATTTTCGTCAACAGTTCTTCCATAGGGCGTTCTCCTTTGTTTTGATAGGTTTATTATATGACCCCATTTGTACAAATTCAAGTCTTTGAGGACAAATGGGGGCATACTATTTTTGTAGAAAAATGTAGGAGTTTGTCGCAAAATGTCGGAAAATAACGAAAAATTGACTGAGTGTTTCGCGGAGCGACTTTGCGACCTTATGCAAGAAAGCAAAACCGATGTAGGTTGCCTTTCTCGCGATTTGAATCTCAACCCTTCTGCCGTGTACAAGTGGCTACGGAAAGTATCTTTACCGAATTTTGAAAACGCAATCGTGCTTTCGGACGGCTTCGGCTGTTCGCTCGACTATCTTTTCGGACTCAAAGAACTGGACGTACAGTACACGCCGCACTCGCCCCTTTCGTCTTTTAGGGAACATTTTGAAAAAATCCTTTGCGAAAAGAAAATCACCGAGTACCGCCTCGTCAGGCAAACGGGCATATCTCGCAGCAAAATCGCGTCTTGGCGAAAAGGCGAAAGTTTGCCGAGCATTCCGAGCCTTATTTCCGTTGCCACCGCCCTCGATTTGACCCTCGACGCACTTGTGGGCAGAGATTGACGTTTTATCGTTTTCCGATTATTTTACTTTCAATGTATATCTTGTACAGAATATGTACATTTTTACTTATCATAGTACACAATTTGTACAATGTCAAGTATGGATCATCAAATCGGCGAAAATTTAAAACTATTGCGCAAAAGCGCAAATTTAACGCAACAGCAAGTTGCGTCCGCATTGCACATATCTCGGGTAAATTACACGAGATACGAAACGAACGCAGTCAATCCCGATTTTGACACGTTGATAGCCCTCGCCGACTTTTTCGACGTATCGTTGGATTCGCTATTTAATAGGGATTAGTTTTTTAATTTACACATTCCGTTAATAAGTGCGCCCTAAAATCTTTATTCCCTCAATAGAAGTACTCGTCGTTCACGTTTAATTTTAACTTCCCCCTTCCTCACGTGTTTCCCATACCGCCGTTCCCCCTCTGCATACTTTGAGGGAACCCACGGCGTCCGCTTCGCGTGGGGCAACACTCGGTACTCGCATAGAAAAGTATCGTCCCCTTGTTATATCACTCGTTCACGGGCGAAAAAATCCACACTCGCCCGTTCACTTGTACAATCCGTCAAGTTCGGCGTTCGCTTCCTCGCCGCCGTTGCGGCTCGCGTTCCGTCTTCTAATAAGCACATTCCGTTTATAAGCAGGGGATTCCATCATTGCCCACAAATCATTAATAAAATAATGCGCCATTGAGATGAGTAACGCGAAAGGCACGACTTGAATCAAAACCCAGTGTACATAGACGTACACGATTTTGAAGCAAGCCGTGCCTGACAAAGTTAATCGCTCAATGGCACATTATTTTACAATGATGGAATCTCTCTCTGCACCGACAGAGATATACTTAATCTTGCAATCAACCGCTTTTTCGATAAACTCGATATACTTGCGCGCGTTGAGGGGAAGGTCCTCGTAGCGACGGCAAGAGGTGGTGGGGCAATTCCAACCGTCGAGATAGATGACGTTGGGGGTTGCGATATTGAGGGCTTCGCCGGACGGGAACTCGTCGACGGTCTTGCCGTTTACGTCGTAACTGACGCAGACGGGGATTTTTTCCATTGTGTCGAGAATGTCGAGTTTGGTGAGTGCGATTTCGGTTGCGGCTTGAACCATACAGCCGTACTTGGAAGCGACGACGTCGAATCCGCCGACTCTGCGAGGACGACCTGTTGCCGCGCCGTATTCACCGCCCGCTTTGCGCAATTCTTCCGCTTCTTCGCCGAACATTTCCGCAGTGAACGGACCTTCGCCGACGCAAGTGGAATACGCTTTCATAACGCCGATTGCCTTTTCGACTTTGTGGTTGGGGATACCTGCGCCGACAGGACCGTACGCGGTTATCGTGGACGAACTCGTCGTGTAGGGATAAATGCCGAAATCGATGTCGCGCAATGCGCCGAGTTGCGCTTCGAGCATAACGTTTTTGCCGTTTTTGAGAGCCTTGTCGAGATAGTAGCCCGTGTCGCAGATGTAATCTTTGAGCGGCGTGCCGTATTTGTCGAACCAGTCGAGCAATTCTTCGACGGTGTAGCCCTTTGCGTGATACGAACCCTCAATCGTGAGGTTTTTCCACTCGACGATGGTTTCGAGACGAGAGCGCAAATATTCGGGGTGAAGAATGTCGCCCATACGAATTGCTTTTTTCATATACTTATCTGCGTAAATCGGCGATATGCCTCTGCGAGTAGAACCGAACTTCTTGTCGCCGAGTCTGTCTTCTTCGAGGCAGTCTTGTTGCACGTTGTAGGGACAGCAAACCACCGCTTTGTCGCTGATTTTGAGATTGTCGGGGGTGATGACGATTCCGCCCTCTCTGAGTTTTGCGATTTCCTTGCAGAGATGTTCGATGTCAACCACCATACCGTTGCCCATAACGTTCACTTTGTCCTCGCGAAGTATAGCCGACGGCAAAAGGTTAAGCACGAATTTGCCTTTGTCGTTGATGACGGTGTGACCTGCGTTGTTTCCGCCTTGATAGCGAACGACAACGTCTTGCTCTTGCGAAAGCAAATCGACCATTCTGCCCTTGCCTTCGTCGCCCCAGTTGATACCAACAATAGATGTAAGCATATGTATACCTCAAAAAAATATTTCTGTTTTATATGCCGTCAGACGTTGATTGCAATCGAACTGCCTATACGGTTTTTGTTCTTTTCAAGAAGCGGATCGATCGCTTCCGAAACGTATTCCTCGACCTGTTTTTCCGCCCTGCCCGTAAAGGCTTTGACGTCGAGGACGGAATCGAGTTCCTCTTTTGTAAGGTTGAAAGTTTTGTCTGCGAGTATACGTTCCAAAAGGTCGTTTTCTTTGCCGTCGCACTTGACCGCTTGCGCCGCCGCGACAGAGTGTTGTCTTATCGCCTCGTGCAAAAACTGTCTGTCGCCGCCCTTCTTGGACACGCAATACATAAGGATATTTTCGGTTGCCATAAACGGCAATTCGTCGTTCAAATGTTTTGCGATAATGCGCGGATAGAGGGTTAAACCGCTTATTATGTTGTTGTAAAGTGCCAGTATTGCGTCAACAGCCAAAAACGCTTCGGGGATTGCGATACGCCTGTTCGCGCTGTCGTCGAGCGTTCTTTCAAACCACTGCGCCGAAGCGGTGATTGCGGGATTCATACTGTCGCAGATGACGTATCTTGCAAGCGAAGCCATACGCTCGCTTCTCATCGGGTTGCGCTTGTACGCCATTGCCGACGAGCCGATTTGCTTTGATTCGAAAGGTTCTTCAACCTCTTTGAGATGTGACAAAAGACGAATATCGTTTGAAAATTTCGTCGCGCTTTGCGCAATCGAACAAAGCACGGAAAGCACGTTGTAATCCACCTTTCTCGAATAGGTCTGACCGCTCACGGCGTACGTTCCCTCGAAGCCGGTTTTCTGCGCTATCGCTTTGTCGAGAGCCTTCACCTTTTCGTCGTCACCCTCGAACAGTTCGAGAAAACTTGCCGCCGTACCCGTCGTACCCTTGCAACCGAGCAAGCGCAAACGAGAAAGTTGAAAGTCGAGATTGTCGAGGTCGTTCACAAGGTCTTGAATATAAAGCGTCGCGCGCTTTCCGACGGTCGTGGGTTGCGCCGCCTGAAAATGCGTGTACGCAAGCGTCGCGAGCCCCTTGTTTTTCATTGCGAAATCGCGAAGGGATTTTATGCACGCCAGCAATCCCTCGCGCAAAACGAGCAATCCTTCGCGCATTTGAATTATGTCGGTGTTGTCGCCGACGTAGCAACTCGTTGCGCCGAGGTGAATGATGGGTTTTGCTTTGGGGCAAGCCTCGCCGAAAGTGAGAACGTGCGCCATAACGTCGTGTCGCACTTCGCTTTCTTTTTTCGCCGCCAACTCGTAGTCGATGTCGGTTTGGTGCGCCTTCATTTCCTCGATTTGCTCGTCGGTGATGTCGATGCCCAACTCTTTTTCTGCTTCGGCAAGAGCAATCCACAACTTACGCCAAGTACCGAACTTGAAGTCCGGCGAAAAAACGTATTGCATCCTTTTGCTCGCATACCTTTGGCACAGCGGGGATATATAAGAGTCCATACAACCTCTAACAAACAAAAAGTGTTCAAAACTTTTTTCAACCGAATGGTTAAAAAAAAATTGTGAACACTATCCGTCTGCATATTTATTTTCTATAAATATATTAACATCGTATATCCTTAATGTCAACACAATTCGCACTCAAAATCGCAAGTTTCGCGCGACGATTCGCACGCGAAAAACGCAGGTTTTATGCAGAAAAATCACGATTTTCGAAAAGTATAAATTTTGCGTTTCGTTTATAATCGCTCGACATCGACTTATAAATATCCAAATATACTGCATAAATACCGCAATTTTAATGAATATTTATCCATTTTATTTATACTCGATTTTTTTGTGCGAAATCTTTTGACTTTTGGAATATTATGTCTATAATCGAATCTATAAAAAACACGAGGTACTCAATAATGTTGATGTCGGATTTGTACGGAAGTATGGTCTTCGACGACAGAGTGATGAGCAAGAGATTGCCCAAAGACACCTATCGCGAACTCAAAAGATGCTGCGCCCTCGATTTGCCTCTTTCAAGAGAAACGGCAAACATCGTCGCAAACGAAATGAAAGACTGGGCAGTCGAAAAAGGCGTGACCCACTTCACTCACTGGTTTCAACCGCTCACGGGAATAACGGCGGAAAAGCACGATTCCTTCATCGCCCCCACCAAAAACGGCGGCGTGATTATGGAACTTAGCGGCAAAGAGTTGATAAAAGGCGAACCCGACGCGAGTTCCTTCCCCAGCGGCGGATTGCGCTCGACGTTCGAGGCAAGAGGCTACACCGCTTGGGACCCCACTTCCTACGCGTTCATAAAGGACGGCATACTCTGCATTCCGACGGCGTTCTGCTCGTACAACGGCGACGCTCTGGACAAAAAGACGCCGCTTTTGCGCTCTATGGAAGCAATCAACAGACAAGGCACGAGGCTTCTTTCCATTCTCGGCAAAAAGACCGAGCGCATAAACGTTTCGGTAGGTCCTGAACAAGAATACTTCCTCATCGACACCGCTATGTACGAAAAGAGAAAGGATTTGTTCTACACGGGTCGCACCCTGTTCGGCGCGCGTCCGCCCAAAGGACAAGAACTTTCCGACCACTATTTCGGCGCAATCAAGCCCCGCGTGGTCAAATATATGAAAGAACTTGACGAGGAACTTTGGAAACTCGGCATTCTCGCAAAGACGAAGCACAACGAAGTCGCGCCCGCGCAACACGAATTTGCGCCTATCTACACGACGGTCAACGTCGCAACCGACCAAAACCAACTTACGATGGAAATTATGAAAAAGGTTGCGGCAAAGCACAATATGACTTGTCTTCTTCACGAAAAGCCTTTTGACGGCGTAAACGGAAGTGGCAAGCACAACAACTGGTCCATCTCGACGGATTCGGGCAACCTTCTCGACCCCGGCAAGAGTCCGCAAGACAACGCGCAATTCCTTCTCATTCTCGCGGCGATTATCGCGGCGGTTGACAGCCATCAAGATTTGCTTCGTATCGCAGTCGCTTCCGCGTCCAACGACCACCGTCTCGGCGCAAACGAAGCGCCGCCCGCAATCGTGAGTATGTTCCTCGGCGAAGAACTCACGGGCATTATGCAAGCAATTGCAGACGGCCGCACCTATTCGAGACGCGCAAAATGCGAAGTTGAAATCGGCGTACACGTTTTGCCCAAATTCTCTATGGACTCGTCCGACCGCAACCGTACTTCACCGTTTGCGTTCACGGGAAACAAATTCGAGTTCCGTATGCCCGGTTCGTCGCAATCCATTGCGAGCGTAAACCTCATTCTCAACACCATAATGGCGGAACAATTCGAGTTGTTTGCGGACGAACTCGAAAAAGTCACCGACATCAATCAAGGCATCACCGACATAATCAAGCGAGTGATGACCGAGCACGGCAAAATCATTTTCAACGGCAACAACTATTCGGAAGAATGGACGAAAGAGGCACAGCGCAGAGGCTTGCTCAATCTTCCCTCGACGATAGACGCGCTTCCCTACATCACGAGCCAAAAGAACGTCGATATGTTCAAACATATGCACGTTTTCAGCGAAGCGGAACTCAAATCGAGAGAGGATATATATATCCAAAACTACTGCAAACTGCTCAACATCGAAGCGATGACGATGCTCGATATGGCGACGATGGACATCATTCCGTCCGTAATCAAATATAAAGGCGACGTCGCAAAAGCGGCAAACGAAAGTCTTGCGCTCGGCGTGGAAGCGGACGAGGAAAAGGACATTTGCAACAACCTCGCAACGCACCTTAAACAAGCAACCGCTTGCGTAAACGCACTTAAAGACGCGCTTCAAAAAGCGCACTCGCTCGGTGAAAACGTCAAAGGCGGTCGTTGCTATCACGACGAAGTGCTCGTCGCAATGGCAAATCTTCGCAAGGTCGTGGACGAAATGGAATTGCTCACCGCAAAAGAATACTGGCCCGTTCCTTCCTACGGCGACTTGCTTTTCTCGGTGCATTAATCGCAAAACGGAAAAGCAAAAACAACAAAATCAATGTTTTATATATGCAAAAGCGACGGATAAACCGTCGCTTTTGTTATGTTTAGACGTTTTTGTTTTATTGCGTTTCGATGTAATTATGTTATTTGTTCTTGACCACTTCTCTTGCCGCTTCGACGATGTCTTGCGTGGTGATGTGGTATTGCTCGCTCAAATATGCGTTCTTACCGACTTGGCCGAACTCGTCTTTCACGCCGACCAAACGCATAGGCACGGGCGAATTTTGGCATACGACTTCTGCAACCGCGCTGCCCAAACCGTTGCACACGTTGTGGTTTTCGCAAGTGACGATTGCGCCCGTTTCCTTTGCGCATTCGATTATGGCGTCTTTGTCGATAGGCTTCCAAGTGTGGATATTCACCACTCTTGCGCTTATGCCGTCTTCTTTCAAAAGTTCCGCCGACTCGATTGCTCTTGCAACCATAATGCCGCTTGCAATCAACGTCACATCCTTGCCGTCTCTGATTTTTATCGCCTTGCCGAGTTCGAAATTCAACGAATCGTCAAACACTTTTTCGGCTTTTTTGCGTTGCAAACGGATATAGACCGCACCTTGATAATCGACGATTTGGTCGACTGCTTTTTCGAGCATAGTCGCGTCGACGGGCTCGAAGCAAACCATATGCGGAATCGCTCTCATAAGAGCCATATCTTCAAACGGCATATGCGTGCCGCCGTTGTACTCTGCAAGCACGCCGGGGTCTGTGCCGACGATTTTGACGTTTTGGCGAGCGTACGCAACGGATATGAAAATCTGGTCGTAACATCTGCGAGTGGCAAACGGACCGAAACTGTACGCAAACGGAATCTTGCCCATCGTGGACATACCTGCCGCAATGCCTATCATATTTTGCTCGGCAATGCCGACGTTTACGAATCTTTCGGGAAACTCTTGCTTGAAAACCTTCGTTGCGTGGCAACTCATAAGGTCGGCTTCGATGACGACGATTCTGTCGTCGGTTTTTGCTCTTTCGACAAGCGCGCCCGCAAGCGCCTGGCGCATTTCTCTTTCATCCGTCATATCTCAATACCTCTTTGTTTCCTTTCGCCACATTTCTTCTGAAATGCTCATACTATGGCAGTTTGCCGCCGCTTCCGCAAACGACGCGCCTTTGCCCTTTACGGTGTTAAGCACAATCATATTTGCTCTTTCGTGTTGAGATTTCGCATTGTCGATAGCGTTTGAAATTGCCTCTATATCGTGACCGTCTATGCTTTGAACGTAGAAGTTGAACGACTTCCACTTATCCTCGACGGGCGCAAGGTCGTTGATTTCGGCAACAGGACCGTCGAGTTGCATTTTGTTGTAGTCCAAAAGCACGATGAGATTGTCGAGTTTGTGCGAGCCTGCAAACATACTCGCTTCCCAAATCTGACCTTCCTGACTTTCGCCGTCGCCTATAAAGCAGTATATCGTGGCGGGATTTTTGTCCATTTTTGCCGCAAGAGCCATACCCACCGCGCAAGAAAGTCCTTGTCCGAGCGAGCCTGCCGTCATATCTATGCCGGGGGTCTTGTTCATATCGCAGTGAGAAGGAAGATTCGTGCCGTTTTTGTTGAGGGTTTGAAGCCACTCTTTGGGGAAATATCCCAAATCCGCCAGCACCGCGTACATTGCGGGGCCTGCGTGACCTTTCGACATAATCACTCTGTCGCGATCCGCTTTCTTGGGATTTTTGGGGTCAACGTTTGCCTTTGCATAATAAATGACCGCCAACGCATCCATAACCGACATCGAGCCGCCGATGTGTCCCGAACCGAATCTGCCGATGGTTTCGATGACGTCGTCGCGAAGTTGTCTTGCCTTGGCGGTCAAAAACTGTTTTTGAGTAGTGTCCATACCACGCCTCCTACTTGATACAATCAGTATATCATCTCGGCGCGCGCTTTTCAAGCGTTGCAGAGTTTTTTACAATCGTATTCCCAACAAATCGGACGCCTTTTTCTTCAATTCTTCCTTATCCACTTTATTGAGAGTCTGTCCGTAGATTTCGCCGCGCTGTTTTGCAAACGCAAGCATCTTGAACTCGCTCATATTTGCGATTTCGGGAAAGGTTATTCCGCCGCCCGTGCGCTTTGAAAAATCGAAAAGCAATATTGCGCATCTTGCCTTCTGCTCGTCGATTCCGAACCTATTTGCAATCGCCTTTACGTTTTGCTCGCTCTTTGAGGACAAAACTTGCTCTTTTGCGATTTCTTCCTCGTAGAACTTTACGATTTCGGGGGTCAGCAAGTCGCAAAACCCTGCGTCCGCAACCTCTTTCGGCGCACAAAAGTAACCGCAAATCACGAACAGCGCAACGATAACGCATATTCCGCCCGCCGCCAAAATAGTAGGTTTGTAAGAAATTTTCATATTTCACCTCACCCCTATTTTGCGAAAGAATACTGTTTTTATGCGGCGTGCTTCGCACGCAAGCGGAAAATTTGAATATTCCGGAACTGCGGCTTTGCCGCAATTTCATTTGCGCAAAGCGCAAATTTCACGCACGCTTTGCGTGCATTTCACTGCGCGAAGCGCACAATGTCATTGCCCGCAGGCGCTCCGCCTACGGCAAAATATCCTCTATCCCGTACAATCCTTTGCTTTGCGTAAGAACAAATCGCAACGCCCTCAACGCGCCTTCGGCGTATACGCTTCGGCAAAAAACCTCGTGCCGCAAAACTATGCGCTCGCCCGCCGTGTCGATAATCACTTCGTGTTCGCCGAGCGACGCGCCTATTCGCAACGAATGTACGTTCACTTCCCCTTTTTCTCTGCCCATTCCTCTGCCGACGACGACCTTGCCGAACCCTCGCTCTCTGACAATACGCTTCGCAACGGAAAGTGCCGTGCCGCTTGGCGAATCCATCTTTTTTGCGTGGTGCGCTTCTATGATTTCGATGTCTGCGTCGGGGAAAATCTGCGCAAGTTTTGCCGAAAAGCGTTTGATATACTCGATTGCAACGGACATATTGCTTGACATAAACACGGGGATTTGCGCGCTTGCTTTCTCGATATAGCCTCGCTCGTATGCCGTATGTCCCGTCGTTGCAATCACAAGCGGAACGTTGCGTTTCACCGCAAATTCGACCACTTCGCACGTTGCCGTATGTAGCGAAAAATCGACGATTGCGACCGCGCTTTCTTTTACGTCGCAAATATCCGAATATCTTGCGACGATGCAACCGTACTCGCCGTCGTCCGAAACCTTTTTGTCAACGGCGATAACTTCTATATCCCCTGCGGATTGAAAAAGGGCAAGCATCTGCCTGCCCATACGTCCCGATGCCCCCGTAAGAATAACTCTCATACAAAAGCATATTAGGAATATACTCTTTTGATTCTATTTTGTTGTTACTTTATATATTGAAAACCTTTTTGCCTGCGCCGAGTTCGAAATGGTATTCCGCAATGCCCAAATCGACTTTGGTATAGAAACCGATACCGTGTTTTGCAATCACTTTGTCGCCTTTGAGTTCAAAAGAAAACTTTTGCTGATTTATGGCGGTAGGCGCAAGCAACGCCGCCTTTACGCCGTTTTTGAGCCATTCGGGCGAGTTTGCAAAATCTTTGCATACGTCTTGGGGATATTTGCTCTTGTGCGCAACGCCTTGCGTGCTTCCGTAGCCGATTGCGATGACAAGCGCGAGTTTTTCGCCCTTATCCACGCTGTAATTGCCCTCTGTTTTGTCGTAGGACAACGCAACCCAGCAAGTATTGAGTCCGAGAGTCTGCGCAAAAAGCACGAGTTTTTCGCCGTAATAGCCGACTTTTTCGCTCAATTTTGAGTCTTTGCTTCCCACGACCGCAATATAGTTTTTTACGTTTTCAAAATGTCCGTAATGCGCCATTCTGCCGCCGAAAGCCTTTTCCTCGTTCAAAACGAGTTGAAGTTTGAGTCCGCTTTCTTTGTTAATTTCGGCAATTTTGTTTTGAAGTTGCGCAGCCGTTTCGCCCTCGATTTTCTTGTCTATATACGAGCGAACCGCGTGTCTTTGATTCATTGCTTGAATTAAATCCATATTTCACCTTTATATTTCAACGATATGTTCTTGCATAGTCGTGACTTAAAAGTCAGAACAAGCCGATTATTTTGCCGTCGTCGGTCACGTCGATACGCTCGGCGGCAGGCGATTTTGGAAGCCCCGGCATCGTCATAATCTCGCCCGTAAGCACCACGATAAAGCCTGCGCCTGCACTGACTTTTACGTTCTTGACCGTCACAAAAAATCCGCTCGGCGCGCCGAGCAACGTTGCGTCGTCGGAAAAACTGTATTGCGTTTTTGCAATGCACACGGGCAAATTCGAGAATCCCAACTTTTCGAGATTCGCGATTTGCTTTTGCGCGGTGGGCGTAATCGAAACGCCGTCGCCGCCGTAAACTTTGCGCACCACTTTTTCTATTTTTTCGGTTATGGAATCTTCGTCGGCGTACGCAAATTCAAACTCGCCCTTTTCCTTTTGGCAGAGGCGCACGACCTCTTTTGCGAGTGCTTCGCCGCCCTTCGAACCGTCCGCCCAAACCGTTGACAGACGCACGTTTACGCCGAGTTCCTCACACTTGCGAGTGATGAAATCTATCTCTTTGTCCGTATCCGTCGGAAAGCGATTTATCGCCACCACGCAAGGAAGTTTGAACACGTTTTTGACGTTTGAAACGTGGCGCAAAAGGTTGGGTATACCTTTTTCGAGAGCCTCGATATTTTCGGTTGCGAGGTCTTGTTTTTGCATACCGCCGTGCATTTTGAGAGCGCGGACGGTTGCCACGACAACTACGGCGTCGGGAACGAGATTTGCCTTTCTGCACTTGATGTCGAAAAACTTCTCTGCGCCGAGGTCTGCGCCGAAACCAGCCTCTGTAACGGTGTAATCGGATAGATAAAGTGCCGTTTTGGTTGCAATCACGCTGTTACATCCGTGCGCGATGTTTGCAAACGGACCGCCGTGAACGAGTGCGGGCGTGCCTTCGAGCGTCTGCACGAGGTTGGGTTTCAAAGCGTCTTTCAAGAGCGCCGCCATTGCGCCTTGCGCCTTCAAATCCGCGCAAGTTACGGGCTTGTCGTCATAGGTATACGCGACGATGATTTTCGAAAGTCTTTCTTTCAAATCCGCAAGCGAATCGGCAAGGCACAACACCGCCATAACCTCGCTTGCAACCGTGATGTCGAAGCCGTCCTCTCTCGGCGTGCCGTTCTCCTTTCCGCCGAGTCCGTCAACGACGAAACGAAGTTGTCTGTCGTTCATATCGACGCATCTTTTCCAAGTGATTTTGCGAGGGTCAATCGAGAGCACGTTGCCTTGTTGAATATGGTTGTCGAGCATTGCCGCAAGCAAATTGTTTGCCGCGCCGATTGCGTGAAAATCGCCCGTGAAATGCAGATTGATGTCTTCCATAGGCACGACTTGCGCATATCCGCCGCCTGCCGCGCCGCCCTTGATTCCGAACACAGGTCCGAGCGACGGCTCGCGAAGCGCGACTATCGCCTTTTTGCCGATACGCCTAAGTCCGTCGGCAAGTCCTATCGTAGTGGTGGTTTTGCCCTCGCCCGCAGGGGTCGGGGTGATTGCGGTGACAAGCACGAGTTTGCCCTTTTTACCGCCCTTTTTCAGAACGGGGGCATAGTCGATTTTCGCTTTGTATTTGCCGTAGTTTTCCAAAAGTTCGCAATCGATACCGCAGTTTTTCGCCACGTCGCATATAGGAAGCATTTTCGCGCTTTGCGCAATTTCGATGTCGGATTTGTACGCCGTATTTGCCATATTTCCACCGCCGTATTTCGTAGATAGGAAAATTATATCACCGCGCGGCGTTTTTCACAACAACAACTTTTCCGCCCCATTAAATATCCGCTTAAAAATACGTTTTTATAAACGTACACAAAAACAGCTTTAAGTTGCATATACTTGACATTGCGTAAAATAAGTGTTACAACATTCGACGTAAAAAAATACGGAGGAATCCAAAATGAAAGAATTTGCAAAAAAGTATATCGACTGGTATCAAGGTCTTGACAAAGTCGTAAAGATTTTGCTTTGCATCTTGTGGGACGTTCCCGCAAACCTCTATCGTCTTGCAAAGAGCGCACAAAAAGACAGCGTACTCGGCATCGTGCTTGCAATCGTACTTATGATTTTCGGCGGTTGGGTACTCTTTGTCATCGACATCGTATCCCTCGTTGTCAAAGACAAGATCTACTGGATTGACGATCTCACCGACAGCGCAAACTGCGATTCCAACTGCTCTTGCTGCTCGTCTTCCGATTCTTGCGACAAGAAAGACAACGACGCAAAAGACGGAACGGTTGAATAATTGTTTCAACTTAGCTAAAAAGCGTGCCTCAACGGCACGCTTTTTGTTATGATTTTTTTTCTTATTTCTTCTTTTTCTTTTTGGCTTTTTGCCCGTCGTATTCCTTGACGGCGGTGGCAAAGTCGATTTCTTTGAGGTTGCCCTTCGTTGCGAGATAGCAATGCTTGCCGAGCGCAAATATATATCTGTCGTGGTCGATACTGTCGCTATATACGTTCTCGACTTCGACGTCGGGCAAAATCTCGTTGAGGCGGCGCACCTTTTCTTCCTTTCTGCAAACCTTGCCGAGCAAATGTCCGTTCTTTTTGCTGTGCGGACTTGCGATGCAATAGTCTATTTTCATTCTCTTTGCGATTTCTTCGATGAGAAAGTCGGGGCTTGCGCTTATCAACACTACTTTTCTGCTCGGGTCGCGATTTTCGGGTTTGAAAAAGTCGTAAATGTCCTTTTGGTGCTTATCCCAGTACTTTTTGACGGTTTTTTCGGTGTTGATAAGGCTCACGAAATTGAACGCTATCTTTTTGAAGATAGGCACGGGAAGGATTTTGGTGACCATCAAGAATCCCCAAAACAGTTGGAACGGCAACAGAATAAGCGTCCAAGGGCAATGCGCCATAGACCAAAACCAGTAGTGCAACGCGCTGTCGTACGGGATAGCGGTTTTGTCGAAATCGTAAATGTCAACTTTCATCTTGTCGTCGTGTTCCATAGTAAAAACAGTATAACATATATAAAAATAAAAAGAAAGACCGAATTTTTGCGCAAAATTCGCTTAAAATTGCGGTTGAATTTAACGTTAATTTAAGATACAATTTGTAATATAGTTTTGAAAATAGGAAAAATTCTTTTATTTGACGGAGGTGCGTATGAGAATACTGCTTGTTGAAGACGAAAAAGAATTGTCGAGAGCGCTCGCTCAGATGTTGATGAAAGACGGCTACGACGTGGACTGCGTGTACGACGGCGCGGACGGATTGAATTTTGCGTCCACCGGTATGTACGATATGATTCTTCTTGACGTTATGATGCCCAAAATGAACGGCTTCGAAGTGCTTGCAACTTTAAGACAACGCAAACTCGAAACGCCCGTGATTATGCTCACCGCTCTCACCGACGAAAACGACAAAATATCCGGACTCGATAAAGGCGCGGACGACTACGTTTCCAAACCCTTTTCTTTCAACGAACTTTCCGCTCGTATTCGCGCGGTGTTGAGAAGACGCGGCAAACTGCTTTCGGACAACAAACTCGAATACCAAAACGCGTCGCTCGACCTCACCACTTTCACCCTTTCCACGCAAAACGGAAGCATAAATCTCACGGGTAAGGAATTTGAACTTTTGAGATACCTTTTCGAGTATCCCAACTTTGTCGCGACGAAGGAAAATCTCATTCTCAAAGCGTGGGGACTCAACAGCGAGTTCGAGTCGAACAACCTCGAAGTGTATATGTCCTTCCTGCGCAAGAAACTTTCGCATCTCGGCGCGAACTTCACCATAGAATCCGTTCGCGGCGTGGGTTACAAACTCTCTCAATCGAAAATATAAAACGAAGGGCGCGCTCTGCGCCTTTTGTTTTGCACAAACAACATTTTATCCTCTCGTTACGCATAGATAAAATACCGAATCGGGCAATATGGACATAATCAGAAAACAACGTATCAACTACACCGTCACCACCACCCTCATAGCCGCAATATTCTTGCTTGTGGTTTTGGGCGGTTTGTTCGGCGTTGTGTACGGCTCGAACGACGTGTTCATAAACAAGGCTCTCGACAAGGCTTTGGAAGACCCCGAACACTACAACGACAACGTCGCAAACGACTTGCGCTGTATCTTTATCTACAAGTATAACGACGGAAGAAAGCCGTACATCGACGGCAAAGTCGACGTATACGGCGACGACGCGGCGGAAATTATCCTCAAAGCCATTTCCACCGCCGACGGAAAATTCGAGTACAACGACTGCCACTTCGTCGTGGCGAACAGACAGTATACAAACGGCACGCTCTATGCGCTCATCGACCGCACGAGTTATCACAAACAACTTGCAAACACCGCGATTATGGTGACTTTGCTCTACTGCTGCTCGGTCGTGTTCGTGGCGTTGCTCGCGCTTTTATCGTCGGCAAGGTTGCTGTTCCCCGTTGCTTCCGCAATGACGAAACAACGCGACCTCATCGCCAACGCTTCGCACGAACTCAAAACGCCGCTTACGATTATCGCAACCAACCTCAGCGTAATAAAGAGCGAACCCGATTCCACCGTCAAGGACAACGAGAAGTGGATATCTTCCATATCTACGCAACTGGTGCGTATGCGCGACCTTGTGAACAGTATGCTGGAACTTAGCAAACTCGAACAGAGCGAACTTCAAAAGCAAGACGTCAATTTCAGCGAAATCGTCGAGGGTGCGTGCCTCGAATTTGAAGCGACTTGCTTTGAAAAGGACGTGAAACTGCTCACCGAAGTGCAACCCAACCTGCACGTTTACGGCGAAAGCAAATCGCTCGAACGCCTCGTCGTCATACTGCTCGACAACGCAATCAAATATTCGGGCGACAACGGCAAAGTGGGCGTAAGGCTGTTCGTGGACTCGAAGCGCATACATTTGTCGGTTATGAACACGGGCGAGTGTATCTCGAAAGAGGACGCAAAGCACGTTTTCGACAGATTCTACCGCACGGACGGCGCAAGACAAAACAAGGACAATCAGAGTTTCGGACTCGGCTTGTCAATAGCGTCGGCAACGGTAAAAGCGCATTGCGGCGAAATCGATTGTCACGGAATCGAGGGCAAAGGCACGGTGTTCGACGTGTATCTTCCCTCTCTCAAAGTCAAAAAAGACGGCACGCCCATCGAACCGAAAAAGAAAAAGAAATTGTTTGAACTGTGCTAAAAAACCGTTTGAACCGTGATAAAAAGCGCACCCAAAGGTGCGCTTTTTTATAACATATCATTCAAAAATAAAACTTTCCCCCTTCCTCACGTGTTTCCCCCACCGCCGTTCCCCCTCTGCATTCTTTGAGGGAACCCACGGCGTCCGCTTCGCGTGGGGCAACACTCGGCTCTCACATAGAAAGGTATCGTTCTCTACTTATGCCACTCGTTCGCGGGCGAAAAAATCCACACTCGCCCGCTCACTTGTACAGTCCGTCAAGTTCGGCGCTCGCTTTCTCGCCGCCGTTGCGGCTCGCGTTCCGTCTCGCCAAAAACTTTAAGTTTAGTCTAACTTCTGGTCACCGAACTTAATTGCGCCGGTTTTGCGCATAAGTTCGCTTACGCCGAACGAGATTGTCGCAGGAAGCACGAACATACAAAGCACTATGCCCACGCCGAGTTGCCAGTCGGGGATTATGCCCAGCGATGCGTCAATCGTGCCGAATACGCCGACGAGTCCGCTCGTGCCCATTCCGCCGCCAGAAGCGTTGCAACGAAGCCCCATAAGCACGGCGACGAGTCCGCAAACCGCGCTCGCGACTATTTCGGGAACCATAATCGCAGGTTTTCTCATAATGTTTGGGATTTGCAACATACTCGTGCCTACGCCTTGCGAAATGAGTCCGCCCACGCCGTTTTCTCTGAAACTCGCAACGGCAAAGCCTATCATATGCGCAGAGCAACCTACAACCGCCGCGCCGCCTGCGATTGCGAATACGTCTGGATTTTCGAGTGCCGTCGCGCTTGTTGCGATTGCCACCCAAATTGCCGCGGAAGACGTCGGCATAGTGAGCAAAATGCCCATAACCACCGCAACGAACACGCCGACGATGATTTTGACTGCCGCACCTGCTTCGATTGCCAAAACAATGAGTTTTGCAAGCAAATCAATAAGCTTGATAAACGGCCAAGCAATATAAATACCAGCCAAACATAGTATCATCATTCCCAATGGAACTAAAACTATATCCAACTTTGTCTTTCCTGCATAAAGTTGAGCAATTTCTATTGTCAACAACGAAACAACGTATGCCCCGATAGGATTGCCGGGCTTTCCTTGCACAAAGATTGTCGCCCAATCTTGTGCGAAACTGCCGTTTATTATGCTTAATGACCACGCACCTACAAAACCTGTAACAGCCGCTGTAAAAATTACAAGCGGTTTTGCACCCAACTTGTGAGCAATACCAATGCCGATTCCTGCGCCCATAATTATTTTCGCAATATTAGAGATTGCAGTAAGCATAACCGCAAAAGCGTTATTGCCACACCACTTTGCTATTTGCCCCAATATTGTACCTGCAATAAGCGTGCAGAACAAGCCTTGCGCCATACCCGAAAACGCGTCGATAAAGTAGCGTTTGCAGTACTTTTTGACAACTTCGAGCGCCTTTTTGCCCTTGCTTTCGCGAGCGGAATACTCGGACAAAATTCCCTCTTTCTTCTCGCCGTAAACGTCTTGCACGCAAGAATTTTCTTGCGTGTTGCAAACTTCTTGCTCGTCTGCGATTGCCGCTTGCGAAAGTTTCGTATTTGCGGTTTGCTCGTTTGCGGAATCCTCGCAAGTCAAAGGGGAATCTTGTGCGTTTTCACACGAATTATCGTCAAAAACGGTGCTTTTTTCAATGTTTTTATCGTCGTTTTTTTGCATTTTTCTGTCCGTTTGCATTGAAAATGCGGTTTATTCTCTATATCGCCGAGTCGGCGTTATTTCTTTCTTGTTTTTTGTAGATTTTTTGCGTTTCACTTGCTTTCGACGTCAACGATTTTCATTTCGGAAGACGGCGCGGTTGCGATTGCGCTTTCTATGGTTTTGGGCGCAACGTCCTCTTTTGCCATAATCTTCATAGCCGCCCCGACGCAGAGCGAGAACAGATTTTCCAAATCGGATTTGGAAATGGATTTGTCGCGCTTGGAATAATCTTTTGCCAAAATCGTTGCGGTCGGATTGCCGTTTTTGGCGAATGCGTCCGAGATGAAACCGTGTAGAGAATTGAATTTGTGCAAAAGGCTATCGTGCGGCATTGTGGAAACGGTTATGCCCTGCTCTATCGCGCTTGCGTGCACTGCGGAAACGACGTCGATTGAAAAGTCGATGTTGCGCAAAGCGTCGCGCTCTGCGACTTGGAAATTGTCGCTCAAAACGTCGCCTATTGCCAAAACCTTTGCCGAAGCAAATTCGGGGTGAGCCTCTAAAAACGCGTTAGAGCCGCCGTGACCCGAATTTTCCGCGCCGAAGGAAACGTACACTATCTTGGTGTTGTCGGCAAGAAGTTCGGGTTGCTCGGCAAAATAGGCGTAAGTTGCCATCGCGACAGCCGTCGCCACGCCGTTATTTTCGCGCGCGAAGCGTTCCATAGGCGAGAAGTGCAACACGAACGCCGCTATGCCGAAAATGCCCGACACGAACGGCAAAATGGTGAACGCGCTTATCTTTGCCGCGACGTTGTCGCCTTGCGTGCCGATTGCCATCTTCAAAATGCAGAACAGCACGAAAATGAACACGGACAAAGGCGCGATTATCATCGAGAGTTTTCTTACGAGATTAAAATCTTTTATCGGGCTTCCGAGCGTTGCGTCGTGGTTGTCGCAGATGACGAGAATGTTTTTGACTTTCTTTTCGTCCTTGCAACTTTCGCTGACGACGTTGTACGACACCTTTTTGGGCAGAATTTTGCCTGCTTTGCGGTTTCCGAGATACATAAGCACCAGCACGCTTCCGCCCGAAAGGAACATAACGAGGGACAATAACGTCACGAGTGCGCCCGCGACTCGTCCGCCTGCGAACGACACGAAATACACGACGTAGCAGAGCGCGTACCATATGCCCAAAAGCAAAAACGAGCCTCTGCCGAGCAACGTCGGCGCGTTGAACGCTTCAAGACGAGTTTTTGCGTCGGTTTCGTCGTGAAGTCTGTTGCGAATTGCCCTTGCGCAAGCGGTTTCGTCCTTGCTTGCCGTGATACGATGCGGATATTTTGAAAGTTCGTGCGAAAATTCCTCGACGAAATCCATCGCGCTTTGCATATCCTCTTTGTTTATTACGCTGTGTTTTTCTTCAAAGCCTGTCATAGTTCTATTATAACACGCTTTTTTTATTTATCAACCTTGAAAGGAACATTGAAAAAACGCAAAAAGAAAAGGCGCATACGCGCCTTCTCTTTTATGCTTTTAATCAGCAATTATGCTTTGGTGATGGTGAAAACGTACCAACCGTCTGTTTCGACTGCGGGTGCGAGATCGGTGTAGTTTGCTTCGACATACGCCTTTGCGCCGAGTTTGACGGTTACGCCAACGCCTGCGCTTGCATTAACGTCTGCTTTGACTGAGAGTTCGAGTCCGTCGGTTCCGCTGATGTTGAGGACGACTTCAGCCGTGGAAGCGAACATTTCGTTGAGGAATGCTTTTGCTTTCTTTGCGCTGTCGGTTTCGTTGCCGTAGGTCGTGCCTGCGACGGTGAGACCGTTTGCAAATGCGGTGAGCCAGTTGTCTTTATCTGCCGCGATGATGGAATCGGTGAACGGTTTTGCGCCCTTTACCCACCAAGTTTGACCGAGGTAGTTGATTGCCGCGCCGACCGTGCCGTAGTTCTTCTTCAAAGTTTCACTGGTGTTGGTCTTAACCGTGAGTTTGTCGCCCTTTGTGGAAAGAAGCGGAAGTGCTCTGACGATGGTTTCGGACAATTTGGTGATGAACGGATCTTTTGCGTATTGTGCGCTTGCATCGTTATTGTCGGTCTTGGGCGGGAACATTTTGTCGATTGCTTTCTTGACAAGGCCTTGGAATCCGCCGACGATGTCGAAGTTCTTCCACGCTGCGCCTTTGAAGTTTTCGTTGATTGTGATAACTCTGTCCTGAGGATCGATGACGTAGTTGCCTTCGCCGTCTTTTTCAACTTGTGCCTTGATGTCGCAAGAGAAGAATTTGTCTGCGAATTTGTCAAGTTCGGTCGTATCGGTCTTGAAGAACGTATCTCTGATCCACATATAAGCGTAGTCGCCGAACAATCTGACGAGTGCGTCAACGATCTTAACGTCGCCTATTCTTGCGTCTTGATTGACTGTGAGTGCGAGGTTACCGTTCTTGAAGGACGCTCTGATGACGTCCATTGCTTCGTCTGCGCCTGCGGGTTGATAGGTCAATGCCGCCGCCGCAACAGTACCGTTGTTTTCGGTGTTTTTGAGGTCGATTTTGCCGTTCAACGTGAGAGCGAGAGTGCCGTCAAGTTCAATGTTTTCAAGTCCGCCGCCGATTGCAGTGTTAACTTTCGAGAATCTGTCGTAACCGTCTTTGTCGAATGCGGTTGCGTCGAGAGTGATTCCTTTGAGGTCGATTGCGACTGCCGCGTCGAGAACGACTTGTTCAGTGTAATTGTCTCTTGCAACTGCCATCGAGTTTTCGATTTCGCCCTTCGTTGCTTTTGCAAAGTTGAGGTCGGTGATGGTGATTGCTACGACGGGATATACGTCTTTGCCTTCTGCGTTTTCACCTTCGAGTGCGGGAAGACCTGCTTTGATGGTGAACGTGTCGATTGCGTCGTTCTTGGTGGTGAATTCAAGGTAGAGTTCCAAACCGTCGATCAAGTCGGTGAGACCTGCGGGAAGGCTGCTGCCGAGCATATCGAGCAAACCGAGAACTTCGGGGTCGAGTTGAGTCGTGTAAGTGGTGACGCCGTTTGCGGTTGTAGAACCGGTCACATTGTTGACGAAGAAGCCTGCTACGGTGTCGTTTGTCAAGATGTTCTTGATGTTGAGGTTGCCTTGTGCGTCGAACGCTTCGTCAACGCTGAGGCCGAGCATTTCGAACACGCCGCCGATGGAATCTTTGAGACCGTCAACGTCGATGTTGAAGACTCTCATAACGTCGCCGACAAGAGTGTTGAGATCCCAGTTCTTACCCATATTTGCGGTGAGAGCCGTGACGATTTCCGCAATCGATTTACCTGCAACGGGCTTATCGTTGTAGATGAAGTTGTAGAAACTCTTGTTGTAGGTGTCGTTGAGATAACTGAACGGAATCTTGACGTTTTGTCCCGCATAGTCGATGTAGATGTTGTCTACGTCGTTGAAGAAGTAGTATGCGGTGAACCAGTTTTGTGCCGCGCTCGGATCGTAGATCTTTGCTTTGATTGCGGTGTTGGTGCTCTTGTCTTTGCCGCTGGATCTGTCGAGAACGAGGTCGAGCAAGACGCCGACGTCAACGCTGTCTTGAACGGTGCCGTCCATACTGTCGACAAAGTCAAGTTGTACGGTAAGACCAAGGCTCACTTTGAGGTCGTCGGTCGGGGCGATTGCTTCGTCGCCGATTCCGGTGGATTTTTCCCAAAGCGTGTTAAAATAGTTCTTCACGTTCGTGGTATCTTTTGTCGGGGTCGGTGTCGGGGTCGGGGTGGGATTATCGTCACCCTTATCGCCGCACGCTACGAGCGAGAACACCAAAACCAACGCAAGAATCACGATGAGAAGTGATCTGATGCTGAGTTTTTTCATAATTGCCTCCTAATAATTTGCCATCGTTTGCAAACGTACCCTCTCGCGCATACACGCATAGTATGGTTACATTTGTAATAGATATTATATATTATATCAAAAATAAAGTCAATACGCAATAGCTATGCCGAAAGCCGCTCTCTTGATTTTTTTGGAAATTTTATTAAGGACTAATTGCTGATTTTGTCGAACGGAAAACGAAAAATCGAACGTTGCCGTACACAAAGAACGAAAACAAACCAAATGTAAAAATAAAAAATAAAACGCTTTATCAAAAACAGACGGCACTCGTTCGAGTGCCGTCGTGTTTTTGTTTTTGAAAATCGTTATGCGCCGATTGCTTCGGGAATGTCTGGTGCGACTTCTTCCCCGTCGCCATCGGGTTTTCCTATGCCTACGCCGTTTTCTTCCGCCGCTTTCGCTCTCAAAATGCGATCGCGAGAAACTTCGGTGCGTTTGCGGGTCTTTTCGCCCATATCGCGACATACGCCTGCGGCAATGATAAGAACCGAACCGATTGCGCCGAAGATTACCATCCAGTTGCGCAAACCTACGACGTTGATAACCGCCATAAGCAAGTTGTCGCTGTCAACCCACGTTGCTTGCATATAGCCGAGCATACCGTAAGGCGCGTTCATCGGGAACAAGTTGATTGCAATCAAACCGTCGTCGTCAATGCACAAGCCGATGCTGAGTTGTGCGCCGCCTGCCGCCGCCTTGACGACTTCGATGAGGTCTTCTTGCATAAGTCCGCCGAGAGAGTCGATGAGGCTGGGGAATTGATCGAGAACTTTTTGCACGATGCCGTAGATTTGACTGCCGAGCATATTTGCAACGTCCAAAGTGGTCAATGCCATCGGATCGCCGAGCATATCGAGAACGAGCCACGAAAGCGGACGTTTTGTCACGCCGTTTTCGTACATTTGCCAACCGTCCTCGTTGAAGCCGTACTTGACCTCGACGGTGTTGCCGTTTTGATCGACGATTGTACCCGTGTACTCGAATTTGCCGCCGTTTGCCTTAAATTCCTCGACAAGTTGCGGATCGTAGAGTTGATAGAGGCAGTTGCCGTCTTCCGTGTAGGTGAGTCCGCCCGCGGCGTTGTAAGAACTTTGCGTGTAGGACCAGCCTTGATTGAGGATAAGACGAAGAACGATAGGCACTGTCATACGACCGCTCATCTGTGCGTACAAAAGAAGCGGATCGTCAAACGTGAGATAACCGTCTTGGTTGAAACTGTCGTAGTTTTGTTGGAACAACGCTTTGAATCTTTCGTTCTTGAAGCCTTCTTTCAACATACCCTCGTAGTCGTAGTTCGTGTAGATATAGTCGAGAATCGAGAGTGCGATTGCGCGTCTTGCGACGTTGTTGTTGAAGCAGTAATCGTAGTCGTTGAGGACGTATTGATTGTAGATGAACTGATAGAGTTCATACTTTCTTTCGTTGGATTTGAGAGCGTCCACTTCCACTTGGATTCCGTCAACGTTCTTGCCGTAAGTGTTGGTGTAATACTTCATTCTTTGTTGAATGAAAGCGTTTTTGTAGTTGGTTATGACGCCGTTGTTTTCGTTGTGAGCGACGAGAGTCTTGTACGAGAAGTCGCCGTTTTCCGCGATTTTGCCGTCGGCGTCGTAGTTGTTGAGGTTGCCGTTGAGAAGATTGTACATAATGAGGTCGCGTTCGAGCGCGGCGTTATGTTCGGCTTGTTTCTCGCCGTTGTAGTACAAATCTTCGCAATAGAGCGTGCTTTGCGTTGCTTTTGCGATGACGTCGGGGAAAACGTAGGTCAAAATAAGACCGAATCCCGTTGACAGACACACGAACGCGATAAGTACTTTGACGGTTTTGGTGCGAATGCTGCTCTTTGACTTCTTTCTGTTGACCACGAGCGCGACCGTCATAAACACGAGTCCGAGTATGCCCGCCAAAATCACGCCGACGAACGGCCAGAACGTGTAGTACGGCATAAGGTTGTAGCACTTAACGCCGAGCACTATCGACACTATGACGATGGGCAAATAAGCAAGGACGTGAAGCAATATCGCCGCAAGCGTGTAGAGAACGGACGTCTTGCTTTGGTCTTTCTTGGTGCGCTTGCTCACGGGGAAAGCGGGAATTACGTCGCCGTTTTGGTCACGATTGAGCATATCTGCGTCCATAGCGAGTTGTTCGTTTTGAACGTCTTGATTCATTTCTTCTTGATTCATAACTTGATCGCTCATAATTACAACGCCTCCTTGTCAGAATTTTCGTCGGCAGGGATTTGTATGTCCCCCTCTGCCCCTTGATTTTCGGGCGTTTGGTCTTGAACGACTACGTCTTGTTCGCCTTGCGCGTCGTTTTGTTCATCGTTTTGTTGTTTTTTGGCTTTTTTGCCTTTCTTCTTGTCTTCTACGACCGCCGTGCCGTTTGCGTATTCGAGTTCTTTCTCTTGCGCGACGAAACTAAGGAAGTAGAACAATACGACGAATCCGCAGAAGAAGAACAACATATCGCGTACGCCGTAGAGCGGATAGAACGTGGGTTTGTAACTCAAATCCGCTTTGAGTTGTCTTACCGCCGTCAAATTGGCAAGTCCGAGAGCGGACGGATAAGTGCCGCCGCCGAGCGTGTCGCCGATAAGCGTCGAGCCGATCATCGGACCGAATGCGGTCGCTTCGTAGTTTGCTCTCTCGTATTTTTGATACGCAAGAGCCATTGCCATATCTTTTTCGCCAGCAACCCAAGTGTAGAATTCCCACACAGGTTTGATTGCGGGCGATTGATAGTAATACAATCCTTCGAGGATTCCCGTCAAAATGGAAGACACGTCTATTGCAAAGTGATAGTCCTCGTCGAGAAGCGGAATTTTTATGCCGCTGATTTCGAGACCGTAACGAACGCCGTCGTTGGTGTTGAAGGTCTTGATGAGTTTGAGAAGTCCGTTGATCGTGCCGACAACGCCGCCGCCGAGTACGGACGAGAGGTCAACGCCCAGTTTGCTCATCAATCCGTTGAGCGCGGTGTTGAGGAAGGCGCTGAGGTGGTCGAGATCGAAGTCGTATTCGATGTTGCCATCCTCGCCCACTTGAACGAACGCGTCGCTGAAATTGAGGTCGACAAGCACGTCGCCGCCGTCTGCGACTTTTGCCGAATTAAGACCCATAACGTAGTTGCCGTCCGCGTCTTGCGTGCCGTCGTCTTTGACGAGCGCGACGTAGAGATAATCTCTCGTTTCGCCCGGATTGAATACGTCGGGTGCGCCTGCATACGCCACGACCAAGAACAAATCGTTTACCGTGACGGAACTGTCAACGCCGAGAAGCGGTTGTATCCATTCCATAACCTTCTTCATAGCATCGTCGTTCATATTGAAGTCTTTTCTGAAACTCATACCGTTTTGCAACTTTTCGAGGATAGGCGAAAGGATTGCGCCCACGCCGAATTTGCCGATAACGTCGTCAAGACCCGTGCTGCCGTCGTTCGCTTTGAGCAAGAAGTCGAAAAGATGGTTGTTGCCGAGCAATGCGCCCACTTTTGCAATCAAATAATCGAGACCGTTGTGCGTGAGAGAGAAATTCTCTGCGAACTCGATTTCTTGACCGTAAAGGGTTTGCAACCATTCGGGGCATTTTTCACCCGTGGTCGGATCTTCCAGCAAGCCCGTGTAATATCTTTCTCTCGCTCTGACCGCTTTGGTGTACATAGATTCGAATTTGGAATCGTATTTGTTTGCGGAAATTTCCTCTTGTGCCGAATAATAATCTTCGAGAATGTTAAGCACGTTGTCGAGGCTGAAAACCCAACCGTCCGAAAGCATACCGTTGGAATTGTAAATACCCGTGCCGTATACGCCGTCCGTAGTGTAGGTTTGAGAAGAATCGTCTGCGTATTCAGTGCCGAGAGGCATCAAATCCTTGCAATACCAAACGTAAATTTCCTCGCCCGCTTTGGTTGTTCTCTTTTGATACCAGTAGTGCGAATAGGTCTTGCCGTTGATGACGAGTTGTCCGTTTGCGTTCGGTTTGAGTCTGACGATTTGCGTATATTCGGGGCTCTTTCTGTAATCGTAGGAATTTTCACTGTCACGATTTACGCGATAAGTGCCGTCGAGAATCTTTTTGAGGTCGCCGTTGCCCTTGAAGTTGTTGTTTTCGTCAACGTCGAGTCTGTAAAGTCCGTCGTCGCCCTTTACGAAACTGATGTCCACGCCCTGATTGCCTTCGTCGTCGATGATGGAATAGTACGTTACGGGTTTGTTGGAAATGTTGCCCGAAACGCCGCTCTTGTTTGCGCCTTCCATCTCAACGTTGTAGACGTTTTTCATCAAATCCACTTGTTTGATGAGGTTGAGCGTGTCGTTTTTGCCGATTGCGTTCGAGGACACCGTGCGATAGTAGGAAAGTTGGGTCTTATAGTCGTTGACCACGACGCCCGTTCCCTCGTACTGCGCTTGAAGTTCGGTGACTTTCTTTTCAAGCACCGCGTCCATAACGACGCCCGTGATAAGCATAGTCGCCATACAAACCGCGATGACCGAGAACATTCTCACGCGCGAATTCTTCACCGTTTTGCTCAGAATTATATGCACGATTGAAATGAACGCCCAGACCGCAAAACCGATCCATACGCCGTAAAGCGCAGGCGCGGTAACGTACGACTCTGCCTGCTTGAAAAAGCCCAACGCCGTCGTGAACGTGGTTTCGCCCATAAACGGATCGTGGCTGATGAATCTGACTGCGGTGAAGCACACGGCAATCAGGAACAAGGGAAGACCAAGCATATAAAACACGACTTTGAGCGTGCGGTACAACTTGACCTTTTTGTACTGTTGAGTTTGGCTCATAACTTTCTCCTCATTGATTTGGGATTGCCCTCGTATGTATGCGCGAGCGCACCCGAATATGATTTACTTCACTATCATAGCATATCCCGAAACATATTTCAATACGATTTTCAATAAAATTTGTCCGCCCTATATCTTGCGTGACCTTTGTCCGCTCGTTCACAATATGCCCGTTTTTGCGGATTTTTTGCGAGTTTTTGCCACTTTTTCGCTTGCTTTTCGCATCGTTTTTCAAACGCATATTTGCATTATATGCAATTCTATCGCGTCGGATACACCCCCCCCGCGCCCTATTTCCCGTTTTTCTCGAAAAGCGCGGCTTCCTTATATCGATTATTCGCAAGCCGCCGCAAAATACCCGACACTTTCGCCGTTTTGTGCGCATATTTATCGTTTCGACAAATTAATCTTCGAACTCGCTCGCGCGTATTTTTATTTCAGGGTTGATTTTGCTTTTTCGAGAGTATATTATTTAATCATAAAATCGGCAAACCGTCGATGTTAGGAGGAAAATATGTCATACATCAGCGAAGTCATAGAGCAGACTGAATTGAAAAATCCCAATCAGCCGCAATTTATGCAAACCGTCAAAGAAGTTCTCTCCTCTTTGACCCCCGCTATCGAACAAAACGAACAGTTGATGCGCAAAAACGTCATTCTCGAACGCCTCGTAGAACCCGACAGACAAATTATGTTCCGCGTTCCGTGGATGGACGACAACGGCAATTACCACGTCAATCGCGGTTTCCGCGTTCAATTCAACAACGCAATCGGACCGTACAAGGGCGGTTTGAGATTCCAAAAGGACGTCAACCTCGACGCAATGAAGTTCCTCGGTTTCGAGCAAACTTTCAAAAACTCTCTCACTTCCCTTCCTATGGGCGGCGCAAAGGGTGGCGCGGACTTCGACCCCACCGGCAAAAGCGATTCCGAAATTATGCGTTTCTGCCAATCCTTTATGAACGAACTTTATCGTCATATCGGTCCGAATATGGACGTTCCCGCAGGCGATATGGGCGTCGGCGGTCGCGAAATCGGCTATCTGTTCGGTCAATATAAGAAAATCGTCGGTGCTTACGAAAACGGCGTTCTCACCGGCAAAGGTCTCAGTTACGGCGGCTCTCTCATCCGTCCCGAAGCAACCGGTTTCGGCGCAACCTACTTCCTCGACGAAGTGTTCAAACATCAAGGCGAACACCTCGCGGGCAAAACCTTCTGCCTCAGCGGTTTCGGCAACGTCGCGTGGGGCGCGGCAAAGAAAATCGACGAACTCGGCGGCAAGGTCGTCACCCTTTCCGGTCCTGACGGATACGTTTACGATCCGGACGGCGTAACGGGCGAAAAGATCGACTACTTGCTCGAAATGCGCGCTTCCAACCGCAACAGAGTTCAAGACTATTCCGACAAATACGGCTGCGAATTCGTCGCAGGCAAGAAGCCTTGGGGCAACGTCAAAGCAGACGTCTATATGCCCTGCGCAAGACAAAACGAAGTTCTTTTGGACGACGCAATCGCAATGGTTAAACTCGGCGTTCCCGTCCTCAACGAAGTTTCGAATATGCCTACAACGAACGAGGCAATCGCATACTTGCAAGAACACGGCGTTCTCGTCACCCCGTCCAAAGCGGTCAACGCAGGCGGCGTTGCGACGAGCGGACTCGAAATGTCGCAAAACAGCGAACGTCTTGCTTGGACGAAAGAAGAAGTGGACGCAAAACTCAAACAAATTATGAAAGGTATTCACACTCAAATCTGCGACGCACTCGACGTATACGGTCTCGATTACAACCTCGTCAAAGGCGCAAACCTTGCGGGATTTAAGAAAGTAGCGGATGCTATGATTGCCCAAGGAATCAACTAAAAGGCTGTAAAATAGCGACTAACTTCGGCAGCGCACTCTTTTCACAAAATCACGTACGTCAGTACGCTGGGTTTTGTGCCAAGGGTGCGCTTTCTTGTTATTCATCTGTTTTACTGCCTTTTAGTTGATTCCTAATTCTTACAATTTTTTACAATTTCCTTATTCTTTATTTTTTCAATTTTTCAATTCTTCAACTTTCACACATCTAAACACATATTTTTATAAAAAATTTAATTTTTACACTCTTTCTTTTTCTTTATCGTCAAGCCTGTTTCTATCACCGAAACGACGTTTAAGCGCAAAGATTCTTTAAGCGGTATTGACATTTCTTGTCGTTATGTTAAACTGTTTTAAGAGGAAAATATTATGGAACAAGATAAAAACGTAACCGAAATCGCCGAACCGAAATCCATTCCCCAAACGGAAGAAACTTCGGCGGAAAACCCAAAAGGCATACTGTACGAAACCAGCCTCAAACAAGCCGAGAAAAACGCCAAAAAAGAAAAGAGAAAAGGCGTGATGCAGTTCATAAAATACGCGCTTTGCGCGGCGAGCGCAGGCATAATTCAGATTGTGCTGTTCTCGATTTTGCAAGCGGTCATACCTTCGAACGGCAAAACCATTCACTTCATTGTCGAAGATATGGATTTGGTCACGTTTATCGCAACGACCGTCGCGCTTTGCGCTTCTATACTTTGGAACTTCACTTTCAACCGTAAGTTTACATTCAAAGACGCAGGCAACGTGCCCAAAGCAATGATTTTGGCGTTTTTGTTCTATGTTCCCTTCTATCCCTTCCAAACTTGGTACGTCCACACGATTAAATCCTTGCTCGTGGAAGCAATCGGCACGGACGGCGCAGGCATAATCGCGGAAGGCACGGTTATGATTATCAACTTCGCGCTTGAATTTATGTGGCAAAAATTCGTGGTTTTCCGCAAGCCCAAAGACAAAAAGGAAAACAAAACCGAAGAAAACGAAAACTCGGGCAAAACAGAAAACGCGGATAATACGAATAACGTCGAAAATTCCGAAAACACCTCAAACTAAACATAAAACTTAATCGCACACTTGCCGCTCTCTTTTCGGAGGGCGGTTTTTTTTGTCGTTATAAACCGTTTATAAACTCGTCGTTTTGACAATAATGTGCGACGTGGATATAGACAGACTTCAACAAGATTTGAAAAAGACGTTTTCAAACAGCGACGACTTCAAGTGTCGCCGCCTCGATATAGGCGACAAGCGTTGCCTTTTTGCATATATCGACGGCAATATCGACAAAATTTTGTTCGAACAAGACGTCGTGCGCCCTCTGAAAAACTGCGATAAGCTCGAAAAGCCCTATTTGAAATCTTTGCAAAACACGGTTGCGTACGCCGACGAAATCGAGGTCGTGTCGACAAAGGATTCCCCCGGGAACATTGCCGCTTGCGACATTGCGTTCTATATCGAGGGCGAGGAAGAAGCATATGTCTTTTCCCTTCGCAAGCCCGCTTCGAGAGCGATAAGCGAGCCGCCCACTTCGTCGGTTATGAAAGGTCCGCGCGAGGGATTTATCGAGGAAATCAAAACGAATATGTCGCTGGTGAGAAAGCGCATAAAATCACCCGACCTCGTTATGAAAACCTTTCAAGTTGGCAGATACTCGGCAACGACGGTCGCTTTGGCGTATATAAGAGGCGTTGCCGACGACAAAATCGTCGAAAGACTAACCCGCAAAATAGAGCAAATCGACGTGGACGGCGTCGTGGACAGCGCGTACGTGCTGTCGTTTATTCAAACCAAAAAGAACTCGTTTTTCATTCAGGCAGGCACGACGGAAAAACCCGACGTGGCGACGGCGAAACTGCTCGAAGGGCGAATCGTAATCATCGTGGACGGTTCGCCTATCGCCATAACTCTGCCCTATCTCGTCTTCGAAGACGTGCAGGACGGCTACGACTACTATTCGGGTGACTGGCGCGCTTCGATGATACGAATGTTCCGACTTTTCGGCGCAATGCTGACCGTGCTTTTGCCGGGGGCGTACATCGCGCTTCAAACCTATCATTTTCAGTTGTTGCCCATAAAGTTTTTGATGACGCTTATGTCGGCAACGACCAACCTACCCTTTCCGCCGGCGATAGAAATGCTTTTGGTTATGACGCTTTTCGAGGTGCTTAATCAGGCTTCCATACGAATGCCGCGCTACTTCGGCATATCCTTGTCCGTCGTCGGCGCAATCGTGCTCGGCGATACGGCGGTGAAATCGGGTCTTATCTCATCGCCGTCCGTGCTTGTAGTCGCGCTGTCGGCAATAGGCATATTCTGCGTTCCCGACCAAGTGGGAACGATGTCCGTACTTCGCTTTTTGTATCTGTGCATAAGCGCGGTTCTCGGGTTCGTGGGAATGATAATTCTCACGATAGTTATCGTCGCATATCTCGCTTCCCTCGAAAATTTCGGCACTCCCTACCTTGCGCCGTACGCGCCGAGAATCTCGCCCGACCTTCAGGACGGCGTGTTGAAAGCGGACTCGGCGACAATGGAATTGCGCCCCTATTCCATACCCACGCAAAATCGTCGACGCATACGCAAAGGTTGACGGATAATTTGACAAATAATAGGTTTATATATGGCAAACAGCACAATAAAACACGGATTGCGTAAAAATCTACCAATCAGCACTATCTACAATTCACAAGCGGCAGCCATTATAGTCGCGCTCGGTTTTGCGTTCAAACTCTCGTCTGCCCCGGGGATTTTTTCAGAAGCGTTCGGCTCGGCGGCGTTTTGGGTTTTTATGGGATTCACCGCAATCGAGGGCATATGCGTAATCTTTATTTTCGTTTTTGCGAGAATGGGCGGCGACGCGCTTTTGCGAGCGACTAACTGCATATTCTATAAAGCGGCGTGCCTTGTCGCTTGCGTTTGGCTTTCGGCAAAGACAGTGTTTTATTTCTGTTACTGCACGTCATATCTCACCCACGAACTTTTCACGGGGACGCAACCTTTTCTCATATACGTATTGTTCCTTTTCCCCATAGTGTATCTCGGCTTGAAAGGCACTCGCTCGATTGCGAGAAGTTGCGAATTGTTTGTGCCGCTGTTTCTTGCCGTGGTCATACTCAATCTCGCGTTTTTGGATTCGGATATGGACTTCGGGCGCAATCTACCCGTATTTACGACAGAGCCGTCCGTGCTGTTTGCGACTATGCCGCGCTACGGTCTGTGGCTCGGCGACGTGTTTCCTTTTATATTCGTGAGGATTCGCAACAAAAAAGCACCCTATCTCACTCTCGGTATCGCTTCCTCTTGGACGATTGCGAATCTAATCGTGCTTATAGGCGTCGCACTCTACGGCAACGCGCTGAAAACGGTGTCAGACCTCTTTATACACATTGCAAGTTTCAACCAACTTTCTCTGGAAATAGGAAGAATGGAATGGACAAACCTTTTCGGAATCATTATGATGTCGCTTTACTCTCTCTCTTTCCTCTACGACGGCGCGAATCAGGCGTGCGAGCGCGCGCTCGGCACGGCTTTGCCGTCAAAGATACTGTGTCCGTCGGCGGTTATCTGCTCTGCGCTGTTCTCGTCGTCCTTGCAACAAGTGACCGACTTCGCGCTCGGCGTAACAGGCTACGTTCTGACGGCGATTGCGTTCGCTTTGCCGATTTTGCTTTTCGCGGCAGCGAAAATCGAAAAGAAAAAAAATTCGGGCTTGTACGCTTGCCTTGACGCAGAGTACGCGACGATAGGCAAACAAAACAACGCACCCGACAGCGAGAACGACGGCGTGCTTTATTCGTTCAAGCAAAACTCGCCCGAGGGGGAAGCGCAATGAAAAAACTAAACGTACCATCATATCTTCTGCGAACGAAATGGTTTGTGTTTTTCCTCATCGCCGTATTTCTGATTATATTCGGCAGAATGGTGGAAACGCCGTCGCTGTCGAAATCGGCGGTGGTGCTCGGACTCGGCATAGACTACGACGAATCCACTACCCTTTTCGAGGTCAGCACGCAAGCGGTGCTTGCCGGCTCATCGAGCGGCGATACGACACAAACCAGTTACGTCTGCACGTCCGCAAAGGGGAACACGATTGCGGGCGCAATGGACGTTATTGCGCGCAAAACGGGGTTAATCATATCGCTTTCGCACTGTAACGTGGTGTTTTTGTCAACATCGGCGTTCAAACTCGACCATATGCAACTCATATATCCGTTGACGGGAATGTACGCTCTGCCCGAGCAAACCATTATCGTGACGGGGGATAAATCGCCGTCCGAAATGCTGTCGCTGAGGATCGGAACGACCATAAGTTCGCCCTTCTTTTTGCAACAGGCTCTCGTCAACGAGGAAGGCTCGGACGGTATGATTCGCACGACCGCAAAGGACTTTTTGGCGCATTCGCTGTCGAGAAGCAAGGCAAACGTCATACCCTATATAATCGCCCAAAAAGCTACGCCGCCCCTTACCGAAGCGGGAAGCGAGGACGACGTGTACGAACTCGACATATCGCGAGCAATGGCGTTTGACAACGAAAACTATTGCATAATCGAAAACGAATACGCCGAAATTCTTGCGCTATATCACAGCCACGACGTGACGGGAACGCTGAACTTCGCCTCAAACGACGACGGCACGATAGAGTTCAAAATCCTCAAAAAATCCGTCAAAATCAAGGCGCACGGGCGCAAAGTGGTTGCCGAAATCAAACTTTCGGCAGACCTTGCCGACGTACAGAAAATCCCGACGGACGAAGTTGTCAACACCGACAACGCCATCGTAAAGCGATACGCCGCAGCCCTTGCAGAGGACATAGAAAAAAGGCTTTTTGAACTGTACGAATTGTCCGTAAGCAAAAACATCGACTTTTTGTCGTTGCAATCGAAAGCGTATCAATCGGTCGGGCGAAATCTCGAAGAAGATTGCCTTGCCACCCTCTCTTTCGAGCCGAAAGTGTCAATAAGCGTGAAAGAGGCGGGATAATCGCATTGCACCTCGATTTTTGCAATCGGCATATAGTGACGTAGAGGTGTTTTTATGGATTATCTTTTGCCAGACGACGAAACCGTGAAAAAGATGTGCGCCGAATACGCTTGCCGTCTAAACAAAAAGGCAGGCGCACTCGGATACATAAACGAATTGAACTCGAACGACAATCAAAGCGGCGGTTCAAACAATCGCTTAAACGAATCGCAAAATCAAAGCGGCGACTTGAACGACGGCGCGCAAGGCGATTCGCAACGCAATTTGCAACGTGATTCGCAAATCGGCGAGGCGGAAAACTCGAATCGCGCGCAATGCGCGTATACCTGCGATATAAAAGTTTTATTCCTTTACATTATTTTATTTTTGGGATATAATGCAAGGTATGGAACTCAAATTTATGACGCCGACCGAGGTGTGGGAAGGGTTCGATCCGCGCGTTGCGCCTTTGGAAGCCTCAATAATCTCGTGTCAAACAACGGATAATTTCGTCTGCTCGAAGCAGATTTTCACGGCGGAAACCTCGAAAGAGGGTCGCGTTCGCGTATGTTGCAATATCTATTACGACGCACGCTGGCAAGACGCACGTCCTGCCGTTTTGGTGTTGCCGTCTTTCAAGAATCCTCACTCGTCCGACGCAATGCGTATGCTGGTTGAGGAAGGATTCGTCGCTTGCACGCTCGACTACTGCGGCATATTCGAAGATACGAGAACGGCTTATCCGTCCGATTTGAGTTTTGCTCGCTTCCCCGACTGCCAAAATCATCTCGACAGCATCGAAACCACCGCGCGCAATACGCCTTGGTTCGTATGGGCGAAGATAGCGCGCCGCGCGATAAGTCTTTTGCAAGAGCAAAGCATAGTATCGAGCGAGCGCATAGGCATTTTGGGATTCGGCATAGGCGCGCAACTTTGCTGGCTCGTAGCAGGCACGGACAAGCGCGTTTGCTCTATGACGGCAATCAACGGCGGCGGCTACCGCTGGGCGGAACACAACGCAAGATTTTTGGGCAGCGACATACCCTCGGGCGACGAGCAACTGGCGTATTCGACGGGTATAGGCGCGGAAACATACGCAATGTTCGTCACCTGCCCCACCCTTGCAATCGCAACGCGCGATTCGGTGTACTGCGACGTCGACAGAATCGGCGATATGCTCGACCTCGTAAAATCCGAAGTGAAACAACTCATAATTTCGGATTCGTGCGATATGCAGATAACGAACAGCGTATATTCCTCGCTCGTGCTGTGGCTTCGCTCGCACCTTGCAAACACGTCGGACGCGTTTTTGCCGACGATGCGCTTCGAAACGACGGACGGAAAGTTGTACGTCAAACTCAATTCGGGCAAAAAAGCGGACAAACGCACGCTGTACGTCAGTTACGGCGAACCGTCCTCTCAACAAAGATACTGGCAGTCCTTCGACGTGCGCCAAAAGGTCGGCGAACACGAATACGTCTGCGACGTTCCCGTCTACGACACCGAAGAACTCATCGTTGCGTACGCAACGCTCGTATATCCCGACTCGAACGTGGTTTCTACGAAGGTTACGAGCATTATCCCCGCAAAACACGACGTGAGCGCAGTTGAAACCTCGCCGAGAATATCGAAAGTCCTCTACGACGGAAGTATGGGACTCGGCGAATTTGTGGCAAGAACGGACGACGCGCTACTTGACGACGACACACTGTTCGTTGCGGACGGACCGTTTGCAATTAAAGGCATATCCGCAAAAAAAGGCAGCCTCGCGCTTTGCAGAAGCATACAGGAAATGACCTCGACAAGCCGCACCGCAATACTGCACGTCGACGCTTACGCAAAGACGGCAGGCAGTCTGAACGTGTGCGTATACACCTACCCCGACCTCAAAAAATACACCGCGCGCACCAAACTGAAAGGCGGCGAGTTCTGGCAAAAACTGCTCTTTGAATCCGCCGACTTCAAGAGCGAGGAAGGTCGCACCCTTTCTTCGTTCTCGGTGGTGAAAACCATAGAGGTGGAAAACGCGGGCGGAATTGTTTTCAACAACTTTTTGTGGATTTGAAAATAATCCGAGCCGCAAACAATATACTTTTGTATGCAAGATATTCCGCTTTTTGAACAAGAACCGATACAGGAAGAACCCAAACGCCGTTCAAAGCGCGTTGCGATTTCGGTTGCAATCGTGCTTTTGGTGGTGGTTTTGGCGGTTGCGAGCGCGCTTTTGGTCAAATACTACGTCATTGCGACGTTCACGGTTGACGGAATATCGATGTACCCCACTCTCGACGGCGGTGGCGGCGCGCAAAACGATTCCGACCGTAACAACGGCGAAACTCTCTATCTCAACAAACTTGCAAAGATAAATCGCGGCGACATTATCGTCTTTGCCCCCGACAGCGGTATTTTTAAGGGCAGAACGCTTGTGAAAAGAGTCATTGCTGTTGGCGGCGACCACGTCGTTATATCCGAAAACGTCGTGTATCTCAACGGCGAGCGGCTCGACGAAAGTTACGTCAACAAAGACGAACTTGCGCAATACGACGACTTGGACGTATACGTCGAGGACGGCTATATCTTTTGTATGGGCGACAATCGCAATCACTCGACCGACTGCCGAGAATTCGGACAGATAAGGCTCAATTGCGTCGTGGGAAGATGTTTCTTGATAAAAGGACTTAACGGAAAATTGAGAAAAGCGTGATAAAAATCACGCTTTTTTATTTTTTTATTGTTTTTATTTCGGGTGTGGGGTGAATTAGCACATTCCGTTTATAAGTAGACTTCGAATAAGTTTGCGTTTCGAGTGTTTTGCACTCGGCGCAATATTTTTATTTCTCTTCTACATAATGAATATATTCAATGCTTCTCAACGCCTCGATGATTTCGTCGTGCGTTTTGTACTTTTTGAGTTCCTTGCTTTCGATTGTGAGTTTGAGTGCGTACACGCTCAATCCCGAATTAATAAACGCCGAGTTGAGTTCCACGTCGTCTATGCGCATACCAAGTTCTCGCAACGTGGTCATAAAGGATTGCAAGTCGTTTTTGTTGAGCAATTCGAGGTGCAATTCGAAGTGATTAGAGCGTTGTTTGAGATACTTTTCGAGGGTCGGGAAGAACTGCAAAATCACGATATAGACGGCGGCGAGAATGAGCGCGACGGTGTACAATCCTGCGCCGAAAAGCAAGCCGAAGATACTGCACGTCCAAAGCCACGCCGACGTCGTGAGTCCTTTGATTTGGTTCTTTGCGCCGAAAAGTATTGAATTGCCGCCGAGCATTGCCGAGCCTATAACCGCCCCTGCCGAGCATATCGGGAAGGTAAGTCCCAATGACCTATCGATAATCATACACGACGTAGAGGCGAGCGAGAGCAAAATGAAAGTTTTAAGCCCTGCGGTGTGACCTTTGGTCGAGCGTTCGCACCCGACGTAGAATGCGAATATAAAGGGCACGATAACCCTCAAAAGTATGGAATAGACCGTGACGTTCCACGACCATTCCCCCATAAGTTTTGCAAGCGGATCGATATAGTTCATATTTTCTTCCCCCTATCTTTTTATGCGTTGTCTTGAATTGAGCAGATAATATTCTTCCGCCGCCTCGTCGAAAGCGTTTTCTTCCTCGCTGTACGCGGGCGCGGGCAGAGATTGTCTGATTTTTGCGATTTTGTCTATGAGCAGTTGCACGTCGTCCTTTTGCTCGGGTTGCTCTATCTGCGAGTCGGGAACGACGGCGTCTATGTCGTTGGAATAGGACTTTGACAAATACAACGACAGTTTCGCGCAAGCCGGTCCTATGAGTTCGTAAAGAACGCTCGACGCAAGGATTATCGTTTCCATTGCGCTGCCCGTTTCGCCGCCTATGGTTCGGGAAGCGAGCGCGGCAAGACCTATCGCCACGCCTGCCTGAGGTATGAGCGCAAGCCCCAGCCAGTTGCGCACTTTCGCGTCCTTTTTGACGCACAGACAGCCGAGGAACGAGCCTGCGTATTTGCCGGCGATTCTCGTGAAGAAATACACGACGCCTATGAGCAAAAGGGATACGCCTGCAACCGAGCCGCCCGAACTTACCAACGCGTCGAGTTTGAAGTTTACGCCCGAGCGCACGAAGAACAAAAGCAGTATCGGCGGCGAAAAATAGTTGAGTTGCTTAAAGAGTTTGTCGTCCTTTGCGACGTTGCGATACACCGTGCCCATCGCCATACAACCGAGAAGCGGCGATACGTCCAAAATGGCGCAGAGTCCGCAGAACGAGAATATGACCGCGATTGCGATGATGAGGCGATTGTCCGTGGAATGTTTGCCCAAAAGCAGTTTGAGCAAAAATCCGAGCGCGCCGCCCACCACGAGTACGAGAACGTTGTATATGACGGGCAAAGCGACGTTTTTGAAGGTTACCACCCCTGCCATAGAAGCGGTTGCAATCGCAATGGCAACCGAAAACGCCACGAGCCCCACCACGTCGTCGAGCGCGACGACTTGCAAAAGCGTGTCCACGAAATCGCCTTTCGAGTTGGTTTGACGTATTGTCATCATCGTGGAAGCGGGCGCGGTTGCCGCCGCGAGCGCGCCTAGTACGATTGAAAACGCAAGGCTCAATCCGAGCGCGAAATACATCACCAAAAACACGACGAGCGAAGCGAGCAACGCCTCGAACACGGTGATAACGATGTTTTTCGCGCCGTTCTTTTTGAGGGTGGACAGCGTGAAAAACTCGCCCGTGCTGAAAGCAATGAACGCAAGCGCGATGTCGGCAAGGAAACTCATTCCCTCGACGACTTGCGTCGGGATAACGTTTATGCAGTACGGACCTATGATTATGCCCGCCACGATATAGCCCGTTACGTTGGGAAGTTTGAGTTTTTTGGTGACGCGCGACATAATATATCCCGCAAGCAGCATAACCGCAACGGATATTATCACTTGTCCGACCGATGAAAAGTTTTCGAGCAACATTTTCGCCTCTTTGGCAATTAAATTCAAATTGCCTCTTGTTTGTTTCGCTCTGATATGCTATGCTGTAAAAAACATAAAGTCAAATTATGATATTTTATGCGATTATAAAATGTCGTAATAAAAGGAAAAACATATGGCACTTCTCGACGACAAACTGGAAACGTTCATAACGGTTTGTGAAACGAAGAATTTCACAAAGGCGGGCGAGGCTTTGGGACTTACCCAACCTGCCGTTTCTCACCATATCAAAAAACTCGAAGAAGAACTCGGCGCACCCGTATTTTTGCGCAAAAAAGGGGAACTCGTACTCTCGGAAGAAGGCGAAATCGCGCTTTTGTACGCCAAGCGTATGCGTGCGCTGTGCGAGAAAATGAAAGAGAAAATCAAGAATGCGAAAACCAACATCTACAAGATTCGCATAGGCATAACGCACACGCAAGAGAGCGGATTGATGATAGAAGCGTTGTCGAAAATCGCGCTCGGCGACGATAATATTTCGATAACTTTTATTACGGACACCATAAAAAATCTTTATGCTATGCTCGAAAATTTCGAGATAGATATGGCGATTATCGAGGAAAAACCCACCAATCCCGATTTCAGATTCACCATAATCGACACTGATATGCTCGTGTGTATCGCCTCGACGCAAAATCCCGTTGCGCAAAAGGCGTCGATTTCGTTGCAAGAACTGAAAAAACAGCACCTTATTTTGCGACTTCCCTCGTCGTCCACTCGCGAAAAATTCGTTGCCGCGCTCGAATCCATAGGCGAATCCATCGACAACTTCGACGTGATAATCGAGGTTGACAGCATAGCCACAATCCGCAACCTCGTCAAAAAGGACGTGGGCGTATCCATTCTTTCAAAAAGCACTTGCTACAAGGAAATCCGCAAAGGCTCGCTCGTCGCTCTGCCCATCGAAAACCTATCTATGACGCGCGAAACCACAATCGTGTATCACAAAACTTTCACTCACACCGAGATGATAGAGCGCATTGCAAAAGCGTACGGCGAAACCGCCGAAAAGCGTGCGTAATAACTCTCGCTTGCCGAAAAATCCGTTGATAATCGAACATTTGTATATTGATTTTCAACGAAAATATACTTATAATTGAATTATTAAGGGCGCAACGCAGGGCGCAACGCCTACGATATAAGGGAAATTATGAAACTCGAAAAACTCAAACAAAACAAGCAACAAAGCGCAAACTATATGTTTGACTTTATCTCGCACGTCACCTCGTCTTTCGGAAAGCGCGACTGCGGAAGCAAAGGCGAAAAAGACGCGATAAACTATATGGCGCAAGAAGTCGCCCCCTACGCCGACAGCGTAACCACCCAAAAATACGACGTACATACGCTTGCGTTTATGGGCTGGATTTACATCACCGTAACCCTCATTCTCGGCGCGTTCGTTGCGGCGTTCTTTATGCCTATGCTCTCGCTTATTTTCATTGCGGTGGGTATGGAAATTATGATTTTGGAATTCGTGCTTTACCGCAAAGTCGTGGACAAACTCTTCCCCAAACGCGAATCTCTCAATATGATGGCAATCAAAAAGCCGACCGGCGAAGTCAAACGCAGAGTTCTCATCAGCGGACACGCGGACGCGGCGTACGAGTGGACTCTCAACTACTATCTCGGCGGAAAAGCGTTCATCGCGCACTTCCTCATTTCTATAATCGGCATACTCTACTTCACGGGCGTTGCAATCGCGGCGTGCGTGATAAGCGGTATGTTCACACGCGTTACCGACGCGAATCTGCTCATCGCGCTCGGCGTAAGCGGCGTGTTCGTTCCCTTCTGGATATTGATGTACATTCTTTTCAATCCCCGCATTATCGCGGACGGCGCGACGGACAACCTCACGGGTTGCGCTATGGGCCTAAGTTTTCTTAAAGCGCTCAAAGACAACGGCATAGAGTTTGAAAACACCGAAGTCGGTTGCATTTGCGCAGGCGGCGAAGAAGCGGGATTGCGCGGCGCAAAAGCGTGGGTCAAGGAACACAAGAACGATTTTAAGGACTGCCCCACGACAATACTTTGCCTCGACACTTTGCGCGAGCAAGACCATATGCTCGTCAATCACAAGGATATGAACGGACTTATAAAGTGCGACCCCGAAGCGACGGAAATATGGCTCGAAGCGTGCAAAGAAGAAGGCATACCCTGCAAGAAAGGAAGCGTCGCTTTGGGCGCAACGGACGCGGCGGCATACACCGAAGGCGGCTTTAAGAGCGTGTGCGTGACGGCAATGAACTTCAATCTTCCGCGCTATTATCACACAAGACTCGACGTTGCAGAAGACGTTGACAAGGAATGTCTTGCAAACACTTTTGCAATCCTTTGCAACTTCGTCGAGAAAATCGACGAGCAAGCAAAATAACGGCACAAATCGCAAAACGCGGCGTTTATTGCGTCGTTTCGACAAAATAAAGTCTGTGTTTTTGCAACACCGCGAAATATTTGTGCTTTCGCATTGATATATTATATTGATAAGGAGAATGATTATGGGACAATATTCAAAATATATCGACCCAAAAAGACGCGCCGTCCCCACCCCCAAAAGTATGGTGGACGAAAAAGGTATCTGCGCATTCGGAACGTTTGACAAAGAGTTCGAGCAAATGGACCTTGTGAAACTCAAAAAGCCCACTCGCGCGCCTCAATGTATGAACCGCCTCAAACTCACGCTTTGGGAAGCGACCGAAGTTCACCTCAAAAACGGCGTGCTTCTCGCAGTCGTTTGCGATATGGGTATCTTCGGCAAAACGCTCAACATCTTCTACGATAAACGCACGAAGAAAGTGTACTGCTGGGACACCAACCTCAAATCCAAAGACACCGTCATCGCGCCCAACCTCATCAACGGCGCAATCGCGGAAGGCAAAACCGACGTGTCGCACGTCAAGTACGTCAACAACTTCCAAGACGGCAAGTGTGAACTTCAAGGCAATCACAAGGGCAAATGCCTCATAACCGTCACTCAAAAAGACAAGACCATCGTCAAGGCTATCAAGGAAAATTACGGCGAAGCGACAATCGAATATAACTTCACCCTCACCCGCCTTTCCAAGCCTTGCGTAGCAAGCATACCCTTTGGCAAAAACCGTCCTCTTTACAGTCAAAAAGACTTCTTCAAGGCAGAAGGCAGACTTGTCATCAACGGCGAAGAAATGCTCACAGACGAGGACAGCACCGCAGTCGTCGACGACCACAGAGGCTACTATCCCCGTCGCGCGCACTACGACTGGGTCACCACTATGGGCAAATGCAACGTTGACGGCGAAGAAAAATGGCTCGCTTTCAACCTCACTCGCAATCAATCCATAGACCAAGAAAAATATAACGAGAATATCCTTTGGCTCGAAGGCGAAACCAGCATACTTCCGCCCGTCAAATTCACGAGAAGCCCCGAAAGCAAGGACTTCTGCGACCATTCCGAATGGATAATCAAGGACGAACACGATATGGTAAACCTCAAATTCAAGGTTTACAATATGAACCCGATGATTATGCACGCGCTCGTGGTCAACATCGACTACTACGTCGCTTTCGGCGAACTCGAAGGCTATCTGCGCGACGAGGACGGTAAAAAGTACGTTCTCGACGGTATGATGGGTATGGGCGAAGACAAAACGCTGTTGCTGTAATTTGCCGCTCTAATCAAAACTATTTCAAGACGACAAAACGCGCACTTTAAGTGCGCGTTTTGCTTTATTAAACCTTGCGTTATGCAAAAATTTTGATTTTGTTATTTGTCGTATTCGTCAAGAAAACTGTGCTTCATTCCGTCTTTCTTGTAGGCTATCACCGTGTCGAGTTGCACGTTTTCAACGCTTCTGAATATGCACTTTTCAACGTCGGGATTGGATTTTTTGAGTTCTTGAATAAGCAGTTTTGTTTCCTGTCTTTTCGAGCGATTCTGCCCGTTGTTGCAAGATGTGCAAGTGTCGGTAAACTTGCAAGCGCATTGTATAAAGTGCAGCCCGTTATAATCCCGCCACGCCTTTATGTCGTCCTCTCGTATGAGGTACAACGGACGGATAAGTTCCATTCCCTCGAAGTTGGTGCTGTGAAGTTTGGGCATCATCGTCTGTATCTGCGCGCCGTGCAACATTCCCATAAGTATGGTTTCTATCACGTCGTCGTAGTGATGTCCGAGCGCGATTTTGTTGCAGCCGAGTTGCTTTGCGAAGTTGTAAAGATACCCCCTTCTCATACGCGCGCAAAGATAGCAAGGCGATTTGTCAACGTTGTATACCGACTCGAATATATCCGTTTCGAACACCGTTATCGGCACGTTGAGTCGCCGCGCGTTTTCCTCGATTATCTCTCGATTCGCCTTTGCGTAGCCGGGGTCCATAACGAGATACTTCACCTCGAAATTCAAATCGCTGTGTCGCTTGTATTCCTGAAAGAGTTTCGCCATAAGCATCGAGTCTTTTCCGCCCGATATGCACACCGCGATTCTGTCGCCGTCTTTAATTAGTTGATACTCTTTTATCGCCTTGTAGAATTTGCCGAATATGTCCTTTTTGAATTTGCCAGTTATGCTCTGCTCGACCTTCTTGCAAAAATCGTCGTCCACTTGCTTTTGCATCTGAGTGCGCAAATACTCGGAATATCCGCCCTGCAAACTGTACGCCCTCAACCCTTGCTCGCAAAATTGCTCGGCGATATCCACGCTGAGTATGCCCTTTGCGCAGTACACGATTACGGCTTTGTCCTTATCCGTCGGCGGATTTGCCCTGAGTTCGTCCTCGCTTACGCTCACCGAATCGGGAATAAAACCGTACGCCCTATCCGTTTCGGGACGAATGTCGAACACGATTCTCTCGTCTTTATTCAGTTTTTCAAATTCTTCAACCGTTATTTCCATCTTTTGCCTATTCTGTTTGCCGATAAAACGTCATTTCAGTTTCCTTACGCAAACATATGTGTATTCTACATCACGCAAAAGCCGCTGTCAATCTCGTGTGGTTAATGCAAAAAACTCGGCACAAGCATTGTGCTTTTAGTTTGTGGTACTTCGCTGTCGCTCGTTCCGCGGCACAAACTTCGGCACGCAACGCGTGCTCGTTTTTATATCCGTTTCAACATTTGCGCAAGCGCAAGTTGAACGGTATAGTTTTGTGGTATTTCACTATCGTTCATTCCACGGCACAAACTTCGGCACGCAATGCGTGCTCGTTTTTTATATCCGTTCCAACGTTTGCGCAAGCGCAAGTTGAACAGTATAGTTTTGTGGTATTTCACTATCGTTCATTCCACGGCACAAACTTCGGCACGCAACGCGTGCTCGTTTTTATATCCGTTCCAACGTTTGCGCAAGCGCAAGTTGAACGGATATAAAAAACTGAGTGCATACATTGTATGCACTCAGCGAAGTTTGTGGTCGGAGTAACGGGACTTGAACCCATGGCCTCTTGACCCCCAGTCAAGCGCGCTACCAAACTGCGCCATACCCCGATCTATATCATCTCAACGTCGCTATATATCGCTTCGTCGAGTCGTTTTCTTTTGTAGCATAGGTATTGTAACTCATATTTTCGATTTTGACAAGCGGATTGAAAAATATATCGAAAAATCCTTATCTCTTCGCCGTTTCCTATTCTTTCTGCGTGTTTACGCTGTGCGCAAAGCGTGTTGATATTAAGCGTAACTGTTATATCTACAAGATTTGACAAAATAGCACGATAGATATTTGATTTTTCAAGTTGTATTTGATATTATATATAAGCGCAAAGCAACAGAAATGTCCGTGTACCTCAGTAGGATAGAGGGTTCGCCTCCTAAGGCTGGACCTCATCCATCGGTAAGTGGAAAATATTGTGGACAATGCCGCTTATTTGTGCTATATTTTGTGCTGTGTAATCGTAAAATGTGAGACTGGTATTAAAATTGGTATTATTTTTTGAATTTACTAATTTCCACATCGCACACTAAATTTCATATTTGTCCGTGTACCTCAGTAGGATAGAGGGTTCGCCTCCTAAGCGAAACGCCGTTGGTTCGATTCCAATCACGGACGCCAAAAGACCGCAAGATAATGCGGCCTTTTATTTTTGAGCAGCAAAATCGGTGTGGTCGTTCACCGTCGATTGTTTCGCCCTTGTTATTCCACCTTTATTTACAAATTCTTACAGATGCGCGTTATATATGGTTAGAAGACGGAAAACGCAGTTTTGATGCGGATAGAAACACGATTTTGCGATAATTGCCGCTCATTTCTGCGATTGCGATAAAAAAATATCGCAATAGAATGCCAAAATGTTTGCCAAACGCGATTTATTTGTGTACAATATGGTCGATTGGGTTGGATAATGCGGTTTGACCGCTTTGTAGATTTCAACGATAATAACATATGGAGCATAGGACACGATGGACAAGATTGCATTGCAAGCAAAACTTGACGAGCAAAAATGGAATGACAGCGTAACAAATCACCGCGATATGTGTGGCGCATACGATTACTGCGCTTTCTGCGACAAGAACGTCGCTATGCCTTGCGCAACGGCTTTTGAGGAAATGAACAAACCTCAAATTTTGCCCGCAAAGAGCGAGGAACGCCCCGTTCAAATCGCTATCCCCGAAGAAGACGTAACGGATCTTCACTCGTCTTTGGGCAAGAAGTTCGATTATGACAAGGTTATGGCGAAGAAAGCGGCACGCAAGAGTCTCACTTTTGCCGAGAAATACGCGCTTGCGGACGACATAATCAAAGAGCGTTACGCAATCCTCAAAGAAGCACTCACCACGACGGCAAAAGGTACGCCGAAGATCAAGAGCAGAATCAGCAAGCAATGCGATACATACAGACGCGAAGGCGACATCGTGGCAAAAATCACGATTATCGGCACGTCGTTGCGCGTAAACCTTCCCCTCGATCCCGACGCGGAAGAATTTAACGACGGTCGTACACCCCACACCTCTACGGGTCACAAGAAAGTTTACGAGGAAGTTCCCTTCCAGTTCAAAGTCAACAGCAAACTCGCATTAAAGCGCGCCCTTGCTCTCATCGATTTGGTTAAATAATCGCTTTTGCACAAAAGAAAAAGCAATTAGATACACGAAAGTTAAATAACGGATATACGAAAGACAAAACGAATCCCGTCGCAATGCGACGGGATTTTTCTTGCTTTCAACGATAAATCGAATTTATCTTATCGTTGCGTATTTATTTTTTGTTGTTGTGTTTTGCATTTGTTTTGCGGTTATGTTCGATTGCCTTGCACGTTCGCAAAACTTCGGCGTTATCTCATACCCTTGTCGTACGGGATACCTTCCGCTTTCGGCGCTCTGGACTTCTTCGACGTGAACGCAAGAACTATGAGCGACACGATGTACGGAAGCATATTGTAGATCGTTCCGTTGATTTGCAAATTCGCGAGCCAGTCGATGCCGATATAAACGTTTGACAACGCTCTGAACAGACCGAACAACAATGCCGCAAGAGCGATTCTTATCGGCTTCCATTGTCCGAAAATCATAACTGCAAGAGCAAGGAATCCCGCGCCGGCGACGCCGCTGTCGAAGTGCCACGTCGAAGTTGCCGCCGCGATATAGATGATTCCGCCGAGACCGCCGAGCGCACCAGAAATGATAACGCCCGAATAGCGCATAGCGTAAACGTTGATACCGACGCTTCCCGCCGCCTGCGGATGTTCGCCGCAAGCACGCAAACGAAGGCCGAATTTGGTTTTGTACAGCACTATCGTCGACACTATGAGGATGACGATTGCCACGACGATAAACCAACTGACTTCGAGGTCGCCTATCTTAAACAAAAACGCTTTTCTCGGTTCGATATAGTCCAAAATCGCAGAAAAATTTGTGCCGTTGCTGCGCTTTGTGTTGAACGCTTTGATGAGAACGGTTGCCGTTGCGGTGGCAAGCATATTGAGTGCCGTACCTGCAAGCGTTTGGTCTGCCTTGAAGTTTATGCACGCGACTGCGAGCAAGAGCGACGACAGCATACCTATCAGCGCGCTGATGAGCAGAACCAAAATTATAATAAGTGCGGGTGCGGTGTTTTCGGGAAGCAAGACCATCGTCATTGCGCCGCCCATCGCGCCGAAAACCATTATACCTTCGAGTCCGATGTTGATAACGCCCGAACGTTCAGAGAACATACCGCCGAGTGCGACAAGAATGAGAACCGCTGCATAAATCAATGTGTATTGAGCAAGTAACGTCATTTCGTTTCATCCCCCTTGTGCGTATTTTCTTCGACGTTTGGCGGGGTTATTTCCTCGATTTCTTTGTTTACGTCGTCGATTATTTCTTCTTCCGGCGTTTTTTCGTTTTCTTCCACCGTAGTATCGTCTGTTTGAGCCGCGTCTTGTGCCGTCGGGGTTTCGACTTCTTCACCGATAGGCGTTGACATAACCACTTTGTTTTTGTTCAACTTGTCGGTAATTTTGCCGAGAGATTTGTTCATAAATTGCTTGAAGAACAGCACGAACGCGCACAAATAAATGATGATTGCAATCATCAAATCGGCAACTTGCGGGTTGTAATACGTCGTGTCTATTCTCGCGCCGCCGAGCGTGATATGTTGCACGAAATATCCTGCAAATACGACGCCGATAGGATTCAAGCCGCCGAGGAATGCAACGGCGATTCCGTTGAACCCCATTGCGGGGACGGAACTCGACGTTTTGTACTGTTCGATTCCCGTAAGATAGAAGAACGCCGCGCCCAGACCTGCCAAAGCACCTGCAATCGCCATAGTGACGATGATGTTGCGCTTGTCTTTCATACCTGCGTATTTTGCGGCGAATTTGTTGTGACCCGTTGCTTTGAGTTCGTAACCGAACGTTGTGAAATTCATCACCACGAGAATCACGACCGCGATTACGAGCGTAAATATAACCGCAATGGTAACGTATTTATTGTTGTTGAAAAGTTCGCTCAAACCGCCCGAAGGAATCAACGCTTGCGGTGCGTTCGACGCCAATTTGTGCGTTTCGGAAAGGGTCGGATTCATTGCTCTTTCGTCGCTCAACAAGATGTTTGTCATATAAAGGCCTATCCAGTTGGTCATAATGCAAGCAATGACTTCGTTGACGTTGAACAATGCTTTGAAGATACCCGAAATCGCGCCCCATAGCGCGCCCATAACGCCGGCAATCAAAATGCAAGCATACCAAGGAAGTTGCCATACGAGCGCGGCGTACAGCGAGAAGCAAATGCCCACGCAGTATTGTCCGCCGACGCCGATGTTGAAAAGACCCGCTTTGTATGCGAACATAACCGAAAGTCCGCACATAATAAGCGGCGCGGCTTTGACTATGGTAGAGCCGAAATAATACAGTTTCTTTTCGGGCGATTTGTAAAAGCCGAAGTTGCTCAATATGGTTTTCATAGCCTCGCCCGCGTGTTCCGCGTTGATGCAAACGAGAATCAGATAACCTATAAATATGCCGAGCAGTGCGCAAAGAATCGACGAGATGACCGTTTGCGTGCCGTCCTTTTTTGCGACGGTCAAAAGTTTCGCTTCGCTGTCGGGGGTAGAAACAAACAAGCCTTTGAACCAGTCTTTCACTTTTGCGGAATCAATTTTCTTCATCGTTCTTCTCCTTTGCGTCACGCTTTGCACCCGCCATATACAAGCCGAGTTCTTGCACGGTTGTCTTCTTGGGGTCGAGTTCGCCGACGATTTCGCCCTCGTACATAACCAAAATTCTGTCGCTGAGGTTCATAACTTCGTCGAGTTCCAACGAAACGAGAAGCACGCCTGCGCCGTTGTCTCTGTCTTTGACGATTTGCGAGTGGATATATTCGATTGCGCCGACGTCCAAACCTCTCGTGGGCTGAACGGCGATAAGCAATTTGTGCGGTCTGTCGAGTTCTCTTGCGACGATTGCTTTTTGTTGGTTTCCGCCCGACATACTGCGCGCTTTGGTGATAGAGCCTTGACCGCTTCTTACGTCGTACTGCTCGATAAGTTCGTCAGAATACTTGCGCACGGCTTTCTTTTTGATGAATCCTGCCGTTTGGAAATCCTTTTCCCAGTAGCGTTGAAGCACGATGTTTTGTTCGAGCGTATAATCGAGAACAAGACCGTGTTTGTGTCTGTCTTCGGGAATGTGACTCATACCCGTCTTACTGCGCTTTCTTATGGAAGCCTTCGTTATGTCTTGCCCCATAAGATACACTCTGCCCTTGACGTCCGCGTTTACGTCGATATTCTCTCTCTTTTTCTTGTCGAATACGAAGACGAGTTTGTTCCAAAGCGCAACGCATTTGGACGCAATGCCCTCGCCGAATTTTTTCAATCCGTCCCAAATCTTGAAGCCGAGTTTGACGAAGAAATACTTGATAAATTCGCCGACTTGCTTGAAAAAGAGTTTCGCTCTTTCCGGTTTTTCGACGTCTTTGAGTTTAGTCCAGACGGGAACGTCGATTTTTCTTTCAACCGTTTCTTCGACGTTGGGTGCGAGTTTTTCAAGTCCCGTAAGTCCGTATACGAGTTCGGTCTGTCCGTTTCCGTCGATACCCGCGATACAAACGATTTCGCCCGCGTGTACGCTGAAAGAAACGTCTTTGACCGCAAGTTTCTTGTGGATTTTACTCTCGACACAAAGATTTTCGACTTTGAGAATCTCGTCTTGCGGGTTTGCTTCGTCCTTGTCTACGGCAAATTTGACGTCGCGACCGACCATCATCTTCGAAAGTTCTTCTTTGGTGGTGTCCGCAACGTTGACCGTGCCGATATATTTACCCTTGCGCAAAACGGTGCAACGGTCGGCAACCGCCATAATTTCGTTGAGTTTGTGAGTGATGAAAAGAATGGATTTTCCCTCGGCGGCGAGATTTCGCATAATCTGCATAAGTTCGTCTATTTCCTGAGGGGTCAAAACCGCGGTCGGCTCGTCGAAAATGAGAATCTCGTTGTCGCGGTAAAGCATTTTCAAAATTTCGGTGCGCTGTTGCATACCGACGGTGATGTCCTCGATGATTGCGTCGGGGTCGATTTTGAGTCCGTACTTTTCGCTCAAATCCACCACTTTTTTGCGCGCTTCTTTCTTTGTGAGGAAGCCTGCCTTGTTCGGTTCTGCGCCCAAAATGATGTTGTCGAGGACGCTGAACACCTCAACGAGTTTGAAGTGTTGGTGCACCATTCCTATGCCGAGAGCGGTTGCGTCGTTCGGACTGTTGATTTTGACGACTTTGCCGTCTTTCAAAATCTCGCCCTTTTCGGGTTGATACAATCCGAAAAGAACGGACATAAGCGTAGATTTGCCCGCGCCGTTTTCCCCCAAAAGCGCGTGGATTTCGCCGCGTTTGAGTTGCAATGTGATATCGTCATTTGCAATGATGCCCGGAAATTCTTTCGTGATGTGGCGCATTTCGATGACGTAATCGTTTTGCGCGCTCGAATTGTCCGCAAATTCAGTTTGTATGGTTTCCGAAACGTCGTTTGCCTGCTCGCTTGCGGGGCTTGCAACTTCCACTTCGGTTATCGCATCATTCTGAATGACTGACGTGTTTTCGGTGTCGTTTTTTCGTTTTGCCATACTTTCCTTCTTACAAAGAATCCCCCTCTCGAACGCTGTTTCAAAAAAGTAAAAATCAAAAGTCTTGTTTGTTCGGGCTATTCTTTTATAAAATGTATAGAAAAATTATACTATATATATTTATCAATATCAAGAGCGATAAAAAATCTTTTTTGTCCTCATTTACATTTTTTGAAAAAAGAGCATAAAAAAAGAAGGCTTGCGCCTTCTTTTTTTATCACTCTATAAGGATTAGTGAATGTTTGCTTGTGTGGTGACCGTGATGGTGTGCGCGGGCATTGCGGCCGTATCGCTGGAAATCGTGATAGTGCCGTCGTAGATCTTGCCAACGAGCGTTGCATAGTCAGCCTTCGTGAAGGTGGTCATAGACCACGTTGCGGTCGGAAGTTGAACGTAGTTCAAAGAAGCGTCCGTGCCGGAAACCATACCCATATTAGAGATCGTGCCGGAATAAGTGCTCCATTTGCCTTCTTTGATTGCCGTGAGAACGGTATTGACGGTGGGTGCAAGACCTTTCATTGCAGAAGTGAGGCAAACGCCTTCGCCGTAGTTCTTGTTGATAACGTAACTTTGGTCAGAGTCAACGCCGATAACCTTGCCGTTGATGCCTTCTTTGGTTGCCGCTTCGCAAGCAGATGTGAAGATGCCGCCGCCGCAAGCAAAGACGACTTCTGTGCCGTTGCCGTACCAAGCGTCCATAGCCGCAGTGATTTCAGGAGTGCCTTTGAATACGCCGCCGTAGACGTAGTTTACGGAAACTTGATCTGCGATGTTCATTTCAACTGCCGCTGCGTTCACGCCTTGAACGAAACCGTAACCGAAACGAACGACTGCCGGAACTGCCATACCGCCGAGGAAGCCGAGTTTCTTGTAGCCTTCTTTAACAGCAGCATAACCTGCCATAAAGCCGGAAATTTCCTCTTTGTAAACGAACGTTGCAACGTTTGCGGGAACTTTGTAGTTTGCGCCGAGGTCGCCTTGTGCGACGTCGAGTGCTACGAACGTAACGTCGGGGTTGGTTTCTGCAACTTCAACAACGGTTTCGCCGAATGCGTAACCGGGCATAACGATGACGTTGTAACCTTCTTGGATTGCTTGTTCGACGGACGCAACACGCGCTTCGGTGCTGTCACCTGCGGGCTTGAAGTATTTGAAGCCGAGGTTGTTGTCTTCGCTGAACGCTTTGCACGCTTCGTAAGTCGTTTGGTTGAATGATTGGTCGGTGATATCGCCGTAGTCCGTTATCATTGCAACTTTCATTGCGTTGTCGTTATTGCCGTCTTCTTTGGGGTTGCAAGCCGCGAAGCAAGCGACGCAAGTGATAACAAGTGCCATACAAAGTATGAATGCTACAAGTTTTTTCATAAAGTTTCTCCTTTTATGATATTTTTTAGGATGATTAAATTATACATTTTTGAAAAACGCGTGTCAATACCTCAAACGCGTTTTATATTCTGTTTTTGTTATATTTTACATAATCGTGTTAAACATAACCGCACGCGTGTACACATAAAAATATACGGCGAAATTTTTTTGAAAAAAGTTGCGAAAAAGTCGTTGACATACGGCAAAAATATGATATTATTACAACTGTTTTTTGAAAAAAGCGGACGGCTTTTCAAAGCGTCGCTCGGCAGAAATCGAGGCTTGTTTCAAAGGACGGAAAACGAATAAAAAAGGACCTGAAAAGGCGTTTTTCTTTTTGGCAAACGAAAGTTGCTAAAAAAAAACGCCTTTTTTTTGTTTTTTTGAGGCAAAAACAGCCTTGAAAACCGCAAAATCGCACACAAAAGCACAAATATTCACACGGAGGCACACATATGAGCAAGTACATTTTCGTAACGGGCGGAGTCGTTTCGGGACTCGGCAAAGGAATCGTCGCAGCGTCGCTCGGCAGACTTTTGAAGTCGGCGGGATACAGCGTGTATATCGAAAAATTCGACCCCTATATGAACATCGACCCGGGTACGCTTAACCCAACCCAGCACGGCGAGGTGTTCGTAACCCGCGACGGCGCGGAAACCGACCTCGACCTCGGACACTACGAAAGATTTATAAACGAGAACCTCACAAAGAGTTCCACCCTCACGAGCGGCAAAGTGTACCAAAACGTTCTCAACAAGGAAAGAAACGGCGAGTACGGCGGCAAAACCGTGCAAATCATTCCGCACGTCACCAACGAGATAAAACAGCATATTCTCGACACCGCAAACGAAACGAACGCGGACATACTCATAACCGAGATAGGCGGAACGGTGGGCGACATCGAAAGCCAACCCTACCTCGAAGCCTTGCGCCAGTTTAGCCTCGACGTAGGCAGAGAAAACTGCGCGTTCGTACACGTCTGTCTGCTTCTTTATATGGCTTGCTCGGACGAATTTAAGTCCAAACCCGTGCAACATTCCGTGCGCGAACTGCAACGCTTCGGCATATTCCCCGACGTCGTCGTGGCGCGCTCGGACAAAAAACCGCCCGAAGAAATCATCAAAAAGATTTCGCTTTTCTGCTCTATCGACGAACACGCCGTCGTGCCCAGCACAACCGTAAAATGCCTTTACGACGCCCCCGCAATGCTCAATCGCAACGGACTTTACAAGGCGATAAGCAAGGCGCTTTCGCTCAAAAACAAATGCGACCTCACCGAATGGAAGGAAAAAGTCGCCGACCTCAAAATCACGTCCGTCAAGACGAAAATCGCAATCGTGGGTAAATACGTTTCCTTGCGCGACTCGTACATTTCGCTCGTCGAAGCAATCAAGCACGCAGGCGGCGCGAACAAAACGGGCATAGACCTCAAATGGATTGACAGCGAAACTCTCACGGATAAAAACGTCGCAGAAAAACTCAAAGACGCGGACGGAATCATAATACCGGGCGGCTTCGGCACGAGAGGTGTAGAGGGTATGATTTGCGCCTGCAAGTACGCACGCGAAAACAAAATCCCCTATCTCGGAATTTGTTTGGGTATGCAAGTCACCGTCATCGAATACGCTCGCGACGTACTCGGAATCAAGGACGCGACAAGCGGCGAATTTTCCGAAAGCGGCAGTCACGTCATCGACATACTTCCCGACAAGAAAGGCAAAAAAATCGGCGGAACGATGCGACTCGGCGCATACCCCTGCGCACTCAAAGACGGCACGAAAATCAAAGAAGCGTATGCAAATCAAGACGTTATCGAAGAACGCCACCGCCACAGATACGAGTTCAATTCGGACTATCTTGCCGATTTTGAAAACGGCGGTCTGGTGATAAGCGGCAAGTCCCCCGACGGACACATCGTCGAAACGGTGGAAGTCAAAGACCACCCCTTCTTCGTGGGCGTACAGTTCCACCCCGAATTTACCTCTCGTCCCGAAGTTGCCAACCCGATTTTTGCCGCATTCGTCAAAGCAGCAAAAGAACAAAAGCATTAATTCAAAACGATACGATATTGACAAAAAAGAGCGTTTATCACGCTCTTTTTTCGATATAAACCGTCGATTGTGTCATATTTGGCAAATCGTCGTTCGTTTCGGTCGACAAATCCGCACGACATTTATTTTTTATTAATTCCATTTTGTTTGGCAATCCGCTTTTCTTTGGGCGAAGAATTAGATATAATCTTTTATATACGTCAGCAAATCTTTTGTATATACATATCGAATTAACCTTTGTAGGAGAACATATGAAAAACCAAACCATTCTCGTTCTGGATTTCGGCGGACAATACAAGGAACTCATCGCGCGCTCGGTGCGCAGAATGAACGTGTATTCCGTCGTCGAGCCGTCTTGCATTTCAGAGGAAAAACTCAAAGAAATCGACCCTATCGGCATTATCTTTACGGGCGGACCCAACAGCGTTTATCTCGAAAATTCGCCGCGTTGCTCGAAAGCCGTGTTCGATCTGGGCGTACCCATTTTGGGCATATGCTACGGTATGCAGTACATCGCCCACTCTTTCGGCGGCGTCGTAAAGGAAGGCACTGTGCGCGAGTATGGTCAAACGAAAGTTTTCATCGGCGACTGCGCGATTTTCGACGGTCTTTCGGGCGAAGAAGAAATGCTTATGAGTCACACCGACTACGTTGCGCAAGTTCCCGACGGATTCAAGGTTGTGGCGACAACGTCGGATTGTCCGTGCGCGGCGATTGCAAACGAGCAAAAGCACGTTTACGGCGTACAATTCCACCCCGAAGTCGAGCGTTCGCTCAACGGAAACAAGGTGCTTGAAAACTTCGTCATAAACGTGTGCGGCGCAACTCGCGACTACTCGCTTGACGACTACATCGACACTCAAATCAAACTCATACGCGAAAAGGTCGGCAACAAGAAAGTTCTTCTCGGCCTTTCGGGCGGCGTCGACAGTTCGGTCGTGGCGGCTCTCATAAGCAAAGCGATTCCCGACCAACTTCTGTGCGTATACGTCGATCACGGCTTTATGCGCAAGGACGAAACCAAACAAATCAAAGAAGCGTTTGCGCCCCTTCCCCTCAAACTCGAAGTCGTGGACGCAAGCGAAAAATTCCTTTCCAAAATCGCGGGCGTAACCGACCCCGAACGTAAAAGAAAGATTATCGGCGAGGAATTTGTCAAGACGTTTGCGGAAGTCGCCAACGCGCAAAAGGGATACGACTTCCTTGCGCAAGGCACGATTTATCCCGACGTCATCGAATCGGGCGCAAACAACTCGGCAAACATCAAGAGCCACCACAACGTCGGCGGCTTGCCCAAAGATATGCCGTTCACGGGTCTTGTCGAACCATTGCGCGGACTTTTCAAAGACGAAGTGCGCATAATCGGCAAAAAACTCGGTTTGCCCGACTATCTCGTCAATCGCCAACCCTTCCCCGGCCCGGGACTTTCAATCCGCACGATAGGCGAGATAACCAAAGAGAAACTCGACGTCTTGCGCGACGCGGACGCAATCGTGCGTGAAGAAATCGCAGCAAGCGGAATCAAATCCGACCAATATTTTGCAGTCATCACCGACACGAAATCCGTCGGCGTAATCGGCGACTACCGCAACTACGGCTACGTCGTCGTTATAAGAGCAGTCACGACGTCCGACTTTATGACGGCGGAATACACTCGCCTGCCCTACGATTTGCTCACGAAGATGGCTTCGCGCATAGTCAACGAAGTGAAAGGCATAAGCCGCGTTTGCTATGACGTGACGGGGAAACCCCCGGCGACTATCGAATGGGAATAATACGGCAGCATTGAGCGAATAGCATTGTCAACGCCCCTTGCCCTCCAACTCATTTACGTTTTGTAAATTAGGGTTGTCGGTCAAGGGGCTTTTTCGCGCTCTTCATCTCAATGCTGCCGTATTATTACATAATTTTTATTAATGCCGTTCTGTTGTTTTTCCTTATCTTTCTTTACAAATTCGTCCGTTTTGTTTACAATCAAAGCATAATCCAAAGCACATAAAACTTTCAGAGGAAATATGCAACACATATCCGTAAAACTCAAAAAACTGAACGAAAACGCAATAATACCCAAGTACGGCACGCAGTTTTCCGCAGGGGCGGACTTGTACGCTTGCGAAGGAAAAGCAATCACCGTCGAGCCTCATCAAACCGTGTTTGTACACACGGGCATTGCAATCGAGATTCCCGACGGACTTGTCGGACTCGTGTACGCCCGAAGCGGACTTGCAAGCAAACGCTCGCTTGCGCCTGCAAACAAAGTGGGCGTTATCGATTGCGATTACAGAGGCGAAATTATCGTGTCACTGCACAACCACTCGGACGAGCCGCAAACAATCGAGGATAAGGAACGCATTGCGCAACTTGTGATTGCGCCCTGCTTTGTCGCAGACTTTGAAGAAGTGGAAAACTTAACCGACACCGACCGCGGACAAGGCGGCTTCGGCAGCACGGGCAAGATGTGAAAAACCGCATAAAAAATAGCAAAAAAAGCACGATTTTCGTGCTTTTTTTATACGTTTTATTATTGTTTTTTTGCAATAATCCTTATCTTTTTATATTTATATCTATAACAATATAACTTAACCGTTTTGACCGTTTGCGCAACCGTTTCCTTTTACTCTATCTCGAAGTAGTTGAGGAATGCGATTGTGCGCTTCATTGCCTCTTTGGATATTTTGAGGAATTGCGCGACGGGGAATGCGTGCACCGCCCATTTGCCCTCGCCGTGATAGTGTTCGTACGCAACGCCGAGTTGCTGAAACTTCTTCACGAGGTCGAACGTAAGCACCGCAAGCTTGTCGTTCTCTGCCGAGATTGCGAACGTCGGCGGAAAGTTTTCCGTCACCCAGTTGATAGGCGAAACCTCTTTTTGCAGTTCCTCGCTACATTCCTCGACGGGCGTACCCTTGCAATATGATTGAGTGTAAATGCCTATGTTTTTGAAGCCCGTATGCACGGCTTTCGGGAAGTCGTACACGCCGCAGTTGAGCATAAGCGCGGATATTTTTTGGTCCTTCGAGCGTTCGTCGAGGTCGAAGTGCGCAGCGTATTCGGGATTGGTGCTTATCGCGCCCGCCATACTGCTCAAATGTGCGCCCGCGCTCTCGCCGCCAACAAAAACGTGGTCCATATCTATGTTGTACTCGTCGGCGTGGTCTTTGAGCCAAGCAAACGCCTTGTACACGTTCTGAATCATCTCGGGATGACCGTAAAAGGGCGCGTCGCCGTAATACAGACTTGCAACGAAATAGCCCGTCTTTTCGCAAAGTTTGGTGGTGTACGCCTCTCTCGTTTCGGGAAGTCCGCCTATCCAGCCGCCGCCGTGAATGTAGATAAACACGCGCGCTTTTTTGCTTCTGTCCCTATCCTTCCTCTCGTATATATCGAGATAAAGGCGTTTGTCGTTTTGGTCGTATCTCAAAAACCTCGTGGTTTTGACCTTGTGCGAGCGACGGAAACTGAAAATGGTGAGCCAGCCCAAAAACTCGTTCTTTGCGTGACCGCCCGCAACGTAAAGGTACTTTGCGTCGTAAGCGGCTTTCTTCGCTTGTTTTTTGGCGTGCTTCTTTGCTTTTGCCGTGATGTTGGCAACGTTCTCTTTGGCAAGCACGAGTTTTGCTTCTCTTTCCTCGCGCTTGATTTTCTTGTCTAATTCCTCTCGCCTTTTTTCGAGTTGCGCGTATTTTTGGTCGAAAATATCTCTTTTGGCAAGATTATCGAGAGCCGTAAATATGCGTCGTTTCATATGTCCTTCCCTGTGTAAATAGATTTGTGTTTTTTGCTTTTATATTACAAAACAAGGTTTTTATCGCATTGTTTTGCAAATATAAACCTTGTTTTCGTGTTTGATATGCGTTTTATGCCTTTTCCGCAAACGAGCCGTCTTTGGTGTCCTTGACGACGTAGCCGAGTTCGTTTATCTTGGCTCTTATTGCGTCCGCGCTTGCCCAGTCCTTGTTGGCTTTGGCAACCTTGCGTTGCTCTACGAGGTCGAGAACTTCCTTGGGGATAGCGCCCTCTTTTGCCTTTTGCTTTTGCTCGTAGTATGCGATGAAGTCTTTTGGATTGCTTCTGAAAAGTCCGAGCAAATCGTATGTTTTCACAACCTGTTTTGCGTCCGCAACCGCGTCGGAATCGCCCGCTTTCAACTTCGCTCTTATACCCTTGAATATGCCGAACAAATCCGCAAGCGCCTTTGCCGTGTTGAAGTCGTCGTCCATTGCGCGATTGAATCCGTCGTCAATCCACTTGCTTTGCTTGTCGCTCGAAAGTCCGCTTTCGTTCACCTCGTCAAGCACCTTGTAAAACTCGTACATATGCTTGTCGGCGTCGGGGAAAAGTTCGTCTGTGATATTGATGTCGCCTCTGTAATTCGTCTGCAAAAGCGCGTACTTTATCGTTTCGGGTTTGTACTCGTCGAGAAGGTCGGAAAGAAGCAAACTGTTGCCGAGCGACTTGCTCATCTTCTGTCCGTTGACCTTGATAAGTCCGTTGTGAATCCAGTATTTTGCAAACTGCTTGCCTGTGAGCGATTCGGTTTGCGCAATCTCGTTTTCGTGGTGGGGGAAGATAAGGTCTCTGCCGCCGCCGTGAATGTCGATTTGATCGCCGAACGCCGCTCTGTTCATTGCCGAACATTCGATATGCCAACCGGGTCTGCCCTTACCCCACGGCGATTCCCAGTATATTTCGCCTTCCTTTGCCGACTTCCAAAGCGCGAAGTCGAGAGGATTGCGCTTGTTTTCCTCGTTTTCTATACGCACGCTCTCGTAAGCGTCTTCGAGTCTTCTGCCGCTGAGTTTGCCGTAGCCGGGGAAACTCTCGACGGAAAAATATACGTCGCCTCTGTCCGTTGCGTAGGCGTGACCTTTTTCGATGAGTTTTGACACGAAGTCGATAATATTGTCGATGTTGCACGTCGCTTTGAGCCAAATGGTCGGGTCGTCAACCTCGAATTTGCGCATAAGTTTGTCAATGCGGTCGATCATCATACTTGCGTATTCGAGAGGCGGTATGCCCGTTTCTTTGGACTTTGCGATGATCTTGTCGTCAACGTCCGTGTAATTGCGAGCGTAGTTGACCTTGTAGCCGATTTTCTCGAAATACTTGCGGATTATATCGTAAATGAGCGCTTGGTATGCGTGACCGATGTGCGCCTCGCCCGAAACCGTGATTCCGCACGCGTACATATTGATTTGACCTTCGTGAATGGGCGAAAAGTCCTCTTTTTTTCTCGTTAGCGTATTGTAAATTTTCATACGGAACTTTGTCCTTTTATTCCTGCGGTTTGTCCGCCTGAGATTTGTTTTGCTCGAATTGCGACTCGATTTCCTCGACTTCGGACGGAAGAACGTTGTCTTCGTCGACGGTTATGGAATATCTGCAAGAGCGCACGTCGAGAGCCTTTTCGAGTTCGTAAACACGTTTGTTGAGCCTCAAAAATTCTTCCATAATGGGATCGGGAAGAAGGATCTGGTCCATATCCGCAATTCGCTTGCCGTCCTGCTTGACCACTCTTCCGGGAACGCCGACGACGGTCGAGTACGGCGGAACGTCTTTGAGAACCACGCTTCCCGCGCCGATTTTGCTGTGCGCGCCGATATGTACAGGACCGAGAACCTTTGCGCCCGCCGACACCATAACGCCCTCGTCGAGCGTGGGGTGACGTTTGCCCGTTTCCTTGCCCGTGCCGCCCAGCGTTACGCCCTGATAAAGCACGCAGTTGTCGCCTATTTCGGCGGTTTCGCCTATGACGAGTCCGACGCCGTGGTCGATGAATATTCCGCTTCCTATCGTTGCGGCGGGGTGAATGTCTATGCCCGTCTTTTCCCTTGCCTTAAAGGAAACGTAGAGGGCGAGCGACTTCAAACCTTTGAGCCACAACTTGTGCGCATAACGATAAGCACACAGGGCTTTATACCCTGTGTACGTCCGTCTTACAATCCTGCTGCTCGTGGCGGCAGGGTCTTTTTGCATAATGACTTGCAAATCGCGCTTTTTTGCTTCGGAAATTTTCATATTTCCCCTTGATTATTCGGCGTCTTTATCCTTGTTTTCGGAAGGAACGTTATCTGCGGATTCGCCGTTTTCATCGCCTTCGGGTCTGTTTATCTTGGACGAGAACAGACTCTCGCCGCTCGACTCTTGACCGAACAAAGCGTTGATTTCGTCTTCGTAGATGGTTTCCTTCTCGTAAAGAGCCTTGACCATCGCGTCCATAATAGAGCGATTTTCTTTCAATATATTCAAAGCGACCTGATATTGCGTATCGATGATGGTTTTGACTTCCTCGTCGATTTTCGCCGCGACTTCCTCGCTGTAATTGAGGTGCGCCTGATAATCTCTGCCGAGGAACACTTCTTCGCTCGTGCCGAGATACATATTGCCGATAGACTCGGACATACCCCACTCGGTGACCATACGTCTTGCAAGTTGCGTGGCTCTCTGAATGTCGTTCGACGCGCCCGTCGAGATATCCTTGATGACGAGTTCTTCCGCCGCGCGTCCGCCGAGCATCATTGCGATGTCGTCGAGCAGTTTGCCTTTGGTCATATGGTTGTCGTCGTTTTCGGGAAGGGTTATGGTGTAGCCCGCCGCCATACCGCGAGGTATGATGCTCACCTCGTGTACGTCGTCGCAGTGCTTCATAAGTTTTGCGACGATTGCGTGGCCGCTCTCGTGATACGCGGTGATACGCTTGTCGGACTCGGTGATAAGACGGGATTTCTTTGCAGGACCTGCCATAACTTTGTTAACGGCCTCGCTGATGTCCTTCATCGTGATAACCTTTCTGTTTGCTCTCGCCGCCAAAATCGCGGATTCGTTGAGAATGTTCTCGATGTCCGCGCCCGTAAAGCCGGGGGTGAGCCTTGCAAGCGACTTAAAGTTGATGTCGGACGCAAGCGGTTTGTTGCGAGAGTGAACTTTGAAGATTTCCTCTCTGCCCTTGACGTCGGGAACGTTGACGTAGATTTGTCTGTCGAATCTGCCCGGACGCATAAGAGCGGGGTCGAGAATATCCGCGCGGTTGGTCGCCGCCATAACGATGATGGAACTGCTTGCCTCGAAGCCGTCCATTTGAACGAGAAGTTGGTTGAGGGTTTGTTCTCTTTCGTCGTTGCCGCCGCCGAGACCTGCGCCGCGTTGACGACCAACTGCGTCGATTTCGTCGATAAAGATAATGCAAGGCATATTCTTTTGCGCTTGCTCGAACAAATCTCTCACTCGCGACGCGCCGACGCCTACGAACATTTCCACGAAGTCCGAACCGCTAATCGAGAAGAACGGCACGTTCGCCTCGCCCGCTACCGCCTTTGCAAAGAGCGTTTTGCCCGTGCCCGGAGGGCCTACGAGAAGAACGCCGCGCGGAATACGCGCGCCTATATCCGTATACTTTTTGGGGTGTTTGAGGAAGTCAACGATTTCTTGCAATTCCTGCTTTTCTTCCTCTGCGCCCGCAACGTCGTTGAATCTGACTTTGATGTCACGCACTTGGTTTGCTTTGGTCTTGCCGAAGTTTAGGGCTTGACCTTGCGCGCCCGCGCTCTTTCTCAACACGACCATAAATATGCCGAAAAGCGCGGCATAAAGAATGAGCGGAACGAGTATGCTCGAAAGAAGCGAACCGCTGGACGGGTCGTCGTATCTTACGGTTACGCCGTCAAGCAAGCCGGCTTCGGTAAATTCCTTGATAACTTCGGAAAAAGCGACTCTTCCTTGCGTGTTGACGAAATAGCCGTAGCCTCTGTCGCCCGTCTTTTGTATGTTTGCAGAATAACTGCCCTCGATGTAAATCGCCTGAATCTCGCCGCGTTTGAGCATCTCTACGAAACTGTCTTCCGTACCCTGATAGTTTATTTCGGTGGGTCTTGTCAGTTCATACGCGATAACGAACGCGATGATGACTAGAAGTATCACGCCGACGATGATGAGTGTGCGTCTTGTGGTTGGTTTCATCTATCCTCCTGAAATCGACGCGGTGCGACGATTCCGCAATAATCATATATTATGTTCTACATATTATAAAAATTAAATACGAAAAAGTCAATGCAACAAGAAATATTTTACGTTCCCTGCCGCCGCGCCTTTTGAGTTAGTATGCCTAAATGTTAAAGAAAAACCATTAAAAACGCATTAAACCGCCACGCATTTTTAATATTTCGGGCAAAATATACGCTTTGCAAATTAAATCACCGCAAAAAAGACATTGCCGCCGTTGTCAAACGCTATATCGTCAATTCGAAAATACAAGTGCGGAAAAACTTGCAAATCGTTTCGCATATACCAAGCAGAACTCGCCACCCTCGAAACTCGCATAATTCTTGAAACCGAACACACAAGAAAAAACGAAAACGGCGTTCGATGTGCTTGTCATCGAACGTCGTTTCCTTTCGGCGAAACTTTTTTCGCCGCTTTTTAGGTTATAACGCTTCCGTTATTCCATTTGGATTTTCTTCATCTTTGAAAAATAGTTCACTTCGCCGATAACGAACAGCAAACCCGCAACGACGAACATCGTGATGCCGATGCCGTAACCGACGCTTCCCGGAACGAGAAAGAAGAATGCAAGTCCCACGGAAAACGCGATGAATGCGACCAAAAGGAACAAAATCATCACGTTCATATTGCCGAGTTCCGCAACTCTTTTGACGAGATTTTTGTCTTCCATATCACACCTCCTTTTGCCATATCGTGTGCAAAAATCGCGATTTTATTCTTTTGGGGCAAACGCCGCAAAAATACCGCTTCGTCGCGTTTAGATTTTCGGCGCGCGGCAATAATTAGGCAATGAGAAAAACAAAGCGTAAACAAGACGAAATCGAAAAAATCTATATTCCCTCTCAACTTTCCTCTTGCGTTGCAGAGTCGGAAAGCGATGGCGAATACGACCCTCTCGCGCCGTTCGTTGCGCATATGTTCAACGACATAATCGAAAAAGGCGACAGAGAAATCGTCGTCGTATGCTTCGGCACGAGTGCGATTTCGGGCGACTCTCTCGGTCCGTCCGTCGGCACTCTGCTCACAAAAAAATACAACGTTCCCGCGTTCGTATACGGCACGGACGAGGCGCAAATCAACGGCAAAAATATGGGGGAATGGCTTGCGTTTATAAAGTCCGTTCACCAAAACGCACTGTTCGTCGCGGTGGACGCTTCGCTCGGAAACAAGGATAAAGTGGGACAAATCGTGCTTCGCGACGACGGGGTGTGTCCCTCGGGCGTGACGGGCAAATCCGAGCGTTTCGGCGACATAGGCGTCTTGGGGATAGTTGCGCGAAATCACGGCGACCCTCTTATGCAACTTTTGACCGTATCGCCAGTTTATGTGGACAATTTGGCAAATGAAATAGCAGTTATGCTGAAAGCGGCGCTTGCGTGACGAGTTTTGCGCACGCCGTTTTTCGCCGTAATTTGTCCGTTTTTCAAAAGGGTTCGGGGCGCAACCGAACTTTTTTTGTTTTTGTATTGCATATAATTTTATATCGGGTTATAATGTTTATAATCAACATTTTGCGCATATACGCGTCTTGGGCGCGTGCTTGCGCGCTACGGAAGGTGCATTTATGACGTCGTTTTTACTATCTGCCGATATTCCTTACGCGGACATCGCGTTTTTCGTCGTTGTCGCGCTCGGCTTGATTTTGGGCGTCATACGCGGATTTTCCAAATCCTTCAAGGGCGTGTTTCTCACAATCGCGATTATGCTTGCGGCTCTGCTTTTGATAACCCCCACTTTCGACGCTGTGCGCAACCTCGATATGTTCAAAAATATGGAATCTTCCATAACCGAAAAAATCGAGAGCGGCGACAAGATTTTCTCGCAGAAAATCATTATAAGCACGGACAGCGAAACGGGCGAGAAAAAGTATTACGTCGAAGTGTCGAATGAGGAAGGCACGACGAAAGTCGAACTTGAAAAGAGTATGGGCGACGGATTGACGTCTTCCCTCAAAGGCAAATTCGCGCTGTGGCTTGCAAAGACGTTTATCACCGACGACGGACAGACGATAGGCGGCGTTGCCGGTACGTTTGCTTCCGACATAATCGTTGCGGTGATTATGTTTGTGGTATACTGCGTTGCGCTCGGTCTTGTATGCTGGCTTCTTCGCAAGATATTTGCCAAAATGCACACGTCCGAGTCGGGCGCGCTGAAAGCAATCGACCGCATTTTCGGCGCAATCGTGTCGACGGCGTTCGCACTGGTGTTTATCCTCGTAGTGCTTGCCATTCTCAACGCTCTCAAAGACAAACTGCCGACGGTTGACGAGGCTCTTTCGTCCTCGACGGTTTGCGGATATTTTTATCAAAACAATCCTGTCGCAAAACTTTTCACCGAAATTTTCGGTTGATAAATCTCGTGTCTGCTCTATGCAGGCACGTTTAATATTATGGGGTATATTATGAAAGTACTTCGCGGAACTTTAACATTCGTTCTCGGTATGGTGATAGGCATCATACTTTTCGTCCTCGCAATAGGCGGCGCGGTCGTTGCGGTCGGAACGTCCATTACGGTCGGACAACTTCAACAAAACTTCACCGAAGAAGGTCCTATCGCAGCAGACAGCGACCTATATAACCAAACCCTTCTCGACGCCATAAAGCGCGCTATCGAGGACGTGAACAGCATCGATTCTCTGACGCTTCAAACCCTCTATCAGCACTACGGAATATCCATCCTCAACGGAATCAGCGGAATCGACTTCACCACAAAGGATTTCTACACCGCACCCGTCAAGGATATTTTGAACGACTTATCAATCGTTGTAAACTCGTTCACCCTCGACGACGTGAGCAAACTTGCAGACATAAACTTTTCGGATTTTAATCTGCCCATACTCGACGACAACCTCGACAACAACGTAAAATCCGCAATCGAGAACATTATGGGTTCGCTCAACGGCGACATCTCGGTGAGAAAGATAAAGGATAACTTCGGCATCGACATCGGCGTTGATGACAACAAACTCATTGCGTCGTTGCAAGACGTTGCGTTGTCCGCTTTCGGCGCGGTTGTGAACGCAATCACCCTCGACAAACTTTTGGAAGTGGATTCCGACGCGTTTATTCCCAAGGGCGAAAACCTCGTATACCAAAAGGTTGACAGATACGAGGAAGTTTCAAAATCCGACCTTGCAAACGCAAATTACGCCCCCGCGCTCGGCGTGGAAACGTATATTTTCGGCGCAATAGACACCGATAACGACGGCACGACCGACAAACTCGTCGAAAAAGAACTTCGCTATATCAGAAAGACCGTGAAGGGCGAAGACGGCGAGGAAAGCGAAAAATACGTCGTGGACAATTCCTGCTATGCGGAAGGCTTCTCTGTCGACGAAAACGAAACGACGTTCTATCGTCACGTTCAATACGTCGTCGCAACGAGCACTTCGAACAACGCCGCAAGCCTTTATATCGTCGCGTACGCCAACCGCATTGCGACATTCAACGGCGCAAACTACACCCTCGTATCGAAGGGATTCGTGCCCTTGACCGATATTACTTTCTCACAAACGCCCGACATCAAAGGCAACAAAATCGACGTTCAAGCGGTCAAGTACAAACTCGAAGACGGAACTTACGAGGAAAGCGCGTCCTTCTACGTTATGGACGATGAAATCGACAAAGACAGTATGCTTCGCACCCTCGACGACGGCGAAGAAGCGGGCGGCAGAAAACCGTACTTGCGTATACACAAAGGCACTTCGGCACAAATCCTTCAAATCGTGTCGAATATGACCGTCGTGGAACTTCAAAACGCCGACGGACTTCTCGATCAATTCACGATAGGCGACGTCGTGGACACCACAAAACCCGACACCGCAAAAGCGATTATCGCGCTCAAAGACTGCAAACTCAGCGAGATAGGCACGAAAATCAACGACCTCAAAATCGACGAACTCATCGACGTTAAGGACGAGTCCGCCCCGATAATGAAAGCCCTTGCAAACAGAGGCTGCACGCTCAAAGACCTCGACACAATCGCAAACGAACTTACAATCGGCGAAGTGCTTGACATACAATACGACGTTTACGTCGAAGCGGCGGACGGCGCGTTCGTAAAATGCGAAGTGTACGTCCCCTACAACGTATACGCGCACGGCGAAAACGTTCAACTTTACGAAAAACAAGCGGACGGAACGTACAGCGCGGTGACGGCGGTTGCGGAAGGCGAAACCGCATACGTCGCAGTGGAAAGATACCGCCTTTACAACGCCGACACCGACGGCGCGGAAACGAGATATAACCGCTCGTCGCAAGGCGCAACGGCTCTTGCACTTCAACAAATGGCAAAGCGAGGCTACACCCTCGAAGACATCGGCGAAAGACTCAACGATATGTTCTTCGACGAACTCGTGCGCATAGACGGCGACGACAATATCCTTATGAAATCGCTGTCCAAAAAGGACGCTACCCTCGACAACATAAGCGAAGTCGTGGACACGCTCAAAGTGGACGAAGTCATCGAAATTAACGAAACGTCCTCTCGCCTTATGCAATCCCTCAAAGCGAGAGATTGCCTCGTCACCGAACTCGGCAATATATCCGACCAACTCACACTTGCCGAAACGACCTACATCGCGTTTTACAAGTACGCCGAGTCGGCAAACGGCAAATACGTCAAAGTGGTAGAAGATAAATACGTCTACTGCGACGGCAACGAGTATTTCGGAAGCGAACGCTACTCGAAAGACGACGAGGGCAATTTCGTTCTCGACGAAAACGGCAAATACGCAAAAGCATTCTACTTCACTCTCTATAACCCCGTGCAGCACGGCGGACTCGCAACCTACACTCGCTACGTTGACGAAACCGAACTCGGCTATACGCCGTCGTCTGCGGTGCTTCAACGTATGGCGTATTCAACGCTCGGCGAATTTTCAAATTCGTTCGGCAAACTCACGCTCGGCGACGTTATGGACATCGACGCTGATATTTACGAAAAAGAAGAAACCGTCAATCCCGACGAGTCGTATTTCTACTACGACGGCGAAAATCACCTCTTTATGCGCCAAGGCGGTTCTATCCCCTCGACCGTGACAGACGCAGACAAGAACTACAAAGTCAAAATCGCAGGCACGAGTTCGTCGGTTATCAAACGCCTTGCGTACGTTCCCGTCGACGATTTGTCAAGCGCAATGGAACTCGTGATGAAAGACATGCTTCTTTCCGAACTCGTGGACGTGTACGAGTTCTCGACAATCGAGAGTATCGATTCAACCTTTGACAGAAACACCGGCACAATTTACGAAAACGACCGCTTTATCGTCGGTCAGGTCGGCGTGGAAATCGATTCGGAAGGCAACGAAAAGCCCTACACCTACGTCTACGACGAAACGGGCAAGTATATCGCAAGAACCTACGCTTTCGTCAAAGCAAGCGACGCCCTTCTCGCCGAAAGGAAGAGCGGAACGGCAACGTATTCGTATACGCAAGCAACCACTTTGACCGATATAAATCCGTTGACAAAGAATATCTACTACAAAGGCACGAAGAACGGAACGGATTACGTCTACGATAATAATTTCTACCTCTGCGCTTATGTCGGTTCGAGCAACGTTACCGTCGGAAGCACGACGCTTAATACAAACAAACTCTTTATCCGCACTCTCGACGGAAGCGGCGTTGACGCAACTACGGTTGACGTATACGGCAATTCGGACGGAAAGTTGTACGTCCTCGTAAACGGCGAATACACCGTGTACGATTCAGCAAACCCCGCGCATCTCGGCGAAACTATCTACGAAAAGCAACAAGAGGAACACACGGTATACTTTGTGGACAAAGCAACGCCGAACGTGAACGGCAAAAACTATGCTTATAACGAATCGGATGTGCTTTATGCAAAGCAATACTGCGAAAACATCTACGTCAAGGACGCAAACGGCGAATACACCGTCATCAACGGCAAAGCGAAAACGTACGTCGAAGGCGTACACGACCAAAACGCAAGATACAGCGTCGTCGTGGGCTACCTTGCGCAAGTCAACGAAGTGTACACGTCAATAAAAGACGCGGACGGCAACATCACGTCGTATGAAAATCCGCTTCCCCACCTCATCGCAAGAGTGAATGTCGAAAACGAAAAGAGCGAAGCGGTGCTTCGTATGATTGCAAGAGATCAAGTTACAATCGAAAATATCAACGGTGTAATCAAAAACGCAAAGATTTCAGACATTATGGACTTGACGGAAGGCAGTTTGTTCTACGGATTCAAGGACCGTTCCCTCAACGATTTAAGCAGCGAAGTCGAAAAGGAATTTGCCACAATGACGCTCGGCGAACTTATGTCGTACGCAAGCATAACCGAAATCGAATCCGACGTAAAATCCACGATTGCGCCCATCACCCTCAAAGACTTTTTCAGCAGTCTTTCGGCAAGCACGACGGCAGGAATCGTCATCAACCTCGAAAAAGCGTACGGTTACAAAGCGTAACGCCGCCGCTTGAAAATCAAGCGCACCAACTCAATTAAAAACCATATTAAATAACAAAAAAAACGGCTGTTTATCAGCCGTTTTTGTTTTGATTAAGTGTTAGTTTTGTAAAATTCTTATGTGTTTTTCTTTTCGGAAAGTTCGAGCCATTCTTCTTCCATAGGCGCGAGTTTTTCTTTGAGCGCGGCAATTTGTGACTCGATTTCGGCAATCTTGACATAGTCCGTATACACGCTTTCGTCGTTGTGCATAACGTCCTGCAAAGATGAAATCTGCTCGTTGAGTACGTTCGTTTTTTCTTCGAGAAAACTCATTCTGTGCGCGCGCCTCGCTTCTTCTTTGCTTTGCGATACGGGCTTTTCTTTTCTCTTGATTTCGGCGGATTTTCCTTGAATATCGTCGCTTTCGCTTGCGGTTTTTCTCGATTCGTAATCGGAATATTTGCCGTCGAAAAGTTCAATTTTTCCGTCGTTGAAAACTATGAGTCTATCGCACACCCTGTTGATAAAGTATCTGTCGTGCGACACGGTTATAACCGTTCCCGTGTAGTTTGAAAGCAATCTTTCAAGCGTTTCCTTGCCAATGATGTCCATATGGTTGGTCGGTTCGTCGAGTATGAGAATATTCGGTTTTTTCCTCAATATTTTGCAAAGCGCGAGCCTAACCTTTTCGCCGCCCGACAAGTCGCATATACGCTTGAAAACGTCGTCGCCCGAGAGCATAAATGAGCCGAGCGCACTGCGCGCTTCGGTGTTGGACAACATAGGAAATTCGTTTTGGAAATCTTCAAGCACCGTGAGCGTCGAAAAACTCTGTGTCGAGGTTTGGTCGAAATACCCAACTTGTGCGTGAAGTCCGAAAGTCGCGCTGCCGCCGAGCGGTTTAAGTTTGTGAACGATTGTTTTCACAAGCGTGGATTTGCCCGTGCCGTTCTGACCTATTATGCCGACTTTCTGTCCTCTTTTGACAACGGTGTCAACCTCGCCGAGCGGCTTGTCGTAACCGAATACGAGTTTGTCGAGAACAACCGCTTTTTCGACGGTTTCGCGTTCGGGTTGAAAGTTAGAACGGAACGTTGCCGTATCGAAATTGCTCGGCGTTCCCACTTCGCCTATGCGCTCGATTTGTTTGAGTTTGGCTTGCGCCATTGCGGCTTTGTTTGCCTTGTATCTGAACTTTTCCACAAGCGCGTTGAGGCGGTCTATTTCCTTTTTGCGCATAATCGAGTCTTTGAGAGCCTTGTCGTAGGCTTGCTGCTTTTGCGCCATAAACGAGGTGTAGTTGCCCGAGTAACGCTTCGTTTCGCCGTACTCGATTTCGTATACGACGTTCACGATTTTGTCCAAAAACATACGGTCATGCGACACTATCACGCAAGACTTTTTGTATGCGCAAAGATAGTTTTCAAGCCACTCGATAGCCTCTAAATCCAAATGGTTGGTAGGCTCGTCCAAAAGCAAAACGTCCGGCTTTGACAAAAGCAGTTTCAAAAGCGCGATTTTGGTTCGCTGGCCGCCCGAAAACTCGCACAGCGGCTTTTTCATATCCTCGTTTGAAAATCCGAACTTTTTCACCGCCGTTAGATACTCTTTTTTGTAGGTATATCCGCCCTCTCGCTCGAATTGCTCGCAAAGACGAGAATATCTTTTTACGTTTTGGTCGCACGAATTCGTTTGCAGCGCCGAAAGCGCACTTTCCATATCCGCCTCTATGCCGAGCAAATCGGAATACGCGTCCAAAATCTCGTCGAGCATAGTTTTGGACTTATCGTCGTTGCTGGTCTGCTTCAAAAATCCGATGACGGGATTTCCGCTTGTAAAAACGCCGTACGGTGCGTCGTCCTCGCCCTTTTGGCACTCGACCTCGCCCGTCAAAACTTTGAGTAGCGTGGTTTTTCCGCAACCGTTGCGCCCGATAAGCGCGATTTTTTCGTTTTCGTGAATGACAAAATCCGCCTGATAAATCACCGGCGTTCCGTCATATTCTACCGCTACGTTGGATACGTTTATTTGCATACTTTGATTTTATCCTATTTTGCAAATTAAGTCCATAAAATCCGCCAAAATCGAAAATATCGCTATAAAACAATGGAAAATGGCACAACGTGCCGCCGCACAACCGTGCGGCAGGTGTACAAGTTTCTCAACACGCGCAATAAAAAAAGAACGCTTTTGCGTTCTTTTTTGGCGCGCTGATATCGGGACGCTCAACACGCGCAATAAAAAAAGAACGCTTTTGCGTTCTTTTTTGGCGCCTGTTGAGGGACTCGGACCCCCGTGTAGTAGCGAAGGAAAATAAACTTGTTTATTACTTTTCCGAGCGTCCACTTCGGAAGAAGTGTCGTGGCACAACGTGCCGACGTGCGTCTTCGCGCGTCTGGGGTCCCCCTCAACTTCGACGATATTAAAAAAAGAACGCTCTTGCGTTCTTTTTTGGCGCCTGTTGAGGGACTCGGACCCCCGACACTTCGGTTAACAGCCGAATGCTCTACCTACTGAGCTAAACAGGCATTTGTTTTTCAATGCTTGTTTATAATAATCTTTCCGAGAGAATTTGTCAACGATTTTTTGTATTTATGCACCACTCTATTTATTATTTTTTGCTCGCAGTGCGCAAAACGGATTTTTGAAACTTTAATAGTTTTTTAACAGTTGTATGTTTTTATTAGGTAACGATTAAAAGCGAGGTGTATGTATGAGCGAAAAAGATATGAAAACCTCTGCACCCAAAATCAACACGAGATTGCGCCACAATATTTTGGAAATGCCGAAATGTATTTACCATGCGAGCGGAATCGTGATTTACGGCCGTCGAATAAAGAGCATAGTTTTCACGACGGATCTTGCGATTATACGAAACTGCGACGCGGACGCGGTGTTTGCTGTGTATCCGTTCACCCCGCAACAAGTGATAAGCGACGCGATAATAAAGGCGTCTTACATACCCGTATTTTGCGGCGTTGGCGGTGGCACGACGAAAGGCTTGCGCACGGTTGCGATTGCAAAAGACGTGGAATCGCAAGGCGCGATGGGGGTCGTGCTTAACGCGCCGATATCCAACCTAAACCTCTCTGCCGTCGCGATGGCTGTGGACATTCCCGTCATTATAACGGTCACGAAAAAAGACACGGATATACTGTCGAGAATCGAAAGCGGCGCGACTATTCTGAACGTGGCGTGCGCGCAGGACACACCCGAAGTGGTTGCGAGCATAAGGCAGGAATTTTCTGATATTCCGATAATAGCGTCGGGCGGAAAAACGGAAGAAAGCATTTTGAAAACCATAGAAGCAGGCGCGAACGCGATAACCTATACGCCACCTTCGACGCAGGATTTATTCAAAGAAATGATGTTGAAATACAGAGAAACCTGAAATATCGGGTTTCTTTTGTTTTTAACACAAAATGTAGTTTATATAGACAAATTAATATAATAAAACTATAGTTTTGTAAATTTTGCGTTTATTGTATTTTTATTTTATGCGGCGGTTTTGGTTGGTTTGATTTTATTAAAACGTAATATTGAAAAAAATAAAAGTCTTATTTGTATTTAGTGTGATATAATATAGGCATTATGAAAGAAGTTATTATCGACGCGCTTCTGGACAGTTTGAAAATATTTGCGGTGGTGGTGGTTTTTCAATACATCATTGCGCTTATCGAGCCGAAACTGTCAGAAAAAATATCCCTCAAAGGCAAACTCGCACCGCTAATAGGCGTGAGTATTTCGCTGTTGCCTCAATGCGGATTCAGTGTGGTCGCAACTGATTTATATCAAAAAAGGCACATAACCGTCGGCACGTTGATAGGCGTATACCTTGCGACGAGCGACGAAGCGTTGCCTATATTTTTAGGCACGCCGGACAAGGCGTTGCACGTCTTGCCGCTGATTGCATTGAAGTTTGTTTTGGGGCTTGTGTTCGGATATGCGATAGACATCATTCTTTCAAAGAGCAGAAAGAAAGTCGAGCATCACGTTGCGCATTGCAACGAAAACTACAAGATTAAACTCACCGATTGCGACGGCGCGGAACTTGTCGAAAACAAGAAAGAAGAAAAGACGGATTGTTGTTGCGACGAGTGCAAAGAGTGTGAAAAGTTCGAGGAAGAAACCAACACCTTAAAGCAACAAGAAAGGGACTCGAAGAAGTCGGACAAGACGGAAAAATCCGAAAAGAAAGACAAAATCGACAGATTCTTGATACACCCCCTTCTTCACTCGCTTGAAATTTTCGCATACGTTCTCGTTGTGAATCTGATATTCGGCATAATCGTGAACAAGGTCGGCGAAGAAAACCTGATAACCTTCCTTACGTCGAACAAATATCTTGCGCCGCTGCTTGCGGTTATAGTGGGCGCGATTCCCAACTGCGTTTCGTCCGTAGTGATAAGCGAACTTTACATTATGGGCGGACTTGGATTCGGCGCGACTCTCGGCGGACTTTGTATGAACGCGGGCGTTGCGTTCGTGTATCTGTTCAAGGACGTAAAGCACACGAAAAGAAACCTTGCGGTGTTTGGCGCGATGTTTGCGATAAGTCTTGTCATAGGTTATATATTCTCGCTTGCGTTCTCGTTTTCAAGCCTGAATTTTTGAGAATATACAAGGCTTGTTGACAAATATCGGCGACGGTGCAAACATTGTTGACAACCGCAAGAAAAATATCAACATATCTACACGGTGAAAACGACAACATCTTGCGATAAAATGAACTTGCGATTGCAAGACATTGTGGTTTATGATTGATTTTCCACTTGTCAACATCGCTTATTTATGTTATCATTATTAAAAAAATAAACAATAATAAATATACAGGCGGAATATGAAACTTATTTGTCAAGGAAACGAATTGAGCGACGCTCTCGCAAAAGTTGTAAAGGCACTTCCCATCAAGAGAAACAATCCTATTCTCGACGGTGTCAAACTCACGGCACTCGGTGACACGCTTACCATTTTTGCAACCGATCTCGAACTTGCAATCGAAAAGAAAATCAACGCGCAAGTGCTTATCGAAGGCGAAATCGTCGTGCCCGGAAAACTCTTTGCCGACTACGCCAAAAAGATCGAGGAAGAACAAGTCGAACTTGACGGAACGGACAGTTCGAAACTCATCATCAAATATTTGGACAGCGAACTTCAAATCAAATGTATGAGCGCGGATGAATATCCCGTTTTCAAAGAAGTTGACACGCAAAACTCTTTCATAATTCTCAAAAAGGAATTGAAAGACATCATATCCAAAGTTATCTTCAACGTCGCGGTTGACGAGGCAAGACCTTCCCTTCGCGGCGTATGCCTCAACGTCAAGGAAGAAGAAGTCGAAGCGGTTGCTTCCGACGGATACAGACTTGCACTTGCAAAAGCGCAAATCAAAAACAACGGCGTCGTTGACAAAATCATCGTTCCTGCAAAGAGTATGAACGAACTTTCTCGTCTTATCGACGACGGCGAGGAAACCATCACCGTGTACGTTGAGAAAAACTACATTATGGTTGACCTTTTCCACACCAAAATCGTCACAAGACTCATCGGTGAGGATTACATCAACTACGAAAAGATTATCCCCGGTGTGTTTACAACCGAAGTCACCGTCGACAAAAAGTTGTTTGAAAACGCAATCGACCGCGTATCTCTTATCAACCGCGCCGAAAAGAAATCCTACGTCAAGATGGAAATCAAGGAAGATTCCATATCCCTCAACGCACACAGCGACGACGGCGAAATCAACGAAAAAGTCACAATCGGACTCAAAGGCAAAGACCTCACTATCGGTTTCAATTCCAAATACATCATCGATTGTATGCACGCAATCGACGAGCCGTTTGTAACTCTCAACTTCACCACTTCCACTGCCCCCGGAATTATTAAGGGGGAAGGCGATAGGTGGTTGTACTTGATACTTCCCTTGCGAGTTATCGGATAAAACTGTGCTATTGAGCGAATAACTGCGGCAACGCCCTTTTGCTTACCCGTCACATACGCACTGTACGTTGGGCGGGTTCACAAAAGGGCGTTTTCTTGTTCTTCATCTCAATATCGCAGTTTTATTAGAGTGTTAAAATGCGAAAAAAAAACGCCGTCCGCGAACTTGCAGAGCGGACTTTTGACGAACACTCATTCAAGGCGTACTTATTAACGGTATGTGCTTATTCGCAGACGTAACACGAGCCGCAACGGCGGCGAGCCTTTGAGCGCCGAACTTGACGAACAGTACAAGCGACTGCGCCGTCTGTTGGCCACTGCCTGGCGCACAAAGCGCAGTGGCATAATGAGAGGACGATACCTATCTATGTGAGTGCCGACTTCCCCTCTTGCGAACGATGCGTAATCTTGTAGAGAATTGGCGTAAGTTTGAGCAATAGGGGAAAGCCCGAAGGGAAGGGGTGATGTGTGATTTTAGAATACACGACGGTTACTCTTATAGAGAAAAAATTATATCGTAAAAACGCATATTATTATTAATTAGCAAAATATGTCCCTATTTATCCAAAAATCTTATGTAAAAAAGCCTCGCAATAAATTTTGCGAGGCTTTTTTATAATTATATATAATTATAATTTTTCGTTTTTTCTTCGTTATGCGTTCGCTTTGAGTGCGGCGAGCGAAGATGCGATTTTCGATGCGAGGCGCGCATTGTTGTAAACGAGTTGAATGTTTGCTTCAAGGCTCTTGCCTGCCGTGAGTTTTTGGATTTTGTCGAGCAAATACGGCGTGGTTTGTTTGCCGTGAATACCGAGTTTTTCACACTCTTTTAGGGCTTGCGCAATGTTTTGATTGATGTAGTCCGCATCCATTGCGTATTCGTCGGGAATGGGATTCGTTACGAGCATACCGCCGTTGAGTCCGACTTGATTTTTTGCAAAGTACGCCGCCGCGATTTCTTCGGGCGTGTCGATACGATAGTCAACCTTGAAGCCGCTCTTTTGCGTGTAGAACGCAGGCATATCTTCCGTCTTGTAGCCGACGACGGGAACGCCTCTCGTTTCAAGACATTCGAGGGTCAAGCCGATGTCGAGAATGGATTTTGCACCAGCGCAGACGACCATAACGCTCGTTTGTTGAAGTTCGTCAAGGTCTGCCGAGATGTCCATTGTGGTTTCCGCTTTTCTATGCACGCCGCCGATGCCGCCCGTTGCGAATACGTCGATTCCGGCAAGGTGCGCAATGTACATCGTTGCCGCAACAGTAGTTGCGCCGTCCTGCCCTTTTGCCACGACAAACGGAATGTCGCGCCTCGAAACCTTGGGTACGTTGAGTCCGCCCTTACCCAGTCTTTCGATTTCCTCTTTCGAGCAACCGACGGTGAGTTTACCGCTGATGATTGCGATTGTAGCAGGGATTGCGCCGTTTTCGCGCACGATTTTTTCAACGCTTAAAGCTGTTTCCACGTTCTTTGGATAAGGCATACCGTGAGAGATAATCGTGGATTCGAGCGCAACGACGGGCTTGTTGTTTGCAAGCGCGTTTTTGACTTCTTCCGAAACGTTTAGATAATTGTTGATTTGCATATTTATTCCTCTGAAAATTTTATTTTTTAGTTGTTGTTTTTGCGTTGTTTTGTTGCGATTTTTCCGAAAAAAACGCCGTTTTTTAGTTGATTTTTACTGCGAAAAAACGCTTATTTTACACCGTTTTTATTGACGATTTCAAACGCTTTTTCCGCCGAGAGTTCCTTGCATACGGTGTCTATCGAAGATACCGTGATTGTTGCGCACGCCGCCGCAAACGCCGCGCTCGATTCTGCGGACATTCCTTTTGCGAAACCGTAAACTATGCCCGACATAAAACTGTCCCCTGCGCCCGTCGTGTTCTTTACGTCGGTCTTGTAGAACGGAACGTGAGTAAAGTTGCCGCGATTATAACAATATGACCCCTTTTCGCCACAACTTACGAAAATCGTGTCAATATTCCTTTGCGCGATAACTTTGCAAGCGGCAAGAGCGGATTGCTCGTCTTTAACTTCTATGCCCGAGAGAATTTCCGCTTCGTACTCGTTGGGTTTTATGCAATGAAGGTTTTTGATTTTGTCGTTTGCGATGACCGTCTTTTTTGCCGAAACCGTGTCGAGAAAAATCGGCACTTCGACGTTTTCTATCAAAAAGTCGAGGCAATTCGGAATATTCGTGTCCGTGACGACGCATTGCGCGCCGTTGATTACGTCGAGATTTTTCGCGATAAACTCTGGCGTGAGTTTGTCGAGAATACCCATCGATGCAACGCCAACGAACATATCGTTGTCAACGTCGTTGACGGAAACGTAGCACGAGGACGGCTCGTCTACGACGAGGCTGTGCGAAAGGTCTATGCCCACCGAAAGCGCGTTCTGCTCTATCATATGCGCGTTGAAATCCGTGCCTAAAACGGTGATTAGCACGACGTTCAAGCCCAGCCTTGCGAGGTTTTCGGCGATATTGCGAGAAACGCCCCCGCACGATAGCGACGTTACGCCCGGGTTGCTGTCTTTGGTTTTGATTTTCGTGAATGTGGTGCAAGTTATATCGACGTTAGAGCCGCCTATAACGCAAACGTACGGTTTTTTCATACTTCTATTTTATTGCCGCAAATGTGCAAAGTCAATCCGCAAATTTTAATTATTTATATAATTAAACGACTTTTAATCTTGTTTGCCGCGATAACTTACTTTTGTTCGACAAAACGATTGTAATTGAAAATATCGCGCGCGTATGATATACTTTTTTTGAAAAGGCGAGAGAAAATGAAAAGCAAAAAACATCAAAAATTGTACGCACACTACGTCGACGTTATGGGTAAAGAGCCTGTTTTCAGTCTGCAACTGAAAAAGGACGTTTTGTCAGACGTTGCCGAGCAAATGAAACCCGTTACGACCTACGTTTTCGAGCCTACGGACGAGTTGCCGTTTTGGAAACTTTGCACGATAGGCGCAAGCGATTACGTTATGCCCGAGCGTGAAATAGGCTGGGGCAGAAAAGCAAACCGCCGCAACGAATACGTTATGTTCATATCCCCCGAAGTCGAGGTTTCCGACCCAACCGGCAACGAAAACGCGGATACGGGTTGGCTTTTTCTTAACTCTCTGCTTTGGGCAACCGCCGAGTATGCGTTCAACGAAAAGGACAACGTAACCGTTTCGGACACGATAGATATGGGACTTGACGGCAAATATCGCGGCGTCGTGCTTCTACTGCCCGAAGTGTTCAAAACCACGCGTATCGTGAAGTGTTATATAAGCAAAAATCAGTATATTTCGATATTTCAGGTTATGCCCGTGACGAAAGAGCAACTTGCAAAGAAAATCAAAAAAGGCACGAACGGCATTTATTGGCTTATGGAACAGTTTTACACGCACGATGACGATTACAAACTTATATCGTCCAAACCGTTTGCAACGTTGTAATAATGGGAGATGTAAAATGAGGTTTAACTTGTTAAAGCGAGAAACAGAGCATATAGGAAAAATTACTACTACAAAGAAACGTGTTGTAGTAATATCGTTAGTTGTTGTTTTGCTTATTCTGTCTGCTACAATGTTAGCTTGTTGTACAAAAAAGCACTATGATCCCAAATATTTGACGGATAGTTGCGAATTGAAGGTTAAAGACTTAAACACTTCAAATGAATTTGATTTTGATAAAGTATATAGTAAAGAGAGCGTTGAAATTTATCTTGGTTCAGACATTAAAGACGATAAAACAATAGACTTTTTAATAGAAAACTCGATTGGCGCATATTCTTTGATAAAAAGTAACACCTTGCTAAAAACAGATTTTACCGTTATAATAAGCGATAATTTTGTTTCTAATTGTGGAATTAACGAAAAGTTAGGCTTGTGCATTTCATTACCGTCAAAAACATCTTATGAAGAAATTGTAAGTTGGTTTTTATATTCGCAAAATATAGAAAGCGATTTACCGTTTGGTGTTTATGCGGGTATTTCCGCATTGCTGACAAATTCGCCGCTTTGCGAAAAATTTCCTTTATCCGTTATCAATAAAAACTCTATATACTCCGACTTACAATTTCCGTTGTATGAAATCGACAATCTTGCAGATGACGAACGAAAAATCGCATTCAGTTTTGCTAAACGCCTTATAGAAGATTTGTTATCCGATAATAAAACGTATATCGACATTCTTTCTATGAGTAAAGACGATTTGAGTTCATTTTTATCTGAGAAATACGGCGTCTGTTTACCCGAATATTCGTTTGAGCCATATTCAAAAGAATACGAATATAAAGTTAAACAAGGCTGTTTCACCTATTATATCAACAGAGAATATAACGATATAATATTGCCTGCCGATGTTTTTTCTACAAAATACAGTGTTTTAACCGATTGGTTAAAAGATAATGCTAAAACTACAAAAGAAAGCGACGAAGTGTTCAACATAAGCAATATGTATGACATTAACGTCTATTTGGACGATGGTCTAAAATCTACAGGTATTACGGGGTATGCGTATAGCGATTACATCAATATGTATTCTGTCGGTTCTTTTTCGCACGAATATATTCATCATATATTGTTTTATCTTGGGAAAAGCGGTTATGCGCGTGAAGTGATACCCGAAATGCACGCAAGCACATCAAAGTATGCTATGGCAATGTGGTATTATCTGTTTACGGGGCAAGCAAAGAATTTTCCTTATAACAAAGAAGTAAAAGAAAAAGAAACATATTTGCAAACTTTGACATTGTATAAAAAATACAAAGTCAAAACACCGACGGTTGATCATTTTGATTTTTGGTTATTTGCCGATTGTTTTTCGGCAATTTATACCGAAAAAGGAACGACTTTTATACACCGTGTGCAAACTGATAGTTTGGCATATTATATCGCAAGAGTTTATGGCACTAATTATGTTTGGCAGATCAATATGAATACTCAAATTGTAATAGAGGGTAAACCGTATTTAGATGTTGTCGATGAGTGGTATAATTACATAAAATCGCTAAATCATTAACTGATCAGTAAAAAGGTAATATGAACACTATAAACGATAAAATAAAAAAATACAAGCAACTCGCCGAGAAGAAGCCGAAATATTACGCTTTGATCGGCGACTTGTATATGGACGAAGCCGACTTCAAAAACGCGGCGAAATTCTATCAAAAAGCCGTCGACAACGGCGTTTTGGCATATACTGTTCTTGGCGACACTTGGGGCTACCGCTCTCAATACAAAAAAGCGTTCGACGTTTATACGGAAGGCGCAAACAAAGGCGAAGCGGAGTGTTTTGCCCGTCTCGGATTTTGCTATGAAACAGGTTATGTAAAAATCGATATTCAAAAAGCAATCGAGTGTTACGCCAAAGCCTCTGATTTGGGTGTGGCGGCAGCGGCAAGATCTCTCGGCGATTTGTATTATTTCAATACGCCTATAAAAGAACCCGAAATCGACAATATAAAGAACGCGTTGAAATATTACGAGCGCGCGTTTTATCTGGGCGACGTTAATATCGCAAAGAAAATCGGCTTCATCTACCTAAACGACGAGGAATTGTCCGACGTAAAAAAGGCAATCGAGTGGTACGAAAAAGGTTTGAGCCTCGGCGACTATTCCCTCAACTTCGACTTGGCATACGTTTATCTCAACGACAAGTTTGTTCCGCACGACTACAAGAAAGGTTTGGCGTATCTTTCGGACGGCGTAAAACACAACGACCCCGAAAGCTTATACTTGTATGCGCGCGTTCGCGAAACGGGTATGTATAAAGTCGAACCCGACAAAAAGGCATATATTTATTATCTCAAAAAAGCGGCGAGGCTCGGTCAGGACGACGCTTTGCTCGATTTGGGTTACTACTATTACAACAAAGGCAATTTTGACGACGCGCTCGACTGTTTTGCGCTGTGCGAACTCGATTACGTCGGCGTGTACTGGTGTATGGCAACCATTTACGAAACCGAAAAACAAGATTATCAAAACGCGCTGTTCTATTATCGAATGGCGGCTGAAGAGGACTTCCCCGACGCACTCGAAAGGCTGGCGGAAGCGTATCTCGGCGACGAACTCGGACTCGAAAAGGACGAAAAAACCGCCCTCAAACTGTTCAAGAGAGCCGCAAAACTTGGCAACGCCGCCGCTCAATACAATCTCGGTATGGCGTACGCGTGCGGATATTACGGCTTGACGCCCGACAAGGATAAGGCTGTATTCTGGCTCAAAAAGAGCGCGAAAGGCGAAAATCCTATGGCGTGCGTGCAAATGGGACTTTACAACCTCTACGCCGTCAAAACGGACAAGGCGTACAAGAAAGCGTTCGAGTATTTCCAAAACGCGTACTATCTCGGCGAGGAAGAAGCGGTGATAAATCTCGGACTTTGCTATCTGCAAGGCAAAGGCGTGGAAAGAAACCCGAAAGAAGCGGTAAAGTGTTTTTCGGAAGCGGTGAAAAAGACAAATTCGGGCGTTGCGTACTACAATCTCGGTTTGTGCTACGAAAACGGCTTCGGCGTGAGAAAGGACTACAAAAAGGCAATCGAAGCGTACGGCAAAGCGGTTGAAAACGGCGAGAGCGCAGGACTTGTCGCAATCAAAAATCTTTACCTCAAAACGAACGGAAGTATAGAGAAAAAAGACTAAAAAATGCGATTTTTATAACGAAAAAAAGCGTGCTTTTCGCACGCTTTTTGCTTTGTTTTTTATGGTATTTTTACCGTTTTTTTGCTCGATTATCTGTTGAGAATCATATTTCTGATGTCCGCAACCGTGACTTTGATGCGCGGATTCGACTTGATTTCCTCGCTGATTTTGTCGCGGGCGTGGATAACCGTCGTGTGATCCCTGCCCCCGAACATCTCGCCGATTTGCACGAGCGGCATAGGCAAAAGTTCGGTGATAAGATAGATTGCGATCATTCTCGGTTCGACGATGTTTTTGGTTTTCTTTTTGGATATGATATCCGCCGACGAAATCTTGAAGTATTTGCAGACCGCGTCCACTATTCCGCTTGCGTCGATGGTGTCGTTCTTTTCCTCGATAAAGCCGCCGATAGCCTCTTTTGCAACGTCTATGGTGCAAACCGAACTGTTGGTGAGAGAACTGTAAAAAATCACGCGGTTAAGCAAGCCTTCCATCTCTCTGATGTTGGACGGCGCGATTTCGGCAATGAACTCGGCAACGTCGTCTTTAAGCACGAATTTGGATTGAGCGGCTTTGTTTTTGAGAATCGCAACTCTCGTTTCTGTGTCGGGAACTTGAATGTCGACGGTAAGTCCGCAACCGAAGCGCGTGCGAAGCCTGTCCGAAAGCGTCGTAAGGTCTTTCGGCGCGCGGTCGGACGTCAAAATAATCTGTTTGTTGTCTTGATAAAGGTCGTTGAAAATGTGGAAAAACGCTTCTTGCGTCGCTTCCTTGCCTATCAAAAACTGCACGTCGTCCACCATAAGCACGTCGCAAGAGCGGTATTTTTCTCTGAACTTGTTGTTTTCCTCGTTGGACTTGTTGCGTATAACGTTGATAAGTTCGCTCACCAGTGCTTCCGCGCTGACGTAAAGAACGGTTACGTTCTTTTTGTACTTGAAAAGATAGTTGCCTATCGCGTGTAAAAGGTGAGTTTTGCCAAGACCTACGCCCGAGTAGATGAACAACGGATTGAAGGTCGTGCCGGGATTTTCGGCTATTGTCTTGCAAGCGGCGAGCGCGTACGAGTTGGATTTGCCCTCGACGAAGTTTTCAAACGTGTACTTCTCTTGGAACGGGCATTTCTTTTTGCCCTTTTCTTCGGGGGTAAAGTTGGTGACGAAGCCTTGATCTTCGATAAAGACCGTCTGTTTGTTCAGATATTCCGCTTTTTTGTCGGGGGTGATAATGATAACGTCGGTGATTTGAGGATTGTGAGAAGACACAACCTCTTTGATTGCGTCGCGATACCTCGAATCTATGGTCTTTTTTGCGTTTGCGGAAATGGTCGCAAGCACGATTGCGTTGTCTACAAAGCACACCGGCTCTAATTTGTCAATCCACACCTCGAAACTTATCGCCTGTATGGAAATGGACAAATCGTTTTTTGCGTCTTCCCAAAATTCTTCTATATTAATCATAAAAACGATTATACCAAAATCGAAAACTTTTTCAAGCAAAAAATCCGAAAAGAAAACTTAAACACAAGATGTTGAAAAAAAATTCCGCTCGGGTTATACTTGTTGTGTATGAAAATTCTTTCGCTGGAACTCAAAAATTTCAGAAATTATCCATACGCCCTCGTTGACTTCGACGACGGGCTGAACGTCCTTTTCGGAAAAAACGCCAGCGGAAAAACGAATATGCTCGAAAGCGTGTATCTTTGCTCGGTTTTCCATTCCCCTCGCACCACCAAAGACAAGGAAATGATTTTGCTCGGACAAAGCAAGGCGCAAGTGAAACTCAACATCGAAAAGAGATTCAGAAAACACACGATTTGCTTGCAAATCGACGAGCAAGGCAAAAAGAAAGTCGCAGTGGACGGCATACCAGTAAATCGCGCGGGCGAACTCTTGGGCATACTCGGCGTGGTGTTCTTTTCCCCCGACGAAATGAAACTCGTCAAGGAATCGCCGTCTGAAAGACGTCGCTTTTTGGACGTAGGACTTTCGCAACAGCAAAAGGCGTACTTCCTCGCCCTTCAACGCTACAACAAGACCCTCAAACAAAAAAACAATCTTCTCAAAGAATATAGGTTCAATCCGAATGTGGACGATATGCTCGACGTGTGGGATACGGGGCTTGCAAAGGAAGGCGCGATTATCATCGAAAAACGTATGGAATATATCGCCACCCTCAACGACGCGGCGGGAAAATTTCATAACGCGTTGAGCAGCGAAAAAGAAACGCTTACTCTCTCGTACGAAAGCGGCTCGAAAACCGACGTTCAAAAGGACTTGCAAGAGGAACTTTACAAAGCCATAGTCGCGGCAAGACAAAAGGACAAGGAACTCGGATTCAGCACGGTAGGTCCGCACCGCGACGACATAAAAATCGAGATAAACGGCAAAGACAGCCGCAAGTTCGCCTCGCAAGGACAGCAACGCACCATTGCGCTTGCAATGAAACTCGGCGAAGTGGTAATCTACAAAAACGAGATAGGCGAACCGCCCGTACTGCTTCTCGACGACGTGCTTTCCGAACTGGACAACACGCGCCAGACGTTGCTTTTGGAAATGACCAAAGGTTTTCAAACGATACTCACCTGCACCGAATACACGTTGCCGAATAAGGCAAAGAAGATAAGAATAAACGAAGGGGCAGTTTTAGAAAATAATAAATAATAATTGCGGGTGGGGTTTCACCCCACACCCGAAAAATAACAAAACACGCACTTAAAGTGCGTGTTTTTGATTGTTAAAATGCTTTTTTTGCAAATTACAGTTTGTCGTTGTACTTCAAGATTTGCACGAGAGCGTAGATTCTGTCAAGGTCGTCCTTGTTGAAATAGTCAATGGTGATTCTGCCCTTTTGGTCGTTGCCGACAAGTTTGACCTTCGTTGCGAATATGCGTTTCATATCGCCCACAAATTCTTTGAGTTCGAGCGGCAACGCCTTGGTATCTCTCGGACCGGACGGAATGGCTTTTCTCGTGAAGTACAAACGGACGCGGTTTTCGAGGTCGCGCACGGAAAGTTTGTTGTCGCACGCTTGGTTTGCGAGCGTCACGAGATAGTCCTTGTCGTCGATGGATATGAGCGTTCTTGCGTGACCGGGGGAAAGTTTGCCCTCTCTCACAAGCGCGGTCACTTCGTCGGGAAGTTGCAAGAGGCGAAGAGTGTTGGTGACGTACGGACGAGATTTGCCGATACGAACCGCCACTTCCTCTTGGGTGAGTCCGTGATTGTCCATAAGTTCGCGCATACCCTCTGCCGCTTCGATTGCGTTGAGGTCTTCGCGGTGCAAGTTTTCGATGAGCGAAATTTCTTGGATTTGTTGCGGCGTAAATTCGCGTATGATGGCAGGCACTTTTTTGAGCCCTGCAAGCAAACTCGCTCTGAAACGACGCTCGCCCGCAATGATGAGGTATCTGCCGCCGTCCGTCTTAACCAAAAGCAAGGGTTGCAATACGCCGTAAGTCGCAATGGACGTCGCCATCTCTCTCAAACTGTCCTCATCAAACGTTTTTCTCGGCTGATTCGGGTTGCGGTCGATGAGCGTAATGTCAATTTCCTGTGCCTGAATGTCATCGGCAATATCGACTTTGACGTTTTCTTCATTGTCGTTGAAAAGAGCATTGAAACCTTTTGTTCCGAGGCCGCTTTTTGTGTTTGCCATAATTCACTCCTTAAATTTCGATATATATTCTTTTGCAAGTTTTTCGTATGCGATTGCGCCGCTGCACCGACGGTCGAACTCGATTATCGGTTGTCCGAAACTCGGCGATTCGGCAAGGCGCACGTTTTGAGGTATAACCGTTTCAAAAACCTTGTCTTTGAACGTATCCCTCACGTTTTGCTCGACTTCCCTCGCAAGTTTGGTCTGCCTGAACATCGTAAGAAGGATTCCGTACAGTCGCAAACTCTCGTTTGAGTGCTTTTTGACGAGCCGCACGGTGTTGAGCAGTTGATTGAGCCCTTCGAGCGCGAAGTATTCGCATTGAAGGGGCACGATAACGCCGTCAGACGCGCTCAGAGCGTTTATAAGCGTCAAATTTATGCTCGGCGCGCAATCTATGAACACGAAGTCGTATTTGTCTTTCATGGGGTCGAGAGCCGTTTTGAGAACGTAATCCCGATCCTTTGCGTTTGCGATTTCCAGTTCCGCACCGGCAAGGTCGCGAGAGGACGGAATGAAATCCGCATATTTGCCCTTCCTCACGCAAGAGGTCGCGTCGCCTTCGAGCAGAGCGTCGTATATCGAATTTTCGATTTTTTTGTCGAAGACCCCCATCGCGCTCGTCGCGTTGGCTTGCGGGTCGAAGTCAACGAGCAAAGTTTTGTATCCCAAAGAGGCAACGAAGCAGGCGAGATTCACGCACGAAGTCGTCTTGCCTACGCCCCCTTTCTGATTGGAAAACGATACGACTTGCGCCATAAAATTAATATATCATACAATGAAAAATTTTTCAATGATGTTTCACAAATAGTTTCACATAAAATATTTTTTGACAAAAAATTACGGTTTTTAACGCAAAAAAACGGGCGCGATTTACGCCCGTTTTATGTTATTTTCATATGAGTTTTTCATATGTGCTTGTTTTTATGCGATTCGGTTTTTTCGATATTTGTTCCAAAAATCGTTTTACAGCGGTTTTTTCTTGATAACGCCGTATTGTCGAGGATATTGCTTCGGGGTGGGCGCGGTTTTTTCAAAAACCAAAAGCGCGCGCTTTTCACCGTTCGCCAAAGTGAGAGATTTGGTTTCGATATGCTTTGCGTTGAGCGTTTTTTCGGCGTTTTGAGAGGTTTCGAGTTCGCTTTCGTCTGTTTTGTAGGCGATAAATTTGCCGCCGACTTTCAAAAACGGTATTGCAAGTTCCAAAAGTATGCGCAACGACGACACCGCTCTTGCCGTGACGTAATCGAACGTGCCGAACAATTCCTTTTTGTCCTCTGCCCTCGCGCTTATCGTTTTTAGGTTGTATATGCCGAGAGTTTTTGCCTGAGACGAAAGAAACGTCATTTTTTTGGCGGTGGAATCGAGCGCGGTGACGGACACGTCCTCTCGTGCAATCGCTATGGGCATACTCGGAAAGCCTGCGCCTGCGCCGATGTCGAGAAGTTTTGCGCCGCTCGCCAAAAGCGACGCGCCTGCAAGCGAGTCCTGTATATGCTTCACCGCAAAATCCTTGTCCTCGGTGATTGCGGTGAGATTGAACGCCTTGTTGCTCTCGACGACCGCCTCTTGATAGCCGCACAATTTTTCGAGTTGCGACGGGGTGAGGTCTACGCCGATTTGCTTTGCGCATTCGCTGAGATATGCTTTGTCCATAAAAAACCTCTTTTTCTCAATATATCATTTTTTTTGCGGATTTTCAACGATATAACGCCGTTTTTCAAAAGCACGGTGAAACAATAAAAAAACAATAAAATTTCAATAGTTTTTGCAAATATTGAACTTGCGCAAAAAACGTGCTAAAATATATAAAATAAATTTTTTGAGGCGCAGTATGAGAATTGCAATCATAACGGCTATGGCGGAAGAAACTCTGCCCATCTTCAAGAAACTCGGCAACGTCGTGGCGCAAAACACCATATCGGGCGTTGCGATAAGCCAAATCGAATACGACGGCGATACGATATACCTCGCAACGTCGGGCGTGGGCGAAATCAAAGCGGCGCTTGCCGTTCAACTGCTCGTCGATTTGTTCGACGTGGAAGCGGTGCTAAACTTCGGCTTCGTCGGCGCGATAAACAAGAACCTCGAACTTTGCGAACTGGTCGTGCCGAGGCGCGTCGTGCACTATCAATTCGACGTCACGGGCGTTGACACGGACAGAAGCGTCGGACAATACAGCGGTATGCGCGACAACTATTTCTATCTTGACGAAAGCCTGATTCAAAACACCCTTGCAAACATCGGCAAACAAATGAAACTCGTCACCGTCGCAAGCGGCGACGTGTTTGTGACGAGCAGCGAGGATAAACACCGCCTTGCAAAAGAGTTCGGCGCGGATATTTGCGAAATGGAACTTGCAGGCATAGCGATTGCGTGCGAGAGAAATAACGTTCCGCTTTTCTCGGTCAAAGTGGTGAGCGACAAAGCGGACGAGAGCGCAAACGTGAGTTTCCTCTCTATCGTGGAAAAAGGCGTTGCGGGATACGAGAAAATTCTTCCAGAAATCCTCAAAGCAGTCAAAGACGGCGCAACCGCGCTTCCGCCCGTCAAGCACGACAAAGCGTAATCTCGCCCGATTGTAAAGGCGACCGCATAATAAAAAACGGGCGCGACAGACAGGACGAAAAAAATGCGGACAGAATAAAACCGATTAGACATTTTGTGTAGTCGGTTTTATCGAGAAACACCGCTCTACAAGATAGTTCAATAAAAGATATAATGGTTTACTTGTAAACCATTATATCTTTTTGTATATTACGTCCGTTTTAAGCGGATATATTGCGAAAAAGCAGGTTGCGCAGATTATTGAGGGCTAATAAAGAATAAAACAAAATTTGAACGCACTTGCGAATCGGAAATAAAATTAATAACATTGCCAACGGATATTTTTCCATAGATTAATATTTGATTTTATAGATATTGCATTTTTAGGTTTTTGCGATAATTGAATTTAATATTTTAAAAAGCAAATATCGGCATTAACGGGCAAGTGAATTATTATTTCAAATCAAACGAATAAAAACGAGATACGGTATCGTCAAGTAAAGCATAAAGCAATAGTTACAAAACGGATATATTTGTTTGGTGGCAAATAACGGCGATATATAATAATATGTATCGCTTCCGCCCCATTTGATATGAGGTGTCTGATACAAGGATTTATACACAGCGGCTTTATAAAATCATTTGCCGCTAATTAGAGAAATTGCCAACAGTGTAACACACGGTATTCAATCGCAACGTAAAAACAAATGGTGCTGTTTTGATTATGATTGTTTCACGTGTAACGTATAGAAAATAAAAAACCGCTTTTCTATTTTTTAATATAAAAGAAATAAGGCTTTTGATTGTTGGCAAAATGCTTTTGAGAATAAGAGTATTGCAAGGTTTGTATTATTTATCGCACCAGACGTAATTGCTTATGGGATTGTATTCGAGAGATTCGGCGTTATATTCCCCTTCCGATTCGCCTAATATCGAGAACTTCCCGTTAGGAACGTAGTTTATGCAATAATAACCGACATTGCTTCGATTTGAAAAGTCGTATTGCTCATATACGATTTGATTGTCGTTTGTCATATATTCTTCGATGACGTTTTCACCGTCAAATTCGGTGACAATCACATAGTAGCCGACTGCTTTTTCGTGATTTTCAAAATAAGGGAAAAGATAGCGACGATTGTCGTCATAATGAGCAATATAAACGACGTCTATTTCGTCGTACCCATCGACTATACAATCTATTCTATTTGTTTTGCCGTTTTCTTTATAGACTTGTTGTAATACTTGCAGTTTTTGCGTATTGATGGCGATTCCTTAACGTTGTAGGCTTTCATTTCGGCAAGACCTGCGATTCCGCATTTTATCCCCATAAGATTTCGTTTCTTTGTGCAAACGTACGTTACGTCGGCGGTTTCCGCGTTTGAAAATTCGCATACGAAATCGTTGAACATATTCTGCGTTTCGATTATCAGTTCTTTTAAGTATGTGCTTGATGGCTTTTCCATATTTTTCCTATGAGTCGAGCGAGGTGCTGTGATTATCATATCATTACACACGATAAAAATCAACGAAGATTAAATATATTGCGGTATAAAACGACAAGATTTAACTGTGTGGCAGAATATCAAAACGGCAAGATTTTCTATAATTGTTTCACGTGTAACAATTAGAAAAATGCGGCTACAATGCCACTAAACAGTAGTAAAAAAGCGGTTTTGCAATTTTTTGAAAAATTTGCGAATGTGGATAAAGGCGAAACAATACCCGTAACGGGCAACAGGCGGTGTTCGGCGTGGGTAATATATGGAAGAAAAGGCGTGCGAGATGTTGTCGGTGAGGCGGTTTTCCGGGCGCTTCGAGCGGCGGTGAAATCGTGACGGACGTTGCGGAAAATGGCTTTGATTTTGTGCGGAATTTCGGTGTTCGAATATGGATAATTTGAGGTAAAAACGATGGGAAAAAGCCGATTTTTGACGTATGATTTGAGGTGCAAAACGGCAATGATTAACGAATAAAATCGAGCGCAAAAACGATATCGAGAGGGATATTTTAAGCAATGAAAAATATATGTTTCACGTGGAACAATTTGATTTTCGGCGTCGGTTTCACGTGAAACGAAAACCGCAAAAAACCCACTAAACAGTAGGGTTTTTTGCGTGCTTTTCGGTCGGTTTTGGGAATTTTTGACCTTTCACCCTGTAAAATTTTACAGAAAAATTTTTGCTCTTTCACCCGAATTTTTGGCAGTGTTTTGTTTCTCAATTTTTCAATAAAAATTTGGCTGTTTCACAATTATTCTATGTTTTTGAATATGCTGTAAAGATTTTTGTTTTTCTATGCGAAGTTATCGTGGGTTTAACCGACGGTTTTCTATGAGTTTTTATGACGTTTCGGCGCGTGCGATATGTGGTAAAAGGCTGAAAAATAGACGTGTTTTGTTGTATGTTTTGATTATCGTTATTGTTCGATTGCGCCGAGATATTCCCTCGTAAGCGTTGTTTTTACTGTTATCGTGGCTGTTTTTCGAGGTAAAAGGTCGTTTCGGGTGCTGTTTTTGATGTGTTGACAGATGTGTTTATGTGCGTATACGGTTGTATTTAGGCACGGTTCGGTCGGTTTTGTGGATATTTTGATTGTGGGTGCGGTGAGCGTAAGCGTGGTTATACGGTGCGGAAAAAACGACGTGGTTATTGGTTTTGTCGCCGTGCGGTGTCGCGATTCGACGATGCGTGACGATGCGTTTTGCAAAGTATGGTATCTGGTTTCGGCGATGTGTGGCGATACTTTGCGACGAAATACGCTTTTCGTGCGTTCGTGCAATCGTATTACACCCGAAAATGCCACTGTTTAGTGGTGTTTCACGTCAAACAAAGTTTCCACATATAAACATATCCACATCGAAATTCGACGTCATTAAAAACAACTGATAGAAAAATTTGCTGTAAAACGGTTTACAAGTATACCGTATGTGTAAAATTAACGCTTCGCCGCTCGGCATTGCGCCGCATTTGCGAAGCGTTTTGTTTTACGCGATTATTTGCATATAGGTTGCAACGAGGAACAGTATAGGACCTACGAGTACGAAAACGTGGAATAAGCAATGGACGTAGCGTTTATGCACGCCGAACACCGCCGCGCCGAGCAGGCAAGACACGAGCCCTGCGAGATAGACGAAACTCGTTGCCGCCGAAATGCCTTTGGGTGAGAAATACGCCGTGAAGAACGCCGCAAACATCAATCCCCCTATAACGAAGGTCGAGGCGACGGACACTTTGCGGAATATATCGAAGCGATAAAGGCACAGCGCGAAGATTATTATTGCGATTGCAAAGGACACGCCGAACGCGACGTAGCCGTATACGTTGTCGTACAAAAGGCAGGTTGCCGTCGCGCACGCAATGACGTTTAGATTGACGGCGGGAAAGTCGAGGGTGCGCCACATCAGTTTTTTGCGCATATCCGACACGCCGTGATAGATTGCCGACACGCTGAACTCGATTGCAATCAGAAGGCAGGACAGCGCCGCAGAAGCGTATGCCGCGGGCGTAGTGGCTTTAAGCAGCATAAAAATCATAAAGACGAGTGCCGCCGCCGCGCCGAGCGCGTGGGAAGCGGAATTGAAAAGTTCCTCTTTGGGCGTGTAGTATACGAGCCCGTTGTCTTTGTAGATTTGTTTGAGTTCGTCGGTGTTGGACGGTGTTTTCAAAGATTCTTTTACGTTCATATTCCATATAGTAAAGCAAAAACGCCGCGAGGGCAAGCGATATAAAGTCGTCAAACCGCGTAAAATCGCGAATATGTCGTGCGGCGCATGGTTGCTCGATAAACGCACGAGAGTCGAAAAAGGCGCGTTTTAGACCCTTTGTCGCAAAATTTTGACAAAAACCCTTGATATTTTTTTTATAACTTGTTATAATATTTTCACTTATTATTATTGAAATAATAATATATTACTTACTAAAATATATTTTTATGTAGGAGGAAAAATGGCAGAAGAAGTCAAACACAGTTACGACGCCGGCGACATTCAGGTTCTCGAAGGACTCGACCCTGTCAGAAAACGTCCCGGTATGTATATCGGTTCGACGGACGTGAGAGGTTTGCACCATCTCGTGACGGAAGTCGTTGACAACTCAATCGACGAAGCGCTCGCAGGCTACTGCACGCATATCGTCGTGGAAATTCTCTCGGACGGCGCGATTCGCGTTACGGACAACGGCAGAGGCATTCCTACCGGCATTATCGAAAAAGAAGGCAAATCCGCAGTCGAGGTCGTTTTGACCAAACTTCACGCGGGCGGAAAATTCGGCAGCGGCGGCTACAAGATTTCGGGCGGTCTGCACGGCGTGGGCGTATCCTGCGTCAACGCGCTCAGTGAATGGCTCGTCGCAGAGGTCAGACAAAACGGCAAACTTTACCGTATTCGTTTCAATCGCGGTATTGCCGAAAGACCTTTGGCGGTCGTTGGCGACGCGACGGACACCGGCACGACGATAACCTTCTATCCCGACGCGGAAATCTTCGAAACGCTCGAATTTAACTACGACACGATGAAGACTCGTCTTCGCGAACTTGCCTACCTCAACAAAGGACTCACCATCGAACTTGCGGATCAACGCGTTCAACCCGAACGCAGAGAGGTGTTCCGCTACGACGGCGGCATAGTGTCTTTCGTCGAGGAAATGAACAAGACCAAAGAAACCATCTTCCCCGAAGTCATTTACTTTGACGAAAAGTATGTCGACAGCGAAATCGAAGTCGCAATGCAGTACAACGACAGTTATTCGGACACGATTTTGGCGTTTGCAAACAACATCAACACCGAAGAAGGCGGCACGCACCTTGACGGCTTCAAAGCCTCGCTGACGAAGATTATCAACGATTACGGCTCTAAGTCGGGAATCCTCAAAGGCAGCGAAAAATTGAGCGGTGAGGACGTCAGAGAAGGTCTTACGGCAGTTATTTCGGTCAAACTCGCAGAACCGCAATTCGAAGGACAGACAAAAACCAAACTCGGCAACAGCAGTATGCGTCAAGCGGTGGCAAAGGGCGTTACGGAAGGTTTCGGAACTTATCTCGAAGAACATCCCAGAGAAGCAAAGGAACTCGTGCTTAAAACCATTACGGCGCAAAGAGCGAGAGAGGCGGCGCGTATGGCGCGCGAGAGCGCGAGAAGAAAGAGCGCGCTCGAAAGCACAACGCTTCCCGGCAAACTTGCCGACTGCACCGACAAAGACCCCAAAAACTGCGAAATCTATCTCGTCGAGGGCGATTCGGCAGGCGGAAGCGCAAAGCAAGGGCGCGACAGACGTTTCCAAGCCATTCTTCCTTTGAGAGGTAAGATTCTCAACGTCGAAAAAGCCGCGTTGCACAGAGTTCTCGAAAACGAAGAAATCAAGGCGATGATAACCGCGTTCGGTTGCGGTATCAACGCAGAGTACGACGAGAGCAAACTTCGCTACAATCGTATCATTTGTATGACCGACGCCGATGTGGACGGCAGCCACATTCGTATATTGATGCTCACGTTCCTGTTCCGCTTTATGCGTCCGCTCATCGAAAACGGTCACGTCTTTATCGCGTTGCCGCCCCTTTACAAGATTGCAAAGGGCAAGCAAGAGCAATACTTCTACGACGACGAGAGCCTCGAAGCGTATTACAACGAGTTCGGCAGAAAGAGCGGTGAACTTCAACGCTACAAAGGTCTTGGCGAAATGAACCCCGAACAACTTTGGGAAACCACAATGGATCCGCAAAAACGCACGCTTTTGAAAGTTACGATGGACGACGCGATCGAGGCAGACAGACTCTTTTCCATACTTATGGGCGAGCAACCCGAACTTCGCCGCGAATTTATCGAGCAAAACGCGAAACTCGTGACGGATCTCGACGTATAAGGAGGCAGTTATGGCGAACATAAGAGACGATAAAAACAACGAATATATTCAACATATAGCCAACTCGACCGTCAAGGACGTGGAAATAAACGGCGAACTTAAAAAATCCTTTATCGCATACGCGATGGCGGTCAACGTATCCCGTGCAATCCCCGACGTAAGAGACGGTTTGAAACCCGTTCACAGACGTATTCTTTACGCTATGAGCGAACTCGGCCTGACCCCCGATAAGCCCTATCGTAAGTGCGCTATGGTCGTTGGCGAAGTGCTCGGCAAATACCATCCTCACGGCGACAGATCCGTATACGACGCAATGGTGCGTTTGGCGCAAGACTTTTCCATTCGCTGTCCGCTCGTAGACGGTCACGGCAACTTTGGTTCGATCGACGGCGATCCGCCGGCGGCATATCGTTACACAGAGGCTCGTCTTTCCAAAATCGCGCTCGAAATGATCCGCGACATCGACAAAAAGACGGTTGACTTCTATCCCAACTTCGACGACACGCGCGAACAACCCGTCGTGTTGCCGTCAAGATTCCCCAACTTGCTCGTAAACGGCTCGGACGGCATCGCGGTCGGTATGGCGACGTCCATTCCCCCTCACAATCTCGGCGAGGTTATAGACGCGTCTATCGCGCTCTTGCACAACCCCGAAGCCACCGTCGACGACCTTATGGAATACATTCCCGCGCCGGACTTCCCGACGGGCGCGCTCGTTTTGGGCAGACATTCCATCAAGCAAGCGTATCGCACGGGTAGAGGCGCGTGCGTGCTTCGCGCAAAGGCGGAAATCGAAGAAATGGCAAACGGCAAGAGCCGTATCGTCGTGACCGAGATTCCTTACCAAGTCAACAAAGCGAAACTCATCGAAAACATCGCCGACCAAGTTAAAGACAAACGCCTTGAAGGCATCAGCGATTTGAGAGAAGAAACGGACAGACACGGTATGCGTATCGTCATCGAACTCAAAAAGGACGTCAACGCGCAAGTGCTTCTCAACCAACTCTACAAGCAAACGCAGATGCAAACGACCTTCAGTATGATTATGCTCGCGCTCGTAGACGGCGTACCTCGCGTTCTCAACCTCAAAGAGATGTTGGAATGCTACGTCGCTCACCAAAAGGACGTAATCGTGCGCAGAACGCGTTTCGACCTCGAAAAAGCGCAAGAAAGACAACATATTTTGCTCGGTTTGCACATCGCGCTCGAAAATATCGACGCTATCGTCGAACTTTTGAAGAAATCGCGCGACAGACAAGACGCTATCGCAAAACTTATCGAGAACTACGGGCTTAGCGACAAGCAGGCGGCGGCAATCCTCGATATGCGTTTGCAACGCTTGACGGGTCTCGAAGTCGAGAAAATCAACGCAGAACTCGAAGACCTCGACAAACAAATCGCATATTTCAACATGGTTCTTTCCAGCGACGAGGAAGTCAAGAACATCATCGTCAAGGAAATGAGCGAAATCAAGGCGCAATACGACACGCCGAGAATGAGCGAACTCACCTACGACTACGGCGACATCGACATCGAAGACCTCATCGAAAAAGAGGACGTCGTAATCTCTATGACTCACGGCGGCTATATCAAACGTATGCCCGTTTCCGAGTACAAGGCTCAACACAGAGGCGGCATGGGTATCACGGCGCACAAGGCGAAGGACGAAGACTTCGTGGAAAGAATATTCACCTCGAATACGCACGAGAGAATTATGTTCTTCACCAACAGAGGCAAAGTGTTCACGCTCAAAGCGTACGAGATTCCCGAAGCGACTCGCAACGCGCGCGGCAGAGCGGCGGTAAACCTCTTGCAACTCGAACAAGGCGAGAAGATTCAGGCGTTCTTGCAAATGCCCGAAGAGAGAGCGGACAAGTTCCTTATGCTCGCAACCAAGAAAGGTCTTATCAAAAAGACGCCCCTCGAAGAATACGATTCAATCAAGCGAAACGGCAAGATAGCAATCAAGTTCAACGACGACGACGAACTTATCGGCGCGGTTATCACGAGCGGCAACGACGAGATTTTGGTTGCTTCCAGCCAAGGTATGAGCATCCACTTCAACGAGAACGACGTGCGCCCCGTAGGCAGAACGGCAATGGGCGTCAAGGCGATGAACATTTCGGGCGATACGACCCTCGTGGCGTTCGACGTGGTACACCCCGGCGACGAAATCCTCACCGTCACGTCCAACGGCTACGGCAAGCGTTCGAGCATTGACGATTACCCCATCCAAAACAGAGCGGGCAAGGGCGTCAAGGCAGGCACGTTCAACGACAAGACAGGCACTCTCGTAAGCCTCAAAGTAATCCCCGCCGACACCGACGTTATGATGATAACCGACAGCGGCGTTATCATAAGAGTTCAAGCCGACGAAATCAGCAAGATAGGCAGAGCGACGCAAGGCGTGCGCATTATGAAACTTAAAGACGACAAGTTCAAAGTTATGGCAATCGCACTCACGCCGCACGAAGACGAGGAAGAAGAAGTCGAATACGACGAGGACGGCAACGTTATCGTTAGGGAAGAGGGCGTAGACGAACAAGTCGAAACGCAAGAATCCGCCGAATCGACGGAATCGACCGAAACAACCGAAAATAGCGAAAACTAACGTTTATAATTGCAAAAACGAGGCTTAAACCCTCGTTTTTGCTTAATGGGTGATAATTATGGAAGAAAGAAAATGGTTCAAAGAGATGTCCGTTTATCAGATTTGGCCGCGCTCTTTTTGCGACGGTAACAACGACGGAATAGGCGACCTCAAAGGCGTGCTTTCGAAACTCGAATACATAAAGAGCCTCGGAAGCGACGCGATTTGGTTCTCGCCCTTGTACGTTTCGCCGCAAGCGGACTACGGCTACGACATCGCCGATTATAAGAATATCAATCCCGAATACGGCACTCTCGACGAGTTCAAGCAAGTGCTCGAAAAGGCGCACGCGCTCGGTATGCGCGTGATTATGGACTTGGTTATCAACCACACGTCCGACCAACACGACTGGTTCAAAAAGAGTTGCGCGAAAGTCGAGCCGTACACCGACTTCTACATTTGGCGCAAGGGCAGAGGCAAGGACGGAAAGAAAGTTCCGAACAACTGGATGTCCACGTTCCCCGGGTCTGCGTGGGAATACAACGAGCAAAGAGGCGAGTTCTATCTTCACCTCTACGCCAAAGAACAGCCCGACCTCAATCACGACAATCCGAAAGTCAGAGAGGCTGTCAAAGATGTTATGAGATTCTGGTTGGATATGGGCGTGGACGGATTCCGCGAGGACGTCATCACTCAAATCAGCAAGGTGGAAGGTCTGCCCAACGGCAACTGGCTTATGCCTGCTTCGAGGGGTATGGAACACTACAACAACGGTCCGCATATCCACGAGTATTTGCAGGAATACCGCAAGGTTATCGAGCAGTACGACGCGTTCCAAGTTGGCGAAGCGCCGCTTATGAACACCAAAACCGCGCTCACCTACGTCAACGAGAACAAGAAAGAACTGGATATGATGATTTCTTTCCAACATATGAACGCGGACTGCATAATCATCGAGTGGGTTCATACGCCGTTCAGCCTTCCCAAACTCAAAAAGACGTTCAACGACTGGCAAACCAAACTCTACCACAGAGCGTGGAACGCAAACTACCTCGAAAACCACGACCACGCGCGTATCATTTCGAGATACGGCAGCGAGGAATACAGAGTTGAAAGCGGCAAGGCTCTTTGTATGGCGTACACGTTCCTTTCTGGCACGCACTTCGTCTATCAAGGACAAGAAATCGGTATGACCGCGCTTTACTTCGACAAATATCCCAAAGGAAGCGACCCGTGGGCGCAATTCAAGGACGTTTCGACCTTCTGCGTGCGCGACCTTATGAGAAAGTTCGGTTTCAGCGACAAACACATTCTCAAAGTCGCTCACACCGCCGCTCGCGACTGCGCTCGCACGCCTGTGCAATGGAACGGAACTAAAAACGCAGGATTCTCGACCGTCGAGCCGTGGTACACCGTCAATCCGAATTATCCCGAAGTCAACGTCGAAAAGGCTATGCAGGACGAAAATTCAATCTGGTATTTCTATCAAAAGGCAATGGCGCTTCGCAAAGAGTACAAGGACACGGCGGTTTACGGCGAATTTAAGTTGTATTTGCCGAGCGACAGACAACTCTTCGTCTACGACAAGATTGCAGAGGACGGCAAGAGCAAACTCACTGTCGTAATCAACCTCAGCAAAAAGCCCGTCAAAGCCTCGCGCGTCAAGAAGTATATTCCGAGCGGCGCAACCGAGATTCTTTCGGTGTACGACGAGCAGTTCGGCGATACGCTCAAACCCTACGCGGGCAAAGTGTTCTACACCCCGCTTGAAAAATAAAACCGCTTGAAAAAAATAAACCGTTTGCAAAACGAGTTTATAATATCCGAAATCACAAAAATAACGAAACGAAAAGAGCCTCGCGTTTGCAAGGCTCTTTTTATAATGCTTGGCAATATTTAATATCAAAACATTCAGTCCTCGTCGTCCTCGGTTTCGCTCGGCAATATGCGGCGGTAAGGGTCAGTGTCGTATTTCGAGGGATGAGGAAGGGGGATATGCGCCGCAATCATCGCTTTTTTAAGCGCGAACGTGAAGGGCAATCCCAACACGATACAAGTTATGATTTGTGAGGCGAGTATCTCGAACATCGCGATATAGTAGATTGTGGACGCGTCGTTAAGCACGAATATCAACGGAACGAGCAACGTATTTGCGATTATGGGCGGAAGCGTCGCAAGTATGGGGCGGCGGCGCAAAAGATACGTTCCCGCCGCGCCGATAAGCGTTGCGAGCGTGCCTAAAACCATATCGAACACACCGAACGGCGAGAAGAAAAAGTTGGTGAAAAAACAACCTATCGCAAGCCCCGGGATTGCTTCGGGAAAGATAAGCGGAAGCAATACGAGAATTTCGGATATGCGGAATTGCACCGGACCGAACGCTATTGCACTGAATGCTACGGACAAGGCAAAGTACAAAGCGGCAATGACAGCCGCTCTTGCCATATAAACAAGAGATCTTTTCAAAATACACCTCGGTTTTTTTTATTGATGGGTATTGCCGACACCATCGAAAGTATGTTATCATAACCTAAAAGAAAACGCAATCGAAAAACATCGCTCGAAAACAATTAATCGTATGTTTTGACTTTGTTTGGAAAATCCGCATATAATAGTCTTCAAGAGGAAAAAACTATGCACAGATTCGACGAATTATCTTGCTTGAACACGGCGTTCAACACGGGCGCGTTTCTTTGTTCGGGCGACAACGTTATGACGATAAGTTGGGGAACGGTCGGCGTTATGTGGGGCAAAAAAGTTTTCGTTGCGCCGGTAAGAGAAAGCCGTTTCACAAAAGAGTTTATCGACAAACTCGCAACGTTTACGGTGAGCGTTCCAAAGCAAGGCGAAATGCTTTCCGCAATCAAATTCTGCGGCACGAAAAGCGGTCGCGAATACGACAAGTGGGCGGAATGTTCGCTTGAAAAAGTCAAGGCAAAAAGAGTGGACGGCTACGTCGTGGGCGGCTGTCAAAGGTACTTCGAGTGCAAGGTCATAGGTGTTGTGCCTATGGCGAATATGGACTTGAAAGACGTTGAAAAATGGTATCCGCAAAAGGATTTGCATACGTTTTATTTCGGCGAAATTGTAGAGGAATACTGATGAAAATTTGGGCAAAAGTTATGAAAGGCGACAAGATTTTGCGCGACGTGATTTATGAGAGCGAACTTTCGCTCACGCCGTCCAACTTCCAAAAGATGTTGCAAGAAATATCCTACAAAGTGGACGTGGCAACACCCGTGAATCTTCCCACGCACTTTAAGCATTTTGAAAGATTCAACCGCGTGAAATACCTTCCGCGCGACTTTATCGAGGAAGTGGACTACACCTCTTTCGTGCTTGAAAGAGTGATTGAAAAGCCGAAGCCGAAGCAGTTTTACGTTTGATAATGAAAAAATTGAATCGTTTGTAAATTAGCAGAAAAGGCACTTTATTTTGACAAAACGCACGCATAAAGCGCGCGTTTTGCGCTTTATTACAAAAATTTCCTTTGCGAGAATATAAGCAGAAGTTTGACTTATACTATGTGAAACGGAGGCTTTATGGCAGTTGGAATCGTAAGAAGAATAGACGAACTTGGTCGAATCGTAATCCCCAAAGAAATGCGAAAGACAATGCGACTTCAAGTCGGCGACGAGATGGAAATATCCGCAAACGACGAGGGTTTGACTCTCAAAAGATACAGCGGTTTTCAAAGCGTGTTGCCCTCTTGCAAGGCAATCATAAAAGCGCTTGCAGAGGCAAAGGACTGCGACGCGGTTGCGGTGAGCGCAAACGAAGTGGTCGTTGCCGAAGGCAAAAACAAAAAGCAATTTCAGGGCGCGAAAATATCCGACTCGCTCTCAAACAGAATAAGAAGACGAAAGGAAGAAACGCTGGACAAATCCGCGCTTTCGAACGCGTTCGACAACGTGGATTGCGCATACGATTGCGCCATCGTTCAACCCGTCGTTGCGGGCGGCGACCTCGTGGGCGCGATTATGCTTATGAAAGACGAATCGCCCAAAGATTCCGACAAAGACTATCTGCGTTTTTGCGCCGATCTTATTTCGGCGTCGTTGACTGAATGAGCAAGACGGCGAGAAACAAAAAGCGTATGTTTTCAGGCGCGGCGGTTTTGCTCGCAGGCAGCGTCGTTGCAAAAATGCTCGGCGCGCTCTATCGCATTCCGCTCACCAACATTCTCGGCGCGGAAGGTATGGGAATGTATCAACTCGTCTTTCCCGTATACGCGCTGTTTATGGTGCTTGCGACGGCGGGTATTCCTACGTCGCTTTCTCGCACCGTTGCCGAAAAACGCGCGCTCGGCGAAAACGTCAAAAAGTATTTTGCCGTCGCTATGTGCGCGCTTTTGGTTTTGGGGCTTGCGTTCGGCTTGCTTATGGGCGCGCTTTCCGACGTGCTTGCCAAAAGGCAGGGCAACGCCGACACTCGATTCGGATTTCTGATAATCGCGCCCGCGATAACTTTCGTGTGCGTAATATCGGGTTTTAGAGGCTATTTTCAAGGGCAGATGTATATGCTTCCCACTGCGCTTTCGAACGTCGTCGAGCAAGTCGTCAAACTCGCCGTGGGAATAGGCGCGTCGTACGCGCTTGCAAAAAGAGGGGTTATATACGCCGTATGCGGCGCGCTTTTCGGCGTGACCGTAAGCGAAATCGTCACGGCGGCATATATGGGCGCAACCTATTTTTTCCGCTCGAAAAAGGAAAAACGCGAACAACTCGTTGCGCGAGTTTCGTTGCAAGAGTGCGATTTGCAATCGGGCAGTGACAACGACGTTTCGCAAAACGAATCGAGTGCGCAGTGTAGCGAAAAAGCGGATAATTTCGACGGTCGTTCTCGTTCGACCAAAAAAGCGAGATTCGAAAGAGTTTCGAGAGCAGAACTCAAAGGAATGTTGAGAGTCGCGCTTCCCATTGCGGCGGTTGCCGCGCTTATGCCGCTGTCGAGTTTTTTCGACAGTATAATCATCGTCAATATGCTCAAAGCGTTCGGACTCGAACAGGGCGTTGCGACGGCGCAGTACGGCATAATATCGGGTCCTGTCAACTCGCTGATAAATATGCCAGTCGTTGCGATTATGTCGCTTGCGGTTGCGGTCGTTCCGTCGGTGTCGGCGTCGAGAGCGACGAGAGATATCGACGGCGTTATGCTCAAAAGCAGTCTTTGCGTGCGCCTTGCCTATCTTTTGGGCATACCGTTCGCGTTTTATCTTGCCGTGTTTGCAAGAAACGTCATCGGCGCGCTTTATCCCGCTCTTTCCGAGCAAAACGCCGTAGTCGCGGTAAACGTGCTTCGCATAACGGCGGCAAACGTCGTGTTTTTGTCGGTTATGCAGATATACGTTTCCCTTTTGCAAGCGGTGGACAAGACGAAATACGCCGTTTTCAGCCTTATCGCAGGCATAATCGTAAAAATCGTACTCGACGTAGCATTGACGAGATATATCGGAATAAACGGCGCGGCAATCGCCTCGCTCGCGCTTCCCGTCGTCGCGTATTTTTGTACCCTCGTATCCTATTACAAAATATGCGGACTTCGACTTGAAAAAAACGTTGGTCTAAATCTGCTTTCGGGTGTTATAATGGCTTTATGCGGAATCGCGGTCGGCTCGTTTATCAAAAACGATATCGCCTCGCTCGCGGTCGGATTCGCGGTCTGCTCGGTGGTGTACGTCTGGCTCGCGTTCCTATTCAACCTCGTCGGCAAAGACGACATTCCGCATCTTCCGCTCAAAAAACTGCTTTGGGCGTTGCATAGGACAATAAGATTTTGGGAGTACAACAATGAAACTCGATGACGTTCTCAAAGGCTCGTATCAGCGTTACATAGCCGCAGATTTTTTGTCTACGGTTTTTTTCAACAAGCGCATACCGCTCGTGATTGACGGTATCGACGCGGATAACGCCGAAAAGGTCAAAGCAAAACTTTTAGACGTATACGGCGAGGTCGAACTCACCGTAGAGAAGGACGGCGAGGACATAACGGCTTGCGTGTCCGAAATAAAAGGCGACGAGGACGTGATAATCGCACCGCCCGTGTCGCTCGTCGATTGCAAGAGATTCGATTTTTCGGATTTGGAACAGATTATGCACCGACTTCGCGCTGACGACGGTTGCGAGTGGGATAGGGCGCAAACGCACGAGAGTATTCGCATAAATCTCATCGAAGAAGCCTACGAACTCGTCGACGCAATCGACCAAAAGGACGTTGCGGCAATGAAAGAGGAATGCGGCGACGTGCTTATGCAAGCGGTGTTCCACGCCGAGATAGCGCAAAAAGAGGGCGAGTTTAGTTATATGGACGTAATCACTGGTCTTTGCAGAAAACTCATCGACCGTCATACGCATATATTCGGAAGCAATCACGCCAACAACGCCGACGAAGCGCTCGTATTCTGGGAAGCGGCAAAGAAGAAAGAAAAGCACTACAAATCCGCTTCCGACCAAATGGACAGAGTACCCAAAAATTTCCCCGCGTTGCTCTATGCGGAAAAGATACAAAAGTACGCCAAAAAGGTCGGCTTTGACTGGGACGATGTGAGCGGCGCATATCAAAAAATCGCCGAAGAAACCGAGGAACTCAAAAACGCCGACGACGCGCACAGAATTGAAGAAGGCGGCGATTTGCTCTTTGCCGTCGTCAACGCATTGCGCTTTTACAAGGTCGAACCCGAACTTGCTTTGCGCGAGGCGAACAAGAAATTTATGCGCAGATTTTCCGCCGTCGAGAGCGAAGTCAAGGCAAGCGGCAGAGAGATGAAAGACTGCACGCTCGACGAACTCGACGCGATTTGGAACAAAGTCAAAGAGCGCGAAAAGCAAGAAAACGAAAAGGCATAACCGCCGAAAACGGCAAGACGAAAATCGTCTTTTTGCAAAACCCGAAAGAGCGAAACGCACGATTTTCACGGCATAAAATAAAGCAAAACAACGCAAAATCACAAAACGCATATAATCGCACGAAATCGCAAAACAATGTGTTTATATATTGATTTTGCACGGATAAACACCGCATTATGCAACTTAAAATAGGCGACGTACAACTTGAAAGCAACATCGTGTTTGCACCCATAGCCGGCTTTTCCGAAGTCGGTTTTCGGCATGTGTGCGCAAAGTACGGCGCAGGACTTACATACACCGAACTCGTCAGCGCAAAAGGACTTTGCTACGGCAACAAGGGTACGCAAGAGTTGCTTGCAAGAGAGGATTTTTCCTCGCCGTGCGCCGTGCAACTTTTCGGAAGCGACCCCGAGTTTATGTACAAAGCCGCAAAGGACGAACGCCTTGCGAGTTTTGAAATCGTGGATATAAATATGGGTTGCCCCGTCAAAAAAGTGTTCAACAACGGCGACGGAAGCGCGCTTATGAAAAATCCCGATTTGATAACCGAAATCGTGCAAGCGGTCAAAGAGGGGGCAAAACGCCCCGTCACCGTCAAAATGCGTGCAGGCGTTGAAACGGGCAAACCCGTTGCGGTCGAATGTGCGCTTGCCGCTCAAAAGGGCGGCGCAAGCGCGGTGTGCGTTCACCCTCGATACAGAGAACAGTTTTACAGCGGCGAAGCCGACCACTCGATAACGAGAGCCGTCAAGGAAGCGCTCGATATTCCCGTCATAGCGAACGGCGACATAACCGACCTTCCGAGCCTTGCCAGAGTGCGCGACCTTACGGGCGCGGACGGATTTATGATAGGCAGAGGCGCGCTCGGCAGACCGTGGGTTTTTGCCGAACTCAACGGCGGCGACGGCACGCACGACACCAAAGCCGATATTTACGAGCATATCGCCGTGCTTCGCAAGTATATGTGCGATTTTACCGTCGCAAACGTTATGAAACTTCAACTTTGCTATTACGCAAAAGGCGGTCGCGACGCAAAGGCGGTCAGGGTGGAAATAGGCAAGGCAAAGAGCATCGACGATATATTTGCAATCGTTGAGAAGTATTTTTCGTGACGAAATCTCGTTTTTGCGGCAAAATCCGCTTTCCGTATATAATTAGGAAAAGAGCGGCGGCGCGATATTTTGAAATTGATTTTCAAACGTATATATGATAGAGTAAGAATATGAATACGCAAAAGTTTGACGTTATAATCATAGGCGGCGGCGCAGGCGGTTTGTTTTTGGCAAGCCAACTTTCGCCTATGCTCAAAGTCGCGATTTTGGAAAGCAACGACCGCGTGGGCAAGAAATTGCTTGCGACGGGCAACGGCAAGTGCAATCTCACCAACCTCGATATGAACATCGTGCATTACAACAAGCCGAGTTTCGTCGAGAGTTTTCTCGACCGATTCGACGCGCACGACACCATAGCGACGTTTGAAAAGACAGGACTTATCACCAAAGTCGTCGACAAGCGCGTTTATCCTTACAGCGAAAGCGCGGCAACCGTACTCGACGTATTGCGCAGAGCGGTAGAGCGCAACAACGTGCAGATTTTCACGTCGCATTACGCAAACTTCATAGCGCAATTCAACGACGTATTCAACGTAAGCGGCGTTGTCAAAAACGACGACAAACCAAATCAATCGTTTTGCTATTCTACGACGAACGTAGTGCTTGCGACGGGTTCGCCTGCGACGTTCGGCAAGGACAGCACGTCGCTTTACACTTCGCTCGGACACACCGTGCGTCCGATGACGCCCTCTCTCGTCCCCATAAAAACAAACAAAGAACCGCTCAAAGGTTTGCAAGGCGTAAGAGTCAAGGCAGGCGTGCGTATAGGCTATCGTTACGAAACGGGCGAAGTGCTTTTCAAGGATTTCGGCGTGAGCGGAATTGCGGCGTTCAACCTCTCGACAGAGATTGCAAGGGGCAGAGCCAAAATCGGCGATATGCTCACCGTCGACTTTATGCCCGAATACTCGAAAGCGGAAGTCGAGGACATTTTGACCAAACGCAATAACGGCTACACAGTCGGCGAATTGCTTTTGGGCACGTTCCACAGCAGAGTGCAAGAGCGGATAATTTGGGCGGCGGGTTGCGATGTGTCCGACCCCGCGCAAGCCAAAATCGGCGCGCTTGCAAACGCGATAAAAAACTACAAATTCACCATAGAAGGTCTTGGCGACGCGTCGCTTGCGCAAGCGATGTCGGGCGGTTTGAACGTAAGGGAATTTGACGACGACCTTATGTCGCTAAAAGCCAAAAACGCATACGCAATAGGCGAGGCACTCGACGTCGACGGCGATTCGGGCGGCTACAATTTGCAATGGGCGTTTTCAAGCGCAAAGGCAGTCGCAACCGCGATTATGAAAAACAGTTTGTAACCGAAACGACGGTTTACATATACGAAACCAACATATAAAGGGGTGTTTATGGAATATATTCAAACAAACGAAACAACGAATACCGTTCAGATAGAAATGTCGGACGGCGGCAAAATCATCGTCGAACTCGATGAAAAATCCGCGCCGCTCACCGTAAAGAATTTTCAAAAACTCGTTGCGCAACATTTTTATGACGGACTTATTTTCCACAGAGTAATTTCGGGATTTATGATTCAAGGCGGCGACCCGCAAGGCACGGGTATGGGCGGCAGCAAAGAAACCGTAAAAGGCGAGTTCCGCGCCAACGGCGTAAACAATCCCATTTCGCACGAAAGAGGCGTCATTTCTATGGCGCGTTCGCAATTCTACAATTCCGCTTCCTCTCAATTTTTCATCTGTCACGCCGACGCAAAATTTCTCGACGGACAATACGCCGCATTCGGCAAAGTCGTCGAAGGTATGGACGTCGTTGACCGTATAGCGAGTGTGCCGACGAACAGGGCGGATAGGCCTATGGTGGAGCAGCGCATATCGCATATCGTGTTTGTAAAACCTCGCTATTGAGCGAATAACTGTGTCAGAGGCATCCGCCTGTCAACTCATTTACGCACAGTAAATTAGGGTTGCCATTCGGATGCCTCTTTCTTGTTCTTCATCTCAATATCGAGGTTTTATATTGCGGTCTTTTAATTAGGGTTGTCATGCAAGGGGTGCTAATAAACGGAATGTGTCAATTCGCAGACGGAATTGGAGCCGCAACGGCGGCGACCGTAGCGAGCGCCGAGCTTGACGTTTTGTACCGTCCGACTGTGCCGTTTGGGTGCGTAGCTGGCACACAAAGGACGGTGACATAATGAGTGAAATGTCCCTATCTATGCGAGCACCGAGTGTTGCCCCACGCGAAGCGGACGCCGTGGGTTCCCTCAAATTTATGCAGAGGGGGAACGGCGGTAGGGGAAACACGTGAGGAAGGGGGAATTTTTATTTTATTTGTTGAGTCGCAATTATTAATTATTAATTCAATTTCCGTATTTACTTTTTCTTCTTTTTCATATAAACTATACAAGTGTACGGATTCCCGTGCAAATGCGTATAGGGGGCAATTATGAAGAAAGTTTTGACCATTTTCATCGTTATGGCTTTGGTTGCGCTCACCGCCGTGTCTTTTGCGGCTTGCAACGAAAAGCCGGACGATTCAAATCCCGCCGACGGAAAACTCAATATCGTGTTTTTGGGCGATTCCATTGCGGAAGCGTTGATAGGTGCGTCGCCCGTTAGCGAGCGCGACAATTACGGCTATTACGCCATCGTCGGCAGAACCAACGGCTACAATTATTACAATCACTCGATGTCGGGACATCTCACTTCCGGCAATATGGCGGACAAATCGGGCGAGGGCTTGCTCGAAGTCATTTCCCGACCCACCGAAAAGGCAACGCTCATTCGCACGCACATAGTTGAGGCGGACGTCATACATATTTCCGTTCTGGGCAACAACATTTTGCAATACAGTTTGGGTTCTTTGATGCTCGAAATGGCGGACAAACTCGCAGGAATCGAGGCAGGCAGTCCTGAAAGTTGGTATCAATCTTGCTTCGACCGTGAAACCGACGAGGAAACGAGGGAAGAACTCAAAGAGTATTACGCCGACAACAAGTCGCTTTTCGACTATTTGCACGACGGCGGAACGCTTGAAAACGTACGTCCTTCCATATGGTCGGGCGACGGCGAAACAATCAGTTTCGGCGACCGCTTCGACGGCGAAAATCCGTATACGGTCGATCCCAAATTCAATTTCCCGCCGACGTATCAAAACATAGTCGACATCGTTGCAAAACTTCGCGAACTCAATCCCACGGCAAAGATAATCTTCCAAAAGGTGTACAATCCCGTTTACGAGGGCACGACCCTTATCACAAAATGGGAATATCAGGCTCTTGCCGAAAAAGGTTATGACACAATCGCAAAGGTGAGAGAACTTGCAGGACATCTTCTCGACTATCTCAACGGTATGCTCGACGAGTACAACGAAAATCACCCCGACAGCACGGTTTACACCCTCGACATCTGCAAAGCGTTTGACGACATAACCAAAACCGACGTCAAAGACGGCGTTGTAGACTTGTCCGCAACGAGCCTCGGTCGCTCGCTCATTTATCAAGACTTTACGCACCCGTCCAACTTCGGACATGCGGTCATTGCCGAAGAAACGCAAAAACTGCTCGAACAACTCGGCATTGCAAGCAGCGACGCTCTTGCCAAATACAAAGCGATCAAGTGCGACCAACTCGACAGAATCTACTCGGGCGTTCAAGGCTTCGACCTTCAAGTCGCAAAAGACGCGGTGAACGGCGCGGATACCTACTACGCAACCACGAGAGCGTATTTCGACAAGACGGACGGCTACGTCCCCGTCAACTATTGATAAAGGGGGGAAGAAACAATGAAAAAATCCGTTATCAGAATTTTCACGATAGCAATCGCACTCGTTTTGCTTTCCTCTTGTTTGTTCGCGCTCTGCGCTTGTAACGAAAAACCCGACAATACCCAAAAGAACGCGTTTGCTCAAAACACTCGCTTCGACGTCGATTACGACAATCTCAATATGATGGGTATGAACAAAAAACTCGTCGGACTTATCGTCAGCGCGGCAATCGACACCGAAAACACCTATTTCGAGTTCAAAACCGACGGCACTATGCATATGCAAATCCAAACCAAAGCGGATTTGTTTAAAAACGTAGACAAACTTTTGACCGGACTCAAAATCGATATTTCGTCCGCGCTTTCGAGTTTTGACGTAAAGACCAGCGTCGACAGATACGTCGAACCGATGTTCCCAGGTTTTACGCAAAAACTCAAAAATTACGATTTGCAAGGCGCGCTCGGACTCATCAAACACAGTCTCGGCTTCAACATCGAAGGTCTTGACCTTCAAAACGAAAATGTCAAAGCGGCAGTCAAGTACGTCGGCGACAATATGGCGCTTCCCGCCGACCTTCTCGAAGCCATACCGCAAGACACCGTTCTTCGTCTCACCCTCGACACTCAATACGCCCTTCGTGACTTGACCGCTTCCGACGGCACGCACTTCCGCGCCATCTATCTCGGATATAAAGTTAAGGACAATCCGCAAACCGCGCCATTCGGCGTCTTCACGCTGACCGAAAACGATACGGTGGGAGCTTTGTCGATTGAGTTTATGAACATCCACATTTCTATCAAACAACGCTAAATCGCGAATAACTGCGGCAGCACCCCTCTCGCAGTGTCGAGAGGGGTGCTTTTTGTCTTCTACAAAAGTTTGACGGCGTGTACTCTAAATAACACATCACCCCTTCCCTTCGGGCTTTCCCCTATTGCTCAAACTTACGACATTTCTCTACAAGATTGCACATCGTTCGCAAGAGGGGAAGTCGGCACTCACATAGAAAAGTATCGTCCTCTTGTTATGCCACTCGTTCACGGGCGAAAAAAATCCACACTCGCCCGTTCACTTGTACTAATCGTCAAGTTCGGCGCTCACAGGCTCGCCGCCTTGCGGCTCGTGTTCCGTCTGCGAAAGGGCAGAGTAGTAGTATAAGCACGCTTCGAATGAGTGTGCGTTATTTGTCCGCTCTGCAAGTTCGCGGACGGCGGTTTTCATCTCGTCTGCGAATTAGCACATTCCGTTTATAAGTAGGCTACGAATAAGTTTCCGTTTCGGGTGCGGGTGTCCCGCCATCAATTATTCATTATTAATTATTCATTATTAATCAATTCCTTGTTCGCCACGTCGGTTTTGTGATACAATAATCTCACCAAACTAATAATAAAATTTTATATAGGTGCAAATATGATTATCACAAACGATATTAAATACGTCGGCGTAAACGACAAAGACGTTGACTTGTTCGAGGGACAATACGTCGTTCCCAACGGTATGGCGTACAATTCCTACGTCGTTTTCGACGACAAAATCACTGTGTTCGACAGCGTGGACGCGCATTTCGGCAAAGAGTGGCTCGCAAACGTTCAGAGCGTGCTTGACGGCAAAACGCCCGACTATTTCGTCGTGCAACATATGGAACCCGACCATTCGGCAAACATCGTCGAGTTTATGACGACATATCCGAGCGCGACGATTGTTTCCTCGCAAAAGGCTTTTGCAATGATGCAAAACTATTTCGGCACGTCCTTTGAGGAAAGACGAATTGTTGTGGGCGACGGCTCTACGCTTTCGACGGGCAGACACGAGTTTCAATTCGTCACCGCGCCTATGGTACACTGGCCCGAAGTTATAATGACCTACGACAAGACGGACAAAGTATTCTTTTCCGCAGACGCGTTCGGCAAGTTCGGCGCGTTGGACGTCGAGGACGAGGACTGGGCGTGCGAGGCGAGAAGATACTATTTCGGCATAGTCGGCAAATACGGCGTGCAAGTTCAAAACCTTTTCAAAAAGATTGCGGGGCTTGACGTTCAAATCATTTGTCCGCTTCACGGACCTGTGCTTACCGACAATCTCGGATATTATCTCAATCTCTACAACGTATGGTCAACGTACGGCGTTGAGAGCGAGGGCGTGTTCATCGCATACGCTTCCGTCTACGGACACACCGAAAAAGCGGCGAAATTGCTTGCCGAGCAACTCGAAGCAAAGGGCGTGAAAGTCACGATTTCCGACCTTGCTCGCAGCGACTGGGCAGAGAACGTCGAAGACGCGTTCCGCTACGGCAAACTCGTGCTTGCGTCGCCCACTTACAACGGCGACGTGTTCCCCGTTATGAGAGAATTTATCCTTCATCTCACCGAGCGTAATTTCCAAAATCGCACGGTTGCGTTCATAGAAAACGGCTCGTGGGCGCCTTTTGCGACGAAGGTTATGAAGGGTATGCTCGAAGGTTGCAAGAACCTGACGTTTGCGCAAACCGAAGTCAAAATTCTGTCCTCGATGAGCGAGGAAAACGAAGCGCAACTAAAAGCACTCGCCGACGAACTGGCAAAATAAACCTTTCGAAAAACGCCGTTTCGACGACTCGAAAACGACGTAAAAATGTTCAAAAAAACCGCGTTTTTTTATCAAAAAATCGCGGTTTTTTCAATCAAATTTACACGAAAAACGGATAGATACTCACTGCGATTCCGAGCAAAAGAGTGTATACTATAAAGCCTGCCATAGAGTGTTTTTCTATGAGTTTCAGAAAGAATTTTATTGCGGCAAGTCCCGACAAAAACGCGGCAATCATACCGACGATAACGGCGGAAGCAGAGATTGAAAGGGTCGCTTTTCCCGTGATTAAATCGAGGCTTTCGTAAAGGGCAGAACCTATAATTATCGGGATTGACAGCAGAAAAGAAAAGGTCGTCGCCGCTTTTTTGTCAACGCCTTGAAGGGTCAAAGCGGATATGGTCGCGCCGCTTCTCGACACACCGGGTAAAACCGCGATACCTTGCAAAACGCCTGTTAATATACTCGTTTTTGGTGTTAGAAGTGCCGATTTTGTCGGCTTGAAGTTTTCGCCGAGATACAAAAGAATGGCGGTCAACACAAAACCGCAACCCAAAAGTTTGCCGTCGAGAAGGGGCGACGCAAGCAGTTTGAACATGAACGCGAGCGCAACGGTCGGAAGGCACGCCAGCACGACGTAGCCGTCGATTTTGCCTGCGGACAATCCGCCGAAAACGGTTTGACTCTCGAGATTGCCGCTTTGCGATTTTTTCTTTTTCGATAACGGATATAGCAAAAGAGGAATCCAAGTTTTGCGTAGGGCGATAAGCACGGCAAAAAGCGTGCCGACGTGTAGCATTATATTGAAGAACAAGTTTTCCTGTCCTATTCCGAATTTTTCCAAAATCAACAAATGCCCCGACGACGATATCGGCAAAAACTCGCTCAATCCTTGCGCCAAACCGAGCACCAACGCTTCCCATATTTCCATATTGATTTTACCCCTTGTTTTCGTTTTCCCTTTACACGATTTGTATTTTCGTCTATACTAAAATATTGTATTAAAGAAATTCGCACGCGAGAACGTGCAAGAGGTAGAAATATGAAACTCGGTGTCGTAGGTTTGCCAAACGTGGGCAAGAGTACGCTTTTCAACGCAATCACAAAGGCGGGCGCGCAAGCGGCGAACTATCCGTTCTGCACGATCGAGCCTAACGTAGGCGTAGTTGCCGTCCCCGACGAAAGACTCGAAAAACTTGCCGCTCTTTACGACAGCAAGAAAATCACCCCGACTTCTCTTGAATTTGTGGACATCGCGGGTCTTGTCAAGGGCGCAAGCAAAGGCGAAGGACTCGGAAACAAATTCCTTTCGCATATAAGGGAAGTGGACGCAATCGTACACGTCGTTCGCTGTTTCGACGACGCGAATATAACGCACGTTGACGGCTCGGTCAATCCGCAAAGAGATATCGAAACGATCAATTTCGAACTTATTTTCGCCGATATGGAAACCCTCGAACGCCGTATGGCTTCGGCGCAAGTCAAGGTTAAAGCGGACAAGAAATATCAAGAAGACGTCGACCGCCTCGTGATTATGCAAAAGTGGCTCGAAAGCGGCAAACCCCTTCGCAATCTCGATATGGACGAGGACTTCAAACGCTTCGTAGACGAGCAATTTTTGCTCACGTCCAAGCCCGTTATTTACGTTGCAAACACCGACGAAGCGGGCATAAACGGCAACGCGTACACAAAGGAAGTAGAGTGTATCGCCAAAGAGGAAAACACAGAAGCAATCGTGCTTTGCGCCAAACTCGAAGAAGATTTGAGCGAACTTTCCGACGACGACCGCGCAATGTTTATGGAAGACTACGGACTCAAAGAGAGCGGACTCGACCGCCTCGTCAAAGCGTCCTACAAACTTTTGGGACTCATCAGTTATCTCACCGCCGGTGAAAAAGAAACGCGCGCTTGGACCATCGTCAAAGGTACGAAAGCCCCCCAAGCCGCCGGCAAAATTCACAGCGACTTCGAGCGCGGTTTCATTCGTGCCGAAATCGTCGATTATCAAACACTTCTCGAATGCGGTTCTTTCAACGTCGCCAAAGAGCGCGGCAAGGTGCGCAGTGAAGGGAAGGATTATGTGATGCAGGATAATGACGTGGTGCTATTCCGCATTAACGTTTGATTTTAAGCGCGCTATTTGGCGAATAACTGCGTCAGATACGATTTTTTCACAAGTCACGTACGCCTAAGTACGCTCGTTGTTCAAAAATCGCATCTTTCTTGTTCTTCATCCAAATATCGCACTCAAATTAAGCGCGCTATTTGGCGTGATACTTCGTCAGCGCGCCACGCCCGTCAATTCACGTACGATTTAGTACGTTAGGATTGCCGTTCGAGGGGCGCTTCCTTGTCTGACGCGCAAATATCGCACTTAAAAAAGTGTGCTTAAAACGAAAACTTATTCAAGGCATACTAATTAACGGAATGTGCAACTTCGAAGACGGAACACGAGCCGCAAGGCGGCGAGCCTATGAGCGCCGAACTTGACGGACAGTACAAGCGACTGCGCCGTCCGTTGGCCACTGCCTGGCGCACAAAGCGCAGTGGCATAAGTAGAGAAATGTCCCTATCTATGTAAGTGCCGACTTCCCCTCTTGCGAATGATGTGTGATTTGACAGAGAATTGGCGTTAGTTTGAGCAATAGGGGAAAGCCCGAAGGGAAGGGGTGACGTGTAATTTTAAAGTTCATGCCGTCAAACTTTTGTAGAGGAATAAAATAGGAGTTACTATGTTTGAAAAAGAATTAACAAATGCGCTTGCAGTCGAAGGTCTTTCGCCGCAAGACGTGGAATCTGCTCTCGAAACGCCCAAAGAAGCGAAAATGGGCGATATTTGCTTGCCGTGCTTCAAGTTTGCACGCACAATGCGCCTTGCGCCGCCCGTTATCGCAAACAAACTTTTGCCTTACGTTCAGGCTCTCGATTTCGTGGAAAAAGTCGAGGTTGTAGGCGGCTATCTCAACGTTTTCTTTGACAGAAACACGCTTGCGAAAAAGGCTCTCGAAAGCGCGACTGACGAAAACGTCGGCGCAAGCGACGAGGGCGCAGGCAAAACTATTTGCATAGATTATAGTTCGGTCAACATCGCAAAGCCTTTCCACATCGGACATCTCGGCACGACCGTCATCGGCGGTGCGCTTTACCGCATATTCGAACATCTCGGTTACAACGTCGTCGGCATAAACCACCTCGGCGACTGGGGTACGCAATTCGGAAAACTCATCGTCGCGACTCGCAAATGGTCTTCTCTCGAAGAAGTGGCGGAAAACGACGAATACTTCCTCAACAAACTTTACGTCCGCTATCATAAAGAGGCAGAAGAACATCCCGAAATGGACGACGAGGCTCGCGCTTGGTTCAAGCGTATCGAGGACGGCGACGAGGAAGCGACAAAGTATTTCGACGTGTTCAAAAAGGTTACGATGACCGCCGTCGGAAAGATTTACGACCGCTTGAAAATCAAGTTCGACAGTTATGCGGGCGAGAGTTTCTACAACGACAAAATGGAAGCGTGCCTCGACATATTGAGAGAGAAAAACTTGCTTGTCGAAAGCGACGGCGCACAGGTGGTAAACCTCGACGCATACGACATGCCCCCGTGCCTTTTGGTCAAGGCGGACGGCGCGACTTTGTACGCAACGCGCGACATCGCCGCGGCATACTATCGCAAGAAAACCTACGACTTCTACAAATGCCTTTACGTTGTCGCATATCAGCAGAATCTGCACTTTAAGCAACTGTTTCAGGTACTTAAACTAATGGATTTTGCAGGTGCAAACGATATGGAACACGTCGCATACGGTATGGTTTCTATGGAAGACGGCTCTATGTCAACGCGTTCGGGACGTGTAATCTGGCTTCAAGAAGTGCTTGACAAAGCGGTTGAAAAAGCAAGAAAAATAATCGAGGAAAAGAACCCGAACGCACCCAACAAAGACGAAATCGCAGAGAGCGTCGGCGTAGGCGCGGTGGTGTTCTCGTCTCTTTGGAACAACCGTATAAAAGACATCGTATTCTCATACGACAAGGTGCTCAATTTCGACGGCGAAACCGCACCTTACGTTCAGTATACTTACGCTCGTTGCGCAAGCGCGCTTCGCAAGGGCGGCGACGTCGATTATTCAAACGTCGACTTGTCCGCAATAACTTCCGACGAGGGTTACGACGTCATAAAATCCGTCATTACCTTCGGCGATTCCGTACGCCTTGCCGCCAAACTTCGCGAGCCCTGCTACGTCACTCGTCACATCGTCGATCTTGCCGAAAAATTCAATCGTTTCTACATCGATCATCGCATACTCGTTGACGACGCACCCACTCGCAACGCACGTCTTGCTCTCACCAAAGCGGTGGGCAACGTGATAAAGTGTGGGTTGGGGTTGCTCGGCATTTCCGCCCCCGAAGAAATGTAAGCCGCTATTGAGCGAATAACTGTGTCAACGCCCTTTTGTTCACCCGTCGCGTACGAATAGTACGCTGGGCGGGTTTGCAAAAGGGCGTTTCCTTGTTCTTCATCTCAATAGCGGCTTACATTGTTTTTGTGAAATCGTGTACGATTATGTACACTGGGTCTTGATTCAAGCCGTGCCTTTCTCGTTATATGTCTGTTTGGCGCACTCACAAATGTGCAAATCGGTTTATTTTTTTGAATCATACGGTTTCGCAGCCGCCCAAACGTTGCTCGTAGGCAGGCGGAGCCGAACAACATAGAGCGACGAAGAATTGTTGTGAGCATCAACTTGTGTTGTTGCAACTGCCGAGCCGCCTCAAAGTTGCAACCCCTTACGTCACAAACAAATGCTCTGATTTGTTTGTGACAGGACGTTTGCGCCAAAATATTTGTCAAGCCATCTTGAAAAGATGGGTGACAAGTGTTTTGCATTCGGCGCAAATCAATTATTAAATTTTCATATTTTTCTCATATTCCGCCTTTCGCTTGACACGACTGTTTCTTTTTTTTATAATGGTTTAGCATTTATATATTTATATATAGTAGATAGCAAAAATAAAAGTCCTTAAAAGACGGAGGAATATCATTATGAAACAAACCTACCAACCCAAGAAAAGACAAAGAAGCAAAGTTCACGGCTTCCGTGAAAGAATGTCCACCAAGAGCGGCAGAAACGTTCTCAAAAGACGTCGCAACAGAGGCAGAAAGAAACTCAGCGCATAACGCGTAATCCGAAATGCAAAAGCAATTCAGACTCAAAAAGAGAGCGGCGTTTGCCTACGTTTACCGCAAAGGCGAAAAAGCCTCTGCAAGAGACTTGTTGCTTTTGAGCGCGAAATCCAAAGAAGGATTGAAAATCGGGTTGTCCGTATCCAAAAAAGTGGGCAATGCCGTCACTCGCAACCGCGTAAAGAGGTTGATTCGAGAGGCGTTAAAGCCGCTTACGGACAGAATCGACGACGGTTTTATGTACGTTATCGTGGCGTATCCGTCCATTGCCGAGAAAGATTTTTTCTCGGTGTCGAAGTCGGTTGAACAGGCGTTTTCAAGAGCGGGTAAACTCAAATGATAAAGAAATTTTGTTTGTTTTTGCTGCTTTTGTACAAGCGTACTCTTTCGCCGATAACGGGCAACCGTTGCGCATACACTCCGACGTGTTCGATGTATTCGTACGACGCTATAAGCAAGTACGGCGCGTTTGTCGGCATTGCTTTGACAATCGAGAGGCTTTTGAGATGCACCCCGTTTGCCAAAGGCGGTTTCGACCCCGTCAGAGAGAACTATCGAGGAAAAACTAAATGGTTAATATGAGTTATCCGCGCAGACGGAAATTGCAGATATATCTTATCGCGGCTATGCTCGCGATTTTGTGCTGCATTCTTGTTGCGTGCAACAGCGACAACTCTTACAGTGTTGCAGGCGAAACCGTGAGCGAACCGACTCACTTTATGGCAAAGTTTATGATTATCATAAACAACGCGCTCGGCGGCGGCGTCGCGAGTTTCGGCTGGACGGTCGTTTTGTTTACGGTTGTATTGCGTCTTATCCTTTCGCCGCTCGACATTTGGCAAAAGGTCATCGCCAGAAAGAACAACAAGGCGATGGAACGTATGAAGCCGCAACTTGAAGTTTTGCAGGCAAGATACGCCGACGACAAGCAAAGATTGCAACAAGAGCAAATGGCTCTTTACAAAAAAGAGAAGTATTCCACGATGGGTATGTGTTTGCCCACAATCGTGACTTTCGTCGTGTTCTTCGTCGTGTTTGCAGGATTCAGACAAATGGTCGGCTATCAGTTTGCAAAGGACTACAAAGAGTGTGTAAAGACCTACAATGCGTCTATTTCCGAGCAAATCGAGCAAAATAAAGACGAGGAATTTATCGTCGACAACGGCGACGGCAAATACGACATCGACGACGTTGCAAAGACCGAAGCCGGCGCGGAATTTTATGCTAAGGCAAAGAAAAACGCGCAACACGCAGTTTACGAAGTCTATTATTCCGAAGACCAAGTCACGATAAGAAGTTTCCTTTGGATTAAAAACATTTTCGTTTCGGACAACTGGGCGCAAGCAGTGCCCGACTTTGCGACGGTCACCGGTCAAAAGGGTATGGCAACGTCCAAACTCACAGGCATCACCATCGACGAGTACAACGACGTTATGGCTGACGTGCTCGGTACGGGCGGCTACGGCAAAGACGGCAAATGGAACGGCTTGCTCATTCTTCCCGTGTTGTCCATAGCGCTCAGTTTGCTTTCCACAAAATTGCTTTCGGGCTCGCAAGCGCAACCCCCTGCGCCCGCACAGGACGCACAAGGCGAGGGCGCGGAAAAAGCCAAAGCGCAACAACAATCCATGAAGATGATGCAGTACGTTATGCCCATAATGATGGGTGTGTTCGCGCTGTTCTATTCGGGTGCGTTCGCGCTTTATATGTTCACAAGTTCGTTATGCGCGATTCTGTTCCAACTCACCTTCAACCTTATCGCAAAACTCGTCGATAAGAGCAGAGAAGGCGCGAGCGGAGTTGCAAAAAGATAGGAGATAAAATGGAAAAATCTATAGAAACACAGGCTTCGTCCGTCGATCTCGCAGTCGAGAAGGCGTTGGTGGAACTCGGTGTATCAAAAGACAAAGTTGACGTTGAAGTCATCTCGAAGGGCGGACTCTTTTCCAAAGCGAAAGTCAGAGTCACCGTCAAGGATTCAATCGCCGACAAAATGGCGGAATTTTTCAACGGTACGCTCTCTCGTATGGGGCTCGTATCCCGTGCGAGCGTAGAAGATAAAAACGGCACGCTTTACATCACGATTGCAGGCGACGACAGCGGCGTCGCAATCGGATACAGAGGCGAAGCGCTCGACGCGTTCCAGTATCTTGCGCTCACCTTCCTCAACGAGCAAAAATGCGACTTCAAAAAAGTCGTCGTCGATTGCGAAAACTACCGCGAAAAACGCAAGGAAACCCTTTCCGCGCTCGCTCTCAAACTTGCGCAAAAGGCAGTGCGTTTGCAAAGAAAAATCGCTCTCGAACCTATGAATCCGTTTGAAAGACGAATCATCCACAGCGCGCTTGCGGACAGCGACATCGCAGACACCGAAAGCGAGGGTGAAGAACCAAATCGCTACATCGTCATCATTCCGAAGGGTGTGGAACTCAAAGACCAACGTCCCATCAAGAACGGCGAAAGAGAACCGAGAAAAGACGGAAAGAGAGATCGCAAGGATTCCCGCAAAGGCGACCGCAGAGATACGAGAAACAGAAAGGATACTCGCGAGCGTAAGCCCAGAGAAGAAGAACCCGAAGCGCCGGACGGCAGAGTATATCGCGGATATTTCACCGAGCAAGACGATTTCGTAAAACCCGTCGCGCAATCCGGACCGCCCAAATTCAAGAGTTTCGGCGGCAAAAAGAAATTCTGACAATCATTCCGAAAGGAAGAAAATAATGAGCACGATAGCGGCAATTTCATCACCGATAGGTGCAGGTGGTATCGGCATAGTGCGCGTGTCCGGCGAGGACGCGCTTCGCATCGCCGATGCCATTTTCTCTTTTTCACGCAAAAACGCCTCGAAAGGCGTTGCTTCCGCTTGCGCCGACGAGCAAAACAAAATCGACGTAGAGCAAGAAAGAGGACTTCGCCAAGTATGGATGCCGTTTTATATGAATTACGGCGTGTTCGACGCGGGCGAGTTTTGCGACAAGGGATACGCCGTTTATTTCCCCAAAGGACGCTCGTACACGGGCGAAGATACCGTTGAGTTTTATTTGCACGGTGGCGTTCGCATAATGCAAGGCGCACTCGACGCACTGTTGCGCGGCGGCGCGGTTATGGCGAAAAACGGCGAGTTCACAAAGCGCGCTTTCCTCAACGGAAGGCTCTCGCTTGCCGACGCGGAAGGCGTAATCGATATGATAAACGCAGAGAGCGTGGCTGGCGTAAAGGCGGCGTACAGACTTATGCAGGGCAACGTGTCCAAGTGTATCGACGCAATCCTCGAAAAACTCGGCGTGCTTATCGCAACGCTCGAAGCGACCCTCGATTATCCCGACGAAATGGAAGACGAGGTTTTGCCGTCTTTGCCCGATTCGGTGAACGAAATTCTCGACGACGTAAACAAACTGATATCCACCGCAAAGAGCGGACGTATTGCAAAACACGGCATAAACGTTGCGCTTGCGGGCAACACCAACGCAGGCAAGTCCTCGCTTATGAACGCGCTGCTCAAAGAAGACAGAGCAATCGTAACCGATGTTGCGGGAACGACTCGCGACACGGTCGAGGACAGTTTCGAGTGCGACGGCGTGAAGATAAATCTTGTCGACACGGCAGGTATACGCGAGAGCGACGACGTCGTTGAAGCAAAGGGAATCGAGCGAGCAAAACGCGCGTTTGAGGGTGCGGACGTGATATTGCACGTCGTGGACACAACCGCCCCCGACGACAAGGAATGGGATTTCTCGGGCAAGACCGTGTTTGAAGTTTACAACAAATGCGACGTTTCGCACTTCGACAAAAAGTGCGGCAAGAACGAGTTTAAGATAAGCGCAAAGACGGGCGAGGGCGTGGATGAGTTGGCGCACGCAATAGCCGCTTTGTACAAGCAAAGCAAGGTGGGCGACGGTGAGATAATCACGTCCGAAAGACACGTTTCGGCACTTTACGAAGCGAAAACGGCACTTGAATGTGCGATTTCGTCACTTGACGATACAATCGACTGCACGCTTATCGATTTGAGAAGGGCGTACGACGCGCTCGGCGAGATAACGGGCAAGACCGCAACGCAAGACGTCGTGAACAGCATCTTTTCAAGATTCTGCGTCGGAAAGTAAAACGAAAAACGGAAAAACACAAACCAACGACAAAACAGCAAGCAACATATAAACAATATAAAGTTATATATACGATTTATATAAACGATATAAACGCATAAGCGATATAAACGCAAAAGATTCGGCATTAAAGATACGGACAGTACGATATGGAAAAGTTTGACGTTATCGTCATAGGCGGCGGACACGCAGGCGTGGAAGCCGCGCTTGCAAGCGCAAGACTCAATAAAAAAACGCTGATGTTGTGCCTCGATTACGGCACGGTTTCTTATATGCCTTGCAACCCCGCAATCGGCGGCACGGCAAAGGGGCATCTCGTCAAAGAGGTTGACGCGCTCGGCGGACAAATGGGACTTTCGGCGGACAAAGCGCTTTTGCAAATCAAGACGCTCAATTCGGCAAAAGGTCCTGCCGTGTTTTCCCTTCGCGGACAAGAGGACAAGGCTCTGTATCACGAGATTATGCTCGACGTGGTGAAAAACACCGACAATCTTACCGTTCTCGACAAAGAGGCGAGCGAGGTCGTTTGCAAAGACGGCAAAGTCGAGGGTGTTGTCACGACGGACGGCGAAAAGTACGAATGCAAAGCCGTCGTGCTTGCAACGGGCGTGTATCTCAACGGCGCGATAATCATAGGCGATTACGTCAAAAAGAGCGGCCCGAGCGGATTCCGCGCGGCAAACCGCCTCACCGACAGCCTTGTGAAACTCGGCGTGCCTATGCGCAGATTCAAGACGGGAACGCCTGCGAGAATATATCGCGACAGCATAGACTTTTCCAAAATGGAAATTCAACTCGGCGACGACAGCGACAGATTTTCCTTTATGTCGCCGCACTCGACCTTTGTCGAAGAGCCTTGTTATCTCACTTACACCAACGCGCAAACGCACAAAATCATACTCGACAATATAGACAGAAGTCCGCTTTACAACGGCACGATTTTGTCCGTAGGCCCTCGCTATTGTCCGTCCATCGAAACCAAAGTTATGCGTTTCAAGGACAAGGAACGCCACCAGATTTTCGTCGAACCCGAAGGCGCAAACAGCGAGGAAATGTATATACAGGGTATGTCAACGTCTTTGCCGCACGACGTGCAAGAGCAGATGTACCACACCATGCCGGGTCTTGAAAATTGCAGATTCGCAAAGTACGGATATGCAATCGAATACGATTGCCTCGACCCGCTCGGAATGTATCCGTCCCTTGAAAACAAAGCCGTCGAAGGATTGTTCTCGGCAGGGCAGATGAACGGAAGCAGCGGATACGAAGAAGCGGCGGCGCAAGGACTTATTGCCGGAATAAACGCCGCGCGCAAGGTCGACGGAAAAGAACCGCTCGTTCTCGGTCGCGACGAGGCGTATATAGGCGTGCTTATCGACGACCTCGTGACCAAAGGCACGAACGAACCGTATCGTATGATGACCGCGCGCGCCGAACATAGAATTATGCTTCGCCAAGACAACGCGGATATGCGCCTTACGCCCATAGGCAGAGAAATAGGACTTGTGGACGACAAACGCTACGCTCGCTATCTCGAAAAGAAAGAGATGATACAAAACGTGATTGCGATGTCGCAAAAGACTATGCCGAGAGATAAGGTCGACGCGCTCTTTGCGACTCTCGGCGAGGAAACGCCGCAAAAAACACCCACGCTCGGCGAGATTTGCAGAAGACCCGCCGTATCTTATGCGGACGTAAGACAGTTTATTGATTTCCCGTGCGATGACGAAGCGTTGTCGGCGGCGGTCGTAGAGTTGAAATACGAGGGCTATCTCAAAAAAGAGCAAGCCGCCGTGAGTGAACAAAAGCGACTCGAAAACAAACTTATCCCCAAAGATTTCGATTACGAATCCATAAAAGCGTTGCGTATCGAGGCAAGACAAAAATTGTCCGAAATACGCCCCCTCAACCTCGGTCAAGCATCGCGTATATCCGGCGTATCGCCTGCCGACGTTGCCGTTTTGATAGTCGCTTTGCGATAAAAAGAAAATAATTTGATTTTTTTGCTCGCTTGCTTTTTGCAAGCGAGTTTTTCTTTTTATTCGGGGAAAAAGCAAAGAAATTATTATCTCATCGCATTTAACCGCATTAGAATCACGAAATTTTAATAATATTTTAAGCATCTGAAATGCCGAAAACAAAATACCCGTTTAGAATACCGCTTTTGCAAAAATCGGCATTCTAACGTCAATTGGCAAGCCGTATTTTTGCACTGTTTTGTCGCATATTTTACAAAAATATTTACAAATCTTGCATTTGTAACGAATTTTATTTTGCACTTTTGTTAAGAATTTTGTAAAAAAATCAAAAAAATTTACAAAAACCCCTTGACGAACTATTTTTTCGGTGCTAATATGTCAATGTAATCAAGAGACAAACGGATTACAAATCAAACAGCTCATAATTTTCCCCCTTATCATAGCAAGCGGCTTTGGGTGTTCACCCGAGGTCGTTTGCGCTTTTATGGCATAAGTGAGCGACTGACTTTGTCAACGCCCTGATTTTGCCAACTCATTTACGATTAGTAATTAGGGTTGTCACAATCAGGGCGTTTTCGCGTCATTCATCTGTTTGGCGCTATAAAAGCATTTAGTAAAAAAGAGTGCACGGCGTGTACTCTAATAACACATCACCCCTTCCCTTCGGGCTTTCCCCTATTGCTCAAACTAACGCCAATTCTCTACAAAATTGAACATCGTTCGCAAGAGGGGAAGTCGGCACTCACATAGATAGGGACATTTCTCTACTTATGCCACTGCGCTTTGTGCGCCAGCTTCGCACCCAAACGGCGCAGTCGCTTGTACTGTCCGTCAAGCTCGGCGCTCATAGGCTCGCCGCCGTTGCGGCTCGTGTTCCGTCTTTGAATAAACACATATCGTTTATAAGTGCGCTTCGAACGGGTTGCGTTAAATATCCGCAATATCCGCTAAACATTATCAAAAATTTGTTTTATGCCGGTGAAGATGGCGTGGGGCGAGGATGAAAAACACTCGTAGGTTATGCGTATGTAGGGTTCTGTGCCGCTGGGACGGACTATCAATCTTCCCGATTTTGCGTACATCGCGTTGGCTTCGGCTATCTTTTCTTGGAAAGAGTCGCTTGCGAGCGTTTCTTTCGGGGTGTCGGTTTTGACGTTGAGTTCGAGCATAGGATAGGGCGTAAACTTCGGCAGACTTCCGACGGTGCGTTTCACTTCGAGCAGAGTGAGGGCGGTGACGAGTCCGTCGCCCGTGTTTGTTCTGTCGAGCATAATTATATGTCCGCTCTTTTCGCCGCCCAAAAGGCAACCGTTTGCGTTGAGCGCGTCGAGTATGTTTTTGTCGCCGACGTCCGTGCGAATGAGCGCGATATTCTGATAGGCAAGTTCGCGTTGAAGTTTGGTGTTTGACAAAACCGTGCCGACGATAAAGCGTTTTTTGAGTTTTCCTTGCAAGCGGTAGAGAGTGGACAAGGCAAGAAGCATAGCATCGCCGTCGTAAACTTTGCCCCCGACGACCGCAATGACCCTGTCGCCGTCGCCGTCGAAAGCAAAACCTATTTCGCCTTTTTCAACTCTTTGCGCAAATTTCGCAATATGCGTAGAGCCGCAATCGACGTTGACTTTTTCGCCGTCGCGGACGTTATGTTCTGCGCAAACGACTGCGCCGAGCGACAAGAATATCGCAGGGGCAAGCGTTGCAAAGCAACCGTATGCGCAGTCGAGTCGCACCTTTACGCCGTCGAAGCGAGGAAACATGGATTTGACGTGTTTCGCATACAAAAATTCTGCGCCGTCGACGATTCTTATTCTGTGATTTTGTTGAGAAAGCGTAATATGCAATTCGCTCAACTGCTCGTCTTCCGTCAATGCGTCGGCGCATACGTCCACGAGCGATACGGGCGGAGTGGGATTGTCCCTAATTTCGCAAAGTTTGTCGTCGAGGGCAAGTTCTTCTTCTTTTGACAGTTTCCGTCCGTTCTTTCCGAACACTTTAAGTCCGTTAAATTCGGGCGCGTTGTGCGATGCGGTTATCATAACCGCATAATCCGCTTTTTGCGTTTGGGCAGTGTAGGCGAGCGCAGGGGTGGGCAAAACGCCTGCAAGCCAGATTTGCGCAGTACCTTCGAGCAAGCCTTTGCACAACTGTTTTTCTATGTCTTTCGAATGTGTCCTCACGTCGCGCGCGACTATGACTTTCGCGCCCGATTGCGAAAGCGCTTTCCCCAAAAGGAAAGGAATCTGATTGCTTAAAAGATAATCGGCTCTCTGTCTTATGCCGTCCGTACCAAAGTATTGCATAGTATTCAGTATATGAAAATGCCTGCGAAGCGGATAAGAATAAAAGGTAAAAAAAGCGGTTTTTTTGGCAAAAAACCGCAATAAAAATTCTATTGAAATTCAAAAATTTACGCCAAAGATTTTATTATATCGTCGGCGGCGATTGCGCCGTCCGCGCACGCCGTGACGACTTGGCGAAGCGACTTTTCTCTTACGTCACCGACTGCGTATACGCCGTCTATATTCGTGCGCATAACGTCGTTTGTGACGATATATCCCGAAGGCGTTTTTTCGACGTTTTCAAAGAGTTGCGAGTTGGGAATCTCGCCGATTGCAACAAACACGCCGTCAACCGAAAGCGGTGTTAAAGCGTCGGTTTTGATGTTTTTAAGTGTCACTTGTGCTATTTTGTCTTCGCCCGACAAACTTTCGACAACGCTGTTCCAAATTATCGAAACGCCGCTTTTTTCAAGTCTGTCGCAAAGGATTTTGTCTGCGCGAAGCGCGTCGCGCCTATGGACGAGATACACCTTTTTGGCAAGTTTTTCAAGGTAGAGGGCGTCTTCCGCCGCCGTGTTTCCGCCGCCTATCACGGCAACCGTTTTGCCATTAAAAAACGCGCCGTCGCAAGTTGCGCAATAACTCACGCCTTTGCCGATAAATTCGTTTTCGTTTTCAACGCCTAATTTTCTCGCGCTCGCGCCGCTTGCGATAATCACGGTTTTGCCCTCGATTTCAGCGCCGCTTGCAAGCGTGACTTTTTTGACTTCGCCGTCAAGGTTTATTTGCGATATCGTATCGAAAACGAAATCCGCGCCGAAAGTCGTGCATTGATTCATCATCGCATAGCAAAGGTCGAATCCGCTCGTTGAGGGAATGCCGGGGTAGTTTTGAATGTCGGCGGCGTTTTGCGCTTGTCCGCCCACGCTTTGCTTTTCGATTATAACGGTTGTAAGTCCGCCGCGGCGGGCGTATATTCCTGCCGTGAGTCCTGCCGGACCTGCGCCGATTATGATTGTATCGTACATAGTTTCACCTCGAAAAGTATTATATAATGCTTGCCTCGAACAGTCAATCGGGGGTTGCTCGGATTGTCAAAAATCGCGCTTTTGACCTTGCGCGCGCACAAACGCGCAAAATTTACTTTACAAATAAGTTTTTGACTTATATAATTATTAAACATAATGAGGTAACTTATGCAAAACATCGACATTTCCGAAATTTTGAAAAACGGCGCGGCGTATCAAGGCAAGCACGTCACGGTGGCGGGCTGGGTTCGCACTGCGCGCGACAGCAAAACTATGGCGTTTTTGGCACTCAACGACGGCACGTCGCTCAAACACTTGCAAATCGTCATAGACAAAACCAAATTTGACCAAAACTCGCTTTCCGCGGTTATGAAAAACGGCGTGTCCGTCGTATGCGACGGCGAAGTGGTTGCCGCTATGAAAGAAGGCGAATTTGAAATCAACGCGGACAAAGTGGAACTTTTGGGCGATTGCCCCGCGGATTATCCCCTTCAAAAGAAGTATCACACGATGGAATTTTTGCGTACCATTCCGCATTTGCGTCCGAGAACCAACACTATGAACGCAATGCTTCGCGTGCGCTCTAAACTCAGTTTCGCAATCCATCGTTTCTTCCAAGAAAACGGTTACACCTACATCAACACCCCGATTATCACGGGCAGCGACTGCGAAGGCGCGGGCGAGATTTTCAGAGTGACCACTCAAAACTACAACGACGCAAAACTCGCAAAGGACGAGGCGGAATACATCGCAAACGACTTCTTCAAGAGAAAAGCGGGACTCACCGTCAGCGGACAACTCGAAGGCGAAGTCGCGGCAATGGCTATGGGCAAGATTTACACGTTCGGACCTACGTTCAGAGCGGAAAACAGTTACACGCCACGTCACGCGGCAGAGTTTTGGCAAGTCGAACCCGAAGTTGCGTTTGCAAAACTTCCCGACATCATCGAGATTGCTACGAAGATGATAAAATACATCATCAAAGCGGTGCTTGACGAATGCCCCGACGAAATCGCGTTCTTCGAAAAGGCGTTCGAACCCGGTCTTAAAGACAAACTTCAACACGTCGTGGACAGCGATTTCGTGGTGCTCGATTACTCGAAGGCAATCGATATTCTTAAAGAAAGCAAGGTTGAATTTGCATATCCTGTCGAATGGGGTCTCGACCTTCAAAGCGAACACGAGAGATACATCACCGAAAAGGTGTTCAATAAACCCGTTTTCGTCACCAACTATCCCAAGAAAATAAAATCCTTCTATATGAAGCAAAACGACGACGGACTCACCGTTGCGGCAACCGACCTGTTAGTTCCCGGCGTCGGCGAAATCATCGGATGCAGCGAAAGAGAAGCCGATTACGACAAACTCAAACAAGCGATGGTCGAAAGAGGTATGAACCTTGACGACTACATCGGCTATATGGATTTGAGAAAGTACGGCACAGTGCCGCACAGCGGATTCGGACTCGGACTCGAACGTATCCTTATGTACGTCACGGGCATAGGCAACATTCGCGACGTGCAACTCTATTCCAGAACGACGGGCGACCTAATGGTATAAGCGGCAAAGCCGCAGCGATATCGTTGCTTTCGCAACGGTTAAATACTCGCTTTGCTCGTGTGAAATTGTGACTTGCGTCACAATGAAATTGCGGCGTTGCCGCAGTTGTGGAATATTCAAATAATCTGCAATCGAAACTTATATAGATAAAAAATGTACAACCTTGTGCTTCCGAGCGACTATAAGTCGAAAATGACTATTCGCGAAACCGAAAAAGCAATCAAATTCGTGAAAGATTCCTTTCAGCGCAATCTGATAAAAAACTTCGGGTTCGAAAGGGTGTCCGCGCCTCTTTTCGTAAAGAGCGGAACGGGCGTAAACGACGACCTCAACGGCGTCGAACGCGCCGTGCGCTTCGACGTGAAAGAGCAAGACGGCGTAGAAGCGGAAATCGTACACTCACTGGCAAAATGGAAGCGTATCGCTTTGAAGCGTTACGGATTCAGAAGCGGCGAGGGTATCTACACGGATATGAACGCAATACGTCGCGACGACAAGTGCGACAATCAACACTCGATATACGTCGACCAGTGGGACTGGGAAATGGTGATAAGCAAGGAACAGCGCAATCCCGACTTCCTCAAAATGATAGTGCAAAGGATTGTGGGCGCGATTTGCGACACTCTCGACGAAACCAAACGAGCGTATCCGTGCATCGATTTGAATCTCAAACGGGAAGTGACCTTCGTCACTACGCAAGAGGCTCTAAATAGGTATCCCGACCTCGATTCGCACGCAAGGGAACGCGCGCTCGCAAAAGAGTACGGAACGGTGTTCCTTATGCAAATCGGCGGCGCGCTTTCAAACGGCAAACCGCACGACGGACGCGCACCCGACTACGACGACTGGGATTTGAACGGCGACATAATCTTTTACGACAACGTGCTTGACGACAGCGTGGAAATATCCTCGATGGGCATACGCGTGGACGCAGAGAGTATGGTGAAGCAACTCAAAATCGCAGGTTGCGAGCAAAGACTTCAAAATCAATTCCACAAAGACGTGGTAGAGGGCAATCTTCCTCTCACGGTCGGCGGCGGAATAGGGCAGTCGAGGCTTTGCATGCTGATACTGCAAAAGGCGCACATAGGCGAGGTGCAATCGGGACTTTGGCCCGACGATATGCACGACAAATGCGAAAAAGCAGGTATAAACCTGTTGTAATAAATAAAAAATCTTTATTCTGAAAGGTGTATATGGAACTCAGAACACATAATTGTGGCGAATTGCGTCAATCAGACGAAGGCAAACACGTCAAACTTTGCGGATGGCTTTCAAGCGTTCGCGATCTTGGCGCAGTCATCTTTTTCGTGTTGCGCGACTACTACGGCTATACGCAAGCGGTGGTGAGCGACGAGGCGAAAAAGGAACAAATCCGCGCAATTCCGCGCGAAAGCACGATAAGCGTCGAGGGCAAAGTCGTCCTTCGCAGCGCACCCAACAAGGATATGCCCACCGGTATGATCGAAATCGAACCCGATACGATCGAGGTGCTTGGCAGATGCTACGAGCAACTTCCTTTCGAGATTGCAACCAGCACGCAATCGAGAGAAGACGTTCGCCTCAAATATCGTTTCCTCGATTTGAGAAATCCCGACGTCAAGGCGAAAATCGTTTTCCGCTCGAAAGTCGTCAGTTGGCTTCGCAACAAGATGACCTCTCTCGGATTCTTGGAAATCGCAACGCCTATTCTTACGTCGTCCTCGCCCGAAGGCGCACGCGACTACATCGTGCCGTCGAGATTGTATCCCGGTCACTTCTACGCGCTTCCGCAAGCACCGCAACAATACAAGCAGTTGCTTATGGCTTCCGGCTTCGATAAATACTTCCAAATCGCGCCCTGTTTCAGAGACGAGGACGCGCGCGCGGACAGAAGCCCCGGCGAGTTCTACCAACTCGACACCGAGATGTGCTTTGCAACGCAAGAGGACGTATTCACGGTTATGGAAGAAGTTTTGAGCGGCGTGTTCAAAGAGTTTTCGCCCGAAGGATACAAAGTCGACCAAGGTCCGTTCCGTCGCATAACCTACCGCGACGCAATGAGAGATTACGGTTCGGACAAACCCGACCTTCGCAATCCGCTCATCATTAAGGACGTCACCGACATTCTTTGCGAAAAAGCGCCTTTCTTCGAAAAAGGCAAAACGATTAAGGCAATCGCCGTACACGATTTCAAGGAAACGAGAAAGTGGATTGACGCTCTCGTGGAAAAATCCAAACAAAACGGCGCAAGCAATATGTACTGGTTCAAACTCGACGAGAAGGGCGAACTCGCAGGTGGTATCGCAAAATTCGTGGGCGAGAGCAAAGACGCGCTCGTTGAAAGACTCGGTCTTACGGCTGGCTCGTTCGTCGCAATTCTCGCAGAGGAAAAGGGCGTAGAAAAGCAAGCGGGTTACGTCCGCACCGAACTCGGCAACGGACTCGACCTCATCGAGAAAAACGCTTTCCGCTTCTGCTGGATAGTGGACTTCCCGATGTACGAATACGACGATGACGGCGTTCTCGGATTCTGCCACAATCCGTTCTCTATGCCGCAAGGCGGCCTCGAAGCGCTCAACACCAAAGACCCGCTCGACATCGTGGCGTATCAGTACGACAGCGTTGTCAACGGCGTGGAATTGAGTTCGGGCGCAGTCAGAAATCACGAACCCGCGATTATGGAAAGAGCGTTTGAAATCGTCGGCTACGGCAAAGACGTCATCGAGGAAAAATTCTCTGCTCTTTACAACGCGTTCAAGTTCGGCGCGCCGCCGCACGCAGGTATCGCACCCGGCGTAGACCGTATCGTGATGCTTCTTGCAAACGAGCCGAGCATAAGAGAAATCATCACCTTCCCGATGGACAGAAACGCGCGCGATATTCTTATGGGCGCACCCGGAACGGTCACCGAGAAGCAACTCAAAGAAGTGCATATCAAAATCGATTTGCCAAAAGAAGAAAACAAATAAGACATCAAAAGGGACTCGTATCCCCAGGAGAAATATAATGAAAAAGAAACTTTTTAGCGTATTTGCGGCAGTTTTGGTGCTCGTGCTTTGCATAGCGGCACTCGTTGCTTGCAATCCGTACAAAGCGGACTCTATCGGCAGCGGCGATTCTTCCGCACCTGTCGAATCGAACGGCGGCTACGTCGTAAAACAAGGCAACTTCATCTACTTCATCAATGGCTACGTTGGCGAAAGCGCGGACAACGCGTGGGGTGCGGCTACCAAACAAGGTATCGTTCGCGCCGAAGTCAAGGACGGAAAGGTCGATCCCAAATCGGCAAAACTCGTCGTTCCCAAGAGCGTGTACAATTCCTCGACCGTGGGCGGCATCGCAATTCACGGCGACTGGATTTACTATACGTCCGTCAACACCGACAAGGACAAGAGCGGCACGGCTTCAACCACCAACACCGACTTTATGCGCACCAAAACCGACGGTTCGGTGACCCAACTCATCGGCACTATCGCAACGCGCTCGTCCAAATATATCTTCACCAAAACCCGCGTGCTTTACTACACGAACAGCACTATAAGTTATATTGACTTCTCGGGTATGAACGACAAAGCGACCGACAAAGGTAAGGGCGCAGTCAAAGGCACTCTCGTCGAAAACGTCGAAAACGTCGTCTGGTCCTACGATTCCGATACGATCTTCTACGTCCAAAGCGCACCGAGCGAGGATAGTTACAAAAACTACAACAACCTCTGCTCGATCAACGCCGACGGAAGCAACCAAAAGACTCTCGCAACCCAAACCACGTTCACGGACGATCCCGTCAACAACCAACTCGACGTGTTCAAGTTCAACCTTGTCAATATGTACGTCGAATCTAACGGCGATTGCTCTTTGTACTACACCAAATCTCATACGCTCAACAGTTCGAGCGTGTCCGACGGCTTGTTCGTTGCAAAGGCAAGCAACGTCAAGGATAGCGAAAAGAAACTCAACACCATCGCTTCCACGACTCTCGTTCCTCTCGGATACGAGGAAGGCGCACTTGCATACAACAGCCAAAGCGTATACTGCTGGTACAACGGCACTAACGCAGAAAACCCCGTCCAAGTGACGAGCACTTCTCAAACCATCTGGAAAGTCGATCAAGCAAACGGAATCGTGTATTATACCGCAAGTTCGTCTGCAAGTAGCATTTCCAAGATTTCGTACAAGCAAGCCAACGCAACCGCAACCGTCATTATGGCGGAAGGCATCAAAACCGACTGGCTCGTCCTCGATTTCGTCGGCGATGACTTCTACTTCTTCGCAAGCAACGACGAAAACTATCTGCACACAATCAACCTCGTGTCTTTCGACAAGGACGCAGAAAGCACATATATCGGCTGTCCGACCGACCGACTCGACAAGAAAGACGCTTAATTCTGCGAATTAAGCGTCCTCAAACAACAAATCAATGACCAAAACCATTTTTATTACGGGTGGAAGTCGGGGAATAGGCGAAGCGGTCGTACGCTTGGCGGCGGGAAATTACAACGTCGCTTTTACCTACAATTCCTCAAAAGAGAAAGCGCTTTCTTTGCAGAATGCGCTTAATTCTCGTTTTGGCGGCGTGCTTGCAATCGAGTGCGACGTCACAAATCCCGACAGCGTCGCAAACGCCGTCGAAACCGCAAAAAAACGTTTTGGCAAAATCGATATTCTCGTCAACAACGCAGGCGTTGCAAAGAGCGGACTTCTTATCGATACGTCGCTTGACGACTTCAAGCGCATATTCGACGTCAACGTCAACGGCACGTTCAACGTCACCAAAGCCGTTCTTCCCGATATGCTTTCGCGCGGTCAAGGCTCAATCGTCAACCTATCGTCCGTTTGGGGCGAGAAGGGCGCGAGTATGGAAGTTGCCTATTCTGCGTCGAAAGCCGCAATCATCGGCTTCACCAAAGCCCTCGCCAAAGAGGTTGCCCCTATGGGCGTTCTCGTCAACGCCGTCGCCCCCGGCGCAGTCGACACTGATATGATGTCCGTCTACACCTCTCTCGAAAAAGAGGAACTCTGTCGCGACAGCATACCTCTCGGCAGACTCGCCACCCCGTCCGAAATTGCCAAAGCGATACTTTATTTGGCGGAAAGCGGGTATTGTGTAGGCTCTGTTTTATCCATCACCGCCGGACTGTAAAACCTCGCTATTGAGCGAATAACTGTGTCAGAGGCATCCGTCTGTCAACTCATTTACGCTATGTAAATTAGGGTTGCCATTCGGATGCCTCTTTCTTGTTCTTCATCTCAATATCGAGGTTTTACATTGCGGTCTTTTAATTAGGGTTTTGATTCAAGCCGTGCCTTTCGCATTCTTCATCCAAATATCGCGGTTTTACATTCTTCCTATACAAGAGCTTTACGTCGTGTACTTTAAATAACACATCACCCCTTCCCTTTGGGCTTTGGACTTCGGCGTTTGCAAAGCAATCCGCCTCGTTCGCTTTGGCTACAACACATTCACTGGATGTGTTGTTTAACGCGTCGCGCCCATATTGCTCAAACTAACGTCATTTCTCTATCAAATTTCACATCGTTCGCAAGAGGGGCAGAACGCGATTGACTTCGTAACAATCGCTATTCCGTCACTGCGTTCCTTACGGCACTCACATAGATAGGGGCATTTCTCTCATTATGTCACTGCGCTTTGTGCGCCAGCTACGCACCCAAACGGCGCAGCCGCTTGTACTCTTCGTCAAGTTCGGCGCTCAAAGGCTCGCCGCCGTTGCGGCTCGTGTTCCGTCTTCGAAAGGGTAGAGTAGTTGTATAAGTACGCTTCGAATGAGTGTGCGTTAGAAAGTCCGCTCTGCAAGTTCGCGGACGGCGGTTTTATTTCGTCTTCGAATCGGCAGATTCCGTGTAAGAGTAGTCTTCGAATAAGTTTTCGTTTCGGGTGCGGGTGTCCCGCCCTTAATTATTAATTATTCATTATTAATTATTAATTCAAAATTTCCCTATAAATCAAATAAAACCTTATTCTATTATGTATATTAAATATAACATAATAACGCGCGCGTATTGCGAAAAGGGTATTTTCGTGGTACAATCAAATTTGAGTCAATAGATACGTTCGAGGTTTTATGTCCGCAAAGAAAGTGACAATCGTGCTTATATGTTGTCTGCTCGTCGTGCTCGGCACGGCGGTTTGCGCGTTGCTCGAATTGTATCCGCGCGACGTTTTGGTTGCGGCGGCAGAGGATACTGCGTTGCCGTCGTTCGTCATCGCAACCGCAGACGGTGAAAACTGGACTCTTTCTTTCAACGGTCAAAACGTTGACGGCGCAGAGTGCCGAGGCGCGTTTATAGAGGCGAACAATCGTAATTGCGTTGCGCTCAAAATGTACGAGTCAATCAAAAATTGCTTGCGCGAATCGGGCGCAAACGTTCCCGATACGGACGATTTTATCATTGCAAATTATTGCGACGTATCTTTCAAACTTCCCGACATTTCTTCCACAGTCGAGCAAAACACGGCAAAATACGGCTCGCAAGGCGTATTTTTCGGCGCAAGGGTTTTGCAAATAATATCCTCGCCGAGCGTTGCTTTCGAGTATAAGAAAGAGGGCGGCGAATGGCAAAGGGCATATGCCGACTACACGGCGGGCGGTTATTTGTTCGGCAGAGGCGTTGACGTAGGCGAATACCAAGTGCGCCTCGTCGCAACCGAGAAGATAAGATACGAGGTCAACGAGCAACTCGTGCCTTTCGAATACGAATCCGTAAGATACGGACAGGCGTTTGCGTGTACCATAGAAAAAGCGGAACTTTCGGCGCAAAAGCAACCGCAAAAGAGTTTCGTATACGGCGCAAGTTTGGCGGATATGGCAAACTCGCTCGAATCGACGGATTTTTGCGACGTGAACGTGCAGGGCAGATTCGTGCCGAGCGCATCGCAGACGGATTCCGAGTTGACGAGCGTTGCCGACCTAAATTCCGCATATTTGGGCGTTAAGGACGGCGGACACGTCGTGTATTTCGATTTTATCCCCGACGAGAACAACTATATGCCGCTTGAACAAATTGCGGTGAAAATAAGCGTAAGTCCGCGCACGCTTTACGTTCGCATACGCGACGCGTATTCGCTCGTAGGCGAGGCGTTTGCGATTCCGAGATATCAAATCGTATCTTCGCTTGTGGGCGGTGACGCCGAAAGCGACCTCGGCGTAAGTTTCGAGTACGAAGCGGACAAGGACGTGCCGAGCATGACGTATCGCTCGTATATTGTGTTTTCAAATCCGAACTACACGCCCGATTGCCATAGTTACGAAAGTCAGTTTGCAAACTACGGCAGATATTTCGTGTACGCAAAGCAAGTGGAAGTGGTTGCCGACGACGGACAGATTTTCTATGCGTTTTTCGGAAGCGGACTTATGGACGTAATCGTAAAGGCGAGCAGAATCGAGATTGAAAACAAGTACGGCAGACCTATATACGCCGCGTACAAATTCGAATTTTCGGACGGTGACGGAAACGACGTTACGCCCGAAGAAGCATTTTCTATAACGTGGAAAAACACGCCCGAAATCGTCGAATATTTCGCAGTATACGGCAAAGACGAAATTCTCGACATAAGCGAAAACGGCGTTGTCTTGTCAAAGCAATACAACGTGATATGTTTCATAGAGGGCAATAGTTTGGCAAGGGCGTTTACACCTGCAAATATCGCGCTCACGGCAATCTGCGGCGTGCTTGCGATAGCCGTCGTCGCTCTTTGCGTGGCGTGGAAAAAGCAAAAGAGGTATTTGGTATGACGTACGGTTTGATATGCGCAACGTTCAATCTCACAAACTTCCTCTTTGCGTTTTTGCTTGCGCTTACGGGTATGCTTTGCGTTGTCGTAATCGTTATGTCGCTTATGCTCTACACGAGGCACAAAGCGGACGTCAAACGACTCGAAAAGTACGTTTATACAAAGGAAACGTGGACAAAAACGTCCGATTGTGCAAATAACGTCGAAAATAAGGCGGTCAAAAACACCGCTAAAAATGCCGACAACAACGCGCAAAAGAAACTTCGTCACGGCAAGAAAAACAAGCAGAGTGCGGCAAAGAACGAGGGCGAAAAATGAAAGACAGAATAAAAAAATCCATTCTTCTCATCGCAATCGGCATTGTCGTCAACGTTGCGCTTGCAGCGATAAAGATGTACGTCGGGCTTGCCTCGAACAGCCTCTGTATTATGCTCGACGCGATGAACAGTTTTCTCGACACGCTCACTTGCATAGTCACGCTCATCGTGTTTATAGTGCTTCTTTTGCCGAAGGGCGAAAACGCGCCGTACGGCTACGGCAGAGGGGAATACCTCGCAGGCTTTATCGTTGCGGTCGTATCGGTCGTTATGGGCGGGCTGTTCTTTGTGCGCTCGCTCAATCGTATGGCTATGCCCGAACCCGTCTACTACGGCTGGCAGAGCATCGTGCTTATCAGCGTTTGTTTGCCCATAAAACTCGGCATCGGTCTTGCGTATATGTTTGCAAACAAAAAGATTCGCTCGCAAGCGGTGCGCGCGCTTATGCTCGACAGTTTTCTCGATATGGGCATAACCGCAACAAGCCTCGTCGCGTTTGCGATTACGGCAAGAGTGGACTATGCGGTGGACGCAATCGTCGGCATAGTGATGAGCATAGTGATTATTGCGGTCGGCATAAAAATGGTCGTTGAAAACGTGCGCGCTATCGTCGTTGGCGACGGCGCAAAGGCAGAGATTGCGGCAATCGAGGACGCGTGCAAAGTCCAAAACGCAACCCTTGTCAAAACCGAACTTCACGATTACGGCTACGGCGCGAAAGTGGGCAACGCGTTCGTTGGCGCAAGCGAGAATACGGACTTTGCGGCTATGAGCGCAGAGGTTAAGGAAAAAACCAACGCAAGCGTTACGTTTATCGAGATATCCGCAAATAGCGAGAACCAAAACGGCAGTCAAGACTACGGCGCAAGCGGCAATCGTGCCGATAATCGAAACGAGAATAAAAACGTAGAGGGCGGCAATATCGCCGAAAACGAAGGCGAATCAGAACATTCTGCTATTGAAAATAACGAAAAATAATATATAATATCTATATAGTGTAGCAACAAGGAGGGACTTATGAGCGACGAAATCAAAAAGGCGGATATTCCGCAAGAGGAATCGCAACAAGACGTAAACGAAGAAAACGTCGAGAAAGAGGGCATACTCAAAGACTTCGACGGCAAAAAGGCGAAGAAGGGCAAAAAAGAGAAAAAACAACTCACGCCCGAACAAAAGAAAAGAAAAACCGCAAAAGCCTTGATTATCACGGGCTGCGTGGTGCTTGCAATCGTCATCTTTTTCAGCGGTTGCGCCATTGCCTCGACCGTCAATACCAACGCGCACCTTTCGCTTGCTTCGAGTTTTGAAAAGGTCGAATACACCGAGCATACGCAACTCGTTCCGACTTTCGACAACGAACTCGGACACTGGACGTTTGAAAAAGAAGCGGACAGAGATTTCAAAGTGTTGCAATTCACCGACGTACATATCGGCGGCGGCGCGTTTTCGGGCACGAAAGACAACTGGGCTATGAGCGCGGTTGCAACGATGATTCGTCAATCTCAACCCGACCTCGTGGTCGTGACGGGCGATATCGCGTATCCTGTTCCTTTCCAAGCAGGCACGTTCAACAACCTCAACGCAACCAAAATCTTTGCTAATATGATGGAAAATCTCGGCGTGTACTGGACGTTTGCGTTCGGCAATCACGACACCGAGATGTACAGCCTTTACACTCGCGACCAAATCTGCGACTACTATGCAAACGCAGGTTTCAAATATTGCCTTTTCAGAGCAGGCTTCTGCGACGAGAAAGACGTGATAAGCAAAACTTCGAGAGGCTTCGGCAACGACGTCATCGTGGTCAAGAATCCGAGCGGCTCTGAAAATCCCATCAACCAAGCGCTCGTCACGTTCGACAGCCACAGTTATACCGACGGCGACTATTTCGGAATTGCGTGGAAGTACGACAACATCCATCAATGCCAAATCGACTGGTACGCAACCGAGATGGACAAACTCAAAGCAATCAACAACAACGTCGAAGTCAACAACCTCGTGTTCTTCCACATTCCGCTCACCGAGTACCGCGACGCGTGGGCAAACGTCATCGAATCGGGCAAGTCCAAAGACGAATTGACTCGCGGCACGATTCTCACGTCGGATAAAGGCACAACCGAATTTATTTACGGAACGATGGGCGAAACAGATAAGAAGAAAAACGGCGTTCGTACCTACGGCGTATTCTGCGGCAGCAGCACCGACACGCTTTTCGAAACGGGTCTTACGCACGGTATGCAAGGCGTTTTCTGCGGACACGACCACTACAACAACTTCTCTGTGAACTACACGCCGAACGGCGCGTCCAGATCCATTCGCCTCACCTACGGTATGTCCATCGACTATCTTGCATACGCCGGCATTTACAAAGAAAATTCTCAACGCGGCACGACCGTCATATCTCTCAAATCGGACAGCACTTTCGAGTGTGAAGCGAAGAATTATTATGCGGACTTTACGGGGGCTAACGACTACGTCGCCAACCATTAAAACCGCGCTATTGAGCGAATAACTGCGGCAGAGGCATCCGCCTGTCAACTCATTTACGCTTTGTAAATTAGGGTTGCCATTCGGATGCCTCTTTCTTGTTCTTCATCTCAATAGCGCGGTTTTAATTATAACCTTAATTCTAATTCGGGCGCGGGTGTCCCGCCCTCAATTATTCATTATTAATTAACTCTCAACTCTCTTTCAGCAGTATATCGCCCGATTTCAAGTTCAACGGGCAGGCAAAAGAATAAGAGTGTTGGACGAGTTTTGCGTCGTCGGTGATGGTGTTGTCCGACGCGTGCGTGATTGCGCCCAGAGTAAACGACTTCCCGTCGTTTTGGTCGGGGGATAGGACGAAAGGCGTTTCGCCCGATTTGAAACGATTGCGCATTTCGACCGTGACTATGCCGTTTTTCACGTTCTGCACGACGGCGGTGAAGATGTATTTTTCGGGGGATTGCCCTTCGTCAAGACATACGGTGTCGAGGTTGTCGCCCTCGAAGTATGCGTCGGTGTAGGTGCGGTGCGCGACGGTTTCGAGGTCGGCATTGTATTTTGCCGCATTCTCGATTTTGCCCGTTTGCAAATACTCGTCTATTGCGTGGCGATATGCGTTGGCAACTGTCGCGACGTAGAACTCGCTTTTCATTCTTCCTTCCACTTTCAGCGACACGATTCCGCATTCGGCAAGAGCGGGGATGTGTTCGAGCAATCGCAAATCGCGGCTGTTCATAAAATACGTTCCTCTTTCGTCTTGCTCTATGTCGAGCGGTTTCGAGGCGTGGCGTTCGGTTTCGGTTATGCGATAGCCCCATCTGCACGGCTGAATACAAGCGCCTCTGTTTGCGCTACGTCCCGAAAAGTACGTCGATAGCAGACAGCGTCCGCTGTAACTCATACACATTGCGCCGTGAACGAACGCTTCGAGTTCCATATCGGGCACTGCCTCGTGAATTTGTTTTATCTCTTCGAGACCGAGTTCGCGCGCAAGCACCACGCGTTTTACGCCCATACTTTGCCAAAATCTGACGGCGAGCAGGTTGGTGGTGTTTGCCTGTGTAGACAAATGAATCGTCAGCGACGGCGCGACCTCTTTGCACAGTGTGACAAGACCCACGTCGCTTATAAGCACCGCGTCGACGTTTGCGGATTGCAAAAAAACGAAGTATTCTTTGAGAGTTTCGAGGTCGGCGTTTCTTGCGAATATGTTTGCCGTGACGTACACTTTTTTGTTAAGAGAGTGTGCGAAATTCACGCCTTCGACGATTTCCTCGTTTGAAAAATTGTCCGCAAAAGCGCGCAACGAAAACGCCTTTCCGCCTATATATACGGCGTCCGCGCCGAAGTGGAAAGCGGTTTTAAGTTTTTTGAGATTGCCCGCCGGCATAAGAAGTTCAAGCATAACGTTTCCTTTTCTATATCGCTGAAAGAGCTGATACGTTTATGTGCGCTGTTTTGCGAAAATATACAAATAAAAGCCTTTATCAACACAAATCGGCATTATAAAATGCCGATTCGGTGAATTTCGTATTGATTTCGATTAGTCCGTGATGATGGGGATTTTTGCAAGATACACGATATCGTCGCGCTCTGCCGCGTCGCCCTCTGCAAGCACGAACGCTTTCTTGTAGATGATTCCGCCTGCGAGATTGACGATTTGTTCGAGTCCTTTAAGGCTGCCGCCGGTGGACACAACGTCGTCAACGATTGCGACCTTTTTGCCTTTGATGAGGTCCGCATCGTGTTTTGACAAGTAGAGCGTTTGCTCGTTGCCCGTCGTTATGGATTTCACGCTCGTTTGTATGCCGTCTTGCATATAGAGTTTTTTGGATTTTCTGCACACGGCGTAATATCTTTGTCCGAGTTCGCGCGCGATGACGTGGCTGAGTTGCAAGCCTTTGGATTCCGCCGTAATGACGACGTCGCAACCCGTGAGAAGTTTTGCAAGTTCCTTTCCGCAATGCTCGGTCAACGTCGAGTCGCCGTGAAGATTGAAAAAGCAAATGCTGATTCCGTTGGGAAGCGGAAGCACGGGAAGGTCGGCTTTGAAGCCCTTGATGTCAACTGTATAGATTCTGTCCATTGTATCCCCCTGAGAGGCAAATTGTATTTGTTGTTCGCAACCCGTATATTATATGATATGCGCGCGCGATTTTCAAGGCAAAAAGCGATTTTCTTTCAGTCCTTTTTTTCTTGTTCGTCGGCGTTTGCGCTGTTGTAGGCGGTGAGTTTCACCTTGTTTTCGTCCTTGTCGAGCACATATGTGTTGTCGAGTTGCGCGCGAAGATTGCCGACTATGCTTTGGACGTATTCCTTGCGAAGTTTCGCTTGTTCCTCTTTTTCCTCTTCAGTGAGTCCGACGGTTTTTGACTTCTTTGCAAGTTCGTTTATTCTTTGAATATCGATCATATTTACACCTCTTGGTCCGTATGCCAGTCTATCGGCGTTTCGCCGTGTTTTTTGAGAAAGTCGTTGCATTTCGAGAAGTGTCTGCACCCGAAAAAGCCTGCGTACGCCGACAGCGGCGAGGGGTGCGGACATTCGAGAATCAGATGTTGCGGATTGGTTATCAACGCCTTTTTCGAGCGCGCGTTTCCGCCCCAAAGCATAAACACGATAGGCTCTTTTCTCGCGTTGAGTTTCTTTATTATGCTGTCCGTCAGCACTTCCCAGCCTTGCCCTCTGTGCGAGTTGGGTTGCCCCTCGCGCACCGTAAGCACGGTGTTGAGCAAAAGCACGCCTTGCTTTGCCCAGTTCACGAGATACGGCGACGTATTCTTTATGCCGACGTCCGTTTCGATTTCCTTGAATATATTGACAAGCGAGGGCGGTGCGGGCACGTTCGGCTTCACCGAGAAGCACATACCGTGCGCCTGTCCCGCGCCGTGATAGGGGTCTTGTCCCAAAATCACGACCTTGACCTTTTCGTACGGCGTATATTTTAGCGCGTTGAAAATGTCGTGCATATCCGGATATATCACGCGCGTGCGATATTCCGTTGCAAGAAATTTGCGCAAATTCTGATAATTTTCGCTTTCAAAATCTTCTTTGAGAACGTCGTCCCAACTGTTTCCTATGTGTACCATATCCATATTATACCACAATTTTTTGCGCTTGCAAGGTATACAAGTCAATGATTTTTGCCATACTACCATTAGTCCGCAAGGATAAACAAAAATCAAGGCTCAAAGCCTAAAAAGGAGAAATTTTATGGCAAAATCCGAAACCAAACAAACCAAACGCAGCGGCGCGTGCCATTGCGACGAACCCAAAACCAGCAAAACAACGAAATCTCGTGCAAAGAGCGGAAAAGAGATGGTCGATTGCAAGAACTGCAAGTAAAAAACCGCGCTAAATAGCGCCTAACTTTGTCAGCACCCCTTGACTGTCAACTCATTTACACATTAGTAAATTAGGGTTGCCATTCAAGGGGCGCTTTCTCGTTATGCATCTATTTAATCGCGGTTTTTACAATGTTACACAGGGTTTTAAGTCAAGCCGTGCCTTTCGCGTTCTTCATCTCAATGGCGAGTTTTTACAACTTATACGGTTAGGGTTGCTGAACAAGAGAGTTCTTTCTTGTTCTTCATCTAATTGTCGAAGTTTTAACCGCCTGCATAAAAATATTGTGAATTAAAAAAGAGGCATTTGTGCGACGGATTGTCGGTCAAATGCCTCTTTTTGATTAGCGTTTTTTGAATTAGTCCTCTTTGTCGGACATCGAGTCGATTTCGGCGGTGGATTGACGCTCGCCGATTTTCATATCTTCGAGGGCGTAGGTGCGCACGTCGAAACTGCCGTCTTTCAACATAACCTTTATGCGTGCGGTTTGCTTTATCAAATCGTTTGATTCAACCGTGCCTTCGCCGTCCGGCGTTTTGACTTTGCTTCCCACTTTCGGCATAAGTTTGTACGTTTCGGTGTAATACGCGTTTTCGTATTTAAGACAGCACATCAATCTTCCGCACACGCCGCTTATCTTTTGCGGATTGAGGCTCAATCCTTGCACTTTTGCCATCTTTATGGACACTTTTTCGAAGTCGGGAAGGTGAGTGGTGCAGCAGCAGGGGCGGCCGCAAGGCGCGAGTGCGCCGCGCATTTTTGTGTCGTCGCGCTCGTATATCTGGCGAAGTTCGATGCGGACTTTGAATATTGACGCAAGCACGCGCACGAGTTCTCTGAAATCCACTCTGCCTTCGGCGGTGAAGTAGAATATGAGTTTGGTGCGGTCGAAAGTGTATTCGGCGTCCACGAGTTTCATATTCAAGTTCATTTCCGCCACTTTGTCGCGGATGACTTTGAGGGCGTGCTCTTTGTCTTGATTGTTTTTTTCAAGGCGTTTCAAATCCTCGTCGGTCGCTTTGCGGACTACGGGTTTGAGCGGTTGCACGATTTCGCTGTCGTCGACTTCTTTGTTTGCGATTGTGCAGGTTGCGTATTCGAGTCCGCGCGCCGTTTCGACGATAACGCCGTCGTTTTCCTCAAAGGTCAAGCCCTTGGGGTCGAAATAGTACACCTTGTTGGTGTTTTTGAATTTTATGCCTACGATTATTGCCATTTATGTTTTGCCTCCAACATTGAAAAGAGCAGGTCGTCCACGGTTGCCGTGACGTTGACGTTGAGCGAGAGTTTGCGCCTTGCCGTGTTTATCTTGAAAAGGATTTCCGCAAGAGCGCGTTCCGAGTAACGTCCGCTCAAATTTATTATGTCCGATGATAAGTGTTTGGACAACATAAGATTTTGATTTAGTTTGCACACGAGCATATCGCGAAGGATTATGCTCAAAACGTCCAAAAGACCGCTGAGATCCGACTCGCTCGTAACGATTCCGTCCACTCTTACGACGTCCGAACTGCGTGCGAGGTTGGTGAGGACGTAAATCGCGCACTTGTAAAGGTCGGCGTACTTTGGCGAAAGAGCGATTTTGCGCGCTTTGCCGAGTTGACCTTCGCTGCACGCCGCCGCAACGGCGCAAGTGCTTTCGTCTATGCCGAGCGAAATAAGCGCGTCGTATACGACGTCCTCGTCGAACACGTCCATAGCAATCGTTCTCGCACGCGATTTTATGGTGTCGAGGACGCTCGCTTCGTTCGCTACGCCCAGAAAAATCGTGACGTCTTTGGGCGGTTCTTCGAGAGTTTTGAGAAGTTTGTTTTGCGCCTGCGCGTTCATTTGGTCCGCGCGGTGTATGAAGTAGATTTTGTGTCCCGAAAGCGGTTTGACGGACACGGTGTCGAGCATTTGTTCGATGTCGTCAACCTTGATTTTGTCTTTCGTGGGGAAGACGTGGTATATGTCGGGGTGGTTGTTGTGAAGCACCTTTCTGCACTCGGAACATTCGAGGCAGGCGTTGCCGTTTTGACAGTAAACGCTTGCCGCTACGAGCGTGAAAAATTCGTCGACGATTTCGTCGTCGGGGGATACGACCATATACGCGTGTCCGAGTCCCGAAGAAAAATCGTTGCGTATGAGTCCGTACGCACGCGAGGCGCGCAAGACTTTTTCAAAGGTGATTTCACTCACTTGATAGCACCTCTTTCTCTAAGCGCCGCAATAATCTTTTGCGACGTTACGTTTTTGTCGAAATCGGGTTTTATCCGCACGAAACGAGGGTCTGAACCTGCCATTTCTGCATTATAGCCCGCATAAACTCTGTCGTGAAATTCCGCCGATTCGAGTTCCAGTCTGTCGTCGGTTATGCGGAAAGTGCGCCACGCTTCGCTCGGCTTCAAGTCGAGGAAAATCGTGACGTCGGGCAAGAGTCCGTCTATTGCCGGCGCGTTGATTCTCTTTATGAGGTCCGCGCCCAAACCGCGAGCGTAACCTTGATACGCAATGGAACTGTCGACGTATCTGTCGCACACCACGAGTTCGCCTCTTTCGAGCGCGGGTTTTATGACCTCGCGCACGAGTTGCGCTCTCGACGAGGCGTAAAGATACGCTTCGGTGACGCCAGTCATCTCGTCGTTTTCGGGGTTGAGAATGACCTTGCGGATTTGCTCGCTTATATGGGTGCTGCCCGGTTCACGCACATAGACGGCGTGCTGGTTTGTGGATTCAAGATAGTCTTTGAGAAGTTTGAGTTGCGTGGATTTGCCAACGCCCTCGCAACCTTCGAATGATACGAACATATTGTTCCTCGCCTTTGTTGATTCGATTATTATATCACGATTGATTCGTTATGTCCAACGTTGCTCTCAATCCTCGTCCGCGGAATTTTCGCCGCGAAGAATGTAGTAGTCCTTTTCCGCCTTGATTTCCTTGACCGAACGATTGTCGTTGCCGTTGGTGTTGAAAGAGGAAAGGTGGGGCGTTATGCAATTCGTAAGCGACGTGTTGACGACGTAGTTTTGTGAATTGTGTCTTGCCCAGATTTTTGCGATTTTGTCCTCGCTCATCGTCTTGTAGTCTGCCTGCTCGCCCATTCCCTCGACGGCGTCGTCGTAGTTGAAAAGTCCCCACGACGAATGTTTTGCGGCGTGCTTGAAGTTCCAAGTGGTGAAGTTCCAGCCGAGTCCGCAATAGAGTTCCATAACGCCGTCCCACGCTTGTTCTTCCGTTTGCGAGGACTCTCTTCCCGTCGCGCTCACTTTGTCCTCGTGCGAGTCGGGCCATACGTTAAACTCGCCGATAAGGATAGGCACGTTGTACTTTTTGGTCGCGAGATTGTTTGCGGTGATTTGCAAGCTGTAATAGGTTGCGTTGGCAACGCCCGCGCTCGCCCAGTTGTAGTGGTGATATTGATATATCACGTTTTCCCAACCGTACTTTGCGGGATCGGGCAGGTCGAAGGACGTCCAGCAGGATTCAACGCTTATGATATGGTTTTTGTCAACTTCGCGAATCGCCTTGTAAAGTTCGTCGAAATATGCGTGCGTTCTCGCCGTCGTGGTTTGGTTGCCGTTCTTTTTTATGCCCGGTTCGTTCATAAGGTCGTAAACCGCAACCGTCGGCTCGTTTTTGTAACGATTTGCAATCGCAACCCAAATTTCTTTCGTTTTTGAGCGGCAAATTTCGCCGATTTCGTCTTGGCCCCAAAGTCTGCCGCCGTCGGGATACGCAATGTCGCCCGTATGGTCGTTGCCGCTTTGCGAGCCGACGGCGCCGTGCATATCGAGTATGACGTAAAGCGAATACTTTTTGCACATCTCGATTGCCCAGTCGAGTCGCGCGAACTTGCTCTCGTCAATCGTGAGTTCGGTATACGGCGTGCGCTCGTAGTTGTCGCCGACTTTCTTAATCGGGTTCGTGAGATTCATATAGGTGAAGGGAATACGCACGCAATTCAAGCCGAGGTCTTTGATACGCTTGAAGTCGAGTTCGGTGACCCAGTTGTCCTCGTAAACGTCGAGAAGACGATTCATACCGTCCTCGCCGAATCTGTTTGCGAGTTCGAGCATCATATCTATCTGACCGTAGGTCGCGCCGACGTCGGTGGGTACGAGCCAACTCTCTTGCACGAGCCAACCGCCCAGATTCGTGCCGTAAAGACCGATTGCGTTGCCGTTTTCGTCAATAATCTTTGCGCCGTCCGTTTTTACGAACGTAACGCCGTCGCCGCTCATGTCGTCTTTGTCGTTGCAGGCGACGAGCGCGAACAACGTCGCGAATATCGTGACTATAAGCAATGCCGAAATAATACGTTTTTTCATAATTTTCCCTCTTTGTGATTGCGTCGTACCGATTATATCAATTTTTCAAGACCTATTCAATAGGCAAACGCCGCAAAACTTTCAAAAAAATGCGAATATCGCGAATATCGCCGATAGTTTGCGCCTCATATACGGCGCAAGAGATGTTCGAGTTTGCGCTCGCGCTTGACAATGTTCCGTTATGGTATTAAACTAAATATTATTATTTTTTGTAGAGGTAACTCGCGCTTATGGATTATAAGCAAATAGAAAGCAAATGGCAAAAGATTTGGGCGGACACCGGACTTTACAAGTTCGACCGTTCAAGAGTTGACAAAAAGTATTATTGTCTCGAAATGTTTTCCTATCCTTCGGGGGCGAAACTTCACGCGGGACACTGGTACAACTACGGACCTGCCGACACGTTCGCGCGCTTTAAGCGTATGCAAGGCTACGAGGTTTTTCAGCCGATGGGATTCGACGCGTTCGGATTGCCTGCCGAAAACTACGCCATAAAGACGGGTATTCACCCCGAAGAAAGTACGCTTAAAAACATCGCCACGATGGAAGGACAACTCAAACGCATCGGCGCAATGTACGACTGGGACTACGAGATTAAAACCTGTATGCCCGACTACTACAAGTGGACGCAATGGATGTTCCTTCAACTCTACAAAAAAGGACTCGCCTACCGCAAGGAAGCACCCGTAAACTGGTGTCCGTCCTGCAACACCGTGCTTGCCAACGAACAAGCGCAAGGCGGCGTTTGCGAGAGATGCGGAAGTCAGGTCACGCACAAGAATCTCAATCAATGGTTCTTCAAAATCACCGCGTACGCCGACGAATTGCTCGATTGCATAGATAAACTCGACTGGCCCGAAAAGACCAAACTTATGCAAAAGAACTGGATAGGCAGAAGTTACGGCGGCGAAGTCGAATTTCAAGTCAAAGACAGCGACGTCAAATTCAAAGTGTTCACGACAAGAGCGGACACGATATTCGGCGTAACCTACGTCGTTCTCGCGCCCGAAAGTCCGCTTGTGGATTTGGTCGTGACCGACGAGCAAAAGGCGGCGGTCGAAGAATACAAGGAAAAGAGCGCGAAAGCCACCGAAATCGACCGTATGTCCTCGACGAGAGAGAAGACGGGCGTACCCACCGGCTCTTACGCAATAAATCCCGTCAACGGCGAAGCCGTGCCTATTTTGGTTGCGGACTACGTTATAGCAAGTTACGGTACGGGCGCGGTTATGGGCGTTGCCGCTCACGACGAGCGCGACTTCGTATTCGCTCAAAAACTCGGACTTCCGATAAAGAGAGTTATCAAGAGCAAGGACGGCTCGAACGACGACCTTCCGTTCTGCGAGTACGGCGTGCTTTGCAACAGCGGCGAGTTCGACGGTATGACGAGCGAGGAAGGCAAACTCGCAATCCTCAAAAAACTCGAAAAAGAAGGCAAGGGCGGTCTTAAAACCAACTATCGTTTGCGCGATTGGCTCGTAAGCCGTCAACGCTACTGGGGCGCGCCTATCCCCATCATTCACTGCGACCACTGCGGCGACGTTCCCGTTCCCGAAAAAGATTTGCCCGTGCGCCTTCCGCATAACGTAAACTTTACGCCCGACGGCGAATCGCCCCTCAAAAAGTGTGACGAATTTATCAACACCGTATGCCCCGTTTGCGGACGTCCCGCAAAACGCGACGCGGACACGCTCGACACTTTCGTATGTTCGAGTTGGTATTATCTCAGATACGCCGACCCCAAGAACGAGGACAAGCCTTTCGACACCGAGTGGATAAACAAAATGCTTCCCGTCGACAAATACATCGGCGGTGCGGAACACGCTTGTATGCACCTTTTGTACGCGCGTTTCTTCACAAAAGCGTTGAGAGATATGGGTTATCTCAACTTTGACGAACCCTTCCTTTCTCTCGTTCACCAAGGCACGATACTGGGCCCCGACGGCAACAAGATGTCCAAATCCAAGGGCAACGTCGTGTCGCCCGACGACTCGATTGCAAAGTACGGCGCGGACATTTTCAGGGTGTATCTTATGTTCGGCTTCAACTACGTCGAGGGCGGTCCGTGGAACGACAACGGACTCGAATCCATCAGCCGTTTCTTCGACAGAGTGGAACGCATCGTCAAAAAGTGTTACGAAGTCAACTTCGACAACGCGCCTCTTTCGAAGGCGGAAAAGGAACTCAACCGCGTGCGCCACAACACGATAAAGTGCGTGACGAACGACCTCGGCGTATTCTCGTTCAACACGGCGGTTGCAAGACTTATGGAATTTGTCAACGCGATGTACAACTACGAAGCGAACGTGGCGAAAAAGAACGCAATCTACAAGGATTGCGCAAAAGACCTTGTGCTTTTGCTTGCGCCGTTTGCGCCGCATTTTTGCGAGGAACTTTGGGAAATGCTCGGACAAAAGTACAGCGTTTTCAATCAATCCTATCCGACGTTCGACCCTGCCGCAATGGTGCTCGACGAGGTTGAACTCGCCGTTCAAATCAACTCGAAGATGAGAGCAAAAGTCACCGTTCCGTCTTCGGCAAGCAAGGACGAAATCGAAAAAGCGGCACTCGAAGCGGTCAAAGATCAACTTTCGGGCGCACCCAAAAAGGTTATCGTCGTTCCGAACAGACTTGTGAACATAATCGCATAACGAAGGCTTTAACGCGCGAATTTGAAACATAAACGCGCGTTTTGCAAATAAAATTATAAAAGACTATATCGACATCAGAGGAAAATACTATGTTGGATCTGGCAAGAATCAGAAACAATCCGCAAGAGGTGGTTGACGCCCTTGCAAAGAAAGGTTACGACGCGGACTTTTCCCAAATCATCGAATGGGATGACGAAAGAAAGGCGACCATAACCCGAATCGAACAACTCAAAGCGCAAAAAAATAAGGTTTCGGCGCAAATCCCCGTTCTCAAAAAAGCGGGTCAACCCGTCGAGGCGATATTTGACGAAATGAGAAAACTCGGCGACGAAATCGCAGAGGGCGACGCAAAGATAAACGACCTCGTTGCAAAAATCAACGACGCTCTTGCCTGTATGCCCAACATTCCCGATCCCGATCTTCTTCCCGGCGAAAAGGAAAACAACAAGGTCATCAAAATCGTCGGCGAACAACCCAAATTCGATTTTCCGCTCAAAAATCACGTCGACATCTGCACGGATCTCGGTATGATCGACTACGAAAGAGGCGTAAAACTTTCGGGCAACGGCTTCTGGATTTACAGAGGCGTGGGCGCAAGACTGGAATGGGCGTTGCTCAACTACTTTGTTGACGAACACCTCAAAGACGGTTACGAGTTTATTCTTCCGCCTTATCAACTCGGCTACAACTGCGGCTTCGGCGCAGGTCAATTCCCCAAATTCAGCGACGAGGTGTACTGGCTCGACTGCGACGAGGACAGAAAGCGCAATCGCTTTATGCTTCCCACAGCGGAAACCGCGCTCGTAAATATGTACGCGGGCGAAATTATCGACGAAAGCAAGTTGCCTATGAAGTTCTTTGCATACTCGCCTTGTTTCAGAAAAGAGGCGGGCAGCGCGAGAGCGGAAGAAAGAGGTATGATAAGAGGTCACCAATTCAACAAAATCGAAATGGTGCAATACGCTCACCCCGACCACAGCAAAGAGGCTTTCGAAGAACTCGTCGAAAAGGCTTCGAGGCTCGTCGAGCAACTCGGCTTGCATTTCAGAGTTAGCAAACTCGCGGCAGGGGATTGCTCTGCTTCTATGGCGAGAACTTACGACGTCGAACTTTGGATTCCGTCTATGGGCATTTACAAGGAATGTTCTTCCGTTTCCAACGCAAACGACTATCAGGCGCGCCGCAACAACACTCGTTTCCGCGATTCCGAAACGGGCAAACCGCGCTTTGTGCATACTCTTAACGGCAGCGGTCTTGCAACGTCAAGACTTATCCCCGCAATCGTCGAGCAATTCCAAAACGCAGACGGCAGCGTAACCATTCCCGAAGTGCTTCGCAAGTATATGGGCGGTATGGAAAAAATCACCAAATAATCACGGTTTTTTAGGCAAAGCGCAACTGCGCTTTGCCTTTTAATCAATAAAAAGTAACAAAAAAAGGAAAAGGAAATTATGAGAGACGAACTCAAAAAGTACGGCGACGAAGCCTATGAAATGGTTGAATACGCCGCAAACAAGATAGGCCCGCGCCTTCCCGGCTCGAACAACGAGAAGAAGTATCACGAGTATATGTCGGACAAACTCAAAGAAATCGGACTCAACCCCGTCACCGAGAGTTTCGTTTTTGCGCCCCACGCGTCCATAGGCGGTTTGCCTTACGCGGGTTGGGCAGGCATAATCGGTTGCGTACTCACTCTTATTGCGACTATGCTTGCGCATATCTCGACGTATGCGGGACTTGCAACCCACTTCGTATGCACGGTGTATATGGCGTTCGTGTGGATTTGGCTTATCGTCAGCGTGTTCAAGTATAACACTTGCTTCGACTGGTGCTTTAAGCACAAAGTGTCGCACAACACATATGCGGAACTTCTTCCCGAAGACGGCAAATACGACTATACGATCTTCCTTTCGGGTCACACCGATACGAGTTGGACGCTCAAACTCAGTGCGTCGCAAAACAAACTCGGTTTCGTCGGCGTGGTGCTTCGCTTGGGTATCGGTGCGATTGCGGTCGGCGTCGTGACGATATTGAGCGTCGTCGCTCTCATTCTCATAATGATATTGCAATACGGCTCGGTGGATTCTATGGGCGTTGAAGCTTTTATGAACACCGTCAAAGCGTACGATATTCTCTCGCAAATCATTTTGTACTCGTCGCCAGTAATTATCGTTTGCGCGTTCTTGCTCACGATGTACAACGAAAAGACGGAAGCAATCGCGTCCCCCGGCGCAATGGACAACGCAACGGGCGTTTCAATCGCATATCAAGTCGTGAAATATTACAAGGAAAATCCCGATAAAATGCCCAAAAACTGCCGTATCGTCGATTGCAACGTCGGCGCGGAAGAATCCGGACTTCGTGGCTCGATTGCATTCACTCGCAAGCATAAAGACGACGGTATGCTCGACAACGCCTACCACATCAACATCGACTCTATCGCCGACCACGAGCATTTCGAGGTCATTCACGGCGACAGTTGGCTTTGCCCCCACTTCGACAAGGATTTGGAACGTATGTTCAAAGAGTCTATGAGGGAAGCGGGTATCGAAAAACCCGGTGACATCGCAAACCCCGTCGGCGGTTGCGATTCCACGCCTTTCCAAAAGGCAGGCGTAAAATCCATCACTTTCGCCGCACAAAATCCCGTTATGAGCGATTATTATCACACCTATCGCGACGTACCCGAACGTTTCTCGCCCGAAACGGTGGGATTGGGGTTGGACGTGGTGTTGCGCGTCATTTCCAAAATCGACCAAGAGCGCACTAAATAAACAAATAACTGCGGCAACGCCCATCGTCTGTCAACTCATTTACTATCAGTAAATTAGGGTTGCCATTCGATGGGCGTTTTCTTGTTCTTTATTCATTTATTGCGCTCTTGACAAGAGTTATAAGCGAATAACTTTGTCAGAGCCACGAGTTGACAACTCACGCACGCTTTGCGTGCATATCGTGTATATAACCGCTTGCGCACAAAGTGCGCGCCCACCAAGCAAGCACTCGCGCGGAATTGCGGTTTGAGTTCTTGCCCGTCTTATTTTGAGAGCAGAGAGGGTTTGCGCGGTTAGCAGAGCAATAAATCGAGCGAGGCTCTCGGCAATACGCAAAATTGCGTATTGCCGTTGCCTCGGCGACGATTTTTGCTCAAAGGTCGTCTACGTCTTGCACGGGTTTTTCGCCGTCGGGAACGTCGGGATAACCGTGCTTTTCGGGTACGCCCGTGTAACTTCCGTTAGGGTCGAAGTGCGAACGCATATTCTCGTGCGTCGTCAGATTGCTGTGAGATAAGGGTACGTTGTGCTTTCTTGCTCGTCTTATTTTCATCTTTCCTTCCTTCGGGCAATTTTGCCCTCTATTTTGTTGATTTATATTTATAGAATGAGCAAACCTTAATAATTTATTAATTTCATTAATATTTTATAAATCGATGGAAAACCGCACAAATATATGATATGATACATTTTGCAATATAAAAACAGCATTAGGACAAGGAAAAATGAAAAACGGCGGTATCGACAAAAGAGTTATCAAAACCAAAAACGCGATTTTCGAAGCGTTCAAGCAACTCGTTCAAGAGAAAGATATGGCAGACATCACCATAAGCGAACTCACGCAAAAAGCCAACATCACTCGCAGCACGTTCTATATGTACTATGACACGGTGGGCGACGTTCGCACGGACATCGAAAACGTCATCATCGCAGGCATCGACAAGATTATGAGCGAAACGGACATTCTCAACAGCATCAAAAATCCGTATCCGCTTTTGAGTATGCTCGCCGACGAGATTCTCAAACAGGACGCAAACAACAGATACATTCTTTCGTCCAGCACGTCGGGTCAACTTCTCGACAAAATCAACGACAGAATCGTAAGCGCGTATATGCACTGGTTCTCGTCCCACGAGGGTTCGACGTCCGATTTGGGCAGAACTAAATATATCGTTGCGTTTGCGGCGGCAGGTATGACAGAGTGCTTCAAGATTTGGTTCAACCACAAGAGTTCGCTTTCGTTGGAAGAACTTTGCAAGAATATTTCCGACGCAATGAGCAAAGGCATTTCCTTGATGATGGATCAAGACACGCTTTGATCCGCGATATAGGGGGATCATAGATTTGAACTTTCGCAATGGGAATGACGAGCCGTCATTCTCTTTGCCGTTTTCAAAAAATATATTAAATCGAGTATCTGCATTTATTGAGGTGAAATATGCTTCAACTTAAAGACGTAGTAAAAGACTATCCCACCGCTACGACGACCGTACACGCTTTGAGAAAAGTGTCGCTCAATTTCCGCGAAAGCGAATTTGTGGCGATTCTCGGTCCGAGCGGATGCGGAAAAACGACAATGCTCAACATAATAGGCGGTCTTGACAGATACACGTCGGGCGACCTTGTCATAGGCGGCGTTTCTACGGCGGAATTTGACGACGAACACTGGGACGCGTATCGCAACGCAACCATAGGTTTCGTTTTCCAAAGTTACAACCTTATTCCGCACCTTACCGTACTTGAAAACGTCGAACTTGCTTTGAGCCTCGTGGGCGAAAAGAAGAAAGCACGCAGGGCAAAGGCGGTTGCCGCGCTTCACAAAGTCAATATGCACGAGCAAATCGACAAACGCCCCAACCAACTCAGCGGCGGACAAATGCAACGCGTCGCAATCGCAAGAGCCATCGTCAACGACCCCAAAATTATTCTTGCCGACGAGCCGACTGGCGCGCTGGACAGCGAATTGAGCGTTCAGGTTATGGACATTTTGCAAGAGATTTCAAAGAATCGTCTTGTCATTATGGTTACGCACAACGCAGAACTCGCCTATCAGTACGCAACGCGTATTTGCCGTTTCAAAGACGGTCAACTCGTCGAGGACACAAACCCGTACGACCCCGAAACCGAGATTGCAGAGCAACCCGAAACGTTTGAAGAAACTCTCGCGGTAGAGGCGGAAACGAGCGCGTTTGCAAATTCCACGACGGACGTAACCGAAACGGAAGTTGTCAAAACAAGCGTTTTAACAACTCAAAATGCAGAGATAAACACCCAAAACGAGCAAAACGAAGAAGAAACGGGCAAAAAGAAAAAGAAGTCCAACCATAAGCGCAAAGTCGCTATGAGAAACGTCGGCGAGGAAACGAAAGCCTTGTTCGACAAACTCGGACTCAACAGCCTGTCGAAGAAGAAAAAGAAAAAAGACAAGGCGTTCAAGCCCACGTCTATGAGCGCGGGTATGGCGTTCGGATTGAGCCTTAAAAACCTCGTGTCCAAAAAACGCCGCACGATGCTCACGTCTTTTGCAGGCGCAATCGGTATTATAGGGCTTGCGCTCGTTCTGTCCATTTACAACGGATTCAACATCTATCTTGCCAAAATGGAAACCGAAATGCTTTCGGGCATTCCTCTCGGAATCTATCAATACAACATATCGAGTACCGCTATTATGGATTTGATGACAAGCATGATGGAGAAGCCGGCGGAAGACACGAATCTGTATCCCGACTCGGACGACATCACCGTTTCGAAAAATTCGAGCGGTAGTTCTGCGGCAATGATGACGCTTATAAATTCCGTCGTTAAATCCTTTATGACAGGCGTGACCAAAAACTCGTTGAGCGAGGAGTTTGCCGCCTATATGAAGGCAATGCCGAGAGAGTATTACACGGCGATGAGCATTTCTTACGGCTTGCGATACAACCTTGTCAGAAAGACTTACGACGAAAACGGAAACATTGTGTACAAGGACGCTTCGCAACAGCCGCAACCGCTCACTACGACGGCGTGCGCTACGACGGTTTTGGGCGAAAACGGTTTGCAGGCAAAATACTGGCAAGAACTCGTTGCGGACGAGGAAGTCATGATGCGCTCTTATGATTTTATCGGTGAGGGAAGCAGATTTCCGAAAAATAAAAACGAGATTTTGCTGTGCGTAGGCACGGACAACACCATTAGCAAAACGGTGCTTTCCGCATTCGGAATCGAGCTTTACGAAAAGAACGAAGACGGCACTCTCAAAAAGGGCGAGGACGGCAAGCCCGTTGAAATAGACACCGAAAAAGTGTCGTACGAATACTTCTTGGGACAGACGTTCAAACTCATTGACAACGATTCCTATTACACATACGACGAAAGCAAAGGAACGTACGAAAATCTCGGACTCGGTAAAGGTGAGGGATCGAGCGGTGAAGGAAGCGGCGGCTTGGGAGATATGCTTCAAGATAAAAGCAAAGCGATGTATTGGGGGTACGACGATTCTGAAGAATCTCAACAAAAACTCCAACAAATGTACGACGACTCTTCCGACGAAATCAAAATCGTGGGCGTTATTCGTGCAAAGAAGAACGCCGAACATTCATACGTCGGCACATCGCTTTGCTATTTACCCTCGCTTGCCGAAAGCACTCTCGAAAGTGCGGCAAACAGCACTTTCACACAACGCCAGTTGGAACTTGACAAGTCCAACGGCGACGGCAGAAAAAAGACGGTTTTCGGTGTGCGTTTGGACAACAAAGAGATAAACGAAGACAATATGATGGCCACAACGGTTGCCAACACGCCCGCGCTCAAATACACCTATTTTATGCGTGCGATCGGCGCGGATAAGAGCCCGTATTACATCACCGTTTTCCCCAACGACAGCGACCAAAAGACAAATTCGGGCAACTATATTTCCGCTTGGCAAAAGTCCGGCAAGGGTAATCTCGGCTACTTTGACGTGTCCGAAATGTTCCTCGTCAATATGCGCAGCACGCTCGACCTCGTGTCCGCAATGCTCATAGCCGTTGCCGCAATATCCCTCGTCGTATCCACCGTTATGATCGGCGTTATCACGTCCAACTCGGTCGTCGAGCGCACTCGTGAAATCGGTATACTTCGTGCAATCGGCGCGCGCAAAAAGGATATTCGCAACGTCTTTATAGCCGAAACGTCCATCATTGGTTTGTGTAGCGGACTAATCGGCATTCTCGTGACGTATATCCTGTGTCCCGTTCTGTCCGCCATTATCAAGGCGGTCTCCGGCATTGGCTCGCTCTTGCATTTCCACCCGCTACACGCCTTCATTCTCGTATGTTTGAGTTTGGCGTTGACCGTAATTTCGGGTATAATTCCTGCGATTATGGCGTCGCGGAAGAATGTTGTGGACGCCCTCCGCGTAGATTAAAACTGTGCTAAATCGCGCCTAACTTTGTCAGCACCCCTTGCCTGTCAACTCATTTACACTTAGTAAATTAGGGTTGCCATTCAAGGGGTGCTTTTTTTGCGAGAATATTTTATCAAAAAAATGGCAATCGGTAACAAAGTATTGAAAATATAATTTTCAAGTGCTACAATAAGCGAGGAAAGAAGAAAATTATGGATATTGTCAGAACCGTTAAACTCAAAGAAAGTATAATCAAAAACAACGACGCGGACGCGGATAAACTTCGCGCCGAACTCGACGAGCAAGGCGTATATTACGTCAACGTTATGTCTGCCCCCGGAAGCGGAAAGACGACGTTGCTCGTTGCGCTTACGAAGGCGTTGAAAAACAGATGCAAAGTCGGCGTTATGGAAGCGGACATCGACGGCGACGTGGACGCATACACCGTGCGCGAAGCGGGCGCAGAGGCAATTCAACTTCACACGGGCGGTATGTGCCATCTCGACGCGGATATGTCAAGGCAAGGCTTCAAGGAATTCGCAACGACTTCCGACATCGTGTTTTTGGAAAACATCGGCAACCTCGTATGTCCTGCCGAGTTCGACACGGGCGCGCACCTCAAAGTCGTGTTGCTCGCGCTTCCCGAAGGGGACGACAAACCGCTCAAATACTCGCTTATGTTCTCGGTTGCGGACGCTGTCGTGTTCACTAAAACCGATACGGCAAAATATTTCGATTTCGACGTCGAAAAGTGCAAGGGATATATCCGCTCGGTCAATCCGAATGCAAAGGTATTTGCGGTGTCCGCTCGCAGCGGCGAGGGCGTAAACGAATTTGCCGATTATCTTTACGGCAAGTACGCAGAGTGGAAAGAGGGCTTGAAATGAGAGTTATATCCGTAAAAGAAAGCATATTTTCAAACAACGACAAGACGGCGGACGAGATAAGAGCGACTCTCGAAGCAAAGGGGACGTTCTTGCTCAACGTTATGTCGTCGCCGGGAAGCGGAAAAACGACGTTGCTCACCGCGTTGCTCAAAGAGTTGAAAGAAAATCTCAAAGTGGTTGCAATGGACGTTGACATCGAAACGGACGTGGACGCTCGGCGCATAGCGGACGGCGCAGGAATCGAGAGCGTGCAGATTCACAACGGCGGACTTTGCCACATCGACGCGGATATGGTGAAGGAAGCCCTGTCGCAAGCAAAGTTCGACGAATGCGACCTCATCGTCCTCGAAAACATCGGCAATCTCGTATGTCCTGCCGAGTTCGATACGGGCGCGCACCTCAATATGATGCTTTTGTCCGTGCCCGAAGGCGACGACAAACCGCTCAAATATCCGCTGATGTTTGAAAAGTGCGACCTTATCGTCGTGACCAAAATTGACACCCTCGAAGCGTTCGATTTTGACAAAACCAAGTTTGAAAACCACATTTCTCGTCTGAATCCGAGCGCGCAGATATATTATGTTAGCGCAAAAACAGGCGAAGGACTTGAAATGCTTGAAAATAAGTTATACAATATAATAAAGTTTTTCAAAGGAGAAAACAACAATGGCTGAGATGAGCAAAGCTTTCAAACCGGAATTTATGGGCGATCCCAATCCGAGTGAGAAAATCCTCAAACTGGCAAGGAAAATCACCGACTGCATCGACCACAAAATTGCGGGCGTAACCGTCAACGACCCCGAATACTGGGGACTTCGTTGCATTATGACCGACGAAATGGCAGACGTCGCGCTTTCTATGAAATTGCGCACGCCGTACACCTTCGAGCAACTTTGGAAACTCAATCCGCAATACAAAAAAGCGGAAGACTTCCAAAAGATTCTCGACGAAATGAGCCACATCGGTATCATCGAATACGATTATGGCAATCACTACGACAAGAACGGTCCTATCAAGGGCGCAAAGAGAGAACGTCGCTACGTGCTTCCTATGTTCGTTCCCGGCTCTGCCGAATTTACGAATATGATCAAGCAACAACTCGACGAACATCCCGAACTTGCAATGTTCTTCGAGCGTATGACCTATCTTCCCTTGACTATGGTCACGCCTATGGTGCCCCCGGGAGGCGCAGGCATCGGTATGCACGTTATCCCCGTCGAAAAAGCAATCGAGATGGAAAACGGCACGATGGACATCGAACATATTTCCTACTGGCTCAAAAAGTACGAGGGACATCTCGGCGTAGGTATCTGCTCTTGCCGTTACGGCAGAGCCAAACTCGGCGAAGGCTGCGGCGACAGTTGTGAAGAATGGTGTATCGGTATCGGCGATATGGCGGACTACTGCCGCGAAACAGGCAAAGGCCGCGACATCACCTACGACGAGGCTATGCAAATCCTTCGCAATGCGGAAAAGAACGGTTTCGTTCACCAAATCACCAACATCGACGGCGAGAACAAAATCTTCGCAATCTGCAACTGCAACGTCAACATCTGCAACGCGCTTCGTACCTCGCAACTTTTCAACACCCCGAATATGTCCAGAAGCGCATACGTCGCTCGAGTAGAGAAAGACAAATGCGTCGCTTGCGGCAAGTGCGTCGAGTATTGCCCCGCAGGCGCGGTCAAACTCGGTCAAAAACTTTGCACCAAGCAAGGCGAAATCAAATATCCCAAGCACGAACTTCCCGACAATCTCAGTTGGGGTCCGGACAAATGGGATGAGGATTACAGAGATAACAACCGCATCAACTGCTACGAAACGGGTACGTCGCCGTGTAAAGCGGCTTGCCCTGCGCACATCGCAGTTCAAGGTTATATCCGCAAGGCAAAAGAGGGCAAGTACAGAGAGGCTCTCGAACTCATCAAGAAGGACAACCCGTTCCCCGCAATCTGCGGCCGCGTCTGCAACAAGCGTTGCGAGGCAGCTTGCACCAGAGGAACGATTGACGAGGCAGTGTCCATCGACGCAATCAAGAAGTTCATCGCAGAGCAAGATTTGCACGCGGAAACGAGATTCGTCCCCGAAATCGTCATTCCGTCCAACGTTGACAAGCAATGGTCTCAAAAGATAGCCATCATCGGCGCAGGCCCCGCGGGACTTTCTTGCGCATACTATCTTGCGACGAAGGGTTACAAACCCACCGTGTTCGAAAAGAACGAAAGACTCGGCGGTATGCTTACATACGGTATTCCGTCCTACAAACTCGAAAAAGACGTCATCGAAGCGGAAATCGACGTTTTGCGTGAACTCGGCGTAGAGTTCAAGACGGGCGTCAACGTCGGCAAAGACGTCACCATCGACGAGTTGAGAAAACAAGGCTACAAAGCGTTCTACGTTGCAATCGGCTGCCAAGGCGGCAGACTTCCCGGCGTACCCGGCGAAGACGCAATCGGAACTGATATGGCTGTTTCCTTCTTGCACGACGCAACCGAAAATCACGACAGAAAACTCAACGGCAAGACGGTCGTTATCGGCGGCGGCAACGTTGCGGTCGACTGCGCTCGTACGGCTGTTCGTTTCGGCAGTGAAGAAGTGGGTATGTACTGCCTCGAATCGAGAGAAACTATGCCCGCAAGCAAGAACGAAATCGAAGAAACCCTCGCCGACGGCATTTCCGTCAACAACGGCTGGGGCCCGAAGGAAATCCTCAAAAACGAAGACGGCACTGTCAAGGCGGTCGTGTTCAAGAAGTGTTTGAGAGTCATCGATCCTCAAACCAAGAGATTCAGCCCCGTTTACGACGAGAACGACACGATCACCGTCGAAGCGCAACACGTCATCTTCGCAATCGGTCAAGCGGTTGTTTGGGGTGACTTGCTCAAAGGCACTAAGGTCGAGTTCCATCACGGCAATTATCCCGTTGCGGATTCGCTCACATATCAAACCGCAGAACCCGACATCTTCGTCGGCGGCGACGTGTACAGCGGACCTAAGTTCGCAATCGACGCAATCGAAGCGGGCAAGAACGCGGCAGTATCGCTTCATCGCTTCGTGCAACCCGGCACGAGTATGACCATCGGTCGCAACCGCAGACAGTTCATCGAACTCGACAAGAACAACATCGTCATCGACAGTTACGACACCGCCGGCAGACAAGAAGCCAAAGAACTCGAAGGCGACAAACATTCGTTCAGAGATTTGCACGGCACTCTCACCGAAGAGCAAGTCAAGATCGAAGCAGGTCGTTGCCTCGGATGCGGCGCAAGCGTCGTGGACGAGAACAAGTGCATCGGTTGCGGTGTCTGCACCACCAAGTGCGAATTTGACGCAATCCACCTTCACAGAGAACATCCCGAATGCTCTACGATGATTCGCAGCGAAGACAAGTTCAAAGCAATCATTCCTTATGCAATCAAACGCGGCGTGAGAATCGTGTTCGGCAAGAAGACCGCAGAAGAAAAGGCTTCCCAAAAGAAACACAAAGAAGCGGTCAAAGCGGCAAAGGCTGCAAAAAAAGCAAACAAATAAGAGGTTGATATGCACGAATTAGGCGTAGTTTTTCACATAGCCGATATGGTTCGCGACGTTGCCGTCGAAAACAAGGCAACCAAAATTCAAAAAGTCGTTATGCAAATCGGCGAAGTGTCTACAATCGTCAACGATCAACTCATCGATTGTTGGAACTGGAATGCAAACCGCACGGATTTACTGCGCGGTTGCACTCTTGAAATCGAGCCTATCAAAGCCGTCACCTACTGCGAGGACTGCAAAAAAGAGTACCCCACCGTCGAGTATGGCAAGACCTGCCCCTATTGCGGCAGTGAACATACTTATCTTATTAGAGGGAATGAAGTGCTTGTCAAAGAAATCGCCGTAGAATAAACGGTCGCACTATTTGGCGAACAACTGTGTCAAAACCCTTTTGTTCATCCGTCACGTACGATTTAGTACGTTGGGCGGATTCGCAAAAGGGTTTTTCCTTGTTCTTCATCCAAATATTGCAACCGTTTTGTTTCAATAACACAGAGAGAATATTATTTCTTGTTCTTCATCTATTTGAGACCTTATTCAAGAACGATAGTTTGTTATTAATTTCAATTCGGGAAATAATTCGCCGCATAAAAAAGCGTGCCGTTGGCACGCTCATTCGTTCATAATTAGAAAGTAATCGGTTAGGCGTTCGGGGGTGTCGGCAAAGGACGTTTCGTCCCAGTATTCCACAAGCAAAACGAAATTCTCGATTATCGAGTTGACTTTCAAGGATTTGGGTAGGTTTTTGCCCGTTACGAAATTGTTTTCTACGCAGGCGGTTGCAAACTCGGCAAGTTCGCCCCGCAGATAGTTGAGGAATATGTCCTTGCTTTGCGAAAGCAAAATGGCGTGGACAAGCGTTTTTTCGTCGTGCAAATGATAGAAAATGTGCGTTATGAAATGCTTGTAATCGAATATCGAAGATTTTGAAAAGTCGTGGCTTTTTTCCTCTGCAAGCGAGTGTGAAAAGACGTGTCCGAATATGGTCGAACATATGGATTTGAGCAATTCCTCTTTCGTCTTGTAATGCGCGTAAAACGTGCTTCTCGCAACGCCGCTTTTGTCCAACACGTCTTGTATTCTCACGTCCGCATACGCTTTTTCAAGCAAAACTTCGGCAAAAGCGTCGTAGATTTTCTCGGTTGTAGCGTTTATCTTCTTGTGCATATTCCGCCTCGCATATCTTTCTTTTCTCGATTATACCAAACATCGTGTTCGCTCGTCAATACAAAATGTTCTAAAAATCGACGAAAACGAAACAAAATGTTTCAATTTGTTTGATTTTTACAATTTTAACCGTACAAAAATGTTTGATATAACTTGATTGCGGTTGCGCACAATGGTATAATTTATCCTATGAGCAAGAGCATAATTCAAGTTGAAAATCTCAACGTACACGCAATGTTTTTGCACTCGACGGAAACTATCGTCGAGGGCGTTTCGTTCTGCCTTGACGGCGGCGAGAGCCTTGCGATAGTGGGCGAGTCGGGAAGCGGCAAATCTATGATTGTCAACGCGCTTACGTCCTCGCTTGCGGACAACTGTTTTGCGACGGGCAAGATCGAGTACGGCGGCGTGAATTTGCTTGAAAACCGCAGGTTTGCCAAAAAACTTATGGGCAACCAAATCGTGCTTATTCCGCAGGGCGGCGCAGAGTCGTTGAATCCCTCTCTCAAAATCAAAACTCAAATATACGAGTCTTTGAAAAGGAACGGTGTCAAACTTACGAGAGAGCAAAAGCGCGAAGCGGCGATACGCAATCTTGAAAAGTCGGGGCTTAAAAACGCAGAAGAAATCCTTGAAAAATACCCCTTTGAAATAAGCGGCGGCGAAGCGCAAAGGGTGGTACTTGCAATCACGCTTTGCTCGCACGCAAACCTTATCGTTGCCGACGAGGCGACGAGAGGAATAGACTGCGAAACAAAAGAAGCGTTTTGGGATTGCATACGAAACGACTTTTCGTCTTGCGCAACGGTGTTCGTCACGCACGATATTGCGGAAGCAAAAAGGTGCGATTTCGTGCTTGTGCTGAAAGACGGCAAAGTGGCGGAATACGGCAAAACTCTCGACGTGTTTTCAAATCCGCAGAGCGAGTACACAAAGACGCTCGTTGCGGTGTGCGAGGTGCAAGATGCTTGAAATAATCGACTTGTCAAAATCCTTCGTCGTGGGCGACAAAAAATCAAAAACGAGTGTTTATCCTCTCAAAAACATATCTTTAACCATAGATAACGGCAAAAAAATAGGTTTGGTGGGAAAAAGCGGCGAGGGGAAAAGCACGCTTGCAAACATACTGTGCGGTGTGGAAAAACTCGATAGCGGAAGCGTTTTGCTTGACGGTCAAAGCCTTTTCGACGGCAAGAATAGGTACGACAAAAAGGCGGGCGTCAAAGTTCAACTCATACCGCAAAAACCACTTCTCGCACTCGACCCTACGCAGCGCATAGGCAGTGCGATAAAGGAAACGCTCGTCTTTTCTAAGGCGGCAAAGAGGGGTAAGGACGCGCAAGAAAAGGCGTTGCGACTTTTCGACGTCGTAGGACTCGAACGCACGCTCTTTTCAAGGCTTCCCGTGCATTTGAGCGGCGGACAAGCGCAACGCGCGGTCATAGCGCGCGCACTTGCTACGAATCCTCAAATTCTTGTTTGCGACGAGTCCACGTCAATGCTCGACGCTGCAACGCAAAAGAATATCGTTGAACTGCTCGACGCTCTCGTGAAAGAAAGAGGCGTTTCGTTGTTTTTCATCTCGCACGACGTTGCGCTCGTGAAAAATTTTTGCGACGAAACCTATCTTCTCGAAGACGGCAACATCGCAGTCGCGCGTATAAATAATGAAAACAAAAGTAACAAATAATAATACTACGGAGGAAACAAAATGAAAAAATTTCGAGTTTATGTTGTAGCAATGTTGGCTATTGCGATTGCGTGCATAGGACTAGTTGCATGCAACCCGAAAGACGAAGCCAAACAGCCGAGCGTGCTTATAGTCGGCACGACAATGACCGTCGATACGCTAAATCGTCTTGACACGAGCGGCAGTGCGACCGGAGGATACTATTTCGACAAAATCGCATCGAGCGTATCGCAAATTGCGGCGGTAAGCAAAATCGACGGCGAATATATAGGCGTTGATTGCGATTATGCTTTGAGCGAGGACGGCAAAACTCTCACACTCACGCAAAAGGACGGATATAAGTGGCACGACGGCGAAATCGTCACCATCGATGACGTAGAGTTTTCGCTTTCGTCTTTGAAAGAGGGCGAGGACTACGAATCCGTACAAAAATCGGAAAAGTCGCTCGTTTACGAGTTGTGCACGCCGTCCGATACGTTTTTGACCAAAGTTTCCGCACGTACGATTGCGCCGAAGCACTTGCTTGACGGAAAAACCAAAGACACGGTGACCGACGAGCAATCCGTCGTCGGGGCAGGCCCTTTCAAATTTTCGTCTGTAGACAAGGCGTCGGGAACGATTACTTTTGAGAAATTTGCAGATTATCCCAAAGCAAACGACGTCAAATTCGACAAGGTGATATTCAAGCAATATGGCTCGCAAGAAGTACTTACGCTCGCACTCAAAAACGGCGAAATCGATTTGATTTTCGACTATGCAAAAGGACTTACGAGCGACCAAATATCCGCGCTTTCCTCTCAAAGCGACGTGAAACTTATTTCGCAAGCGACGAAGCAAGTCCCAAAAACATTGTTTTTCAACAATCAAAAAATGGTCAACGCAAACGTAAAGCGCGCAATCGCGCTGTCGATAGATTATGACAAAATCCGCTCGACGTTCGCTTCGGCGGGTGCTGCGCCGTCGAGAGAGGGCTTCGTGGGCGAGGGTATCTTCGGATACAAAGAAACGCCCGTGTGGACTCGCAATCTCGAAAAGGCAAAGGAACTTCTGACGAGAGAGGGATATTCGCAATCTAACAAATTGCGCTTTGAATTGCTCGTGCACGCAGGCACGGACGATACGCAATACGCTTCGCTTCTCAAAACTCAAATCGAAGAAAGCGGACTCGTCAACGTCGTACTTGTCGAAAAGGGAAGCGACTGGCAAGAGTACTATCAAGCGGGCAACCATATGGCGAGCCTTGCCAAAATCACCGCAAAAGGCTACGACTTCGAAGCAGGGTACGGCACGAGATACACGCTTGCGACAAACACAAGCATGCTCGATATGAAAAACCCCGTCGCGCACGGACAACTGCTTGTCGAGGATGAGCAAGGACTCACCGAATACGGCAAAATTCTGTATGCGATGAGCGGTGCGGCAACGTCCGAACGACTTGCGACGGCAGTCGGCGATTATCAGGACTACGTTGCGAAAAACGTGATTTGCGTTGCGCTCTTTTACGACGGAACGACGTACGGCGCAAGCGCGAAACTCGACGGTTTCAAACTCGATGTGGCTTTGGGAATACTCAACCCCTCGACGTTCGAAACGCTTCAAAAGCATTGAATCGAATACGATACAAACAAAAACGAATAACGCGAATAATAGCACAAAAGGCGATTTATAACGACGAATACGAGCGATAAACCTTGAGTTGCGACAAAAGATAACTATGGCGAAGAGAATAACCAAAACGTTGATATTTTCAATCGTTGCGTTGGCGGCACTGTTGGTCGTCAATTTCTTCTTGCCTCGACTTATGCCGGGTGATCCGCTCGCAAATCTCGTCGGCGCGGACGAAACCACTTTGTCGCAACAAGAATACGACGAGTTGTATCACGAGGCAGGACTCGATTTGCCGCTCGGAAAACAGTTTGCGAATTACCTTTCGGGACTCGTGAAAGGCGACCTCGGATATTCCTATCATAGAGGCGGCGACGTCGGCGCGATAATACTCGAAAAGATACCTCGCACGTTGCAAATAACCTTGCCCGCGTGGATTCTGTCCGCGCTTTTGGCGTTTTGGTTGGGACTTGTTGCAGGCGGCAGAAAATCGAGTTTGCTCGACGCGGGGATAAGCGGCGGTATGATGATTTTAGATTCCGTGCCGACGTTCCTTTTTGCAATCGTGCTTCTCATTCTGTTCGCGTTCGAGTGGAAGATTTTGCCGTCGGGCGGACTCAACTCGCCGTTTGCTCAAAACGTGTTCGGCGACAGACTTTTGCATTTGATACTGCCCGTTGCGACGCTCACGCTCGTGTCCGTGCCGAAGAAGTATCTTCTCGTTCGCAATCAATCGGCAAGCATACAGGACACTCAATATATGACCTACGCTCGCGCAAAGGGATTGAGTGACGCGCGCCTTGACGCCGCGCACGTTTTCCCCAACATAAGCGGCGCGTTCATTTCTATGCTCGGCACGAGTTTCGGGCATATGATTGCAGGCTCTATCGTCATAGAAAAGGTGTTTTCGGTGGACGGCGTAGGTATGCTCGTAAATCGCGCGATATTCGACAAGGATTTCCCGATGTTGCAAGGCGCGCTTTTGGTGATTGCGATAAGCGTGATAGTTTCAAATTTCATAGCCGACGTGATTTGCGCGCTGTGCGATCCTCGACAAAGGAAGGCGGCGCAATGAGCAAGAGAGCGTACACTGCAAAAAAAGTGCTGTCGATCGTCGTGCTGTGTTTGGGCATAGCGATACTTCTGACGTTTGCGATATTTGCGATATTCGGACAGAAAATCGCGCCGTATTCTGTGGACGAGAGTTTCGAGAAGTTTTTGCCTTGCTCGAAGCAACATATCCTCGGCACGAACAATCTCGGCTACGACGTCTTTTCCCAACTTATCGTCGCGACTCGCTCGACTTTGGTCGTGGGCGTGGTGAGCGCGCTTGCGTGCCTTACGATAGGCGTTGCCGTCGGACTGCTCGCAGGGTATCTTAGCGGCGTATTGTCGGAAGCGATAAACGGATTTATCAACTTCTTTTTGCTCATTCCGATGTTGCCGGCGGCAATCGTCATAGCGGCGTATACGAGCGGCGGCAAGATGAGCATAATTCTCACCATAGCGTTGCTTTGCTGGTGTTCGACGGCAAGGGCGGTGAGGGCAAAGACTATGGCGGTCAAAAACTCGGACTACGTCCGCGCGTTAAGGTCTTTGGGTTACGGCGAGGCGAGAATACTCGTGCGCCACACACTGCCAAACGTCGCCGACGTCGCGCTTGCGAAATTCTTGCCGTCGGTTGCAAGTTGCATTATGATAGAGGCGACGCTCAGTTTCCTCGGTATGGGAAGCGTCACCGACGTGACGTGGGGCGTGATGATTCAAAACGCGTTCACATACGGCGGAATAACTATGGGCGCATACAACTGGCTTCTTGCCCCCGGCGTGTGTATCGCGCTTTTGCAACTTGCCATATACGCGATAAGTCAATACGTCGAGTTCAGACGTAAAATCGTGCAAGAAAGCACGATAAAATATAGATAACGAATAGATAAAGTGCCGATTTAGGTACGAGGTGAAAATATGTGTCTTGGCGACCCGAACTGCAACTGCAATAAAATAAGCGACGTCAGAGCCTTGCGCGACGACGAGATTTTGCGCGGAAAAGCGCACAAACGCGTTGTACCCGACGACGAAAAAACCGCGTTTGCGAGATTGAAAAACAAGAATAATCCTTGCTACGAAACGTATATGGAACTCGGAAGCGCGCTCGCTTTTCAAATGCGCTATCACGAGGCTTTGGAATGTTTCGAAAAGGCAAAAACCATTCGCCCCGACGATTACGAGGCGAGAAGAAAATGCGCGGGCAGATACCTTTCGACGTTGCGCCTCGACGACGCAAAGGCGGAATTCGAGTGGTGCGTAACGCACGCGGACGACGTTCTCGACCCCAAATATATGCTCGGTTGCTGCAAGTATTACGAGGGCGATTTCGACGGCGCGAAACTGCTTTTTGACGAGTGCATAACTCTTGCAAAAGACAACGGCGATATGTACGTCGCCTCGCTGTTTTGGGCGGTTGCGTGCAAAGTGAGAGTAGGCAAGGACGTAAGCGAGATTATGCAAAAATTCGATAGAAATATGGAAATAGGACACCACACGGGATATATGCAATCGCTCAAACTTTTCGACGGCGATTCGCTTTCCGAGTGCGACGTTATTGCCGACGAGGACGAACTGCAAAAGTGCATATTCAACTACGGCGCGCACCTTTATTATCTTTCGAAGGGCAACGCGTTTTTGGCGGACGTGTTCCTTGCAAATACGCTCAAACTCGACACCTATTTTTCGGCGTTCGCTTATCTCGGCGCATACACAGAGTTTGCAATGCAAAACGGAATTTGAATATTGACAAACGCGAATTGTCGCGTTACAAATAAACCATAATCAATATAACGCTTTTATGCGTTTTGTGAGGTATATATGAGAAAGAATTTCGGACCAAAAACGTGGCTTTATCCTATGCCCGTGCTTATTATCGCAAGTTACGACAAAAACGGAACTGTCGACGCTATGAACGCGGCGTGGGGCGGTATCGGCGACTACGAACAAATCTCGATGTGCCTGTCGGCAGGACACAAAACCGTAAAAAATATCCTTGAAAGAAAGGCGTTTACGGTGTCGGTGGCAACGGTAAAGTACGTCAAAGAGTGCGACTATCTCGGACTTGTATCCGCAAACAACACGCCCGACAAATTTGCAAAGACGGGCTTCACTTACACGCACAGCGCAAACGTCGACGCGCCCATCATCAACGAATTGCCGTTTGCAATCGAGTGCGAACTCATCGATTACGACGCAAGCACCGGCACGATGAGAGGGCATATCGTCAACGTATCGGCAGACGAGAGCGTTCTCGCAAACGGTACGATCGACGTTCAAAAACTTGCGCCTATCACGTTTGACAGCGTAAACAACGAGTACGTCGTTCTCGGCGAGAGTGTGGGCAAAGCGTTTAAAGACGGTTTGCAACTCAAATAAGCCGCAAATTTTTACGTCAAAACGAAAGACGGCGAGTGCCAAAGCGCATTCGCCGTCTTTTATTTTTATAAATTTATAAAAAAAACACGAAAGCAAAAATAAAAGCACTCGTTTGAGTGCTTTTGGTTGGATTGAGAGGACTCGTTTAATAGCGAAGAGAAGCAAATAGATTTGCGAAAACGAAGCGTCTACGAAAAACAATACTGCTTACGCAGTCGTGCATACGCACAACACTTTCGTGTTATTGTTTTCTTGTCCGCATCGCACGCAAAGTAAAAATGCTGCGCGCTTTTCTTTGCTTTGCTTGCGGTCAGCACCGAAAGGTGGTTCGTGCGCCATAGGCGCGGACGGCTTTGCCGTCTAAGGACACGAAAGCAAAAATAAAAGCACTCGTTTGAGTGCTTTTGGTTGGATTGAGTGGACTCGAACCACCGACCCCCACCTTATCAGGGTGGTGCTCTAACCTACTGAGCTACAATCCAGTATGGGTGGTGGAGATACACGGATTCGAACCGAGGACCTCCTGAATGCAAATCAGGCGCTCTACCAACTGAGCTATATCCCCACGTGAATGCTATAAGATAATAGCATTTACATAGATGTTTGTCAAATGTTTTCAAAAAAATTCTTGCCCTATTTCTTGCGCGATAAAAAACGTGTTGCCGAGATAAGGCGTACGAGGCAACAAACGTCAATATTGATATTTCTTTTTGTTGGTTATTAGGGAAATCGTATCAAGTACGAACGCGAGTCCTTCCGCAACTATGATTGCCGCCCATATGCCGTTGAGTTTGAACGCCATCGGCAAAAGCAACACCGCGCCGATTTGGAATATCAGCGTACGCGCAAACGACACTATCGCCGAGATAAGACCGTTGTTGAGGGCGGTACTATCACCGTATACGGTCCGACAAGCAACGGCGACGGTGCGCTCGACGCCGAAACCGGCATAATCGTACAAGGCGGCACGCTCGTTGCGCTCGGCTCGCTGGGAATGGTGGAAACCCCTTCTACCAACTCTACTCAATACGTCCTCTCGTATGCACAAAATTCGGCAATCCAAGCGGGTGAAACGCTGTATGTGAAGGATTCGAGCGGCAACGTGATATTGACAATCGAGGCGCAAAAGAGTTGTCAATCCGTCATCGTCAGCACCCCCGACTTCCAAAACGGCGAAACCTACACGATTGCAAACGAATCGGGTGATTTGGCAACGTTCACAATTTCGTCGATTATCACGAGCGTAGGCAGTTCGCAAGCGGGCGGAATGCAACCGAACGGCGGACAGGGTGGCGGACAACCGAGCGGACAGCTGAGCGGCAGTCAAGGCGGACAGGGCGGACAAACCCCGCCGTCGAGACCGTAACGTATTTCACCTAAATGCAAAAGGTGAAACAAGAGGTTAGAATAGTGGTTTTTGAAAACAAGACAAACGGGAAAAGGCGACGCATTGCGTCGCCGTTTTCCTTTTGTTGGGAAAGAGAGGGAAGTTTCTTTTATGCTCAAATTGGGCACAAAGAAAATAGGCAAATTAATTTTGTCCGTTTTGCTACGGAAGATTCGAAATTTTCCGCTTGCGTGCATAGTATTGTGCCTGCGGCACAATACTATGCGCATTCAAGCAGCAACTTGTCTGCGACGAGGGCGATAAATTCGCCGTTGGTCGGTTTTTCGTTGGGGGCGTAAATCTTTATGCCGAACACGTTGTTGATGTTCTCGATTTTGCCTCTGTTCCAAGCAACCTCGATTGCGTGGCGTATGGCGCGTTCCACTTTCGACGCGGACGTCTGATACCTTGCGGCGATGCCGGGGTAGAGTTGTTTTGTGATAGAGTTGATGATTTCGGGCGTTTCGATGGTCATTTTGATGGCTTCGCGCAAGAATTGATAGCCTTTTATATGCGCGGGGATACCCACCGAAATAAAGAGGTTTGCGATTCTCTCGTCCAGAGTTTTGTTCTTGCGCACGTTGACTTGCGTGCGGGGTGCGGGGCGAGGCGTTGAAAAGTCGTTTATGACTTTGATCAAAGTGTTGTAGTCGAACGGTTTTGCAAGAAAGTATCTTGCACCGTATTGCATTGCTTTTTGCACGAAGCCGTCGCTTGCGAGTTGGGACATCATAATGACGATAGAACTTTTGTTTTCCATCGCATTTAGCACGCCGAAGCCGTCCAATTCGGGCATCACGATGTCGAGAAGCACGAAGTCGGGCTTGTAGAGATCGATGAGTTTCAAAGCCTCGTTCCCGTTTTGAGCGACACCCACGACCTCGAATCCGTCTTGCGCATCGATGAAATCGCGCATACCCGCACATAATGCTGCGTTGTCGTCTGCAATTACAATAGTTTTGTTCATAATTCTCCTCCAAATGGCGTAATTTGTTGTGGTAATTTGATTATAAAATTCGTTCGTGAACAAAAAATCGCATTTTTCACGATTTTTTGTCGATGTATATACATATTTGTTTATTAGGATTGTTTATTCCGAATAAATGTTACAATTACGTTAACAATGCACATTTTACGCGCATTTTGTCGGGTTTTCAACAATTATTTTCACCATTTTTTCTTTGCACCATATATGGCACGAACAAATTTTTCACCCACTACATAAAGTTATATCAAAAAAATTTAGAAAAAAATGAAAATATAGTTTACATAATTACATCTTATCAATATAATATATGAATCAAACCTAACTACGAGGTTGTTATGGGAAAGTATAAGAAATGTCCGCGCTGTGAACTGAACTGGATTCCCATCGAGGAAGAACTGTGCGAAGTCTGCAAAGCGGAACTCGGCAAAGCAAGCAAAATCTGTCTTTTGGAAGACGATGACGACATAGAGGAAGAAGAAAGAATCTGCCCCGTTTGCAAAGTCAATTATCTCGAACCCGGCGAAGATATGTGCGCCGCGTGCAGAGAGGAACAAGCAAATTCGGCACAAAGCAAACTCGACGACGAGGACGACGACTGGCAAGAATTTGTCGAAGACGACGAACCTATCACGCCCGACGACGAAAACGAAGTTTCGCTCAACCAACTTCAAGAGGACGAAGAGGAAGAGCTCGAGGACGACGAGGAAGAACAATGCCCCGACGATTTCGACGATGACCTCGGCGACATCGACGATTATGCCGACGATGACGATGACGAAGACGAAGAAGACGACGAGGATGACGAAGAAGATAAAGACTGAATCCTTCCTTAAAGAAAAAATAAATAAAAATCCACCGATTAAGTCGGTGGATTTTTTTGTTTTTTCAACAAATAATTGTTTTGCGCCGAGTGTAAAACACAAAAAATTAAAGTTTCCCCTTTCCTCACGTGTTTTCCCTATCGCCGTTCCCCCTCTGCATACTTTGAGGGAACCCACGGCGACAGGGGAAACGCGTGAGGAAGGGGGAGGTTTCAATTAAAATTTATAGAGGACAGAAAAGCACCCCTCTCGTAATATCAAGAGGGGTGCTGCCGCAGTTAATCGCTATTTGGCACAGTTTTTAGTATGCTCGTGCGTAATAAATAACCTTGCTCGCAGGCTTTCCACAGACGGGGCATACGTCGCCGACGGGCGTTTGGTCAAACGGCATACAACGCGATGTCGCAGAGAATTGTTCTTTTATCTTGTCTTCACAGCAACGGTCGCCGCACCACATAGCCTTGACGAAATTGTGATTGTCAAGAGCCTCTTTCATCTCGTCGAGAGAGTGGCAAGTGACGATGTGCGAGTGCAAAAATTCGTGCGATTGCTTGAACATATTTTGTTGAATATCGTCCAAAAGCGCAGGGATTTCGGTTGTAAGGCTGTCGATTTTGAGCGCGAATTTGTCGTGGGTGTCGCGGCGCGCAATCATAACCTGACCGTTTTCGATGTCGCGAGGACCGATTTCGAGACGTACGGGCACGCCTTTCATTTCCCATTCGTTAAACTTCCAACCGGGCGATTGTTCTCTGTCGTCGAGCATAACTCTTACGCCGACACTGCGAAGTGCGGAAGCGACTTCTTGCGCTTTTTCGTTGACGCCTTCTTTGTGCGCCGCAACGGGAACGACGACCACTTGATAGGGTGCGACTCTCGGCGGAAGTTTCAAGCCGCGTTGGTCGCCGTGCGCCATAATGAGCGCGCCGATAAGACGAGTGGATACGCCCCAACTGGTTTGATAGGGATTTTTGAGTTGACCGTCTTTGTCGAGATACTTGATTTCGAAAGCGGACGAGAAGTTTTGTCCGAGATAGTGGGAAGTGCCCGATTGCAACGCTTTGCCGTCGAGCATCATTGCTTCCATAGTGTAGGTGTCAACCGCGCCCGCAAACTTCTCTTTTTCGGATTTTTGACCGACGAGAACGTCGATTGCAAGCACGTTTTGCATAAATTCACGGTACACTTCGAGCATTTTGAGGGTTTCCTCTCTCGCTTCTTCTTCGGTTTGGTGAAGGGTGTGACCCTCTTGCCAGAGAAATTCGCTCGTACGAAGGAAAGGACGAGTGGTCTTTTCCCAACGCACGACGTTTGCCCATTGGTTTATGAGTACGGGCAAATCGCGATAACTCTTGACCCACTTTGCGTACATAGAGCAGATGATGGTTTCGGACGTCGGACGTACGACGAGTTGTTCTTCGAGCGGCGTGTTGCCGATGTGCGTGACAAGCGCGACTTCGGGCGCGAATCCTTCAACGTGGTCCGCCTCTTTCAAGAGATAACTGTACGGGATAAACATCGGGAAGTACGCGTTTTTGTGTCCCGTAGCCTTGAATCTCGCATTGAGTTCCTCTTGAATATGTTCCCAAATCTCGTAGCCGTAAGGGCGAATGACCATCGTGCCTTTGACGGGACCGTAGTCGACGAGTTCGGTTTTAAGCACAACGTCGGTGTACCATTGAGGAAAATTCACGTTCATATCCGTGATTTCTTTTACGAATTGATCCTTTTCTTTTGCCATAGTCTGCCTCTATCCGTATAAGGATAATTATATATAATAATATACTGTATCGATATTATATACTCTAAAATCCGCCTTGTAAAACGAAAACATTGAAAAACAAGCAAAAGGCTTGCAAAACAAGCAAAAGGCTTGCACAAATCGGAATTTGCCAACGTTTACGCAACCTTAATTTTTGTCTGAGCGAGCGATTGACGATTGCTATTTTTCGACTTCTTTTATATAATGGCAGTATGGCAAAGAAATCTTCAAAATCCACGAAATCCAAAAAGCAAACTTCGTCGCCCGTCGAGAAAGCGGCGAAAAAGGCGTACAAGGCAAATCCGAAAGCGTTTGTAATTTCAATAGTTGCAATCGTGCTCGTCATAGCAATCGCGACGGCGGTTGTGTATTTTGCGTTCCCCGACACTTGGGACAAAATCGTTTCAATGATTGTCAAGGACGATCAACATTCGGGACTTGCTCGCGGCGACGGCGAATTGCTCGTGCATATGCTCGACGTCGGACAGGGCGATTGCATCTATATTCAGTTGCCCGACGGCAAAGATATGGTGATAGACTGCGCAAACTACAACGACGACAAAAAGTACGAGGATAAAACTTTCGACTATCTCGACACCTACATAACCGACGATACCGTCGAGTATCTTATGCTTACGCACTGCGACAGCGACCACGTCTATTTTATGGACGAACTTTTGGAACGCTACCAAGTCGAAAAGTTGTTTATGCCCAACGTGCTTGCCGCACCCGGAACGGACACGAAAAGCAAGAAAGAGTTGCAAGACCGAATCGACGTACTCGACACGAGCAGATTCACCGACAAAGACACAATAGGAACGGTAACGTATGCGGAATTTTTCATCGCCGCGCTCACCGAGCCTAATTGCGAAATAGTGCTTAACGTCGACCCCGACAAAAACACGAACAGCATAATCATTGAAGAAACGACGTACAGACTGGTTTTCTATTGCCCAACGCAAGAGTATTACGACGACTCGAATCTCAATAGCGCCGAACGCAAAAACGCCATATCGCCCATCGGAATTTTGGAATACAACGGCAGACGTATTATGCTCACGGGCGATAGCAACGAACTCAACGAGCCGCTTGTCGTCGAACGCACGGGCAAAATCGATTGCGACGTGTTGAAAGTGGGACATCACGGCAGTGCGACTTCGACTCTCAATCCGTTTTTGGACGCGTATACGTTCGAGTATGCGATAATCAGTTGCAACACCTACGGCAACAAATTCAATCATCCTCGTCAATCCACGCTCGACCGTCTTAAAGCGCACGACATAGCGGTTTATCGTACGGACAACAACGGCAATATAGTGGTGTCGGTAGACAAGGACGGCAACATAAAAATAACCACACAAAAAGAGTGGAACAAAGACGAAAACTACAAGGGTTATTCGACTGGCACAGATGATTAGACAGAATATTTTGCGCCGTATGCAAAACACTTGTCACCCATCTTTTCAAGATGGCTTGACAAATATTTTGGCGCAAACGTCCTGCGCGGTAGAGGACTAAAAGTTTATGTAAACAATCGTCTAAACGAACACTTATTCGAAGCGTACTTATTAACGGAATGTGCGACTTCGAAGACGGAATTGGAATCGCAAGGCGGCGACCCATTGCTCAAACGGCGTTGCGGTGAAAGCAACAAATAAAGTTCATTGCTTGACACCGCACTTGTTCTCGCAATCACTAACCGCGCAAGCCCTCTTTACTCTCAAAATGAGACGGACAAAAACTCAAACCACAATTCCGTGCGAGTGCTTGCTTGGTGGGTGCGCACTATGTGCGCAAGTGGAAAAATTTGAACGGCGGTAGGGCGCGACGCGTTAAACAACACATCCGGTGAATGTGTTGTAGCCAAAGCGAACGAGGCGGATTGCCTTGCAAACGCCGAAGTCCAAACACGTGAGGAAGGGGGGAAATTTAAAATTAATTTAGTTTAAATTCAATTATGAGGACTAAAAGTTTATGCAGATAAAAGAAAAGACACGCATTTGCGTGTCTTTTTGTAAACTTGCATAAACTTTTAGTCCGCTTTGTAGGGAAGCAATGCCATAACTCTTGCTCTCTTGATTGCGACAGCAAGCGTTCTTTGATGTTTTGCGCAAACACCGCTCATACGACGGGGAAGGATTTTGCCTTTCTCGGTGATGAAACGACGAAGTTTCGCAACGTCCTTGTAGTCGATGTCGTCAACGTGATCTACGCAGAATGTGCAAACTTTCTTTTTGGGCACTCTCTTGGGTGCGCGGGGTGCTTTAACTTCTTCTGCCATTTTCAATACTCCTTAAATTAGAATGGAAGGTCTTCGTCGATGGGTTTGAGATCGTCGAAATCGACGTCGTCGGAACCGTTTTCGTCACTTCTGGTAGAGAGGAATTGCACCTCGTCCGCCGCGATTTCGGTGACGTAACGACGAGAACCGTCTTGCGTGTCATAACTTCTTGTTTGGATGCTGCCGCTGATAGCCGCCTTGCTGCCTTTTTTGAGGTAGCGAGCGCAGTTGTCCGCTTGCGCTCTCCAAACTACGACGGGGAGAAAATCGGTTTCTCTCTTGCCGTCTTTTGAGTAGGAACGAGACACAGCAAGTGTAAATCTGCAAAATTTGATGCCGCTGTTTGTGGATGCGAGTTCCGGATCCTTTGTCAAATTGCCGATCAAAAATACCTTGTTCATTATTTTTCTCCTTGTCGATTACTTCTTGATGATCATTTGTCTTACGACGTTTTCGTCGTTACGCATAAATCTGTCAAGTTCTGATTGAGCATCTTTTGTGCAGGTGACGTTCATAAGAACGTAGTAACCTTCGGTTTGCTTGTTGATTTCGTAAGCAAACTTTCTCATGCCCCATTTGTCCAAACCGTCAACAGTGCCGCCGAGAGAAGCAACCAAGTTTTCAAATTTTTCGACAACTTGATTTTTCTTATCGTCGTCCACGTCGCCGCGAATGATGTAGAGAACCTCGTACTTATCCATAATTCGATACCTCCTTTTGGTCTTGTGTCCCTTTCGGGAAAGGAAAACGCATCATTTAGATGCTCAATAATAATATATTAATAAAAAATATTTGTCAAATGGATTGATTGACATTTGTTATTTTGTCAAAAAGTATGCAAAGCAACACAGTTGCGAGTTCGTGTTGATTTGCGAACGTGTCGGCAAAAAGCGTATGGACAAAGCGGGACTTTTAGTTTATAATTTGATTGAGAATGAGAGGACGTTTTATATGTTTATGTTTAGCACTAAAGAAAAATGTGAAAAACAAGGTATCTAACCGATGCTTTTGATGTCGTACGGCATAAAATAAATATGAGGTGAAGATTATGACAAATCGGAAAAAGTGGATTTTTATGATGGTTACAGTCCTTGTCGTCGTGTGTGCGCTTGCGTTGTTTTGCGCCTGCGATTCAAACGATTCGACGACGCCGCAACCCGACACGCCTAAACCGGATCCCGATCCGACGCCAAGTCCGGAGCCGGAGATAGTTTATCAACCGTTGTCGATCGAAAGCAGTGTTGCGTACGATCCGGAACTCAACCACAGCGACGTTTCGGACAAGGCGTATTTTTCGTTTACACCAAAATACACCAGCAAATATAAACTGTCGCTTAATATGCTTCCTGTGGACGAAGTGAAGGAAGTGTTGTTTGACGGGAAGCCTTTGCCTGTCGTGGACAAAGCCTTCAAAGATTACGAAGTGGTGCTTCGCCAAAATCAAACGTACAAGTTTGACGTCACGTATTTGACGCCTAAAAATTTGACGTATATGAGCGTTTGCGCAAGCAGGGATTTTGAGGAAATAACGTTGCAAGAAAAAGAATCGTACGTTGTGGTTGTGGACAAAGAAGTTGACGGCCAAAATCCGGATGAGTATTTTGGACGAAAAGCGGAAACCTATGCAACCAACAACATAGACGTGTATATTTCGGCCGTGTACGAGTCAGTGTCATATACAGACCTCGAAGGAATCTGTTGGACCGCAGATGTCAAGAGAGAGCCGCTTCACGAGGACGGATTGTATACCGGACGCGGGCGAAAAATTGACGTGTTGCGTAATACGGCAAAAAGCTATTGGTTTGTCTTCACACAAAACGGCATGCCGAAAGGAAGTACGTTCACGCCAAGTGTGACGAAATGTAAGCAGTTGCAAAAGGGCGACTTTTTTCAGCCTTCGATGGATGGTAAAAACGTAAAAATCTATATTATTCCATCATCGCAGAACGGCGGTCGTTTTTATTTCCAAGTGTCAAGCGGCATTAATGTTTTTATGCAATCCGAAAATAGCTTTTATGCACAGTATGCTGATGAAAATTCAAATGAGTTTTCTACATCTTTGGAAAATAGTGAAAAATATTTGTGTTTGTGGTGCTATAGCAATATGGGCATAACGATAAGGGTGCATAACGATTAAGACATAGGGGGGGGGAAAACAATGAACGACTATAGAATACAAAAGATAAACAAACTGAACATTGCGTTAATAATTATCATGATGATATGTATGCTGTGTTGTGCGATCTTGTTTGTTACGCCAAGTGTTGCATATGCTGCAGAAGCGAGCGGCGCAATCAATTATGATACGTACACTGACAGCAAGACTTTTACGTGGAATGGAACACAACGTTCTATATCGGATTTTATTAATAACGATACGATAATAAATTTAAGTATTTTGGAAAAAAATATTTGAAAAAGCTCGCGAATTTCGCGGGCTTTTTCAAATTAAGAAAATCTTTATGTTTCGTTTAGTTCATTTTTAATCGACAATCGTATCATATTATCGCAATCGAGAATTGCACCATATTTTGAAAAAACAAATCAAGGAGATATATTATGAAAAAAACATTAGTATCTGTTTTGGCACTCGTACTTGTCGTTTCCCTTTCTCTCGTCGCTTTCGTAGCGTGCAATGACAAAGACGACGACAAAAACGCAAAAGTTTCCAACACGGAAGTTCTCGGCACGACGGTAGCGGTGTTGGCTTCCAACGCGGCAGGTAGCGCTTCTGCGGCGGCAGAAGATGACGCAGACGTCAACTTCAACGCAGGCGTAAACATCACGGTCGGCGACAACAACCAACTTACACTCGGCTCTGAAGTGGTTGCAAAAGGCATCGCAACGACTCTCAAACCTATGATTCAAACGATGGTTGACAGAGTGGACGAAGTTCTTGGCGAAAACGGCGTAAAGGTCGAAAAAGTCAATTCCGACGACGCAGAATACACCGAAAAGTACTCGATCACCATCACTTATGTTGACGAAGAAAGCGGTGAAGAATCCACTCGTTCTCTTTCGCTCTACGTCAAACTTTCCGAAGGTGCGGAAATCGAAGGCAAAACAAACTACACCTTTGACGCAAAAGTTATGTGGGTAGGCGCAGACGGCAACGAAGTCGAAGTTGCGGCATTCAAAGGCGAAGCAAACTTTGACAAAGCAAAAGACGCAATGATCTTCACGCTCGGCGCACAAGCAGGCGATGAAGAAAACGTCGGCGCATTCGCAAACATCAAAGCATACGCAACCGCACAAGGCACCGTTAAAATCGAGATGGGCGCAGGTGCAGGCGTAAGTGAAGTTGCAGGCGCAAACGCGGCTCTTTCCGTTGAAATCGGCAAACTCGCAGACGGCAAATACGGCGCAATCGTAACTGCACAAGGCGACGCAAGCGTCAACAACGTACCCGTTGTCGGCAACGTCGGCGTAAACTTCGTTGCAACAATCAACGTTTATGCAAATAGCCAAGAGAACGCAGGTGAATTTGCACTCAACGGCAACGTCGAAGCAACCGTAACCGCAATGAACGTAACCTACAAGGGAACGGCAGACCTCACCGGCAAAGCAGTTTACGACGCAGACAAAGACGAAGCGGTCGTAGGACTCAACGGCGTGATCAACTTCACGAGAGTTCAAGAAGAAAACAAATAAGACAAGCAAAACTTGCAATAAAAGAAGTCGCGACGAACGCCGCGACTTCTTTTTTTTGCCCGTTTGCCTATTGAAAAGCGAAGCGAAACAAGTTATAATCTTTTCACGAGATTGCGACAACGAAATTCCGCAAATCGAACACTCATCTTAACGGCGCAATATGTACAAAAAGAATCGCAAAAACTTCATCGACCTGTGCGGACAATGGACGCTTCTCGACCCCGTATCCCGCAAAGAATATCCTGCAACCGTTCCGAGTTGCAATTATTCCGATTTGCAAAACGCGGGCGTTATTCCCGATCCTTTCGTCGCGCTCAACGAGAAGCAAACCGAGTGGGTGTCTAAGCAAGACTGGGTGTACGAAAAGACGTTCGACCTCACGAGAGAGGATTTGTTTGCGGACAGAATCTTTTTGAATTTCGAAAAGATAGACACGCTTTGCGACGTAACGCTCAACGGCGAGAAAATCGCAAGCGTATCGAATTGTCATATCCCGTATTCGTTTGAAGTCAAGAGGTTCTTGAAAGAGGGCGAAAACAAACTTTCGCTCTATTTCCCGTCGCCCGTAAACGCCGTTATTCAAAAGCAAAAAAGCAGAAAATGCCCCGTCAACAACAACGGACTTACGGGCATAGCGCACCTAAGAAAACCGCAATGTCATTTCGGCTGGGATTGGGGTCCCGTCATTCCCGTGAGCGGAATAGAGGGCGACGTCAAACTCGTATTTTCAAACAAGGGTAGAATATTGCAAACGAGAGTCGGACAAATCGCAGAGGACGGCGGCGTGAGATTGCGCGCGGAAATTCAAAACGAAATATACTCTGACGATACGCTCGAACTCGACGTAAAACTCGTTTGTCCGAGCGGCGAAACGTATGAAACGAGAGCCGTTGCAAAGGATAAAAACACTGTCGAATTTTTGGTGGAAAAGCCGCTTTTATGGTATGCCAACGGGATGACGAATTTCGCCGAACAGCCGCTTTATACAATCGAAACGACGCTTTTAAGCGGCGATTGCGTTCTTTCGTCCTTGAAAAAGCAAATCGGACTTCGCACGATTACGCTTGACAGAAGCTGCGATAAATACGGCTCTAATTTTTGTTTTTACGTCAACGGAAAGAGAATTTTCGCAAAGGGCGCAAACTGGATTCCGACGGACAGTTACCCTACGAGAACGACGAGGAAAGACATAGAAGAATACCTCAAAATCGCAAGAGATTCCGGCTTCAATATGTTGAGAGTATGGGGCGGCGGCGGATACGAATCCGAATATTTTTACGACCTTTGCGACCGCTACGGCATACTCGTTTGGCAAGACTTTATGTTTGCGTGTCAAGCGTATCCGTTCTTTGACGACGAGTTTTTGCAAAGCGTGAAAGAGGAAGTGAAGCACGTCGCAAATCGTCTTGCCGACAGGGCGTGTCTTGCGCTTTGGTGCGGCAACAACGAGATAGAAGCAATGACGGCAGGCTGGGCGACGAGGCGCAAATTCGTCAAATGGACGAAGACCTTTTTCTACGATATATTGCCGAGCGAACTCAAAAAATACGACGATATAACGCCGTATATCGAAGGCTCGCCCGTAGGCACGAAATTCTTGAAAAACGTTGGCTCGGACAACGTCGGCGACGTTCATCTTTGGGCGGTGTGGCACGGCTTTCAACCGCTCGCGTATTACAAAACTCGCAATCCGAGATTCTGTTCGGAATTCGGGTTCGAGTCTATGCCCGATTTGAAAACCGTTGAAAAATTCGCGACGAAAGAAGACTTCGATTTGTCGAGCAAGGTGTTTTCCTCGCACCAAAAGTGCAGGGGCGGCAACGAAAAAATGAAGTTTTACATTGCCGAAAGATACAGGCTTCCCAAGCGTTTCGAGGACTACGTCTATCTTTCGCAACTATGTCAGTCGCTGTGCGTGGGCGAGGCGACGGAACACTGGCGCGCAACCGAGCGTTGCAACGGCTCGCTGTACTGGCAATTCAACGATTGTTGGCCGACTTGCTCGTGGTCGGGACTCGATTATTACAAAAACTACAAAGCCGTTCAGTACGAAGCAAAGAAGTTCTTTGCGCCGTTCTCGCTTGCAATCGAGAGGGAAAAGAACGGCGTAAACGTGGTCGTTTTTAACGATAATATAGCCGTGCAAAAAGGTGTTTTGGACGTGAAAGTCGAAACTTTCGACGGCAAAGAATTGTTTTCCGAGCAAATTCCCGTCGAAGTCGATGGCTGTTCGACGGTTGTCGCAAAGCAGTACGACGCACGCAAATTCGGCGGCAAAAAAGTGCTGAAAAACGCGGTTTTCGTTGCGACTTTAACGTGCGAGAATCCGCAAAACGTTGCGGAATGTCAGCCGAAAACCATACGAAAAACAATGCTTTTCGGCAAGGAAAAGAACTTGAATTTACCAAAGGCAAACGTAACCGTCGACGTGCATAGAGAGGGAAACAAGGCGATATACACGATAAAAAGCGACGCGTTCGTTAGCAAATTCGCATTGTTTACGCAAAATAACTCGCCGCTTTCGGACAACTATTTCGACGTGTTGCCGAACGAAACCGTGCGCATATCTCAAACTATGGACGACGGCTGTACGCTCGAAGTTTTGAAAAACAATTTCAAGTTCAAACACGTTGCGACGATAGAGCCGAAGTCGAGCAAATTTGTCGATTCGTTTTTCAGATTCAAAACTCTGCTTTCAACTTGGAATTTTCTTAATTACATATGGTATAAATTCTTTATGTGACGAAAACGCGGTTTTCAAACGACGGAAAACCGCAAAAAAATGCAAAAATATTGCAAAAAAACACGCTTAAAAACACAAAAAACCTTGCGATTTGCAAGGTTTTTTATATGTTTTGCGGTATGGTTTAATTCGGTTTTTTGCTTTTTAGGCAAGCCTTGTCAAATCAGTCTTTGTTCAGAAGTTTGCGGATTTTTTTCTTTGCGGAATAAATGGTGTTGTCCACTTTTTTGCGTTCGAGTCCCAACTCGTTGGCGATTTCGGCGTAACTCATACATTCCAGATGCAGTTTCAAAACGTCGAGTTCGGTGGGGGTGAGCAAGGACGAAATGGCGTCGAAAAGCAACGCCGACGTTTCGTTTTCGATGAATATGCTTTCGGGGTTTGCCTCTTGCAATTCGCATCTCAACTCGCTTGAATCGAGGGTGACTTCCACGTTTGCCGATTCGGATTTTCTGACGGCGTCCACGATTGCGTTTCGTATGCAATGCGAGGCGTAAGTTTTGAAACTCGCCTTGCCGTTTTCGTCGTAGGTGTGGATTGCTCGAATGAGTGCGAGCATACCGTAACTCGACAAATCGTCAACGTCGTATGCGCCCGCAACGCCGAACGAGCGAGCAATGGATTTTGCAAGATTGAGGTATGCCAAAGCGACGGAATTTTCCGCTTCCAAATCGCCTTGTTGCGCCTTTTTTATGAGTTGCAATTCTTGCTCTTTATCCATTTTAGATTGATTTGTTTATGATTTTTTGTTTTTAGATTGCAGGTTATGGACTTGTAATTGTGTTTTTTAAGATAGTTAGTGTCTTTGTCTTACGGCTTCGTAAAGCACTACGCCTGCCGCCACCGACGCGTTGAGCGAGTTGACTTTTCCGTATTGCGGAATGGTGAGCGTATCGTCGCAAAGTTCTTTGGTGAGGCGGTGAATACCCTCGCCCTCGCTGCCTATCACAAGCGCGATGTTTCCCGTCAAATTTGCGTCTTTCGGGGCTTTACCGTCAAAATCCGTCGCATAAACCCATACGTTCTGCTCTTTGAGCCATCTTATCGCGTCGTTGACGTTGGTGACTTTTGCAATGAGCATATGCTCTGTTGCGCCGCACGCAACCTTGACTACGGTGTCGTTTACGCTCACGCTTCTGTGCTTGGGAATCACGATTCCGTGCGCGCCGAAACATTCCGCGCTTCTTATGATTGCGCCGAGATTGTGGGGGTCGGTTATGCCGTCGAGTATGACCAAAAGAAGATCTTCGCCCTTGTCTTTTGCAAGATTCAAAATATCTTCGACGTCGCAATATGAAAAGTCGGTGACCGCCGCGACGACGCCTTGATGGTTGCCGCCGTTTGCGAGTTTGTCGAGCATGTTTTTGTCAACGTAACTCACGACCGTGCGCGCCTCTTTTGCAAGTTTGAGAACGCGCGAAAGCATAGGGTCGAATTCGCCTTTTTGAACGTAAATTTTGTCTACCGTTTTGCCTGCGATATAGGCTTCTCTGACGGGGTTTCGTCCGTAAATATACATATCTTTATCCTGCTTTTATTCCTTAATATTATCCTCGAAACACGCGCTCAAAAACTCGTTGAGGCGTTGGGTGTTGCCCGTTAGGTACAAGTAGCCGAGCACCGCCTCGAATCCGCTTGCGCGCCTGTATTCGCTCATTTCGGCGTGTTTTGCGCTGGTTTGAACTTTGCAATTTCTCGCTCTGCGGAAAATATCCTGCTCGTCCTCGTCAAAGAGCGGAAGCAATTTTTCGGCTTCGGCGGCTTGCGACACGGCTTTTACAACCTTTATCACCTCGTGATGAAGCGCGCCGGTCTTTTGAGTCGAACCGATTGTCACTCTCGTGCGAGTGTAAAGGGATTGCACGGCGTCGCCGACGAATGCGAGAGCCATAGGGTGAAGCGCAAGCGCTTCCTGCTTTGATACGGGGGTGTTGAGCGAAAAAATCGAGTTGTCTGCCATAAAAGGAATTGTAACACAATATTTTGTAAATCGCAACGCCAAACGCGGCGATATTGACAATAAGGAATATAGAGAATAAAATATAACTATAAAACAGCCTGCGCGTGCGGCGCGCAACGAAGATTCCGTCGATATTTCGTCGAATCTTCAAAAGGCAAATTCGAGGAATTATGAACAAGAAGTTATTGAAAGTCACGCTATTGACGCTCGTTGCGATATTGCTTTCGACAAGTTTGGTTGCTTGCGGACTTTTCAATTCGCAAAAAGAGATAAAAACCGCCGACGTCGTTGCGGTGAGCGGTCTCGAACAAGGACAAAGCGAGGGCGAGTATATCGTATATCTCGGCGACACTATGCGGCTTGGCGTGGACTGGCACAACAATCGCATAACTTCGGCGAACGTTGAATGGCACGAGAGAGTGAACGGCAAAGACTCGATTGTCAAAGGCACGGACGGCAAGACGTATTCTCGCAGTTTTTCAAAGTCGGATTTGGACAAAAAATTCGAATATTACGTCGTTGTCAATCAGTCCGTCGAGTCGGCAAAAATCACCGTAACGGTAAAATATACCCTTAAAAATCCGACGATAAGCGCAAATCTTCCCGTGACGGACGGCATAGTTCAGCAAAACCTCATCGACGGCGCGCAAAACGTGGCGATAACGGCGAGTTGGAACGCCGACTTAATCCCCGACGACAAGACCATATCGGTTGCTTGGTACGTTGACGGCGAAAAGCAAACGGAAACGAGCGCGACGTTCACTTTCGACGTGTCGAGCGTGACGGACGAGTGCGAAATCGAGGTCAAAGCCGTTTTGTCGGACGGCGAGCAAACGTCGAGCGCAAAAATTACGCTTGCGTTCGTCAAGAAGTTCGCGCCCGTCGAGGAATTGAAGATAAACGCCGATTCCACGCTTTTGAAAGTCGGACAAAACGCCTACTATTTCAAAGCGACCGCCGACGAAACCAAAGTTAAGTCTTTTTCGACTTCGCTTTCGCCGTGGAACGCCAACGGAAACGCGGCTTGCGAGTGGACTTTGGCAAATTCGTCGGGTACGAGCGTAGTCGGAAACGGCAAGCGCAGTGCGGATATATCCCTCTCGTACGGCAAAAACGTGATTAAAGCGACTATGCAAAACGTCGAAAGCAGACAAATCATCGTCTATGCGCTTGACTACGAGTATGACGACCTGCCCAAAGACATAAAGGACAACATCGAAAATTCGTTCTTCTGGCTCGGCGACTATTACGACGGTTACATCTCGTCGCAAGCCGACCTCAACGCGTTTATGGGTTACGCAATATCCTTGCACCAAAAGAACAAGGCGTACACGATGTATCTTGAAAAGAACGACTGGTGCAACCTCGACAAGTTTGCCGAAAAGTGTTCGACGGCGGTTGACGAGGGCGGCGACGAATCGGGCAGATTCCGTTATCAAGTGGGAATAAAAGGCTCGATAGGCTCGTTGACGTTCACCGACGAAACGGTGTTCGGCATTCCGCAAGGCGCGTACGAGCCGAAAGCGAAGAGTGAGCAGGTCGTCGGATATTTGAGATATTCCGAGCAATCCTCGACTCGCGCCACACTGCCCATAGACGAGAAAACCGAAAGCGTGAAAGTGTCAAATTCAAACGAACTCTACCGCGCCGTATCTTGCGGACAAAAGCCGACTTTTGCGGACGACGAGGACGGAATCGCACTCAAAAAACTTTACGACGAAGCGCGCGACGTCCTCACGACGTACGTTTCCGACGACATGTCCGACTATGAAAAAGTTGCCGTCATTTACGACTGGATTGTCAACGTCGTGGATTACGACTACGCCGCCGCGCAACTTCAAGGCGACGATACGAGCAAGTATAACGCGTTCTATCTCGAAGGCGTGTTCAACGACCACCGCGCCGTTTGCGACGGCAAATCCAAAGCGTTCGCTCTACTTTGCGGAATGGAAGGTATAAAAGCAATACGCGTTGTGGGATATGCAAATCAAAATCTCAAAGACCTCACGCCCGACGAGCAACTTGCTTGCGGTCACGCTTGGAACAAGGTGCTTATCGATGCAGACGACGACGGAATAAAAGAATGGTACGTCGTCGATACGACTTGGGGCGATTTGGCGGTTAAAAACGAGGGCGCAAGCGGCGGCGTATACGAATATCTCAACTACGCCTACTTCCTCAAAACCGACGAGGATATAAAGGATACGCATATCGCAAAAACCTTCAATCCGATTGCAAACACCGACGTAAACGTCTACAAAAAGACGGTGATAAAGGTGGGAAGCGTGAGTTTCGATTTGTACGTCGAATCGGTTGCGGAACTCAAAGCGATTGTCGCATACAGCAAGGCGAACGGCGGAATCCCCGTGCCCGTCTACCTCGTATCTGGGATTGCGGACAACTCGTATTACACGATAAAACTCGACGGCAATCAGTACGTCATATTCGCAAAAGTGTAAAAACAAAGTAAAATTTATTGCAAAGAGCATATGAAAAACCGCCTCAATCGAGGCGGTTTTTATTGTGCCTACGGCACAGCGATATGCTTGCAAGCGAGCGTAAAATTGTCCTCTCGGACAGCGAAATTTGCGCATAGCGCAAGTGAAATCGCACGCTTTGCGTGCGGTTGCGGAAGATAACGATACCTACCGCGCAATGCGTTACAAGTACGCGCGCAACGCCTTTATGTTTTTGTCGTAAACTTTCATAAGGTCTTTGGCAAGGTCGGGAACGTCAACGCCGTCGCGGTTGAGTTCGTTGATGCACTTTTGCACGCTTTCGATGCCCATATTGTAGCCGTCGATAAGCATACTCGCAAGGTGCGAACACGAACTGTTTATACCGGCGTTCATCTTCACGCCCGCTTTGAGCATCATTCGTTGCACGGGGTTGGTCTGCGCGTCTTCGAGTTCCTTTTCGCTCAATTCGGATTTTGCTTTTTGATAGAATTCTTCCATCGTTTCTTTTTGCGAAAGCACGAGGTTTTTCATTTTTTCGCAGTCGATATAGCCGATGATGTTGTCGACGGATTGCGCGCCCATAGCGGTGTTGCGCACGATTTCTCTGTAAATTTTCATAAGGTTCTCCTTCTATATTCGATGTTTTGCGGCTCTGATTATTTGTTTGAAAACAGTTTGTCGAGCCATTCTTTCACCCACGACTTGTACACGATTTTCTCGCCGTTTTCGCTTTCGGGAACGAAGCACAGGGGCGGAAAAGCCACGCACCACCAGTTGTCGCCGACGCCTTCGCCGAGATAGATTATCAGCGCGTCGTAGTTGCCTTCGGGGAAGTCGTAGCCGTCGTATTGTCTGTCGGGAAAATATTCGTTTTTGAACGCAATCGAGGCTTTATATTCGAAATCGTTGTCGTAAAGCGTTTGATTTGCGATTTTGACGAGATTTGCCTTTTCTCTTTCAAGCGTATTGCGCGCCTCGTTTTTGCTCTTACAACCGTCGAGTTTTAAGGTGAGATATTCGGTCACCTTGTCGCGTACTTTGAGTTTTACGGCTTGGTCGGTTTCGCTGTTCGAATTTGCTCTTATATGTATGCGGATACATTGCTCTGCAATCTCTTGTTGGCTCGGCGCGTCGTCGCAGGCAAAGAGCAAAAGCGCGCACGAGAGTAAAACCAAAACGATACAAAATGATACGACTGCTTTTTTCATAGCGAGAGTATTGCCCCTCTTTGCGCGTTTTATACTTGCATAAAAATCGCAAGCCGAGAAAAACTATCCCAAAAGAGGTGAAATATGAATCGTAAATTAGACGCCCGAAAGTGTTTGATTTTTGCCCTCGTTTTGTCGCTCTCGATCGTGACGATACTCTCGTTTGCCGTCGTGCAAACGCCGAGCGTTGCGGATGCGGCAACCTTGAAACAAGGCTCGCGAGGGGATTTGGTCAAAACCGTTCAGCAAAAACTCATACGCTGGGGCTATCTCAAAGGCACGGCGGACGGCATATTCGGCGCAAAGACGAAAGCCGCCGTCATCGCGTTCCAAAAGAAAAACGGACTTACCGCCGACGGCGTTATAGGCACGCGTACGGCGCAGGCTCTCGGCATAAGTCTTTCGAGTTCGACGTCCACGTCCTCGTCAACGACGTCTTCTACCGACCTCAATTTGCTTGCGAGGGTGGTATACGGCGAGGCAAGGGGCGAACCGTACACGGGTCAGGTCGCCGTTGCGGCAGTCGTACTCAACAGGGTGCGTTCGTCGTCTTTCCCAAACAGCGTGGCAGGGGTCGTGTATCAGTCGGGCGCATTCGATTGCGTGAGCGACGGACAAATCAACCTCACGCCAAATCAATCCGCATACAACGCCGCAAAGGACGCTCTCAACGGTTGGGACCCGACGTACGGGTGTTTGTTCTATTACAATCCGCGCACCGCTACGAGCAAATGGATGCTCTCGCGCACGGTTAAACTCTCGATAGGCAACCACGCCTTTTGTTAAGGAGGAAGAATTATGAAAAACAAGGATAAGAAACAAGAAACCAAACAAGTCGAAAAAAAGAAAAAACCGACTTCCAAAGTCGTGAAAACCGCCGTTCTCGGCACGGTGCTCGGATTGTTTTCCTGCGCTATCGTGGGACTTTCCGTCGCGCTGTACTACGCCCAAACCAGCGTGAACACGCACGAGGCGTACCAACGCCAGATGGACGCAATATATCAACGCGCGTATTACGATTTGCTCGACGGCGCAAGCGATTTGGGCATAAATTTGCGCAAAATCAGCGTGTCCAACTCAAAGAGTATGCAACAATCCCTTCTTTACGAGGTGTACAACGCGGCGGAACTTGCAAGCAGCAATCTCGCAACCTTTAAGTCCAACGACGACGGCGTACTCAAAGCGCAAAAGTTCGTCAATCAACTCGGCGACTATTCGCATACGCTCGCAATGGGTCTTGCAAACGGCAAAGAATTGAGCGGCGAGGACAGACAACGCCTTTTCAAAATGGGCGAAATTGCCGACGTCTATCAAAAGTCGCTTGAAAGCGTGCAAAAGAATCTCGACGACGCAAATCTCGAACTCACCGACGAGGGCGCGCTCGACGTGTTCGTGCAATCCTTTTCTTCCTTTTCCGAGCCGAGTTTCGAATATCCCGAAATGATTTACGACGGACCGTTTTCGTCCGCTTTGGAAAATAGGGAAGCGAAAGGTCTTGTCGGTGACGAAATAACCAAAGAGCAGGGCGCGGCAATCGTAAAAGCCAAACTTGCGACTCTCAATCCCGCCGACATCGAGTTTGCAGGCGAAGCGGACGGCGACATAAAGACGTTCGACTACACCGTCAAAATAAACGGCGAATCCGCTTACGTTCAAATCGCGAGAAAGGGCGGTATGCTCATATCCTTTAACGCGCGAGCGGATTTGCAAAGCGCCAGCGTAGTCGAGGCGAGCGAAACTTGTCAGCAACGCGCTCTCGAATTTGCAAAGGCGGCGGGATTTGCCGATATGGCAGTCGTCTGGTCGTCCTCGTCGGACGGCGAGTGCGTCATAAATCTTGCGCCTATGCAAAACGGCGTCGTCCTTTATCCCGACCTTGTCAAAGTCAAAGTCCGCGAATCCGACAACACCGTCATCGGTTTCGATTCCACGCACTACGCATTCAACCATTGCACCCGCAACCTTGACCAACCCACGATTTCTCTCGAAGCGGCAACCCAAGTCGTGTCCTTGCCGTCCGTCCGTGACGGCAGACTCACCCTAATCCCTCTTCGCGAAACGTCCGAAGTTCTCGCCTACGAGTTCGAGTGCCATCAAAACGGAACGTATTATATATATGTTGACGCACGCACGGGCGAGGAAGTGAATATTTTGTATGTTATAGAGGACTCTCTCGGTCAGCGCACCGCTTAAAATGCGCTATTGAGCGAATAACTGTGTCAGATGCGATTTTTTCACAAGTCACGTACGCATTAGTACGCTCGTTGTTCAAAAATCGCATCTTCCTTGTTCTTCATCTCAATATCGCATTTTAACAAAAACCGCGCTAAATCGCGACTAATTTTGTCAGGCACGGCTTGCCTCAAAATCGTGTACGCCTATGTACACTGGGTTTTGATTCAAGCCGCACCGTTCGCGTTATTCATCGATTTATCGCAGTTTTATATGCTTATTTGCGGAATAAAACAAAAATCCATCGGCTGTTGCCGATGGACTTTGCGTTTGTGTTAATCTCGATTATTTGACTTTCTTTTCCTTTCTCTTCAAGGACTTGCAGAAGCAAAGACCGAGAATGAGTTGCAACAAGCCGAGTCCTGCCGACACGAAGAACATATATTGTTGTCCTTCGATTGTGTTGAGGAAGAATGCGAGAATGTTGCCTTCGAAAAGGGTTTTGTCCGTAACCAAATCCGCAAGGAAGGGGCGGAACATCAACACGATTGCGCCTGCCGCCAAAACGATGCTCATAATGAGGTTGTACGCTCTGCCGTACTTCTTGCCGCAAGCGGATACGAGTGCGACGATGAAGTTGATGCCTGCAAGCGTGAACACGATCATAGGCAAAATCGTCAAGATACCGACAACCGGATTGTCGAAATACGCTTTGAATGCGCCGAAGTCCTGAATCATCGCGTTCCAGCAAGAAATGCCGTCGAGATAGCGGATTCCGAACAAGTCGTTTTCAATCGTGCCCGCATTGACGAGGTAACCCACCACCGATAACGCGATAAAGAGAAGTGACATAATCATCATAGTGATGTTTCTGCCGATACCGCTGTGTTTTGCCTTGACTTTGGTTTGAGGCGCAGCGGCTTCCTCGTTTGCGTAAACGGGTTCGAAGTTCGTTTGGGGTTGAGTATATGCCGGCGCTTGTTGAACGAGCGTGGCGGGAGTTGTGTCTATTTTGTTGATTTTAACGCCGATGGTCACTCCGCAACTGGGGCATTTGATACGATGCTTATAGCCGTCGGGAAGCGATTCCATATTCGCAGGCGGCTCGAAACTGATTTCGGCTCTGCAACTGGGACATCTTGTATACATAGTTCATCTCCTTAAAAAACTATTCTTTCGATATTATATTATTTTCGTAAGATAAAGTCAATGATAGAAAGGCAAAAATTTGCACAAATTTCGAGCCAAAACGCGCGAGAGGGCGGCGTTAATCGCCAGATTTTTGCACAAAATGCATTTTATCATATCGTTTTCAGGCGATAAACATTGCTTTGTGCGAAAATATACAAGACTATTTTTTGTCAAAAACGCCAAAATCAGCCCGTTTTTCGCACTTTGTTTTCGACGAATCGTTTCATACTGACGTAATCGGCGCAGACGGTGAGTATGTAGCGTTGTCTGTCCTCGTGGGATAGGGTTTTCATCTTCTCTTGGTCGGCAAAGCACGCAACGGGATTGACGACGGTTTCGCCCTCTTTTTGCATTTGGCACAATTTCAAAAATATCGCCTTTTGTTCGGGCGTCGCGCCTTGCGGCACGCTCTTTTCGCTGTCGTATTTGTTGTCGCAAAGCCTCGATTTCGCGTTTTTGGCGAGTTCTCTCAATGCGCAGTTTTTGTGTTTTACGTTGCTCATATCCGCCTCCTCGACTTATGTTAGCACAAGTCGCGCAAAAAGAAAGTCGGCGGGCAAAACAAGACACGATTCGGCACTATTCGCTCTGTTTCTTTCTTTTTCTTTTGACGATTTTCGAGCGGATAAACGGCAAAACGCACGCGCCGAGCGCATACGCCGCGACGCCGTACAGCGTCGGGCAACCTTGCATAAAAAATTCCACGCAAAGTATAAATCCCGCGCCGAGCGCGCAGGTTGCGAAAAAGTCGACGAGAACTCTCTCGAAAAAGCCGCCTTTTTTGAAATAAAGCAACGCAAAAACGCCTGCGACGACGCCTGCCGCAAGGCAAAGCGCAAAGCAAATCGCTTGCGCTTTCGCGTTTGCGCCGAGATACAAAGTCGTCATTTGAAAATGCGTTTTGCAAACGACGTGGGCGCGCCCGAAGCGGAATATTTGAGGGCGTTGACCTGACCCTCGATTTGCAGTTTGCCCTCGGTTACGTCAAGGTTTTTCACGCTCAGATTCTGACCGCTCACGGTGAGCGTTTCGTCTTTTAGACGAATCACAATCGTTTTGTCGGTGAAAGTCGGCACGTCCTCAACCCCCGTAACGCTCATTGCGTGCAAGTGGTCGAGTTCGACTTTGTGGCTCGTTTTCTGCGCCGTTTTGGCGGCTTGGTCTATTGCTTTTTGATTCGACGTTTTGGAAAAATCCATATTACCCCTTTCGTGCGTGGCACATTTCATTGACAATAATATTAAAAAAGAATAAAATATATGCAATATTCAAAACAAGGCGGTGACAAAAGTTGTCGGACGAAAGCAAAAACATAGCCAAAAACGGCGATAAAAAGCGCAAAAAACTGCGTTTACAACTCGACCATTCGGCGAAGTTTTATCCCATTATGTCCACCAAAAAGGCGCAAAGTCTTTTCAGAATTTCCGCTTTGATGAAAGAGGACGTCGACAGAGAAAAGTTGCAAATCGCCCTCAACGAAGTGTTGCCGAGATTCGAGGCGTACAGCGTGCTGCTCAAAAAAGGGTATGCCTGGCACTTTTTCGAGCATAACGACGCGCCTTGCAAAGTGTTTGACGAGGGCGCGCTTCTAAAACCCATCGACCCCGACGAAACGAACGGATACTGGTTCAGGGTGTCGGCGGCACAAAACAAAATCATACTCGAATTCTTCCACGCGCTTGCGGACGGCAACGGCGCGCTTGCGTTTTTGAAGAGTATTGTGAAAAGATACCGCGAGGTGTGCGGATTCACCGTTGAGGACGAGGGCGTTATAGACTGGCAAAGCGAACCCGTTTCGGAAGAAATCGAGGACGGATTCGAGAAAAACTACAAGCCCATATCCTTCGGACAAATGAATCTCAAAGCACTTGCGGGCAAAGTGCCTCATCGCATAAAAGGTACGCTGTCGAAAGACGGCTACGAGGTGAGCGAGGGCGTCGTCGAGGCAAAAGACGTGCTGAAACGAGCAAAGGAAATCGGCGTGTCGTTTACGGCGTACGTTGCGGGCGTGCTTGCGTACTCGATTGAAAAAACCTGCGCAAACAAAGTGCCGATTGCGGTTATGATTCCCGTCAATCTTCGCGCGCTCTATCCGTCGAGGACTATGCGCAACTTCGTGACGTTCGTAAGAATCATTCTCGCGCCGTCCGAGTTCAAGAGCATAGAGGCGTGTGCAAAGGAAACGCAAAGGCAACTCAAAATCCAAACCGCAAAGGACAAACTCGACGCGTTTATATCAACGACTGTGAAAGCGCAAAAGAACTGGATTTTGAAAATCGTGCCGCTTTTCCTCAAAACCGCAATATTGCGACTGGGAAGATTGTTTATGCGCTCCCGCCAAACCATCATATTCAGCAATCTCGGCAACGTCGTATCCCCCGAAAGTATGGGCGTGGACAGATACGTTTTGAATATGAACGTGTCCAAAAACAACACGCAAAATCTCGGCGCAATCACCACCAACGGCAAAACCACGCTCGCGTTTACGAGGGCGATAAAGGAAAAGACCCTTCCCGACGAGTTCTTTGCCGAACTCGAAAAAGAGGGTATAGCGGTGCAAAGATAACGCCAAAATAAGCAAAAAAAACGAAACGATAAAACGAAATATTCACCATCAGAGGTATATATGAAACAACTCAATTCAAGCGAACTTCGCAAACTTTATCTCGACTATTACAAGTCCAAGGGACACGCCGTAATCGGTTCTGCGTCCCTCATTCCCGAAAACGACCCGACCGTGTTGTTCACGACTGCGGGTATGCACCCCCTCGTGCCGTACCTTTTGGGCGAAAAGCACCCTGCGGGCAATCGTTTGACGGACGTTCAAGTGTGCGTGCGCACGGGCGATATCGATGAAGTGGGCGACGCAACCCACTGCACGTTCTTCGAGATGCTCGGCAGATGGTCGCTGGGCGACTACTTCAAAGAGTATGCGATTGCTTGCTCTTACGATTTCCTTCTCAATCAACTCGAATTCGACAAGGATAAATTTGCGGTTACGGTGTTTGCAGGCGACGAGGATTGCCCTCGCGACGAAGAAAGCGCGTCCTACTGGAAGGCGCAAGGCATTCCCGAAGACCACATCTTCTACTGCAATAAAAAGCACAACTGGTGGGGTCCTGCCGGCATAACCGGTCCTTGCGGTCCGGACACCGAAATGTTTATCGACACCGGAAAACCCAAATGCTCTGACGATTGCTCGCCTGCGTGCGATTGCGGCAAGTACGTCGAAATCGGCAACGACGTGTTTATGCAATACTTCAAGAACGCCGACGGCACGTTCTCGCCCCTCAAACAAAAGAACGTCGACGAGGGTATGGGACTTGAAAGAATGCTTTGCATTCTCAACGGCTACAAATCCGTGTACGAAACCGACCTCTTTGCGTTTGCAATCAAGAAACTCGAAGAACTTTCGGGCAAGACCTACGGCGAGGACGAAACTATGACCGTCGCAATGCGCATAATCGCAGACCATACGCGCACGGCAACCTTCCTTTTGGGCGATCCCAAAGGCGTGTCGCCCTCGAACGTCGATCAGGGCTACGTTTTGCGTCGCCTTATCCGCAGAGCAATGAGATATTGCAGAACGCTCGGAATCGACGACGGCGCGCTCGTCGAACTTGCAAAACTCTACGTCGCAAAATACGAGGAAGCATACCCCTACATCAAGGAAAACGAGGGCAGAATCGTGAGCGAACTCGAAGCGGAAAAAGACAAGTTTGCAAAGACCATCGAACAAGGCTTGAAAGAGTTTGACAAAATCGTGGCGCACCTTCCCGAAAATATGACGGTCTTCCCCGGCAAGACCGCGTTCAGACTTTACGACACATACGGTTTCCCCATCGAAATGACGGCGGAACTCGCAAAAGAAAAAGGCTACACTCTCGACAAAGAGGGCTACGATAAGGCGTTTGCAGACCATCAGGCACTCTCGAAAGCGGGTGCGGAACAAAAGTTTAAGGGCGGACTTGCAGACGGCGGCGAACTCACCGCAAGATTGCACAGCGCAACGCACCTTCTCAACGCCGCGCTCAAACTCGTGCTTCACGACGATACCATTCAACAAAAGGGCAGCAACATCACGTCCGAGAGATTGCGTTTCGACTTCAACTTCCCGCGCCCGTTGACGCAAGAAGAAATCGCCGAGGTCGAAAAGGTCGTCAACGACGAAATCGCAAAAGACAGCGAAATCAAACTCGAAGAAATGTCCGTCGAGGAAGCAAAGAAAGCAGGCGCAATCGGCGTGTTCGACAACCGCTACGGCGACGTCGTAAAGGTGTATACGATAGGCATATCCAAAGAAATCTGCGGCGGTCCTCACGCAAAACGCACGGGCGAACTCGGCAAATTCCGCATTGTCAAAGAGCAATCTTCTTCGGCAGGCGTAAGACGTATCAAAGCGGTTTTGGAATAAGAATATGAAATGTGACACCCACGTTCACACCACCAATTCGCACGACGGAAAAGTGCCGCTTTCGCAAGTCGTGGAAATAGCAAAGACGCAAGGTCTTTGCTATTTGGCAACCACAGAACATCTCGATTACGACTTCGAGTACGGCAAAAATCGCGCGCCTGTAAGGTGGCCGAATCTCGACCTCGAAAAATATTATGAGAACTGGAAAAACGCAAAATCGGCACTTGACGCGGACAAAAACAACACGTTAAACCTCTGTTTCGGCATTGAAGCGAGTTACGATTCGAGCCAAGCGGCAAAGGAAGCGTACAAAAAAGCCATTGAAAAATATCCGTTCGACATCGTTATAAATTCGGTGCATTGCGTGGACGGCTACGACGTGTACTTCAAACTCGCGTTTCTTTTCAAAACCAAAAAGAGAGTGTACAGAAGATACCTCGAAACCATTTTGGAAAGCCTCGACGCACCCTATCAATACGACACGGTTGCGCACATCGGCTACATCGCGCACGGCGCGCCTTATCGCGACAAGTTGTTGAGATACAAGGATTTCCCCAAAGAGATTGACGCCATACTCAACGGCATAATCGCAAGAGGCAAAGCGCTCGAAGTCAACTTCCATCACGAGATGGCGCCGCAACGAGATATTATCGAAAGATATTACGAACTCGGCGGTCGCAAGATAAGTTACGGCTCGGACGCGCACCGCGGCGATATTTGCAAAAACTTCGACGAGGCGTGCAAGATGTTGAAAGAGATAGGCTTCACGTATTTAAGCACTTTCGTCAAGCACGAAGAAGTCCTCGTTCCCATCGAATGATTTGAAAAAACGGTTTCTTTTGAGGAATCGTTTTTTATTTGTGCGCATAAATGCCGTTGTGTGCGGTTTATTATAGAAGCGCGCATACATATAGCCAAAATTACGGATAATAGATAAGCAATTTTTTTGCGCACGATTGACTAATTATCAATCTTAGTTTATATTATATAAACGGCAATCGTTTTAACGATGCGCCGCATGAGGTGAATCTATGAAAAAGAATCTCGAAAAAATTTTCGCTTCCTGCTCGATTGTCGTGGCAATCATTCTCATTATGGTGCTCGTCGTCACGGCGTTCGGCGGTATCGACGCAAACGAATTTAACAGCAAACTCGTAAGAGGCTTGATTATCACGCTCGCAATTCTCTATCTCGTTCTCTCGATAATCTCGCTTGTGCTTATCTTCGTCAACAGCGACGTGGTGAAAGAAATCACCCTTCGTCAAGAAAAGGGCGGCAGCGTGAGAGTTACGTCCAACGTCATCACCAAGCTCGTCAAAACCACTTGCAAGCAAGTCGAGGGCGTGAAGTGCCAAAAGGTCGCTCTCGTCAGCGACGAATACGGCGTACGCCTCAAAACGAACGTAAAGGTCGTGGACAAAGACGTTCTCGAAGCGGAAACCTATTTGCGCACTTTGCTCGAAGACGTGTTCCTCGGCGAGTTCGGATTTAAGTTCAGTTCCATCGAAATCAAGGTTATGGCTCTTACGCCCAAGTACAAGGCGGACCAAGCCGAAGTTCAGGCGAAAGTGGAAAAGAAACTTGCCGAAATGAAAGCGCAAGACGAAAAGAACGCTCAAAACGAGCAATCCGAAGAAACCGTAGAAAACGCAGAAGGCGCGGAAAACGCAGAGCAAACGGAAGTTTTGGGCGGCGACGAAGAAGTCGCACAAGAAACGGAAGAAACCGTCGAAGGCGAAGCCGAAGAAGTGAAAGACGAATCGCAAGAAGTCGCACAAGACGAAGCAATCGAAGGCGAAGTCGAAAACGGCGAGGAAAACGTCGAATCCGTAGAATCGGAAGAAGCGCAAACCGAGTCCGAAAGCGACGAAAAAGCAGAATAATCCAAAAAAGAATAACGTATGACGCCGTCGGCGTCAGGAGGAAATAATGAAAGAAGTTTATCTTACCCAAGAAGGTCTTGAAGAACTTAAACAAAGACTTGACTATCTCATCGTATATTTGCGTGAAGACGTTGCAAAGAAATTGCAACACGCAAGAGAACTCGGCGACTTGTCCGAAAACGCCGAATACGACGCGGCAAAACAAGAGGAAAGCCAAGTCGCTTCCGAAATCAAGGACCTCGAAGAACGCATTAAGAACGCTGTCATCATCGAAAAGAGCGGCACGCACAAAGTGTCTATCGGCAACACCGTCACCGTCGAATATCTCGGCGACCTCGACGACGAAGAAGACCGCGTTATGACCGTTCAACTCGTCGGCGAAACCGAAGCGGACTTCGCAAAGGGCAAAATCAGCAACGAATCGCCTTTGGGCAAGGCTTTGGTCGGCAAAAAGAACGGCGAAGTCGTCAGATTCACAACCGCTCACGCCACCGAAGAGTACAAGGTCGTAAACATCAAATAACAACCGTAGACAAACGCGCTTGCGCCTGCCTTTTTTGGCAAGCGTATTGCTTTTTTATAGAGAGAAATTACAATGAGTGAAGAAATCCGCAACAACGCACCCGAACAAGAAAAAGAAGTTGACGTAAACGAGGTGCGCAAGGTCAGAATCGCAAAACTCGACGAACTTGTTCAAAAGGGCGAAAATCCGTTTGAAATCACGTCCTACGAGCGCACCGCAACCGCCGGACAAATCCTTGCAAATTACGACGAGTACGAGGGCAAGGAAGTCAGCATCGCGGGCAGACTTATGTCAAAACGCATTATGGGCAAGGCGAGTTTCGGTCATATTATGGACAGCGACGGCAAAATGCAAGGCTATTTCAGCCGCGACGATATGGGCGTCGACGAATATCAGGCGTTCAAAAAGACGGACGTGGGCGATATTATCGGCATAAAAGGCTTTGTGTTCAAGACCAAAACGGGTGAAATTTCCGTGCACGTCAAGAGCGCGACTTTGCTCTCGAAATCTTTGCTTCCGTTGCCCGAAAAGTATCACGGACTTCGCGACCCCGAACTTCGCTTCCGTCAACGCTACGTCGACCTTATCGCCAACCCCGAAGTCAAGGAAGTGTTTATTAAGCGCAGCAAGATTATTTCCACGATTCGCGAAGTGCTAGACAAAAAAGGATTTATCGAGGTCGAAACCCCCGTGCTTAACACGCTCGCGGGCGGCGCAAACGCTCGTCCTTTCATCACGCACCACAACACTCTCGACATCGATATGTATATGCGTATCGCAACCGAGTTGCACCTCAAACGCTGCATCGTCGGCGGATTCGAGAAGGTGTACGAGATAGGTCGTCAGTTCCGCAACGAAGGTATGGACACCAAGCATAATCCCGAGTTTACCACCATCGAACTCTACCAAGCGTACGTCGATTACAACGAGATGATGCGCATAACCGAAGAACTTTACACGACGGCGGCAGAGCGTGTTTGCGGCGGCTTGGACATCGTCTATCAAGGCACGCCTCTTTCGCTTAAAACGCCGTGGGAACGTCTTACGATGGTCGAGGCAGTGAAGAAGTATACTGGACTCGATTTCGACAATCAACCGCTTTGCGACCTCATCGCCGCAGGCAATAAGATGGGACTCGAAATGTCGTCCGATACCTCGTGGGGTCACGCGCTTTACAACATCTTCGACGCATTCGTCGAGGAAAAACTCACAGGACCTGTGTTTATCACCGACTATCCCGTCGAGGTCAGTCCTCTTGCAAAGAAGAAACCGTCCGATCCTCGACTTACCGAGAGATTCGAGTTCTTCATCTGCGCAAGCGAGGGCGGCAACGCTTTCAGCGAACTCAACGATCCTCTCGATCAGCGTTCGCGTTTCGAGCAACAAATGCTCGCCAAAGCCAAAGGCGACGAAGAAGCCCAACCCTACGACGAGGATTTCTGCACCGCGCTCGAATACGGTATGCCCCCAACCGGCGGACTCGGCATCGGCATCGATCGTATGGTAATGTTCCTCACGGACAGTGCGTCTATACGAGATGTATTGTTGTTCCCCACAATGAAACCTCTCAAATGATGATTGAGCGAATAACTGTGTCAACGCCCTTTTGTTCACCCGTCACGTGCGATTAGTACGTTGGGCGGGTTTACAAAAGGGCGTTTCCTTGTTCTTCATCATTATTCATTATTAATTATTAATTTCTCTCTATCTTTTCTTTATATTTTTTTAAGTTGAAAATCATTATATCTATGTTATAATCTATCCATAAATATATTTGAGGTGAACGATGAGTTTCAATATCTTGCTCGTGGAAGACGACGAGGATATAGTCAAACTGCTTAAACTCTATCTCGAAAACGAAGGGTTCGTTACGTTCCGCGCAAAAGACGGCGTTGACGCGTGCGAGATTTTTGACAAGGAAAAAATCGACCTCGCGCTCGTCGATATTATGATGCCAAGAATGAACGGATACGAATTGACAAAATATATCCGTCAAAAGAGCAATATCCCCATTATCATTCTCTCGGCGGCGCAACTCGACAGCGACAAAATTTTGGGGCTCAATCTCGGCGCGGACGATTATATGGTCAAGCCGTTCAATCCCCTCGAACTCATTGCGCGCATAAACGCGAACTTGCGCCGTTTCTACAAATTCGGCAATGCGCAGGACGAGGACACGGGCAAAATCACGATCGGGGAACTGACCCTCGACACCAACACGCTCACCCTCGAAAAGAGAGGCGTTCCCGTCAACCTCACCGCAACAGAGTATAAGATTTTGCTTATGCTTATGAAGTCGCCGGGTAGGGTGTTCACCAAAATGCAGATATACGAAGAAGTCAACGGCGACTACTACGCAAACGACGACAACACTATGATGGTGCATATCTCGAACATTCGCGACAAAATCGAGGACGACCCGAAAAATCCGCGTTACATAAAGACGTTAAGAGGTCTCGGATATAAGATTGAAAAACAATAAACTGCACAAAAACGATGATTATATGTTGCAAAGCGGTGCTTTAAGTGCCGATTGTGACGATAATCGCAAAAAAGGCGGGCGCAACAAGAGAATGAAAAACGCGCCGCACATCGACAACGCAAGTTTCCTTGCGTTGCTTATTCGCAGTTTCGTTTCCTTTTCGCTGATTATAATTTTAGGCGTGGTCGCCATATTTATTTTGGTCAACTGGGCGTTTTCGCCAAACGGCATAAACATACGACAAAAAAATATTTCCGACTATAAATCTTATCTTGAAAACGGCAACTATCAAAAGATTCCGTCAAACAAAATTCTCGGCGACAACGGGTGGCTGGAAGTCGTTACGGCGGACGGAAACACCGTTTATTCCACTCGCGACGAAAGCGGCGTTTATACGCAGGGCGAACTCGATTGTATAGTCCGCTACAACATCGGCGAAACGAGGGAAGTGCATAATTTCAAACTCGCAACGGACAAATATAACTACCTCGTCACCATAAGTTACAACGACAGCGAGGGCAATCCGCAAGAGCGTTACTACCTTTTGAGCAAGGGCGAGGACGGATTGTATCGAATAGTTTCGTCGTCCATTTCCACGACGAAAACGAGTTTCACGCAACAAGAGTACGAATATCTCACTTACAACGCCGTACATTCCGAACAACGATTGTATCGCCTTTCTTTCAAAGGCTCGGACGGGGTGGATTATTACGCCGTTTTCCTCACCGAAAACGAAAATAACACCGCCGTTATATATCTGCTTATCGTGGTTATAGTGCTTTGTATTCTCGCGCTGTTTGCGACGGTTATGGTGTTTTACGTTCGCTACATCAACAAGCACGTCCAAAAACCGCTTGCGGTGCTGTCCTACGCAATGACGACGTTCCCGTCGAAAGAAAAGCACGAGCATTTGAACTACAAAGGCTCGAAAGAGTTCGAACATCTTTACGACAGTTTCAACGAAATGGTCGATCTTCTCGACGCGAGCGAGCAGCAACGACTTGCGCTCGAAGCGGACAAACAACGTATGCTTGCAGGCTTGTCGCACGACCTAAAAACCCCCGTCACCATAATTCAAGGCTTCACGAAAGCGATAAAAGACGGTTTGGTGAGCGACGAGGACAAGCAAAAGTATTTGCAAATAATCCTTACAAAATCCGACCAAATGGTTGCGCTCATCAATCAATTCTACGAGTACAACAAACTCGAACACCCCGACTTTGCGCTTGACAAAAAGCCTTGCGACGTTGCGGAACTTGCAAGAAGTTTTCTTGCGGGAATATACGACGAGTTCGAGATACGCGGCTACAATCTCGACGCGCAGATTTGCGAAGAACGCCTCGTTTGCGACTTGGACAAAGGGCAATTCTTACGCGTGTTCGAAAACATAACGGGCAACTTCTTCAAGTATACGCCGAAAGGTTCGACGTTGCTTTTCAGCGTTCAAAGGGAAGGAAATAAGGTGAAAATCGCAATCGCGGACAACGGACTCGGCATAAACGAGGAATCGAAAAAAGACGTGTTCGAAGCGTTCGTGGTGGGCGAAAAATCTCGCAATAATCAAGGTTCGGGACTCGGACTTGCCGTTTGCAAAAAAATCGTCACTATGCACGGCGGAAGCATAGAACTCGCAAAAGAGCCTATAAAGGATTACAACACCGAGTTCGATATTACGCTCGATTTGAGCGAGGATTCGCAAAAATGATTACCGCAAAAGTGCCTGCAAAACTCAATCTGTCGCTTGCCGTAACGGGCAAAAGAGGGAATATGCACACCCTCGATATGATTATGTATCCGTACGAAAAATATGCGGATATAGTCGAGTTTTGCCCCGAAGACGATAAAGTGGGATTCGACGTGTTCGTAAAGGGCGGTTTCGACGGCTTGGACGAGGGAAGATTTTTATCCTTTGTGCGCGACAAATTCGACGCAATCGCAAAGCGTTTGCAAGTGGGCGGAAAAATCGAGATTTTCAAAGGCGTACCCCTCGGCGCAGGGCTCGGCGGCTCGTCTGCGGCGATAGCGTGCGCGTATAAAGCCGCAATAGAATATCTGCGCGAAAAAGGTCAAAATATGCCGTTAGATATCGAGTTTTTGCTATCTCTCGGCAGCGACGTGCCGTATATGGTTCACGGCGGCGTATGTCGCGTTTCTGGCATAGGCGAAGTCATACAGGAATTGGAAAGCGAAGGCAAAATCGAAGTGTACGAGATTATCGCAAAGGGCGGAAGCGACAGCGGAAAATGCTATAAACTGCTCGACGAACTGCGCGGCGAAAACTTCGACGTCGCAAACGTTCCTACGACGGTTGCCGAAGCAATCGAAGTTGCCAGAAACGACCTTTTCGAGCCTGCCCGTATTCTAAATCCGCAAATAAAAGCCGCTTGCGACGAGTTGAAAGAAAGGGGATTCGACAAAATTTTTATGTCTGGAAGCGGAAGCACCGTTTTTGCAATTTCGGGTTTCGTCAAATAAAAATCCTACAAAAATACGAAATAAAGTTCGGTTTTTAACATTTTTCACGAAATGATTTTTGCAAATTGCGCATTTTTGCAAAAAATTTACATTTTAACTCTTGTATGCGCGCGTGTTTTTTGTTACAATAAGCGTAAATAATATTAGAAGTATATCCTTGATTGATAAGGGATTTGCTTTTGGAGAAAGTAATGGCAAAACAAAAAGACAGTTATGCAAGTTATTTGTTCCACGAAGGAACGAATTATCAAGCGCATAAGATGTTCTCGCCCGTTCCGAGCGCGGAAGACGGCGTAGACGGTTGGGATTTCGCCGTATGGGCGCCCAACGCCGCGTCCGTTTCGGTTGTTGGCGATTTTAACGACTGGGACGTCAACGCCAACCGTATGCAGAAACAAGACGACGGCGTATGGACGGCTTTCGTTGCCGGCGCAACGCAATTTCAAGCGTACAAATACGCAATAACGTCCGAGAGCGGCGAAACCGTCTTCAAGTGCGACCCCTACGGATTGCATTTCGAAACCGCGCCCGCAAACGCTTCCAAACTTTACGACATTTCGGGCTACCGTTGGAAAGACAAAAAGTGGATGAGAGAAAGGGAAAACTATAACCCCTACGGCTCGCCTATCAACATCTACGAGATTCATTTCGGCTCGTGGAAAAAGTATGCCGACGGCAACTACATCAATTACAGCGCGATGGCTGACGAACTTATCCCTTACGTCAAAAAGATGGGTTACACGCACATCGAGGTTATGCCGCTCACCGAATATCCTTTCGACGGAAGTTGGGGATATCAGACGACGGGTATGTTTGCCCCGACCTCTCGCTACGGCACGCCGAAAGACCTTATGGAATTTATCGACCGTTGCCACAGAGCAGGCATAGGCATCATTCTCGACTGGGTGCTTGCGCACTTCCCGCGCGACGAGCAAGGTCTGCGCCTGTTTGACGGCACGCCCCTTTACGAATACGCCGACCCGCGCAAGGGCGAGCATAAAGAGTGGGGTACAATGGTGTACGACTTCGGCAAAAACGAGGTCAAATCTTTCCTCATATCCGCGGCGATGTTTTGGTTCGACGTATACCACATCGACGGAATCCGTTGCGACGCGGTTGCGAGTATGCTCTATCTCGACTACGGCAGAAAGGACGGCGAGTGGGCGCCCAACCAGTACGGCGGAAATTACAACCTCGAAGCAAAGGACTTCTTAAAGCAAATGAACACCGCAATACTTTCAAAGTATCACGGCGCGCTCACCGTTGCAGAGGAAAGCACCGCTTATCCTATGATAACCAAGCCTGCCTACGACGGCGGTCTCGGATTCAATTTCAAGTGGAATATGGGTTGGATGAACGACAGTTTGCATTACCTGTCCCTTGACCCGTTTTTCAGAAAAGACAATCACAACAACATTACTTTCGCAATAACTTACGCATACAGCGAAAATTACATTCTTCCCATTTCCCACGACGAAGTCGTGCACGGCAAGTGCAGTATGATAAACAAAGTGCCGGGCGACTACGACCAAAAGTTCGAGGGACTCAAAGCGTTTTACGGCTTTATGATGGGACATCCCGGCAAGAAACTCAACTTTATGGGCAACGAATTCGCGCAGTTCATCGAATGGAATTACGCCCAACAACTCGACTGGTTCTTGCTCGATTATCCGCGCCACCGCACCTTCCAAAAGTTTATGAAAGACCTCAACGCTTTCTATCTCGAAAACAAGGCGATGTGGCAACTCGACTGCACGTACGACGGGTTCAAGTGGATAGTGGTGGACGACAATTCTCAAAACGTCGTATCTTTCATTCGCAAGGCGGCGGACGGCGAGTACGTCATATGCGTTGTCAATTTCTCGCCCGTCGAAAGACTCAAATACGTTATGGGCGTACCCGAGGGCGTGACGTACAGAGCGGATTTGTATTCCGCCCTCAAAAAGTACGGCGGCGAGGAAGAAAGACGCCCCTCGTTCAGAGCGAGCGCGAAACCCTCGCACGGTTATCCGTATTCAATAAAAGTCAATATTCCCAAAAACTCTGTTATGTTTTTGAAGCCGGAATATAAGGAGGAAAAATAAATGAGCAAAATTTCCAAAAAGGAATGTATCGCAATGCTTCTTGCGGGCGGTCAGGGCACAAGACTCGGCGTGCTTACCTCGTCGGTTGCAAAACCCGCAGTGCCGTTCGGCGCAAAGTATCGCATCATCGATTTTCCGCTTTCCAACAGCATCAACAGCGGTATCGATACAATAGGCGTTCTCACGCAGTATCGTCCCTTTGAGTTGCATCAATACATAGGCAACGGTCAGCCGTGGGATCTCGACAGACTCAGCGGCGGTATCTACGTTTTGCCGCCGTATATGGGCGCAAAGTCGGGCGAGTGGTACAAAGGCACGGCGAACGCAATCTACCAAAATATAGACTTTATCGACAATTACAGCCCCGATTACGTCGTGATTCTGAGCGGCGACCACATCTACAAGATGGATTATCACGATATGCTCAAAGAGCATAAACGCAACGGCGCGGACTGCACCATTGCCGTGCGCGACGTACCCATCGAGGAAGCGAGCCGCTTCGGTATCCTCAACCTTAAAAAGAACAGCAAACAAATCGAGGAATTTGAGGAAAAACCGAAGAATCCCAGAAGCACGAAGGCTTCTATGGGCATTTATATCTTCACTTGGGAAAAACTTCGCAAGTACCTCATCGAAGACGAAAACGACAAGGACAGCGAAAACGATTTCGGCAAAAACATCATTCCCAAAATGCTTGCGGACGGACAGAGAATGTACGCGTATCAATTTGACGGCTACTGGAAGGACGTCGGTACGATTTCGTCCTTGTGGGAAGCAAATATGGACGTCCTCAAAGGCGACGAGTTCAATCTCGACGACGACAAGTGGAAAATTTACGCGCGCAACAACGCCGAGCCGCCGCACTACGTCGCGCCGACGGGCAACGTCATAAACTGCCTCGTCAGCGAAGGTACTGTCATCAACGGCACGGTCAAAAACAGCATAGTGTCCAACTCGGTCAAAATCGGCAAAGACGCGTACGTTGAAGAATCCGTCATTATGCCGGGCGCGGTTATCGAGGACGGCGCGGACGTCAGATATTCAATCGTCGGCTGGAACGCGGTCGTCGGCAAAAACAGTATGGTCGGCGAAACGCTCGAACATTGCAACCCGGGCGAGTGGAAAATCAGCGTAATCGCCCCGAACTACACTCTTGCACCGAACTCGGTCGTCGGCGCAAACGAAATGATAGGTTAAGGAGGGAAGAATATGAAAAACAATACGATGGGCGTTTTGTTCGCGTCCGATCCCGACAGCCATCTTAACGATTTGACAATCCATCGCACTACGGCTTCGTTGCCGTTTGCGGGAAGATACCGTCTTATCGACTTCACGCTGTCCAACCTCGTGCACGCAAATATCACTACGATAGGCATCGTCACGCGCAACAACTACAATTCCCTTATGGACCATCTTCGTATGGGTCGCGACTGGGACTTGAACAGAAAAAACAGCGGTCTTACGCTTTTCCCGCCTTTTGCGTTCAACAGCGAGCATAAGGTATACAAGGGCAAAATCGAAGCGTTGTTCAATCTGCGCGGATATCTTTTGAACAACAACGAGGAATACGTCGTTATATCCAACACGAATATCGCTTGCAACATCGATTTCGACGAAATCGAGGCTTTCCACATCGAAAAGGGCGCGGATATAACCGTTCTTACCTACAAAACCGACGATATTACGCCGAGAAAACTCATCATTTCTTCGGACAAAAATCACCGTATCACCGATATGCGCTACGCAGTGGCAAGCGACACGGGCAAGCAACAATGCAACCTCAACGTCTACTTCATCAAGAAGGACTTGCTCATATCCCTCGTCGACAACGCATACGCGCACGGCTGCTACGACTTCGAAAAGGATATTCTTCAAGAAAACCTTTCCGAACTCTATATTATGAACTACGAGGTCAAGGAATACGTCGCCGTCATCGACCGTATCCCGACCTATTTCAAACGCAGTATGGACTTGCTCAAACCCGAAGTGAGAGACGCATTGTTCTACAAACATTCCACCATTCTCACCAAGGTTAAGGACAGCGTTCCCGCAAGGTATAAAGGCGGCGCAAACGTCAAAAATTCAATCATCGCCGACGGTTGCGTCATCGACGGTACTGTCGAAAACTCGATACTTTTCCGTTCCGTCAAGGTCGGCAAGGGCGCAGTCATTCGCAATTCCATCGTTATGGAAGACACCATCGTTATGGAAAACGCCTCTCTCGATTACACCATCACCGACAAGGACGTTATCATTCAGCCGGGACGTGTGTTGAGCGGGTATGAGACTTATCCTATGGTGGTTGTCAAGGGCAAAGTAATTTAAGAAATTGCGCCGAATGCAAAACACTTGTCACCCATCTTTTCAAGATGGCTTGACAAATATTTTGGCGCAAACGTCCTGTCACAAACAAATCAGAGCATTTGTTTGTGACGTAAGGGGTTGCAACTTTGAGGCGGCTCGGCAGTTGCAACGGCGGAAGTGGATGCTCACAACGATTCTTCGTCGTTGCATATTATTCGGCTCCGCCTGTCTACGAGCAACGTTTGAGTGGCTGCGAAGCCGAATGATTCGTTGTCATAGAGCATAAGCGTGGGAATCCAGCGAAGCGTCAAATATCACGCTTAAATATAGCGGATAATTGCGCTCAAACAAACAAATCGGGTGCGGGTGTTCCCGCCATCAATTATTAATTAATAATTATTCATTATTAATTAGCAAAGAGGACAGTTTATGAAAATTCTATTTGTTGCATCAGAAGCAATGCCGTTCGTCAGGTCGGGCGGCTTGGGCGACGTCGCCGGCGCGCTTCCGAAAGCTCTCAATGCGCTCGGCCACGATTGCAGAGTTATCATTCCTTTCTACAAAGAGGAAATCAAAGAAACTTATCGCGATTCGTTCAAGTTCGTCGCTTCGACGTTCGTCGATTTGAGTTGGCGTCGTCAATACTGCGGCGTTTACGAAGCGGTTTACGACGGCGTAACTTACTACTTCGTGGACAACGAGTACTATTTCAAGCGCAAAGGTCTTTACGGTCATTTCGACGACGGCGAACGCTTTGCGTTCTTCTCGAAAGCCGTTCTCGAAGCGTTGCCGCTCATCGACTTCTATCCCGACGTGTTGCACGCAAACGACTGGCACACCGCGCTTACGCCCGTATTCCTCGACGTGTTCTATCGCGCAAGCGAGGATTATCAGCGTATAAAGACGGTGTTCACAATCCACAATATCGAGTTCCAAGGCAAGTACGGCGACAGCCTCATAGGCGACATTCTCGGTTTGCCCGAATGGGCGCGCCCCCTCGTTATGAACGGCGACTGCGTAAACTACATGAAGGGCGGTATCGAGTCCTCAAACGCCGTCACCACCGTCAGCGAAACCTACGCGCAAGAGATTCTCGACCCGTTCTATTCTTACGGACTCGAAGGAATACTCTCAAACCGCAGATACAAACTTCACGGCGTCGTCAACGGCATAGACCAAGTGCTTTACGACCCAAAAACCGACAAGAAACTTTTTGCGGATTACACCGTCAAAAACTATGCGGTCAAGAAGGCGGAAAACAAGAAGGCTCTTTGCGAGATGATAAACTTGCCGTTTGACGAAAATCGTCCGCTCATCGCAATGGTCACAAGACTCACCGAACAAAAGGGTCTCGACCTCGTGGGCGCGGTTATCGACGATATTATGCGCGCGGACGTTCAAGTGGTGGTTCTCGGCACGGGCGACTGGAAGTACGAAAATATGATTAAGTCCGTCGAGGAACGTCATCCCAACAAGTTCAGAGCCATTCTCGCGTTTTCGAGCGATTTGGCAAGCAAACTTTACGGGGCGAGTGATATGTTCCTTATGCCGTCCAAATTCGAGCCGTGCGGACTTTCGCAACTCATCGCAATGCGTTACGGTTCTGTGCCTATCGTTCGCGAAACGGGCGGACTCAAAGACACCGTGCCTGCGTACAATCCCGAAACGGGCGAGGGCAAAGGCTTCACGTTCAAGACCTATAACGCATACGATATGCTCGACGCAATCTGGCGCGCTTACGCGACCTACAACGACAAGTACAACTGGGACAACATCGTCAAAAACGATATGAAATCGAAATTCAGTTGGGAAGTCAGCGCCAAAAAGTACGTCGACATCTATCAGAATCTGTAAAAACTCGTCTTGCGGCAACACCGCAGGGCTATAAAAATAAAAACTAATTATCTTTCGTCCGGGGGGAAAGCGGAAGGAAGGAAAGGATATGAAATTCAACATTACGCAAAAGGAAATCAAAAACAGCATTTCCGGCGTGCTAACGAGTTATTTCGGCGTAAAACCCGAGGACGCAAGCAAAGCGCAAATCTATCGCGCAACTTGTATGGTCATTCGCGATTTGCTCACGAGCGAACGCGTAAACTTCAAGAAAGAGTGCCGTGCGCAGAACGCAAAACAAGTCTACTATATGTCGATGGAATTTTTGCTCGGCAGGTCGCTTCGCAACCATCTTTTCAATATGGGTATCACCGACGAGGTGACCAAAGCAGTTGAAAGTTTCGGCGTAAAGATGGACGAAATCTACGCTTTCGAGCCAGACGCGGGTCTCGGAAACGGCGGCTTGGGCAGACTTGCGGCGGCGTATATGGACGCTCTTACGTCCTGCGACTATCCCGCAAACGGATTCTGCATTCTTTACGACTACGGCATTTTCAAGCAAGTCGTCGTTGACGGCTGGCAACTCGAACAACCGGACGACTGGCTCAAAATGGGCGACGTTTGGCTCAATCCTCGTCCCGAAGAAACCTATCAGGTCAAGTTCGGCGGCGTAGTAGACCAAAACTGGCAAGACGGCAAACTCACCGTAACGCAAAGAGATTGCACCGTCGTCAACGCCGTGCCTTACGATATGAACGTATCGGGTTACGATACGAGTGCGGTCAACCGTTTGAGACTTTGGAAGTCGCAAGCGCCGCAAGACTTCGATATGGATATGTTCAGCAAGGGCGAATATATCAAGGCGAGCGCGGCAAAGGCTATGGCCGAGTCCATCAACAAAGTGCTTTATCCCGCAGACGACCACATCGAAGGCAAATCCTTGCGCCTTAAACAACAATACTTCTTCGTTTCGGCGTCCATTCAATCCATTTTGCGCCGTCACTTGAAGTTCAATCCCAGCCTCGACAACCTCGCGGACAGAGTGGCAATCCACATCAACGACACGCACCCCACGCTTTGCATACCCGAACTTATGCGTCTTCTTCTCGACGAATACGGCTACGGTTGGGATCAGGCTTGGGACATCACCACGCACGTCATTTCCTACACCAACCACACCGTTATGGCGGAAGCGCTCGAAAAGTGGCCTCAAAGCCTTTTCCAAAGTCTGCTTCCTCGTATCTACCAAATCGTGCAGGAAATCAATCAACGCTTCTGCGGCGAGTTGTGGGCGTACTATCCCAACAACTGGGACGTGGTCAACCGCAACGCAATCCTTGCAAACGGTCAAGTCAAAATGGCAAACCTCTGCCTCGTGACTTCGCACACGATAAACGGCGTCAGCGCGTTGCATAGCGACATTCTCAAAAACGACGTTTTTGCGGATTACTATCGTATGCACCCCGAAAAATTCACCAACGTCACAAACGGCATTACGCACAGACGTTGGGTCGCGCAAGCAAATCCGCGCCTTGCGAGTTTGCTCAACGAACTCATCGGCGACGGATGGCTCAAAGACGCGGACAAATTGCAAGACTTGCAAAAGTATATGGGTGACAGACAAGTGCTCGATCGCCTTGCCGACATCAAACTTCAAAACAAGCAAGACCTTGCAAAATATATCCTCGAACATAACGGCGTAGAAGTCGATCCGAGCAGCATTTTCGACGTGCAAGTCAAGAGATTGCACGAGTACAAACGTCAACTTCTCAATGCGCTCAACATTCTCGACCTCTATCTGCAAATCAAAGAAAATCCGAATCTCGACATCCATCCGCGCACGTTCATTTTCGGCGCGAAAGCGGCAAGCGCGTACTATATGGCAAAGCAAATCATCCGCTTCATATGTGCGCTCGGCGATCTCGTCAACAACGATCCCGACGTCAAGGGCAGACTCAAAGTCGTGTTCCTTGAAAACTACCGCGTATCCCTTGCCGAAATCATTATGCCGGCGGCGGAAGTCAGCGAGCAAATCTCTCTTGCGGGCAAAGAGGCGAGCGGCACGGGCAATATGAAATTTATGATAAACGGTGCGCTCACAATCGGCACGCTCGACGGCGCAAACGTGGAAATCCATTCCGAAGTGGGCGACGGCAACATTTTCCTTTTCGGTATGCTCGCAAACGAAGTCGAGGATTTGTGGCGCAGAGGTTACAATCCTTCGCACTATTATCAAACGAATCCGCGTATCAAACGCCTCATCGACACGCTTCGCCAAGGCATCAACAACATATCTTTCGGTGAAATCGCAGACTCGCTCACGACGGGTCGCGGCGGTCAACCCGACAGTTATATGGTCCTTGCGGACTTCGACAGTTACTCTGCGGCGCAACGTCGCGTAAACGACACCTATCTCGACAAAGAAACGTGGAATCGTATGTCGCTCGTCAACATCGCAAAAGCAGGATTCTTTGCGGCAGACAGGTCGGTCGAGGAATACGCAACTCGCATTTGGAACTTGCAAAAAGTTCGTCATTGAGCGACTAATTTCGTTAGCAACGTCCGAGCGTCAACTCATTTACGCATAGCAAATTAGGGTTGCCGTTCGAACGTCGCTTCCTTATTATTCATCTCATTGACGCACTTTTTGAAAATAAAAGCAAATTGCACAACGCGCACTCGCAAAAAGCAAAAACGGACGTACCCGATTTTGACGAAAGTGCGCGCCGTGCGCAATAATTAGTTTCGGGGTGCGGGGTAAAACCCCGCCCTCAATTATTAATTATTCATTATCGATTAACCGTATGTACAATCCTTTGCTTCACAAAAAGCCGTACGGGGCGAGCGTTATAAATCAAGAAACGCGCATAACTTTCCCCGTTGACAACTCGCTTGGCATAAAGCGAGTTTTTGTCGTATTGCGCCAAGTTTTCGGCGAGGGCGGCGAAGCGGAAGGCGAGTCCTTGCGTTACGAATTGCCGCTGTCGCGAAGTGAAAACGGACAAGACTTTTTCGTCGGTTCTTTCGCGCTTTCGGCGTGGGGCATTTGGCAGTATCGTTTCGAGGGCGAGTTTGCAAACGGCGATTTAGCGTTCTTCGGCAGAGGACTCGACGGAACGGCAATTCGCGGCGACTGGTTGTCCGAATGGCAGTTGACCGTAACGAAATGCGACTATAAAACGCCGATTTGGGCAAAACAAGGCGTAACTTATCAAATATTTGCCGACAGGTTCTGCAAAGTCGGCGACAAACCTTTTACGAAAAGAGGCAGATTGCACGCCGACTGGTACGAACGCCCCGACATCGCCGAAGACGGCAGAGATTACCGCGCGGACGACTTTTTCGGCGGCAATATCGAGGGCATAATCTCGAAACTCGATTATCTTCAATCGCTCGGCGTAACTTTGATTTACCTTTCGCCCGTGTTCGAGTCTTGCTCGAATCACCGCTACGATACGGGGGATTATCTGAAAATAGATTCCTTGTTCGGCACGGAAGAAGAATTTGAAAATCTCGTAAAAAAAGCCGACGAAAAGGGCATAAAAATTATGCTCGACGGCGTGTTTAACCACACGGGTTCGGACAGCAAGTATTTCAACAAAGAGGGAACGTACCCCGATTTGGGCGCATACCAAAGCAAGCAATCGCCGTACTTTGACTGGTACTATTTCACAAAATATCCCGACGAATACGCGTGCTGGTGGGGTAGCACCGTCGTGCCGACCGTCAACAAGAGCGCGAAAGGATTTTGCGATTTGATTTTGGGTGACAACGGCGTCATCGACAAGTGGTCGAAAGTCGGCGTAAAGGGTTGGCGACTCGACGTCGTGGACGAATTGCCCGTCGATTTTACGAACAAACTTTGCTCGCGTATCAAGAGCGAGGGCGAGGATATGCTCGTCGTAGGCGAGGTTTGGGAAGACGCGTCGATAAAGATTGCGTACAGCGAGTGGCGACCCTATTTTATGGGCGAGCAACTCGATTCGGTTATGAACTATCCGTTCAAGGAAGCGATTTTGGCGTACGCGCTCACGGGCGACAAAAACGCGTTTATATCCGACGTCACAACCATATTAGAACATTACCCCAAACAATCTCTCGACGTGCTTATGAACCTTGTGGACAGCCACGACACCGCTCGCGCTATAACCGTCCTTTCGGGCGTAAAACCGCCTTATTCAAAGAAAGACAGAGCGGACTTTGCACTCTCTTGCGAGCAGTACGACCTCGCAAAACGCAGACTTAAACTCGCAAGCGCGTTGCAGTATACTTTGCCCGGCGTCCCGTGCGTGTTCTACGGCGACGAGGTCGGAAAACAAGGGTATGAAGACCCGCTCAATCGCGGAACGTACCCGTGGGGCAGAGAGGATAACGATTTGCTTGCGCATTATCGAAAACTCGGCGAATTGCGCCGTGATTTCGCACCGTATTTGCAAGGCGAAACGCATTTCGTACCCGACCCCGACAAACTTATTTTCGAGCGTGTTTGCGCCGACGGCGTATTGCGAGTCGAATCGCAAGGCTTGTGGCTTTCGATAAGCGTAAACGGAAAAACTTTGATGTCAATCAACAATTAAAAAGAATATTTATGGGCGGGGCATTGCCCCACACCCAAACAGAATAAAAGGCACGCGTTTGCGTGCCTTTTTTAAAACAACTAACCGCTTGCGCCGACGGCGCAAAAAACAAGCAGATAATCTTGCGAAACTGCGGTTTGAGTTTTTGTCCGTCTTATTTTGATAGCAAAGATTCTCTGCGCGGTAGAGAGATTAAAAAAGCGATATATAAAAAGAAAGCACGCATTTGCGTGCTTTCTGTAAGCATATCGCTTTTTTAATCGGCATCCAAAGCATCCAATCTTATTTGTTTCTTTTCTTCTTTGGTGAGTTTTCTGCCTTTTGTGAGTTGCTTGCTGTCGCCGTGTTTGACGAAGAACATCAACACGATTGCGATGACGATGCAAATCGCACTGTAAAGGAACAAATATTTGTTGCCGCCTGCGTCCATAATCGCGCCGCCGATTGCGGGGGTGATTGCTTGTGCGGACATCGTTGCAACGTAGTAATAACCGGTGTATTGACCGACCGTTTCCGCTGTCGAAAGTTCGGTGACCATCGGGAACGTGTTGACGTTTGCGATGATAAGACCGAAGCCTGCAATGAGGTAGAACAGAGCGAACAACACTGCGGGGATAGCCGCAACGTCGTTGGGCTGAACGGCAAAGCAGATGAGCAAGAACGAAACGACTGCGAGCGCGAAGCCGATCATAATGGATTTTCTTCTGCCGATTTTTGCCGCCATATATCCGACGGGGATAAATGCGATTGCGCTTATGCCCATCGAAACGCCCGAAATGATGGACGCAACGCCTGCGGAAAGGTTGAGTGCTTTCGTCGTATAAATGGAAAGGTTGGACGAAACCGCGTTGTAGCCCATAAACCACATAAAGATTGAAGCGAGAATGAGCGCAAACGATTTGAGTCTGCCTTTTTCGAGGTCATTCTTCGAGCCCCACCATTCTTTGGGGGATTGACTTTTTTTCTTCGCATTTTCGACAACTTGTTTTGCAAAATCGAGAGTTTCGGGCGCGACTTCTTCTTTGGTCGTGCCGTTGACGATTTCTTGCACTTCGCCGTCGGGCTTGCTGTCGAGGTTGTATTCTGCGTCGCCTTCGGAAATGAGTTCTTCCGCAAATTTTTCCGCTTCGGGATTCTCGCCTTCCGCAAAGTCGTCGATTTCGTATTCTTTGCAGATTTCTTGGCATTTTGCAACCAACTTACGCTCGTTGACGAGAGCGAGGAATCCGGCGAGAAGCAAGAGCATACCCGCCGCAACCGAACCGAAGATGATGACGTAGTTTTCAAGGCGTTGACCGAACAAAACCACCGTGTAAATCAAGAACGCTATTGCGCCGCCGATACCGCCGCAAAGGTTGATGATAGCGTTTGCTTGCGAGCGCAAGGGCTTCGGTGTGACGTCGGGCATAAGCGCGACTGCGGGGGAACGGAAGGTTGCCATTGCGATAAGCACCAAAAGAAGAATGACCATATACACGACAAGGCTCTTGATACCTGCGTCGGTCTTGGTGCATTTTTCGTGGACTTCGTTGCTTATGTAGGTGTTCATACCTGCCGCAACGTATTTTTTGTAAGCGGCGTTGCTGTCAACGAGGTCTTGATACGTCTTGCCTTCGACGGGCGAGGCGACAGACAAATCTTCGACGACGTTGCCGTCGTAGTAGTACGTCGTTGCGCCGAGCATATTGAGGACGGCTTTTTTGGATGTCATCTTGCCGTAGTAGCGCAAAGAAACGAAGTCTTCTCTCGTGACCTTATTGTTGTTGAGGTAGGTGAGGTCGCAATAGTTTGCACTGCCTTCCTTGCCGGCGACCGCGTTGTCGTACCATTCTTCGAGAAGCGGTTGCATAAACGTGTCGCTGTCGAGTTGCGTTTCGATTTGGGTGGTGAGTTCTTGCGCTTTTGCCTGTTGTTTGAGGGTGGCAACGGGAACGAACACCATAAGCACAACCGCGCAAACCGTACCGATGACGATAAACGGCGTACGGCGACCCCATTTTTTGACGAGTTTGCCGTGAGCATTGTCGCTGAGTTTGCCGAAAAGCGGCAACATAAAGAGGGACAAGAGGTTATCAAGACCCATAATGATACCGCGCGCCCAACTCGGCAAGCCGTATGCGTGTTCCAAAAGAAGGGGAACGACAAAGTCGTATGCCGTCCAGAACAGCATAATGATTGCAAACGCAAAGCCGACCTTGAAGGTCTGCGGATAGTCGAGTTTGAGAGGCGGTCTGCCTTTCTCGTCGAGTACTGGTGCGGGTTTTTCCTTTTTACTCATAATAATCTCCTACAACAAAATATCCATAAATTACGCATACGCACGCGCACGATAATACAGATAAATATATTATAGTGTAAAAATGTCGGATTGTAAATACTCAATATACGACAAATGTGTAAATTTTTTGTAAAAAACGCGATAGTTTTCAAGGATTTACAAACTTATAAATCCATAGCAAAGCATTCCGACGACGGCGGATATGACGATAATAAGAATAGGTTGCAGAGTTTTGCCTTTAATTTTTATAAACGATATGCCGAACAAGAATACGAAAAGACAAGTGCCTATCAAGTCGAATTGCACGGCGTCGTGAGAGAGTACGCTCGATATTCCAAACAGCGTTGACAGCACGAACCCGACGAACACCGCAACGAGCAATCCCGTCACCGTCGAGCGAACGTATGCGAAAACGCTTTGCACGGCGGGTTTCTTTATGAGGTTTGAAAACGCCATAGCGACGAGCGTAATGATTATAAGAGAGGGAAGCACCACGCCGAAAGTAGCGCAAATCGCGCCGAGTATGCTTTCGCCGACGCCTGCCGATTGCAAGACTGACACGCCGGTATACGTTGCGATGTTCACGGCAAACGGCCCGGGAGTGCTTTCGGAAATGGCGATAAACGATTGCACTTCTTCGATTGTCAGCCAGCCTTTTTCGACGACTTCCTGACTTATCATGGGAATCATAGCTTGCCCGCCGCCTATCGTGAAAAGCCCTATTTTGAAAAACGTCCAAAAGAGTTGAAGATATATCATTTTTCATCCCCCTCTTTGACGTTATTCGATACGGTTTGATTTTTTGAAATATGTGCTAAATTGTCGCAATCTGCGGTTTTGCACGTCGAATCGAGAGTATAAACGTCGGTTTCGCGCACATACTCGTCTTTTTCGAGGGTGCGACCTATGCGCTCGTTAAAGTATTCGGGCGTGCCTACCGAGTGCAAAACTTTCTTGTCGTACACGCTCTTTATCGCCATTGCCACGCACGCTATGACTATGGTTGAAAGTATGATATGTATCACTCGAACGTTTGTCAAAAGCACGAGCAAAAACGACGCGAGCATAAGCAAGTAGGACAATAAATTCTTTTTCACGTCTTTGAAAAAGGTGAACACCGCTTTTGCAATCAGCACCAAAACGCCCACGCGTATGCTCTTGAAAAAGTATCCCGCCCATACGTTGTCTTTGACGAGTTCGATGACGTAACTTAGCGCGATTATGACGATGAGCGAGGGGATAACCACGCCCAAAGTCGCAACGATTCCGCCGAGAACACCGCACTTTTTCACGCCTATGTAGGTTGCCGTGTTTATGGCGATAGGTCCGGGCGTGCTTTCGGCAATGGCAAACACGTCGGCAAGTTCGTCGTGGGTTATCCAGCCTTGCTTTTTGACGACTTCGGCTTCTATCAGCGACAGCATCGCATATCCGCCCCCAAACGAAAACAAGCCTATTTTGAAAAATATGCCGAACAGTTTTAACAGGGATAACAGATATTGTTTCGCGTTTTGCTTTTCCATAGTTTTGACAAAAAAATTATATCACTCGCACTCGTCGTTGTAAAGTGCGCTCAAACTCTTTGCCAAACCGCAAATTCGTGCTAAAATATAAATATGATACTTTGCGGATACGAAAAATTTTCAATGGTCGATTTCGACGGCAAAATCGCCTGCACCGTGTTTACGGGCGGGTGTAATTTCCGCTGTCCGTTCTGCCACAACGCGCCGCTTGTCGTCGGCAACCTCAAATCGCAACAAATAGACGAAAGCGAGGTTTTCGATTATCTTCAAAAGCGCAAAGGACTTGTGGACGCCGTTTGCGTGACGGGCGGCGAACCTACGCTTCAACCCGACCTCTGCGATTTTTTGGCAAAGGTGAGAAGTATGGGTTACGCAACCAAACTCGACACAAACGGACTTCGCCCCGACGTTCTTAAAGCCGTGCTCGACGACAAACTCGTCGATTACGTCGCAATGGACGTGAAAAACAGCCCCGAAAAGTATGCGCATACCGTCGGCGTTCAAAACGTCGATATGGGAAAGATTCTTACCAGCATTCAACTTCTCAAAGACAGCGGCATCGATTTTGAGTTCCGCACAACTTTGATAAAAGAGTTCCACACCGCCGACGACGTTCAAAAAATCGCCTATCTCGTGTCGGGTGCGCCTCGCTACTTTATGCAAAAATACAACGACAACGACGGTTGCATCGCGCACGGTTACACCCCCGTACCCAAAGCCGATGCGGAAAGGTATAAAGAGTATTTTGCCGATAAAGTTGGTTTTGTCTCTCTTCGCGGTTACAAGTAAAACTGCATAAAATCGCGCCTAACTTTGTCAGAGGTACTCGCCCATCAACTCATTTACGCTTTGAAAATTAGGGTTGCCGTTCGAGTGCCTCTTTCGCGTTATGCATCGATTTTATGCAGTTTTACACTAAACTCGTTCGCAGACGGAACACGAGCCGCAAGGCGGCTCGAAAAGGGAGCGCCGAGCTTGACGGGTAGTACAAGCGACTGCGCCGTTTTGGTGCGAAGCTGGCGCACAAAGCGCAGCGGCACGGCTTTCAGCCGATTTGTATTGCCAACAGCCCGTCTGCCGTTCGTTGCTCGCAACGAACTAGCGATTGCTACGAAGTCAATCGCGTCAGTGTTGCCCCACGCGGAGCGGACGCCGTGGGTTCCCTCAAACTTGTGCAGAGGGGGAACGGCGGTAGGGGAAACACGTGAGGAAGGGGGGAACTTTAATTTAGGTTGTTATATACTCATCTTATATTATGCGCGGGATTGAGGCGTTTTGACGCTTACGAAGCCTTGCGCGGCTTTGCAAAGCGGACATTCTTTCCAAGCCTCTTTCGACGAGGATTCGTAGCCGCAACCCGAGCAACGCCACGTCGTTGATTTCTCTTTTTTGTAAAGCGTGTCGTTTTTGAGTTGATTGTGCAAGTCCTCGAAGGTCTTTTTGTGCTGTTTTTCGACGTCGGCAAGCATTTTGAATGTGTTTGCGATGTTCTCGAAGCCTTCCGAACGCGCCGTTTTTTCAAAGGATTTGTACATTTTGATTTCGGTTTCGTGGTCTTCGGCGGCGAGTTTGAAGTTGTCCGTCAAATCCCATTTTTCCTTGAACGGATATCCTGCGGTTATGTCGATGTTGTCGATTTGCTCTTTGCTCGATTGCTGAATGAGAGTGTACAAGAGTCTTGCGTGGTTAAATTCGTTGTACACGATTTTGTCCACCACTTCGGCGAGGGCGTTGTAGCCTTGATTGCGCGCGCCGTATTCGATAAACTGGTATCTGACGTACGCTTGCGTTTCGCCGACGTACGCGCGTGCGAGGTTTTGATAGGTTTTGCTGTCTTGAAGTTTCATATGCTTCTCCTTTTTTTGAATTATGCAAAGATTATTGCAATTTTTGCGGCGTTTTATTCGGATTTTTGACCGTAAAACGCAATATTTTCATTTACAATCAAAATGCGAAAAAGTCTTTTAATATCCGCGCGGAAGTGGTATCATTATATAGAAATAAAGTTTGGCAACTTCGGTTGCAGAAGGAGCTATATAGTATGAGCGATTGCACTCACGATTGCGGTTCTTGCGGGAAGGACTGCTCGTCAAGAATTACGTTTGAAAAGCAAAATCCGCTTTCCAACGTCAAAAAAGTTATAGGCATCGTCAGCGGAAAGGGCGGCGTAGGCAAGTCGCTTGTCACGTCGTTGCTTGCCGTCGGCAAGGCAAGAGAGGGCAAAAACGTGGCGATTTTGGACGCGGACATTACAGGTCCGTCCATACCTCGCGCTTTCGGAATCAGAGGCACTGTTGAGGGCGACGCCAACGGAATTTATCCGCGTTTGAGCAATTCGGGCATAAAAATCGTTTCGTCCAACTTGCTTTTGGACGACGAAACCGACCCTGTGATATGGCGCGGTCCTGTCATTGCGGGTATGGTCAAGCAGTTCTGGACGGACGTCGTTTGGGACGACGTGGACTTTATGTTTGTGGATATGCCCCCGGGAACGGGCGACGTACCTCTTACGGTGTTCCAATCCATCAAACTCGACGGCATAATCATCGTCACGTCGCCGCAAGACCTCGTGTCCATGATTGTCGAAAAAGCAGTGAAGATGGCAAACAAAATGAATATCCGCATTTACGGCGTCGTCGAAAATATGAGTTATATCGTATGCCCCGATTGCGGAAAGCATATCGAGATTTTCGGTTCGGGCAAGGTTGACAAAGTGGCAAAGGATTTCAACCTCAAAGTGCTCGGCAAGTTGCCTATGGACCAAAGAGTTGCGTTTGCCGTCGACAACGGCGACGTCGAGATTTTGAGCACGGACGGACTCAAAACCGCTTTGGAAGAAATTGAAAACTAAAATCAATTTTTTATGACGAAACGTGAATTAGCAGAATCAAACTTTGTGACAGGTTACAGTTGCGCGCAAGCGGTGGTCAAAGCCTTTGCGGACGTAACGGGCTTTGACGGCGAACAGGCAATGCGCCTATGTTCGTCTTTCGGCGGCGGAATGGGAAGGCTTAGGGAAGTGTGCGGCGCGGTGAGCGGTATGTTTATCGTGGAAGGACTTTTGGAAGGCTATTTCGACCCGACGGCAGAAAACGCGCAGTTGCAAAAAGCCGAACACTACAAGCGCATACAAGAACTTGCTCGCCGTTTCAAAGAGCGCAACACGTCCATAATATGTCGTGAGATTCTCGGCGCGAGAGCGACCACGAATCCCACGCCCGACGAGCGCACGCCTGAGTATTACAAGACGAGACCGTGCGCAAGAATGTGCGGTGACGCCGCCGAGATTCTCGAAGCGTTCCTCAAAGAACGAAATAAAATTTGACGGCAAAAACAAACCTTTATTGCCACAAAACCGACATATAAACGCTTGATTGTGCAAATAATAGGATTATGAGTTTTTACGACGTAGTGTACGAACAAGTCAAAAAGATACCGCACGGCAAGGTTGCGACGTACGGACAAATTGCGTGTTTGTGCGGTTCGCCTCGCGCTTCGCGCGCAGTCGGATATGCGTTGCATTTCAATCCCGACCCCGAGCATATCCCGTGTTTCAGAGTGGTCAATCGCTTCGGCAGATGTGCCCCTGCGTTTGCGTTCGGCGGACCTGACGTGCAAGCGAATCTTCTTCGCGCCGACGGTGTGGAAGTGGACGAGGACGGCTACGTCGATTTGTCAAAATACCTTTGGGATGGGGAATAAAACCAAATAGTTTCAAGACGTTATCGAATATAAAAAGCATATAAAAAACCGCCGAATTTCGACGGTTTTTTTGTTGTTTTTTGACGTTGTTTTTATTGATTTTTCGTTGCTTTCGTTTGCGGAAACGTCGGGATATAAAGATTTACTTCACCGGGTTTTCCATATAGGCGAGGTAGGCTTCCGCTTTTGCGGTGGCGGCAGATTCCGACGGTTTGCTCGTCGCAACGTAGAATTTGAGTTTGGGTTCAGTGCCGCTCGGACGTACGCAAATCCAGTCGCCGTTTTCAAGGTGAAGTTTGAAAGCGTTGGTTTTGGGAAGGGTGATATCCTCGACTTTGCCGTCCGCATAAGTCTTTTTGCGCGTTACGAAGTCGCTTTGCGCAAGCACTTTCGTGCCGTCGATTTCCTCGAAGCGAGTCGAACGGATTTGCGCCATAATGTCAGCCATTTTTTGCATTCCGTCAAGACCGCCGAATGTTATCGAGCGCGCCTTTTCGACGTAGTAGCCGAATTGTTTGTAGATGTCTTGAAGCACGTCGTAAACGCGTTTGCCGACAGAGTCGAAATAACACACCATTTCGGCAAACATCATACTTGCAACGACTGCGTCCTTATCGCGTGCGTGCGTTCCAACCAAAGAACCGTAACTTTCTTCAAATCCGAAAAGATAGGTATATTCGCCGCTTTGTTCCCATTCCTTGATTTTTTCGCCGATAAACTTGAAACCGGTCAGCACGTCGAAAGTGGTTACGCCGTAACTCGTTGCCAAAGCGCGAGCAAGTTCGGTGGTGACGATGGTTTTGACGAGCGCGCCGTTTTTGGGCATAGCGCCGGTTTCTTTTTTGCGAAGGAAGATGTAGTTTGCAAGAAGCACGCCTATTTGATTGCCGTTGAGCAAGACGAATTTGCCCTCGTCGTTGCGGATCGCGATGCCCATTCTGTCTGCGTCGGGGTCTGTGCCGATGACGACGTCGCTTCCGATTTTGTCGGCAAGTTCAACGCCGAGTCGCAAGGTGTCCGCTTCTTCGGGGTTGGGCACGCGCACTGTCGAAAACTCGGTGTCGGGCAGTGCTTGTTCGCTCACGACGTTGACGGTGATACCCATCTTTTTGAGTATGGTTGTGACGGGAATATAGCCGCTTCCGTGAACGGGGGTGTAGACGATTTTTACGTTCTTGCCGAACTTTTCGACCGCTTCGGGCGAGAGGGAAAGTTTGCTTATCGTGTCGAAATAACTTTCGTCCACGCTCTTTCCGATGACGGTGATATGTTCGTGCACTTTCACGTTGTCAAGCCCTTTTATATTGTCGGCGGTGAGGTTGACGTCAACCTCGTTTATGCCGAAATAAGGTGTTTTGTCTATAAATTCGACCACTTTATCCGTCGATTCGGGCGACATCTGCGCGCCGTCCTCGCCGTAAACTTTGTATCCGTTGTAGATTTTGGGATTGTGCGAAGCGGTTATCATAACGCCTGCAATCGCATTAAGGTGACGGATTGCGAACGAGCACATAGGCACGGGGTGAACGGCGTCGAACAAGAAAGCGTTTATGCCGTTTGCGGCAAGCACTTTTGCCACATCGATTGAAAATTCGCTTGAAAAACGGCGGGTGTCGTAGGATATTACTACGCCTCTTGCCATCGCTTCCGCGCCAAGTGTTTTTATGTATTCGGCAAGACCTTTCGTCGCGCGCCTTACGGTGAAGACGTTCATACGATTCGTTCCCAAATCCAACACGCCGCGCATACCTGCCGTGCCGAATTGCAACGGACAGAAAAACATTTCTTTCTTTTCTTCTTGCGTAAGGGAAGCAAGGCGAGCCTTGTCGCTGTCGCTAAGTTCGTTTGAAGCGAGCCATTGCTGAAAGTTTTTCTCAAAATCCATAATTTGAAAACCATCCTTGATTGATGACTGAATTATACCGCTATTGCGGTGCGTCTGTCAACGGTGATGTTTTCGTTCCTTTGAGAATAATTCGTTTTTGGGGCGCGTAGTTGTCCGAGCGCACGAGTACGGATTTTGCGAGTTTTCCGTTTTGGTAGTAGTCGAGCCAACCCTGCGATTTGAGTCCTTCTTTGCCGTAGGTGTCAACGACTTCTTTGCCTTGTTCGAGGGTGTCGTCGTCGCGGTATTCCACCTCGAAAGGTATCGAGCCGAGAGTCATAGACCTGCGTTTTATCTCGAAGTTGCCTATGCCGTAGATTTCGGCGCGAAGGTACTTTCCGTTTGCGCTCATACGCAAGGTTACGGGCGCGCAAAGCGTGTTGACGAAACGCAAATCGCTTGCGCTCGACACCATAGCGTCAAAACTCGGCGCGACGTAACTTACGGGCAGAGAGTGCGCCCTTACGCAAGTTATTGCAAGGTTTGCAAGCAACGCGCAGTTGTAGAGGGTGCTGGACACCTGACACACGCCGCCGCCCACGCCCTCGACGAAATCGCCGTCCTGAATGACGTACGCGGTTTTGAATCCGTTTTCAATCGTGCGTTTTCCCACTACGTCGTTGAAAGAAAACTCGTCTTCGGGGTACAGCACGAGTCCGTCTATTTTGCGAGCCGCGAGGGCAACGTTGTCCTTTCTGTTCTGCTTGCTGTCGCCGTAGTACGTCGAAAAATGCGCGATGAGTCTATACGCCTCGTTTTCCTCGTCGATTGCAAAAACTTTGTCGGGCATACTTAGTCCCCCTATTATTATCGTAGCGCAAAAGGCGAGTACAAAGAATACCGCTGCCGCGCTTGTTATTCGTTTGGCTTTCATACGCATAGTATGCGTAATACTTCGAAAAAGAGTCGGTTTTCGGCGAAATTTGTATGTAATAGTTGTGCTGGACGTTTTATATAGTGTATACTAGTGCGCAGAGAGAGAATGATATGAATACTTTAATTTTGGTTTTGTCGCTTGTCGCGGGCGTTGTAGGCACGGGACTGGGCGGCGTTATAGGTGTGTTGCTCAAAAACAGGGGCAACAAGATTATGGGCAGAGTTTTGAGTTTCGCGGGCGGCGTTATGGTCGGCGTCGTGACGTTCGAGATGTTGCCCGAAGCGATTTCCTGTTCGACAATCGAAAACTCGATAGAGCAGTCGGGCATACTTATCGCCGTTGCCGCGCTCGTTGTGGGTATGTTGGTCATATTCGGACTCAACAAACTTTTGGACGTTATAGAAAATATGCGCGAAACGCACAGAAGTATCGAGGAATTGCACCACGAAACGAAAGTTATCGAGGCAAACGACGCTTTGCTTTCGGACGGCACGAAGACGGTCAAAACGCAGGAAGTGGACAAAAAAACCTTGCTCAAAGCGGGCGTGATTATGCTTTTGGCAATCGCGCTTCACAATTTGCCCGAGGGTATGGCAATCGGCGCGACGGGCGCAAGCAACGCGCAAACGGGCATACTTATCGCAATCATAATCGCCGTGCATAACGTCCCCGAAGGTATGGCGATTTCCGCACCTTTGGCAAGCGGCGGCGTAAAGGGCTGGAAAACCGTTCTTCTCACCGCTTTGGCGGGCGCGGCAACCGTGCTGGGCGCGGTGATAGGTCTTGCCGTGGGCGGCATAAGCAAACTTGCGAGCGGAATTTGTATGGGACTTGCAAGCGGCGCAATGCTGTACGTCACGTTCTGCGAGATTCTGCCTCAATCCATACTTATGGAAGAAGGCAGAGTGCCTGCCGTAAGTATGCTTGTCGGCATAATCTGCGCAATGATTTTCGTTTTTGCTTTTTAAGGAAAATTTATTTCGTAAAATCGACCGTTTAGCGTCAAAGTCGTGTTACAATTTGGTCGATGAAAAAAGCCGTGACAAAAAAGGGTATATGCAAATATCTTACCTCGCCGTTCGACGTCGAGGTTTTTGCCACGCTAAAATCCTCTAATCTCACCGCAAAAGACGAGATAAAGGAAACGAAAAAATCTAATTTCGTCGTCGTTGCAAGAGAGCAGACGGGGGGTAGAGGCAGATTCGAGCGCAAGTTCTTTTCGCCAAAGGACTGCGGCGCGTATTTCAGCGCGGTTGCGGACGCGGACGAAGAAAAGTTGGAATATATCACCCCTCTTTGCGCCGTTGCGACGGCAAACGCAATCCGCGATATTTGCGGCAAAAACGCGCAGATAAAGTGGGTCAACGACGTGTTCGTGGACGGCAAAAAGTGCGTGGGGATACTTTGCGAGGCGGTTGCGAGCGAGGTTTCGTCGAATATCGACAGAGTTGTTATGGGCATAGGCATAAACCTTTTCGAGCCTAAGGGCGGATTCGACCAAAGCGTAAAAGACAAAATAGGAATCGTGGGCGAGGGTGTTTTCGACGTAGGGAACAGAATTATCGCCAAAACCCTCGACAATATATACGAATTGCTTTCAAATTTCGACAAGCAGAGCATAGCGGACGAGTACAAGCGGCTTTCTATGCTTATCGGCAAAACCGTGACCGTATGCAAAGTCGAAAAAGAGGACAAATCGGCGAAAGTTTGCGATATAGACGAAAAATGCAGGCTCGTCGTCGAATATCGAGACGGACAAATCGAAACGCTCGATTCGGGCGAGGTGAGAATAAAATGGTAAAATCGCAGAAGATACAGTCCAAATCGAGCAAAAACGCCGTGTCGAGAACGTTGCGTATCGTGCGCATAGCGGTGTTCGTCGCGCTTATAATCGTGGGCGCGTTCGTCAAATTCCCCATAGGAATCGTGCCCGTGTCTATGCAGTTTGCGTTTTGTATGTTCGCCTCTCTTATGCTCGGCGGACTCGACTCGTTCGCGTGCGTTGCGATATATATCGTTATGGGGCTTATAGGCATACCCGTGTTTTCGGCAGGCGGCGGATTTGCGTACGTTTTGCAACCGACTTTCGGGTATATTCTGGGATTTTTGATTGCCGCGCCCGTCGGCGGATTCGTGGCGAGAGGTCTTAAAAACGACGCGCGCTTAAATATTTTCCGACTTTTGCTCGGCGCGTTCTGCTCGCTCGCAATCGTGTATACGGTGGGCGTGTTTTATATGTACCTTATGCTCAACTACTACGTCGGCACTGCGATGTCGATGTCAAAGGCGTGGATGGCGGGTTGCGCCGTGTTTTTGCCCACCGATTGCAGTTGGTGCGTGGTAGGTTCGCTCGTGACGTACGCCGTGCTTAAACGCTACAATCCTCGTCTTACGGTGAAAAAAGGTTACGAGTCGCAACCCTACGTCCGTGAAATCGACTGATTTTTTTGTGGTATTTGCCGCTTTTTCGTATTGAATTGACGAGATAAATGTGTTAAAATACTTTTACAATAATATTTATAGGGGTAGATTATGCAAAACGAAATCACCAAACCCACCGATCTTTTGAACGTCGAAGGCAATATTGCCGAACCGGGCTTTGCCAAAAAAATGCTTTACAACTACAATCGCGAAAACGTTACGGCAAAGAAAACCCGCCTCAAAGAGTGGGATTATTACTATATTTCAAACAAAGAGTTCGCTCTTTGCCTCACCATCAGCGATATGGGCTTCGTGGGCGCGCTCAGCCTTACGGTTATGGACTTCGTGACCCCCGCGCAATTCACAAATTCCGCAATATGCCTTTTCCCGATGGGTAAGTTCAATATGCCTCGCACGAGCGAAAAGGGCGATTGCGCTTTCAAAATCGGCAAAGTCGAAATGAAGTTTGAAAACGACGGCGAAAAACGTCACCTTACGGGCGTGTATCCCAACGCCGACAAGTTCGGCACGGACGTCAAATGGGACATCGTCATCACCGACGTTCCCGAAGAAAGTATGGTCATCGCAACGCCGTTCAACAAGAAAGGTCACTTCTATTTCAACCAAAAAATCAACTGTATGAGAGCGGAAGGCAGTTTCTGGCTCGGCGACAAGGAATGTAAATTCGACGGCGCGGACAGCCTCGCAACTCTCGACTGGGGTCGCGGCGTATGGACGTACGACAACACTTGGTACTGGGGCAGTTTGCAAACTCGCCTCAAAGACGGCTCGACTTTCGGTTGGAACATCGGCTACGGCTTCGGCGACACCACCGCCGCAAGCGAAGATATGTTCTTCTACAACGGCAAATCCCACAAAATCGGTCGCACCGAGTTTATCATCCCCGGGGATAAAGAAGGCGAACCTCGCTATATGGAAGACTGGAAATTCGTATCCGACGACGGACGTCTCGATTGCACTTTCCATCCTCTCATCGACCGTTACGAACCCTTCGACCTCAAAGTTATGTGTATGATACCTCACCAAGTTTTCGGCTACATATCCGGCAAGAGCGTCCTCGACGACGGCACGGTTATCGAGTTGGATAACGAGTTGGGTTTTGCCGAAAAAGTCCACAACAAGTGGTAAAACGCGCTATTAAGCTATTTGCGCCGAATGCAAAACACTTGTCACCCATCTTTTCAAGATGGCTTGACAAATATTTTGGCGCAAACGTCCTGTCACAAACAAATCAGAGCATTTGTTTGTGACGTAAGGGGTTGCAACTTTGAGGCGGCTCGGCAGTTGCAACGGCGGAAGTGGATGCTCACAACGATTCTTCGTCGCTCTATATTATTCTGCTCCGCCTGTCTACGAGCAACGTTTGGGTGGCTGCGAAGCCGAATAATTCAAAAAAACATCAAGCAGACATTCTTGCGAAATCGTATCGTTGTCATTGCGTCTGCGACGCAGTTGCGGAATATTTGAATATTCCATAACCCAAACGAAGTTTGGATATCATCGCCATAGGCGATATAATTAAAAATAATGTAGGTGCATATGAACTACAATGGCGAAGGCGTACACGCTCTCGTGTGCGCGGTTGAGGACTTGTCAAACTCAAACCTAATTTTCGTTGACAGAAAACTTAAACCCGTCTTGAAATGTCTGGCGTTTTATCCCGAATTTCGTTCGGTGCTTTCAAAATGCAGTCAGGGTTTCGATTACGAAGCGGAAAAGAAAAAAGCCTGCGCGAAACTCGGCGACAGCGACGTTTTCAGACTTCCCAAAAATCCCAAAACGCTCGTTGCGCTCGTGTCGAATATGCTCGTCGAATTTGACGCGGATGGCATGGACGTCGTAGGTTTTTCGTCCAAGTATTTCCCAGAAGAAACGAAACAGGCAAGTTTCGAGCAGTTCTGCTTGCGAGTGGTCGAGCCTTTCAAACTCGCGCTCGTATCGCTGGTTGTGGACGGCATAGAGGAAGAGCCGCAAGCCGTCGAACGCACAGTGGAATTTGCTTCGAGCGGACTGCATCAACAGACGGAATATCTCATCGTTGCGATGTACAACACGCTTCAAGAAGCGGATATGGACGAGGGCGAAAGAGCAGAATTTATGGTTATGCTCGAAGGTTTTGCGGCGGCTCTCGACGCAAGAGATTCGCTTATGATAAAGGCAATCTGGACGGGACTCAAAAAGGCTTTGAATGCAAGAAAACTTTGCGCAAAGGAAGTCGACAAGACGAGCGAGGTGCTTCGCCTCTATCTTGTCACAAAATAACGTTATATGCGAAAAAGCGGGTTTTATCTTGCGATATTGCAACGATAAAACCCGTGTTTTTATAAAAGAGGGAAAATTATGAAGGCAAAAAGAATTATAATCGCGTGCGTTTTGATTGTGTGCGTGCTCGTGTCCGCGCTTGCGCTTTTTGCGTGCGACGATAAGGACGGCAAACAGAAAAACGACAAGGCGATAATCTACGTCACGGCGTTGTTCGGCGGCGGACTTTACGACAAGCAGACGGGCGAAGCGGTTTGGGAACCTTTCAAAACCGAAGTGGACGCAGTGAAAGTTATGAAAGGCGAGATGTCGATAGACGATTTGGCAACACATTTTCAGGACGAACTTTCCGACATCGTGAAACTCGTGGGTAGTGCGATAGGCTACAAAGAGGGCAGTTTGCTTTGGAATCTCACTCTCGACAACGAGGGCAATTCCTACAATCCGAACATCGTGCCTGCAAACGGATTGCCGAAAGACGCAAACGGCAAGGTGCTTGACGTAAGTTACGGCGCGTTCGGAATTTACAAGAATTTCGTCGACAACATTCAAGCCGACTACGGCGACCGCTACGACGTTATGGTCTACAATCAGGACTGGCGTATGTCACCGGCAAAGAGCGCGGCGGAACTTGAAAGTTTTATCGAATCGAGCGGTTACAAAGAAGTCATATTTATGTCGCACAGTATGGGCGCGCCCGTTGTGAACAACTATCTTGCCAGAAGCGAAGCAAATCGCAACAAGGTCAAACTGTATATGGGATTTGCGCCCGCAACGCTCGGCTCGTTCGACGCTTTGGCGGCTATGGCTTGTCCCGACGCGTACGTCGACAACTTCCTCGGCGGTATGGATTTGAGCGGACTTCCCGTTGACGTGTACGCAATCGTGGACGACGTCGTAAACGGCAAACTCGGCGACTTCTTCCGCAACAATATCGGTCTTATGTCCCTCGTCCCGTCTTGGCAACTGATAAGTTCGGACCAGTACGACGAGCAAAACCCCGCAATCACCGTTGACGGAAAGGCTATCGAAACAAAAGAAGAACTTTACGACCTCTACAAATCTATGCGTTGGGCAAAATACCTCTTGCCGCGCACCAAAAAGGAAATCAGAGAATCCGAAGACGGCGCAGAGTACGCAAGAGTTAAGGCGCAAGAAGGTCAACCTGCGGACAAATACGGCGACCGCCTCAAAGACTTTGCCGCAAACCTCGACGAATATTTCGACAATATGTTCGTTGACGGCAAGATTGCAAGCGAAAAGGTCAATTCCTATTATTTCCTCGGCACTGGCGGTAGCAAGACTATCACAAATCTCGAACTCACCACGCAAAAGGACGAGGACGGCAACGTGCTCTACGACGACTACGGTTGCGTGAAGTACACCTACAAACTCATAACGGCAGGCGGCGCGCAAGACAAGTGGGGCGACGGCACTGTGCCGTATTACAGTTCAATCGGCGGTAACACCGCAACGCCCGAATATATAGCCGCGCTCGGCGACAGACTCGTCGAACTCAACGGCGAAAATCACGGTATGGTCGGCGTGGACTGGGATTTGCTCGGACCGTACGTCAAGGAACTCTTGAATAGATTTGCGTAAACCGAAAAAGCATAAGCAATGCTTAAACCGCAATCGAAAACATAAGGATTGTCTAGTTATATTATATATTTTATAGAGTAATATAAAAATCGAGCGAATCGTTCGCTCGGATATTAAAACGCCGAAAACCGCTCGACAGGACTGATATCCGAGCAAATAGACTGCTAATACTCCTTATGGACACTATTATAAGTTAAAGAAATAGCGCATGAATCGTAATGAAACATACGCTTTTTCGTTATGTATCGGCATTATTTGAGTTTATGACGTAAGACGGACATAATGTCAACTTTGTAAACGATTTCTATCGTGCGTTCTTTGCCCGTAATTTTAGGTAAGCCGCCGACGATTATTCGGTCAATAAGTTCGTAGCACATCTCTCTTGTAAGCGCGGGAGCGTTAAGATACTTTTTTATTGCTTTAATAAAATCATCTGCGGTTTGCTTTGTGCTTTCCGTCGCTTTGAGATTTTCTTCAATAGTTTCAATTTCGGCTATCAGCGTTTCCTTTTCCGCAGAATACTTGTCTATAAACTCAAAGCACATTTTTTCAGGCATTTTGCCGTTTACCTTATCTTCGTATACGTGTTGAATAAGCCTTCCCAATTCTTCGACTCGTTTTTGTTTCGTTTGCAAATTTTTCTGTGCGGCTTTCATTGACTTGTCGGCAAGTTCGGCGTTCTGACGAACAAACTCATTTTTGATTTCATCTTCGTCAAGCACGATTTTTTGTGCCATTTCTCTTATATCGCCGAGAACTATTTCTTCAAGGACGGGAGCAGTTATGTGGTGCGAGAAACAATAAGATTTTCCGTATCGTTTGAGCCTTCCGCAGTCGAAATTATATCTGTAATCGTTTTTCTTTTTATCCCATACGTAGCCCAATTTCAGTTTGCCGCCACAATCGGCACAATATAGAAATCCCGAAAGGGGGTGAGTAACGCCCGTATGCATTCTTCGACCTCGCGCTCTCGATTTCATTCTTTCGTGTACTTTGTCCCACAATTCTTGAGATATAATCGGTTCGTGCGTGTTGTATACAATAACCCAATCGCTCGGATCTTTATGAATCACCTTGTGGTTTTTATACGAAACCGACGTAAATTTTTGTTGCGCCAAATGTCCAAGATAGGCAATATTCTTTAAGATAGGTCTGATTGTCGCTTGCTCCCAATAAGGGTGTTCGTTATTGTTATATTTTCTGCCGGTTCTTAAAAAGGCAATTCGTCCTGCACACGGAATATCTTCCTCGTTAAATTTCGCGGCGATTTTGTCGGGACTGATACCCGAAGCGTACATCTCGAAAATTCGTTTTACGACAGGCGCGGTTTCGGGATCTATCTGAAAAGTTTTCTTTTCGTCCGTTCCTTTTATGTAACCGTATGGAGTTCTCGACGCGCTGAATTTACCTTCGATTGCATGCGCTCTTTTTATAGCGCGAATCTTTTTGCTCGTATTTGCAGCATGCCACTCGTTAAAAACGTTCATAATCGGAAGCATTTCCATTGAACCGCTGTCGCGATTTTCCGTGTCTACATTATCCTGAATAGCGATAAATCTTATACCGAACGCAGGGAAAACATAGTCGATATACTGTCCGACTTCTATGTAGTTTCGTCCGAAACGTGATAGGTCTTTTACGATAATCGTGTTGATTACGCCTGTCTTCGCGTCGTCTAATAATCGTTGCACGCTCGGACGTTGGAAGGTCGTTCCAGAAATACCGTCGTCGATATATTCGTCATAGATTTGGAATCCGTGTTCAAGTGCATATTTGCGAAGTATCGACCTTTGGTTTTCGATAGACAACGACTCACCTTGGCGTTCATCTTCTTGGGAAAGCCTTAAATATAAGCCTGCAATGTAATTTTTTGTTTTCATAGTGTTTAACTCCTGTTTTTGTAATAGTGATTTGCTGCAATTTTCTTCATAGAATTATCAAAATCCCGATTGCCGTTAAAGTATCTCTGAACTCGATAGGTTTTACCGCCTATAATTCTTTTCTTAATAGCAGAAGGGGAAAAGATATAACAGCTGTCGAAATTCTCATCTTCCAACAAAAATACTTTTTTTACGTTTGTTTCCATAGCACCGGGAAAAGATAGAAGTTTTTTATTTTATTATCGGTTACACGGAAGTCAACGAACAGCACAAAAATTGTTGCGTGAATATAAAAAGAGGTTACGCGCCAATTTGCTGCATAACCTCAAAAATGAGCCAAACCCAATATAGAATCTATTTTTTTAACGCCTTAACAGTTTTCGGTAACAATTTTTTGCCGTTGGCTTACGATTTTCACTGTGCTACAACGTAACGACGAAAGGCGATAAATCGGAGAATCATATAGTGCCATATAAAGAGTGTCCATAAAATGAAATAGCAACAAATAGCGATAATTAAAGACAAAAAAAGACGAACTTCGACAGAGTTCGTCTTTTTTCATATAAAATCAACAATATTTCGTTTGTTATAATTGAAACGCGCAAAAGTTATCTGTCGAGAAGATAGTCGCAGGAAACGTCGAAATATTCCGCAATTTTGCGTAGCATATCGAGATCGGGTTCTCTGCTTCCAGATTCCCAAAAACTGACGGTTTGGTTGCATACCCCCAAAGCGTCGCCCAGTTGCCGTTGAGAGAGGTGATTCTCTAAACGCAACCTTTTTAACGTTATTCCGAAAATGTTGTTTTGCATATCGTATGTAGTTTATTTGAATTTTCCAACAAATTGTTGACTTCTACAAAATGTAGGATATAATACGTTCGAAAATTTTAGATACTTCCACATAATATTGATGTACAAAAATCAAAAAGTGTATAACTATCTAAATTTTCAAATGCTTGACAATTTTCCGTTTGGGGTGTAAAACATTGTGCGCAAGGGGAAAAGCGGTGAAAATTTATGATATTTTGTTGCGAAAGCAATGAAATAGAATGACTATATTGGAGGATCATAGTTATGAAAAACAACAAAGCATTGATTGCATTGTTTGTTGCGGTGATTGTGTGTTTGACGTGCTTGTTCACGGCTTGCAACGACTCGCAAGACGCAAGAGATCCGCAAATTGTCGCAATCTACAACAGTTACGTTGCAGACGCGGCGGAAAAGGGCGAAACCCCGCTGTCTTATGAAGAATGGCTCAACAGCATCAAGGGCGCAAAAGGCGACACGGGTGCTACTGGTGCAAAAGGTGACACCGGCGCACAAGGCGAGCAAGGTATTCAAGGCGAAAAGGGCGAGAAGGGTGACAAAGGCGACGACGGCAAAGACGGCGTAGACGGAAAATCCGCATACGAACTCTGGAAAGCGGCAAACCCCGACAGCACTTTGACTTTGGCACAATGGCTTGAAAGCCTCAAAGGTTCTGACGGTCAAAACGGCACGAACGGAACTGACGGAACGAACGGTACTAACGGCGTGGACGGCAAGTCCGCATACGAACTCTGGAAAGCGGCAAACCCCGACAGCACTTTGACTTTGGCACAATGGCTTGAAAGCCTCAAAGGTTCTGACGGTCAAAACGGCACGAACGGAACTGACGGAACGAACGGTACTAACGGCGTGGACGGCAAGTCCGCATACGAACTTTGGAAAGAAGCAAATCCCGAAAGCACTCTCACGTTAGAGCAATGGCTCGAAAGCCTCGTCGGCGCACAAGGTCCGAAGGGCGACAAGGGCGATAAAGGCGAAACCGGCGCAACCGGTGCGCAAGGCGAACAAGGCATCCAAGGTGAGAAAGGCGACAAGGGTGACAAAGGCGATACCGGTGCAACAGGTGCACAAGGTGAGCAAGGCATCCAAGGTGAGAAAGGCGACAAGGGTGACAAAGGCGACACGGGTGCTACGGGCGCACAAGGCGAACAAGGCATCCAAGGTGAGAAAGGTGACAAAGGCGATAAGGGCGATCAAGGCGAAACAGGTGCTATGGGTCGCATAGGCTTCATCGTTTCCACCGCCGATCAATTCAAAGCGGCAGTCACCGTTGACAACGCATACGTTTTGCTTCTTAATGACGTCACGCTTGAAAGCAGCGTCGTCGTCAACAAAAACGTCGTAGTGGATCTTAACGGACACACCATCACAACAAACGGCGGCGGCTTCGACGTTTACGACAACAGCCTCGTGATCAAAAACGGTAAAGCAGTTGCGGCAAAATGGTTCGTTTGGGCGCAACAAGGCGCAAACGTAACGCTTGAAAAAGATCTCGAAGTCACTTGCACGAGTGAAGCAAGCAACGTCGCAGTTGCGGTTGCTGTTGAAGAAAACACGGTATTGACGGTTGACTGCTCTATCGTACGCACCAACAAGATAGGCACTTTGGTGTCCGGCAACGGTAGCGCGAAATATTCGGGAACGACAATCGTAATCGCCGAAAACGCAAAACTCGAAGGCGGCGAAGTCGGCATTTACGTTCCGAATTCCAAGTCTATGACGGTCAAAGCGGGCGCAGTCGTCAAATCCGACGCACCTATCTACATCAAATCTTCCGTTTGCGACATCGAGGGCGGCACGTTCGTTTCCACAAAGGAAACCGCAACCGAGTTTATCCACAAGGGTGACGGCGCATTTGCAACGGGTGACGCAATCGTCATCGAAGCGTGCGGCTACGTCGGTGGAAATCCCGTCGTGACAATCGGCGCAGACGTCAAGTGTACAGCGGCTTCGGGTGCAAAAGCGGTTGCATATTATTCATACAACGGCAACACAGCAACCATCACCAACAATTCCAAAAACAAAGTTACGACAAAGACAATCGCAATCGCATCAACAGCCGACGAACTCGTTGCAATGATAGCGGATAAAACCGTAAACACCATCGTGTTGGCAAGCGATATTGCCGTGACAGACGAAATCAAAGTAAGCAGAGTTTGCACTATCGATTTGAGCGGTCATACCGTTTCTCTCGATTATGCAGACGACGCTACGCCGAGTTACGGTGGCGTATTCAACGTCGTGGGTGCAAAAGCAAACCAAAGCAATTTGACTATCAACGACAGTAGTGAAGATCAGTCGGGTGCGGTTATCGGTTCGAGCAAGAACTACACGAACAAAGTTACGTCTGCGGTGTATGTCGGCAAATACGGCAAATTGACAATCAATGGCGGTCATTTTTACGGCAAGAGCGAAGATACGTCTTGTATCTTTGTCAACACTACGAGAGCAGCCAGCCAAAAAGCGACTGTGGTAATCAACGGCGGTATTTTTGAAACCACAAATTCAGAGGGCAAAATTGCTTATGTTTTGAATCACCAAGACAGCAATACCCCGAATTGTACAATCACGGTCAACGGCGGTACGTTCAAGAACTATAACCCCGGTGTTACAGAGGTTGACCCTGTCAATGCTTATACCGGCAAAATCGTTCTCGGCACGGGTTGCAAGACCACCGAAACTACCGACGGTACGGACACTTGGTACACGGTAAGCAAATAAAAATATCCTCTTATTTATAAAAAGCGACACGCAACAGCGTGCCGCTTTTTTTGCAAGCGTACTTATATGCGGAATTTGCTTATTCGCATAAAAGAGCGGCCGAATTGATATTCGGTCGCTCGTACAAAAGCGCACGAAGTGCGCTACCAAGCAGATAATTTGGCGAAACTGTGGTGGGATTTTTCGTCTTTCTCGGATTTGATAGCGCAAATTCTCTGCGCGGTAGTGATGTGAAAAACAAGACGATAAAAAGACGGCGCATCAATTGATGCGCCGTCTGAAAAATCGTGCTTGTTTTTCACATATGGGTGGTCTTATCTTCCCCGATTCCGATCATTCCGTCAACGACGTATTTCTTGCCGTTGGTGTCGGTGACGTAGCCGCTTATCGTGCCGTAGGGAAGCGCGTAGTAGCAAAGCACGGGAATGGGCATATAGAACACTTGATTGATTTCAAACTTGATGTCAACAAGTCCTTTGCCTGCTTCGTCTTTGACGTACCACACTTTCGCTTTCTTCTTGCCGTTTTCGTGCGAGAACACGACGGGCGGCATCGGGAAGGATTCGTCGTCAACCCAAATGACGTTTTCGTTGTACTGATGTTGGTCGACGGATTGATTGCGAGTGAGGTTGAAAGCAAAGTACTTCTTTTCGCCGTCCACGTCGATTTGACCCATAGTGGTGAGCCAGTCGTAGTGAGCGTTGAAAGGATAGTAACCCTTGTGGTCGTCGATGATGCCCACCGAGCGTTCGTTTGTGGTGTACACCTTGCCGTTGAGGGTTATCGTGCCGCTTGCTTTGAAGAAGTCCTTTTCGCTGTACAAAGCGTTTTTGAAAGAGCCGTCCTTGTTTCTTGCAAGGGGCATAACGCCGTTTGCAAGAGGGGATATGCGCTCGAATCCGATATCGATTGTGAACTCGCCGTTTTTGCCTTTGGTGAATCCTTTTGCGTGCGCTTTGCCGTTCATAAAATCGTTTTCGATTTTATACTCGCTGTTTTTGGTCTTGCAGTAGCAGTAGTCGTCCACGAGTTGAGAAGCGACGTGCGCTTTCTTTTTGGGAACGAGGTTGCGCCAACTGTAAATTTTGTTTTCCTTTTTGTCGTACCAAACGAAGATGGAAAATCCCATCGGACCGGTGTTGTACACCGCGCTGATGAGCGCGCCTTCGTCCATATGGACTTCGAGAGCTTCCCATTCGACGAGTCTTGACGGCTTCATAAAGTCGGGCATATTCTTTCCGCAGGGCTTTACGGCGTCGAGAAGATTGAGATTTTTGAAAGGCGCGTCGAAAGTGCCGAAATGCACTTTGCCGTTTTCCACGATAGAGTCGGGCGTGGGGGCGGGCATACGCGTCGAACTGATGTAATCGGGTATATTATTCATTCATTTTCCCCCTTTGTATTATATTCAAATTGTAACACAATAGTTTTACGCGCGCAATACACTCGCGCGATTTTTTTAACAAACGTACGATATTTTTTGTCCTATGTCGAGTATTCGAACAAAAAGTAGCGCAATTTCGGCGCGGTTAAGATTATTTTTGATTTCGGATATGATTTTCCGAGTTTTTGGCAACAATACACGAATAAAAGAAGGAGATATTTATATGGCATTCAACCCCTTTGAACAAAAACCCGAAAACATCGAAAAACTCTTTTGCGACTGGAAAACTATGTATCCGCAAAGTTATTCCAAAAACGACGTGAGTCCGTTCACCAAACTTCGCTGTATACTCACGAACGGCGCGGAATACGAGGCGGTGTGGTTTTCGCATCAATTCTTCCGTCATTGCGCCGACAACGATCTGAGAAGGGAACTCGCGCTTATAAGAAAGAGCGAGCAAGCGCAACAAAAGATAGGCGCGTGCGTAAAGCCCAAAGACGAAACCGTGCTCGAAACCACGATAGGCTACGAGCAACTCGCCGTCGAACTCACCGCAATGCTTGCAATGCGAGAGCCGGACAAGAGGGTGAAAGACGCGCTGGATTTCGCACTTTTAGAGGACTTCGACCACTTGTATCGCTATGCGGATTTGCTGGATATGGAACACGGCGTACACGCCGAAAATCTTGTGGGCGACCTCACCGAAATTATGCCCGCGCGCCCCACGATAACCCACCACCGCTACCCGAAAGACGAGGTGAAAAAGCCCGTCGATTTCAAAAAGGCGAACCCGATAACCAAACTCGACGTTGCAATAATCACTGCCGCCGAACAGCAGACGATGAACTACTATATGAATCAGTGCGGATTCTACGAAACCGACCTCGGCAGACGTTTGTATCAAGAAATCGCAATGGTCGAGGAACAGCACGTTTCGCAATACGGCTCGCTTATGGACGTGAAGCAAAGTTGGCTCGAAGGGTGGCTCTGTCACGAGTATACCGAGTGCTACGTCTACTATTCCTGCTACAAGGACGAAACGGACAAGCATATCAAAAAGATTTGGGAAACCTGCCTCTTGCAAGAAATCGCGCACTTGCACAAAGCCGCCGAGTGTTTGCTAAAGTACGGCAAAAAGGAATGGCAAGAAGTCATACCCGACGGCAATTTTCCCGAACTTCTCGCGTTCAAATCCACAAAGAACTACGTTCGCGACGTCATTGCAAACACGGCGTGCAACACGGCGCACAGAGAGGGTTACGTTTGCGTAAACGACCTTGACGATTCTGCAGAGTTTTTCAAGTATCAAAAGATTGTCAACGCTAACGAAAAGATGACGCCCAGTCACAGCGTAATCGAAGCGCATATAGACAAATTCGGCGAAGACTATCGCTACGAGGACAGTCCCTCGCCCATCGAGTCGCTTAGACAAAGAAACAAAGACAACACCACGCTCGGCAGAGTAAAGAATTACAAATAATCGCAATATAAGCACTTTATATAGGCAAAACGCAATGATAAAGCGTGCGTTTTGTCAAAATCGAAAATCGCGCGCACCGTTCGCGCGATTTTTCGTATGCGCTGCATAATAGGTTGAAATAATCAAAAACGTTTGCTATAATTATAAAGAGGTGCGATATGAAACTCAACGAAAAGTTTTTTCACGCAGGCGCAAACGAGCCTGAAAACGTGCAAGACGTTCTTGTCGAAAACGAAAAAATAGTGTGGAACGGCAAGCCGCAAAAGAAAGCGTTCGTTCTCAACAACGTTTTGAAAATGCTTCCGATTGCGATTATCTGGATTGCGTTCGATTCATTTTTCATTGCTATGGTCGCAATGAATTTTTCGGATTTGCCGCCCGTCGCCATTCCGTTTCTTTGCATATTTTTCGTCGCGCATCTCACGCCCGTTTGGGTTTGGATTTACAACTGCGCAACCGCAAGCAAGCGCCACAAAAACACAGAGTACGCTTTCACCGACCAACGCATTGTCGTTTGCAAAGGCTTGATTGCCGCCGACTTCAAAAGCATTTGGTACAAGGACGTCGCCGCCGTGAATCTTCGCTACGGACTCGTTGACAAACTCGTCAAGGTGGGCGACATCTACGTTACTTCCGTAGGCAAGGCAACCGTCCTCGAAGATTTGGACAATCCTGCCACCGTCGAGGCGATTTTGCAAGACCTCATATCTTCTCAAAAGACGGACGTTTCCTACACGGACAACGCAAAGGTTACCTACGTCAAGTGCAAGTATTGCGGCACGAAAAATATCGAAGGGAAGAGCGCGAATTGTTCCTCTTGCGGCGCGCCCCTCGATTGACCTCATAATCGCATACTCATAATCGCATATCGAAGACAACGCAAGCAACGACTGTCAAGCATAATCGCACGCAAACAATCGATTGCGAATAGTCACGCTTAATAACCGTACGCGCGCAAACAAAGTTACGCGCGTTTTTTTATTCGCTTATCTTTTTATTTTGGGTATGGACATTTCGGCGTTTTTCAAATAGAATGGAATTGTAAATTCCATAAGAGAGGAAAATATGAGTTTAATTTCCAAAATTGTTAATCTGTTTTCGCCCACCGCTCAAAAGACGGGCGACGAGCAAGAAAACAAAATGGCGGTCACCTCAAAACGAATGAGAGATACCGCTTGCGCGCTTGCCGCAGAGGGTATCGTTCTGCTTAAAAACGACGGCGTTTTGCCGATAAAGAGCGAGGATAACGTCGCGGTGTTCGGTCGCACGCAAATCAACTGGTTTTGCGTTGGGTACGGTTCTGGCGGCGACGTGAAAGCACCCTACAAAAATACTTTTGCCGTGTGGCTCAAACATCAAAAAGACATAAATATAAACGCCGACGTTATGGCGGCGTACGACGAGTGGTGCGCAAAGCACGTTCCCGACGAGGGATTCTGGGGACACTGGCCCTTCCGCTTCGAAGAAATGCCGCTTGATATAAACTTTGTCAAAAAGGCGAGGGAAAAATCCAACGTCGCTTTCGTCGTGATAGGCAGAGCGGCGGGCGAGGACAGAGAACAGAAACTCGCAAAAGGCAGTTACTACCTTGCCGACGACGAACTCAAAATGCTGGACAAGGTGTGTTCGGCGTTTGAAAAAGTCGTGCTTATTCTCGATACGGGCAACGTCATAGATTTTTCTCAAATCGACGAGTACGGCGACAGAATCTCGGCAATCGTGCTTGCGTGGCAAGGGGGTATGGAAAGCGGTCGCGCTCTTTGCGACGTGCTTTCGGGCAAGGTCAATCCGTCGGGCAGACTCACCGACACGATTGCGGTCAATTACGATTTGTATCCGTCGCAACAGTTCGGATTCAAGGACTACAACGTATATCAGGAAGACGTGTTCGTCGGCTATCGGTATTTTGAAACCTTCGCAAAGGAAGAAGTGCTGTATCCGTTCGGCTTCGGGCTTTCCTACACGACGTTCGCCGTCACGGGAAGCGTAGAGAAGACGGAAAGCGGCGCGAGAGTGTTTGCAAAGGTCAAAAATACGGGCGAGCGCAAGGGCAAAACCGTCGTGCAGATTTACGTCAAAAAAGCGGACGGAATGCTCGTAAAACCCGCTCGCGAACTCGTCGCATACGCAAAAACCGCCGAACTCGAAAGCGGCGCGGAAGAAGAATTTTCTTTCGATATAAGCGAGTACGCGCTTTCGAGTTACGACGAGGAAGGCGCGACGGGATATAAGGCGTGCTGGGTTCTCGAATACGGCGATTACGAGTTTTTCGCGGGCGAAAACGTGAGGGAAGCAGCGAGCGTGGGTAGCGTGCGTTTCGACAAGAAAATCACGAGCGAATGTCACACGGCTTGCTCGCCGCAAAAGGATTTGTCCGTGCTTTTGCAATACGATTCGGCAAACTCGCTCTGCGCGGATTTGTCGCAGTTTTCGGGCAAAGAAACCTTTGCCGAGTTCAAGCAAAAGATGGACAGACTCACCGACGACGAAGTCGAGCGACTTATGCACAACCTCGAATACACGCTTGAAAATTACGGCTGGAAAAACCGCGTCGTAAAGGCGCAAAGCGGCTATCTCAAAGAGCGCATAGAACAGAATATGCCGACCGAGATTGCGCAAAACAAGGACTTAAACGTATCGTTTGACGACGTTAAACGCGGCATTGCGACGATTGACGAGTTTATATCCACGCTTTCCGACGAGGAACTCGAAACGCTTTGTCACGGCGATTTGCGTATGAACAGCCCTCTCGGCGCAAAAGGTAACGCGGGCGTTTTCGGCGGCATAAGCGAGAGTTTGAGAGCAAAGGGCGTGCCAACGGCAACGACGACGGACGGACCGAGCGGAATACGCCTCACGCAAAAGGCGAGTTTGCTTCCGTGCGGAACTTGCATCGCTTCGGCGTGGAACGAGCAACTCGCAAAAGAACTCTACGAGTGCGTGGGCGACGAGATGGTCGAAAAGGGTTCGGACGTGCTTTTAGCACCGGGTATGAACATTCACAGAAACGTGCTTTGCGGACGCAACTTCGAGTACTTTTCGGAAGACCCGTATCTTACGGGCAAGACCGCAAGCGCAATCGTCAAGGGCATACAGTCGCGCGGCGTGGGTAGTTGCGTAAAACACTTTGCTTGCAACAATCAGGAAAAATTCAGATACGTCAACGACAGCCGTTTGAGCGAACGCGCGTTGAGAGAAATCTATCTCAAAGGCTTCGAAATCGCGATAGAAGAAAGCAATCCGCTTGCGGTTATGACGTCCTACAACAAAATAAACGGCGTGTATTCCTATCACAATTACGACCTTTGCACGACGATACTTCGCAAAGAGTGGGGATACGAAAATCTCGTTATGACGGACTGGTGGACGAGAAAAGCCAAAAATCCCGACTTCAAAGGCGTTGACGACAACGCGTACAGAGTGCGCGCGCAAGTCGACGTGCTTATGCCGGGCGGCTCGCGAGTTTTGGGCAAATACGACGGCTCGACTCTCAAATCCTTGCAAAAAGGCGGACTTAAACGCGCCGAACTTCAACGCACGGCAAGAAACGTCTTGTCTTTCCTTTTGAAACTGAAAAAGGATTGAAAAACGCACAAAAATTGTGCGAAAAACAGGCAAAAAAATGTTCAAAAATCGCACGAAAATATGCAAATAAACGCAAAAAAACAATGCGGTTTTTGACTGAAAAGGACTGACTAAATTACAAAATAAATATGCGCGTATACGCGCGTGCATATTAAGGAATAAAGGGAAATTATGAGAAACTTCAAAAAACTATTAGTTTTGGCACTCGCGCTCGTTATAATAGCGGCGGCGTGCGTGCTTATCGTGGCTTGCAACGACAAGGACGGCGACAACGTCGTATCTTTCGTCAAAGCGGGCGAGAGCGGCGACGGCTACGCAACCGTGTATATCGACGGCGACAGAGATATGAGGATTATGGTTTTGTCCGATCCGCAAGTGGACGTATACGAAAAGTACAAAGTCGTGGGCAGCCCCGGCAACGACAAAACGTATGCGTTCGTCGAGGATTTTGTCAAAACGACGAATCCCGATTTGGTGATAATCAACGGCGACCTCGTGATGAACGATATGCCGTTCAAGTCTTCTACTTCCTACTTTGACCGCTACGGCGAGATATTCGAAAGGCTCGAAACGCCGTGGACGTTCACCTTCGGCAATCACGATTGCGATTTGAAGTGGACTATGGCTTCTGCAGAGGTAGACACCGAAAACAAGCAATGTTCGAAGGCGAAACTCATTGCGTATATGTCGCAAAAGTACGCGCACTGCCTTATGAACTCGGACGAAAAGTGCCTTGACGGCGACGGCAATCATTTCGTGAATATTCGCAAGCGTTCGGGTGAACTCGTCTACACGTTCTGCCTTTTTGATTGCACGTTTGACGAAAACAAGGTTTACAACTACGTTCCCACCGCAAACCAAGTAGCGTGGTATCGCGATACGATAAACTCGATTTCTGACAGAGAACTCGGCGAAAACAGGGGCAAAAACGTCGTGAAAAGCATGATATTCAATCACGTCGGAATCCCCGAATTTAAGGAAGCGTGGGAAAAGGCGTGGAACGACGGCAATCCTACTTCTGATTATTTCTACGGTCACTATTTTGAGGGCAACTATTCCAAAAAATACGCGGATATGCCGCAAGACGAGCGCATTTTCACGGTGGCAAAGGAACTCGGCAGCACGAGCGCGATATTTATGTGCCACCACCACGACAACGACTTTTCCGTCAACTACGAGGGCATACGTCTAACGTTCGGGCAACACTCGGGCTATTCGCACAACTATCGCACCACCCACGACGAACACGGCAATACTTCGGGCGATTATAAGGGGTGGAAAGGCGTGAGTTTCGAAAGAATAGACGACTACGGCGACCAACGCGGCGGCACGCTCGTCACCATAACGAAGGACGGCGCATTTACCGTAACGCCGACCTACGCAAAAGACGTGCTTTCAAACTATGCAAGCGACTATTACATCGACTACGACGCCGTTGCGAACGCCCTCGAATCCAACCCGAATTTCGAGAACGGACAGGGCAAAATAGCGCGCGGAACTTACAGAAAATGGAAGATATAATCGCAAAGTTTTCTTGCAAAAATCAATAAACGATACACAAGGCGAAAAGTGTCGGTTTTAATTGATAAAAATTTATTGATATATGCCGCAAAACGCTTGACAGCATATACTTGTTTGGATAGAATTATATCGATAAATAGTTATCGAATCGGCAAATATACGACGAGATAACCCAAAATTTGTATAATCGTTATAGGAGAAGCAAGTATGGAAGCAAGAAACGTTATCGACAGCGTAGAAAGACTCGAAGAAGCCATAGCGCGCGTTCGCAAGGCTCAAAAGGTGTTTGCAACCTACACGCAAGAGCAAGTGGACAAAATCTTTTTTGAAGCGGCGGTCGCTGCAAACAAAATGAGAATCCCCCTTGCAAAACTCGCGGTTGAAGAAACGGGTATGGGCATCGTTGAGGACAAGGTCATCAAAAACCACTATGCCTCAGAGTACATCTACAATGCCTACAAGGACACCAAAACCTGCGGAATCATCGAAGAAGACAAGGCGTACGGCACGATAAGAATCGCCGAGCCTATCGGACTCGTCGCGGCGGTTATCCCCACCACGAACCCGACGTCCACCGCGATATTCAAGACTCTCATTTCGCTCAAAACGAGAAACGGCATCATCATCAGTCCGCACCCCAGAGCGAAAAAGTCCACGATTGCGGCGGCAAAAGTCGTTCTCGACGCGGCGGTTAAAGCAGGCGCACCCGAAGGCATCATCGACTGGATTGACGTACCCAGCCTCGAAATGACCAACCTCATTATGAAAGAAGCCGACGTTATTCTTGCAACGGGCGGTCCGGGTATGGTCAAGGCGGCGTATTCGAGCGGCAAACCGGCAATCGGCGTCGGCGCAGGCAACACGCCCGCAATCATCGACGACACTGCGGACGTAACGCTTGCCGTAAACTCTATCATCCATTCCAAGACGTTTGACAACGGTATGATTTGCGCGAGCGAACAATCCGTCATCGTTCTTGACAAGGTATACGAACAAGCAAAGAAAGAATTTAAGGACAGAGGCTGCTACTTCCTCGACGACGAGCAAACCGAGAAAGTGAGAAAGACCATCCTCATCAACGGCGCGCTCAACGCAAAAATCGTAGGACAAAAGCCCGTCACCATCGCAAAACTCGCGGGATTCGACGTACCCGCTTCCACGAAAATCCTTATCGGTGAAGTGGAAAGCGTTGATTTGAGCGAGGAATTCGCACACGAAAAACTCTCGCCCGTGCTTGCGATGTACAGAGCAAAAGACATAAACGAAGCATTCGACAAAGCAGAACGTCTCGTCGCAGACGGCGGATACGGACACACTTCTTCCATTTATCTCGACGCGGTTACGCAAAGAGAGAAACTCGACGAATTCGCGTCCAGAATGAAAACTTGCCGTATCTTGGTCAACACACCGTCCTCGCAAGGCGGCATCGGCGACTTGTACAACTTCAAACTCAGACCGTCCCTCACGCTCGGTTGCGGAAGTTGGGGCGGAAACTCGGTTTCCGAAAACGTGGGTGTCAAACACCTCATCAACATCAAAACGGTTGCGCAAAGGAGAGAAAATATGCTTTGGTTCAGAGCGCCTCAAAAGGTATATATGAAGAAGGGTTGCCTGCCCGTTGCTCTTGACGAACTCAAACACGTTATGGGCAAGAAGAAGGCGTTTATCGTAACGGACAGTTTCTTGTATAACAACGGCTACACCAAGCCCATCACCGACAAACTCGACGAAATGGGAATCCAACACACGACGTTCTTCGACGTCGCGCCCGACCCGACCCTCGCTTGCGCAAAAGAAGGCGCGGCGCAAATGGCGGCGTTCAAACCCGACTGCATCATCGCGCTCGGCGGCGGCAGCGCAATGGACGCAGGCAAGATTATGTGGGTTATGTACGAGCATCCCGAAGTCGACTTTATGGATATGGCGATGCGCTTTATGGACATCAGAAAGAGAGTGTACACCTTCCCCAAGATGGGCGAAAAGGCATACTTCATCGCAATCCCGACCTCTGCGGGTACAGGTTCGGAAGTCACGCCGTTTGCGGTTATCACCGACGAAAAGACGGGCGTCAAGTATCCTCTTGCCGACTACGAACTCTTGCCGAATATGGCAATCATCGACGCAGACTTCCATATGAGCGCGCCCAAGGGACTCACCGCCGCGAGCGGTATCGACGCAGTGACGCACGCACTCGAAGCGTACGCGGCAATGCTTGCGACCGATTTCACCGATTCGCTTGCGCTTCGCTCGCTCAAAATCATCTTCGAGTATTTGCCCAGAGCCTACGACAACGGTCCTAACGACCCCGTCGCAAGAGAGAAGATGGCAAACGCGGCGACTATGGCAGGTATGGCGTTTGCAAACGCGTTCCTTGGCGTATGTCACTCTATGGCGCACAAACTCGGCGCATTCCATCATTTGCCGCACGGCGTTGCCAACGCGCTTATGATTGACGAAGTGCTTCGCTTCAACGCAAGCGAAACCCCGACCAAGATGGGTACGTTCCCGCAATACGCATATCCGCACACTCTCGAAAGATACGCCGAAGTCGCCGACTATCTCGGAATCAAGGGCAAAAACGACAAGGAAAAACTCAACAATCTCATCAAGGCTATCGACGAACTCAAAGCGAGAGTGGGCATCAAGCCGACCATCAAGGATTACGTTCCCGACGAAAAAGACTTCCTCGACCGCCTCGACGATATGGTCGAACAAGCCTTTGACGATCAATGCACGGGCGCAAACCCCAGATACCCGCTTATGAGCGAGATCAAACAAATGTATCTCAACGCATACTATGGCAAACACACCGAGGTTTAAGAGGAGGAAAATATGAATCTTGACAGAATTATTGCCGTAAGAACAAACAAAACCGTTTACCGCGACGGCGAATACTGCGTCAAAGTTTTCGACGACGATTTCTCGAAAGTGGACGTTCTCAACGAGGCTCTCAATCAAGCGAGAGTCGAAGAAACGGGTCTTAACGTCCCCAAAATCATCGAAGTTGCGAAAATCGACGGCAAATGGGCAATCGTTTCCGAGTACATTCAAGGCAAGACCCTTGCAAGACTTATGGAAGAAAACCCCGACAAGAAAGACGAGTATCTCGAAAAGTTCGTCGACTTGCAAATCGAGGTTCAATCCAAAAAATGCCCCTTGCTCACCAAACTTCGCGACAAGATGAACAGAAAAATCGACTTGACTAATCTTGACGAAAGTATAAAATATGAGTTGCACACAAGGCTCGAAGGTATGCCCAAGCACAACAAACTCTGCCACGGCGACTTCAATCCGTCCAACATCATAATCAAAGACGACGGCACGGCGTACTTCATCGACTGGTCGCACGCAACGCAGGGCAACGCTTCTGCGGACGTTGCCAGAACGTATATGTTGTTCTGGCTCGCAGGCGACATCGAGGGTGCGGAAAAATATCTCAATCTTTTCTGCCAAAAGAGCGGCACGGACAAGAGATACGTCCAAAAATGGATGCCTATCGTCGCCGCTTCGCAATCGGTCAAAGGACACGAAAAAGAAAGAGAATTCCTTATGTCTTGGATAGACGTTGCGGAATTTCAATAAAGAGAGGGAAAAACATGAAAGTAACGGTTTGTATCGGCAGTTCCTGCCACATCAAAGGATCGAGACAAGTTGTGGAACAACTGCAATATCTCATCGCAAAAAACAATCTCAAAGACAAAGTGGAACTCGGCGGAACGTTCTGTATGGGCAAGTGCCAACAGGGCGTATGCGTAACGGTTGACGACGCGTTCTTCTCGCTCACGCCCGAATCCACCGACGACTTCTTTGCAAAGGAAATACTCGCAAAGGTAAAATAATATGATAATAATTCGAATTTGCGTTGGCAGTTCCTGCCATCTCAAAGGTTCGCAGGAGATTGTCGATCTTCTTCGAAGCGAAATCGAACAAAGACATCTCGAAGGCGAAATAGTGCTTTCGGGAAGTTTTTGTTTTGGAACGTGCAACAGAGTGGGTGTAACCGTCGCCGTAAACGACGACGTTTACCCCGGCATAACAAGAGATAACTTCAAAGAATTTTTCCAAAACAAAATTTTGCCTCTCGTCCAAGAACAATAAGTCGAGCGGCAAACGAAATAAAGAGGGAATATGGATTGTTTAACTCTCAAAAAATCAAACTGCAAAAACTGCTATAAGTGCATACGTCATTGCCCCGTCAAAGCAATACGCTTTTCGGGCAATCAGGCGCACATCATCGGCGACGAGTGCATTTTGTGCGGACATTGTTTCGTCGTATGTCCGCAAAACGCAAAGGAAATCGTCAACGAAACCGAAAAAGTCAAAGTGCTTTTGCAGTCCTATCCCGTTTACGTCAGCCTCGCGCCGTCCTTTATCGCAAACTACGAGGGCGTGGGCATAAACTCTATGCGCAAATCCCTCAAAAAGTTGGGTTTTGCCGACGTTGAGGAAACGGCTCTGGGCGCAACCGTCGTCAAAAACGAGTACGACAGACTTTTGAGAGAGGAAAAGAGAGATATAGTCATATCGTCGTGTTGCCACGCTGTAAACTTGCTCATACAAAAGTATTTCCCCAAAGAATTGCCATATCTTGCCGACGTACTTTCGCCTATGCAGGCGCATTGCGCGGACTTGAAAAAGCGTCACCCGGGCGCAAAAACCGTGTTTATCGGACCTTGCGTGGCAAAGAAGGACGAGGCGCAACATTACGAGGGCATAGTGGACGCCGTTCTCACTTACGAGGAACTCACCGAATGGCTCAACCAAGAGGGAATAACGCTCGAAAAGGAAACGGATTCGCAAGAGGAAAGCAGAGCGAGATTCTTCCCGACGACGGGCGGTATTCTCAAAACTATGAACCTCGACGCCCCGGGATATCAGTATATGGCGATTGACGGAATCGAAAACTGCATTTCCGCGCTCAAAGACATCGAAAACGGCAATATCAATCACGCGTTTATCGAGATGTCCTCGTGCGTCGGAAGTTGCGTGGGCGGTCCTGTTATGGAAAAATATCACCCCTCGCCCGTCAGAGAATACCTTGCGGTCGCAGAGTATGCGGGCAAGAAAGACTTTGTCGTTGACCAACCCGACAGCCACGATTTGAGAAAGCATTTCTCTCTCATCGAGCGCACCAACAAGATGCCGAGCGAAACCGAAATCAACGCCGCGTTGCGCCAGATGGGCAAGATGAGCAAGCGTGACGAACTCAACTGCGGAAGTTGCGGATACAACACTTGCAGAGAGAAAGCGATTGCCATTTGTCAAGGCAAGGCGGAAGCGTCTATGTGCTTGCCGTATCTTCAAAAGAAGGCGGAAGGCTTCTCGGACAGAATCGTCAACAACACGCCCAACGGCATAATCGTGCTCAACGACACATTCGAAGTGCAACAGATAAACGAAGCGGCTATGGACATTATGCACATCCGCTCGGCAAGCGACGTTTTGGGCGAACACGTCGTGCGCATTATGGACCCCAAAGTTTTCTACGAAGTGCAGAAAACGAGGTTTAACGTGCACAATCGCAGGGTTTATCTTGCGGAATATAAAAGATACGTCGAACTCACCGTCGTTTACGACACCGACAATCACCTCTATATCGGCATTATGCGCGACATAACCGACGAGGAAAAAGAGAGAGAAAAGAAAGAGAATATTTCCAAGCAAACCATCGAAACCGCAGACAAAGTCGTAGACAAGCAAATGCGCATCGTTCAGGAAATCGCGTCCTTGCTCGGCGAAACCGCGGCGGAAACCAAAATCGCGCTTACCAAATTGAAGGAGTCGATAAAAGATGAATGACCTTTGCGCCGACATCGGCTACAAAAGCATAAATCACGTCGGCGAGCAGTTGTGCGGCGACCACGTCGACGTCGTTCATCAAAGCGAGGATTCGACCGTCGTCGTGCTTGCTGACGGACTGGGCAGCGGCGTTAAGGCGAGCATTCTTTCAACGCTCACGAGCAAGATCATTTCCACTATGATGGCGGAAGGTCTTACGCTCGAAGACTGCGTTGAAACCATTGCCGCAACTTTGCCCATATGCTCGGTGCGAGGCGTTGCGTATTCGACGTTCACCATTCTGCACCTCGTCGAAAATCGAGTTGCGGAAATCATACAGTACGACAATCCTGCCGTCATACTTTTGCGCGACGGACAGAACTACGACTTCCCGAAAACCGAAATGGTTATCGGCGGCAAAAAGATATACAAATCCACACTCGATTTGTGCGAAAACGACATATTCGTGCTTATGAGCGACGGCTGTCCGCACGCAGGACTCGGACTTTCCTACAACTTCGGCTGGAAAAGAGAGGACATCATATCCTTTTTGGAAAGCATAAGTTTCGTGGGCTACACGGCAAAAACTCTGTCGACCATACTCGTTGACGAATGCAACAAACTTTACGGCGAAAAACCCGGCGACGACGCAACCGCTTGCGTGGTGAGAATAAGAAAGCGCGAGCCTATGAACATACTGTTCGGCCCGCCGTCCAACCGTGACGACTGCGACAGAATGATGTCCTTGTTCTTCTCGAAAGAGGGCAAGCATATCGTCTGCGGCGGCACGACTTCGTCTATTGCGGCAAAGTATCTCGGCAAGACCGTCCGCACGACTCTCGATTTCGAGGCGAGCGACGTTCCGCCCATATCCGAAATCGAGGGCGTCGACCTCGTAACCGAGGGCGTCATCACGATGAACAAGGTGCTTACCTACGCAAAAGACTATCTCAAAGACAACGAAAGTTACGAGCAATGGAGTTTCAAGCGCGACGGCGCGTCGCTTATGGCAAGGCTTCTTTTCGAGGAAGCCACCGACATCAACTTCTTCGTCGGCAGAGCCATAAACCCCGCCCACCAAAACCCCGATTTGCCCATAAATTTCAGCATAAAAATGAATCTCGTGACAGAGCTTTCGGACTGCCTCGTCAAGATGGGCAAGCGCGTGAAAGTGTCTTACTTCTAATCGATGACGGCAAATAAGCGAAAAATATAAATATTTTTACGAAAACGAGACAAAATTCCATTGCGTAAAGCGCGATTTGGTGTATAATCCACTCGCAAAAGCGCAACGAGCACAACGCAACAAGCGCAAAAGGTGTAACAATGAGAATATTCGATACAAAAGTTCAACATCTCAAATATAAAGTACTTCGCGAAGTCGCAAGAGAGGCGTGGGCAGGTACGCTCGACAAAAACGCTATCGACATTCCCAAGCGCATAGTCCCCGGCAAAGTTCCGACGATGCGTTGTTGCGTGTACAAGGAACGCGCGATTTTGGGCGAAAGAGTCAAACTCGCTATGGGTGGCAACAAGGACAATCCCAACGTAATCGAAGTCATCGACATCGCTTGCGACGAATGTCCTATGGGCGGCTACGAAGTCACCCCTGCGTGCAGAGGCTGTCTTGCTCACCGTTGCGAAGACGTGTGCAAATTCGGCGCGTTGACCTTCGACAGTCAACACGTCGCGCATATCGACAAAACGAAATGCAAAGAATGCGGCGCGTGCGCAAAGGTTTGCCCGTACAGCGCAATCACCAATCATAAACGCCCCTGCGAAATGGCTTGCAAGGTCAAGGCAATCAGTATGGGCGAGGACTGCGCGGCAAGAATCGACAACTCGAAGTGCATAGAATGCGGCGCGTGCGTATATCAATGCCCGTGGGGCGCAATTTCCGACAAGTCGTATATCCTCGACGTAATCGACCTTGTGAAAAAGAGCGAAAACAACACGAAGTACAAACTTTACGCCGTCGTCGCGCCCTCTATTTCCAGTCAGTTCACCTACGCCAAACTCGGTCAGGTCATCACGGGGCTTAAAGAACTCGGATTCTACACGGTCGTCGAAGCGGCGCTCGGCGCGGATATGGTTTTGCTTTCCGAAGCGAGAGAACTCGCCGAAAAAGGCTTCTTGACAAGTTCGTGCTGTCCCGCGTTCGTGTCCTACATCAAAAAGAATTTTCCGAATATGGTCGAACACATCTCGCACAACCTTTCGCCTATGGCTATGATTTCCAAGTACATCAAGGACACCACGCCCGACGCAAAAGTCGTGTTTATCGGTCCTTGCACCGCAAAGAAAGCGGAAATCCTCGACGAAAAAGTCAAACCCTACGTCGATTCCGTCCTCACTTTCGAGGAATTGCAAGCCTTGTTCGACAGCAGAGATATGGACATCACAACCCTTGAAGAAGGCGTCCTCGACAATGCGTCCTACTTTGGAAGAATCTTTGCAAGATGCGGCGGTTTAAGCGATTCCTTGAAACAATCTCTCAAAGAGCAGAACATCGATTTCGACCTTAAACCTTGCTCTTGCGACGGTATCGACGAATGTCGTATCGCCCTTCTCAAAAAGAGCAAAAACCTTTCCGACGCCAACTTTATCGAAGGTATGGCTTGCCTCGGCGGCTGTATCGGCGGCGCAGGCTGCCTTACTCACGGCGAGAAGAACAAAGCCGAAGTGGACAAGTACGGAAGGGAAGCGTTGGAAAAGACTATTACCGACGCCGTTTCCATATTGCACTAAAAGGCTCAAATAGCGAAAACCGTGTCAACGCCCCTCTCGATTTTCGAGAGGGGCGTTTTGCATTCTCTATAATTTTTAATTAAAACTTCCCCTTTCCTCAGGTGTTTTCCCTATCGCCGTTCCCCCTCTGCACAAGTTTGAGGGAACCAACGGCGACCGCGTAGCGGGGGACAACACTGACGCGATTGACTTCGTACAATCGCTAGTTCGTTGCGAGCAACGAACGGTGGACGGGCTGTTGGCAATACAAATCGGCTGAAAGCCGTGCCACTTCGACTGCGTGGCGGCTTCGCAACAGAATGCCACGCATTCTCGTACTGACCGTCGAGCTTCGACGCTCGCTTTTCTCGCCGCCGTTGCGGCTCGTGTTCCGTCTTCGAAGTCGCACATTATGTGTACGAGTAGTCTTCGAACGGGCGTTTCGGGTTAAGGCTTCGCCTTCCTCAATTATTCATTATTCATTATTCATTATTAATTATTTTTCGCTTTATGCAAAAAACTTGTGGATTTATAATTATAATTGTTTATAATGGATTCAAAGAGGTTATTATGCAAGACATCAAGGAATCGAGAAAAATAATCAACGAAGTTGACGAGCAGATGGCGCGCTTGTTTGAAAAACGTATGCAAGCGTGCGAGCAAATCGCGCTCTACAAAAAGCAAAACGGATTGAGCGTTCGCGACAGCGAGAGGGAAGAACAGGTCGTTACGAACAACGCAAAACTCATCGAGTCGCCCGCGCTCGTGCCGTTTTACAAGGATTTTATCCGCGCCACTATGGACGTTTCGTGCAAATATCAATCCTCGCTTATGCGCAAAATGCGCGTGGCGTATTGCGGAACGGAAGGCGCGTTTGCGCATATTGCGGCAAAAAAGATGTACCCCGATTCCGAATACGTTGCGTTCTCGAATTTCCAAGACGCATACGAGGCGACCGAAAGCGGCGATTGCGACTGCTCGGTGCTTCCGCTCGAAAACAGTTACGCAGGCGAAGTGGGCGAGGTTATGGACTTGATTTTTTCGGGCGCGCTTCACATCAATCAAGTGACGGACGTTGCCGTCGTTCACAATCTCATTGCAAAAGACGGCGCGACAATCGAGGATATAAAGACCGTCGTAAGTCACCCCCAAGCGCTCGCGCAATGCGAGGAATATATCAAATCGCACGGCTTTGAAACGAGAGCGTACTCGAACACCGCTCTTGCGGCAAAGTACGTTGCCGAGGCGCAAGACGGCACGGTTGCGGCAATCGCTTCCGACGAAACGGCAAGAATATTCGGTTTGACCGTTCTCGATTCGCACATAAACGACAATCACAACAACACAACTCGTTTCGCGGCGTTTTCGAGGGCGGAAAATATCCCCGTATCTATGGGCAAGCGCGAGGACGAAAACTTCATTTTGGCGTTCACCGTTCAAAACGAGTCGGGTGCGCTCGCAAGCGCGCTCAACATCATAGGCGCGCACAACTTCAATATGCGCACGCTTCGTTCTCGTCCCATGAAAGACTTGCAGTGGAACTATTATTTCTACATAGAGGCAGAGGGCAACGTTCGCACGGAAAACGGCAAGGATATGCTTCAAGAACTGTCCGCTCTTTGCGCAAAACTCAAACTTGTGGGCAGTTACTTTGCCGACAACGTGAGGTGAGTATGATATTTAGCGTAAAAGCGGGCGAAAACGGTTACGACGTGGTCGTGGGCAGAGGCATTTTGTCAGACGTCGGCAAACTTTTGAATCTTGACAGGCGCGTGCTTGTCGTCACCGACGACGGCGTGCCGAAAACCTATTCCGAAAAGATTGAAAAAGCCTGCAAAAAGTGCGTGAAAGTATGCCTTAAACAAGGCGAGCAGAGCAAAAATTTCGACAATTTCAAACTGCTTTTGCGCACTATGCTTCAAAACGATTTCACGAGAAAAGATTGCGTGGTTGCGGTCGGCGGCGGCGTCGTAGGCGATATAGCGGCGTTTTCGGCTTCCTGCTATATGCGCGGCATCGAGTTTTACAACGTGCCGACAACCTTGCTTTCGCAACTCGACTCGTCCATAGGCGGAAAAACCGCAATAGATTTCGAGGGCGTAAAAAACGTCGTGGGAAGTTTCTATCAACCCTCGAAAGTCATAATCGATATAGACACGCTCGACACGCTTGACGAAAGGCAGTTGCACGCAGGGCTTGTCGAGGCGATAAAAATGGCGGCAACGTCCGACAAAAACCTTTTCGAGCGCATAGAAAATAGCGAGAATCTCAAAGACGATTTGCTTGAAATCGTGCAAGCCTCGCTCGCAATAAAAAAGGACGTCGTAGAAAAAGACCCCAAAGAAAACGGACTTCGCAAAGTGCTCAACTTCGGGCATACGCTCGGACACGCAATCGAGAGCGCGCAAAACGGCGCGCTTCTGCACGGCGAGTGCGTGGGCATAGGTATGTTGCCTATGTGCTCGAAAGAAGTTGAAAAAAGACTTGAAAAAGTGCTGAAAAAATACCATTTACCCACCGCCGCAAACTGCGACGAAAACGAACTTTTGCGACTTATGACTCACGACAAAAAAGCGGAAGGAAGCAAAATCCGCACTGTCGTCGTGAACGAGATAGGCTCGTTCGAGTTTGCGGATATGACGGCAAAAGAAATTCTTGAAAGAGAGGATAGATTATGAAAAACACGTTCGGACAAAGCGTAGCCTTGACCGTATTCGGCGAAAGTCACGGCGCAGGCGTAGGCGTCGTTCTCGACGGCTTGTGTTCGGGAATCGACGTTTGCGACGAGGATATAAAAGCGGCGCTTGCATTGCGCGCGCCCTCTATGTCCACCGACACCGCAAGACGCGAAAAGGACGAATATCAAATCCTTTCGGGCGTGTTTAACGGCAAGACCACAGGCACGCCGATTTGCATTTTCATACCCAACGAAAACACCGATTCCAAAGCGTACGAATACGGCGTCGCTCGCCCCTCGCACGCAGACTACGCGGCGTTTTGCAAGTACGGCGGATTTGAGGATTATAGAGGCGGCGGACACTTTTCGGGCAGAGTCACGGCAGGTATCGTCGCGGCAGGCGCGATACTCAAAGGCGCGTTGAAAAACGTCGGCATAACGATAGGTACGCACATACTCGAATGCGACAACGTGCGCGATAACGAGTTTAACGATATACAAAACGAAGTTTTAACCCTCGATTGTGCAAAATTCCCCGTATTGAACGAGGAAAAAGGCAAAGAGATGATTGCTCGCATAGAGTGGGCAAAGGCAAATCTCGACAGCGTGGGCGGCATAACGCAAACGGCGATAGTGGGCGTTCCGTCCGGCGTCGGCGAGCCTATGTTCGACAGCGTAGAGGGCGTGCTTTCTCACGCGCTTTTCGCAATCGGCGGTATTAAGGGTATAGAGTTCGGCAAGGGCTTCGAGATGAGCAGAATGCACGGCTCGGTCGCAAACGATTCTTTTGCAGTAGAGGGCGGAAAGATAACCACCGCAACCAACAACAACGGCGGCATAAACGGCGGCATTTCAAACGGTATGCCTATACTCTTTAACTGCGCGGTTAAACCCACGCCGTCCATAGCGCAAAAGCAAAACACCGTCGATTTCGTAAGAGGCAAGGAAAGAGAAATCGAAATCGTCGGCAGACACGACCCCGCAATCGTAAGGCGAGTATGCCACGTTATAAACGGCGTGAGCGCGCTTGCGATATGCGATTTGCTTGCGCAAAGATACGGCACGGACGTTTTCAAAAAAGGCATAAGAGAATGAAGTACGGACTTATCGGCGAAAAACTTTCGCACAGTTATTCGTGCGAAATACACGCGCTAATCGCTTCTTACGATTACGAACTTAAACCGCTTGCAAAAGACGAAGTGGCAAACTTTTTGCAAGAGCGTGATTTTTGCGCGATAAACGTCACGATACCCTATAAGGAAGTCGTTATACCTTATCTCGACGTCATATCCGACGAGGCGAGAGCAATCGGCGCGGTGAATACCGTAGTCAACAAGGACGGCAAACTTTTCGGCTACAACACCGACTATTACGGCATAAAAGCGTTGTTCGAAAAGGCGAATATAGACCCGTCGGGCAAGGACGCGCTCGTGCTTGGCACGGGCGGCACGGCAAAGACTGCAAGTGCGGTTCTTCGCGCGCTCGGCGCAAAGAGCGTGAGTAAAGTTTCTCGCTCGAAAAAGGACGGCGCAATCGACTACGACGAGGCAAGGGAAAGAAAGGATACGCAAATTATTTTCAACGCAACGCCCGTCGGAATGTATCCGTGCGACGAGCAACAGCCGATAGATTTGCGATATTTCGATAATCTCGAAGGCGTGCTTGACGCGATATATCATCCGCTTTGCACCAACCTCGTGTTGCAAGCAAAGGACAAGGGCGCAAAGGCGATAGGCGGCTTGTATATGCTCGTTGCGCAAGCGGTGTATGCGTCGAGATTGTTCCTCGGAAAAGACGTATCGGACGTAAAAAAGGACGAAATCGAAAGCGTGTACGAAAAGATACTCGCCCAAAAGCAAAACGTCGTTCTCGTGGGTATGCCGTCGTCGGGAAAATCCACGATAGGCAAGAGGGTTGCAAGAATCCTCGAAAGAGAGTTCGTCGATACGGACAGCGAAATAGAAAAGAAAATCGAAATGCCCATAGCCGACTTTTTCGCAAAGTACGGCGAAGCGGAATTTAGAAAAACAGAAAGCGAAACGGTAAACGAAGTTTCAAAAAAGAGCGCGGCGGTGATTGCTACGGGCGGCGGCGCGGTGCTTGACCAAAACAACGTAAACGCGTTGAAGCGTAACGGCAAAATCGTATTTTTGGACAGAAAAATGCAAGATTTAGTGGCAACGAAATCGCGCCCGCTGTCCTCAAATACGGACGATTTGAAAAAACTGTACGAAAAACGCTATCCCGTATACATCGCGTGCGCGGACTTAAAAATCGCAAACGACGCGAGCGTAAATAAAGCCGCATACGCAATCGCAAAGGAATTTGAAAAATGAAAATACTTGTTCTCAACGGTCCTAACATCAATATGCTCGGAATCCGCGAGCCGCAAATTTACGGCAATCGCACCTATTCCGACCTTTTGGAAACCATAAAAGAGTACTGCAATTCAAAAAATATCGACGTCGAGTGCTTCCAGTCCAACCACGAGGGCGCGCTCATCGATAAAATACAAGAGGCGTACTTTGAAAAGATTGACGGAATCGTGATAAATCCGGCAGGGTATACGCACACGAGCGTTGCAATCGCGGACGCACTCAAAGGCGTTGACATTCCGTTTGTCGAAGTGCATATCTCAAAAGTGGACGAAAGAGAAGACTTCCGCAAGATAAGTTTTGTCAGGAACTATGCGCTCGCAACAATTTCGGGCAAAGGATTCGACGGATATTTAGACGCGATAAAACTGCTCGAAAACTTGCAAAAATAACGCAAAAAACCACACAAAATTAGTATAAAAATCAATAAAAAAACATCATAAAAAACGCAAAAAATGAGAGTAAAAATCGAAAAATCCACAGCCGAAGGCGCAGTGCTTGCGCCGCCGTCAAAGAGCCTTGCGCATAGGCTTATGATTGCGTGCGCGCTGTCGCAAGAGGGCGGAAAAGTCGTCGGAATTTCGGACAGCGAAGATATGGCGGCAACTCTCGATTGCATAAACACTCTCGGCATAACATCGCAAAAAAACGGCGATACGGTGACGTTCGAAAGAGAGCGCAAAAACGCCGAAACCGATGAGAATAGCGCAAAAACGCAAGGCTTTGAAAACGGCGAAAACGGCGCGTTTGCAAATGCCGAAAACAAAGCGTATCAAGTTGGCGATTGCTTGAAAAACGCAAAGGTTTTCGATTGCAGAGAGAGCGGAAGCACGCTTAGATTTTTTCTTCCGATTGCCGCCGCTTTTTTTGAAAAATCGGTGTTTGTAGGCTCAAAGAGATTGCTTGAAAGAGGCGTGGAAGTGTACGAAAAAGCACTCGGCGAAAATGGCGTAAAAGTGGTTTGCGAAGGCGAAAAAATCACGTTGTCGGGACGGCTTAAAAGCGGAATTTACACTTTGCGCGGCGACGTGAGCAGTCAATACGTTTCGGGACTTTTGTTTGCGCTTCCTATGCTCGACGGCGACAGCGAGATTAGAGTTCTTCCGCCCGTCGAGAGCAGAGCGTATATAGATTTGACAATCGACGTGTTGAAAAAGGCGGGAATCGAGATTGCCGAAAAAGAGAAAAACGTGTTCTCAATCAAGGGCAATCAACGCTACGGCGGCGGCGAATACGTCGTCGAGGGCGACTGGTCAAACGGCGCGATGCTTCTTGCTCTTAACGAACTCGGCGGCAAGGTCGAAGTTGCAGGTCTTGACGAAAACAGTGTTCAGGGCGACAAAGTTTGCAAGGACATTTTCAAAAAATTGAACGATAAAAACGCGGTTATCGACCTTGCGAATTGCCCCGATTTAGCACCGATTGCGTTCTGCGTCGCGGCGGTGAAAGATGGTGCGACCTTCGTCGGCACGAGGCGGCTCAAAATAAAAGAGAGCGACAGAGCGCAGGCAATGGCGCAAGAACTCGCAAAGTTCGGAATCGATGTCGAAGTGCGCGAAAACGAGGTTGTAATACACAAAAACGATATAAAAACGCCGAATTGTGCGATTTGCGGTCACAACGACCATAGAATTGTGATGGCGTGCAGTATACTTTTAAGCGCGATTGGCGGCGTTATCGACGGCGCGGAAGCGGTGAAGAAAAGTTTTCCGAATTTCTTTGAAACTATCGGTAAACTCGGGGTGAAGTATGAAGTTGAATAAGGATATGAAAATTTTCATCGTCGGTTTGGGACTCATAGGCGGCAGTTACGCAGAGGCGCTTTCAAAAAAGGGCTATGAGGTAGGCGCAATCGACAAGAGCAAAGAGGCGATAGATTACGCGCTCGAAAAAGGTTATATCGCAAGCGGCTCTACCGAAGTCGCGAGCGAATACGTCGGCAAATTCGACTTAATCGTGTTTGCGCTTTATCCGCATACGTTCGTAGAGTGGATTGAAAAGAATCAAGACTGCTTCAAGTCGGGCGCGGTGATAACCGACGTTACCGGCGTAAAGGGCGGCGTTGTCGAAAAGGTGCAGAGCGTGCTTCGCAGCGACGTTGAATTTATAAGCGCTCACCCTATGGCAGGCAGAGAGTGTTCGGGCGTTGAGAACGCAAAGGCGGAAATTTTCGAGGGCGCAAACTACATCGTCGTGCCGACCGAAAAGAATACGCAAAGCGCAATCGAACTTTGCGAGGATTTGGGAAGACAACTCGGCTTCAAACATATATGCACGCTCACCGTAAAACAACACGACGAGATGGTGGGATTCCTTTCCCATCTCACGCACTGTATCGCGGTGTCGCTTATGGTGTGCAAAGAGAGCGAACACCTTGCCGATTATACGGGGGATTCCTTCCGCGACCTCACTCGAATCGCAAAGATAAACGACGAGATGTGGTCAGAGTTGTTCCTTGCAAACAAGGACGAGATAGTCGAGCAAATGGACCTTTTCGAGCAACACTTCGACAAACTCAAAAAGTGTATCGAGTCCGACGACAGAGAAGGCATACGAGAGATGATGCGCCTTTCGACCAAGCGTCGCAAGGTTTTCGATAAATGCAACGAGGTGAAAGAATGAATTTGGAATTCAAAAGAAAACTGCCCACATTGCAAGAGATAAAGGCAATGTACCCCATAGACGAGCAACTCGCCTCTAAAAAGAAGGCGACCGACGACGCGCTCGACGCGATATTCGAGGGCAAGGACTCAAGGCTCGTGCTTGTGATAGGTCCGTGTTCGGCGGACAGAGAGGACGCCGTGCTCGACTATATTTCGAGATTGCGCACGGTGCAAGAAAAGGTCAAGGACAAAATCCTCATCGTGCCGCGCATTTACACCAACAAACCGCGCACCACGGGCGACGGATACAAGGGAATGTTGCACCAACCCGACCCCCACGCAAGCGAGAATATGCTCAAAGGTCTTATCGCAATCCGCAAACTGCACATAAAAGCGTTGCGCGAAACGGGCTTTTCCTGCGCGGACGAAATGCTCTATCCCGAAAATCACCTCTATTTGTCCGACGTGCTTTCCTACGTCGCAGTCGGCGCAAGGTCGGTTGAAAATCAGTTCCACCGCCTTACCGCAAGCGGTTTGGACATTCCCGTCGGTATGAAAAACCCAACCAGCGGCGATTTGGCGGTTATGATGAATTCCATTCGCGCCGCACAACATCCGCACACGTTCGTATATACGGGCTGGGAAGTCAACTCGAAAGGCAATCCGCTCGCTCACGCCATATTGCGCGGTTCGGTGGACAAAAACGGTCAGACCATACCCAACTATCACTACGAGGATTTGCGCAGACTCGCGGATTTGTACGCCCAAAGCGGACTTGCAAATCCCGCCGTCATCGTGGACACCAACCATTCTAATTCCGCAAAACGCTTCTACGAGCAACCGCGTATCGCAAAGGAAGTTCTGCACAGTATGCGCGAGTCGTCCGACATCAAATCCATCGTCAAAGGACTTATGATAGAATCCTATATCGAGGAAGGGGCGCAATCCCCCGACGGCGGCGTGTACGGCAAATCCATCACCGACCCGTGCCTCGGCTGGCAGGACACCGAGAGATTGATTCTCGACCTCGCGGAAACGCTTTGAGAAAACGAGAGAAGTTCGAGCGAAAAGCGATTTGAGGTTGCACGGAAAATCGGTATCGAAAGATAAAAGCGACCAAACAAAAGAGGAAATCAACGGATAATAAAAGAAAAAAACGGCAATTTTGAGCCGCATAAACAAATATCCCGAGCGACTACGCTCGGGATACTTGCTTTGTAAGAAGATATTTAAGGGAGAAAATCACAATGCTTGTGAGCATTGACAATTTGTTTTTCAATTTCTTTGTGCTTTTATTATAAGCATAGATTCGCGCATTAGTCAATAGAAATATGAAAAAAATTTCACATTAATTTTTGATTTTTTGTTTTAGAGAAAATATGGTCTGTCCGATGAGCAGTTTTGGTTGTTAATTGACGAGGAGCAGACATTTTTATCGAAATTGATACAAATCGCTTGTCAAACGTCGCGAATTAGTGTAAGATAACTCTTGCTTTGGAGGCATAGCCCAGTTGGTTAGAGCGCTACGTTGACATCGTAGAGGTCATAAGTTCGAGTCTTATTGTCTCCACCAGTTTTGCAAAAACCCTACTGTTTAGTAGGGTTTTCT